>Ga0209992_10000036_pt1:10000-211012 | contig 211012 bp, 170 predicted proteins | sample 2SBtaG_2_FD_182564 | JGI IMG/M metagenome (GOLD analysis project Ga0209992, IMG submission 182564) | Deep subsurface microbial communities from Kolumbo volcano to uncover new lineages of life (NeLLi) - 2SBTROV12_ACTIVE470 metaG (SPAdes)... | ecosystem: Environmental > Aquatic >... | reverse complement strand
GCGCAGCATCCGCAGTACGACCTCACGCTTGCGACCTGCCGTCCAGCGCTGACCCGGCGCCAACGCGCCGCCGCCGTCGCTCTCTCCGGTCGCCCTTCGGGCTCCCTGCGTGCGCGACGGCGATCCTTCCTTGCTCCGCTTCTTCCTGCTCATACCGACCTCCTGAGACATCATACTCTCCTCGAATATGTGTCCAGGAAAACCGGGGGCGCCTTACAACATGTTCCAGCTAGTCATCCTGGGCGTACGGGGTAAGTCAGTGTCCGAGCTAGCGGAGCTCCTGATCGACCGTCTCGACGACGAGCAGGAGACCTTCGCCAAGAACGAGCGATTCCATCTTCACGGGATGAATCGTCCGCAGGTCCATCGTCTGCTGGCCCGAATGACGGATTTCGTGGAGGTGCGGTCGGGCCAACAGTCCCGTTACTCCGAGTACATGCAGCGGGGGAAGAAGGGCTATGAGGTCGAGCACATCTGGGCCAATCACCCCGAACGTCACACTGACGAGTTCGGGCATCCCACTGACTTCGCCGAGTACCGCAACCGCATCGGGGGGCTTCTGCTCCTGCCTAAGAGCTTCAACGCAAGCTATGGCGACAAACCCTACGCGGAGAAGCGCGAGCACTATTTCGGCCAGAATCTACTGGCTCAGAGCCTCCACGAGACGGCCTACGATCACAACCCGGGCTTCCGGCAATTCCGCGAGGATTCGGGACTGGACTTCCAGGCCCACGCCGAGTTTAAGAAGGCGGACCTCGACGCAAGGCAGGATCTATATCGCGAGATCGCTGAGCAGATCTGGAGCCCGGATACGATCCTCCGCGAGGCGAACGCATGATTGCTGATCTCAAGCCCTATCCCGCGATGAAGGACTCCGGTGTTGATTGGCTTGGTGACGTTCCGGAGGACTGGGAAGTCCTCCGTGGTCGACGGGTGTTCGAGATCAGAAAGAGGATCGCAGGGGAGCTTGGCCATTCGGTGATCTCCGTCACGCAAGCCGGGTTGCGAATCAAAAACGTCGAGACAGGCGAAGGGCAGGTGTCCCAGGACTACTCGAAGTATCAGGTCGTCAAGGCGGGCGAATTCGCGATGAACTCAATGGACTTGCTGACAGGTGGAGTCGGCATCGCCGATACCTCTGGAGTCACCAGCCCTGACTATCGCGTGTTTGGCATCAGGCCCAATCTTCGCGTCCGCAGTCGGTACATGTTGCATGTTCTTCGGGTGCTCTATCAGAACCGTGGCTTCTACGCCTGGGGCCAAGGAAGCGCGCAGCTAGGTCGATGGAGGCTTCCGCGAAAGCGCTTCAATGACTTTCCGTTTCCTGTTCCGCCCGAGGACACACAAGCCGCCATCGTGCAGTATTTGGATCATGTGGACCGGCGAGTGCGGCGGTTGGTGCGCGCGAAGCGAAAGCTCATCGCGCTGATCATGGAGCAGAAGCAGGTAATCATACATCGCGCCGTTACCCGCGGCCTCGACCCTGACGTGGCTCTCAAGGATATCGACCTGGATAGCGCTTCCCGAATTCCCGCCCATTGGGATGTCGTTCGCGCCTCAACCGTAAGCGACTTCCACAATGGGAAGGCACACGAACAATTCGTCGAGGATGATGCAGAGTTCATTTGCGTCACTGCGAGGTTCGTATCGACGGGGGGCAAAGCAGCTCGTCGTTGTACGGTAAATAGGTGCCCGGCAAGAATTGGCGATGTGCTCATGGTTATGAGCGATCTTCCTCGGGGCCGAGCCCTCGCGAGGTCATTCCTGACGACCGAGGATGACCTATTCGCTGTAAATCAGCGGGTCTGCATTCTCCGTCCGATAGCCATCGAGGCCCGGTTCCTGGCGTACTACGCGAACAGGAATTTGCAGCTACTCGCCTATGATGATGGGTCAAACCAGACCCACCTTTCCAACTACGCCTTCAAGACGTTTAGAGTACTTCTTCCTCCTCGTGACGAGCAGACCGCGATCGCGGACTACTTGGATAAGGCCTGCCAAATAGCAGACACTCAGACTGCGTACTTGAACCGAGAGATTGACCTTCTGAACGAATACCGCACGCGCTTGATCGCAGACGTCGTCACCGGCAAGCTCGATGTTCGCGAGGTGACGGAAGAGCTGCCCGAGATCAACTCTTTGGATGAGGCGGAGCACTTTGACGACGTCCTCGAAGCTGACGGCGAGACAGACTGCGGGGACCTTACAGCCATGCCCGAGGAGCCCGAGGCATGACAACGGATACCTCAGAACGTGAGCTCGAGCGCCTGATCTGCACGGTATTGACCGGCCACCCTTGCGACCCGCCCAAGGAAGGTACCGTCGGCGAGCCGGCCGTTGGTTACGGTGGGGTCGGCTGGGGTTGTGGGAATCCCCACGACTACGAACGCGAGTACTGCGTCGATCTCGTGCAGCTCGCCGCCTTCCTGTGCGCGACGCAGCCCGAGACTAAGGACTCGCTGAATCTCAACGAGGACGGCCCGACGCGACGTACGTTCCTCGCCCGCCTGCAGGGCGAAATCAGCAAGCGCGGCACCATCGACGTGCTGCGCCACGGAATCAAACACGGCGCGCACGACCTCGATCTCTTCTACGGAACTCCCTCCGCCGAGAACGAGAAGGCAAACGCGCTCTTCGAGCAGAACCGCTTTACCGTCACCCGGCAGCTGCGCTACAGCCGCGACGAGACCCAGTTGGCGCTTGATATGGGGCTCTTCATCAACGGGCTGCCGCTTTTTACATTCGAGCTGAAGAACAGCCTCACCAAGCAGACGGTCGACGACGCGGTCTGGCAGTACAAGAAGGACCGCAACCCGCGCGAGAAGCTCTTCGAGTTCGGCCGGGGCGTGGCCCACTTCGCCGTTGACGAGAGCGAAGTCCAATTCTGCACGAAGCTAGCGGGCAAGGCCTCTTGGTTCCTGCCCTTCAACCGGGGATGGAACGATGGCGCCGGCAACCCTCCCAACCCGCACGGTCTCAAGACCAACTACCTGTGGAGCGAGGTACTCACTCGCGAGAGCCTGACGAACATCCTCGAGAACTACGCCCAGATCGTAGAGGAGAAAGACGAGAAGACGGGTAAGAAGAAGAGGACCCAGATCTGGCCCCGCTACCACCAGCTCGACGTGGTGCGACGTCTCCTGGCCAACGCCGGCGCTCACGGAGCGGGTAGGCGCTACCTAGTCCAGCACTCCGCGGGCAGCGGTAAGAGCAACTCCATCGCCTGGCTGGCACATCAGCTGATCGGGCTCAAGAAGGACGACGCCGACGTTTTCGACTCGATAATAGTGGTCACCGACCGGCGAATTCTCGATAAGCAGATACGCGACACCATCAAGCAATACGCGCAGGTCGGGGCCACAATCGGTCACGCTGATCGCGCGGGGGACCTGCGCAAGTTCATCGAGGACGGCAAGAAGATCATCATCACGACGATTCAGAAGTTCCCTTTCATTCTGTCGGAGATCGGTGATGAACAGCGCGGACGAAGCTTCGCGATCATCATCGACGAGGCCCACTCGAGCCAGGGCGGCAAGACGAGCGCGGCGGTGGCGCAGGCTCTCTCCGCGGCCGGCGAAGTGGCCGAAGAAGAAACCTACGAAGACCAGGTCAACCGCCTGATGGAGTCGCGCAAGCTGCTCCCCAACGCCAGCTACTTCGCCTTTACCGCGACGCCGAAGAACAAGACGCTGGAGATCTTTGGCGAACCGGAGTCGCAGTCTGACGCCACCGTCAAACACCGCGCCTTCCACACCTATACGATGAAGCAGGCAGTCCAGGAAGGTTTCATCCTGGATGTGCTGGAGCACTACACGCCCGTCGAGAGCTACTACAAGCTTGCCAAGGTTGTCGAGGACGACCCGGAGTTCGACGTCAATCGAGCCCAGAAGAAGCTGAGGCGCTTCGTAGAAAGCCACGACCACGCGATCCGGCTGAAGGCCGAGATAATGGTCGACCACTTCCATGACCAGGTCCTGGCCCAGAACAAGATTGGCGGCGAAGCGCGGGCCATGGTGGTCACCAACGGTATCGAGCGGGCGATCCAGTACTTCCACGCGATCCGGGACTACCTGAAGGACCGAAAGAGCCGATACCAGCCGATTGTCGCTTTCTCTGGCGAGCACGCGTTCGCCGGCCAAACGGTCAGCGAAGCTTCGCTGAACGGCTTTCCGTCCGGGAAGATCGCCGACAAAATCCAGGCTGATCCGTACCGCATTCTGATCTGCGCTGACAAGTTTCAGACCGGCTACGACGAGCCGCTGCTGCATACGATGTACGTGGACAAGACACTCTCGGGTATCAAGGCGGTGCAGACGCTCTCGCGACTCAACCGGGCGCACCCCAAGAAGCACGACGTATTCGTACTGGACTTCCTCAACGACGCGGACACGATCCGCGACTCCTTCGCGGACTACTATCGAACGACGATCCTGGCCGAGGAAACCGACCCCAACAAGCTGCACGATCTCCAGGCCGATTTGGACCGTGCGCAAGTCTATTCACCCCACCAGATAGACGACTTTGTTCAGCGCTATCTCGGCGGCGCCGAGCGGGACCAGCTCGATCCCATTCTCGACGTGTGTGTGGCGGTCTATCTGAATGACCTCGACGAGGACGGCCAGGTGGAATTCAAGGGCAAGGCGAAGGGTTTTGTACGGACCTACGGTTTCTTGTCGTCCGTGCTGCCGTACACGAATGCCGATTGGGAAAAACGCTCAATTTTCTTGAACTTCCTCGTCTCGAAGCTGCCGTCGCCCCAAGAGGAAGACCTATCCAAGGGGATTCTCGACTCCATCGACATGGACAGCTACCGAGTCGAGAAGCGAGCGATGCAGAAGATTATTCTGCCGGACGAGGATGCTGAGATCGAGCCGGTACCGATGACCGCTGGAGGCCATCGGCCTGAGCCTGAGCTCGACCGGCTGTCGAATATCCTGAAGGTTTTTAACGACCACTTTGGCGATATTCCTTGGGAGGACGCGGATCGAGTGCGGCAACTCATCACGGAGACGATTCCGGCGCGGGTAGCCGAAGACGGCGCGTACAAGAACGCCCAAGCGAATTCCGACAGACAGAATGCGAGGATCGAGCACGACAGGGCATTGGTTCGTGTCATGACGTCCGTGATGAAGGATGACACCGAGTTGTTCAAGCAGTTCGTTGACAACGAGAGCTTCAAACGCTGGATGAGCGACACCGTCTTCGGTCTCACCTACACGGACTAGATGCTTCGCGGACCAGTCTCGGACTTCCCTCTCTGGCCGATTTGCTGGCTCTAGAAGCCACGGCGAAGAACCCGCTCTCACGGCTATCGGTTCTCTCGTGCTCGTCAATTGCACCGGTCGAGCGCCTCCTGTCGGCGTATGAACAGGACTGTCACTGACGTCGCGAGGCTTTTCTTCTTCGAGGGCGCGTGGGGACTTTTTCAGCGATTCATGCCGGCGACGACGCCCCGTCGGTCGTCGAGAGAGATGCTCCATTTCCGGCGCCTGGAAGAAGGCTTTGGCGTTGACGCAAGCTGGGCCAAGAAGGTTCGCGCTGGGCTGCAAACGAAAGCGCGCCGTCAATTGGCTTTGGGCCTGCCCTGCTAATGCGCGTCGTCAAGCGAGTGTTTCCTCTGAAGTCGCCGGTTTTCGTGATGCGAAAGCAAGATAAAGAAATGACTCACGGCATCGGTAAGGGCCCGCACGCACTTCGTTTCTCGTGACCCACTGACTACGTGGCAACCCGCGGCAACTCCCAAAGCGCACAGCCCGCCTTCAATCCGCCCCCGCCATGAGTAGATTGATCGTGTGCACTTCGAGAATTCGAGCATCCGGAGGCGAGTTCGCATCGCGATCGGCTTGATCGTGGTCGCTGCCTCTGCGCAAGCTGTCCTTGCGCCGCTGCGCTTTCCGCGTACTAACAGCGTGCCTCTTGGGCCCTATTGGCTGGCCGAGCGGGCGAGCGATGGCGGACCGATCCGTCCGGGAAACCTCGTGTTGGTGTGCCTCCCGGAGGCCGCCGGGGCCCTTGGTCGCGCACGCCGATACCTCCGCTCAGGAGACTGTCCCGGGTCGGCAGAGCCTGTCGGGAAGCACGTGGTTGCCGTCGCCGGCGACCGGGTTCTGCTGACAACCTCGGGTCTTCGCGTGAACGGTCGTCTGCTTGTCGATTCGACGGTCCAGTCGGTCGATAGCGCGGGCCGCCCTCTCGACCACGTCTCGGGCCGCTCGTTCCTCCTGGGTGAGGAGCAGCTCTGGCTCTTCAGCCCGCATCCGCTGAGCTGGGACTCGCGGTACTACGGGCCCGTCAATGAGCGGCAGGTGCGGGGCCGTCTGATCGCGCTCTGGACTTGGCCGTCGAGGCCGTCCTTGAGCGACTTGGATCTTCGCTGATGGCGGATGGCCTTACGCTGCGCGCGCCTCTGGTTCGCCAGGAGCGACCGCGAAGACTCTCTCGGCGCGCCGGGCATCGCTTCGTGGCTCGACCGCAGAGGCCCTTCCTTCAGCGGAGCGTGGTCAAAGCGGCCTACGTCAAGAACGCCGCCGGCAAGGCCTGGGCGGCACATGCGCGCTACCTCGAGCGGGAAGGTGCCCAGCGGGAGGGAGCTCGCGGCGTCGGTTTCGGCTCCGGCACCGAGGAGCAGTCGCTCTCCAGGTCAGCTCGGGCGTGGCAGGACGCGGGTGACAAGCTCGTCTGGAAGCTCATCGTATCGCCTGAGCAGGCCCATAGGATGGACCTTCGCGCGCATACGCGCGACCTGATGGGCGAGGTCGCGACCAAACTCGAGTCGCAACTCGAGTGGGTGGCGATCGAACATCAGAACACGGACAACGCACACGTCCATATCCTGCTGCGTGGCCGGCGGGAAGACGGATCGGTTCTGGAGATCGATTCCGAGTTCATCAAACACGGATTTCGGGAGAAGAGCCAGGAGCTGGCGACGCGTGAGCTGGGCTACCGCACGCAGCGCGACTACGAGCAGTCGATTGAGCAGGAGGTGGTAGCGCTCCGGCGGACCTCGCTCGACCGAATGCTCCGGTCCAGAGCGGACGAGCGGGGGCGGGTGCGGGTCTCGTTTCTGCCGCCGCGCCATGCTGGCCGCGCCTTTCGGCGACGCCAGGAGCTGGGCCGACTGCAGGTCCTCCGGGACCTTGGTCTCGCAGCCAAAGAGGGCCCCTTCTCATGGCGCCTCGAGCCGGGCTACGAGGGGCTCCTGCAAGAGCTCCAGCAGGTGGGCGACATCCAAAAGCGGGTGGCTCGCCGAGCGCCCTTTATAAAGGCGCCGCCTACGGACGTTGTGCGGGTGGAGCCCGGGGAAGGTGTTCACGTCGCTGGACGGCTTCTGGGAACCGGTCTCGCGAACGACCTTTATGGGCGCAGCTATCTCCTCCTCGAAGGGGAGGAGGGCGTTGTCTACTACGTCCCACAGACACGGCGTGTCCTGGCAGCGCGGAACGCTGGTCGACTGCATCTGGGGGACCAAGTGCGACTCGAATCCGTCGCGCGTGGGGTAGGGGCCCACCCGCAGGCGCCGCCGTATTCGTTCGCCGTCTTCCGAGACGAGGAGGCCAGTCTACGAGCGCTCGTCCAGTACGACGAGGGGCGACGAGCGGTTCAGTTTCGAACGATCTTCGGGACGCTCTTGCAGCGCACAGACCAGCCTGTAGTTCGGCGCATTCTGGCAACGGGTTGGCTCGAAACCATCATGGCGCTCGCTGATCTGAGCCAGCAGGAGGAGCTAACTATGGAAGAGCTCGAACGATTCGTGACGGGTGCGGGCTCGCCGGTGCAGAAGATGACGCCCATTGAAGGCCGCCGATATCGAGGGCGGTTCGTTGGCTATGCGAGTGGCGCCACGGCGGAGCGCCTCGCGGTTGTCCACGACGGCAGGTCCTTCCTCGCCTTTGAGACCAGCCGCAAGGGCGATCTTCGCCCGGGTTCCCAGGTGCAGGCCACGGCGACGCGAGCTGGCGAGCAGCTGGCCTGGCGACTCGATGACCTCGAACGCCTCAAGGAGGTGGAGCGGGGACGAACCTGAGCCTCACAACCGAGTGGAGTGAAACCTGATGTCGTCACTGCCCTATCGACTGCCTCGCGGCGGCCGCAACCAAGCCGCTGGCGTCATGTGGGGGACCGTGGGTATCGCGCTGCTGTGCGTCGTGGGCAGCGCGTGGCTCACTACGCAATGGGCCGCCTGGCGGCTGGGCTATGCCGATGCGTTGGGCGAGCCCTGGCTTGGCCAACGGACGGCACCAAGTACCGCGCGAATCGATGGCCCTCGGCGCGGCGAATGCGCGATTGCGCGCCGCGCCAAGAGAAAAATGGAGCCGACGATCCGACTCGAACGGACGACCTGCTCATTACGAGTGAGCTGCTCTACCAGCTGAGCTACGTCGGCCCCGGGTACGGGTTCGGTCTCTCGTTGCCTCGCCGACCGTCGTCGGCGAACGGGTCCTTGGGAAAGGCGATCCGTGAGAGTTCCTCTTCCGTGTGTCCTCTAGGGCTTCGCCCGCGTCCCGGATGCGCGTTGGGTCGTCATACTCCTACTTCGAGCAGCGAACGACCCGGTGGATCCGGTGGGGCATGATGGCCTCGGGGGCCATCGGGGCGCAGAATGTAGCGCTCGGGATCGGTCTCGCCATCGCAGGACGTCAGGAACCGGCGAGTCACATGCGACTCACCGGCAGGTCCGTGATCGGGTTTGACCGCGACACCTCGCGCAGATTAGAGTGGTCGGCAGGCGAGTTGACGAGCTTGAGCGCAGATGCTGGGGAGACCCCACGCTGGCGTCGTGATCGTCACGCGAGACCTCGGATCCGGGAGACTGGGGTCCGAGATACGGAGACGCGGATGCTGCCTGTATTGCCCGTGATCGATTTGATGCTGTTGGCCGGCTGGACGTCGCTCGCGATCGGCTTCGTGCTGAAGGCGGTCACCGCGCTCACGAACTACAAGCCGACGATCCTCACACTCTCGCCGATCGACTTCCTCTTCATCGCCGTCGCCGCGTTCCTCTTTGCCATCGCGCTGGCCGCTCGGACCTGGGTCGCGGAACAGCAGCCGTCGGTTTCAGCGAATCGCCGGAAGCAGGCCACCCTCGACGCGTACAACGCGCTGCACGGCAACGAGGTCGGCGCCGCCCGCGATGGCTTCCCGAATCCCGCCGCGACCGACGCCGGACCGGACGACGGCCTCGCGGACCCGGCCCACCGAACGGGCTGATCGCTCAAATCTCCCACGCCCCTTTCGTTTCCAAAACACCGAAACCCCGTCGCGGGCCTCGTTTCGAGGAACCGGACGGGGTTTCGTGTTTTCCAGACCTTCGATCACGCACGACCTGACGGCGTGATCCCTCATGAAGAGGAGAGAGTCTCCGCGCTAGCGGTACGTCTCCGGTCGGAAGAGGTCGGTCGCCGAGACGGCCAGCTCCTTGTAGAGCTGAGCGGCAGCGACGACGACATTGCTGGCCTGTCGAATGGCGCGGCTCATGGTTGAGTCCTCCGGAAGGATTCCGTTGGGTTGCGTTGGGTGTTGACGCGCCTCGACCCGTTTCGGCGCGGGACGAGACACTCGCTTCAGGGGGGAAGTGACCTCGGGAAGGGGGTGCGTGGCAGTGAAAAGCGCTGCCCCGCCGAATCATCTGATACAGTCCGGCGCGCCGGGATCGCTCCCGACCGCGCGCCGCTTCATGGAGAAAGCCCTTTGAGTTCCACGGGTTCCACCGAGTCCGACCGCCTGATCTGGATCGACGGCGAGTTGCGGCCCTGGGCCGAGGCGACGATTCACGTGCTCTCCCACGCGGTCCAGCGCGGCTCTCTGGTCTTCGACTACATGTCGGTCCACGACCTGGGCGAGGGCAACGCGGCGGGTCTTCCCGCGGGGCCCGCGATCTTCCGCCTGCGCGAGCACGCCGAGCGCTTCCTTCATTCTTGTGAGCTGATGGGGCTGCCGCTCGCGCAGGACGCGGGCGAGATCCGCGACGCCATCTGCGAGACGGTCCGCGCCAACCCCGGAGCCCACGCGGTCAAGATCAGCGGCTACTTCGCTTCGGTCGAGATCGACGTCGTACCGGTCGACACTCACGTCACGGTGTCGATCGCGGCGTACGACCCCGCCACCGACATCCAGGGAAGGCTGCCCGTCGAGCCGCCGGCGAAGCCGCGCTTCGTGAAGCTCTGGATCGAGAAGGAGCGCGCGAATCGGCGCGAGGACATCGTCTCGCCCCAGGCCAAGGTGAGCGCGAACTACGCCTCGCCGATGACCGCGAAGGCGAGGGCGCGGGCCGAGGGCTTCGACGAAATCATTCTGGTCGACGAAGACGGCCATCTCGCCGAGGGGCCGACCTCGAACCTCTTCCTCGTGAACGATGCGGGCGAGCTCCTCACGCCGCCCGGCGAGAAGGTGCTTCACGGCGTGACGCGCAGCTCGGTCCTCGAGCTCGCCAAGGCCGAAGGGATCTCCGTCCACGAACGCCCGGTCGTGCCGAACGATCTGATCACGGCCGCCGAAGCGTTCCTGACCGGAACGACCGCAGGCGTCTGGCCCGTCGAGTCGGTCGACCGTCAGGCGCTCGGCCACTGTCCGGGACCCATCTCGACCGCGCTCCGCGAGCGCTTCAAGCGCGCGGCCGCGGGCGACGATCCCGAGTTCGCCCACTGGCTCACTCCGACCGCCAGGTAACGCATGTCCAGCAAGAAGAAGAAAGAAGAAAGCGAGCCGATCCCGAAGCGGCAGCAGATCGTCCTCTCCGGCACGAAGCCGACGGGGGAGAACCTGCACCTCGGGAACTACTTCGGTGCGCTCCGGCAGTTCGTCTCGCTCCAGGACGCGCACGACACCGCCCTCTACTTCATCGCCGACTACCACTCGATGACGAGCGTGCGGAACGGCGAACAGCGACGGCATAACACGGAATCCGTCGCCCTCGACTATCTCGGTGCCGGGCTCGATCCCTCGCGTGCGATCCTCTTCCGCCAGAGCGATCTGCCCGAAGTGACCGAGCTGACCTGGATGCTGTCGACAGTGACCGGGATGGGCATGCTCGAACGGGCCCACGCCTACAAGGCGGCCCAGGACAAGGGCGACGAGATCGACCACGGGACCTTCGCCTATCCCGTGCTGATGGCCGCGGACATCCTTCTCTACGGGTCGCACCTGGTGCCGACCGGCAAGGACCAGAAGCAGCACATCGAGATGGCCCGCGACATGGCCCAGCGCTTCAACCGCTTCTACGAGACCGATGTCCTCGTCCTGCCCGAGCCCTACATCCCGGAAGAGACCGCGACCGTGCCGGGCACCGACGGTCAGAAGATGTCGAAGAGCTACGGCAATACGATCGCCATGTTCGGCTCGAAGAAGCAGGTGAAGAAGGCCGTGATGGGGATCGTCACCGACTCGACGCCGGTGGAAGACCCGAAGGACACGGACCAGGCGGTCTTCGACCTGTGGAGTCTCTTCGCGACGAAGCCCGAGCGCGAGGAGATGTTCGCGCGCGCGGCCGCGGGCGGCCTCGGCTACGGCGACGTAAAGAAGGACCTGCTCGCGCGGCTGATGGACTACTTCGAGCCGATGCGAGCACGCAGGGCAGAGTTCGAATCGAAGCCGGACGCGGTCGAGGAGATCCTGCGAGACGGTGTCGGGCGGGCGAGGGCGCTCGCCTTCCCGATCCTGGAGCGCTGTCGCGAAGCCGCCGGACTGGGTACGCCCCGGAAGTAGGCCTGTGTAGCCCGATCCCCTCTTCACCTGCACCTCTGCTGCGCCGATGACGCAGGGAGGAGACGGCCAACCAGGGCCGCGCAGGGGGATCGGATGCGCATCGTTTGGACGGGACTCGGACGGGGGCTGCTGATGGCGGCGCTCGTGACGCTCGTGGGCTGCAACCAGATCGCGGCCGAGCGCGAGGACGCCGGGGCGGCGGATCCCTCGCAGGCGCTGCTCGAACGCGCCGAAGGCGGGGACGTCTCCGCGCAGCTCGCAGCGGGCCGCTTTTATCGAACCGGCGCGACCGAAGCCGAGGGCGCCGAGCGCGCGCGGCGCGAGTCGGAAGCGCTGCGTTGGCTGACGCAGGCCGCCGAGCAGGAGAACGCCGAAGCGGCGAGCGAGCTCGGGATCGTGCTCGCGACCGCCGAAGGACAGAATCGGAACATCGCCGAAGCGCGCCGCTGGCTCGGCCGCGCCGGGCAGGCCGGACAGGCGCCGGCCTACTTCATGTTGGGCGAGCTCTCGAAGAACGGCGAGGGCGCGCCGCCCAATCCGGTCATGGCCGTCGAGTTCTGGAACAAGGCCGCAGGCCTCGGCCACGTCGGCGCCATCCACCGCCTCGGAGAGGCGCATGAGCAGGGTCTCGGCGTCGACGCCGACATCGAAGCGGGCATCGCCCAATACCGCGACGCCGCCGGCCAGGGCTACGCCAACTCGCAGTACCGCCTCGCGGTGATCTTCGACGAGGGTGTGTTGATCGGCCGCGATGCCCTGGAAGCGGTCAAGTACTACCGGATGGCCTCGGAGCAGGGCCACGCCCCTGCGCAGGCGCAGCTCGGATATCTCTATGCGCGCGGCGACGGCGTCGTCCAGCGCTACGACGAAGCCGTTCGTTGGAGCCGCATGGCCGCCGAACAGGGCGACGCGGACGGCTGCAACAACCTGGCCGTGCTCTATCTGAAGGGCCTCGGCGTCGAGCAGAGCTTCGAGGAAGCGCTCCGCTGGTACCGCCTCGCCGCGCAGCACAACCACCCGGGCGCGCAGAACATGCTCGGCACGATCTACCTCACCGGTCAGGGCGTCGCGGTCGACGCGGGCGAAGCCGAGCACTGGTGGCGGATGGCCGCCGATCAGGGCTACGCCGCGGCGCAGTACAACCTGGGCGGCATGTACTCTCGCCAGCTCTCGAATTCTCTCACCCGCGACGAGGCCCTCGACCTGCTCGGCCGCGCAGCGGAGCAGGGCCATCGCAGCGCGAGCCGAGAGCTCGCGGAGCTCCAGACCGAGGTCGCGACGGAAGCGGCGGCGGCCGCGGCGAGTACCGAAGACGAAGCCGTGCCGGCGGCGCCGGAGAGCGCGACGCTCTAGAGCGCGGGAGGCCTAACGCCGCCGTGCGAGCGCGAGGCCGGCGAGTCCCACCGCGAGTAGCGTCGCCGTGCTCGGCTCGGGAATCACCGCGACGAAGCCCGACTCGATCCGTCGGATGGGGTGCCACGCGGTACCGGCGATCGTGCGACCATCACCCGAGAGTCCGCCTGCGTTCGAGAGCACCCAGCCGTCGAGGTCGATCCCGAGATCCTCGAACAGCACCGCGAGCGGCTGCATCCCGTCTTCTTTGGTCCAGATGAATGCGCGTGGCCCCTGCGCGTTCTCGCTCTCGCCGACGATGACGGATCCGTCATCCGAGACATCGTATGCGACGGAGTAGTCGGCTCCGCCGTCGAGGTGACCGAGTCGCTCGACGGTTGCCCCCCGCCAGACGAGCGCGTCGAACGCGAAGTCCGTGTCGGAGCGTGCTCCGACCCCGACGGCGATGCTGCCGTCGGGCGTTACGGCGGAGGCGCCTCCGGCGCGTATGGTCGTGGGGAGGGGCAGGCGCCCGACGGGTTTGCCGTCGCGCCGGTAGATGGGCCCGCGATCATCGCTCGCGATTCCGAAGACGGTCGCGCCGTTGTCCGCGAGCGGGCCGCCATGCGAGAATCCGATCGGCATGAGCGCGCCGAGGTCTTCGAGGCCGCTGTCCTCGGTCCAGCGAAAACCGGACGTGTCGCCGTCCGGCGTATTCAGGGTCCCGGCAATTGTTCGCCCGTCGCTCGAGACGTGGTGCGCCACGCCTCGCACCGAGCCGTCGCCGAGGGCCACCATCTCGTTCGTCTCGCCTCGCCAGACGAATGGAATCTCCTCCGTCTCGCTGAAGCTCGAACCAACGATCACGGACCCGTCGTGCGAGACCGCGAAGGCACGGGCCCCGAGCGTGCCCGGAAGACGACCGAGCGCGACGAGCCCGTCGGTCGAGGTCCAGCGAAAGGCGACCTCCCCCCGCGTGGATCCGACGACCGTGGATCCGTCAGCGGAGATCCGGGAGACGCGGCTATCGCCGTCCTCGCCCGGCAGACCCCCTAGCAACGTGAATGAAGCGCCCTTCGCCGGCGTTGGGCCGTGCACGAAGATCAGGACGAGCGCAGCGAACGCGGCTCCGAGTCGCATCGATTCCCCCCACATCTGCAACCGAGTGGTGAGAAGAACGTCGATGTGTCGGCGGCGTGTCGAACGCAAGCCTGATCAGCGATGAGAATCGCCGGTTCCAGGCAGCGCGTCGTCGATCGGCTGCGAGAACGGCGGGGGCGGGCATGGCCTAACGCCCCTCGACGATCTCCGTCAGAACCGCCGCGACCTCCGTCGCGCTGGCCGGCCGTCCGTCGGGCAGCACGGACATGAGGTGCTGGATCAGCACCTGCAGCTTCGGCGGGTAGTCGGCGAGACCCTGCGAGGGATCAGGCCGCGGCGCCGAGCGGTGCTTCGCGGCGACGTCGCCTTCCTTGAACGGGAGGCGTCCGGTCGAAAGCTCGAAGAGCGTGACGCCGAGGGCGTAGAGATCGGTACGGCCGTCGGCGACGTTCCCGCTCGCCTGTTCCGGGGCCATGTAGAAGGGCGTTCCTGCGATCACCGTCGAGCCGCCGTCGCGTACGGCCTCGAGGATCTTCGCGAGGCCGAAGTCCATGATCTTGAGCACGCGCTCCCGCGTGATGAAGAGGTTCGAGGTCTTGATGTCGCGGTGGACGATGCCGGCATCGTGGGCGTATTGGAGGCCGGCGCAGATCTGGAGGCCGAGCCGCGCGGTGTCGCGGGGGCCGAAGCGGGTGCGCTGCTTCAGAATCGCGTTGAGCGGCAAGCCCTCGAGCAGCTCCATCGTGATGAAGAAGCTGCCGTTCTCCTGGTCCGCATCGTAGAGCGTCACGATGTTCGGATGGTTCATACGCGCCGCGGCCTGCGCTTCAGTCAGGAAGAGCTGGACGGCGGTCGGGTGGTCGCGCAGGTTCTCGGGCATGCGCTTGAGTGCGACGGTTCGGCCGAGTCGGCGGTCGAGCGCCTTGTAGACGAGGCCCATACCGCCGCGGCCGACCTCTTCGACGATCTCGTAGCGTTGCTCCGCGACGAACGCGGTCGCGCCAGCCGGCGGCGTGAAGACCTCGCCCTGGCTCTCGCGCTGACTCTGGCGGTGAGAGGCGCTCAGCTTCTTGCGCAAGCCCTCGATCTTGTCGGCGACCCGCGGATAGGTCGGGTCGCGATCGCGCAGGGTCTCGAGCACTTCGAGGGCGCGCGCGACGTCGCCGGAGTCCTCGAGCAGCTCCGACAGATGGACCTCGAGCGCCGGCGCATGTTCGCCCACCGGCAACGCCTCGAGGCAGCGTTCGAGCTGGTTGGCCGCGAGGTCGACATGCCCCTCCTGTTCATAGGCGAGGGCGAGAAGCTCGCCCGCGCGCATGAACGCTTCGTGGTCGGGGCCGACCTGCTGGAGCAGCCGGATCGAGCGGGAGCGGTCGCCGCGTTCGGTCGCGAGCGCCGCCGCACGGAGGAGCTCGCCCTGGCCTTCGAGCGCCCCGATCAGACCCTCGTGGTCGCCTGCAGCTTCGAAGCAGCGCGCCGCGGCGTCCCAGTCCTCGAGCGCCGCGTACGCCCGCGCCGCCTGACCGAACGCACCGGCGGCGTCGTACATCTCCGCGGCGCTGCGGAGCTCGCCTGCGTTCTCGAAGAGCGCGGCAGCGCGGTCGAAGTCGGAGATCTCACGGCGCAGCTGCGCGGCTTCGCGCGAACGCCCCGCGTGTTCGAGCTGCTCGGCGGCGGCCTCCTTGCGGCCCTGGGCCTGATGCAGGCGCGCGAGCAGGAGCGCCGCTTGATCCGCCTGGCCATCCCGGGCGAGGGCGTTCGCCGCCTGGGCGAGGTCGCCCTGGAGGAACGCGCCGACCGCCGGCGGGCAGCCCTTGAAGACGAGACCTGTCCCGTCCGCGAGATCGACTGGGACGGTCGCAGGTTCGTAATTCGTGATCGCGCAGCGCCGCTCCACGATCCGATCTCCCGCGCCGACGACGAAGGCGTGCTCGCCGAGCGGCAGACGCGATCGGATGATCCCGCCCTGGGTCGCATAACGAACGGTGTCGGGGCGCTCTGCGAGACCGAGCCCGACGTCTCGCGCGGGCTGTCGGTCCCAGTGAACCCGGAATTCGACCGGCGCCTTGACGGGCGGCAGGACGTGGTCGACGTCCGCGCATTCCCCGACCGCGATCTCGACGTAGAGCTGCTCGTCGACGACCGCGAGCTCGGCGCCGCTCTGTCGGGCATGGAGTCGGCCTTCGATCTCGAGGTGCCACGCGCCCGGAGCGACGCCGACGAACTGCGTTTCGCGTCGCACGCCGGTCCGCCGCGCCGGCTTCTGCTTGCTGCGACCCGGGCGGACGAGGCGGATTTCGAAGTCGCCGTCGACTTCGTCCGGGAAGCGCAAGTGAAGCGTGAGGTCGCCGACCGCGCGGTGTCGTCGGCGAGCGATCGCAGCGAGGGAGAGGGCGAGCCCGAGCGCGAGTCCGGCAACCGCGAGCACGCCGTCGTCGGTCAGCAGGAATGCCTCGGCGTCCCGGAGCCAGGGCGTCGAAGCGAGCAGCGCTTGATAGGCGTCGGTCAGTGGTGCTTCGAGGTCTTCGAATCCGTCCAATGCGGAGATCGGCGCGAGGGCGCGACCGAGCCAGTCGGTGAACGCACCGGCCGACGCGGTCCCGGGCCAGAAGAGGCCGAGGCCGACGCACGCGAGCGCAGTCGTTCGAAGTCGCTGGATGCACATACCCGCTATGTGCATCGGTCACGCAACTGAGGAAATGAAGATGCGTGGAACGGCCTACAGCTCAGGGCCGGCGTGCGATCCAATGCATGTTGAGATCGCCCTGGGCGCCGTCTGCCGAGAAGGTCTCGACGGTCTCGAGACCGCTCGCCTCCGCCCACGCCGTGAGCTCCGTCGCGTCGGTCTCATGGCAGTAGCGAGGGGCCGCGTCCGGGTCGTCGCCGAAGCGGAGGAGGGCATCGCCCGGCTCGAGCTCGTCGGCGTCGACCGGCGCATCGAGCACCGGTCCGATCGCGTCCCACGCGACGCGCCGCTTCTCGAAGCGCGGTCGCCCGGCGAAGCGCCAGAGGGTGAGGGCGAGCAGGCCCCCCGGCGCGAGACGTTCCGCGGCGGCGCGAACGAGCGCGGCTCGCGTCGCGCGACCGGGCACGTGATGGAGCACGCCCATCAACGCGACGAGGTCGAAGGGCCCATCGGGCAGCGCCGCTCCGGGGGCGTCGAAGTCGTCGAGGAAATCCTGCTGGGCGAAGCGCGCGCCTTCCGAGAGAGACGGCAACACCCGCTCCTGCGCGGCCGCGAGAAGCCCGCCGCTCGCGTCGGTGCCCACGTAGTCGAACGCCGCACCGGATTCCGCGAGCCACGCCGCGAAGCGGCCGTTGCCGCAGCCGATGTCGAGCACGGAGAACCGCGCGTCGGGGAGGTGCGCGCGGAGTCGCTCCCAGCCCGGCCACGGCAGATCGACCCGGCTCGCGTCGAAGTCGGCGGTCCGCTCGTCGTAGAACGTGCGGGAGAGCGCGTGGAGCTGTCGGCGCGTGCGATCGTCCATCGGGCGGGAGTCTAGGCGCTCTCCCCTACACTCCGCGGCCGGAGGTCTGGCAGTGGCGCGAACGGCGCAGAAGAAGGGCGAGTCGACGCCCGACGGGCCGCGGGTGCCCGGGCGCTTTCGCGGCCGCGCGCCCGATCGGGACTTCGACCCGGAGACGGCGCGCGAGGCGCTGCTCCCGCTCTTGCGCGCGATCGAGGCGGTCCCGGACGAGGTCGGCGAGCCCTTCACGACGGAGGTGATGGAGCCGCTGCTCCGTCGCCACCCGCGACCGGGGGGAGGCTTCTTCTCGCGCAGCCAGCTGATCGCAGGGTTCCGAGCCTTCGCGCAGGACGCGGACTTCCGCTTCGACGAGGCGCGCTTCCGGCGCCGCGTGCAGCGCCGCCCCGTCCGCACCCGCAGCGGGGTCACGCCGCTGACGGTCCTGACCAAGCCCTTCCCGTGTCCCGGCAAGTGCATCTTCTGTCCGAACGACGTGCGGATGCCCAAGAGCTACCTGTCCGACGAGCCCGGGGCCCAGCGCGCCGCGAACAACCGTTTCGATCCCTACCTGCAGACCTGGAATCGCCTGGCGGCCTTCGACGCGACGGGTCATCCCGTCGACAAGGTCGAGCTGATCGTGTTGGGCGGCACCTGGTCCTTCTATCCCGAGGCCTATCAAGTCTGGTTCGTGCAGCGTTGCCTGGAGGCGATGACCGACTTCGGCGCCGAGCGCGACGCGCGGGGCGATGTCGCCGAGGGCATGCCCGACTTCGAAGAGATGGACGCAGACGTACGCGGCGACGCCTTCGAGCGGAATCCGTACAACGCGACGGTGACCGCGTTCCTCAAGGAGAAGCAGGGCGGCGAGCTGCTGCTCGCGCACGAGGGCGCGGACTGGGCGAGCCTCGAAGCGGCGCAGCGCGCGAACGAGACGGCGGGCGCGCGCTGCGTGGGACTCGTGCTCGAGACTCGGCCAGACCACGTCGACGAGGAAGAGGTCGTCCGCCTGCGACGGCTCGGAGCGACGAAGGTGCAGCTCGGGGTGCAGAGCCTCGACGACGCGATTCTCGACGCGAATCGCCGGGGCCACGGCGTCGCCGAGACGCGCCGGGCCTTCGCGATGCTCCGCCGCGCCGGGTTCAAGCTTCATGTGCACTGGATGGCGAACCTGCTCGGAGCGACTCCCACCAGCGACCGCGCCGACTTCCCGAAGCTCTTCGAGGATCCTTCGTTCCGGCCCGATGAGCTGAAGCTCTACCCCTGCAGCCTCGTCGAGACCGCGGAGCTGATGGGCCCGTGGAAGCGCGGCGAGTGGCGGCCCTACGATGACGCCGAGCTGCTCGAGGTCGTCGCCGACGCGCTACCCCGGGTGCCGCGCTACTGCCGCGTCACGCGCGTGATCCGCGACATCTCGAGCGACGACATTGTCGTCGGCAACAAGCGCACGAACTTCCGACAGATCGCCGAGCAGGAGATCGCGCGCCGCGGCGACACGCTCGTCGAGATTCGCGCGCGCGAGATCCGGGGCGAGGCCTTCGACGACGCAAGCCTCGAAGCCCGCGAGACCGGGTACGAAACCGATTCCGGCCGCGAGGTGTTCCTCGAGCTCGTGACGCCGGACGACCGGATCGTCGGGTTCCTCCGGCTGTCGCTCCCGACCGCCGCGTCGTTCGTGGACGAACTCGGCACGAACGCGCTCGTCCGCGAGCTCCACGTCTACGGCGGCAGCGTCCGGCTCGGCCACGCCCCGGACGGCGCCGCCCAACACCGCGGCCTCGGCGCGCGCCTCCTCGACCGCGCCGCGGAGTTCGCCCGCGCCGAAGGCTACACGGCGCTCTCCGTCATCTCGGCGATCGGCACCCGCGACTACTACCGGATGCAGGCTTTCGCGGATGGTGCTTTGTATCAGCACCGCGCGCTCGACTGAGGAGCGCGCGGCGCCGCCGTCGGCCCTAGCCCGTCGGCTTGAGCCGCACCCACAGCGTCGATTCGCCCCGCCGAACCAGCAGTAGCGGCCGATCCGAGTCCTCGAGCTTGTCGCGCAGGTCGTCCGCGTTCTCGACCGGCTTGCGGTCGAGCTCGACGATCACGTCACCGCGCCGGATGCCCGCCTCGCCGGCGGGGCTGTTCGGGTCGACCTCGGTCACGATCACGCCCTGGACGTCGCCGAGACCGAGGCGGTCGGCGAGATCCGGCGTCACGTCCCGGGCGAGCAGGCCGAAGGCCTCCGCGCTGCCGTTCTTCGGCTGGTGCGAGGCGTATTGCGGCCCGTCGTCGAGCCGGCCCGTGCGGATCGTGATCGTCTTCGTCTTGCCGTCTCGAACCAGCACGACCTCCGCCGGCTTGTCGACGGGGGTGCTCGCGACGACGATCGGCAGGTCCTGCCAGTCCTCGATCTCGTGCCCGTCGAACTCGACGATCACGTCCCCGGCTTCGATCCCGCCGGCGTCGGCGGGGGTGTCGTCCATGACCATCGCGACGAGCGCGCCCTTCGGCTCGTCGAGGTCGAACGCGTCGGCGAGGTCCTTTGTGACGGGCTGGATCGAAACGCCCAGCCATCCCCGGGTCACGTGCCCGTCCGCACGCAGCTGCGGGAGAATCTGCTTGGCCTGGTTGATCGGGATCGAGAAGCCGATCGTGTTGGCGCCCGCCTGCACGAGGGTGTTGATCCCGACCACGCGGCCCTGCAGATCGATCAGCGGACCGCCGGAGTTCCCCGGGTTGATCGCGGCGTCGGTCTGGATGTAGTCGTCGTACTGCTGCTCCGAGCCGGGGGTGATCTGCTTGCGGTTCTTGGCCGAGACGATGCCGGCGGTGACCGTGTGCTCGAAGCCGAAGGGGTTTCCGATCGCCACGACCCAGTCGCCGGGCCGGATCGCTTCGGAGTCGCCGAGAGCGATGGACACGAGATCCTCGCGGCCCGGGTCGACCTTCAGGAGTGCGACGTCGGTCTTCGGGTCGAGGCCGACGATCTCCGCGGGCAGCTCGCTGCCGTCGTTGAAGTGCACGGTGATCTCGTTGGAGTGCTCGACGACGTGATTGTTGGTCACGATGTAACCGTCGGGGGAGACGACGAAGCCACTGCCTTCGCCTTCGCTCTTGCGCTCGAAGGGATCGCCTCGGTGCCACGGCGGGAGACCGAAGCCCGGCGGCATGCCCGGGAAGGTCGGCCCGTCGAGGCGGACTATGCCCTTGGTCTGGATGCTCACGACCGCCGGGGCCACGCGCTCGGCCAGGTCCGCGAAGCTGGTCGGGATTCCGATCGGCTGGGCTTCGGGGATCCGGCTGTCGTTCTTCCAGAACGCGCCTTCCGGCGCCTCGTCGTCATCGCTTCCGAAGAAGTCGATGGCGGGGGCGGGTGGCGGGCTCGTGATCGCTACGAAGGCGAGCGCCAGGGCGGCGCTCAGGAAGAGGATGCGTCGCATGGGGTTTCTCCTTGGGGGGGAGGGTCTGGCCCTCCCGATTGGGATCTCGCAGATGGCTCGCGGGCGACCTCCGGGCCGCGGCGCGCACCGCTACCTAAGCGGGATCGTTAGAGGGTAGAGGCCGGGCCCGCGTTGGACCACGACGAGGGCGCGTGTCTTGCCGCGGATCTTGGCGATCGCGCGGCGCAACGACTCATAATCGCGCAGGACGACACCGTTCACCTGCAGCAGGAAGTCTCCGGGACGCAGGCCGAGGGCCTCGGCGCTCGAGCCTTCGCGGACGCCGCGGATCGAATACGCCTGCTCGCGCTCGGCCAGCTCGAGCTCCAGGCCGAGTCGGGCGTGGGCGATTCGCGAGACGACCGTGGGCGGCATCTCGGCGGCGATCGCCCGCGCCTCGAGGATCTCGTTCCCGCGCACGAACTCGAAGTCGACCGGCTGGGCGTCGGTCAGGTGGTTGAAGTCGTCGTTCAGCTGACGGGCGGCGCTGTAGGGCTGGCCAGCGACGCCCGTGAGCTTGCGACCATCGACGCCGATGATCACGTCCCCACGCTTGATGCCGGCGAGGGCGGCGGGGCTGCCGGCCTGCACGCGCGAGACGAGCGCGCCCCGCGCATTGCGCGGCATTTCGAGGATCTGCTGCAGGCGCGGGTCGAGCTCCTGGAACTCGAGGCCGAGCCAGACCGGTCGGACCTCGTCGTAGAGCAGAAGCTCGTTGATGACCCGCTTCGCGGTGTCGATCGGGATCGCGAGACCGAGTCCCTGGGCGCCGCGCACCATCGCGACGTTGATGCCGATCAGGCGACCTTCGGCGTTCAGCAGCGGACCGCCGGAGTTGCCGTGATTGATCGAGGCGTCGGTCTGGATGAGGCCGTGGAAGTAGCCGAGTCCGGCGCTCTGGGTGAAGTTGGTCGGGTCGGGCTCGCCCTCGCGGCGCACCGTGCGGTTGACCGAGGAGATCACGCCCGTCGTGACGGAGTTCGAGAAGCCGAGGGGATTGCCGATCGCGATCACCGGCTCGCCGACCAACAGGTCGTTCGAGTCGCCGGGCTTCGTGAAGGGCAGGGTCTCGCGCTCCTGCATCCGCAGGCGAAGGATCGCGAGGTCGTACACCTCGTCGGCCCCGACCACCTCGGCCGGGAAGACGCGCCCGTCGGCGAGGGCGACGCGCAGCCCCCTCACGCCGCGGATCACGTGCATGTTCGTGAGGACGTGGCCCGCGCGATCGAAGATGACACCGGAGCCGCGGCTCTTGCCGTCCCGGGCGCGGGGGTCGTAGTAGCTGCCGAAGTACTGATCGAGGGGGTCCCGGGACGGCGCTGTCGGCGCTTCCATCGCCGGCGCGTTCGCGTCGCCGAGGATGTTCACCACGCTCGGGCCGACGCGTTCGACCACGTCGACCGTCGCGGTCCGGCGGAGGAAGGGATCCGCCGCCGGCGCGGGGAGCGCCGTGGCGATTGCCACCAGGCTGAAGACGCACGCGAGCGCAGCGCCGGTCGCGGGACGGCGCGCGGCGGGGCTCGGTCGTGGATGGAATCGGAACATCGTTCTCGGCTCGTGACCGGTCGCTCGGGCGCGAACGTACCGTTTCGTCCCGCCCGCGGGGCGGGCGGCGGCGCGGGGCCACGTTCGTCTGTCTCCGCGCGCGCCCATCCGGTTCACTCTACGGCCTCGATCATCGCTCGAAGGTGTGTGCAATTCAGTCGCGAGATCAGCCGCTTACGTCGGTTCATCGAGGCGGTCCCTGAGCGGCGCGAGAACCGCCTTCGGATCGCCGCCGCGCGCCAGAGTGCCGGTCACGGCGACCCCGGCCGCTCCGGCGTCGATCGCTTCTCGCGCTCGCCCCGGATCGAGCCCGCCCTGCGCGATCACCGGCACCCCCGCGGCTGCCGCTTCCCGGATCGCCTCGACGCCGAGGGACGGGCGCTCGGTGGGCTTCGAGTTCGGATCCCAGATCGGCGCGAGGTGGACGTAGTCGACGTCGCCGGCCGAAGCGCTCGAGCGCACTTCGTCGACCGAATGCAGCGAGCGACCGATCAGCGCCGACCCGCCCAGGACCTCCCGTGCGCTCGCGGGATCGAGGGCGTCGAAGCCGAGGTGGACGCCGTGGGCGCCGGCGACGCGGGCCACGTCGGTGCGCTTGTTCACGACGATGTGCGAGCCCTCGCGCGCAGCAACGGCGCTCGCTTCGACGAGCGTCCGCGCGACGGCCAGCAGCGCGGCGTCCGACAGCGAGCGGTCACGCAGCTGGATCCAGTCCGCGCCGGCCGCGAAGAGCGCGCTCGCTCGCTCGCCGGGCGCGTCGCCGAGCCCGGCCGCGTCGAGCACGACGCAGAGGAGCGGTCTCCCGCCGATGGACGCCAGCGTCAGAAGCTCGCGGTCCCGTCGAGGGGGCTCGATGCCGACGCGTAGAGTCGCTTCGGCATGCGCCCCGCCTCGTAGGCCGCGCGTCCCGCTTCGACGCCCTGACGCATGGCCCGCGCCATCTGCACGGGATCCTTGGCGTGGGCGATCGCGGTGTTCATGAGCAGCGCCGTCGCCCCGAGCTCCATGGCGTACGCCGCATCGCTCGCGGTTCCGACGCCGGCGTCGACGATCACGGGCACCTCGACGGTCTCGAGGATGATGCGCAGGTTGGCCGGGTTGCGGATGCCCATGCCGGAGCCGATCGGCGCGGCCAGGGGCATCACGGCCGGACAGCCGAGCTGCTCGAGGCGCTGGCACGCGACGGGGTCGTCGGTGATGTAGGGCAGGACGGTGAAGCCGTCGGCGATCAGGCGCTCGGCGGCCTCGAGGGTCGCGGGCACGTCGGGGAAGAGCGTGCGCTCGTCGCCGATCACCTCGAGCTTGACCAGCTCGGTGTCGAGGAGCTCGCGGCCCATCTGCGCGGTCGTGACGGCGTCGTCGGCGGTGTAGCAACCGGCGGTGTTCGGCAGGATCGTGAACTCGCTCGGCTTGATCACGTCGAGCAGGCGCGGGCCCTTGGCGGCGTCGAAGTTCACGCGGCGCAGCGCGACCGTGATCATTTCCGCGCCCGACTCGCGGGCGCACTCGAGGTTCTGCTCGAAGCTCTCGTACTTGCCGGTGCCGACGATCAGGCGCGAGTCGAAGGCGTGGTTGCCGATCCGGAAGGCCGGCTCGTTCGCGGGTTCTTGGGGGGTGCTCATCGTGTACTCCAGTAGGTCCGGCGCGGTCCGCAGAGAAGAGGGGGGGCCGCGTTCAGCCGCCACCGACGGCTTCGAGGATCTCGACCCGGTCGCCGTCCGCGATGCGATGTTCAGCGTGGAGGGAGCGGATCACGACGTCGCGGTTCACCGCGACCGCCACGCGTTTGCCGCCGAGTCCGAGCGTCTCGAGCAGCTCGGCGATCGTGCAGGTCGCGGCGAGGGAATGTGCGTCGCCGTTCACGTCGATCGTCAATCCGGCCGCGTCGCTCGACTGCGCTTCCTGTGTACCGCCACTCACGTGCGGACCCTCCCCGGGCGGTTGCTCGGCTCGTGACCGGCCTCCGCCCGCCTCGAAAAGTACCCGACCCCCCCGACCGGCGCCGCGCGAAGTCGGCCGGCTCGCGCGAATTCGGTAGGCTCGGGCCGCCCCCGATCGAACCGCACCGGAGACCCGCCTTGTCGATCGAATCGGATCCGACCGATTCCGCGGAGCAGCGCCCCGTCTGGGCATGGATCGATCGCGCGGCGCTGCGCCACAACGCCCGGCGCGCTCGTGCGCTCGCCGGCGACCGCACCGTGATCGGCGTGGTCAAGGCGGACGGCTACGGACACGGCGCGACCAAGGTGGCCCGCGCGCTGCTCGCGGAGGGCATCGGTCGCCTGGCGATCGTGAGCGTCGCCGAGGGCGCGGCGCTCCGACGCGCCGGGATCGGCTCGCCGATCCTGCTGCTGGGCGGGATGGATGATGTGGCCGGCGCCGAGCGCGCCCTGAAATGGGGCCTCGTGCCCGTGCTCCAGGACGAGCGGGGCGTCGCGCTCGCCCAGAGCTTCGGCAGCGCGGACGCGCGCTTCGCCGTCGAGCTCGAGGTCGACACCGGCATGCGGCGAATGGGCGCGTCGCCGACGAGCGCTTCGACGCTGCTGGCCCGGATCCTCGACGCGCCCCAGCTCGCGCTGTCGGGCGTGTTCACGCATCTGGCCCGCGCCGACGAGCCAGAGCTCGCGCCGAGCCGGGGACAGGCCGAGGCCCTCGCGGCCCTGCTCGCCGAGGTGGTCGGTGAGGAGCAGGGCGAGCGCGGCCCGGATCGCCACCTGGCCAACTCCGCGGGGCTCTTCCGCCTCGAGGAGATCGAGGCCGGGGCGATCGAGACGACCGCCGTTCGGCCCGGGCTGATGCTCTACGGGGTGTCGCCCTTCGCGGACCGCAGCGCCGAGGCCCTCGACCTCGAACCCGTCATGACCCTCGCCGCACGGGTGGTCGCGACGCGGCGACTCTCGGCCGGCGACTCGGTCGGCTACGGCGGCGAGTGGACGGCGGACCGGGAGACGACGCTCGCGACCCTCCCGGTCGGGTATGCGGACGGGATCCCGCGCGCCGTCCTCGGTCGCGGGCGGGTCCACCTCGCCGGGGCGAGTCGCCCGATCGTGGGGCGGGTCTCGATGGACAGCATCTGCGTCGACTGCGGCGACGACCCGGTCGAGATCGGCGACGTCGCGACCGTCTTCGGTCGCACGCCCGAGGGCGCGCGCGTGCCCGTCGAAGACTTCGCGCGGGCGGCTGGGACGATCGGCTACGAGATCCTCGTGGGGGTCGGCGGCCGGGTGCCGCGGATCGCCGGAGACGGGCCCCCGAAGGCCGATCCGTACGCGTAGGCAGCCGCGTCGCCGGGAACCCGGTGCTGCCGATTGACGCGGCTTCACCGCGCCTGTACAACATCGCCAACCCCCTGGATCCCCGACCAGAATGCGCGTTCCTGGTGACCTTGGAACGCTGCTCCGAAGACCCGATCCGTCCGCGTCCGCCGCCCCCGGCGAACACCGACGTAGCGGGGCTCCAGGCGTGCGTCGGTCTCCCCTGCGAAGGGGCGGACGCACGGTGTAAGGAAGGGAGATCGAAGCATGCCCCCCAGTGATGCCGTGCAGCAAGTGAAGCGCGCGCTGCTCTCCGTCTCGGACAAGACCGGACTCGTCGAGCTCGCCAAGGGCCTCGCCGAGCTCGGCGTCGAGCTCGTGGCCTCCGGCGGAACCGCCGGCGCGATCCGCGACGCGGGGTTGCCGGTCGCGGACGTGGCCGAGCTGACCGCGAGCCCGGAGATGCTCGGGGGCCGCGTGAAGACGCTCCACCCGAAGATCCACGGCGGCATCCTCGCTCGCCGCGACCTGGCGGAAGACCAGGCGGACATGGAGGCGAACGGGATCGGGGGGATAGACCTCGTCGTCTGCAACCTCTACCCGTTCCAGACGACCGTGGCGAAGCCGGACGTGACCCGCGCCGAAGCGGTCGAGAAGATCGACATCGGCGGCCCGTCGATGATCCGTTCGGCTGCCAAGAACCACGCCTTCGTCGGTGTGCTCTGCGACCCCTGCGACTATTACCGAGTGGTCGGGGAGATTCGGGAGCATTCGGGGCTGACGGATTCTCTGCGGCGCCGACTGGCACTGAAGGCTTTTCAGCATACGGCGGCTTATGACTCCGCGATTTCGACGTGGCTCGGGGAGAACGATCCGGTGGAGGAGCCGGAGATCTTTCCGGAGACGTTGACGCTGGCGCTCGAGAAGTCGGACGAGCTCCGGTACGGCGAGAACTCGCATCAGCGGGCGGTGCTCTACGGGGCGTTCCTCGAGATCTGCGAGCTGCATCACGGCAAGGCGCTCTCGTACAACAATCTGGTCGATGCCCAGGCGGCGCTCGCGTTGATCGTGGACTTCATGCCGGCTGAAGGCTCCATGCCGACTGAAGGCTGCATGCCGGCTGAAGGCTCCATGCCGACCGAGCCGGGCTCGAACGCGGGCGACCGCGCGGTCGTCGCGATCCTGAAGCACAACACGCCCTGTGGCGTCGGCGCCGGGGCGACCCCGCTCGAGGCCTACGAGAACGCCTTCTCGACCGACCCCGATTCGCCCTTCGGCGGGATCATCGTCTCGAACCGACCCTTCGACCTGCCCCTCGCCGAGAAGGTCGACGAGCTCTTCACCGAGGTCCTGATCGCGCCGAGCTTCACGGACGAGGCGCTCGCGTTCCTCAAGAAGAAGAAGAACCGCCGGCTGCTCTCCTTCGACCGGGACAAGATCGACCCGGCTCAGGTCGAAGTCCGCCGCGTCTTCGGGGGCCTCCTGGTCCAGGAGTCGGATCCGGCGCCGGAAGAGGTGATGACCGCCGACGTCGCGACCGACACCCAACCGACCGATGAGCAGCGTACGGCGATGGAATTCGCCTGGCGCGTGGTGAAGCACGTGAAGAGCAACGCGATCGTCTTCGCGTCGCATGACCGGACGCTCGCGATCGGCGGCGGCGCGACGTCGCGGGTCGACGCGGTGCTGAACGCGGCGGCAAAGGCGGGGCGGGTCGGGCTCTCTCTCGACGGCTGCGTGCTCGCGAGTGACGCCTTCTTCCCGTTCCCGGACGGGCTCGAGGCGGCGGTCGAGGCCGGCGCCGCGGCGGTCGTCCAGCCCGGTGGCTCGAACCGCGACGAGATGGTCATCGAGGCGGCGAACAAGCTCGGCGTCCCGATGCTGATGACCGGCAAGCGTCACTTTCGACATTGAGCAACAGGCGCTCGCGACATTGAGCCGCAGGCGCTCGACTCTCGTCCCGACACCGGGTGCAAGGAGATGATCAAGCCGTGAAGGTCCTGGTGATCGGCAGCGGAGGCCGCGAGCACGCGCTCGCGTGGAAGATCGCCCAGAGCCCGGAGCTCACGGCGCTTCACGTGGCGCCGGGCAGCAAGGCGATCGGTCGCCTGGCCACGTGCCACGCCGACACGAAGGCGAACGACCTCGACGGGATCGTCGCGCTGGCCCAGGCCGAATCGATCGATCTCGTCGTCGTCGGGCCGGAAGACCCGCTTGCAGCGGGGCTGTCGGATCGGCTGCGCGACGTCGGCATCGCGACCTTCGGCCCGTCGGCCACCGCGGCGCGGCTCGAGGGCAGCAAGGCCTTCTCGAAGGACTTCATGGCGCGGCACGGGATCCCGACCGCGGCCTACGAGGTCTTCGACGCAGCGCAGGCCGCCCACGACTACGTCGATCAGCTCGGTCGGCCCTGCGTCGTGAAGGCGGACGGACTCGCGGCGGGCAAGGGCGTCGCGATGTGCGCGGACGCGGCAGCGGCCCATGCGGCGATCGACGAGATGATGGCCGACAAGCGCTTCGGCGCCGCGGGGGATCGCGTCGTGATCGAGGAGTGGCTGCAGGGCGAGGAAGCGTCCTACTACGCCCTCTGTGACGGCGAGCGGATCGTGACCCTGGCCGCGGCGCAGGACCACAAGCGCGCCCTCGACGGCGACGCAGGCGAGAACACCGGCGGCATGGGGGCCTACTCCCCGGCACCGGTCGTCTCCGAGGCGGTCGAGAAGAAGATCCTCGAGCGGGTCGTGCACCCGACGATCAACGGCATGAAGGCCGACGGCCACCCCTACCAGGGCGTGCTCTTCGTCGGCCTGATGATCGACGACGCGGGCGACCCCTATGTGATCGAATTCAACGTGCGCTTCGGAGACCCGGAGACCCAGCCGCTCATGGTCCGAATGGAAGGCGACCTGCTGCCGATCCTCGATGCCGCGGCGCGCGGCGGGCTCGACCCGTCGACGGCGCTCGGCTGGGGCGATTCCGCGGTCTGCGTCGTGCTCGCCTCCGGCGGCTATCCGCGAGGCTACGAGACCGGCAAGGCGATCCGCGGCCTCGAGACCCTCGAAGGGGACGATCAGCTCGTCGTCTTCCACGCCGGCACGAGCGGCTCCCCGGACGGCGACGATTTTGCGACCGCCGGCGGACGCGTCCTCGGGATCACAGCCCGCGGCAGCTCCGTCGCCGAGGCCCGCGAGCGCGCGTACGCCGCGGTCGAGCGGGTCGACTTCGAAGGCATGCACTTCCGGCGCGACATCGCGGACCGCGCGCTGGGTCGTTAGGTGCGGCCGATCCTGATCATGAACGCAGAGGAGCTCCTCTCTCGATGACGGCTGCCCGCCCGCTTCGCGCCCTCCGCTACGACACGAACAGGGTCGACCTGTCTCGGGTGATCGTCCCGCCCTACGACGTGATCGCGGACGACGAGCGCGGCGCCTTCTTCGACCGCGACCCTCACAACGCGATCCGCTTCGAGCTGACCCGGGACGCGGCCGACGAAGCCGCGGCGGACTACGGCTGGATCCGGGAGAACCTGGACGCCTGGCGCGCGAGCGGAGTCCTCGTTCGGGACGCCGAGCCCGCCTACTACGTGATGGGCCAGCGCTACCAGGCTCCGGACGGCCAGCGCCTCGAGCGCGTCGGATTCTTCTGCGAGCTGGGACTCGCGAATTACGATGAACGGGTCGTGCGGCCGCACGAGCGGACCCTCGCGGGCCCCAAGGCGGATCGCCTGAAGCTGCTGCGCGCGGCGGAGGCGAACCTGTCGACGGTGTTCCTGCTCTACGAAGATCGTGACGACGCGCTCGGCCCGGTCCTCGCGGGCGCCCTCGTGACCGGCGAGATCGGGCGCGCCGTGGATGGCGACGTCGAGTACCGCCTCGCGCGCCTCGACGATCCCGAGGACGTGGCGACCGTGCGGGAGTTCATGGATGCGCGGCCCAGCGTGATTGCTGACGGCCACCACCGTTACGAGACGGCCCTCGAGTACCGGCGCCAGCAGGTCGAAGCGCACGGCGATGACCCGAACGCCCCCTGGCAGTCGACCGTCGCGTACTTCGCGAACGCCTGGGCGCCGGGCAGCCTGCTCCTGCCGATCCATCGCGTCGTGCGCGACGTGCCCGCGCCGACGGAATCCGAATGGCGGGAGAAGCTGCCGGGTTGGACGATCCGCGCGCTGCCGGCGTGTGGGCTCGATGCGATCGACGAGCGGCTGGCCGAGGAGCTGGCGCCGCTCTCGGGCCACCCGGCGTTCGTTGCCGAGGCCGCCGATGGCGCGAGCCTCGTCATCCATCGCCCGGAGCCGCTCAAGGACGAGCTGATGGTCCGGGTCGTCGAGCGCGAGATCCTGGGCGGCGTGTTCGGGCTCGATGTCGACGCGATTCGCGGCGGCGCGGTGGCGTTCCCGAAGAGCGCCCGGCGCGCGGGCGAGCGGGTGCGCGAGGGGAAGGGCACGGTCGCGCTCTACCTGAACCCGATGACCCCGGACGACGTGTTCCGGGCGACGGGGGAGGGCGAGGTGATGCCCCAGAAGTCGACCTTCTTCTACCCCAAGATCCCGACCGGGATGGTCTTCCGCGACCATCGCGACGCGAACGACTAGCGATGGCGTGGGAACGCCGGCCGGGCGGGCGACGGCGCGGGAAGATGCAGCCGGTCGGCGACCTGGTCGGCCAGGTCCTCGGGGATCTGGGACTCGACGGCGTCGCCCTCGCACATCGGATCGGCAGCGACTGGCCGGAGCTCGTCGGCGAGCAGGTCGCGGCCCATTGCCGCCCGCTCGGGCTCCGTGCCGGCGTGCTCGAGCTCGAGGTCGACAGCCCCGTCTGGTCCCAGCAATTGCAGCTGCGCAAGAGCGAGCTGCTCGAGAAGCTGAAGGAACGCTACGACCAACAGGCGCCGCGGGAGCTCCGCTTCCAGGTCGGCTATCCTCGCGCCCGCTGAGCCGCTGCTGCGCTCCCCCCCTCGACCGACATCCCCGATTCGACGAACCCGCCGCCCCGAACGGACCCCCGACCATGCCGACGCCCATGACCGCGACCGAAACCCACACCGACGCCGAGAAGGTGGGCCGGCGGTGCGACTTCTGCGACGACGTGGTCTCGTCCGTCCGGCGGGTGGCGCTCGACCAGGAATACGACCGACTCCAGAAGGCTCATCAGGAGCGCTACTCCTGTGCCGATTGCTTCGAGAAGAAGGAGCAGGAGCGCCTGGGGCTCGCTCGCCGCTGAGCCCCCCGGGAGGCGGAGTTCTCCGGGTCGGCCTCGAAGTTGACCCGAGCGGGCGGTTTCCCTAATTTGCGCGCCTGCTTAGGGCGGGTGGGCGCAAGATTCTCGAGCGGGAGCGCCGCCTGCCGATCCCGATTCCAGTCCGGTGTGCGACGTGCGGACTCGCCAACGCGAGCTTCCGACGCCTACCGACTTCCCTCAGAAAGAGGACCGAACGAACATGGTCAAGATCCGATTGACGCGAATGGGCTCCAAGAAGCGCCCCTTCTACCGCGTAACGGCGATCGACGAGCGCAAGGCGCGCGACAGTCGCCCCCTCGAATTCCTCGGGACCTACGATCCGCGCGAAGAGCCCGCGGAGCTCGACCTGAACCTCGACGGCATCGACGCATGGGTCGGCAAGGGCGCGCAGCTCTCCGACACCGTTCGCAGCCTGGTGAATCGCGTGAAGCGCGAAGGAGCGACGGCCTGATGGCGAAGCGTGGCGAAGATTCTGCAGAGCTGATGTCCTTCCTCGCGAAGGCGATCGTTTCGAACCCCGACGACGTCGACGTCGACATCGAAGACGACGGTGACCTGATCGAGCTCGAGACCGCCGATGGCGATCGCGGACGCGTGATCGGTCGCCAGGGCCGCGTCGCCAAGGCGTTGCGCGCGATCCTGAACGCCACCGCCGACGGTGCGGGGGCGCGACTGGACATCGTCGACTGACTTTTATGTGGCGCACGGCGTCTCGGGCTGGCGGCGGGAACGCATAGCTTGGGGAACCGTGTGCAGTGATGTGACGGATCGATGGCCGTGACGCGGGTTTGCGCTGCGGCCTTTCTCTTTTTCGGGCGAGTGGGTGGATGACGGCTTCTTCGGGACACAGGCTGCCTTCGGCTGAGCGGATCGTGCTCGGTGAAGTGGTGGGGGCGCATGGGCTCGCGGGGGAGGTGCGTGTTCGGGTGGCCGGGGATGGGCCGGAGCATTTGTTGGGGTCGGAGGTCGTGTGGCTCGGCAAGCGGGCGAAGGATCCGGCGGCGCGGCGGCGGGTCGTCGTGGGGGCCGCGATGGCGCCCCGGGGCGACGTGCGACTCAAGTTCGAGGGGCTCGATCGGCGCGATGACGTGAACAAGCTGGTGGGGCTCCTGGTGACGGCGTCGCCGGAGGTCCTGGCCGAGCTGCCCGAGGGCGAGTTCTACTGGTTCGAGCTGATCGGGTGCCGGGTCGAATCCGCTCACGGCGATGCGGTCGGGACGGTGCGCGAGATCTGGGAGACGGGTGCGCACGACGTGCTGATGGTCGAGGACGAAGACGGGGTCCGGCGACTGGTGCCGACCGCGGAGGCGCTCCTCGAGACGATCGACCTGGAGGCGCGGCGGATCGTGGTCGCCGACCTGCCCGGGCTCCTCGAGCCGATCTGAGGCCTGCGATGCTCGAGATCGACATTCTCACGATCTTCCCGGACCTCTTCGGACCCTTCCTGGAGACCGCGTTCGTCGGCTCTGCGCGGCGGGACGGAGCCGCCCGGATCGACACCCACGACCTCCGGGACTGGGCGACCGATCGCCACCGATCCGTCGACGACACCCCCTACGGCGGCGGGCCGGGCATGGTGATGACGCCGGAGCCGCTGATCCCGGCGATCGAGGCCCTGGCCGGGGCGAAGGGGCCGGACCGCAAGGTGCACGTGATCTGCCTGTCACCGCAGGGGCATCCCCTCGACCAGGCCCGGCTGACGGCCCTGGCGGCGGGACCGCCGCTCCTCCTCGTCTGTGGGCGCTACGAGGGGATCGACCAGCGCGTGCTCGACCTGTCCGTCGACGAGGAACTCTCGGTCGGAGACTACGTGCTCTCCGGGGGTGAGATCCCGGCGATGGTGGCGATCGAGGGGCTCGTCCGGCTGCTGCCGGGGGTGCTCGGGAATCCGGACTCGATCGAGACTGAATCCTTCCGCGGGGCGGGCGTTTTGGAGGGACCGCAGTATACTCGCCCGCCGATTTACCGGGGCCGAGAGGTGCCGCCCATCCTGCGTTCCGGCGACCACGCCGCGATCGACGCATGGCGCCAGGAACAGGCCCTGGAACGAACCCGCGATCGACGACCAGACCTGCTCGATCCCGCTCCCGAAAACGATTCGGGGGGACGGGACGGTGGCAATTCGAGCGATCGACAGAAAGACTAGAGAAGACCGATGCGTACCCTGGACTTCCTCGAGAACGAAACGCTCCGGCGTGACCTTCCGCCCTTCAAGGTCGGCGACACCGTCGCGGTGCACGTCCGTGTTCGCGAAGGCGACAAGGAGCGCATCCAGGTCTTCCAAGGCCTGGTGATCCGCCGCCGAGGCGGAGGCGTCGGAGAGACCTTTACCGTGCGCAAGATCTCGAGCGGTGTCGGCGTCGAGCGCGTCTTTCCTGTGCAGTCGCCGCTGGTCACGAAGGTCGAGATCAAGGCCCGTGGCTACGTGCGTCGGTCGCGCCTCTACTACCTGCGCGACCTCACGGGCAAGAAGGCCCGGCTCCACAGCAAGGTCCGCGACCTCTCCGGCCTGATCTCCGAGGAGGAGGCCGAGTCCCAGGCGAATGCGAGCAATCTCGAGGAGGCCGCACCCGAGGTCCTCGAGGAGACGGCCGCGGAAGAGACCGAGGCCAAGGGCAAGAAGCTCAAGGGCAAGGCCCTCAAGAAGGCCAAGGCCGCCGAGAAGGCCGCGCGGATGAAGGAGCTCGAGGCGGAAGAGGCCGAGCGCGCCGCGAGCAAGGCCAAGGAAGCGCCCGCAGACGAGGCGCCCGAGGCCGATGCGGGCGACGCGGCGGAAGCCGAGGCGCCGGCGGAAGAGGCAGCCGAAGAATCGAAGGACTGAGTCCTCGGCGCATCCGACCCGCCGCCTAGAACGCGGCCTCCCAATGTTCGATCGACCACCGCGTAGCCTCTGGCCGCGCGGTGTCGTCGTTCTGGGGCGGCGGTCCAGCGCGGTCGTCGCGCAGGCACGTGATGACGTCGAAGCGGATGCGCGCGGTGCCGCGAACGGCGCTGCGGTTCTCCGCCAGCCAGGCTCCCGCGCCCCGACGCAGGCGTGCCTGCTTGCGGGCATCGACCGACTCGGCCGCCGCCGCGTGGCTCCCGAAGCCCGGGTGCTCCCCGCGCCGCCGGGTCTTCACCTCGACGAACACCAGCGCGTGTCGCGTTCGGGCGATCAGGTCGATCTCGACCCGGGCCGCGCGGACGTTGCGCGCGACAATCTGATACCCTCGCGCCTCGAGATGACGTGCGGCGCGTTCCTCCCCCTCGCGCCCGAGGGATCTCCGATGGCGGGTCATGGCAGACCGGCCTCCCGGATCGGGACCGGGTTCGTTCACGCCTTGCGATGGCTTCGGGTCCCACAGGATAGGGATGGGAACGCTCCACATCGTCGCGACACCGATCGGTCACCTCGAGGACGTGACCTTGCGGGCACTCCGGGTGCTGCGCGAGGTCGACTGGGTGCTCGCGGAGGACACGCGCCGGACGCGCGTCCTGCTCGACCATTTCGAGATCCCTCAGAAGCCGACCTCGCTGCACGCCCACAACGAAGCCGGTCGCATCGAGTCCGTGCTCGATGCCCTCTCGGACGGGCGAGACGTGGCGCTCGTCTCAGATGCCGGAACCCCGCTGGTCTCCGACCCCGGGGAGCGACTCGTCGCCGCGGCGATCGAGGCGGGCCATCGCGTCGAGGCGGTCCCGGGGCCGTCCGCGTTGCTCACGGCGCTGACGGTGTCGGGCTTCGGCACCGAGCGCGTGCTCTTCCTCGGGTTCTTGCCGCGCAAGGCCGGCGCGCGCCGCAAGCTGCTCGAAGGCCAGATCGGGCGGCCCGAGACCCTCGTGCTCTTCGAGTCGCCGAAGCGCGTCGCGACGACCCTCGGCGAAATCGCGGAATGGCTCGGGGATCGCCCCGCCTGCCTGGCCCGGGAGCTCACGAAGCAGCACGAGGAGGTCGTGCGGGAGCGCGCGTCGGTCCTCGCCGAGCGGTTCGCGGCGACCCCGCCGCGCGGCGAGTGCACCCTCGTCGTCGCGGGGGCCGACGATGAAGAGGCCGCGGCCGCGACGGCTTGGACCGATGAAGAGGTCGACTGCGCGATCGACGAACGCCTCGCGGCGGGCGGCTCGGTGAAGGACGTTGCCACCGAAGTCGCGGCGGCGGCGGGTCGCAACCGGAAGGCGCTCTACGCCCGGGTGGTGGAGCTGCGCGAGCGACGCGCCGTGGCGGGAGGCGGGGGCGCGTGAGTCGCTTGGGAAGCCTGCTGCGTTTGCCGGGGCGGATCCCGACCGTGCTGAGAACGGTCGCCCGTCTCCGTGCGCGCCAGGCGTGGGCGCAGGTCACGCACCTGGTTGCCGGCGTGGCGAAGCCCGCGCGCCTCGACGCGCACGAGATCGGTCTGGCGGTGACCGAACCGACGACGGCGTTCCTCGGTCCCCCGGCCCACGTCGGTGTGCACGTGACGCCGCGCGGCGGGTTCGAGCTCGAGCTGCTGGCTCTCGGACTCCTGCTCGAACGCTACGAGATCGACTGGCAGACCGATCGCCACGGTCCGCTCTTCGCCTATCACCTCCACGAGCAGGCGTGGCTCCGGCACCCGAAGCTGAAGGCCACGGATCGCGCCACCGTGATCGAGGACTGGATCGATCATCACGTCGAGGGCATCGGGTGGGATCCGCATCCGATCTCCCTGCGGCTGCTTTCCTGGGGCAAGGCGCTGCTCACGAACGGCCTGCTCCCGAAGGATGCCGCGCTCCGGGGGCGGATGTGCCGCTCGATGGCCGACCAGGCCGAGACCCTCGCGCGCGGGCTCGAGATCCGGCTCCAGGCGAACCATCTCCTCTCGAACCGGATCGGCGTCGTGTGGGCCGGACTGCTCTTCACGGGCGCCCACGCCGATCGCTGGCTCGAAGGATGCGACGCGCTCCTCGCCGAGTTCGAGTCCCAGGTCCATCGCGACGGCGTCCACGAAGAGCGCAGTCCGATGTACCACTCCCTGATCCTCGAGAATGGGCTCGACCTCCTCAATCTCGCGCGGGTGAGCCCGCGCACGCCGCCCGGCTTCGCAGACAAGCTCGCTGCGACGCTCCGCCGCATGCTCGACGCGCTCGCGCTCTTCACCGGTCCGGACGGACGCATCACGCTCTTCGCGGACTCGGGCTGGGACCTCGCCGCAGAGCCGGAAGTCCTCTTCGACTACGCGTGCGCGCTCGGGGTGGTCGAGGCGGTGCCGGATGCTTCGGATCTACGGTTCAACGACTCGGGCTACGTGCGCCTGGCGAGCGACCGCTTCGAGGCCTTCGTCTCGATCGGTGCTCCGTCGCCGAGACATCAGCCGGGCCACGCCCATTGCGACGCGCTCGCCTTCGAGCTCTTCGTGCGGGGGCACCGGCTCGTGTCGGATACCGGCGTCTTCGAATACCAGGACGGCGATCGGCGGACGCTCGCTCGGGCGACGACCAGCCACGCGACCCTGGCCTTCGACGGTCGCGAGCAATCAGAGATCTGGTCCGCCCACCGCGTGGGCGGCCGCGCGAAGATCGGCATCGGCGACGCGGGTCCCGACTTCCTCGTACTCGAGGTGACGGGCTGGGCGCGGGGCGCGCCGAAGCATGCTCGGCAGATCTTCTGTGAGCCGGACCACTTCGTCGTGAACGACGTCGTCCGGGCGGGGGGACACGCGGTCGAGAGCCGATTGCCCTTCGCGCCCGAGTGGAACGTCGAGCTGAAGGGCGATCGCGCGCGATGCCGACACGAGCGAGCGCGGGTCGCCGTCGAGATCGAGCTCGGGGGGGATCTGGCGTGGACCGTCGAACGGGCGCCGTTCTACCCGAGCTTCCACCGCGAGGTCGAGCGCGACGTGCTCGTCGGCCGTGGGGTCACGCCCTGCGAGAGCGAGATCATCTTCCGGAGCGGCGGCGCAGCAACCCGTCGGCGAGGCGCGCGTTAGGCGCGTTCAGTCCCCCGCCAGGAGCGCCTCGATCCCCGCCTCGTCGAGGACCGCGACCTCGAGCTTGTTCGCCTTCTCGAGCTTGCTGCCGGCGGCCTCGCCCGCCACGAGGTAGCTCGTCTTCTTCGACACCGAGCCGGTGACCTTGCCTCCGGCGGCCTCGATCCGCTCCTTGAAGTGGCCGCGGGGCTTCGAGAGCGTGCCGGTCAGGACGAAGACCATGCCTTCGAGGTGCTGGGGCGGGACGTCTTCACCCGACGGTCGGGGCGCCGGCGCTTCGATCACGACGCCGAGCTCCTGAAAGCGCGCGATCTCGGCGCGGTTGCCCGGGTCGGCCATGAAGCGACTCACGCTCTCGGCGATGATCGGGCCCACGCCTTCGATCGCGGCGACGACCTTCGGCTCGGCTTCGAGCAACCCGTCGAGGGTCTCGAACTCTTCGGCGAGCAGCTCGGCCACCGTCTCGCCGACGTGCCGGATGCCGAGCGCGATCAGCAGTCGCGGCAGCGTCGTGGATCGCGCGCGCTCGATCGCGGCGATCAGGTTGGCCGCGGACTTGTCGCCCATCCGCTCGAGGCCGGCGACGGCCTCCTCTTCGAGGGCGAATACGTCGGAGAGTCGTGCGACGAGCCCCGCCTCGACCATCTGGTCGACCAGCTTCTCCCCGAGGCCGTCGACGTCGAGGGCGTTGCGGCTCGCGAGATGGCGCAGGTTGTTCTTGAGCTGCGCCGGGCAATCGAGGTTGGCGCAACGCGTGACGGCTTCGCCTTCGAGCCGGACGGTCTTCGCGTCGCAGACCGGGCAGCGACTCGGCAGCGAGCAGCGCACGAGCGTCCGCCCCTCGGCCCACGCCTCGTGTCGAAGATCGAGTCGCACGCGCACGACCTGGGGGATCACGTCCCCGGCGCGCTGGATCACGATCCGGTCGCCGACGCGGATGTCCTTGCGCTCGATCTCGTCCTGATTGTGGAGCGATGCGTTCGATACGGTCACGCCACCGACGCGGACCGGCTCGAGCCGCGCGACCGGCGTGAGCGCGCCGGTGCGACCGACCTGGAACTCGATCGCCTCGAGGGTCGTCTCCGCCTGCTCGGGCGGGAACTTGAAGGCGATCGCCCAGCGCGGCGCGCGGGCGAGGGTGCCGAGGCCTTCCTGCTGGTCGAGTCGGTCGACCTTGAACACCGTGCCGTCGATCTCGACCGGCAGGTCGCCGCGCTTCGAGAGCAGCGCCTCGTGATAGGCGATCGCTGCTTCGACCCCGGCGCAGGTGTCGACCTCCGGGCTCACGACGAAGCCCCAGGCCTCGAGCAACGCGAGGGTCTGCGACTGTCGTTCGAAGTCGTCGGGTCGGCCCTCTGCGAGGGCGTAGCCGCGGAACTCGAGGCCGCGCAGGCGCTCGTAGTCGATGTCGTGGATCTGGCGCAGGCTGCCGGCGGCGGCGTTGCGCGGGTTCTCGAAGGCGCGCAGCTCGCGCTTCTCGCGGGCGGCGTTCAACGCTTCGAACGCGGCGAGGGGCAGCACGATCTCGCCGCGGACGCTGGCGATCTCGGGCGGGTCGTCGGTCGCGAGCTGCGCCGGAATCGACGGCACGTGTCGCAGGTTCGTCGTGACGTCCTCACCGGTCTGTCCGTCGCCCCGGGTGAGTCCCTGGACGAAGCGTCCCTTCTCGTAGATCAGCTCGATCCCGGAGCCGTCGAGCTTCGGCTCGGCCATGAAGTCGAAGGCGCCGATCGCGTCCTCTTCCTGGCCGGTCTCGGAGGCGAGCATGCGCCGGATCCGCGCGTCGAAGGAGCGCATCTCATCGGCGTCCATGGCGTTGTCGAGGGAGAGCATCGGCGAGCGATGGGGCGCCGTATCGAAGCCGTCGGCGGGCACCGAGCCCACGCGCTGACTCGGCGAGTCCGGCAGCACCAGGTCGGGGTGCGCGGCCTCGAGGGCGAGCAACTCGCGCCGCACCTCGTCGTATTCGGCATCGCTGATCTCGGGCGCGTCGTCCTGGTAGTAGAGGGCATCGTGTCGGCGCAGCGCATCCGACAGCTCGGCGATCCGCTCACGCGCCGCGTCGACGCCGGCCGCGTCCGCCGGCGTCTTCGCTGCCTTCGACTTGCTCTTGCGGGCGGTCACCGCTCTCGTGTTCTCCCCGCCGCGCGATTCGCGCGCGCCGCGTTCCCACCTTCGCCGCGACGGCCTGCGTGGTGCCGATGCGCTTCCGGTGGGCTGCCGCTCGTGTCCGATTGCCTCGCTCGGGCGCAGGGAAATCCCATCAAGGGGCGTTTCGAGGGCGCCGATGAAGGCGGGAGACCCTGCGTGAACCGGCAAGGACCGGACGCGCGGACTCTACCACTCGGTCCAGCTCGCCTCGACCGCCCAGCCCCCTGCGCCCACTCGTCTCGAGCGGCGCGCGATCGGAACCGCATGCCCCGCCCCCCGGACACCGCGACGGACCGGACCGAACCGCCCTCGGCGGACGCCGGCGTCGTGTGTCTCGAGAGCGCGCGGTCGCGCATCGCCGAGCTCGAGGCCCGGCTCGCGGAGCAGGCCCGTCAGCGCACGGAGCTGATCCATCTCGTCTGCCACGAGCTGCGCACGCCGATCACCGTCCTGGGCGGGTTCGGACGGCTGCTCGCCAACGAGGTGCATGGCACGCTCAACGCGCAGCAGCAGCACTTCGTCGAGGAGAGTCTCAAAGCCTGTGCGCGGCTCGACGCCTTCGTGGAAGACCTGCTCGAAGCGCGCCCCGACGCGGCGACTCCGTTTCCCGTCGCGCCGGCGCCAGCGGATCTGCACGACGTACTCGAAGCGCCCCTCGGAGCGTTGATGCCGCGCCTCGAAGAGCGCGGGATCAAGGTGGAGATGCGCCTGCGCGCGAGCGATCCCATGTTCGCGTTCGACGCGCGTCGGATCGAGCAGGTCGTCACGAATCTGCTGACCAACGCGATCCGTCATGGCCGGGCGTCCGGCGTGATCCGGATCGAGACCGTCGACATCGAGCTCGAAGGCGTTCGCGCCATCCAGGTCTCGGTCGAGGACGACGGACCGGGGATCCCGCCTTCGGATCGCGAGCGACTCTTCGCGCCCTACGTGCGCGGCGTCGCCACCGACGGGATGCGCGGTCTCGGCATCGGGCTCGCGCTCTGTCGTCGAATCGTCGAGGCCCACGCGGGCCGATTGCGTGTCGAGGAAGGCGAGCTCTCGGGAGCACGTTTCGTATTCGGCCTGCCGCTCGATGCGTCGCACGCGCTCGGCGTGGCAGCGGAGGACTGAGATCATGGGCGCCCGAAACGAACGACCGGACGCACGCCGATCTCCGGACGAAGAAGCGCCGCGGCGACTGCGGGCGCTGATCGTCGATGACGCCGAGGGGATGCGCGCCTATCTCGCGACCCTCTTCGAGTCCCGGGACTTCGACGTCGATACCTGCGACGACGGTTCGCGGGCCCTCGCGCTCCTCGAGAACGGCGCCGACCCGGACCTCGTCCTGCTCGACGTGATGATGCCCGGCACCGATGGCCTCGCGGCCCTCGAGCGTATCCGCGAGGCGTGGCCCGAGCTGCCGGTCCTGATGGTCTCGGTCGTGGGCAAGGCGAATACGATCGTGCAGGCGATGCGACTCGGTGCCGCCGACTACCTGACGAAGCCCTTCGAGGAGGCGGAGCTCGACGCGGCCCTCGACCGCCTCGGTCTCCACAGCACGAGCCGCCGCGCCGACGTCGGCCCCGAGAGCGACCGCGCCGCGCAGACCGTCTGGGTCAGTCCGGCGCTCCGCGAGATCCGTTCCGTGATCGAGCAGATCGGCGACACCGACGTCACGGTCCTCATCCAGGGCGAGAGCGGCGCCGGCAAGGAAGTCGTCGCCCGCGAGGTGCACGCGGTCTCCAGTCGCGCGGACGGACCCTTCGTCAAGGTGAACTGCGCGGCGCTCCCCACCGACCTGCTCGAGAGCGAGCTCTTCGGCTACGAAAAGGGCGCGTTCACCGGCGCGACCGGTCGCAAGCAGGGCAAGTTCGAGCTCGCGAGCGGCGGCACGATCTTTCTCGACGAGATCGGCGAGATGTGTCCCTCGCTCCAGGCGAAGCTCCTTCAGGTGCTCCAGGATTCGGAGTTCACGCGTCTCGGTGGCAACCGCGAGGTGTGCGTCGACGTTCGCGTCGTGTGCGCGACGAACCGATCCCTCGTCGACATGGTCGCCGCGGGGGATTTTCGCGAGGACCTCTACTTCCGCCTGAACGTGGTCGCGATCGACATTCCTCCGCTGCGCGAGCGCCGGGAAGAAGTGCCGCTGCTCGTCGAGACCTTCCTCGCGCGTTATGCGGCGCTCTACGAGCGGCCCCATCCCGGCCTCTCCCAACGCATGATCGAAGCGCTGAACGTCTACGCCTTCCCGGGCAACGTCCGCGAGCTCGAGAACATGATCAAGCGCATCGTGGTGCTCGAGAGCGAGGAGGGCGTCCTCGCCGAGATCTCGCGCAAGCGAGGGGATCGCAGCGGGCGGCGCGCCGAGCTCGACGCGATGCTCGACGAGATCGAGGCCTCCGCAGGCGAAATGCCGCTCAAGGAGGTCGGGCGGCGCTTTGCCCTCGAGGTGGAGCGGGAGGCGATCGAGCACATGCTCCAGCAGACCGGCTGGAACCGGAAGCGCGCCGCTTCGCGCCTGGGCATCAGCTACAAGACGCTGCTGCAGAAGATCCGCGACTGCGAGGTCGACGTCCCGGACTGACGCGGATCGCGTCCGCCTAGCGCCCGGACGCGTCGGCGAGCACGCGTTCCAGGAACACCGCCATCCGCCGGGCGAGGTCGTCGCGGATGAAGCCCTCATCGACCCAGCGTCGGCCGGACTCGGCGCGGATCTTCGCCTCGTCGGGTCGGTCCATCACGCGCTCGATCGCCGAGACCATCTGGTCCTCGTGCTCCGGGTCGATCACGAGGGCGCCCGCGGCCTCGTCCATCATGCGGCGGATCTCGCCCTTCGCGGCCAACACGACGGGCCGCTCCTGGGCGAGGAACTCGAAGATCTTCGACGGGATCACGGTCTCGAAGACCGGCAGGTCCCGCAGCATCACGAGCAGCAGATCGATCGATGCGATCCAGTCGGGCATCGCCTCCCGCGGCTGCAGCCCGAGCATCACGACGTTGTCGAGCCCGCGACGCTCGATCTCCTCTTCGAGCTTCGAGCGATCCGCGCCGTCTCCGATCAGCACGAAGCGCAGCTCACGGCGCTCCTTCATCCGCTCCGCGACGTCGATCAGGAGCGTGAGCCCGTGGGCGAGGCCGAGGGTGCCGACGTAGGCGACGGTGAAATGACCGTCGAGTCCGTGCTCGGCGAGGAGCGTGCGGTTCGGGGGCCGCGGCCGGAAGAGGGCGGGGTCGATCCCGTTGTAGATCAGCTCGATCCGGTCGTCGGGGACGCCGCGCTCTTGGATGTGCTGGCGGAACGTGCGCGTGTTCACGACCACGCCGGCGGCGCTTCGATACAGCCACTTCTCGAGGGCTTCGAGGGTCGAGAGGGTCGGTCCCGGCCCGAGCTGGCCGAGCTCGACGACCGACTTGGGCCAGAGATCGCGGATCTCGAGCACGAAGGGGCGTCGCTTCAGCTTCGACACGATCGCGCCGGCCACGCCCACGAAGAACTGCGGGCTCGTCGCGACGACGAGGTCGGGGCGGTCGGCGCGGAGGGAGGCGACGATCGCGGTGAACATGAAGCCCAGGTAGTTGGCGACGCGCTTGGCGAAGCCCGAGTTGGGCGTGAGGTACATCCACGTCCGGATCACGCGGATGCCGTCGATTGCCTCCTCCTGGAGCCAACGGTTCTGGTAGCCCTCGAAGATCGCGCCCCGCGGATGGTTCGGGACGCCGGTGATGACGGTGACGTCGTGGCCGTCCTGGACCCAGCGGCGGCAATGCTCGTGGGTCCGGTTCGCCGGCGCGTTCACTTCGGGCGGGAAGTAGTGGGTGATGAAGAGGATCTTCATGCGCGACGTAGGGCTTCCCCGGTGGACACGCGTCCTCAGTTCGGGACGAATTCGTCCAGCATCGGCGTGACGACGCCCGCGAATTCCTGGAACACGGCCTCCGCCCCGTCTTCGTCGCCGCGCACGATCGGAATCGTGAAGCGGACGAGGGAGCCATCGGTTCGACCCTCACGCGCCCGGTCGAGGAACATGTAGAGGATCTTGTGGTGGCTCTGGGCGATCACGCGGCCGCGCGAGTGGTACCAGAAGTAGACGAGGGCGCGTTGGTTGCCCTTGGCGATCACGAAGCGCTTGGCTTCGCCCTGTACGCCGTCGGGGCGCCCATCGCGAGCGAGGCTCAGGGGGACGACCTTCGAATCGATCACGTTCCAGCCCGAGCCCGGCAGGCAGTGCTCCGGGGGGTGGATCGCGGTGGCCTTGCCCGAATCGCGATCGCGGGTCTGTCGCTCGTGGTAGCCGATGTAGAGGTGGGACTGCGCTTCACCGTCGCGGCGCACGAAGTTGCACGCGAGGTAGTCGGTCACCATCAGGTTGTCGAGCGTCGCATCGTCGAGCGTCTCGCGACCCGTGCACCGCCAGTCCGCGAGGCGGTTGGGGAAGACCGCGAACTCGGTGCGCGGCGGGATCACCTCCTGGCTGCCGAGGTACCTGTAGACGTACCCGTTCAGAGCGAGGACGACGAGCGCGGCGGCGATCTTGGCGGTCATTCGGCGGCGGTCCCGGAAGTGTCTGAGGGGCCGGTCGGCCCGAACGTGCGGCCCCGCAGGTCGATGAGCAGGTCGATCAGCCGACCTTCGCCCATCAACAGGATGAATGCGATCCCGAAGGTGATGATGCCCTGAAAGTCATGAATGACCCCGGTGGCCCATTCGGGGTTCATGTGCGCCAGCAATCCCGTGAGGGCGACCCGGAACGCGTTCACCGCGACGGCGATCGGGATCGTCGAGGCGATCAGCAGGAGCTGTACCCACAGCACGCCGGGCTTGAAAAAATGAGCGAACACAACGCCGAGGGTCACGAGCGCCATCAGGCTGCGCAGGCCGCTGCACGCATCGGCGACGAAGAGCTCCGTGTGGGCGAGATGGATGATGTTGCCCTCGACCAGCGCGGGGATCCCGATCTCTTGCAGGCTGAGCACGGCGGTCTTTGCGGCGATCAGCTGGAGCGGGAACGCGATCGTATTCACCAGCGATTGCGGCAGCGGCACCATCAAGAAGAGGAAGAAGAGCGGGAAGGCGAGGATCTTGAAGATGTCCTTGCCCAGCAGCAGGAGCACGAGTCCGATGAGCGTGAAGACGAAGCCGCTGCGCATCGTCATCAGCTCGGTGCCGAGTCGCCCGATCATCAGGCTGGTCAGTCCGATGCCGAGGGGGATCAAGCCGAGCCAGGAGCCGGCGATCTTCGCGTCCTCGAGCTGCCAGCGCTTTTGATAGGCAAAGTAGACCGCGAGGGGCGCGATGATGAAGCCGTGCTGGTAGTCCTCGATCACGCTCCAGTGGTGGACCATGTTGCGCAGGATCGGGAAGTAGATGCCGAAGAGCAGCACGATCGTGCCGCACGTGACGTAGACCGCCTTCCGGCTCTCGGGGGCCGCGGTTCCGGAGGTCGTGTTCATGCTCGTGGCTTCGGCCATACGTTAGTGGGATCCCGATTGCGCCGCGCGACTCGCCAGGACGTCGCGTTCGAGGACGTCCACGATCCGAATCGCCGCCGAGCCGTCCCAGAGAGCCGGGCGCTCGCCGGATCGCGGCGGGCCCTCGCGCAGGCGCTGGATGGCGGCGTCGATGTCGTCCGGGTTCGTTCCGACGATCTCGTTGGTTCCTTCGGTGACCGTGACCGGGCGCTCCGTGCTCTCTCGCAGTGTAAGGCATGGGACACCGAGCGCGGTGGTTTCTTCCTGGATCCCGCCGGAGTCGGTGAGCACCATCTGAGCGTCCGTCAGGAGGCGCAGGAAGTCGAGGTAGCCGAGCGGGTCGGTCATGCGCAGATCCGGCTTCACTCCCCCGAGGTTTTCTTCGACGGCCTTCGCGGTCCGTGGGTGGATCGGAAACACGACCGGGATCTCGCGGTTCAATCGCCCGAGGACCTCGAAGAGCTTGGCGAGCTGCTCTGCGTGATCGACGTTGCTCGGGCGATGCAACGTCAGGACGGCGTATTCGCCGGCGGTGAGGCCGAGTCGGTCGAGGGTGTCGAGCTCCTGCGCGCGCGCCTTGTGCGTCAGCAGCGTGTCGATCATGACGTTGCCGACGAAGTGGATCTTCTCGGAAGGGATGCCTTCCCGCAGCAGGTTCTCCTCCGCGGAGGGCTCGGTGGTGAACAGCCAATGTGACACCGCGTCTGTCAGCACGCGGTTCACTTCCTCCGGCATCGCGCGATCCCACGAACGCAGACCGGCTTCGACGTGCGCCACCGGGATGTGCAACTTGATGGCGGCGAGGGTCGCCGCGATCGTCGAGTTCACGTCGCCGACGACGAGCACGACGTGCGGCTGTCGTTCGACGAGCAGGTCCTCGATCTTCATCAGGACCTGCGCCGTCTGGTGGCCGTGGGTCCCCGAGCCGACCCCGAGGTTCACGTCCGGCTCCGGGATGCCCAGGTCGCGAAAGAACGAGTCGGACATCGCCTGGTCGTAGTGCTGCCCCGTGTGCACGAGGATCGGCTCGAAGCGGGCCGGGCGACGCGCGAACTCGTGCATGAGCGGCGCGATCTTCATGAAGTTCGGCCGGGCGCCGGCGACGGCCAGGATGCGGATCTTCTCTCGCGGCGGAGGGGACGGGGCGGAGGTCATGCTCTCTTCCTGGGTGCCCGGTCGATCGGGCAGTCGGTCGGCCTTGGGAGTCCGCCATCGCGTCCGAGACGCGGGCTCCTCCGGGGAATTTCGGGATTCTGGACCCCCTTCTTTAGCACCGCGCCGCATTCGGAAGAGACGGGCCGACATCCCACTTTGGGATCACCCCTCGGGAAGCGTCGATCGGCAACGGGCCCGCAACTCGCTCAATCCGTGGGCGTTCCCGCTGGAATTCGTCCACAAGCTGCATTCCGGATGGCCGATGAGGGAAAGGGGTTTCCTACCGCGACGGCAAGTATCCAAATTTGGAATTCTTTTCCACATTGTGACGAAAAGCATGTCCACCTATGGCTACTTTCGGGCCACTACCCGGGGAGACATCCCGTTGGTGCAGGATTCGAACAGGGTTTGACCGAAGGCTTGTCGCCGACGCGCAAAGACATTGTTGCGGAAACGATTCACCTGTCGTTTTCGCTCCGGGAGTTCCGGCCCAGAGATGAGTGAACGGACGACGGTTCTCGTGATCGATGACGATCCGGGAATCCGCGAATACCTGGAGACGCTTGCAGCGCGTCAGGGCTACGGCGTGTACACCGCCGAGGATGGCGAGAGTGCGCTCGCCGAGCTCGACCAGGTTCGTCCGGACATCATCACCCTCGATGCAGTGTTGCCTGGGATCGACGGACTGGAGACCCTGCGCCGACTGAAGCAGCGGGCGCCCGAGATTCCGGTCGTCATGCTCTCTGGCCACGGCCAGGCGCGCACGATCGTCGAAGCGATGCGCCTCGGTGCCGCGGACTTCCTGCGCAAGCCCTTCGAGGTCGAGGAGCTCGAGCTCGCCTTCGACAAGGCGCTCGAGAATCGCGCCCTCGAAGAAGAGGTGCGCAGCCTGCGCGGCCGCGTCCGCAGCGACGTCGACGGTCTGTTGATGGGCGGCGACAACCCGAAGATGCGCGAGGTCCAGGAGATCATCGAGCAGGTCGCGGACACGGACATCACCGTCCTCGTTCGCGGCGAGAGCGGGACCGGCAAGGAGGTCGTGGCCCGCGCGCTCTTCCAGCTCGGCAATCGTCGCAGCCGCCCCTTCGTGAAGGTGAACTGTGCGGCGCTGCCCTCGGAGCTGCTCGAGAGCGAACTCTTCGGCTTCGAAAAGGGCGCCTTCACCGGCGCCCAGAAGCGCAAGCTCGGAAAGTTCGAGTACGCGAACCAAGGCACGATCTTCCTCGACGAGATCAGCGAGATGGCACCGGGGCTCCAGGCCAAGCTCCTCCAGGTGCTGCAGGACGGTGAGTTCTCGCGCCTCGGCGGCGAGAGCGACGTGCGCGTCGACGCCCGGATCATCGCGGCGACGAACCGGAACCTCGAGGAGGCGGTCCGAAAGGGGGAGTTCCGAGAGGACCTCTACTACCGCCTGAACGTCGTCACCATCCACATTCCGCCGCTGCGCGATCGCATCGACGCGGTGCCGCTGCTGGTCGAGCACTTCCTCCGTATGTACAACGAGCAGTACAACAAGAGCGTCGAGAAGCTCTCCGCAGAGACCATGCAGGTGCTCATGGAGTACCACTGGCCCGGCAACGTCCGAGAGCTCGAGAACATGATCAAGCGCATGGTCGTGCTCGGGAACGAGCAGACGGTGCTGCAGGAGATCGCGGGGCGCGAGCCGCTCCAGCGCGCGGATGGCAGCGGCGCGAACGGTGCCGACGACGACCTCGACCTGGCCGCCCTCGGCGCCGACTTCTCGAACGGCGGCGAGCTCGACCTGAAGGCGATTTCGAAGCGCGCGTCCCAGATCGCCGAGAAGAAGGTGATCGAGCGCGTGCTCGGCCAGACGCGGTGGAACCGGAAGGAAGCCGCCGAGCGTCTGCAGATTTCCTACAAGGCCCTCCTTTACAAGATGAAGGAAAACGGCCTGAGCGAAAGCCGTTAGGCGCCGGGCAGCCGGTCGCTCAGAAGAAGGTAATGAGTCGGAGAACGATGATGAATCGCGTGGATGACATGATTCGACGCCTCGCCCTGGTGGCCATGGCAGCGCTGGTGGTGGGGTGCACCGGTGTGGGCCAGCCGCCGCCGCCCGAGCCCGAAGCTGGCACGCGCGAGGAGTACGTGATCGGCATCCCCGACGTGCTGCGGATCGTCGTCTGGCGAAACGAGGAGCTCTCCGTCGACGTGCCGGTCCGCCGCGACGGGAAGATCTCGGTGCCCCTCGTCGACGACGTGCAGGCCGAAGGCCTCACGCCCCACGAGCTCAAGGAGGTCCTGACCGAGGCCCTCGCCGAGTACGTGACTGCGCCCGACGTGACGGTCATCGTGCAGCAGACGAACAGCCACACGGTCACGGTCGTCGGCGGCGTCATCCGCTCAGGGCAGATCCCGCTCACGCGCGAGATGCGCGTGCTCGAAGCGATCGCCCAGATGGGCGGCTTCAACGCCTGGGCGAAGAAGGATCGCGTGAAGGTCATTCGAAAGGTCGACGGAAGAACCGTGGAATACGGCTTCAACTTCGGCGCGTACGCAGCGGGGAAGGCCCCCGACTCGAATCTCATCCTGAAGCCCGGTGACACGGTCGTCATTCCGGACTAGCAGGGGCGCCGCATGTCTCGCGCGCAAACCTGCGCATCCATTCTGGGGTTGGGTCTGATGTTGTCAGCAGCATCGACAGAAGCACGGGAGCTCGAGCTCTTCGTCGAAAGTCGTTTCGGCGCGGACTCGAACGTATTCCGTCGTGCGGACGAGTCCGAGCTGCCGGAGACCGCCGGCGGCGTCTGGGAGCTCGCCCCGCGCCTGACCGTGCGCGACCAGCAGGACGAGCTCCAGTACTCGTTCTCGTACCAGCCGACCTACGAGCAGTTCTTCGCCCTCGAGGATGGCCGGGACGCGGGCGACATCAGCGGCTTCGACCACAACGCGAACGGGACCCTCGAGTGGATGGCGGATCCCGCGACGCGCATCAACCTGGACGGCAGCTTCTTCCGCCAGCGACGCGTGCGGGAAGAGTTCGTGGGCGTGCCGACCGCCGCCGACCCCGTGCTCGACGCCTCGGACAACGAGTATCTCCAGCGCGGCCGGGGAACGTTGTCGTTCTATCGACAGCTGGACCCGCGATTCTCGGTGCGCGGCTCCGTGTCGCACGACAACTTCAGCGCGGAGCGAACGGATCAGAGCGACTCGATCTCGTACTCCGCCTCGGGCGGCGTCGACTATTCGCTGTCCGCGCACACGAAGGTGGGTGTGACCGGCACCTTCCGGTACCGCGACACGAAGGCGAGCATCGATCGAAACCCGCTGCCCCCCGTCCCCCCGATGCCTCCTCTGCCCGGCAACCCGAACATCGACTACACCGAGTTCCGGTCCAACACACAGACCGTCGACCTCTCGTTCTCGCTCGAACAAGAGGTGACCGAGCATCTCTCGGTGGTGCTCGCGGCCGGTCCTTCGTTCTTTCAGACGCGCGACGAGCAGTCGGAGACACGCGATCCCGACCTCCTCGGTCCGATCCCGCCGACCTTCCTCGCGTTCAACGACGACCAATCGGTCTTCGCGCTCGCGCGGGTCACCTACTACTGGCAGCGTGGCCGTCTCGACGTTTCCTACCAGCGTTCGGAAGGCGGCGGCGGCGGCGCGACGGCGGCGGCGACCATCGTCGACTCGCTCTCGATCGGCGCGATGCATCAACCAACGCGAGAGTGGACCCTGCGCGGCAGCTTCAACTGGAACAGGCGCGAATCGCTGTCGACGGAGTCCTTCTTCGGTCTGGACACGCGAGTCGCCGGCTTCTCGACGTCGCTCACCGTCGAGCGGCGGATCACACGACACCTCGAGATCTCCGGGCGCGCCTTCTTCGGCTGGACCAATCGGGACGAATTCCGCCTGGCGACGCCCGCGAACCCGGGCCTCGGCACCAACGCGTCGAACGACACGCGCATCATGACCGGCACGCTCTTCATCCGTTACACGTTCGAACCCTACGTCTTCTAGGACGACTGACCCATGAATCTCGAACAAGGCAATCAAGTCATCGATCTATTCGGCTTCCTCCGACGAAGAGGCAAGCTGATGGCGATCATTTCCGGAGCGATCACGCTGGTGACGTTCTGGATCGCGATGGCGCTCCCCAACCTCTATACGTCGTCCGCGATGATTCTCGTCGAGCCTCAGAGCGTCGACGAGGACCTGGTCGATTCCGGCGTCCGTGAGAGCGATCTCAACGAACGGCTCGGTCTGATGACCGCCGAGATCCTCAGCCGCATCCGTCTCTCACGCATCATCGACGAGATGGGCCTCTACGAGGACGAGAGCGAGGACATGGAGCGGATCGAGGTCGTCGAGCTGATGCGCTCGTACATCAACGTGGTGCCCGTGCTCTCGGAGCTCGAAGAGGGCAACCGGCGACGGGACGTCAAGTTCAACACGTTCCGGATCGTGTTCCGGCACGAGAACCGCAACACCGCGGCCGCCGTCGCCCAGCGCGTCGCCAACGACTTCATCGACGCCAACATCGAGGCGCGCACGGACATCACGAGCAAGAGCCTCGACTTCATGTCCGACGAGATCACCTCGCTATCGGACGATCTGGCCGCCGTCGAGGGCAACATCTCGGCGGTCAAGGCCGAGTCGGCGGGCAAGCTTCCGGAAGACTTCGATTCGAACCAGCGATTGCTTCAATACGCACTGAGCGATCTCCGGGACGCGCAGCGGATCCTGTCCGCGGCGGAGAGCGATGCCGCGTACTGGAAGAACCAGGCCCTCACGGCATCGTCGATGTCGTCTCCGGGCGACTCCGCGAGCCCGAGCCATCGGAAGCGCAAGCTCGAGATCGAGCGCGGCAGCCTGCTCGCGCGCGGCTATACCGCTCGCCATCCGGACGTCGTCCGGGTCGAGGCGGAGATCGCGATGCTCGAGAGCCAGCTATCGGGTGAGGGTGGGGAAGACGGCGCGCCTCGCTCGATCGGTGAACAGAACGCGCGGGCCGAGCAGAATCGCGCGGAACTCCGCGCCGTCGCAGCCCAGGAAGACATCGATCGCCTGCGCGCGACGATCGCCGACCTCGAAGCCCGGCTGGCCGCGACCCCCGCGGTGGCGGAGCGGCTCGACAGCTTGAACCGCCAGTACGAGCATCTGCATCGCAGCTACCAGGACTTCAGCTCACGCCTCCAGCAGGCCGGCGTCCAGGCAGACCTCGAGCGCCGACAGCTCGGCGAGAAGTTCCGGATCCTGGAATCCGCGGAGGCGGCGCCGGAGCCCAGCTCCCCGAACCGCATCCTGATCCTGGTCCTCGGGGCGATCCTCGGGCTCGGCATCGGCGCCGGCATCGGCCTCGTCTCCGAGGTCGCGGACTCGTCCATGCACACGTCGAACGATCTGCAGCAGTCGCTCGGGATTCCGGTGCTGGTGTCGGTGCCGCGGATCATGCTCGAGTCGGATCGGGCCGCGCGTTCGCGAAGGATCCTGCGCGAGACCCTGGCGGCGATCGCCCTCGTGCTCTTCGTGCTGTTCGGCGGCGTGGCCACCTACTGGTTCGTGAACATGCGCGGCTCGAGCGTGGCCGAGGAAACCGAAGCGACCCCGGCGGCAGAGGAGGCTCGCCGCGCGGTGACGACGACCGATCAGGTCGGTCTCGGCTGAGAGGCGAGGGAGAAGATGTACTCCGAGTTCTACGGGTTGGTTCGACCGCCCTTCGAGATGACGCCCGACCCCTCGTTCCTGTACCTGGGGGAGGCGCATCGCGAGGGCCTGGCGACGCTCGTCTACGCGGTGAATTCCGGCAAGGGGTTCGTCATGCTGACCGGCGAGGTCGGTACGGGTAAGACGACACTCCTGCATGCGCTGCTCGCGCAGCTCGACTCGACCACGAACTCGGCCTTCATCTTCAACCCGCGACTCGATCCCTTGGGCTTCTTTCGCATGCTCTTCGAGGAGCTCGGGGTCGGTCCGGCCTGTGAGTCCAAGGCGGAGTACCTGCTCGCGCTCAATCAGTACCTGATCGACAAGCTCGCGGCGGGCGAGCGCGTGCTCCTGATCGTGGACGAGGCGCAGAACCTGTCCGCGGAGATGCTCGAGGAGATCCGGCTGCTCTCGAACCTCGAGACGCCGACCTCCAAGCTGATCCAGATCATGCTCGTCGGGCAGCCAGAGCTGCAGGAACTCGTCGACAAGCCGGAGCTTCGGCAGTTGCGCCAGCGCATCGCGCTCCGACATCATCTGCGCCCCTTCGACGCCGACGAGATCATCGAATACGTGAGCGAGCGGCTCGCGAAGGCCGGCTACACGGGGCGGGGCATCTTCAAGAAGAAGGCGCTCAAGGAGCTTCACGCGATCACTGGCGGTACGCCGCGACTCATCAACAACATCTGTGACGGCGCGATGCTGCTCGGCTACGCGCGCCAGGAAACGACGCTCGGTCCCGACGCCATTCGCGAGGTCGCCCACGACCTCGGTCTGCTCGAGAAGGACGACGTCGAGGACGACAACGATCCGCGGAGCCCGAAGAAGCCCGCGAAGCGGCGCCGGCGCAGAATGCTCCGGTTCCGCCGTTAGGCGGGTTCGGTCCGGCCCGCGCCGACCGCCGCCAAATGATCCCACGGGAGAGAACGAGATGCCCAAGCACTACGAAGCACTGCAGCGCGCCGAGGAGGAGCGACGCCGGAAGATGACCGGTGTCGAGACCGCCACTCCGGCCGCCGTGTCTTTCGAGAACGCCGCGCCGCCGATTGCGCCGCCGACGAAGCGCCCCGGTCTGCTCGATCGGCTGTTCCGCAGTCGTCGCAGCGACGGGGTCGAGGACCCGAGCGAGGCGAACAAGCGGCGGATCGCGCTGTTGCAGCCCGACTCGTACATCGCGGAGCAGTACCGGAGTCTGCGCGGGCGGATCGATTCGCTGGCGAGCCAGCGTCCGATGAAGACCCTCGCCGTCACGAGTGCGAACTCGGGGGAGGGCAAGTCGACCTGCTCGGTGAACCTCGCGACGGTCACCGCCATGAGCGTCGGCCGCAGCGTGCTGCTGATCGACTGCGACCTCCGCCGCCCCAAGGTGCACTGGACCCTCGGACTGCAGCCGCAGGTCGGACTCGCCGAGGTGCTGCTCAATCAGGCGACCATCGACGAGGCGATCCAGAAGCTCGACGGGGTCAACCTCGACGTGTTGCCCGTTCGATCGGTGCCCTCGAATCCCTCCGAGCTCCTTGCCTCGCCGGAGATGCGGAAGCTCACGGAAGAGGTCGCGACCCGCTACGACCGCGTGATCCTCGATACGCCGGCGTGCCTCGGACTGCCGGACGCCAAGAGCGTGTCGGAGCTCTGCGACGGCCTCGTGATGGTCGTGCGAGCCGGCGCCACGCCTCGCGAAGAGGTGCAGGCCGCGCTCGACATCCTCGATCGACGGAAGGTCGTCGGCCTCGTGCTCAACGGGTCCGAGGCCAGCCGCGAGCAGTACGGGTACTACTAGCCGGGACACGTCCGTCGTTCCCCATCCAACTCCGCGTCGCCGCGCGATCCCTTCGCGCGCGCGGGCGATGAGAAGTCGACCCCTTGGAACCGCTTCACGCCATCGCGATCGTCGCCGTATCCGCGCTCGCTGCCGCGGCGACGACTCCGTTCGTGATCCGCCTGGCGACCCGCATCGGCGCCGTCGATCGGCCGAACGAGCGGAAGGTGAGCAAGCGCGCGGCGATGCCGCTCCTCGGAGGCCTGGCGGCCGCCATCGGGTGTGCCGCCGGTCTCGTCACTGCGATGGCCATCTCCGCGGAAGGCGCCTTGCCGTCGCGGATCGCCGGATTCGGTCTGGGCGCCCTGGTCCTGATCGCCGTCGGCGTCTGGGACGATCGGCTGAACGTGCGCCCCTTCGTGAAGCTGGCGTTTCAGATCCTGGCGGCCGCGATCGCGATCGAGGCGGGCTTCCGCTTCGACGTCTTCACCGACCCGATCGCTGCCGAGACGAAGGTCGTGGCGGCCTGGATCATGTGGCCGGTCTCGTTGCTCTGGATCGTCGGTGTCACGAACGCGATGAACCTGATCGACGGGCTAGACGGACTCTCGTCGGGGATTGGCGCGATCATCGCTGGAACCCTGACGATCATCTGCTGGCAGGCGGGGCAATGGGTCGGCGTCGTGGTCGGGCTCGCGCTCTTCGCGGCGCTGATCGGCTATCTGCCCTTCAACTTCCCGCCCGCCCGCATCTTCCTGGGTGATACCGGGTCGCTCTTCATCGGCTTCGGCCTCGCGGTGCTCGCCCTCGAGGGCTACCGGAAGACGGCGCTGCTCGCGTTCCTGGTGCCCCTGATCGCGCTGGCGATCCCGCTGCTCGACACGCTGTTGTCGATCGTGCGGCGCCTGCGCAGCGGTCGCGGCGTCTTCTCGCCGGACCGGCTCCACATGCACCACCGGCTGCTCCACCGCGAGGGCTCGCACCGGAGCGCGGTCCTGATGCTCTACTTTCTGACGGCCTGCTTCTGCATGATCGCGGTGTCGTTCTCGCAGATCGACGGCTGGATCGCGTTCCTCTATCTCGCCGCAGTGGTGGCCGTGACGATCCGACTCCTTCGCAATCTCGACGCGTTCTCGCTGGACATCCTGGGGGATTCCCCCAGCGACACCTCCGGAGAAGCCGAAGTGTGCGCCGATTCGGACGCGCAGCCGGCAGATTCGACGCAGGCAGGCTCAAGCGGCTAGGCAAGAAGCTCGAAGCACGGGTCGGGGGGCACGCGCAGCATGAACATCGCAGTGATCGGAACCGGCTACGTCGGCCTCGTCACCGGTGCGTGTTTCTCCGAGTTCGGGATCAACGTCACCTGCGTCGACTCGGACGCGGAGAAGATCGATCGTCTCCTTCGAGGCGAGATCCCGATCTACGAGCCCGGGCTCGAGGATCTGGTGCGGCGGAACGTGCAGGCGGGCCGTCTCTCCTTCACGACCGACACCGAGCACGCCATCGAGCAGGCGCTCGTGCTCTTCGTCGCGGTCGGAACGCCTCCGAAGCCCGATGGGAGCACCGATCTCTCGCGCGTCGAGGCGGTCGCGCGTCAGATCGGACGCGAGATGGACGGCTACAAGGTCGTCGTCACCAAGAGCACCGTCCCCGTCGGCACCTCGAAGTTCACCCGCGAGTGCATCGACGAGGAGCTCGCGAAGCGCGGCGAGACGATCCGATACAGCCTCGCCTCGAATCCCGAGTTCCTGCGGGAGGGCGCCGCGATCGGCGACTTCATGCGACCGGATCGCGTCGTGATCGGCACCGACGGCGAGGACGAGCAGGCCTTCGCGATCCTGAAGGATCTCTATCGGCCGCTCTACCTGAACGAGACGCCCTTCGTGGAGACCGACATCCACACAGCGGAGCTCTCGAAGTACGCCGCGAACGCCTTCCTGGCGACGAAGATCTCCTTCATCAACGAGATGTCCGTGCTCTGCGAATCGGTCGGCGGCGACGTCCAGGCGATCGCGCGTGTGATGGGCCTCGACGGGCGAATCGGGAAGAAGTTCCTGCACGCCGGTCCCGGCTTCGGCGGATCCTGCTTTCCGAAGGACAATCGCGCCGCGGTCCACTTCGCGCGGGAGCTCGGTCACGAGCTCGGCATCATCGAAGCGTCGATCCGCGCGAACGACCGGCAGCGGACGCGCATGATCGACAAGGTCATCGCCGCCCTCGACGGCGAGGTCGAGGGCAAGGTCGTCGCCGTGTTAGGCCTGTCCTTCAAGCCGGAGACCGACGACATCCGGGAAGCGCCGGCCATGGACATCGTGCGCGCGCTTCAGGAGCGCGGCGCCTCGGTCCGCGCCTACGACCCGGCCGCCCTCGAGCACGCGCTCGCGGAGCTACCCGAGCTCGTCGGCTGCAAGGACGCCTACGAAGCGCTGGACGGCGCGCACGCCGCCGCGATCGTGACCGAGTGGAACCAGTTCCGGATGCTCGACCTCGAGCGGGTCCAGGCGCTGATGGCGACGCCGCGGATCGTGGACATGCGCAACATCTACGATGCGAAGACGATGCGCGGACTCGGCTTCGTGTATTCCGGCGTGGGGGTCGCGGACGCGGCTGCGAGGACTTGAAGGGCTTCGCGGCACCCACGGGTGGCTCTCGGTCACCCGAAGCGGGGTTCTTTCGTCACGGTGTCCCCGGATTTGTGATGGCGGTCACTAAGCCAAGGCGGGGTTGGGACGTACGATCCCGGGTGCGGCGAGGGATCGCCGCCGATCCGACGGCTCGGGGGTGGGCCGGGATCGGATCTCCACGGTGACGAGGATGGCGATGCAGACGACTGGCTCGGTCCGAAAGGACGTCCTGGATTCCCTTCGCGCGATTCCGCTCTTCGGGCGGGTCGGCGAGGCCGATCTCGAAGAGCTCGCGACGCACCTCATCGAGCGTCGCTTCCCGAAGAATGCGACGGTGGTCGAGGAGGGGCTTCCCGGCGACTACATGTACGTGATCCGGGAAGGGCGAGCGAAGGTCACCAAGGCGTCCGAGGACGGGCGTGAGAAGATCATGAACTTCCTCGAGGCCGGCGCCTTCTTCGGCGACATGGCGCTGCTCGGCGACGAGACGCGTTCCGCGAGCGTGAAGACCCTCGAAGACTCCGTCCTCCTCGCGCTCTCGCGGCGCGACTTCATCGACCTGCTCCGCCAGAGCCCGGACCTCGCGCTGTCGGTGATCGAGGAGCTCGCGAATCGACTGCGCGAGACGAACGAGCAGGCGCGCTCCTTGTCCTTCCAGGGCGTGGAGGAGCGGACCCGCAACCTCTTCGAGCGGATCGCGCGCTCGGACGAATCGACCGGCGGCCTACGCATGACGCCGTCGCTCACGCACCAGCAGATCGCCGACATGGTCGGCACGTCCCGGGAGACCGTGACCCGGGCGATCAAGCAGCTGAAGACCTCCGGCTGGCTGGCGCAAGAGGGCAAGCGCTACGTGATCCCGAACGAGGCCGACTGAGGCCCACGCGCGCGGCCTCTCTACACCCGGACCGAACGTCCTGACCGAGGCACGCCCACGCCCGGGACAACGCCGGCTGCCGAAGCCTCCACCGAGGCCCGAGGCCCCCGGAACCGCGCTCCGAAGCCGCCCGCGACGCTCGAGTGCCGGCGCGGTCCTGCCGATGAGCCCGAGGCTCGTCCCACGCCCGCCAGACGTCGTTTCTGGCGGCGTGCCGGTGACTTGCCGGCTTTGCACGGCATGGGGCGATGGCGCACTCTCTCGCCTCTCGAATCTCCCGGGCTCTGCCTGCGTCGCTCCGCGGCGCGGCGCGTAAAGGATCCAGCGTGACGTCTTCGGGCTCTCTCCTTCGTTCCGATCGCCTCTTCGGCCTGCCTTCTCGCAGTCGATCGGCTCGTCCGCTTCCCGGTGCCGGCTGGGTCGCGCTCGTCGTGCTCGCCGTGTTCGCGGCGGGCTGCGCGAACGACGAAGAGCGCATCGCCGAGTTTCTCTCCCGCGGCGAAGCCTACGTCGAGGAATCGAAGGACGAAGAGGCGATCATCGAGTACAAGAACGTGCTCCAGCTCGACCCCGAGAACGCGGACGCCCACGAGCAGCTCTCGCTCGCGTACCTGCGTGTGAACAAGCCCCGAGAAGCCTACTGGGAGATGTCGGAGACGGTTCGCGTCGCGCCCGACAACATCGAGGCGCGTCTCCGCTACGGCACGATCTCCGCCGCGATCGGCGACTACGACCTCTCCAACGAGCAGGCCGAAGCGGTCCTGCGAATCGAGTCGAACAACGCGCGCGGCCACACGCTTCGCGCGCAGGCCCGCGAGAACCGCGACGACCTCGAAGGCGCCGAGTCCGATTTCCGTGCGGCCGTCGCTGCCGCGCCGGACGCCGCAGCGTTCCGCTTCCTGCTCGGCGGGTTCCTCGAGCGACACGACAAGGGCGCAGAAGCGGAGTCCGTCTACCGCGCGCTGTTGGATCTCGAACCGAGCTACCTCGGCGCCCACACGCTCACGCGTCTCGTGCTCCGGGCCGGCAATCGAAACGACGAGGCCGACGTGCTGCTCGAGCGGTTGATCGAGCTCGCGAACGCCGCGCCGATCGAGCGACCCACCGCGGACGGGGACACCGAAGATCCCGGCACCACGACCCTCCTCTACAACGTCCTGCGCGAGGAGGCGATCAACGGCGCCTATACGCTGAAGGCCCTCGTCCAGCGCAGCCGTGGCGACAGCGATGCCGCGATCGCGACCCTCGAAGAAGGCGTGTCGAAGAGCGAGGGCAAGATCCAGCTCATCTACCAGATGGCCCAGTTCTACCGCGCGGACGGGCTCTCCGAGGAAGAGCAGAAAATGATCCGGCGCGCGACCGAGGAGGCGCCGGACAACGCCGACGCCCAGCTCGTGCTCTCGGCCTACCTCGGAACCCAGGGTGATCTCGGCGGTGCGCTCGCGGCGGCCGAGGCGGCGGTCGCGGCCAACGCGGAGAGCGTTCCCGCAAAGCTGCGCGTCGCGGAGCTGCTGATCGATCTCGGCTATCGCGACGACGACGCGGACACCATCCAGCGGGGTCGCGGCATCGTCGACGAAGTCCTCGCGGACACCCCCGATGCGCCCGAGGCCAACTTCGTGAAGGCGAAGATCGAGCTCGCCGAGGACGATCTTCCGGCGGCCAAGGCCTCCCTCGAGACGACGCTGCAGGCGCGACCCGACTGGGGCCAGGCCCGCTACGTCCTCGGGTCCACCCTCGCTGCCTCGGGTGAGCTGGCCCGTGCCCGGGTCGAGCTCGAAGCCGCGCTGGAGACCGAGCCCGGACTGCTCGATGCGCGCAAGTTGCTGACGCAGGTCTATCAGAGCCTCGGCGAGCACGAGTTCGTGATCGAGAACGGACGGACGTATCTCCAGAGCCGGCCCGGCGACATGCCGGTCCGGATCGCGGTGGGTCAGAGCCTGATCCGGGTGGGGCGCACGCAGGAGGCCTACGAGGAGATCGCGACGGTGCCCGAGGATCAGTGGGACGCCGCGGCGTTCTTCGCCCTCGGGCGGATCGATCTCGCCTATGGCCGGGTCGAAGAGGGCACGCGCAAGCTCGAGCGCGCCGACGCGCTGGCGCCGGGCAATCCCCAGGTGATCCGGACGCTGATCATGATCGACCGCAACGCGGGGAACGACGACCAGGCGCTCGCACGCGCCCGGGCCGCCTCGGAGGCGAGCCCGGAGAACACCGAGCTGGCCGAGCTCCTCGGCGAAGCGCTCGTCACGGGCGGTGACCTCGACGGGGGTCGCGCGGCCCTGCGCCGGGCGATCGAGATCGAGCCGCGCAACGTGAGCGCGCAGATCACCCTCGCCGAGATCGCGAGTCGCCTGGGCGACGCCGCGGGCGCCGTCACGACACTCGAATCGGCGGCGTCGTCGCTCCCGGAATCAGCCGACATCCAGTACCGGCTGGCGCAGGCCTACGATCGCCTCGGACAGACGGACGATGCCCTCGCGGCGTACGAGAAGACGATCTCGCTCAACCCGGAGATGTCGCTCGCGAAGAACAACCTCGCGTATCTGCTCGCCGAGCACGGCGGGGATCTCGATCGCGCGCTCGAGCTGGCGCAAGAGGCGAAGGAAGCGTTGCCCGACGACGGCAACGCCGCGGACACCCTGGGCTGGGTGCTGCTCAAGCGCGGGCTGCCCTCGGCAGCGATCGGCTATCTCGAAGAGGCCGCCGACCGCTTTCCGTCGGAAGCCTTCGAGGTGCAGGGCGTCGTCCACAACCACCTCGCCCAGGCCTACGAAGAGAGCCAGAACAACGACAAAGCCATCGCCACGAGCCGCACGAGCGTCGAGTACTACGAGCGGCTGGTGAAGGCGGCGGCCGAGCGGGGGCTGACCCCGAGCGAGCCGGTCTGGCTCGAAGAGGCGAAGTCCCGGATCGCCCGCCTCGAGAGTGCCGGCTAGCCCGCAGCCTCTCGTCCTCGAACCCGTTCGAGCGGCCGGTTCCGGTCCGACTGGAGCGGGCCGTCATGGTTTCGGTGTCGACGATCACCGGAATTCCGCTGAGGATTGAGGGATTTCCCCTCCGGTCGACCCGGTATGCAGGCGTGGCCGTCAGCACCGCTCCTCGGTTCAAGAGTTCCCCGGTGTGGGCCGATAGACAGGCCGGAGGGGAACGTGTGTCCGTCGACGGGCCCACGTCCTCCGACCCCGAGCGCAATGCGATCGCGGGTCCGCTCCATGGAGGAACACATGAGGGAAATCCTTCTCTTTTCCGTCACGCTGGTGGCCCTGATGATCGCCGGGGGTGCCGTTGCCGAGGACGTGGCCGAAGCGCCTGCACCCGCGGTGGAAGTCCCGGCCGCCGCCGCGGCGACCGACGACGCACTCGCCTGGGATCAGTTCGACGATCCCGAGTTCGACCCGGCGACCGTCGCCGAGCCGACCGAAGCGGCGCCGACGTTCGATGACGACACCGTCGTCGCGGCGACCGCGCCCGAGGAGGGCAATCCGAACGCGGCCGAGGTCGTCGCCGAGGCCGCCGCGCCCGCATCGATCGACACCGTCGCCGAGGCCGCCGCGCCCGCATCGATCGACACCGTCGCCGAGGCCGCCGCGCCCGCATCGATCGACACCGTCGCCGAGATCGCCACGCCCGATTCCACCGAAGCCGATGTTTCCGGCGTCACGCTCCAGCCCGAGACCGCCGCACCGACCACGGTCGCCGGCGTCGTGCTCGGTCCGGTGGGCGTCGACGACCGGGGTCGCACGGGTCGATTGCACACCGTCGCCCGCGGCGACACGCTCTGGGACCTCTCGGCCGCCTACCTCGGCACGCCCTGGGTCTGGCCCTCGGTCTGGATCGACAACGACGACATCGCGAACCCGCACCTGATCGTGCCCGGGGACCGGATCTGGATCACCGCGAACGAGATGCGCGTCGTCACGGACGCGGAGGCGGAGTCCTTCCTCGAAGCACCCGTCGTCGAAGAGACCGTGGCGAGCGTCGACGAGACCGCGCCGACCGACGCGCCGGTCTTCGAAGAGCTGCCGCCGATTTCGGTCGAAGAAGAGCCTGCGCCCCTGGCGGCGATGGAGCCCGTGCTCGAGGACGACCCGTCGACCCTCGACGCGTTCCCGGTCGCGATTCCCGGCGAGGAGCCGAGCGCCCAACCCGCCGGTCGTGCGATCACGATCGCGCGCCGTGACTCGTACGGCTTCGTCTCGACGGACGCCGTGCAGGGCGCGTCGACGATCGTCGAGAGCCCCTCGCCGCGGACCTTCCTGTCCGCGGGAGACGAGGTCTTCGTCGGGATCGGAGAAGGGGACGCCGAGGTCGGCGACCAGTACATGATCTTCGAGATCCTCGGCGACGTCCGCGACATCGAGACCAACCGACTCCTCGGCCATCACGTCGAGAACCTCGGCTGGCTCGAGGTGAAGGAGCTGACCGGCGACACGTCGATCGCGGAGATCCGCCAGTCCTACTCCGAGTTCCGACGCGGCGCGCGCATCATGGTTCGGGAGCAGCTCCCGCGCCGCGTGTCCCTACGGTCGACGCCGGACGCGATCGATGGTCAGGTCGTCTACCTGCCGTCGGATCGCACCCTCGCGGCGGACGGCGAGTACGTCTACCTGAACCGCGGCGAGTTCCACGGCCTCGAGGTCGGCAGCGAGCTCGAGGTCTTCGCGAGCGGCCGGATCTTCAACGAACGCGAGCGACGCGTCGACGTGCGCACGCCGGATACGCCGGTCGCGACCCTCGTGGTCGTCACCGTCGACGCCGAGAGCTCCGTCGCCTTCGTGCTCTACGCCGATCGCGAGATCGCCGTCGGGGACTCGGTTCGGCCGGTCGTCGATCGGACCCTCGCCCAGAACTGAGCGCGACGTTCCGGGCGCACGCGCCCGGAATCGAGCCCATAGACGAGCGAGCCCACGTTTCCGGACGCGGGCTCGTCTCGTTTTGGGCTTCGCATCGCGAGCGAGCAGGGCGTGAACGCGGGTTCCGCGCGAGACGGCGCTCGCGCTCCGTGCTTTGCTGCGTGGTCCCGGTCCCGAGAGGTTCGTCATCGCCGCCTCCGATTCGATCGATTCGTCTCTCTCGTCCGAGTCCGCGCCTACATCTCCGCTCGAATCTCCGCCTGCGACGCCGCCCGAGCGAGGCGGGCTCGCGCCGGCGCAGGCGCCGGACTGGCTCCGCCTCCAGCGCCGCTTCGCCTTCGTTCCCGAGCGGGTGCGCGACCGGCTCGAGCGCGTCCGCGATCCGCGCCGCGTTCTGAACGATCCGCCGTCGTTGCCCCCCGGCCTCGCCACGAGTGCGGGTGGCGTGAACGCGTCGCGCATCGAGCGCGACGTGCGCGCGCTCGAGCGGATCGACGCGCGGCTACTGCCTTTCGGGCACCCCGACTATCCGGCGCGCCTCGCCGCGCTCGCCGATGCGCCGCCGGTCTTGCTCGTGCGTGGCGATCCGCGCGCGCTCGGCGCTCCGGCCATCGCGATCGTGGGGGCGCGCGCCGCGACCCGCGCCGCGCGGACCCACACGCGTCGCCTCGCGCGTGGCCTCGCGGCGCGCGGGCTCACCATCGTGTCCGGGCTCGCGCGTGGCATCGACGCGGAGGCCCACCGCGGCGCCCTCGAAGCCGGCGGGGTGAGCGTGGGCGTCCTCGCTTGCGGCATCGACCAGACCTACCCCCCGGAACATCGTGCCCTCGCGGAGGAGGTCGCCGCGTCCGGCGCGGTGGTTTCGGAGATGCCGCTCGGCACCTCGCCGCGCCGGGAGCTCTTCCCGCTCCGCAATCGAATCATCAGCGGGCTGTGCCAGGGGGTGATCGTCTCGGAGGCGAGAGCCCGGAGCGGCTCGCTGATCACCGTCCGTCATGCCCTCGAGCAAGGCCGTGAGGTCTTCGTCCTGCCGGGTGCGCTCGAGGGTCCCTTCGCGGTCGGCAGCAATCGGCTCCTGCGGGACGGGGCGAGGGCGATCTTGTCGGTTGCGGACGTGCTCGAGGATCTCGGCTGGACCGAGGAGGGAAGCGCGGAGCGGCCCGAGCGAACGCCGATCTCCACACCCGCCACGCGAGCCAGCGAACCCCGATCGCGCGACGCGCTCGAGGGCGAGATCCTGCGTGCGCTGGCCGACGAACCGCTCTCGCTCGACGCGTTGACCGAACGGATCGACGCCGAGCCGGCGCAGCTGGCCGAGCGACTGATCGATCTCGAGCTCGATGGCCGGATCGGAATCGAGCGCGACGGGCGCTTCCACCGCAGCGGCTGAGCCCCGCCTCCGTGCGCGCGACGGGCAGTGAATGGGGGGCGGAGGCCGCAGGAGGAGCGGCCCTTCGCTACGCTGGGTCCGACGCCCCGTGGACAGGGCGACCCCCCGAACAAGAGTGGCCGGCCGAAGGGTCGGCGCTGTCGAACGGCCCCGCGCGAATCGACGACCCGCTGCCCGCGACCGAGGGCGGCGTGGTCCAGTCGCCGTGTGCGTCGTGCCATCGATCGGCAGAGGAGCGAGGCAGTGGTCGCGTCGGGTGGCGAAGCGGGTGATGGGGAGGGGCGGACCGGCCAGTCCGCCGGAGGCACTCCTCCGCCCGTCAGCGTGATCGGCGCCGGACTGGCGGGCAGTGAAGCTGCCTGGCAGCTCGCGATCCGCGGCGTCCCCGTCCGCCTCTACGACATGAAGCCCGAGCAGCTCTCCCCGGCCCACGCCTCGGAGGACTTCGCCGAGCTCGTCTGCAGCAACTCGCTCCGCGCCAACACGCTCGGCAACGCCGTCGGTCTGCTCAAGGAGGAGATGCGCCGGCTCGGCTCCCTCGTCCTGCGCGCAGCGGACGAGACGGCGGTGCCCGCCGGCAAGGCCCTCGCGGTCGACCGCGTTCGCTTCGCCCGCACGATCACCGAATCGATCGAGAACCACCCGAACATCGAGATCGTGCGCGAGCGCGTGGTCACGATCCCGGACGAGCGCCCGGTGATCCTCGCGACCGGTCCGCTCACGGACGGCGACCTTGCCGCGGATCTCGGCCGGGTGCTCGGTGAGGAGTACCTCTACTTCTACGATGCGATCAGCCCGACGATCTACGCGGACTCGATCGACACGGACGTCGTGTTCCGCGCATCGCGTTATGACACGGGCGATGAAGAGGCGGGCGACTACCTGAACGTGCCGCTCTCCCGGGACGAGTACGAGGCGCTCGTCGACGCGTTGCTCGAAGCGGAGACCGTGCCGCTCCACGAGTTCGAGGCGGCGCTCTACTTCGAGGGCTGCCTGCCGATCGAGGAGATGGCGTGGCGGGGGCGTCGCACCCTGGCGTTCGGTCCGATGAAGCCCGTGGGCCTGATGGACCCGCGGACCGGCAAGCGTCCCCATGCGGTCGTGCAGCTCCGACAGGAGGACGCCCAGGGCACGCTCTGGAACCTCGTCGGTTGCCAGACGAAGCTGCGTGTCGGCGAGCAGAAGCGCATCTTCCGCATGCTGCCCGGGCTCGAGAAGGCGGTCTTCGCGCGCTTCGGCTCGATTCATCGCAACACGTACGTGAACGCGCCGACCAAGCTCGACGAGCGCCTGCAGCTGAGGGCACTCCCCGGCGTGCACCTCGCCGGGCAGATGGCCGGCGTCGAGGGCTACGTCGAGTCGGCGGCGCTCGGCTTGCTCGTCGGTGTCGACGTCGCGCGCAGCGTGCTCGGTCTGCCGCACGCGGCGCCGCCGCCCGAGACCGCGCATGGGGCGTTGTTGCGGCATCTGCAGAACGCCGACGCGAAGCACTTCCAGCCGATGAACGTCAACTACGGGCTCTTTCCAGCCCTCGATCGCGATGTGCTGCGGCCGCCGCGGCCGGAGGGCGGACGACGCAAGAAGCTCCCGAAGCGCGAGAAGAACCAGAAGCTCGCGGAGCGCGCCCTCGAACGCCTCACGGAATATCTCGAGGGGGTCGCGGCGTGATCGCGAGCAGCGCGATGGAAAGGGTCGAGGCGTGAACTGGAGCCAGGCGATCGACGACTTCGGCCGCCATCTCGGGATCGAGCGCGGGCTCTCGCCGAATACGCGGCGCGCCTACGAGTCCGACGTGCGGCAGCTGACGGTGCACACCGGCTCCGAGGTGCAGCCGGCGGCGGTCGACGCGGACCACGTGCGCGCCTGGCTGGCGAGTCTGCATCGACGCCGCAGCCCGGCCACGATGGGGCGCAAGCTCGCGAGTGTGCGCTGCTTCTTTCGCTGGCTCGTTCGAGAGGGCGTCCGTGGGGACGACCCGACGGCGGGGCTGCCGATGCCGAAGCTCGAGAAGCGGCTGCCGCGACCGCTGTCGGTCGACGATTGCGAGCAGCTGATCACGAAGGACGAGCGGGTCGTGAACCAGTCCGCGCCGGAGGGCGGTGACCGCGCGCGGCGACACACGTGGATGTCCCTGCGCGATCGCGCCCTGGTCGAGCTGCTCTACGGTACCGGCATCCGGATCGGAGAGCTCGTCGCGCTCGACGTGCGCGACCTCGAGCTGCGCGCCCAGGAAGTGCGCGTGATGGGCAAGGGCGGCAAGGAGCGCATCGTGCCGATCCCCGCGCAGGCGCGGGAGGCGCTCTCGGCCTGGCTCGACGTGCGTCGTCACCCCGGCCTGATGAGCGAGCCGCTCTTCATCTCGCTGCGTGCGCGGCGCGAAGAGCAGCCCCGGCGCCTGGCTGCGCGCGAGGCCCGGCGCATCCTCGGCGAACGCGCCGTGCGGGCGGACCTGGGCGAGCACGTCCATCCGCACCGGTTGCGGCACAGCTACGCGACCCACCTGCTCGACATGGGCGCGGACTTGCGCGAGATCCAGGAGCTCCTCGGGCACGCGAGCCTCTCGACCACCCAGAAATACACCGCGGTGTCGATCGAGCACCTGCGCGACGTCTATGATCGGGCCCACCCCCGCGCGCTGCCGAACGGCGGGTCCGCGAGCGGTGGCGCTCCGCAGCGACGAAAGAAGAAGACGCAACGATGAACGGATCGGACAAAGCACGCTCGACGACGGTGGTCGCGGTCCTGCGCAACGGGCGGCTCGCGCTCGGCGCGGACGGGCAGGTCACCCTCGGCGAGACCGTGATGAAGCAGGGCGCGGACAAGGTCCGCAAGGTCGGCAAGGGACGCGCGCTCGTGGGCTTCGCGGGGGGCGTCGCGGACGCGCTCACGCTGCTCGAGCGGCTCGAGGGCAAGTTCGAGACCCATCCGGGGAACGTCCGCCGCGCGGCGGTCGAGCTCGCGCGTGACTGGCGGACGGATCGCGTGCTGCGGAAGCTCGAGGCGATGATCCTGCTAGGCGATGCCGAGACGCTGCTCATGGTGTCGGGCAACGGCGACGTGATCGAGCCCGACGACGGCGTCGCGGCGATCGGCTCCGGCGGGTCCTACGCGCTCGCGGCGGCGCGCTCGCTCATGCGGCACACGGAGCTCGAGGCCGAGGAGATCGTCCGCGCGGCCCTCGAGGTCGCCGCCGAGATCTGCATCTATACGAATGCGAACATCTCGCTGGAGACGCTGCCGTGAGCGAAGGCCACACCTTCACGCCCCGCGAGATCGTCTCCGAGCTCGATCGCTACGTGATCGGGCAGCGCGAAGCGAAGCGCGCCGTCGCGGTCGCGCTCCGCAATCGCTGGCGGCGCCGGCAGGTGCCCGAGGAGCTGCGCGACGAGATCGCGCCCAAGAACATCATCATGATCGGCGCGACCGGCGTGGGGAAGACCGAGATCGCGCGTCGTCTCGCGCGTCTCGCGCAGGCCCCCTTCATCAAGGTCGAGGCTTCGAAGTTCACGGAGGTCGGCTACGTCGGGCGCGACGTCGAGTCGATCATCCGGGACCTGACCGAGCTCGCGATCCAGCTCGTGCAGGCCGAGGAGCAGCAGTCGGTTCGCGCGAAGGCGGAGGAGCAGGCCGAAGAGCGTCTGCTCGACGCGCTCTTGCCGCCCGTCGCGCCGCCGGCCCCGACCGGGGCGGCCGGCTTCCACGTCGTGGGTGATGACGACAAGCCCGAGACGAACGAGACGCGTGAGAAGCTGCGCAAGCTGCTGCGGCTCGGCGAGCTCGAGGAGCGCGAGCTCGAGCTCGAGCTCGCGGAGGACGGCGGCGGACCGTCGCTGTCGATCATGACGCCGCAGGGTGTCGAGGAGATGGGCGTCCAGTTCAAGGACCTGCTCTCGGGCATGATGCCGAAGCAGACCCGGCGCCGGCGCCTGAAGATCGCGGACGCGCGGGAGGCGCTGATCGACGAAGAAGCGCTCGCCCTCGTCGACGCCGACAAGGTGAAGGAGCTCGCGGTGGAGCGCGTCGAACACTCCGGGATCGTCTTCGTCGATGAGATCGACAAGGTCGCCGTCGGGAGCGGCGGGCGACAGGGGCCGGACGTGTCGCGCGAGGGTGTGCAGCGCGATCTGCTGCCGATCGTCGAGGGGTCGACGGTGCAGACCAAACACGGTCCGGTCACCACCGATCACATTCTCTTCGTCGCCGCCGGCGCGTTCCATCTCGCGAAGCCGTCGGACCTGATCCCGGAGCTGCAGGGCCGGTTTCCGATTCGCGTCGAGCTGTCGAGCCTCGGTCGGGACGACCTGGTCCGGATCCTGACCGAGCCCGACAACTCGCTCGTGCGGCAGTACACGGCGCTCCTCGCGACCGAAGAGATCGACCTCGTCTTCGAGGACGACGGGATCGCGGCGATCGCGGACGTCGCGGCGACGGTCAACGAGCGGTCGGCGGACATCGGGGCGAGAAGGCTCCATACGGTCATGGAGCGTTTGCTGGAGACGCTCTCCTTCGAAGCCCCGGATCTCGGGAAGCAGCGCGTGGTCGTCGATCGCGCGATGGTCGAAGAACGGCTCGGGGAGCTACTGGACGATCAGGATCTTTCGCAGTTCATTCTGTGAAGCGCGCAGCGACGCTGCGCTGGACGCGGGTCCTGGGACCCGGGTTCGTTGGGGGGACACATGAGTGAGACGCCGAGCCGGCCCGCGCGCGCAGCGCGCAGCCGCGTATTGATCGTCGACGACGAGATCTTCTTCCTCGAGGCGATCGACGAGATCCTGACTGAGGGCGGATTCGAGACCGTGCGCGCCGACACGGGCGAAGCCGCGATCGAGCGCGCGGCGGATCCGGCGATCGGGGTCGTGGTGCTCGACGTGCGGCTGCCGGACATCGACGGCATCCAGGTCCTGGCGGTGATCCGCGAGATGCGCCCGGAGCTGTCGGTGATCATGCTGTCCGCCTCCACCGATCAGGAGATCGTGCTCGAGGCGCTGCGGCTCGGCGCCGCGGACTATCTCGCGAAGCCGCTCCACGACGAAGAGCTGGTCCTCGCCGTCGGGCGCGCGCTCGAGGGCTACGAGGCGAACGCCGCGCGCAAGCGTCTGCGCCAGCGGATCGACCGGCTCGTCGAAGGCATGGAGCGGCTGTCCCAGGTCGTGCGCCTGGCAGCGCCCGAGGAGCGCGTCTCGGTTCTGCGTCAGGGGATCGTGGATTCAGCGAGCATCGTGCTCCAGGCGAGTCGCGCGAGCCTGATGCTCGCGGACGCCGACCGCGAGTTCCTGTCGGTGGTCGCTGCGCGGGGGACCGACATCGACACGACGACCATGTCGGCGCGCAAGATCGGGGAGGGCGCCTCCGGCACCTGCTTCGCCGACGGCAACGTCCTCTGCGTCCCCGACGTCGAAGTGGATTCGCGCTTCTCCGGCCGCGGTCCGGGCAACTACGACACCCAGGGCTTCGCGTGCGTGCCGCTCGTGTGTCTGGGTGTGCCGGTCGGTGTCCTCTGCCTGACCGAGGGCGAGGACGCGGACGGGCTCTCGCTCGAGGAGACGAACGTGCTGCGCCTGCTCGGGATGCAGATCTCCGAGTTCCTGGCGGCGGACCCGGAGGTCGAACAGCTGTTGGCGGGGACCGGCGACGGAGGCGACGGGACGACGACCTTCAGCGACGGCATCGCAACGCTCGACCTGCTCGACAGCGTCGACGGCGACGCGGAGCTCGCCCAGGCGGTCTGCGAATCGGTCGCGGCCGAGGTCGAGCCCGATCGCGTGATGCGCTCGGCCCTCGATGCCGTCGCGAAGCGGCTGCACGCGGCGCCCGTCTCGCTCTACCTGACGAACCAGGAGGGCACGGAGCTCGTTCTGGAAGCCGGACTCGACGGGGGCATCGCCGCGGATCGCGAGACGCTGCCCCTCGATCGCGGGCTCACCGGGGGCGTGCTGCAGGCCTCGCAGCTCGTGGCCGCGCCGAAGCCCGCGGACGACGGCCGATTCGATCCGGCGGTCGATACCCCGGACGACGGGCTGCCGCGGCCCTTCATCTGCGTGCCGATCCGGCTCCGGGAGAAGGCCGTAGGCGTCCTGCGGGCGTTCCTGCCCGAGGGCGCCCCCGCGTCCCCGCGAACGGCGGAAGTGCTCGGCGCGGCCTTTTCGGCGGCCGTCCGCAACGTCCTCCTGTACCGTTCCCTGCTTCAAAGTATCGAGGAGGTCGCAGAAGCCCGGAAGAACGCGCGGTCGTAGGCCGCGACGTACGTTGAGGGCCCCCTGCACACGGATCCATGAAGCAGCTCGTCGACAAAGCCAAGGTCCTGATGGAGGCGCTGCCCTACATGCAGCGCCTGATGGGCAAGACCATCGTCATCAAGTACGGCGGCCACGCGATGACCGACGAGGCGCTCCAGGCGTCCTTCGCGGCCGACGTCGTGCTGCTCAAGCACATCGGCGTGCGCCCGGTGATCGTCCACGGCGGCGGCCCGCAGATCGGCAAGACCCTCGAGGCGATGGGCAAGCAGTCGACCTTCGTCGAGGGGCGACGCGTGACCGACGCCCAGACGATGGAAGTCGTCGAGATGGTGCTCGGGGGGCGGATCAACCGGGAGATCGTCCAGCTCATCCAGCAGGCGGGCGGCTCCGGTGTCGGCTTCACGGGCAGCGACGGCGGCATGCTGCGCGTCGAGCAGAAGCGGATCAACGGCCAGGACCTCGGCCGGGTCGGCGAGGTGAGCCGCGTCGACCCCTACATCGTGATGGCCGCGCAGGACGCGGGCTTCGTCCCGGTCGTGGCGCCGATCGGCGTCGACGCCGACGGCGTCTCGCACAACGTGAACGCGGACGAGGCGGCCGGCGCGCTGGCGTCGGCGCTCGGCGCCGAGAAGCTGATCCTGTTGACCGACGTCGAGGGCGTCCTCGACGGACGAAGTCAATTGATCAGCGAGCTCACGACCGAGCAATGCCGCGAGCTGATCGGCGACGGCACGATCAAGGGTGGCATGATCCCGAAGATGGAGTGCTGCATGGAGGCCCTCTCCGCCGGCGTCGCGCGCACCCACGTCGTCGACGGCCGGGTCCAGCACGCCGTCCTGCTCGAAATCTTCAGCGACGACGCCGGCGTCGGCACGCTGCTGGTGCCCTGATGCGGAAGTACGCGTCGATTCGGATGGTCTCCTGATGCCCAAGGACTTCCTGAGCGTGGCGGACTGGAGCGCCGACGACCTGTGGTCGATGGCGGATCGGGCGGCGAGCCTGCGGACGGCCCATCGAGAGGGCAAGCGACCGCGCACCCTCGAAGGGCGCACCCTCGCGATGTACTTCGAGAAGCCGTCGTTGCGAACGCACGTCACCTTCGAAGCCGGGATCGCGCATCTCGGCGGTCACGGCATCCTGCTCAAGCCCGAGCAGATCGGGATCGGCACGCGGGAGTCTCCGGCCGATGTGGCGCGGGCGCTGTCGCGCTGGGTCGACTGCCTGATGGCGCGGACCTTCTCGCACGAGCTGGTCGAACAGCTCGCGGCGGACGCGACCATCCCGGTGATCAACGGCCTGACCGACCTGCTGCATCCGTGCCAGGCGATGGCCGACCTCGTGACGATCGCGCAGTACGTGAAGCCCCAGGAGGCGTCGATCGCCTACGTCGGCGACGGCAACAACGTCGTGAACTCGTTGATCCTGCTGGCGGCGGTGCTCGGCCTCCGGCTGCACATCGCGACCCCGGCGAGCCATCGCCCTTCGCCCCGGATCCTCGAGCGCGCCCGCCCCCTCGCCAGCGAGAGCGGCGCCGAGATCGAGCTCACGGAGGATCCGATGGAAGCCGTCCGCGGCGTCGACTTCGTCTACACCGACACCTGGACCAGCATGGGCCAGGAGCAAGAGGCGGAGATCCGCCGGAAGATCTTCCGGGACTACCAGGTGAATGGAGAGCTCCTCTCCCACTCGAACGATGCGCGCGTGATGCACTGCCTGCCGGCCCACCGCGGCGAGGAAGTCACCGGCGAGGTCCTCGACGGGCCCCGCAGCATCGTCTTCGACCAGGCCGAGAACCGCCTGCACGCCCAGAACGCGATCCTCGAACATCTTTTGTCGCGCTGAAGCGCTGGGCTGAGGGCTCGGTCGAAGGGCCGGCGGGCTGACCCGGACCGGGACCGACTCCACCTGACTTCGATCTGGAGCCCCGCGGGGCGTTTCCCTTCGTCGGATGCGTCTCGATCGAAAGTCCTGCCAGAGCGCGCTCCTTGCTCATTCTTCGCCGGTCGTCGGCCGAAAAGAGTGGAGTAGGGGAGCGCCCGCCGGGTGTTCCCTGCATGGAGCAATGGGAGCTCGGTCTTGGCGGACGCCACGGATCACATGGAACAGGTGTTGGCACTCGTGAGCGGGTGCGACGGGACGCAGCTCGTTTCGAGCGCAGCGGAGGGATACCTGTTCTCGCGCATCGACGGCGCGACGCCGTGGCGATTGCTGCGTGAGATCGGGGGCATCCCGCCCGAGGAAGTCGACGCATGTCTCGCGCGCTGGCTCGGAGAAGGCTGGCTCGAAGTCGTCGGCGGCGCGGACGCGTCGACCGAAAGCGCGAGCGAGACCGCATCCGAGTCCGACGCCGAAGCGAACCAAGCGCCGCCGGTCGATGCCGCCGAGGCGCCGCCCGCCGCGCCGGTCAGCATCGACGAGAGCGTGCTCGACGAGGCCCTCGAGATCGATCTCGACGTGCAGCGTCGGATCCTCGAGTACGAAGCCTCCCTGGGTCGGCCCTATCACGAGCTGCTCGGCGTCCAGCCCGGTGCCCAGCCGAAGGACGTGAAGAGGGCCTACTTCAAGCTCTCCAAGGAATTCCATCCCGATCGCTACTTCCGCAAGGAGATCGGGAACTACGGTGAACGTCTCGATCGCATCTTCAAGAAGGTCCTCGAGGCGCACGAGATCCTGTCGGATCCGGAGCTGTGTCAGGTCCAGAACCAGCCGGCCGAATCCGCGCCCGAGGCGTCGCCGGTCGATGCCGCGGCCGTTCCGGAGTCGCCAGCCGCGGGCACGACGCCCGACGCCGAAGCGCGGCCCGCCAAGCCGCGCCCGCTCACGAAGCTCGAGCGCCTGAAGCAGCGGATGCCCTTCAAGATCAACCACGCGGCGATCGCCGCGCGTCGTGCCCAGGCGGACGAGATCTTCCGCGCCGCCCAGACGTCGCAGCAGGCGGGCCGTCTGCAGGAGGCGGAGGCGAGCATCCGCATCGCGATCAGTTTCGACCCGGGCCGCTCCGAGTTCAAGGAAGCCCTCGGTAGCCTCAAGATCGCCGCCGCCGGCGCGCGCGCCGCGAACCTGCTCGCGAAGCCGTCCGACCGCATGAGCGACAGCGAGCTCTTCGAAGCGCTGCGCCTGCTCGAGGACGTGCTGCCCTACCGCCCGCATGACCCGGAGCTCAACGAGCGCGCCGGTCGCATCTGTCTGCGTCTCGAGAAGTGGGACGAGGCGCGCGAATACATCGAGACGCTGCTGATCCGCCAGCCCGAGTCCGCCTCGGCGCACACGATGCTGGGACGGATCCACAAGGAGCAGGGTGACCTCGACGAAGCGGTGAGCTGCTTCGAGCGGGCGCTCAAGTTCGACGAAGAAGATCTGGAAGCACGGCGGGCGCTGGCCGCCGTGCGTATTGGAGCGCGCGATGCAGCGCGCGGAGGGGAGACCTCATGAGCCGAGTGATCGGAATCGATCTCGGAACGACGAACTCCTGTGTGTCGGTGGTCGAGAACGGCCAGTCGACGGTGATCCCGAATTCGGGGGGGTACAAGACGACCCCGTCGATGTTCGGCATCTCGCAGGACGGCAAGCGTCTCGTCGGTCATCTGGCCAAGCGCCAGGCGATCACGAACGCGCGCAACACGATCTTCGCCGCGAAGCGGCTGATCGGTCGCCGCTTCGACGATCCGGAGGTCCAGAAGTCGATCGACCTCTCGCCCTACGAGATCGTCCGTGGTCCGAACGACGATCCCCGCATCAAGGTCGGCGGCAAGACGTTCACCTGCCCCGAGATCAGCGGGATCATCCTGCGCGAGATGAAGCGCGTCGCCGAAGAGTACCTCTCGGAGACGGTGCAGGAAGCGGTGATCACCGTCCCCGCCTACTTCAACGACACCCAGCGCCAGTGCACGAAGGACGCGGGCAAGATCGCCGGACTCGAGGTGCTCCGCATCATCAACGAGCCGACGGCGGCGGCGCTCTCCTACGGCATGAACCGGCAGGGTGACGAGAAGATCGCGGTCTACGACCTCGGTGGCGGCACCTTCGACATCTCGATCCTCGAGATGAGCGACGGCGTGATCGAGGTCCTCGCGACCTCGGGCAACACCTTCCTCGGCGGTGAGGACTTCGACCGCCGCATCGTCCAGCACCTCGTCGAGTGGTTCGAAGAGACCGAGGACATGGACCTGCGCGGAGACACGATGGCGCTCCAGCGCCTCAAGGACGCCTCGGAGAAGGCCAAGTGCGACCTGTCCATGCGCGACGTGGTCGAGATCAACCTGCCGTTCATCGCGAGCGACGCCGAGGGTCCGCGTCACCTGAACTACGAGCTCACCCGGGAGAACCTCGAGAACCTCGTTCACGACGTAGTCGAGGGCACCCTCAAGAGCGTCGAACAGTGCTGCGTCGACGCCGGCGTGCAGGCCCAGGACATCGACCAGGTCGTCCTCGTCGGCGGTCAGACGCGCATGCCGCTCGTGCAGAAGCGCGTGACCGAGTATTTCGGCAAGCGCCCGCACAAGGGCGTCAACCCGGACGAGGTCGTCGGTCTCGGCGCCGCGGTCCAGGCCGCCGCGCTGCTCGACAACGACAACGACATGCTGCTGCTCGACGTGACGCCGCTGTCGCTCGGGATCGGCACCTACGGCGGACACTTCGCGCGCCTGATCGAGCGCAACACGACGGTGCCGGTCAGCAAGGGTCACATCTTCACGACCACGCGCGACGACCAGTCCGCGGTGAAGATCCGCGTCCTGCAGGGCGAGAGCGACATGGCCGCGGAGAACGATCTCCTCGGCGAGTTCGTGCTCTCGGGCATCCGCCCGGCGCCGAAGGGCGAGCCCGAGATCGAGGTCAGCTTCGACATCGACGCCAACGGCATCGTCTCCGTGTCCGCGCGGGATCTCGCGACGGGCAAGGAACAGTCGATCACGGTCTCCTCGACGGGCACGCTCAGCGACTCCGAGATCGACGAGATCATCCAGGAGCACGATCTCTACGAGGTCCAGCTGAAGGACTGATCGAAGCAGCGATCCCAATCACTCGCTCTCTCCGAGCCAGGGACGGCCGATGACGCAAGCGAACGAAGACAAGGTGGCGACGCTGCTGCAGCAGGGTCTCGAGTGCTACGGCACTGGAGACGTCGCACACGCGTTCATGCTCTGGAACGAGGCGCTCGAGCTCGATCCCGGCAACGAGGAAGCCCTCGACTACATCCGCGACGCCGATCGTCGGTCGAAGCCGCGCGGCGAGTCGCTGGATGCCTCGACCTCGATCGTCGAGGACGCGCGACGCCTGGTGCACGCCGAGAACGAGGAAGCCGGTCTCGAGCTGCTGACGAGCGTGCCCGCGAACGGGCAGCTCGACGTGGAGGCGATGATCGAGCTCCTGCGGGCGCGGCTCTTTCGCGGCTACCTCGCGGAGCTCGGTGACCTGTCGCAGGTGCCGCGGGTCGTGGGGGACGGCGGGGATCTCCAGGGTCGCAACCTTCCGCCCTCCGCGGGTTTCCTGCTCTCGATGGTCGACGGCATGACGCCTCTCTCGGACCTGGTCTCGGTCTCCGGCATGGACCGGTTCGAGGCGCTGCGCTCGGTCCACCGCATGCACGAAGCCGGCATCCTGGAGTGGAACGAATGAGTGTTGCCGAAGCCGGCATCCTGGAGTGGGACGAATGAGTGTTGCCGAAGCCGGCATCCTGGAGTGGGACTGATGGGCGCTGAAGAGATCTCACTACTCGGTCATCTCGACGCACCGATCCTCGTGGGCGATCCCGAGGGTTGTGTCGTCTACGCGAACCCGTCGTTCCGCGAGCGCTTCTGCCCCATGGACGAGGACCCCGTCGGCGAGCCCCTGGCGATGGTCTTCGGCGGCGGCGCGCGCGAGGTCGTGCTGACCGCGACCGCGCAGGTGCTGCAGCGCGGCCAGGCCGCGCGTCTGCAGATCCGCGAAGGTGGTCATGCCTACACCGGATTGTGTTCTCCGATCGAAGCCGAGGACGATCGCGTCGGCGTCGTGATGGTGATGCTCGAGGAGCAGTCGAACGAGGAGCCCCTCACGAGCCTCGCCGACGAGCTCGGGGAGCCGATCGCGGACGCGCTCAAGGCGATATCCACGCTCTCGGAGCAGCTCGACGGTCGGCTCAACGACGCGCAGCACCAGCTGATGGAAACGGGTCTGCGCCAGCTCGAGACCGCCCAGAAATGGCTGCGCGAGCTGTCGGTGGCGCTGCGGGGCGGCAAGGCACAGCAGGGTCGCTTCGACGTTGCGAACGCGATCATGCGCGTGACCGAGCGCGTCGCGCAGGAAGTGCCCTCCAGCGTCGACCTCGAGGTGCTGATGCCGCCGAACCTGCCGCGTGCCTCCGGCGCGACCGTCGTGTTCGAGCGTCTTCTGTCGCAGCTGGTCCGCCAGCGGATCGACGAAGCGAAGCCGGACCAGCCGATCACGATCCTGGCCCGCACGATCGGCGGCGACCGTCCGACGGGCGTGCTCGTCTCGGTCGTGGACGTCCCGGACACGGATCGCCGCGGTCCGACCGGCCATCCGCCCGAGGCCGTCCAGCAGGGGCTCGCGCAGATGGGCGGCGAGTCCGTGTGTGTCGAGGACGGCGGGCTCGGCCGCGTGACGTCGATGCGCCTCGCGATGGCGAGCGCGTAGCGATCAGCGCTCGCGCGGCTTTGGGTCGCGCGGCCGGGGCAGTATCCTCCGCGCCGATGCGAACGCAGCGATCGCCCAGATCGTCGAACGCGAAGCGGCTGGCCCTCGCCGGGCTGGGGGTCGTGGGGCTCGCCCTCGCGTGCGGCGACGATGCCGAGGAAACCGAAGCCAGGCCTGCGCCGATCCACCCGAGCGGTGACCTCGTCGGGGTCGCTGCCCCTGCGTCGGGACAGGCGATCGTGGCCAGCGCGGACGGCCGCTTGTTCCGCACCACCGATGGCGGCGCTTCATGGTCGCGCGGGCGGACGCCGCCCGTCTCCGGACTGACCGACGTCGTGATGGCCGACGCGATCCACGGCTGGGCGGTCGGCCCGGGAACGCTCCTGCGGACCGAGGACGGCGGCGCGAGATGGGAACGCCAGAGGCTGCCCGGCCGCGCGGACGACTGGCCCCTCCACGCCGTCGCGGCGATCGACGCCCGGCGCGCCGTCGTGCTCGCCTCGGAAGGCCGCTGGCTCGCGACCGTGGACGGCGGTGGCCTGTGGCGTGCAGCGCGTCCGGAGGCCGACCCGGACGTGCCCGCTCCGAAGGCGCTGGTAGCGGTCGACTGCGCCTCGCAGCCGCTGCCCCGATGCTGGGCCGTCGGCGACGGGGTCGTCGCGATCGACCCCGCGACCGACGTGCTCGCGTCGCGATCGATCGGGGACCCGGCCGGGCTGCCGACCTTCCGCTTTCGCGTCGGCGGTGTCGACCTCACGCGTGAGGACGCCGACCGCTTGCAGGGAACGGCCGAGACGCTCGCGCGCTTTCCGGTTGCGTGGCGGGTCGAAGCGTTCGTCACGCGCGAGGAGATCCGACGTTATGCGGAGGACCAGGATCCCAGCGCGCTCTTCGATCGGATCGAAGCGCGGACCCGGGAGCTCGCCGCGCGACTCGAAGCCGCGGGCGTCGAGGCGTCGGCCATCGAAATCTTCGGGGCACCACCCTGGGGCTACGAGGACTTCCTCGACGACGACCCCGGGCTCCTCGCGCGCTATTGGCGTGGGCGGCTCGCGCCCGTTCCGAGCGCGACGGTGAAGGCGCGCGAGAGTGTTTCGTTGCGCTCGGTCGTCGTGACCGCGGCCGGGCTCGTCGCAGGCGACGATCGCGGACGGATCTTCGTGGGGGAGGGCGAGGTCGGCCCGCTCCGGGTCGCCGCGCAGCCGGGGTCCCATGCGCTTCTCGCGATCGCGCGGACGCCGGACGGCGTCATCGCGGTCGGTCGACAAGGCCAGGCCTTCCGCGGCGCTCCCGACTCGGACGACTGGCGCTTCGAGCCGGTTTCGAGCGCAACGCCGGGCTTCGCTGCCCTGCGAGACGTCGCGTTCGAGCCCGATGGGCAGAGCGGCTGGCGCGTGGGTGATGACGGTCACCTGGCGCGCACGCGGGACGGCGGCCGAACGTGGCTACGACCCCTCAGTTAGCGGTCGTCTCAAGCAGATCGGCTTCCATTCCGATAATTCGGTAACCCTTGGTCCGCCGTCGGCGCTCCGTCCGACGATTCGAAGGTGGGGAGGTGCCCCGCATGCCCGAGTCCGATCCGCGCGCGCCGATCCCCGTCCTGCTCGTGGGCGAGGGCGCGGCGCCCGTCGCGTCGCAGCTGGTGGCCGGGCTGGCCGCGGCCTCACAGTCCCACCGCTTCTCTTGCGCACCGTTTCCGACCGCCGCGGCCGCCGCCGACGCGTCGCGGGGCGCGCCCTATCTGGTGCTGGTCGGCCTCGGCGAGGAAGCCGACGCGATCCTCGACGACCCGGTCTGGGCGGAGTGGGGCAGGCCCGGGGCCGCGATGGCCCGGATCGCGATGTCCGAGGACGTGGCGTCGGCGGACGTCGGGGCGAGTCCGCCGCCGGCAGACGAGGGCGCGTCGCCTTTGTATCGACTGCCCATGGCGCAGGCGGAGGCGCTCCCGATGGCGACCATCGTCGTCGCCCAGCTCCTGGAAGCCGAGCGCGACCGCGCGGAGCTGTATTCCCAGCTCGAGACGGAGCGCGCCTGCGAGCCGCTCGCGCAGTGCCTCGAGCCCGGCAAGCTCTATCCGCAGACCCTCGAGCTGCTGCTGGAGCGCCTCGGCTGTCGCCGGGGCATCGCCTTCTTCTCGCCGAGCCCCGCGCCCCAGGGCGCCGGGGTCGCGGCCCGCGGCTTCGACGACGAGACCCGTGATCGCCTCTCGCGCTTCCTGATCGAGGAGAAGAGTCTCGAGTCGACGATGGGGCGGGGGGAGGTCGGCGTCGTGCCGTGGGGCCCCCTGAATCACGCCCTCGGTCAGGTCGGTCTCGAATCGCCGGGTGCGCTGCTCTCGGTGCCGCTGCGTGGTGACGATCAGGAGCTCGGTCACGTCTGGATCCTGTCCGAGGGGCGCCGCTTCGACGACGCCGACCTCGCGACCGCCCAGACGATCGCCCGCCGAGCCAGCGCCGCCCTCGCGACCGCCGAGCGCTACCACCATGCGAAGGAGCGCGCCTTCATCGACGACGTGACGGGCGTCTACAACGCCCGCTATCTGCTCGCGACCGTCGACAACGAGATCCAGCGCGCCGAGCGATACGGCAATCCGCTCTCGGTGCTCTTCCTCGACCTCGACCGATTCAAGCTCGTGAACGACCGCTACGGTCATCTGGTCGGATCCGACACCCTGCGGTCGCTGTCGAAGCTGCTGAAGGAGTGCGTCCGCCAGGTCGACACCCTCGCGCGCTACGGCGGCGACGAGTTCACGATCCTGCTCGTCGACACGCCCCACGACATCGCCATGAAGGTCGCGGAGCGGATCCGCGCCGCTGTAGAGGCGCACGTCTTCGAGGCCGGCCGTGACGGCACTCACCGGCTCTCGATCTCGATCGGGGTCGCGACCTGCCCGGACCACGGGGAGACCCGGGAGCCCCTGCTCGATGCGGCGGACAAGGCGATGTACCGCGCGAAGAGTGCCGGGCGGAATCGAGTGGCGTCGGCGAACGATCTCGACTGATCCGCGCGTCGAAGTGCCTCCATCGGGGCGGGGGAGGGCCTACGCCCGATTGACACCACCCGGCCCCGTTGCTATCCAACCTGCCGATTTCACGACGTTTTCCGGGTCCGGCGTCCATGCCCGGCCACGTCCGGAGCCGCCCCCCGCCACGCCTCGGTCGTCCTCGCGACGACCCTCGGGCCGACGCGCGGAAGCGACGCGCGGTCGTGACCCGTCCGCGACGCCGACACACCCGCTTCGATTCGATAACCGATTGCGTGGCAAACGCCCTGGCCGATTCCGTCCCGGATCCGCACGGCCCTGGGTGTGCGCCTACGAGACCGCCTCGGGGCCCCGACCGCGAGGCAAACGAGAGAGTGCGGGAGCCAGGATGAGCACGCAGAGCGTCGAGCTCGACGGAATGGGCGACCTTCGCCGCACCCACAAGTGCGGTGACATCATGCACGCTTCGGTCGGCGATGAAGTCGTCCTCGCGGGCTGGGTCGACGGTTACCGCGATCACGGCGGACTCAACTTCATCGACCTTCGCGACAAGACCGGCGTGGTCCAGATCGTCTTCCATCCGGAGGTCGCGCCGAAGGACCACGAACGCTCCCACCGCGTCCGGAACGAGTGGGTATTGATGGTCAAGGGCACGATCGAGCAGCGCGACGAGGAGACGATCAACCCGAACATGCCGACCGGCACGATCGAGGTGAACGTCCGCGAGCTGCGCGTCCTGAACACGGCGACCGTCCCGCCCTTCGCGATCGAGGAGGACGTCGACGTCGACGAGCAGGTCCGGCTGAAGAATCGGCTCCACGATCTTCGCCGGCCGCCGCTCCAGCGCGCGCTCCAGGCGCGACACGACCTCTCCCAGGGCGTTCGTGCGTCGCTGAACGAGCAGGACTTCACCGAGATCGAGACGCCGATGCTCGCCCGGGCCACGCCCGAGGGCGCCCGCGACTTCCTGGTGCCGTCGCGGCTCCAGCCCGGAGACTTCTACGCCTTGCCGCAGTCTCCGCAGATCATGAAGCAGCTCTTCATGATCGGCGGCTGCGACCGCTACTACCAGATCGCCCGCTGCTTCCGGGACGAGGACCAGCGCGCCGACCGACAGCTCGAGTTCACGCAGGTCGACCTCGAGCTCTCCTTCGTGGGCGTCGAAGAGATCCTCGCGGTGCTCGAGAAGACGACGGTCGACGGCTCGCGCGCGTGCGGCGTCGAGCTCGAAGCGCCCTTCAAGCGGATCACCTACGCGGATGCGATGGGGCGCTACGGCAGTGATCGCCCGGACACGCGGATCCTGCTCGAGCTCGTCGACCTGACCGATGTGTTCGCGACCAGCGAGTTCAAGGCCTTCAAGGGCGTCGTCGAGGACGGCGGAATCGTGAAGGCATTGCCGATCGCCGACGCCAAGGAGCTGACTCGCGGCGAGATCGATCGCCTCGAGAAGATGGTCCGCAAGGAGCTCGGGGCGAAGGGCCTCGGTTGGATCCGGGTCGAAGACGACGGCGAGTGGAAGTCGCCGATCACGAAGTTTCTCGGCGAGCCGGAGCTCGCCGCGATCCAGGAGCGCTGCGCGGCGGCGCCCGGGATGGTGATCTTCTTCCAGGCCGACACCAAGGACCGCGCGAATACGATCCTGTCCCGCTTGCGCGAGGACCTCGGTGTGCGCCTCGGTCGCATCGACGGTCGGGACTGGGATCCGCTCCTCGTGGTCGACTTCCCACTCCTCGAGCCCGACGAGAACGGAAAGCTCGGCTACGTCCACCAGCCCTTCGTGGCGCCGGTCGAGGAGGACATCCCGCTCCTCGACAGCGAGCCCGAGAAGGTGCGCGGCACCCACTACGACGTCGTCCTGAACGGAACCGAGCTCGGCTCCGGATCACTGCGCAACCATCGCGTCGACATCCAGCGCAAGATCCTCGAGATCATGGGCTACAGCGAAGAAGAGATGGAGAAGAGCTTCGGCTTCATGCTCGACGCCCTCGAGGTCGGCGCGCCGCCCCATGGCGGGTTCGCCTTCGGCTTCGATCGCTGGGTCATGAAGCTGATCGGCGTCGACAACCTGCGCGACGTGATCGCGTTCCCGAAGACCCAGCGCGGGCAGGACCTGCTGATGGCCGCGCCGTCGTCGGTCGATGCGGACCAGCTCGAAGAGCTCTCGCTGCGGGTGCGACTTCCGGCCAAGAAGGACTAGCGCGAAGGACCAGCGCGAAGGACCAGGGCGCGGGGAAGCCGCGCTGCGAACCGGTCGGGGCAGAATCCCGGCCCATCAACGTACGACAACGAAGGATTGGGAGGGGACCCATGGCGAAGCCGAAGATCGCTCTGATCGGGGGCGGCAACATCGGGGGTGTGCTTGCGGAGCAGGCCGCCTACCGCGAGCTCGGAGACGTGATCATCTTCGACGTGGTCGAGGGCATGCCGCAGGGCAAGGCGCTCGACATGGCCGAAGGCGCACCGCTCATCGGGAGCGACGCCAAGATCACGGGCGTGAACGACTACGAGGGGATCGCTGGCGCGGACGTCGTGATCATCACGGCGGGCCTCGCGCGCAAGCCGGGCATGAGCCGCGACGACCTCTTGAAGACGAACCTGTCGATCATGAAGCAGGTCGCCGAAGGCGTGCGCGACAATGCGCCGGACGCGTTCGTGATCGTGATCTCGAACCCCCTCGACGCGATGGTCTACACGTTCAAGGAGGTCTCGGGCTTCCCGAAGAACCGCGTGATCGGCATGGCCGGTGTCCTCGACTCGACCCGCTTCCGGAGCTTCATCGCCTGGGAGCTCGGCGTGTCCGTGCAGGACGTGACGGCGCTGGTCCTCGGTGGCCACGGCGACACGATGGTCCCGCTGGTCCGATACACGACGGTCGCTGGCATCCCGGTCGAGAAGCTGATCGACAAGGACAAGATCGACGCGATGGTCGAGCGGACGAAGGGAGCCGGCGGCGAGGTCGTCGGCCTCCTCAAGACCGGCTCCGCGTTCGTCTCGCCGGCGGTCTCGGCCCTCGAGATGGCGGAGTCCTACCTGAAGGACAAGAAACGCGTTCTTGCCTGCGCGTGCCTCTGTGAGGGCGAGTTCGGGGTCGACGGTCTGTACGTCGGCGTCCCCTGCGTGATCGGCGCCGGCGGACTCGAGCGGATCATCGAGCTCGACCTGAACGACGAGGAACGAGCGGCCTTCGATGAATCGGTCGCACACGTCCAGAAGCTCGTCGACGAAATCGAAATCTAGGAGTTCATCGACATGAACGTTCATGAGTATCAAGCGAAGGAGCTCTTCCGGGAGTTCGGCGTGGCCGTGCCCGAGGGCGCGCTCGCGACGACGCCGGAAGAGGCGGAGCGGGCGGCCAAGAATCTCGGCACGCCCGTGGTCGTCGTGAAGGCGCAGGTGCACGCCGGAGGCCGCGGCAAGGGCGGCGGTGTGAAGGTCGTGAAGAGCGCGGCCGAGGCGAAGACGGCGGCCAGCGAGATCCTCGGGATGACGCTGCATACGCCCCAGACGCCGCCGGAGGGGAAGCTCGTCCGGAAGGTCTACGTCGAGGCCGGCAGCAACATCAAGGACGAGCTCTACCTGGCGATCCTCTTCGATCGCGCGGCGGAGAAGTTCGCGATCGTCGCGTCGACCGAGGGCGGCATGGAGATCGAAGTCGTCGCCGAGAAGACGCCGGACAAGATCCTGACGACCCTGGTCGACCCGAACGTGGGGCTCCGCGACTACCAGAGCCGCGAGCTCGGCTTCCGCCTCGGCTTCGACAAGGACCTGGTCGGCAAGTTCGTGCCCTTCGTGCGTGGACTCTTCGACCTCTTCCTCGAGAAGGACTGCTCGCAGGTCGAGATCAATCCGATGATCGTGACGGAAGAGGGCGACCTCTTCGCGATCGACGGCAAGGTCAACTTCGACGACAACGCGCTCTACCGACACCCCGAGATCGCGGCGCTCCGCGACCCCGAGGAAGAGGACGAGCGCGAGCGCGCCGCGAAGGAGATCGATCTCGCCTACGTGGGCCTCGACGGCTCGATCGGCTGCATGGTGAACGGCGCGGGCCTCGCGATGGCGACCCTCGACATGATCCACCACTGCGGCGGCACGCCGGCGAACTTCCTGGACGCCGGGGGCGGCGCGGACAAGGAGAAGGTGAAGGAAGCCTTCAAGCTGATCCTCCGCGACGACAACGTGAAGGCGATCCTCGTGAACATCTTCGGCGGCATCGTCCGCTGCGACCTGATCGCCGAGGGCGTCGTCGCGGCCGCGGACGAGCTCGGCGTCGAGGTGCCCCTCGTCGTCCGGCTGCAGGGCACGAAGTCGGTCGAGGGACGCGAGATCCTGGCCCAGTCCAACCTGAACATCACGCCGGCCGAGACGCTCAAGGAAGCGGGCGAGCTCGCCGTCGCCGCCGTGAAGGGAGCCGCCTGATCATGGCCATCCTGTGCGACAAGAACACCAAGCTCATCATCCAGGGCATGGGCAACATGGGCACGTTCCACGCGGGCCTCTCGATCGAGTACGGCACCCAGGTCGTGGGCGGCGTCCACCCGGGCAAGGGCGGAACGGAGAAGGAAGGCATTCCGATCTTCAACACCGTCGCCGAGGCCAAGGCCGCGACCGGCGCCAACGCGAGCTGCATCTTCGTGCCGCCGCCCGGCGCTGCGGACGCGATCCTCGAGGCCGCCGAGAACGAGCTCGACCTCGCGGTCTGCATCACCGAGGGCATTCCGGTGGTCGACATGGCCCGCGCCAAGGCGGCCCTCGCGGGCAGCCCGACGCGGCTCCTCGGCCCGAACTGCCCGGGCGTCGTGACCCCCGAGCAGTGCCGGATCGGCATCATGCCCGCCGCGATCACGAAGCCCGGCCCGGTCGGCGTCGTGTCCCGCTCGGGCACGCTCACCTACGAGGCCGTCGACCAGCTCTCCCGGCTGGGCATCGGCCAGTCGACCTGTGTCGGCATCGGCGGCGACCCGGTGATCGGCACGAACTTCATCGACGCCCTCACGCTCTTCCAGGCGGACCCCGACACCAAGGCGGTCGTCATGATCGGCGAGATCGGCGGCTCGGCGGAGGAAGAGGCCGCCGAGTTCGTGAAGTCGAACATGGACAAGCCGGTCGCCGCGTTCATCGCGGGCCAGAACGCCCCGCCCGGCAAGCGCATGGGCCACGCCGGCGCGATCATCGCCGGCGGCAAGGGCAAGGCCAGCGACAAGATGGCCGCCCTCGAGGCGAACGGCGTCGCCGTCTCGCCCTCGCCAGCGGAGATCGGCGAGACCCTCGCGGGTCATGCACCGGGTCTGGCGGGCTAGTCCGTCGGCGCTGCGCGCCTCTCGACAGGCCCGTTTGGGGCCTGTCTTGCGCTGACGGCTCCGGGCCAGGAACGAAAGAAGCCGCTCGAGTCTGCCGACGGAGGCAGCTCGAGCGGCTTTTCTCGTTTCGCGATGGGCGAGGTGCGCGGCTCGCCTAACGTCGGCGAAGACCCGCCAGACCGACGAGGCCGAGGCCCATCATCAGCGCCGTGCCCGGCTCCGGCACGACGGTGATCGTGTAGCTGCCCGACGGATTGATGTTGTAGGTGCCGTCGTTGAACATCTCGAGCGAGTCGAAGGTCATCGTCCCGACATCGTCGAACATCAGCACGAAGAGGCTCTCGATCCCGCTCGCGCCCATCGTGCCGCTCAGCACTTCGTTCGAGTCGAGGATGTCGAAGGTCGTGCCGCCGAACGTGACCTCGAACGACGTGAAGTCGCAGGGGAAGCTCGGGCCGTTGCAGCCGACGGTATCGCCCGAGGTCAGGCCGGAGATGTCGACGTCGAAGCTGCCGGTGATCGCCGGATTGTCGAAGTTGATGATGTGGAGGACCGCCTGCGCAGGCGCGGCGAGCAGCATGCCGGCGGCCAGGACGGCCAGCAGCAGGGAGGAAGGACGGTGCATCGGGAACTCCATTCGGATGGAATCCCACTTTCCAGAGCGCTCCGAGAACGATCTTACATGGAGTCAGCTCTAATAGGTCAATGAAAACAATGAGTTAGTCGCGTCGTGGACGACGGGTTCGTCGATGGGAAACGGGCGGCGCCCCACGTTTCCCTGACGAGAATTCCGGCGCGATCCTGCGTCGGATCGGAAGCGGCGCTGCGCATTCGAGACCGCCCGGCGCGGACGATCACCGGCGGGCGAGGATCAATCGAGCGCGTGCAGCCGGCCCATGCCCCACTGCGCGATCGCCGCGAAGGCGATCAGCGCCGCGCCATAGGCTCCGACGACGAACGGGAGGCCGACCAGGTCGCCGAGGGCACCGCCGAGCTGGGCCCCGAAGGCGTTCGAGAGGATGATCGCCATCAGCTGCAGGGAGGTGACGCGTCCGCGGTAGACGTCGGGTACGTGGCTCTGGATCGCCATCGTGACCGAGATGTTCACCAGGACGTGCGCGACGCCCGTGATCGCGAAGCCCACGAGCGCGACCTCGAAGATCGGCGTCGCAGCGACGACGAAGAGACCCAGGCCGTAGATCACGAGCCCGGCGCGGACCAGCACCGAGCCGCGCAGAAGCTCACCCGCGAAGGCGAGGGCGACGCTCGAGACCACGGCGAAGACGCCGATCGAGGCGATGAGTAGGCCGAGACCCGCGTCGTCGACGTGGAAGACCTGCTCGGTCAGGCCTTTGCCGAGCTGCTGCACGCTCATGCCGAACGCGGCGCTCGTGGCGACGGTCACGAGGGAGACGCGCAAGGCTGGCGTCTGCCATGTCGTATGGAGGGCCTCGAAGATCTCCCGCAGCGCGTTCGTGGTCTCGGCACGCGCGACGCGACGGGGTCGGATCACGAGGAGCACCCCGATGAGCGGTAGATGCGCGACCGCATTCACCAGGAAGGCCGTCGGTGCGCCCCATGTCGCGAGCACCCAGCCGGCGACCGCCGGGCCGATCGCGCGCGACGCGTTGAACAGGATCGCCTGCAGGCGGTAGGCCGGTCGGACCGCATGCGTTGGGACCACGTCGGCGACGAGGGCCTGATAGGCGGAGAGGTTGACCGACGAGGCGAGTCCGTTCGCGGTGGTGAGCGTGAATAGCGTGGGAAGGGTCAGGTCCGGGCTCAGGCTGGCGCGATACAGGGCGAAGGCGAGGGCGATCTGGACGAGCAACGCGGCGATCAGCACGAACCGCTTCGAGTAGCGGTCCGACCACACGCCGCCGAGCGGCGAGCCGACGAGCGACGGCAGGTTCGCGGCCACGGCCGCCGTCCCGACCAGGGTGACCGACTCCGTCAGCTCGTAGACGAGCACCGGAACGCTCAAGGCGAGCATCCAGTTGGCGGAGGACGAGAGCGCGCCGCTCGTCCACGTTGCCAGAAAGGCGCGCTCTCGAAAGGGACTGAGCGGCCCGACGGGACGGTCCGCGAAGGGCTCCAGGTCGGGCCCGGGGCCTAGATCTGCCACGATGCCGAATCTGGATTGGCCGCCATTCGAGCGACTAGATCTGCCACGAGATCGAATCCGGCTCGATTTCCATTTTGGCGACTAGATCTGCCAGGTGTCGCCCGAATGGAGCAGCGCCTTCAGGTCGCCCTTGCCGCGTTCGGCGATCGCGCCGTCGACCTGGGACTGGAGCATGCCCTCGTAGGTCAGCTTCTCGACTGCGCGGAGCACGCCGACCGGCAGCGGGAAGTCGGGGCGCTGGAGCGTCGCGAGAACGCCCGCGTACGATGCCGCCGGGGCCTGCTCGTCGTGCACGACCACGCCCTTCGCGATCGGGTCGTCGTCGTCCGCGAGCTCGATCACCGAGGGGATGCCACTGCTGAAGACGATGCCGCGTCGTTCACCGGGCGGACCGTAGACCAGCGGCTCGCCCTGCTCGAGGACGAGGGAGGACTGCGCGCGGGTCTTGCGATCCTGCAGCTCGTCCCAGATGCCGTCGTTGAAGACCGGGCAGTTCTGGAGGATCTCGACGAAGGCCGTGCCCTCGTGCTCGTGCGCGCGGGTCAGCGTCTGCTGCATGTGCTTCGCGTCGACGTCGATCGTGCGGGCCACGAAGCTCGCGCCGCAGCCGAGGGCGAAGCTGATCGGGTCGATCGGGTGATCGATCGCGCCCTGGGGCGTCGACTTGGTCTTCGTGCCGAGGTCGGAGGTCGGCGAGTACTGGCCCTTCGTGAGGCCGTAGATCTTGTTGTTGAAGAGCAGGATCTGGGTGTTCACGTTCCGGCGGATCGTGTGCAGGAGGTGGTTGCCGCCGATCGAGAGGCCGTCGCCGTCCCCGGTCACGATCCAGACCGAGAGGTCCGGGTTGCTCGCCTTGATGCCGGTCGCGAAGGCCGGAGCGCGGCCGTGGATCGTGTGGAACCCGTAGGTGTTCATGTAGTAGGGGAAGCGGCTCGAGCAGCCGATGCCCGAGACGAACACCACGTTCTCACGCGGGATGCCGAGGTCGGGCATCACACGCTGGACGTTGGCGAGGATCGAGTAGTCCCCGCATCCCGGGCACCATCGGACGTCCTGGTCCGAGACGAAGTCCTTGCGGGAAACCTTGACCGCCGCGTCGGCTGCCATAACTGAGTTCTCCTGGTTCAGCCGCCCCGTAAGATATGGGCCTGAACCTGATGCGGTCGCGTCTAGCTGACTGGCTGTCAACCCTTGTAGAGCTTCGAAATCGCGTCCACGAGCTCACCGATCTTGAAGGGCTGCCCTTCGATCTTGTTGAGCATCTGCACGTCGACGAGGTACTTGCTGCGGAGCAGCATGGCGAGGTGCCCGTCCGAGAGCTCCGGCAGCAGCACGTGCTCGAAGCGGCCGAGCACGTCGCCGAGGTTGCTCGGGAACGGATTCAGGTGACGCAGGTGGATCTGCGACACGGACATCCCGTTCTCCCGCGCCTGCTCGCAGGCCGCGGTGATCGAGCCCTTCGTTCCGCCCCAGCCGACCACGAGCAGCTTGCCGCTGTCGGGCCCGTCGACCTCGGCCGGCGGCAGGTCGTTCGCGATGCCTTCGATCTTCTGCTTGCGCAGCTGGACCATCTTGCCGTGGTTGTCGGCGTCGTAGCTGACGTTGCCCGATCCGTCGGCCTTGGTGAGGCCGCCGATCCGGTGCTCGAGGCCCGGCGTGCCGGGGATCGCCCAGGGCCGCGCGAGCGTCTCGGGGTCGCGGGAGTAGGGCTCGAACTCGCCGATGTCGATCGGGTTGGCGAATTCGATCTCGGAGCGTTCGAGGGAATCGACGTCCGGGATCAGCCAGGGCTCCGCGGAGTTCGCGAGGTAGCCGTCCGACAACACGACCACGGGCGTCATGTACTTGACCGCCATCCGGAACGCTTCGAGGGCCGTGTGGAAGCAGTCACCGGGGGTGGCCGGCGCGATGATCGGGAGTGGACTCTGGGAGTGACGGCCGAAGAGGGTGGCCAGCAGGTCGCCCTGCTCGGTCTTGGTCGGGGAGCCCGTCGACGGTCCCGCGCGTTGCACGTTGATCGCGACCAGCGGAAGCTCCGTCATGACCGCGAGCCCGAGGGCCTCCTGCTTGAGCACGAAGCCGGGTCCGCTGGAGCAGGTGACCGCCAGGTTGCCCGCGAAGGCCGCGCCGATCGTCGACGAGACCGCAGCGATCTCGTCCTCGGCCTGGAAGGTCTTCACTCCGAAGTGCCGAAACCGCGCGACCTCGTGGAGGACGTCGCTCGCCGGCGTGATCGGGTACGCGCCGAGGAAGACCTCGCGGTTCATCTGGACGCTCGCGGCAACGAGCCCCCAGGCCAGCGCCTGGTTCCCCGTGATGTTGCGATATGTCCCGGACTCGATCTTCGCCGCGGGCACCACGAAGGACGTGGGGAAGAGCTCCGTCGTCTCGCCGAAGGCGTGGCCCGCGCGAAGGGTGCGGACGTTGCCTGCGAGCACGTCACCCTGGAACTTGCCGCCGAGCCAGCGCTCGGTGGCGTCCATCGGTCGTCCGTAGAGCCAGCAGAGCACGCCGAGGGCGAAGAAGTTCTTGCAGCGGTCGATCTCGCGCGACGACAGGTCGAGGCCCTGGAGCGCGTCGCGGTTCAGAGTCGTGAACGGGATCTCGACGAGCTGGAAGCGTTCGCGGAGGTCGGGCAGCGGGTCGCCGTCATAGCCCGCGCGGGTGAGCGCCTTCTCGTTGAACGAGTCGATGTTGATGATCACGGTTCCGCCGGGGCGCACGTCTTCGACGTTCGCGCGAAGCGCGGCCGGGTTGAACGCGATCAACACGTCCGGTCGATCCGCCGGCGTATGGATGTCGCGGCTCGAGAAGTGGATCTGGAATCCGGACACGCCGGCCATCGTGCCGGCAGGTGCACGGATCTCGGCGGGGAAGTCCGGGAACGTCGAGAGGTCGTTGCCGGCGAGCGCGGTCTCGTCGGTGAACTTCGTACCCGTCAGCTGCATCCCGTCACCGGAATCACCGGCGAAGCGGATGGCGACGCTCTCGAGCTGTTCGGAGGACTTTGCGGAGGTCTCGGCAGAGGAGTCGGTTGCGGTCACGCTTCGATGTCTCGTCCGGCTCCGGAGCGTTCCGGAGCTTCACGCTGTGGAGCGCCGCACGGCCTTTCATTGGCGGCGGTGCTCGTAGGATTCGATCCGAACGCTCGTTCGGACCGGGTCGGTCTGGCTCGCGGAAGTGAGTGGCCGCAGGCTCGTGTCGGAGGCCGCGGCGTAGGTTTTTCTCTTCGGGCCGGAAGGCTGCAGCGCGGCCGGAGCCAGGCTCACGCGGTCGCTGCTGCTGCCGCCATCCGGAGGATTCGGGATCGGCGCCACGGCCCTTCAGGCCACGGCCTTGGGGGATTGTATCCCGCTCGCGGCGCGGCGAAAGGTCTCGGACGCCGGGTGCCGTGGCGTTTTCGGAAAGCGAAAACGGCTTGTGGCGTCTGGGGTTTCGGCCCTCCGGCTGCCGTCCGGTGAGGCTCAAGATTCGTGCCCCGGGGCCGATGCAGCAGACATGTTCCGACGACTTTCCGAGCCGCTGCCGCTTTCGGAGGCGAGCCTGCTCGCGTTGCGCCCCGCACTCAACGCGCCGGTTCTGAACGTCGCCTTCCTGCCTGTGGGCCCCGCCCGCGCGGCGATCGTCGCCTTCGCCGAGGAGTGGGGCGGGATCGGGCTCGCACTGGGCATCCGCTCGAACGAGGGCGGCCAGGTTGCGGTCTTCCGCAATCAGGAATCGATCGAGCCGGATGTGTCGGTCACCACCGCCCTCGAGCCGATTCTCGCCGAAGCCGAACGAATGGGCTTCCTGTTCGACGAGGACATGGTCGCCGCGGCCACCGATGGCCAGGGCCGCACGCGCGCCCTCGCTCTGTGGGGTCGTTTGATGGGCGAGCTCGAGCTGCCGCCCGCGCCCCGCGCGGTGCCGGCGGAGCCGGCCGCGAGCGAACCGATCCGTGTCGCCGAAGAAGCATCGAATCCCGCGCCGCTCCCGCCGGCGCGACCGAACGAACCGTCGACGCCCGCGCCGACCGCCGAGGCACCCGAAGAGCTCGTCCTCGAGGAGCGCGTGCCGGAGCTCGACCTGGGCGTCGAAGGCGTCGTCGTCGCATCGGGTGACGCGACCGTGCCGCCGCCGGACGTCTCCCAGGAGACGCAGCCGATGGTCGAGCCGGACGAGCCGGACGAGCCGGACGAGCCGCACGAGCCCAAGGTGAACGCGCTCCCGCCGCAGGCGTCCGCGAACGCGACCGAAAAGTCGCCCCCGGAGCAGAAGCTCTCGAAGTTCCGGCACGCCGACGAGGCCGCGGAGTCTGCGAACGAGACCACCAGCGGAAACCAGCTCGGCCGTATCCCGCTCGTCCGCGTGCGTCGTGGCGGAAACGGCGGGAAGCGACCGTCGACCCTGGCACGCTTGCTCTCGAGCTTCTGAACATCACGCGGGTCGGTGTCCGCCGGACCGCGACCCGGAACCGAACGACCGAGTAGAGGAATCGAAAATGCGACAGGCATCCAAGACGACCACCGTGCGTCGGGGCGCGTTCCTCGCCCTGGCGGCTTTCATGCTGCTGGCCTCGACCGGCTGCGTCACGACGACCGAGCCGACCGCGGAATCCTTCGACGTCAGTGAGGCCGAGGCCAAGCGCGATCTCGGCGTCGACTATCTCTCGACACGGCGGACCGGAATGGCGATTCGTGAGCTCACGCGCTCCCTCGAGCTCGATTCCGGGGACCCGAAGACGCATCTCTGGCTCGGCGAGGCGTATCGGCGCAAGGGCCAGACCGCGGCCGCCGAGGAATTCCTGCGCGACGCGATCGAGCTTTCCGAACGTCGGCGGGACGGCGAGACGGCGCAGCACGCCCGACTCAATCTGTCGGCCCTGCTCTCGCAGCTCGGACGCTACGAGGAGGCGCTCGTCGAGTGCGAGACCCTCGCCGCCGACCCCACGATCTCGACGCCCTGGCGTCCGCTCTCGAATTGCGGCTGGGCGCTGATGAAGCTCGGCCGGCTCGACGAGGCCCGAGCGAAGTTCCAGGAGGCGCTGACGTTCTACCCGCGCTTCGGACCGGCGCTCCTCAACCTCGGCATCCTCGAGGCGAAGCAGGGGCACAATGTGGCCGCGATTCGCGCCTTGCAGAAGGCCCTCGACTCCGGACGCCTCACGGCCTCGGGACACGCGGAGGCGAACTATCGCCTCGGTGAATTGTTCGTCGGCCTCGGTCGTCGCGACAAGGCCGTCACGCACTTCAAGGCGGCGGCGAAGATCGCGCCGGACGCGGACTGGGGCTCGCAATCCCAGGCCTACCTGGATCTTCTGCGTTAGGGACGCGTGTCCGCTGCTACCTTCGAGGGAGCGGGGCGGGCATGATCGATCAGGAGACGCACCAGAGAGGAGGCGCGACGACGCGGGGCGCGGTGACGCCCCCGCCCACGGCGCTCTCCGACGAGCCCTCGCCCGAGGTCGCGGAGACCTTCGAGAGCGCGCCGATCGGCGAGTACCTGCGGCGTCAGCGCGTGCTCAGGGACGTGAGCCTCGACGAGCTGGCCGCCATGACGCGGATCCCCCTGCGCTCGCTCGAACGTCTGGAGGGCGGCGAGTTCGACGGCGAGACGGACGGGTTCGTCCGCGGCTTCGTGCGGACGGTGGCCGCGGCGCTCGGCCTCGACGTCGACGACGCGATCGCGCGCATGCTGCAGGAACCTTCCGCTGGGGCCTGGGAGCTCCGGTCTTCGAGCCGGCGCGCGAAGCAGGCGGCGGCGCTCACCGCCCTCGGCGCGATTCTCGTCGTCGCGCTGCTCGTGCTGCAGGCGGGGTGGCAGATGCTGGTGGGCGCGAGCGCGGTGGATCCCTCGCGCGCGGTGGTCGTGTGGCGTGACCCCGTGCGCGCGCTCGCGGACGCCGCCGGCGCGGAGGTCGACCCGGCGGGCGAAATCGACCCGTCCATCGGCAGCCGGGTGGAGCCTCCGGTGCCTGACGGAGTGCTGGGCCTCGCTGCGGATGCGGTCGCGCCGGGCGCCTCCCGCGCTGCGGACGAGCGCTGAGCGGCGCGATGGCGAAGGTCCAGTGCGAGGCGCTGCTGCTGCGCGCCGTCGACTACGCTGAGTCGGATCGCATCGTGCATCTCCTCACGTCCGACGCCGGGCGCCTGACCGCGATCGCGAAATCCGCGCTGCGCAGCCATCGGCGCTTCCCGGGGACCCTCGACGTGTTCAATCACCTCGCGGTCGAGGGGCGCCTCAAGCCGCGGGCTTCGATGGCCTTCCTCGAGCGCGCGAAGCTGGTCGATCCCTTTCTCGGGCTTCGCCGGACGCCCGCGCGCTACGCCCTGGCGAGCTTCCTGGTCGAGATGCTCGACCGCCTGGCCCCGGAGGCCCTGGTCGGGGAAGACGCCGAGCGCCTCTTCGACTACGCGATCCGGAGCCTGCGGCTGGTCGAGCGGGTCGAGCCGTCGCCCTCGCTGCGTCTCCTGCTCGAGCTGCGCGGCCTCGATGCGCTCGGTCTTCGCCCTGAACTCGGGCGCTGCGTGCGATGCGGTCGGGTCGCCGGGGACGAGATCGCCCACGACCACCGCGTCCACTTCCACGTGTCCGACGGCGGCATCGTCTGCACCGCCTGCAGCCTGCGCCTCGACGGGCTCGTGCCGGTCGAGGTCGGCACCCTGCGGAGTCTCGCTGCGGGGCTCGCGTGCGACGCAGAGCGGGTCGAAAGCGTGATCCTGTCGCCCCGGATGCTCGCGCAGGCAGCTCGGCTCGTGTTCCGCTTCCAGCGATTCCACGTGGGCGTCGAGCTGCGGAGCGAGCGATTCCTCGACGAAGTGCTGCCGGTCGCCGAGTCCGCGACTGCCCGAGACGCAACCCCGTCGACCGCGGACGAGCGAAGGGGTGGAGCGGCCGATCAGGCGCCCGACGTCGCCGCCACGTAGAGGAAGAAGAGGCCGACCGCGCCGAAGACCGAGGCGATCGCCGCGCCGACGCCGACGACGCTCGTGAGGTCCTTCTCGCCGAGCGCTGGCTGGAACGCGCGAATGCACCGCGCCGCGGTCGTGAGCGCGAGGGCCGCCAGAATCAATGCGCCGAGGACCGTGAGGTCGCCGGTCTCGGAGTCCTGGAAGTAGGCCCAGATCGCGCCGGTGCGGTCGCCGAGCTCCTGGAAGAATTCCATCGCGTGGATTCACCTTTTCTTGATCCCGCCGCCGTGCCTCGTGCGTCTCGATCGGTGCGGAGGCGGGCGAGAGGCGCCAAGGCTACCCGAGGGCGTGCCTCGCCGCAGCGCAGGGGAGCCGCAGATCCCAGCGGATGCCCGCACTAGAACAGTGTCCCGAACGCGTGGCCCGGTCGTTCGAGGGCGGGGTGCAGGCCTGCGGCAGATCGCGGCAGCCCTGCTGGGAATCCTCGACCGGCCCCACCGAATACGGGATACTCGGCCGCCCCAGCCGCCGGGGCACCCGGCAGCCGGTCGAGCGAGACCCGGCTGGGCCCACGAAGGAATGCGAGCGAACGAACGCCTCGCGCCACGCCAACCCCCTGGAGCGTCCCCACCAGCGTCTGCTCCCTCAGGATCGCGAACCACCCATGTCCGAAAATCCGTCCGACGCGGCGCTCGATGACGAAGAGCGCGAGCGCCATCCCCTCGCGATGGAGACCCTCGTGTCGCTGTGCGCCGCGCGGGGCTTCATCTTCCCCGCCAGTGAGATCTATGGCGGCATCGCCGGGTTCTGGGACTACGGTCCCCTGGGCGTCGAGCTCAAGAACAACCTGAAGGCTTTCTGGTGGCGCCGGATGGTGCGCGAGCGCGAAGACGTCGTCGGCATCGACAGCGCGATCATCTCCCATCCGCGGACCTGGGAAGCTTCCGGCCACGTCGAGAACTTCAGCGACCCGATGGTCGACTGCCGCGCGTGCAAGAAGCGCTTCCGCGCGGACCAGATCCCCGATGAACCCTGCGCGGCGACGACGAAGAAGGACCCGAGCCGCGACCACGACTTCACCGAGGCGCGGGACTTCAACCTGATGCTCTCGACGCAGATCGGCGCGTCCGTCGAGGAATCGACGACAGCCTTCCTGCGGCCGGAGACCTGTCAGCCGATCTTCTCGGGATTCAAGCGCGTGCGCGAATCCGCCCGCCAGAAGGTCCCCTTCGGCATCGCCCAGATCGGCAAGGCCTTCCGCAACGAGATCACGCCGCGCAACTTCACGTTCCGCAGTCGCGAGTTCGAGCAGGCGGAGATGGAGTTCTTCTGCCATCCGTCGGACCGAGGGAAGTGGTTCGAGCACTGGCGCGAGTACCGATACCAGTTCCACCGCGACATCGGCTTCGATGCAAAGCTCCTGCGCATGCGCCCGCACGCGGACGACGAGCTCGCTCACTATGCGAACGCCGCCGAGGACATCGAGTTCCTGTTCCCTTTCGGCTGGCAGGAGATCGAAGGCATCCACGATCGCGGCGACTGGGATCTGTCCCGGCACACCGAGTACTCCGGCAAGGAGCTCGCCATCACCGACGAGCAGACCAAGGAGCGCTACACCCCGATGTGCATCGAGACGTCCGTCGGCGTCGACCGCACGTCGCTCGCCCTGCTGGTCGCGGCGTACGAGGACGAGCAGCTCGAGGAGGGTGAGTCCCGGACGGTGATGAAGTTCCACCCGGCGCTCGCGCCGATCAAGGCGGCGGTGCTGCCGCTCTCGAAGAAGCTCTCCGAGCCCGCGAAGGCGCTCAACCAGAAGCTGTGCGGACAGTTCAACACCTTCTACGACGACGCCGGCAACATCGGTCGTCGCTATCGACGCCAGGACGAGGTCGGGACGCCTTTCTGCGTGACCTACGACTTCGACTCCGAGGAGGACGGCTGCGTGACCGTGCGTGACCGCGACACGATGAATCAGGAGCGCGTTCCGATCGACACGCTCGTCCACACCCTGCGTGATCGTCTGGAGGAGGGGCTGTGAGCGCTCGCAAGGCGACGGCCAAGAGGGCCATGAAGAAGAAGGCCGCCAAGAAGAAGAAGGCCGCCAAGAAGCAGGTCGCGGCGAAGAAGGCGTCTCGGAAGACGGCGAAGAAGAAGGCCGCAAAGAAGCCCGCCCGAAAGAGGAAGGCCGCGAAGAAGAAGTCCGCCGCCGCACGCAAGAGTGCGAAGGCCGCCGCCGCCAAGGCGGCCAGCCAGCGCAAGGTCTTCTCCTTCGGTGGAGGCAAGGCCGACGGCCACGCCGCCATGAAGGAGATCCTGGGCGGAAAGGGCGCGAACCTGGCGGAGATGACTTCGCTGGGGATCCCGGTGCCCCCCGGCTTCACGATCTCGACGGACGTCTGCGCGGACTTCAATCGCCGCGGCGGCAAGCTCCCGCCGGACGTGAAGGCGGACGTGCTGACGGCCCTCGCCAACGTCGAGAAGCTGATGGAGATGCGCTTCGGCGATCCCGAGCGCCCGCTGCTCGTGTCGATCCGTTCCGGTGCCCGGGCGTCGATGCCGGGCATGATGGACACCGTGCTCAACCTCGGACTGAACGACGAGACCGTGGCCGGACTGGCGGCGCTCGCGGACGAGCGCTTCGCCTTCGACAGCTACCGCCGCTTCATCCAGATGTACGGCGACGTCGTCCTCGGCGTGCCCCACGACCGTTTCGAGCATCGCCTCGACGCCGAAAAAGAAGCGCGTGGCGTCCAGAACGACACCGAGCTCAGCGCGGCGGACCTGCGTCGCGTCGTCGCCGACTACCAGCAGATCGTGCAGGAGGCGACGCGGGCTCCCTTCCCGCAGGATCCGCTCGCGCAGCTCTGGGGCGCGATCGGCGCCGTCTTCGGCTCCTGGGAGAACGCGCGGGCGATCGCGTATCGCCGCCTGAACGACATCCCGGACGACTGGGGTACGGCGGTGAACGTGCAGTCGATGGTCTTCGGGAACATGGGCGATACCTGCGCCACGGGCGTGGCCTTCACCCGCAATCCCTCGACCGGCGAGAAGAACTTCTACGGCGAGTACCTGAAGAACGCCCAGGGCGAGGACGTCGTGGCCGGCATCCGCACGCCGCAGCCGATCAACGAGGCGAGCCGGGCCGAGGACACGAAGAGTCTCCCGACCCTGGAAGCGGAGATGCCCAAGGCGTACAAGCAGCTCGTCGCGATCTACAAGCGCCTCGAGAAGCACTACCGCGACATGCAGGACATCGAGTTCACCATCCAGGACGGCACGCTCTGGATGTTGCAAACGCGGTCCGGCAAGCGGACCACGGGCGCGGCGGTCCAGATCGCCGTCGACATGGCGAAGGAGCGCCTGATCACGAAGGAAGAGGCGATCGGCCGGATCGAGCCGAACTCCCTCGACCAGCTCCTGCACCCGACGATCGACAAGGCGAACGCGCCGGACAGCGTCGCGCGCGGGCTGCCGGCTTCGCCGGGCGCCGCGGTGGGTCAGGTCGTCTTCTCCGCCGAGGACGCCGAGAGCAGGGCCAAGGGTGGCGCGAAGGTGATCCTCGTCCGGACCGAGACCTCGCCCGAGGACATCGTCGGGATGAACGCCTCGGAGGGCATCCTGACCGCCAAGGGCGGCATGACGAGTCATGCCGCGGTCGTCGCCCGCGGCATGGGCAAGTGCTGCGTCGCCGGCTGTGGCCAGATCGCGATCGACTACGCGAAGGGCCAGATGCGGATCGGCGAGCTCGTGGTGAACGCCGGGGACTGGATCACCCTCAACGGTTCGAATGGAGAGGTGATGCTCGGCCAGGCGCCGACGGTGATGCCGGAGCTCGGGGGAGCGTTCTCCGAGCTGATGCGGTGGACCGACAAGATCCGTCGGATCGAGGTCCGCACGAACGCCGACACGCCCGACGATGCCGCGGTCGCGCGCTCCTTCGGCGCCGAGGGGATCGGCCTCTGCCGGACCGAGCACATGTTCTTCGAGCCGGGGCGGATCCTGGCGGTGCGCGAGATGATCCTCGCCTCGAACACCGACGATCGAGAGACGGCCCTCGCGAAGCTGCTCCCGATGCAGCGCGGCGACTTCGAGGGAATCTTCCGTGCGATGGATGGGCTGCCTGTCACCGTGCGCCTGCTCGATCCGCCGCTGCACGAGTTCCTGCCCCACACGGAGGAAGACATCCAGGCGGTCGCGGACTCCCTCGGCCGTTCGGTCGGGGATGTGCGCCATGCCCTCGAGTCGCTCCACGAGTTCAACCCGATGCTCGGCCATCGCGGCTGCCGCCTCGGAATCACCTTCCCCGAGATCTACGCGATGCAGGTCAGGGCGATCACCGAAGCGGCCGTCAACGTGGCCGCCGACGGCGTGCGCGTGAAGCCCGAGATCATGATCCCGCTCGTCGCGCACGAGAAGGAGCTCGAGCAGCTGCGTGCGCTCTCCGAGCAGGTGATCGCGGACGTGCGGCGCGAGCACGCAGGCACCCGCGTGAAGCCGATCATCGGCACGATGATCGAGGTACCGCGGGCGGCGCTGACCGCCGACCGGATCGCGCATCACGCGGACTTCTTCTCCTTCGGGACCAACGACCTCACCCAGATGGCGTACGCGCTGTCCCGCGACGACGCCGGAAACTTCCTCGGCGAGTACGTCGACGGCGGCCTGATCGAGGCGGATCCCTTCGTGTCGATCGATGCCGAGGGCATCGGTCAGCTGGTCCAGCTCGGCGCCGAACGTGGCCGATCCACGCGCCCGGGCCTCAAGCTCGGGGTCTGCGGCGAACACGGCGGGGACCCCGCGAGCGTGCGTTTCTTCGCCGGAGTCGGTCTTGACTACGTCTCGTGCTCTCCCTATCGGGTACCGCTGGCGCGGCTCGCGGCGGCGCAAGCCGCGGTGGCGGGCGAGGGCGACGATTGATCCGCTCGAGAGCGCGCTCGGCGACGTTCGTGGCGGCGGCCTTGCTCGTCGCGATGATCATCGGATGTGCGACGCCGCCCGGCGGTGCCGGCACCCCCGATTGGGGCAGCGAGCTGACCGACACCGAGCGCGGCGCGCTCGCCGCCGCGTTTCCGCCGGAAGCGGTCGAGCAGCTGCTGCCGCTTTCGAGCGTGTTCTACGCGCGGATCACCAGCCGTCGCTTCAACTCACGGGCGACCTTCGAGGACCCGAGCGTCCGCCAGTTCTTCCCGACCGTTGCCGCGTACTCCGACTACTACGCCGCGCTCGTGGACGCGCTCGACAGGGCGAACATCGAGTACAACCGGCCCACCCGGGTCGATCTGCTCGGAATCGAGGTCGACGAGACCGGCCGCCTGCGGGCCTCTCTCCGGTTCGCGGGGCGAAACGATCTGCCGCTCCGCTTCTGGGACGCGACGCTCCTTCGAACGGACGAGTGGAGCTGGCGAGAGGGCCGCTGGTTCGTCGTCCCGGGCAAGATCTGATCGCCCGCACGCGCGCGATCGCGGTTCTTCCGAATGAAGGGAAAAAGCCTCGTCTCCGTGGGCAGAAAAGTACCCTCCGACGGCGCGCTACGCACTTTCCTGCGCCCCGTGATCTAGATCACAATTCAATGATTTCGGGCACTTAGCGGCTCGCAGCGAAAATGCTTGCTCTGGCACATCGATTGCTCTTAGAATGGGCTCATCCCGGGCAACCGGGTGACTTTCGAAAAGCCAAAAAGCTCGACGAGTTCGAGCGGGCAAGCGGTTCGGTTTTTCGCGACCAGCCGGCAGGAGTTCAGGGACCTGTCGGATCGACTGGAAGCGAGTCAGGGAGACCGAACCTCTCTTTCCTCAGCCGACCCATCCGGTCTATCCGGGTATGGGTGCGAATGAGGGACGGGAACCCGCGCGACTCCTCGTCGAATCGAGGAACGAAATCGTGCCGAATACTTCTACTGTGCAGCGAACGAAGAAGGCCTGGGATTGTGACCGCGAGTTGGTGGACCAGATCCTGGCCGGCAGCCGCGAGCACTTCGACCTGCTCTACCAAACCTACTTCCCCCGCGTCTACCGCTTCGCACTGAAGCGCCTGGGCGACCCCGGCGAGGCCGAGGACGTCGCGCAGGAGGTCTTCATGACCTTGATGACGGCGCTCTCGTCCTACAAGGGCGAGTCGGCGTTGCTGGTCTGGATCTTCGGTGTGACCCGGAACAAGGTGAATCGCCGCTTCCGCAAGCCCCGCCCGCGGCTCGAGCCGCTGGAGGAGGGCGGTGCGCTGGACATCCAGGCGTTCGAGCCGCCGGCCGACGAGACCGTCGACGCGCGCCGCGTCCTGGGCCGCTGCGAGGAGGTCATCGCTCATGACCTCACGCCGCTCCAGCGCCGCATCTTCCACCTGAAGCACCTGCGCCAGCAGCCGATCCGGGCCATCGCGAACGCCCTCGGCAAGAGTGAGGACGCCGTGAAGGCCAACCTCTATCGCATGCGGCGCGCGATCTCCGCGGGTACGCCCGGTCTCGAGGGCGTCCTCCGCTCGTAGTTCGAATCCCACTCCCCACCGCGGAGACGCAGCGCGACCACCCCCTTCCCCGGGCTGCGCTCCCCCCCCGAACCCCGGCCGCCTCGCCAGCCACCTGCAGCCCGCCTCGATCGCTGCGGGTGGCTGGGGCCTGGGGTCTCGGCGTCCGCCCCGCGCCGCTCTCGGCGCCCTCTCATCCCTGCGGGAGATGATGAGAACGGCGGAGACCCGACGGCAACGTGTCAGGCGTCGCGTTTTCGTTCCTGTCGCGACCGGTTACCCATGTTGCGACGAGATCTGAAACACCGTCGATTTTCGTTGACACACGTCAGTGTGTTGCGTATCCGTTGGGCATGGGAAGTCCCTCGACCCTCGTTCCGGACGGGCTCGGCGCACGCGAAGGCGGCGGCGAAGTCATCCAGAACGCGCGTGCCCGGAAGCGGAGCGAGACGCGGGAGCGCCTCTTCGAGTCGTCGCTGCGTGAGTTTCGCGAGGTCGGGGTGGCGGCAGCGCAGATCGACCGGATCGCGAAGGCGGCCGGGGTCGCGCGAGGGACGTTCTACTTCCACTTCTCGACCAAGGACGACGTCCTCGTCGAGCTGGCCCAGCGGATCAGCGCGCGGATCGCACGGCGCGTGGCCGTCCTCGGCGAATCGGACGCGTCGCTGCGGGATCTCCTGCGGCGCGTGAACGATGCCGTGATCGACGAGAACACCCGGGTGGGCGAGGCGGACCTGTTGGGCGACATGCTCTCGCTCTACGTGCGGCGCCCGAGGGACATGCAGGACCTCTCCCACAACGTCCCGTCCCTCGCCGACGAGCTCGCCCGTCATCTCCAGCGGGCGACGGATCGCGGCGAGATGAAGAGTTCCCTGCCTCCGGAGCAGATCGCGATGATCTACATGAGCAGCCTCTTCGGGGTCTGCACCCGGATTCCGCAGGGCGAGGAGCTCCGACGCGCGTGTGATGCGCTGGTCGAGCTGCTGATCGAGGGGCTCGCCGGACACGCCTGAGCCGGGCGCGGTCCCATCGTCCCGGAGGGGACGCGTGCCCGAGGCGATTCGGATCGGATAAAAAATCCGCTTCGCTTCTGACACATGCGTATGGACGTCACCACTCTGAAATGACGTCAGCTGAACCATCGCCCCTCGGCCGGGGCGCCGGGCCAGGCGGGCGCGGAGGTGAACGAGAAGTGGCGCGCGGAACGGTCTGGCAGGGGATTCGAGACTGGTTCAGACCAGTCGATGACGCGTCGCAGTCCACGACTCGGCGTGCGGTGGCCCCGTCCGATCCGAGCGAGCCCCGCGACGAAGGCAACATCATCCACACCCGCGCCTGGACGCGAGCGGCCCTCGACGGCGATGCCGATCCGAGCAACGTGATTCCCTTCCCGCGCAGCGGCGCCGGCGAAGCAGCGATCGATTACACCACCCCCGGGCAGGCCGGCGGGCAAGCCTCCGACTCGCAGGAGCTGCTCGACTTCCTCGCGGCGGACGTCGACCCCGTCCCCGCTGACCCCGCCTTTCGCGAGCGTCTGCGCGAGGAGCTCTGGGAGATGGTCGTCGACGAGGGCGCCGGTCCGAGGAGCGACCGCAAGGACTCCTAGCGCCGTTTCGGCTGGGTCCTGTCGTTGCTCCCGGGAGTGCCGCTGATTAGCCTCCTGCGCATGCGGAACCCGATCCGCCTGAAGAACCTGAGCGCTCGCTTCCTGCCGCTCTACGTCGTTGGGCTCTGGCTATTGATCTTCCATGTCCCGAGTCGCGCGGCCCTGCTCGCGGGTGCGCTGCCGATCCTCCTCGGTCTCGTGCTGCGCAGCTGGGGCGCCGGGCATCTCGTGAAGAACGACGCGCTCACGATGACGGGTCCCTACGCCCATTTGCGACATCCGCTGTATCTGGGGACGCTCCTGATCGGAACCGGGTTCGCGATCGCGATCGGCGGTCTGTTGGGCGTCGTGATCCTGCTCCTGCTGTGGCCGTGGTTCGCGCTCCGCTACTTCCCGCGGAAGGAGTCCCTCGAGAGCGAGCGGCTGGGGGTGCGCTACGGCGAGCGGTTCGCCCGTTACCGCGAGGCCGTCCCGGCATTGTGGCCGCGCCTCGCCGCCTGGCGGGACGCCGCGCATCCGGCGCCCGCGGAGGACTGGGCGCTCGACCGCTACTCGGACAACAACGAGCTCGGGACGCTCCTCGCGGTGTCGCTTTGTTGGCTCGCATTCTGGCTGCGGGCGGGGTTCACCGCGTGATCGCGGAGCTGCCGATCGTACTCGCGCGCGACACGCTCGCTTCGCGAACGTCGTCCGTCCTGCACGAGGGGGGCTTCGGGAATCCCGACGTGTTGCTCGTGGCGGGTGAGGGAGACGGGGCGCCGCCGGTCGTCGTGAAGGACTACGCGCCTCGGTCGGCGCCGGTCCGACACCTGCTCGCGCCCCTGCTGCTGCGTCGGGAGGCGAGGGCCTTTCGACGCCTCGCCGGCGTCGCCGCCGTGCCGCGCCTGCTCGGACGCGTCGACGCGCTCGCGCTCGTCTTCGAGTACCGCCCGGGACGACTGCTCTCGCGTTCGCTCCGCGGCACGCTGCCGGAGGCGTTCCTCCCCGAGCTCGAGGCGGCCATCGCGGAGATGCACGGCCGCGGCGTCGTGCACCTCGATCTGCGTCATCGCAGCAACATCCTGGCCGGCGACGACGGTCACCCGGTCGTGCTCGACTTCGCCTCGGCCCTTCGCTTCGACGCCTCGAAGCCTCCCGGCCGCTTGGCTCGGGACCTGCTGGCTCGCATCGACCGACGCGCCCTGGACAAGTGGCGCATCCGGATCGCCTGACCCGCGGCGCCTACTTCGCCAGCTCTGCAGGCTCGCGCGGCGCGAGGCGACCGATGTAGTGGCGGAAGCACTCGAGGGTGAGCCGCGCGTCTTCGAGGGCGCGATGGGCGACACCGCCCTCGCCGAGCAGCCCGGCGGTCGTCGCCGCCTGGCGCAGCGAGATCGCCCGCGCCGGCTCGCCGGCCACGAGCGACCACGAGTAGAAGAGGGTGGCGAGATCGATTACGTGATAGTCGAAGGGGTAGGCGATCTCGCACTTCGTGAAGGCACGCTCGAGGAAGATCACGTCCATGCGGACGTTCTGTCCAGCCGGGATCACCTTGCGATCCTTGGGCAGCATGTCGACGATCTCGGTCAGCACCTGGCGCACCGGCGGCGCCTTCGCCCACAACGCCTCGTCGTAGCCGAAGATCTCCGCCGCCTGCGGCGTGATCCGCTCCGGCCGCGATCGAACCCGCCACTGCGCTTCCCCGAGCTCGTTCAGCCGCGCATCCGTGAGGATGACCCCGACCTCCGTCAGGTCGTGCAGCTCGACATCCAACCCCCCGAACTCACAATCCAGAAACGCAAAAGCAAACTCGGCACTCAAAGGCGGATCCAATCGGCGTGGGGAACGGCGGCGCGCTACTCGAAGGGTGCTGAGCGCAGGTGAGAAGGGTGGGGGCCGCGTGGCTTCGAGTCGGAAGCAGTCGCGACCCGCAAGCGCCCGCGGCCAACCAGCGCCTGCGGCCAACCAGCGCCTGCGGCGCGCGAAGCGTAGGACATGCCCTGAAAGGCATGTCCACGCTACGCGGAAAACGCCGTGGCGCTCCCAACGGGACTCGAACCCGTGTTTCAGCCTTGAGAGGGCCGCGTCCTAGGCCACTAGACGATGGGAGCGCATCGGAAGGCGGCGGAGACTAGCCGCGGGCTCTGGCGACTGTCAACCCGGGGGGCGCGCGGACAGGTCGCGACCCGGCGGAACACTCCGTTCGACATGGAGGGAAGGGCCGAGCGGTGCCGTGCGGTGTCGCCCGGTGACGCGAATCGTCACTTCGTGTCCGGCCTCACAGGATCGTGTCGCCGCGATCGTCGGCGCCGGGCTGGCGGATCCCTTCGTCCTACCTCAAGGGTTCCCGGACTCTTGCCGATGAAAGACGGGTCCCGTGCTCTCTGGCACGCGGGTTGCTCTCCCCTGGAAGGGTGGGGCGTGGCGGATCGATTCGCGTTGGAGCGAATCACCCCACAGGGAGAAACTCATGATGCGTTCGGACCGGAACCGGAACGGCGGCTTCACGCTCATCGAGCTGATGATCGTCGTCGCGATCATCGGCGTGCTTGCGTCGGTCGCGATTCCCTCCTTCGTGAACTACCAGCTCACTTCGAAGCGGTCGGAGGCCTACGCCAACCTCGCTTCGCTCGCGAAGTCCCAGAAGGCGTACTTCGCGGAGTTCAACGACTTCGTGGCCGTCGCGGCGGAGCCGAGCTTCACGCTCGGGGCGTCGCCGACAAAGACCAAGCGAGACTCCACGCCGATCAACGCCGCGTTCGCGACCGTCGGCTGGGCGCCGGAAGGCGACGTGTTCTTCGACTACGACACGGCGACGCCGACGGACCCGCTGACCGGCACCTGTACCTGCACCGAGTCCTGCTTCACGTCGACGGCCTACGGCAATCTCGACGGAGACGCCTCGCTGTCGGTGATGCTCTACACGCATCCGGATCGGCTCGGCAACTTCTGCGAGACCGGACAGGGCGGCAACCAGTCCCCGCCGTTCACGAACGGCGCGCGCATGTTCGACGAGGTCGCACGTGTGCTCGTGGCGGACGATTTCTAGGCGAAGGCGGGACCGGCACAGGCTGTCGGATCGTCTCATGGAACGACGAACGGAGACCTGAGGGGTGTCGTCGAAGGTTCCTCAGATTCTCGCGATGATCGGCTGCGCAGTGCTCACCGGTTGGGCCCACGCGCGCGTGCCGATCGAGACCCGCGCGGATCTCGGCGAGGATTTCGTGCCTGCGCCGTATGCGGTGGATGCAGCCAGCCTGGGCTTCGACGCGCTGCTGGCCGACTACTACTGGCTGCAGGCCGTCCAGGTCGCGGGTTCGCAGGATGCGGTCGACGAGCGGGTCGCGAGCCATCTCGGCCGCCTGGTCGACGTGACGACCACGCTGAATCCCCACGTCGGACATCCCTATCGCTTCGCGGCCGTCTGGATGACGCATTCGCGGGAGCAGGTACTCGAAGCGAATCGCCTGCTCGACCGCGCGATCGCCCATCACCCGGACGACTGGCGGAACTACTTCTTTCTGGGCTTCAACCATTTCTACTATCTCGGCGACTATCCAGCGGCCGCGACCACGCTCGAGACGGCGATGAGCTTGCCCGGCTCGCCGGCCTACCTGCCGCGCCTCGTGGCCCGGCTGAAGAGCCAGATCGGCGACATCGAAGTCGCCGAGATATTCCTGCGCCAGCTCCTCGAAGGCACGGACGACGATGCGGAGCGCGCGAAGTACGAGTCGGGTCTCGACGAGATCGAGATCGAATACAAGGCCCGGTTCCTGGACCGCGCCCGCGCCGCCTATCGCGAGCTCGCCGGACGCGACATCGCGCGGGTCGAGGATCTCGTGACCGGTCCACATCGCGTGATCGAGAACCTCCCGAGTCCGGAGCCCGACGCGATGCCCGGGTCGCTCTCGCGCGGGAGCGTCTGGCAGATCGAAGGCGAAGAGATCGTGTCGAGCTATGTCGGTGCCCGGTACGAAGTCCACTACTCGCATCCGGATGGCTCGGACGGGGCGGTCTTCGAAGGCGAGACCGTCGACCCCGGGTCGTCGCAGAGCGAGACGTCGGAGGGAACAGGGGCGTGAGCTTCGGATCGCGAGAGATCGTGCGCGTCGAGGGAGTCGTGAAGGACTTCCGCCCGGGATTCGGGCTGAGGCGCAAACGCGTGCTGCACGGAGTGACCTTCGAGGTCGTCGACAACGAGATCTTCGGATTCGTAGGGCCGAACGGCGCCGGCAAGACCACGACGCTCAAGATCCTGATGGGGTTGATTCGTCCGACGGAAGGCCGCGCGTCGATCCTCGGCTGTGACGTCGAAGAGTCGGAGTTCCGCCATCAGATCGGCTTCCTCCCGGAGAACCCCTACTTCTACCCGTTCCTGACCGCGCGCGAGATCCTCGACTTCTACGCGCGGCTCTCCGGGGTCGCCGGTTCCGAACGCGCGCAGCGCGTCGAGCGCCTCCTCGATCTCGTGAACCTCGGCCACGCCATGGACGCGCGCTTGCGCACCTTCTCGAAGGGCATGCTACAGCGTGTCGGGATCGCTCAGGCGCTGATCCACGATCCGAAGGTGGTCTTCCTGGACGAGCCGATGAGCGGCCTCGACCCGCTCGGCCGGATGGAGATCCGCGACCTGATCCTCTCGCTTCGGGCCGAGGGCAAGACGGTCTTCATGAACACGCACATCCTCTCGGACGTCGAATCGATCTGTGATCGGGTGGCCATCATCGTCAAGGGTCGGATCCGACATCAGGGCAAGATGGAAGACTTCCTGCCCGACGACCGGCGCGCGACCGACGTCTTGATCTCGAGCCTGCCGCCGGAGACGGCGGATCAGCTCGAGGAGCGCTTCGAACTCGAGATGCGCGGGCTGGGCGAGCGACTCGAGCTGAGGGTCGCCGAGAAGGACGTGAACGCGGTGCTCGAATCGGTGATGCGCGTCGGCGCCGAGGTCGTTTCCGTCACACCGCATCGAAACTCGCTCGAGGACGTCTTTCTCGACGCCGTGCGGGCCGGGGGGGACGCATGATGGGCGCCTTACGGCGTATCCACGCCCTCGCGACCAACACCGTCCGCGAGGCGATTCGAAACAAGCTGCTCTACACGCTGCTCGGATTCGGCTTCCTGATGATCGCGTCCGGCGTGTTGCTGTCGACGCTGTCCTACGTCGAGGTGGACGAGATCCTGCAGGACATGGGGATGAGCGCGATCCGGTTCTTCGGCTCCGGGATCGCGACCTTCGTCGGGATCGGGCTGATCCACAACGAAGTCGATCGCCGCACGATCTTCACGATCCTCTCGAAGCCGGTCTCGCGCAGCGAGTTCCTGATCGGGAAGTGGGCCGGCCTCACGTTCACGGTCTGGCTCCAGCTCGCGCTGATGGCGGTGGCCTTCTGGATCGTCTCGGCCCTCGCGGGTGCGCCGGTCACGGGGGACCACTTCGTGGCAATCGCCCTGATCGGTCTCGAGCTGATGGTGCTGGTCGCGATCGCGACCCTCTTCTCGGCGTTCACGACACCGATGCTGGCCGCGTTCTTCACGATCGGGCTCTGGATGATCGGCCACCTCACGCGGGACCTGCAGGCGTTGTCGCAGCAGTCGGATCTCGAGAGCGTGACCGTGATGGGAACCTGGGTCTTCCAGCTGATGCCCGACTTCGAGGTCTTCAACAAGACGCTCGAGGCGGTGCACGGACTGCCGATCGACACGAACGAGATCGGCCTCGCGATCGTCTATGCCGCCGGGTACACCGCGTGTACGTTGATGCTCGGTACGACGATCTTCAGTCGGCGGGACTTCAAGTAGTCGAGACCTTCGGCGCGCGTGCGCCGGGCGTCCTAGAGTTGGGTGCGGCGCCGAAACGCACGTCGAACGGGGGAAACATGACGATCGAGATCGCGCCGGGGGCGCTGCTGCCGATCGCGCTCCTCTTCGGCCTGCTGGTGGGATCGTTCCTCAACGTGGTGATCCACCGCGTGCCGCTCGGACAGTCGATCGTGAGTCCGCCCTCGCACTGTCCCGGGTGCGACACGCAGATCAAGCCCTGGGACAACATCCCGGTGCTCTCCTATCTCTTCCTCCGCGGTCGTTGTCGCTCCTGCAGCACGTCGATCTCGCTGCGGTACCCGGCGGTCGAGGCCGTGACCGGACTCCTCTTCGCGGCGATCGCCTGGCGATTCGGACCGACGGTCTGGACGACGGTCTACTGCCTCTTCGCGGCGGCCCTCGTGGCGGCGGCGATGATCGACCACGATCATCAGATCATCCCGGACTCGATCTCCCTGGGCGGATTGGCGGTCGCCCTGGTGGTCGTTCCCGGCGTGACCGCCTGGTGCGGCGGCTCCTTCGTCGAAGCGCTGGTACGTGCCGGCACGGGCGCGGCGATCGGCGCCGGCGTGCTCTGGCTCGTCGCCTTTCTTCACGCGCGCTTCTCCGTCGCGATGGGGCGGACCTTCGAGCACTGGCCGGGGGAGGGCGAGGACTTGCCCAAGCCGGGCGAAGCGGACTACTGGCTCTGGTTCCCTGGACTCGGACTCGGCGACGTGAAGCTGCTAGGCATGATCGGCGCCGTCGTCGGCCCGCTCGGCGTGCTCGACACGATCCTCGCGTCGTCGCTCGTCGGCCTCGTGCTGGGCGGCGCGCAGGCGCTCTCGCGCGGCGCGCTCGGACGACCCTTCGGCTTCGCCCCGGCGATCGCGGTCGGGACCGTCGCGATCCTCTTCCTGCCGCGGATGTGGCTGCTGCACGTTCTGTAGCAGCCTAACTTTCCGCCACTCGTGCCTTGATCACGTCGACGCCGGCGCGCAGTCGCGCGATCGTCCGCGCCTGCCCGACGACTTCGAGGGTCTCGTAGATCCCGGGTGAAGCGCCGGTCCCGGTCACGGACACGCGGACCGGCTGCGCCAGCTTCCCGAGCTTCAGGCCACCGAGCGCTTCGCAGGTCGATTCGAAGGCCGGCTCGAGGCTCGCCTCGCTCCAGTCATCGAGGGCCTCGAGCGCCGGGATCAACGCTTCCAGGGGCTCGAGCGCCACCGGCCGCAGGTGCTTCTTCGCTGCCGCGGCGTCGATCTCGATCTCGTCGCACAACACGAAGCGCGCCTTCTCCGCCATCTCGGCGAGGGTGCTGCTGCGCTCCCGGAGCAGGTCGAGGGTGCGGTCGAGGTTCGCGTCGCGCTCGACAGGCTGACCGGCGACCGCATCGAGGAAGGGCTTCACCCCTTCGAAGAGCGCGTCCGCCGGCGCCTCCTTGATGTAGTGCTGGTTCAGCCACTCGAGCTTCGCGAGGTCCGCCTGCGCGCCGGCGCGGCCGACGTGGTCGAGGCCGAAGAGCTCGGCGATCTCGTCGCGGGAGAAGATCTCCTGGTCGCCGTGACTCCAACCGAGCCGCACCAGCCAGTTGACCATCGCCTCGGGCAGGAAGCCGTCGGCCTGGAACTGCTGGATCGAGACCGGATCCTTTCGCTTCGAGAGCTTGCGTCCGCTTTCGGCCACGATCAGCGGCACGTGCCCGAAGGTCGGCGGCTCCGCGCCGAGCGCGCGGTAGAGCGCGAGCTGGAAGGGCGTGTTGCTGTGGTGGTCGGCGCCGCGGATCACGTGGGTGATCTGCATGTCGAGGTCGTCGGTCACGACGGCCAGGTGATAGAGCGGCGTGCCGTCGCTGCGGCGGATGATGCCGTCGCCGATCTCCGACGCGTCCTGTCCGCTCGGGCCGAAGACGAGATCGTCCCAGCGGAGCGAGGCCTCGGGATCGATGCGCAACCGGACCGTGTGCGTGCCGCAGTCCGCGCCATGGCCGGCCTCGCGGCAGCGCCCGTCGTAGATGCCCTTGCCGCCGGCCGCGATGTCCGCGTCGCGTCGCGCTTCGAGCTCTTCCTTCGTGCACACGCAGCGATAGGCCTTGCCCTCTTCGAGCAGCTGCTCGACGACGGCCTTGTGGCGGTCGGCGTTGTCCGTCTGGCGAAGCGGCCCCTCGTCCCACTCGATGCCGAGCCAGCGCAGGCCGTCGAGGACCGCTTCCTCGCTCTCGCGGGTCGAGCGCTCGAGGTCGGTGTCCTCGATCCGCAGCACCAACGCGCCGCCCTGTTTGCGGGTCAGCGCCCAGTTGAACAGCGCCGTTCGGGCGCCGCCGATGTGCAGGAACCCCGTGGGGCTGGGAGCGAAGCGGGTGCGGATGGGGCTCATGGCGCGCGGAGCATATCGCAGCTGTCGTTTGCCTCGGCCGCGTTTCGGCGTCTTCCCTTGCTGCCCGGCCCGCCTCTCTGCTATCCCCCGGCCCGCACCGGGCCCAACGGCCCAAACCCCCGAATTCCCAGCCATTTCGAGACCCCACGCCGGACCTCCGGCGCCTCCGCCATGCCCGACTTCCGCATTCAGGTCGAGCGGCTCACCAGCCGCAAGGAGCGCTTCGACTTCGAGGTCGCGCCGGGGTGGTGGGCTGCGCGCGAGCCCACCGGCGAACCGATGGACGTCGAGGTCGAGCAGCCCTTCCGCTTCGCGCTCGAAGCCAGCCGCGTCTCCGACGACGTGGTGATCGAGGGAGATCTGGCGGGCGAGGTCGGTCTCGAGTGCAGCCGGTGCGGCAAGCGCTATCCTCACGCGCTCCGCGAGCCGTACCGCCTGGTGCTCGAACCCTTGGACCAGGGGGCGGCACCCGATCCCGAAGGGGAGCAGGGCCTCGCGGAGAACGGGGTGTGCCTCGGAGAGGATCTCGAGGTCGGCTCGTACCGTGGGGCCGTCGTCGGCCTCGACGATTTCTTCGGAGAGGTGATCGCGCTCGCAATCCCGATCCAACCCCTCTGTGATGAAGATTGTCCGGGACTCTGCGCGCATTGCGGTGCGGCGCAGGACGCCGGTTGTGATTGTGAAGACGAAAAGATCGAATCGCCTTTTTCCGCTCTCGCTGGGCTGAAGGCTCGGTTGGAACTCGATTCCAAGGACGAGCAGTAGGCAAGAGAGAGCAGTGAAGGCGCGCGGGCCGGAGGGCCTGCGAAGAAACGAATCGAACCTGTCGGCACGGCCGGCATGTATGGAGAAACGGATCCGATGGCCGTACCGAAGCGAAAGACCTCGAAGGCGCGACGCGACAAGCGCCGAGCACATGACGCGCTGCAGGCGCCGGCCGCGAGCACCTGCCCGCAATGTGGCGCGCCCAAGGCGCCGCACCGCGTTTGTGGGAGCTGCGGCACCTACAAGGGCCGCACGATCATCGAGATCGACGACGACTAGCGTCGATCCATGACCCTCGCTCTTCTCTTTCCGGGCCAGGCCTCCCAGGAGGTTGGCATGGGCAAGGACGTGTATGACGCGTCCCCTGCCGCGCGCGCCGTCTTCGACGAGGCGGACGCGACGCTCGAGCCCGTGCTCGGCAAGAAGATCTCGACGCTGTGCTTCGAGGGGCCGGACGACGAGCTGCGTCGTACGGAGATCCAGCAGCCCGCGATCCTGACGACGAGCATCGCGCTCCTGCGCGCGCTCGAGGAAGCCACCGGCCCACTCGGCGCCGCGTTCGTCGGGGGACACAGCCTCGGCGAGTACAGCGCGCTCGTGGCCGCAGGGGCGCTGCCCTTCGAGGATGCCGTCCGGACGGTGAATCTGCGGGGTCGCCTCATGCAGGAGGCGGTCGCAGAGGGCAAGGGCGCGATGGCCGCGATCATGGCGCTGGCGCCGGACCAGGTCGCCGAGGCCTGCGCCGCCGCAGCCGAGGCAACGGGCCTCGTCGTCACCCCTGCGAACTACAACTCGCCTCAGCAGACCGTGATTGCCGGTGACACGGCCGGCGTCGAGGCTGCTTGCGAGAAGGCGAAGGCACTCGGTGCCAAGAAGACCGTGGGTCTCCCGGTTTCCGCGCCCTTCCACTGCGCGCTGATGGAACCGGCGGCGCAGAAGCTGGCCCCGGAGCTGGGAAGACTGGTCTTCTCGGAGGCGAAACCTCCCGTGATCACGAACGTCGAAGCGGCACCCAACGCCGATGCGTCGCGGATTCCCTCGCTGCTCGAAGAGCAGGTGACGGCGCCGGTCCGCTTCAGCGACATGATCGCTCGAATGAAGGAGGAGGGCGTCGATGCCTTCCTCGAAGTCGGCCCCGGCCGGGTGCTGTCGGGTCTGATCGCGCGCATCGAGCGCCGCGCCCGCAGGGCAAACTTCTCCTCACTCGCGGGGCTCGAAGAAGTCCGCGAATTCCTTGAGGGAACCGCTTCCTAGGATTCTGGGAGTCGGTTCCGGACCCCGCCTGAGGTCCGTTTGGCATGCCGTACGGGGGGTACGGCGCTAGCCTTTTCCACCCATTCAGGACAAGTCGTTTGGAGGTCCTCGAACCATGTCTCTCGAAGCACGCGTCACCGATCTGATCGTCGAACAGCTGGGTGTGTCGAAGGAAGAAGCCGTTGCGAACGCCTCCTTCATCGACGATCTCGGCGCCGACAGTCTCGACATCGTCGAGCTCGTGATGACCCTCGAAGAGACCTTCGACATCGAGATCCCCGATGACGATGCCGAGAAGATGCAGACCATCTCCGACGCGATCGGTTACCTGAAGGAACGCGTCGAGGAGTAGTCCCCGACGCGCGCGCCGGAGTCCGACGCATGAACGCCCCGACACTGTCGGAAGGGCCGCGTCGCCGTGTCGTGGTCACCGGTCTCGGCTGCGTCACGCCGAACGGCGCGAACGTCGAGGCGACCTGGTCCTCGGTGATCGCCGGCCAGGCCGCGGCCGCGACGATCACGCGCTTCGACACGAGCGATCTGCCGGTCGGCATCGCCTGTGAGGTGGACGCCGAGCCGCCGCTCTCCGACGTCCCCGCGAAGGAAGCGCGTCGGATGGATCGGGTGCTTCGTTATGCGCTGCTCGCGGCGCAGGAAGCCGTCCGCCACGCCGGCCTCGACTTCGACGCGACCGACCGGAATCGCACGATGGTGGCGATCGGTTCCGGGGTGGGCGGCGTCGAAACGCTCTTCGCGAACCAGAAGATCCTCGAGACGAAGGGCGCACGGCGCGTCTCGCCCTTCGTCGTTCCGTACTCGATCGTGAACATGCCGAGCGGCATGGTCGCCGTGCACTACGGGCTCGGTGGCCCGAACCTCTCGCACTCGACCGCCTGTGCGACGAGCACCCACGCGATCGGCGAGTCCGCCGAAACGATCGCGCGTGGGGCCGCGGACGTCGCGCTCGCAGGCGGCGCGGAAGCACCGATCGTGCCCCTCTCCATCGCGGGCTTCGCTTCGATGCGTGCCCTGTCGCCGAACCCGGACGCGGCGCGCGCGAGTCGTCCCTTCGACGCGGATCGGGACGGGTTCGTGCTGGGGGAGGGCGCCGGCGTGCTCGTCCTCGAGGCGGAGGAGCACGCGCGCGCCCGGGGCGCCGAGGTGCTCGCCACCGTCGAGGGCTACGGCGCGTCGTCCGACGGGTTCCACGTGAGCGCGCCCGACGCGGAAGGCGGAGGGGCGATCCGCTGCATGCGGGCAGCGCTCGAGAGCGCGGGGCTCGAGCCGACCGCGGTCGACGCGGTGAACGCGCACGCGACCGCGACGCCGGCCGGCGACCCGGTCGAGGCGGAGGCGATCCGCATGGTCTTCGGGGCCGGGCACGACGCGGTCCCGGTCTCGGCCACGAAGTCCACGACCGGACATCTGCTCGGGGCGGCCGGCGCCGTCGAGGCGATTCTCTCGATCCGGGCGCTCGACGCCCAGCTGCTTCCGCCCACGATCAACCTCGACCGCGTGGCCGAGGGCTGTGAGCTCGACCACGTCATCGGCAAGGCGCGATCGGCCCGGGTGGACCGGATCCTGTCGAACTCGTTCGGCTTCGGCGGCACGAACGGCAGCCTGATCCTGGCGCGCCCGGGGGCCTAGCCCGGCGCAGGTGGTCGTCGGGCCAAGTGCGCGCGGAATGGGCGGAATCGGTGCCCCGGGGCGACTCCCCCGCTATTCTCCGGCCGGATCCTCGCCCCCCAGACGCCCCATCGCATCGCGAGCCACGGTCCTGCCCCACCGCTCGGCTCGTGCGAGGAACGACACACGTTCCGAGCGAAACGACACACGTTCCGACAGGAACGACTCAAGGGTTCTGCAATGTCCCAATCCATCACCCCCCATCTGGATCGGACCGATCCGGACGTCGCGAAGTTCGTGCGTCGCGAAGGCCGCCGTCAGGGCCTCTCGATCGAGCTGATCGCGAGCGAGAACTTCGTCTCCGATGCCGTGCTCGAAGCGGTCGGCTCGGTGCTCACGAACAAGTACGCCGAGGGCTACCCCGGTCGGCGCTACTACGGCGGCTGCGAAGAGGTCGACGAGATCGAGGAGATCGCGATCGCGCGTGCGAAGGAGCTCTTTGGCGCCGACCACGCGAACGTCCAGCCGCATTCCGGCAGCCAGGCGAACGCGGCGGTCTACGAGGCGGTCCTGAATCGCGGCGACACCGTCCTCGCGATGAACCTCGACCACGGCGGCCACCTGACCCACGGCAGCCCCGTGAACTTCTCGGGCAAGCACTTCACGATCGTGCCCTACGGAGTGACCGAGGAAGACGAGCGCATCGACTACGACAAGCTGCGCGAGCTCGCCCTCGAACATCGCCCGCAGATGATCCAGTGCGGTGCGACCGCCTATTCGCGGACGATCGACTTCGACGCCTTCCGGTCGATCGCCGACGAGGTGGACGCCGTCCTCTTCGCCGACATCGCACACATCGCCGGCCTGGTCGCTGCGGGCGTCCACCCGAGCCCGGTCGGCAAGGCGCACATCGTCACGACCACGACGCACAAGACGCTGCGCGGACCGCGCGGCGGCCTGATCCTCTGCGACGAAGAGTGGAAGAAGAAGCTGAACAGCGCCGTCTTCCCCGGCCTGCAGGGCGGACCGCTCATGCACGTGATCGCCGGAAAGGCGGTCGCCTTCAAGGAGGCGCTCGCGCCGGACTTCCGTGCCTACTGCGAGCAGATCGTGGCCAACTCGAAGGCGCTGTCGGATTCGGTGCTGAGCAAGGACTTCAAGGTCGTGTCCGGCGGGACGGACAACCATCTCTTCCTGCTCTCCCTGGTCGGTCGCGAAGTGACGGGCAAGGCCGCCCAGATCTCCCTCGACCAGGCGGGCATCACCGCGAACAAGAACATGATCCCCTTCGACCCGCGCAAGCCCGCGGTCACCTCCGGCGTCCGGGTCGGCACGCCGGCGGTCACGACCCGCGGTATGCGCGAGGGCGAGATGGCGCAGATCGGCGACTTCCTGGCGCGCGTCCTGAACGACCACGAGAACGCCGAGCTCCTCGCGACGGTGCGCGACGAGGTCGCGGATCTCTGCCGCGAGTTCCCGCTCTATCCGGCGCGCTGGAACGAGACGGACTGAGGGGAAGGGTAAGCCCGTGCAGTGCCCCTTCTGCTCGGACGACGGCAACCGGGTCATCGACTCGCGCCTCGCTCGCGACGGGTCGGAGATCCGCCGCCGCCGCGAATGCGACGAGTGCGGCCGACGCTTCACGACGCGCGAGCGCGTCGAGGAGATCCTGCCGCGCGTGATCAAACACGACGAGCGGCGTGAGGAATACGACCGCCACAAGCTGTTGCGTGGCATCGAGCACGCGTGCGTGAAGCGTCCCGTCTCGACCGAGGCTGTCGAGCGCCTCGTCGACCGCGTCGAACGCGCGCTCCAGGAATCCGGTGAGCGCGAGGTCACGAGCGATCTGATCGGGCGCCGCGTCCTCGACGAGCTCCGGGACATCGACGTGCTCGCCGCGGTTCGCTTCGCCTCCGTCTTCCGCAACTTCAGTAGTCCGCGCGACTACGAGGCGTTCTTCGACGCGATCGAGGCGGACGGCAAGGGCGGTGACAAGGGCGGCGACGAAGGCGGGGACGGCGGCCCGGGCGATGCCGGGGGCGCCGAGGTGTGCTCCCTCCGAGCGGGGCGATGAGCCCGGCCCGACGGACGCGGAGCGACGAGGCCTCCTCGATCGACACGCGCATGATGCGCGCGGCGCTCGCGGCGGCGCGGCGCGGGGACGGTCGCGTGCATCCGAACCCGAGTGTGGGCGCGGTCGTCTTCCGGGGCGATCGCATCCTCGGACGCGGCACGACGCGACCGCCGGGGGGCGCGCACGCGGAGATCGTCGCGATGGAGTCGGTCCGTCGTCGACACGGCGCGCGCGCGCTGCGCGGCGCTGCCCTGGCCACGACCCTCGAGCCCTGCAGCTTCACGGGTCGCACCGGCCCCTGCGCAGACGCGATCGCCCGGGCCGGGCTCGCTCGGGTCGTCGCCGGCTGCCGGGATCCCCATTCGAAGGTCGCCGGCCGGGGCTACCGAAAGCTGCGAAGCAGAGGGGTCGAGGTCACGAGCGGCGTACTCGAAGCCGAGTGTCGCTACCAGCACCGCGGATTCCTGTCTGCCGTCGAGCGGGGTCGGCCGTGGGTCACGCTCAAGCTCGCGACGACCCTCGACGGCCGGATCGCCACCGCGAGCGGCGAGTCGCGGTGGATCACCGGGGACGAGAGCCGCGCCTTCGTCCACCGCCTGCGGGACGCCGCCGACGCGGTGATGGTCGGATCCGAGACCGCGCTCGCCGACGATCCGCGACTCGACGTGCGCCGGGACGGAAGAGTCGTTCGGACGCCGATCCGGGTCCTGCTCGATGGTCGCTTGCGCGTGCCAGCAAACGCGCGGCTCCTGTCGGACGCCGAGGCGGCATCGACGTGGGTCGTCTGCGCCGAACGCGCGCGGGGACTCGCCGCGGTGCGCGAGGCGGTCGGTCGCGTGCTGCCGGTGCGTCGGAGCGGCACCGGGCACGTCGATCTCGCTCAGGCGCTGAAGTCCCTCGCGAAGGAAGGGCTGACGACGATCCTCGTCGAGGGCGGGGGCGGACTCTCTGCCGCGCTCCTGCGAGCGGGCCTCGTCGACGAGGTACACTGGATGCTCGCGCCGAAGTTGATCGGGGGCGACGGTCGGGCCGGTCTCGGGCCGCTCGCGCTGCGACGGCTGAAGGACGCCGTGCAACTCGAGGCGACGCACGTACGGCGGCGCGGTGACGATATCCACGTACACGCGTTGCTCGCCGACGCCGCGGGTTCGTCCGCAGGACGCGGGCGGGGGAGGAAACGGAAATGAAGAGCATCACGCCGTCGCTCGACGCGACCGGGCTCTCCATCGCCCTCGTCGTCTCGCGCTTCAACCATCTCATCTCGGTTCGGCTGATCGAGGGCGCCCGCGAGGCGCTCCTCGAGCACGGCGCGCGGGACGAAGATTTCCAGCTCCACTGGGTCGCCGGCGCCTTCGAGATTCCGCAGGCCGCGCGCCGCCTCGCCGAGTCTGGCCGCTACGACGCCATCGTCACCCTCGGCTCCGTCATCCGCGGCGGCACGCCGCACTTCGACTACGTCTGTGAGGGAGTGACGGACGGCCTGCGCGACCTGATGCAGCGCAGCGACGTGCCCGTCGGCTTCGGGGTCCTCACGACGGACACGATCGACCAAGCGCTCGCGCGGGCCGGGGGCAGCGACGGCAACAAGGGCGGCGAGGTTGCCCTCGCGGCGGTGGAGCAGGCCCGCTTGCTCGCCGGGGTTTCCGGCGCGGGGACGACGGCGTGAGTGAAGAAGTCGGAACCGTGAATCCGGACGACGCGAGCGGCGCGCGCCACGCGGGCCGCGAGGTCGCGCTCCAGGTGCTCTACGCGATCGATCTCGGCGAGACCGGTCCACGGGACGCGGAGAAGTCCCGCGCCGCCAAGGCCGCGGAGGAAGCCGCACGTCCGCCGTCCGGTCCGCGCGCGACGCGACCCGAGCCCTCCAGGAGAGAAGAGGAGCTCGAAGACGAGGAGGGCGAGGTGCCTTCTCCGGTGGTCCAGCTCGATCCGGTGGAAGCGAGCGGCGCGGCCTTCGACCGCGTCGTCGAGCATTTCGACGTGCCGCGCAGCGCGATGGAATTCGCGCGCGCCCTCGTCGCTGGCGTCGCCGGTGGCGCGGCCGACCTCGACGAGCTGGTCGGGCAGCACGCCCGCAACTGGCGCGTGGCCCGCATGGCCGCGGTCGACCGGAACGTCCTCCGACTCGGCGCCTACGAGCTCCGGGAAACGGAGACGCCGGTGGCGGTCGTGATCGACGAGGCGGTCGGCCTGGCGCGCCGCTTCGGCAGCGACACCTCGCCGGGCTTCGTGAACGGCGTCCTCGACGCCATTGCCCGGGGGCTCCGCGCCGCATGAGCGAATCCGAGGGCCAGATCGAGCTCGTCTTGACCGCGCATCCGCTCGAGCGGGCCGAGAGCGACGTCGCGGTCGCCGGCTTCTTCACCGACGAGCGCCCGCTTCGCGGGGGCGCGGCGCGTGCGGACTGGCGCCTGTGTGGCGGACTCTCGCGGCGGATCGAGAGCGGTGATCTGTCGGGGAAGAGCGGCGAGGCGATGCTGATCGCCTGCGGTCGCGCCCTCCAGGCGCCGCGGTTGATGCTGCTCGGACTCGGCGACCGGAGCGACTACGACCGGCTCCGCGCCAGCGACGAGACCCGCGATGCCCTCGAGCGCTGTCGCAAGCTCGGCATCGGGCGCGTCGCGCTCGCGCCCCTCGGCATCGCCCCGGACGACGTGCCCCGGCACGCGCCCTCGGTGGTGGCCGCGGTGACGGGCGCGTGGTCGAAGGTGGCCGAGCCGATGTCGCTTTGGCTCTGCGTGCCGCGGTCGGAGGTGGCGGGGGTCTATCGGGCCTTCGAGAGCGCCTGCGATGCCGTGGGTGAGTCCGGCATTCTGCTGCGAACGGATGATTCCAGCCTCGAGGCACGTTAGGCGTCGACGCCACCTGCGCTCGCTCGTTCGACGCAACGAAGCGGCAATCCGGCCGCAACCCGACGGCAGCCTCCGGCGCGCGCCCTCCTGCCATGCCCGGCATCGACCCCCGTCCCGCCCGGCGGCACGCCGGAGGCCGCGTCCGGGTCAAGTCCCACCCACGCCGGCCGATTCAGAACACGGGCGAGGGGTCCATCCTCTCGCGCGAGCGGACCTGCGTACCCGCGGACGGTCTCGGCACGAAACGTGTCGACCGGCGCGCCGGGGCGTGGCGATCGGTGCAGGGGATGTCATGAGTCTGGTCGGAAATCTCGAGGATCTGAGCCTCGGCGACATTCTGCAGATCATCAGTCTCTCCCAGAAGTCCGGGGTGCTCGCGCTGTCGAGCGACCTCGGTTCGGGTCGCATCGTCTTCCGCTCGGGCATGGTCCAGGCGGCCTGCCTCAAGGGCGAGCCCAACGACCTGCGCGAGCTGCTGATCGGCGAAGCGGTCATCGACCCCGCCGGCTATGACGCCGCCCTGGCGCGCGCCCGGGACCTGAGCGCGCCGGTCGAAGACACGCTCTCGAGCGAGGCGGGGATCACCCGCGCGAAGATCGACGAGCTCGTCACCAGGGCCGCCGAGACCTCGATCCTCGAGATGTTCTCCTGGCCCGCCGGTGATTTCAGCTTCGACGTGCGGACCGAGCTCGATCCGGAGGATCCGCATCTGATCCTGCCGGCGGGCATCAACGCGCAGTACCTCGCAATGGAGGGCCTGCGGCTCCGGGACGAGCGCCTTCGGGATGGCGACGGCGAGCCGACCGTCGACCCGAACGCGGAGACCGACCCGAACATCGGGACCGACCAGGATCCGCTCTTCGGTGCCGAGCCGCTCGAGGTCGATCCGCTCGGGGAGACGGGCGACGTGCTGCCGGTCCTCGAAGTGGAACCCGTGGAAGCGCCTGGGGACGAGCCTCTGCTCGACGCGGCGCCGCTGCTCGACGGCGAGGATCCGGTGCTAGGCGTTGGGCCGTGCGCGGCCGACGTCGTGGTCGGCAGCGTGCTCGAGCGCGACGAGGATCCGAACGCGCTCAGCCTCGACGAGGTCGCGAAGGCGCTGCCGCTCGGGCCCGACGACGACGGCGACGACGCCAGCGCAGAACCTCCCGTCGAAGAACCGAGCGCCGCGGCGATTGCGCCGACCGAGCCGATCGCCGCGGTCGACGAGTCGCCCCTGACCGCCGAGGTCACCCCCGCGATGCCCGAGGCGACGGGACAGACGCTGCCCGTCGAAGACGCCAGCCGCATGCCGGTCGTGCTGATCGACCCAGACGTGAGCGTGCTCGAGTGGGTCCGGGCCGCGATCGAGGACGACTTTGCACGGGTCCACATGTTCCAGAAGGCGGACCAGGGGCTCACGCGGATCCGCCAGTATCTGATTCGGGGCGAGACCCCGCTGGTGCTCGTCTCGCCGGAGACCCCGATCGATCCGTTGAGCGGCATCCACGGCCTGACTGACTTCGTGAAGCGCCTGAAGGCGCAATCGCCGCGGATCGTGGTGCTCGGTCTCCGCGAGGACGAAGACGTCGCCCCGGTGGCGATGCCCGCGATCCTGAACGGCGTGCTGCGGCGACCGCCGCGTCGACTGCTCGCGGACAAGCAATCGCCCGAAGGCGCGATGGCCAGTCAGGTCCTTGCCCGGGCGTTGCTCGAGATCCTCGCCCAGCAGGGCGGACCGCGAAGCAACGCGGCGAACAAGTCGGAGAGCTTGCGCGGTCTTCGGGACGCCACCGCCAAGCTCCAGGAGGCGTCGTCGCGCGGGGAGATCCTGCCGGTCGTCCTCGACTTCGCCTCCGAGATCTTCGCGCGGGTCGCGATCCTGGTGGTGCGCGACGACGACGTGTTCGCCGTCGCGGGGCGCGGCATCTCGACCCTCGAGGTGGATCCCCTCGGCTCCGCGTCGCCGGTCACGATCCCGACGCCGGAGTCCGGTTGGATCCGCCGCGTGCTCGACTCGGGCGAATCGTTCGTCGGCGCCGCGACGGAGGATTCCGATCGACTGTTGCTCGAGTGCCTCGGCGGCGAGATTCCGAAGCGCGCCTACCTCGGCCCGATCGAGAGCGGGGACGTCGTGATCGCGATGCTCTACGCCGACCAGTCGACGAGCGAAGCACCGATTCCGGATATCCACGGCCTGGAGGTGGTCCTCCACCACGCGGGACTCGCCCTCGACCGCGCCGCTCTCGAGCGCGCGCTCTGGGAAGCGGACGCCGAGACCGACTGAGGCCCGCTGCACGGTCGCGCCGCTGCGTCCGCCCGAATCGATCGGGGGCGAAAGGCCTCGATCGCGCGCGTCCCGAAAGCCTCGCGATTCCGCGGGGCTCCGGGAGTCCGGTGCGCCCGCGCATCCTCAAGCGTGCGTCTCCCTTGCCGATACGAGTAGGCAAATCCGTCCGCGCGTAGACCCGCGTCCGGGAGAGACTTTTGCACCGCATTCTGATCGTAGAGGACTCAGCGACGATGAGGTCGCTCCTGGCCTCGAGCCTCGAAGACCTGAACAGCCCCACGAAGATCGTGGAGGCGGAGAGCGGTTTCGAAGCCCTGCGCTTCCTGCCGCGAGAGGACTTCGACCTCGTCGTCACCGACATCAACATGCCCGACATCAACGGGCTCGAATTGGTGTCCTTCATCAAACGGAACGAGAAGTACGCAGAGATCCCGCTCGTGATCGTGTCGACCGAAGGCAGCGATCGCGATCGGGAGAAGGGCCTCGGCCTCGGCGCCGACGCGTATCTCGTCAAGCCTTTCGATCCCGACGAGCTGCGCCAGATCGTGACCGACCTGCTCGCCGCGAGCGGAGCGGAGGGGTAGCGCCCATTGGCTGCGCGTCGCTCGAGCAAGAAAGGTGCGAAGGCATCCAAGGCCGGTAAGAAGGCCGACGCCGCGGCGTCCGGGTCTTCGGCGGGAGAACCGTCGAAGTCGAAGGATCACCACGAGTTCGTCTCGGAGGCGGAAGAGATCCTCGAGCGCATGTTCGAGGACCTCTCCGAGCTCCACGAACAACGGCACGACGGGGGCGAGGTCGATCCCGATCTCGTGAACCGCATCTTCCGCTCGGCCCACTCGCTGAAGGGCCTCGCGGGCATGTTCGGCCTCGATGCCATCAGCGAGCTCTCGCACAAGCTCGAAGACATCCTCGACGGGCTTCGCCTCGGCAAGGTCGCCTTCGATTCGCCGGCGGTCGGGCTGCTCGACGAAGGGGTCTCGCTGCTCGCGACGATGATGACGCGCCTCGAGCGGGGTGATGCGAACGGCGACGACGAAGCGACGCTCGCTCGCGACTTCATCGCGCAGATCGAATCCGCGATCGCGACGCCCGCGCCCGAGTCGACGGACGAGCTCGAGGGGCTCGACCTCGACCCGTCGCTGCTGCGCGCACTCACGGAATACGAAGAGCACCGACTCAAGGAGAACATCCGCCGCGGGCGACACCTCGCGCTGGTCGACTCCACCTTCGAGATCATCGCCTTCGAGGACGGGCTCTCCGAGCTGTCCGCCGCGGTCCGCGAGGTGGGCGAGGTCGTCTCGACCCTGCCGTCTCCGGGCGCTGCGCCCGAGAGTCAGATCCGCTTCTCGTTGCTCGTCGCGACGGACATCGACGCGGAGCGGCTCGCTTCGCGGCTCGACTTCCCGAATACCGAAGTGCAGTCGGTCCGCGAGGGCGGAGACGTCGCCGCGGTCGAAGCGGCACCCGAGACCGCCTCGCCCACCGAACCCGAGGCACCCGGGACCGAGGACGATTCCCCCGAGTCGCGACCCGAGGTGGCTCCCCAACCGGCGAAGCCGCCGGGGGGTGGTGGCGGCGACGCACCGGAAATCGAGTCGTTGCGGTCGATCAGCGACACGGTTCGCGTCGACATCCGCAAGCTCGACGAGCTGATGAACCTCGTGGGCGAGCTGGTGATCCAGCGCAACTCGATCGGGGGCGTGGCCCATCGACTGACCGAAGACGCGGCGACCGCACGCATCGGAGCCGAGCTCCTCAAGACCCACAAGACCCTCGACCGCAAGCTCAAGGAGCTGCAGACCGGCGTGCTCGACGTGCGCATGGTCCCGCTCCGCCAGATCTTCGAGAAGCTGTCCCGGGTCGTGCGGCGTCTGCGACGCGATCTCGGCAAGGAGGTCGAGCTCGAGTTCAACGGGGCCGACACCGAGCTCGACAAGTTGATCGTCGAGCAGCTCGTCGATCCCCTCGTCCACATCGTGCGCAACTCTTTCGACCACGCTCTCGAGTCGCCTGACGATCGCGTCGCGGCGGGCAAGCACCCGCGCGGCCGCATCGTGGTCTCCGCCTTCCAGCGCGGCAACCACGTCGTCATCGAGGTGAAGGACGACGGGCGCGGGATGGATCCCGAGGCGATCCGCGAAAAGGCGATCGCGCGCGGTCTGATCAGCCAGCAGGACCAGCTGACGGAGAAAGAGGTCCTGAACCTCGTCTTCGAGGCGGGACTCTCGACCGCAGAGCAGGTCTCCTCGACCAGCGGCCGTGGCGTCGGCATGGACGTCGTCCGCAACAACCTGGCCGAGATGGGCGGCATGGTCGACCTGATCTCGGCGCCCGGTCGCGGCACGACCGTCACGATCACCCTACCGATCACCCTCGCGATCATCCAGGCGCTGATCGTCGAGGTCGGCGAGGAACGCTTCGCGATCCCGCTCAATTCGGTGCTCGAGACGATGGTCGTCGAGCCCGACCAGATCGGACGCAGCGAGGGACGCGAGGTGCTCAACTTGCGCGGCGAGCCGCTGCTCCTGCGTCGGCTGGGCGAGGAATTCGAGATCCCCTGCGGTACGTCCGACGACCGTCAGTTCGTGGTCGTGCTGGGCATGGGTGATCTGCGACTGGGACTCCTCGTCGACCGCCTCGCGGGACAGCAGGACACGGTCATCAAGCCGATCAAGGGGCCGCTCCAGCAGATCCGCGGGATCGCGGGGGCGACGGAGCTCGGCGACCGCGGCGCGATCCTCGTGATCGACGTCTCGGCGATCGTCGGCGATGCCATCCGGCGAAGGGAGGCCGCATGAGCGAATCCGGGCCGACCGAAGGCGACGCGGGGACGACCGGATCCGACTGGGAAGCGCTGGCGCGAGGGGCCGCGACGGACTTCGACGGCGATGGCGAAGCGACGGCGCAGCACCAGCGCGAGCTGCTGGTCTTCGGACTCGACGGCACCGCCTACGCCGTGCCGGTCGAGCGGGTCCGTGAGATCGTGCGCATGCGGGAGCTCACGCGGATTCCGCGGGTGCCGGCCTGGCTGCTCGGCGTGGTCGCGCTCCGGGGCGAAGTGGTCGAGGTCGTCGATCTGCGCCGGCGGCTCGGTCTCGGCGCCTCGACCCCCGACCGCTCGAATCGCATCATCGTGCTGCACGGCGACGCCGACCGGGTCACCGGCCTGCTGGTCGACTCCGTCAGCGAGGTCTATCGCATCGCGGACGAAGAGGTCCTGCCCGCCCAGGGACTCGACGTCGCGAGCGTCTCCGAGGTGTGTCCGCGCGGCGAAGAATTCGTCTCCATCCTCGACGTCGAACGAGCACTGGGGGTGGCCGATGCCTAGCGCCGCGCTGCCCATGCACGAAGCCTCGACGGTGAACCTCGCGTGCTTCGAGGTGAAGGGGCAGATCTACGCCCTCGAAGTCGCCTACGTGCGCGAGATCGTCCGCATCCAGGAGATCACGCCGCTGCCGAACGCGCCCGCGCTGATCGAGGGCGTGATCGACCTGCGAGGCGCGGTGATTCCTGTCCTGGATCTGTCGCGCGTGCTGAATCGCGGCCGCGGCGACGACGGCATGCATGCCCGGATCGTCGTGCTCGAGATCGACGGTCTCGTGATCGGCTTGTGGGTCGACGCCGCGACCGACGTGTTGGGCCTCGAGGTGAACCGCCTCGAGGACGTTCCGGACCTCGCTTCCCACGCCGGCTACGACGCGGTTCGCCACGTCGTGCGACGGGAGGGCGAGGCCCCGGTGATGGTGTTGTCGCTCGAGACCCTGGTCGAGAGCGTGTACCGCTCCGCGCTGCCTGCGCAGCCCGAGCGAGGAGAGAGCCGTTGAGCGCCCCGGACTCCGAATTCAACGATCCGCGACCCGAGGTCGGAGAGATCGATCCCCGCGACCGGCGCCGGCAGCGCCTGCTCGACCTGTTGCTGCCTCTGCCCATGGTGGTGGCGGTCTCGGCCTACCTCGCGTGGGTCGCGCGCCCGTCCGCCGTAGAGAGCGTCGCGATCTTCCTCGGCTACGCGCTGCCGCCGATCGCCGGGTGTCTGGTCATCCAGCGCAGCGCCGACATGCGCTCGCCGGAGGCGATTCCGTCGAAGGCGCATCGCACGATGCTGACCTTCTCCCTCGCGTCCGTGGTGCTCGTTCCGACACTGCTGGTCGTCGTCGGGGACGCCGGTTGGCTGTCCCCGACCCTCGTCCAGAGCCTCGTGCTCTGCGCCGTGGTCAACGCGGGCGCGACCGCGCAGCTCTGCTTCTACCACGCCCGACGACGCCTCGCGCACGTCCGCCGTGACGCCGTCGCGTCGGAGACCACGGTGCCCGCAGCGCGAATGGTCTCGCGGATGCGGATCGCGATCGTCCTACCCGCGGTCGCCGGCATGCTCCTGGTGGCCGACGTGTCTTCGCACCTCGCAGCGCGCGACGCGGCCCGGGACCGCGCCGATTTCGCCGTGGCCGCGACCCGGGCGCTCGTCGGAGGCGGCGGGGCGTTGCAGGATCGCGTTCGATCCGTGCTTCCGAGCGAACGATTCTGGCCGGGCGACGTGACGGCTTTCGCGGTCGATTCCGACGCGATCGGGGCGGTCGACGTCGGCAAGATCCCCGATGCATTCCTCGCAGCGGTCGACTCCGCCCTCGCGCGGGGGGAGACCACGGGACCGATCACGATGCGCGGCGCCGAGGGCGTGGGCGCGTTCGGCACGGGGGCGGACGGAGGATCGATCGCGGTCTTCGTCGCTCCTTCCGAAGCCTCTGGCAGTCACCGCGCAGCCCTCTGGCTCGTGTTGGCCGCGGGTGTGATGACGGCCTGGTTCGCGAGCCGGGTCTCCGACGACCTCGGCCGCGCGGTCGACAACGTCGGCGCACACGCACGACGCCTCGCTTCGGGCGACCTGCGCGAGGCGCCGGTGAGCGCCGCGGACGACGAGTTCGGAGACCTCGAGCAGGGCCTGGTAAACGTGGCGACCGCTTTCCGGGGGACCCTCGGTGAAGCACGCCGCGCGGCGGACGGCGTCGAATCGACGATCGCCGAGCTCGGAGAGGCCCTTCTCGGCATCGCAGAGGCGAGCAACGACCAGGCCCGCAAGGTCGAGCAGGTCCACGGCCTGGTGACGTCGATCGCCGAGCAGATCGGCGAATCCCAGGGCAGCGCGACGGCACTTACGACCGGCATCGACGAGTCGAGCAACTCGGTGCTCGAGCTCGGCGCCGCCGGGGACGAGCTGAACGAGACGGCCTCGGTCCTGACCTCGAAGGTCGACGCGGTGTCCGACTCCCTCGAGCAGATGGTGCGCAGCGTGAAGGAGGTCGGTGCGACGACCGACCGCCTCGCGGAAGCGTCGGAAGAGACGTCTTCGAGCATGGAGGAGATGGCCAGCGCGATGCGCGCCGTCGACACCGCGGCGGAGACGACGATGAACCTGTCCCGCGACGTGGTCGACAAGGCCGAGCTCGGCCAGGCGAAGGTGGTCCAGACGATCGCCGGCATGGAGGCGATTCGTGAAGCGACCGACGCGGCCGAGAGCGTGATCCGCGGCCTCGGCGCACGGACGAACGAGATCGGCGGCATCCTCGACGTGATCGACGACGTGGCTGACGAGACGAACCTGCTCGCGCTCAACGCGGCGATCATCGCGGCGCAGGCGGGAGAGCAGGGCAAGGCGTTCTCGGTCGTGGCGGACGAGATCAAGGAGCTGGCGGATCGCGTGCTCGCGAGCACGAAGGAGATCGGCGGGCTGATCCGGGCCGTGCAGGAAGAGAGCGAGAACGCGATCGGTGCCATCGAGGCCGGATCCGCGAGCGTGATGGGCGGCGTCGACCTCTCCGCGGAAGCGGGCAAGACCCTCGAGGAGATCACCGAGGCCAGCCGGGAGTCCGGGACGCGCATCAGCGAGATCGTGAACTCGGTGCGCGAGCAGACGAAGGCGGCGTCTCACGTCGTGGCGCTCATGGAGCGGGTCCGCGAGTCCGCCGACCAGATTGGCGCGGCGAGCAACGAACAGGATCGCGGCAACGAGATCGTCTACCGCTCGGCGCTCACCATGCGCGAGGTCGCTCAGCAGGTGCGACGCACCACCGAGGATCAGGCGGCGGGCTTCGGTCGCATTCGCGAGAACGTGTCGGGCGTGCGTGGCGCGGTCGAACGCATCAGCGGGTCCCTCGGCGATCAGTCGACGGTCTGCGAGCAGGTGCAGGCGGTGCTCGACGGGGTCGCCGAAGGCAGCCGCTCGAACGAAGAGGCGGCCCGCCGAGTGCGCGAGGCGATGGAAACGCTTGCCCGGGAAGCCTTCGAATTGCGCGGAAACGTCGAACGGTTCCGCTGTTAGGGTGCCGCGCCGAGCGAGCGCTTCGCGCGGGGGGAGAACGAAGATGGTTGCTGGATGTCCGAAGTGCAGTGCACGCTACCGAGTGGATGCGGATCGGATCGGCCCGGACGGTGCGAAGCTCCGCTGCACGAAGTGCTCGGCCGTGTTCCTCGTCCGCGCGCCGAAGGTGGCGGAGCCCGCGCCTCCGGCGGAAGCGCCGGCTCCGGTCGACGCCGCGGCGCAGACGACCCCGTCCGCGGAGCCCCCGGAGACCCCGCAGCCGACGCTGGCGGATTCGCCCGAAACGCAGCCGTCCGCTCACGACGTGTCGGAGCCGCCGGAGCCGCCGGAGCCGCCCGAGGACGTCGACCGCGAGCGACTCGTGTTGATCGCCGATCCGGGCGACGCCCGGGGCAAGGCCAGCGCCGAGGCCGTTCGCAGCTGGGGTCTGCACCCGCACCTCGTTCAGGACGGTGTCGAGGCGATGCTCGCGATCCAGCGCCTGCTCCCGCGCGCGGTCGTGCTCGACGCGGCGCTGCCCAAGATGTTCGGCTTCCAGGTCTGTGAGGTCGTGAAGCGAAACGAGAGCCTCCGGGACACCGTGGTCGTACTCGTCGGCGCGATCCACCATCAGACGCGGTACCGCCGCGACCCATCGGACCTCTATGGCGCCGACGTCTACATCGAACAGCCGGATCTGCCGGACGGCCTGCAGCCGATCCTGCGTGAGGGCGGTCTTCCCATGGGCGGCACTGCGCCGCCCGCGCCGGAGCCGACCTTCGAGGCACCGGCACCGCCGGAGCCCGCGATCGAGGCACCGGAACCGGAGCCGACGTTCGAAGCGCCTGCGCCGCCGCCCGCACCCGAGCCGACGTTCGAAGCGCCGGTGCCCGAGCCCTCTCTCGAGGTGCCGAGCGCCGAGACGGCCGCGCCCGAGGCGGCGCTCGAGTTCGTGAGCGAACCGCCGGCCGCTGCGCCGACGGAGGCTCCGGTCGCGGAGGAGGATCCCGAGACCGCCGAGGAGCGCGAGCGCGCCCTGCGCCTCGCGCGGATCGCGGTGTCCGAGATGCTCCTCTATCAGCCTGAGAAGTTCGAGCAAGCCGCGCGGGACGGGAATCTGGAGCAGGCCCTCGATCTCGAGATCCAGGAGGCGCGCGCGCTGCTCCGCCAGCGCATTCGAGAGGACGTTCGCGAAGAGACCGACTTCATCATGGACGAGTTGAACCGCGTCGCCGCGGAGCGGAGCGCGCAAGGATGAGCGTCGGCCTGACCCAGGAAGAGCGGGCACGGATCCTCGACGGGCTCGACAGCTCCGACGAAGAGGTGCGCCGCCTGTCGGTCGAGCAGCTCCTGCTGCTCCCGGCAGAGGAGGCGGCTCCGCGGTTGTGCGAGTGCCTCGGAGATCCCGGCTGGCGGGTGCGCAAGGCCGCCGTCGAGCGACTCGTCACCTGCCGACACGACGCGAACGTGCAGGAATTGCTGGTGGCCTCGCTCTCCGACGGCGACAACCCCGGGCGCCGCAACGCCGCGTTCGAGGCCCTCGTCGCGTGCGGGACCGGTGTCACCACGAGACTCGTCGAAGAGATCGGCAGCGACGACGTCGACGTGCGCAAGCTCGTGGTCGACACGCTCGCGGCGATCGGCGACCCCGACAGCCGCACGCCTCTGCGTGGCGCGCTCGAAGATGCCGACGCCAACGTCCGCGCTGCCGCGGCCGAAGCCCTCGGCGTCGTCGGCGGGGTCGAGGAGATCACTGCGCTGCTCTCGATCGTGACGCAATCCGAGGAGGACGTACTCGTCCGCCTCTCCGCACTCCGCGCGCTGTCGCGCATGGAAGCCAGCGTCGGTGTGTCGAGCCTCGGCGACGTCCTCGACCAGTCCTTGCTGCGTCCGGCGGCCTACGAGCTGCTCGGTTTCTCCATGGACCCGGAGGCGACCGAAGCGCTGATCAAGGGGCTCGCGAGCGGCAGTCGATCGAGCCGCGAGGGCGCGATGGGCGCGCTGCTCCGGACGTTGTCCCGACTCGATGCAGACGACCAGGACCAGTTGATCGAAAGGCTCCGCACCGCCGCCGCCGCCAACGAGCGGTTGGTCGAGCTCGGTTGCGAGCGACTCGAACACGCGGATCTCGGCAGTCGCATGATGCTGATCCAGTTCCTCGGCCTGATCGCGGACGCGCGAGCGTTCGTTCCGATCCTCGTGTCGGGCCGCGACGAGGCGATCGAGGAGCTGGCGGATCAGACCCTCGAATCCTTCGGAAAGCGCCTGCCCGAGGCCCTCGACGGTTGCTGGGCAGGGCTCGACTTCGACCTGAAGACCCGCGCCTGCGCGGTCCTGGGAAGGATCCGCGGCAACGTCGCGGAGCGACTGCTCGCCGACGGGCTGGGCTCCGCGGATTCGGAGCTTCGTTCTGTCGCGGCGACCGCGCTCGGGCAGGGCGGCTTCTTCGACCGCATGCCGGACCTCGTGCGCCGACTCGAAGGCGCAGCGCGGGAGGAGGACGTCGACGGCGAAGACGAGGTGTCTACGATCGTCTCCGCGATCGTCGCGCTCGCGGAACACGACGCTGCGGCCGACACGGGCGTCGACGTCCAGCTGGTCGGGATGCTCTCGAGCCGGCTCGCCGGCGCAGCGGAACCGGTTCGCCTCGCGATCGCGAAGGTGTTGGCGCGGCTCGGACGTGACCAGGACGAAGAGGTGATCGGCTACCTGCTCAAGGACGAATCTGCGTCCGTGCGCCGCGCCGCCGTTCAGGCGCTCGGCCGATTCGACTTCGACCGGGCCCGGGACGCGTTGCGACTCGCGCTGGGGGACGAGTCGAGCGGCGTGCGAATCGCGGCGACGACCGTACTCGGACGCTCGAATCGCCCGGAAGCCGCTGCCGACCTCACCGGCCAGATGCTCGACGACGACGCGCGCGTGGTCTCCGTGGCGCTGCGTTCGCTCGGCCGGCTCCACCGAGGCCGTGGGCTGAATTCCGGCGATCTCAAGACCTCGATCGCGCCGGCCCTCGACCGGGAGCCCCTGGTCGCGCTCGCCGCGCTCGATGCGTTGATGGAGGTCGGCGGGGACTCTGCCGGCCGACTCGCGTTGGTCGCGATCGCGCGACCGGAGGCGGACGTCGTCCGCGCCGCGGTCGCCTGCGTCGGTGCTCATGGCGACGAGCGCAGCCTCGCCGAGATCCTTCCGGTCGTTGCTCACGAGGACTGGTCCGTGCGCGCGGAGGTCGTGCAGGTCCTCTCGGATCGCGCCTATCGCAAGGGCCTGCCGGCGCTGATGCGTCGACTCGAGGTCGAGGACGACGCTTTCGTACGCGAGGCGATCCTTCGCGCAACCCTCCGGCTCGAGGAGTAGGGCGACCGAATGCTGGACGATCCCACGAGCCTGTCCCTGACGGATACCGAGTTCCGCCTCTTCGCGGATCTGATCCGGGGTCGTTGTGGTCTGCACTTCGACGAGGACACGCGTTACATCGTCGAGAAGCGGCTGGCGCGGCACATCCAGGAGTCGGATGCCGGCAGCTTCACGTCCTACATCTATCAGCTGCGGCACGGCGCGAACGCCGACGACGAGTTCTCGAAGCTGGTCGACGTGCTGACGACGAACGAGACCTACTTCTTCCGTGAGCGCGCACAGCTGACCGCGCTCGTGCACGAGATCATCCCCGAGATGCTCTCCCGCCAGCAGGAGATCAAGCGGCCGATCTCGATCTGGTCCGCGGGCTGCTCGAGCGGAGAGGAGCCCTTCTCCATCGTGATGATGGCGCTCGAGGCGAACCTCGTGCCCGGTCGGGACTTCCGGGTCTACGCGTCGGACATCTCGCGCGCCGTGCTCTCGAAGGCGCGCCGTGGCATCTACCGCGAGGCTTCGTTCCGGGAGACCGACCCGTCGATGCGTCTCCACTACTTCGCGCAGAAGGACGGGCTGATGCGCATCTCCGACGAGGTGAAGCGCCACGTCGACTTCGTGCACATGAACCTGCTCGACTCGGCGAAGACGAGCCTGCTCGGCACGATGGACGTGATCCTCTGCCGGAACGTGATCATCTACTTCGACCTCGAGACCAAGAAGCAGGTGATGGCGACCTTCCACGACAAGCTCCGGCCGGGTGGCTACCTGCTGCTGGGGCACTCGGAATCCCTGATCAACGTGACCTCCGACTTCGAGCTGAAGCACCTGAGCCGCGATCTCGTGTATCGCCGGCCGGTGCCGGGTGAAGAGAAGGAGGATCCGTGGAACGCGCTCGCGAGGGCGGGGATCTCGTCGGCCGAGGCCGACGGGCCGGAGCAGCTCTGATGGAGAAGCGCGGCCCGATCAGGATTCTCGTCATCGATGATTCGGCCTTCTCGCGCCAGACCATCACGCGCATGGTCGAGACCTCGCCGCTCGTCGAAGTCGTCGGCGCTGCCCGCGATGGCGAAGACGCCCTGCGGAAGACCTTCGAACTCGAGCCCGACCTGATCACGCTCGACCTCGAGATGCCGCGCATGGACGGGTTCACGTTCCTGCGCCTCGTGATGGCCAAGCGGCCGACGCCGGTGATCGTCGTCTCGGGCCGGGCCGGGGAGGACGACGTCTTCAAGGCGCTCGATCTCGGTGCCGTCGACTTCATCGCGAAGCCCAGCGCGAGGGCGGCCCTCGAGCTCCAGTCGATCGAGGAGGCGCTGATCCGCAAGGTGCACGCGACCCGCGATCTGCGGATCGACAAGGTCTCCGAGCGGATCCAGGCCTCGCCGCCGGTGTTGGCCGAGCGTGCGCCCAGGGCGCCGCGGGGGAGACCGGACGGCGATCTACCGATCGTGGTCGTCGGCTCCTCGACCGGAGGGCCGGCCGCGCTGATGCAGACCTTCGGTGCCTTCACCGACGTGCCCCCCTGCGCGTTCTTCGTTGCGCAACACATGCCGGCGGGATTCACCCGGGGCTTCGCCGAGCGACTCGATCGACTGACGCCGTTCCGCGTGCGCGAGGCCATCGGAGGCGAGTCGCCCGAGCCCGGGACCGTCCTGATCGCGCCCGGGGGCCGCCACATGGAGCTCGAGACCCGCGGGAATCGCGTCGTCACCGCGGTGCAAGACGACGACGGTCGCGACAAATACGTGCCTTCGGTCGATCGACTCTTCATTTCTGCCGCGAAGGTGTACGGAGAGCGCCTGGTCTCGGTCGTCCTCACGGGGATGGGGGACGACGGACGGGAAGGCGCGTGTCAAGTCAAGGCCGCCGGAGGACGAGTGATAGCGGAGTCCGAGGAAACGGCGGTGATCTATGGGATGCCGAAACAGGTGGTCAACGCCGGCGTTGCCGACGCGGTGCTGCCCCTGAACGAGGTGCCCGTCGCCGTTCAACGGGGCATCGGAGACATCCGATCCCGAGAGACGAGAGACCGAGGTCGCGTATGAGCGAAACGGACGATAGCCAGGGTGGAGATCGCGGCGAAGCGGTGCTCGCGATCTTCCAGCGAGGCGCCGAGTTCACCAAGCAGATCCTCGACGAGAACACGCGGCTTCGGCGCACGCTCTCTGAGGTGCAGCTGCGTCATGGACAAGCCGCGCAGAGCGACGACGAGTGGGACAAACTCCGGCACGAGCTGATCCACAAGATCGAAGAGCTCGAGAGCCAGAACGAGAACATTCTCGAGCAGCTCCGCTCGGTCGAAGGCGAGAACCTGCAATTCGCCGAGCGCTACGTCGAGGTCGAGGAAGAGAACAACAACCTCGCGAACCTCTACGTCGCCAGCTACCAGTTGCACTCGACGCTCGACCCGAGCGAGGTCGTGAAGGTCATCCTCGAGATCGTGATCAACCTGATCGGCGCCGAGGTATTCGGCGTGTACGTCTGCGAGGAAGGCACCGACGAACTCCGCACGGTCGCCGCCGAGGGCGAGGTGATTTCGGCGTTCCCGACGCTGCACGTGGGCGAAGGCCTCGTCGGTCGCAGCGTCGCCGAGGGCGAAGTCCAGCTCGGTGATCCCGCGATCTCCGGCGGTCCGCCGAGCCGCGGTGGCGAGCCCGTCGTGGCGATCCCGCTGCGCGTCGACGACAAGCCGATCGGCGCGATCGTGATCTACAGGCTGCTCCAGCAGAAGGACGGCTTCTCGGCGCTCGACAACGAGCTCTTCACCCTGCTGGCCGGACACGCGGCGACGGCCATCTTCGCGTCCCGGCTCTATGCACAATCCGAGCGGAAGCTGAGCACCATCCAGGGGTTCATCGATCTGCTGACCAAGTGACGTTCTGGTGGGACGGCAGGCGGCCAATCAATCGCCTACGTCCGCCGCACGGACCGGAACGAAACTGATTCTCGAGTGAGGTGTAGGACATGGCGGGTCAGCGAATCCTGATCGTCGAAGACAGTCCCACGATGCGACAGCTACTGGTCTTCGCGCTCAAGCGAATGAAGGGCGTCGACATCGTCGAAGCGCAGGACGGCATGGACGGCTTGCGCAAGGTCACGAGCGATCACTTCGATCTGGCCTTCGTGGACATCAACATGCCCGTGATGGACGGACTGAAACTCATCAGCCTGATCCGTGGTGAGCAGAACCTCGCCGACATGCCGATCTGCGTGATCACGACCGAGGGCGCCAAGGAGGATCGCGAGCGCGCGATCGGACTCGGCGCGAACGAGTATCTGACGAAGCCGATCCAGGCGAACAAGGTGCTCGCGGTCGCCAAGGCGCTCCTCAAGCTCGACGGCTGAGCCGAGGACGCCAAGCCTTCCGGGCGACGCGCAGCGTCCCTCGTGCCTCGCCGGATTCCGCCTCGGCGGCCCGCATGCTATCGGTCTCCCATGCCGCGCACCGGGCCCGTCCCTCGCACGCACTACGCCCTCGAACCCGCCCTCGCAGCGCGAGTCGCCGGAGCGCTCCTGCTCCTGCTGGTCGCCGCGGCCTGTGGCTATCGCTCCGCCGGCGCTCCGCCGGAAGGTGCCGCCGGCGACGCCGACGACGTCACCTCGGTGGCGGTGATCGCGTTGCAGAACGACTCCCCTGAGCCCTGGCTCGACCGGGTCGTGACCGACGCCCTGCGGCGGGAACTCGGGGTGCGGTCGGCGCTCCGGCTCGTCTCGGACCCGCAGCGTGCGGACTACGTGGTGCGCGGCCGGGTCAAGCCCCTCGGACTGCGCAGCAACAGCTTCTCGAGCTTCGTCGTCGCCCTCGAATACCAGGTGACCCTCGCGCTCGATCTCGAGGTCCTGCGCCGACAAGGCGATGTGATCCGGCTCCCCGCCGCGGCGCTCTCGGAGAACGACGTCTACCTGGCGAGCCAGGACGTCGAGGTGACTCGGACGAACCGCCTGGAGGCGCTGCGCCATCTTTCCGACGTACTCGCGACGCGCGTCGCGGACCGGCTCGAGTGGCTTTCACGGCCTGCGGCTCCGCCCAAGGCCCCGGGAGCCGCGGGCGGATGAGCGTGACGCAGGTCAAGAGCGAGCTCGCGAAGGGGCAGGTGCGGCCGGCCTATCTACTCGCCGGCAGCGAGCCGCTGCTGCGCGATGAGGCCCTCGCGGCGATCGAATCCGCGGTGCTTGCCGACGGGCCGCGCGACTTCAATCTCGACCGAATCGAGGTCGGGCCCGCGACGCCGGGCCGATTGGAGGAGTCCCTCGCGACGTTGCCGGTGATGGCTTCGCATCGGCTCGTGCTGGTGCGCGAGACGGAGGGGCGCGGCGCGAAGCTCGATGCCAACTGGGGCGAGGTGATCGTGAGCTGGATCGCGACGAGCGGCCCCGAGGCCGCGAGCGTGCTCGTCGTCGTGTGCGGCAAGGCGGACAAGCGCAGCAAGTGGGTGAAGGCGTTCAAGGACCCGGCGCTGCTCGTCGAATGCGAGGCGCCGAAGAAGGCGCGTGAGCTCGCTGGCTTCCTCGCGGCGGAGGCGAAGGGGCAGGGCGTCGACCTCGATCCCGACGCGGCGTCGTTGCTCGCGGATCGCGTCGGGCCACAGCTCCTGCTGCTGCGGCAGGAGATCGAAAAGGCCAGCCTGCTCGCCGGTCCGGGCGAGACGGTGACGCGCAAGCACGTGGAGGCGTCGGTCTCGGCGGTCGCCGAGGAGCCGATCTGGGATCTCACCGACGCGATCGGTCAGGGGCGAACGGCGGACGCGGTCGATCTGCTGTCGCGACTGATCGCGCAGGGCGCGGCGCCGCCCGCGATCCTCGGAGCGCTGGCCTCGCACTTCAGGCGACTGGTTCGCGTCGGCCACGGCGAGTCGGTGCCGGGACCGCCCTTCGTGGTGAAGAAGCTGACGCAGCAGGCGCGGCGATATCCGGCTCGGCGGCTCGTCACGTGTCTACGCGCGATCCACCGCACCGACGTCGAGCTCAAGGGCGCGAGCGTGATGCGCTCGGAACGAGCGCTCGAGCAGCTGGTGCTGGGACTGGCGAGCTGAACTGAACCTCGGCGGGATGCCCGAGGCCCCTACGCGCTCTTGACGGCGTTCAGTCGCTTGGCGAGGCGACCGACGCTGCGGTCCGCGCGCTTCTTCGGGATCACGCCCTTGGTGGCGGCGCGACGGATCGAGCGCTCAGCGGCGGCGAAGGCCTCGGCGGCCTTGTCCGCGTCGCCGGAGTCGAGGGCTTCACGGCAGAGCTTCACGACCGTCCGCATCTGCGTACGGATGTGCTGGTTGCGCTTGCGGCGGCGCTCGGACTGGCGAATTCGCTTGAGCGCGGACTTGTGATTGGCCAAGGCGGCCTCTCCTTGCTGATTGAGTGCAGCGGCTGGTTGAGCGCGGCGGCTCGTTGAGCGCGGCGGCTCGTTGAGTGCCGCGGCTTCGAGGGCGTCGGACGCCTCGGAGCGGGCTGCGGCATGCCGGGCCCGGGAGGCCCTGCCGCTGGGCGCGGCATCATAGGCTCAGAAGGCCCTGTCGTCGAGGGGAGCGGATTCGTGTGCGGATGGACCCGCTCCGCCAAGGCCGGGCGGTGCCCGGGTCGACCCGACGTATCCGGGGGGAGGGGCCCTCGATTCGACGCTGTGCGCGTGGTCTCGCGCTCAGACGTCCGGGACGGGTCCGGTCTTCAGCCGAGCGCCGGTCCCGCCGATGAGAACCTCCGAATCCATCCGTTCGGAGGGCATTTCGGTGACCTGTCGCCGGTTATCTGCACACGGGCTCGCGCGCCTCGCGCCCTTCTTCATCGCCATCGCCCTCGCGATGTTGCTGGTCTCGACCGCCGTCGGGGCGGAGTCCGCAGTGGCGCCAGTGACGACGACCGAGTCCGTCGCGAGCGCGGGTGAGGTCGCCGATCCGGCGGCCGATCCCTGGCTCAGCGACCAGGCGCCGGTCCTCGCCAACCCCGTCGAAGTCGCCGAAGAGCGGGTCGACGCGGCCTGGCGTGGCGCCCATCCGACGGATCACGCTCGCGCGGCGGCCCTTCGGCGGGTACGGCTCGAGTTCGGACTCGGCGACCTCGTCGGTCCTGCGACCGTGATCGCCGCCAACGCGACCGACGACGAGCGCCATCTGCTCACGGACCTGGCCCGCGATCTCGCGCCCGGTGTGCCCGCCTTCCGGTTCGACCACGCGTTCGCGCTCCTGGGCTCCGGCGACACTGGCGCAGGCACCCTCGCGCTCGTTGAGGCCGGTTGGGCGATCGCCCAGAGCCTGGTGGCGCAACTCTGGTGGCTCGAGAACGTCAGCTACGTCGTACTGGCGGTGCTGGTCGCGGCGTCCTTCGCTTTCATGCTGCTCGCCGCTCTGCTCGTCTGGCCGCACGCGGCCCACGACCTGGGTGACCTGCTGAGCGCGGACACCCCGAACTTCGCGCGCCATGCGGCCCTCGCCGCATTGCTGCTCACGCCCGTCGTGTTCGGGGAAGGCCTCCTCGGATTCGCCCTGGCGCTCTTCGCCCTGGGCTTCTGGTACGGCGGAAGTCGGCAGCGGAACGCCCTGGCGATGGCCGCGATCCTGTTCGTGGTCGGCGTCCACCCCGTCGCGAAGCTCTCGGCGGTTTCGCGCCAGCTCGTCGACGGGGATCCCGTGGTGGCGAGCACGTTGCGAGTGCTCGGCGACCACGAAGCCACCGCCGACGTCGAGGTGCTGGAGGCGGCGGCCCCGACCGATGCGATCGCGGCCCACGCCCTGGCGTATCGCGATCGGCGTCACGGACTCACCGAATCCAGCCGGGAACGTCTGCTCGCGATCGTCGAGGCGCATCCGAGCGACTTCGTCGCGCTCGCCAACCTCGGAAACATCGAGCAGCGGCGCGGGAACGGCGCCGCGGCGATCGACTACTACGAGCGGGCCGCAGCGGTCGAATACGACGCGACGCTGCTCTTCGATCTCAGCCAGGCCTATGCCGGCGCCTTCCGGATGGAAGAGTACGAAGCGACCATCGCCCGGGCGCAGGGCGTCGACGGCGAGGAAGTCGCGGCGCTGTCGAGCCTCGGCGAGGCGACCCTCGTCGCGGATCTCGGCTTTCCGATGTTCCAGCTCCGGGACCGCTTCACGGGCGTATTGCTGGCGGCCGAAGCGGAGTCGCGCCTGATGGCCATCGTCGTCCCCGGCCGGCTCTCCGGCGCGTGGTACGTGACGGCCGGGGCCTTCGCGATCCTCGCGCTGCTCGGGCTCCTCGTCGCCGACCGCTGGGACCACGCGAGCAACTGCCATCGCTGCGGACATCGCATCTGCAACCGATGTGAGGACACGGTCTGGAGCAGCGAGATCTGCGAGGACTGCCACCACCTGTTCCAGTACCCCGAGGCGACCGATCCGTCCCTCCGGATGGCGCGCCTGCAGGCGCTCTCGGAGCGGGAGGTGCGCTTCGACCGCGTGTGGCTCGCGCTGTCGATCCTGGTGCCGGGCGTGGCCGGCTTCTCCGCGCGGCGTCCGGATCTGGCGATGCTGGGGCTCCTGTTCTTCGCCTGGATCGCGGCGGCCGTCGTCTGGCCCACGGGACCCTTCGAGGATCCGCTCCTGATGGGTGACGCCGCCTGGCTCGCCTTCGCGCTGCCCGGCGTGATCGCGGCCTTCGCGTACGCCGGGGTGGTCGTGCTCGGACTGATCGTCCGGAAGAGCCGTTAGAGCCGTTAGGCGGCGAGAGGGAAACGCATGTCGGTCGCGCTTCACGGCAATCTCAGTGACTTCGGCATCGCCGAGGTCTTTCAACTCATTGGTCAGCAACGCAAGACCGGCACCCTCGTGGTCGAGGGCCGTGGCGGCACGATCTTTCTCGCCTTCGACGAAGGACGCGTAGTGCGCGGCGGGCCGGACGATGCCCGCGGCGCGCGCGACCCGCTCGGTCCGCAGCTCGTTCGCGCCGGCTATCTCACCCGGGAGCAGTGGGGCGACCTGCAGCAGGAGAGCGAACGCTCCGCCCGCCCGCTCACCGACCTCCTGCTCGGCGCGGGCTTGATCGAGCCGCAGACCCTCGACGAGGTCCAGGATCTGCTCACGCGCGAGACGGTCTTCGACGTCATGCGCCGGAGCCACGGCGACTTCAACTTCATCGCGGAATCGATCGCGCACGAGACTGCACCGGAACGTCTGCTCGGGGCCGAACAGATCCTGATGGACGGCCTGCGCATGCTCGACGAATGGCAGACCTTCGTGTCGGTCGTTCCGGGCGAGGACACCGTGTTCCGCCGCGTCGGCCAACTCGCGGCGGCGCGGGCGCTCACACGCGGCGAGGGCGACGCCCGTCTGGAGCACACCGAACGCGTGCTCCAGCTCGTAGACGGCCGGCTCTCGGTCCGTCGTATCATCGACCTCTCGCGCGTCGGCACATTCGAAGCGACGCGTGCGCTCGCGGAGCTCCGACAGGCGGGCGTGATCGACGTCGCGAGCGAAGCGCCGCGCAAGGCGCGCAAGCAGCCGAAGCGGAGCGGCCCGCGCGTGCCGGTCCTGCCGCTCCTGCGAGCGGCGCTGGCCACTGTCATTCCCTTCGTCGCGCTCGGCGTGCTCGGCCATACGGCGCTCGAGCGCGCCGAGCAGGGTGGCGGAGTGCCCGGAATCGCGCTGCCGATCCGGCCGGCAGCCCAGTTCGGCGATCGCTTCGAGATCGAACGGATCCGCGGAGAGCTCGAGGTGCATTGGTTCGAGCAGGGCCGGTATCCGGAGAGTCTCGCAGGACTCGTCGGTCGAATCGATTCTTTGACACCGGAGAGGCTCGGCGACTACTATTACGCCGTACGGACCGACGAAGTCGTCCTTCTTCCACCCATCCGCTAAATCCACGGAAATTCGACTGAATCGGAGTTCACCCCCTGGCTCGAGAACGCAGCGAAGAGCAGCAGCCTCTCTCCACCCCCGCCCCGACCTCAGGCCAGGGAGCCGCATCCCCGCCCTCCGATGCCACGGAGTCCACGGATTCCACGGAGCACGAAGAGACGCGCGAGGCCGTCGTCTTCGACGACAACGGGATGGCCGTCGCACTCTACGGAGACGGCGAGCAGACCCTTCGCCTGGTCGAGCGCTCGATCGGCGTCGCCGTCCACGCGCGGGGCAACGAGCTCAGCCTCGAAGGCGAGCCCGACCGCGTGGCTCTCGCGCGCCGGGTGCTCGAGGAGCTCTACGGCCAGATCGAACGGGGCCAGGCCGTCCGCAACGCCGACGTGCGGCACGTGATCCGGATGCTCTCGGACGAGCCCGACGTCCAGCTCTCCGACGTCTACGAGAACGTCCTCCAGCGCGGCTCGCGTCGCGTCATCCGTGCGAAGAACCTCGCCCAGCGTCGCTACGTCGACGCGATCCAAAAGCACGACATCGCGATCGCGATCGGCCCCGCCGGCACGGGCAAGACCTACCTGGCGATGGCGATGGCCGTCGCGGCGCTCCATCGCAAGGAGATCTCGCGGATCATCCTCACCCGCCCTGCAGTCGAGGCGGGGGAGCGATTGGGCTTCCTGCCCGGTGACCTCGCGGAGAAGGTCGACCCGTACATGCGTCCTCTTTACGACGCGCTGCGGGACATGATGGACATGGAGAAGGCGCAGCGCCTGATCGAGCGCGGCACGATCGAAGTCGCTCCTCTGGCCTTCATGCGCGGCCGGACGCTCAACGACTCGTTCGTGATCCTCGACGAGGCGCAGAACACGACCGGCGAGCAGATGAAGATGTTCCTCACGCGCCTCGGCGAGAACTCGAAGGCCGTGATCACCGGCGACGTCACCCAGATCGACCTGCCTTCCGGGACGGAGAGCGGCCTGATCGAAGCGGCGCGGGTGCTGCAGAGCGTGCGCGGGATCGGCTTCATCCGTTTCCAGCCCGAGGACGTGGTGCGACATCCGCTGGTGCAGTCGATCATCCAGGCCTACGACCGCGCGCGCGCCAGCAGGGATGGCGGGCGTCCGCGCGCGGAGGCACGCAGCGCGGACGAGCCGGAATCCTCGGAATGAGCCCGACCGCCGGCGAGCCGGTGGGCTCGATCCGGTGAGCGTCATGATCTCCGGACCGCCCGAAGCGATCCGGGGTTCGAGGGTTGACGTCCCTCGGCTGCGACGCCGCGCGCGCGGAATCCTGCGCGCGATCGGGCAGTCCCGTTCGGAGCTCTCGATCGCCCTGGTCGACGACTTCGCCATCGCCGAGCTGAACGGCGAGTGGCGCGCGAAGCCGCGGGCGACCGATGTGCTCTCGTTCTCCCTCGTCGAGGGCGACTTCGCCGACCACCGCGGCGGCATGCTCGGCGACGTGGTGATCTCGGTCGAGACCGCCGCGGCCCAGGCGGCCGAGCGGAAGCGCGGACTCGACGACACCGTCGCCCGTCTCCTCGTCCACGGCGTCCTTCACCTCATCGGTCACGATCACGAGGACGACGACGAGGCCCGCGTGATGGCGGCCGAGGAGCGTCGCGTCTGGCGGGCGCTGTCGCCGTGACTGCCGAAGCGCAGGGCGCGCCCGACACTCCGAACGGCGCCGAGCAGGCGAACCGCCGCGCGCTCCTGCTCTTTGGCCTGCTCACCTTCCTGGCATTCCCCCACGAGCTGCCCCTGGGCACCGGCCTCGCCGTCGACCTGGGCCTCGTCGCCACCTGGCTCGTGCCCGCCGCGCTCGTCGTGGGGATCGATGGCCTCTCTCCCCGTCGTGCGTTCCGCGCGGCCCTCGTCACGAGCTTCCTCGCGCACACGTTCTTCTTCTATTGGTTCATGGTCGTGGTCGTGATCTACGCAGGGATGCCCTTGGCGCTCGGCATCCTCGCGCCCGTCGTGCCCGCGCTCTACGTGGCGCCCTTTACCGCGCTCTTCGCCTGGGCGTTCGCGCGCTTCGCGCGGCCGGGGTTGCCCGGGATCCTGCTCGGCGCCGCGCTGTGGGTCGCGGTCGACTGGGCGCGGGGACATTTCCTGGGCGGCTTTCCGTGGGCGACCCTCGGCTACGGCCTCCACCTCGACGTCCCGCTCCTCGGGTGGACGCGAATCGGAGGCGTCTACGTCCTGTCCTTCGCGGCCGCGGCGGTCGGGTTGGCGCTCGCCGCGTGGTGGCTCGACCGGAGCGCGTCGCGTCGCCGCGGTTTGTCGATCGTCGCGGTGACGGTGCTGGCCGCGCACGTTCCGGGTTGGTGGCTCGGGAGCGACGCCGCCGTCTCGCACGAGACGGTCCGGGTCGCCGCGATCCAGGGCAACATCGATCAACGACAGAAATGGGACGCCGAGCGGCGAGAGAAGATCTTCGCGACGTACCTGCGACTCACCGACGAGGCCGCGGCCCAGGCGGATTGGATCGTGTGGCCGGAAACCGCGGTGCCCGGATTCATCGAGCACGACCGCGGTCTGCGCGTGCGCCTCGAGCGCCGCGCAAGAACGGGGGGCGTCAGCCTGGTCGTCGGCGGAATGGGTCTCGAGGTCGAGTCGCAGCCCGAGCGCCGGTACGTCTACCACGACTCCGCGTTCCTCTTCGATTCCGAGACCGGGCTCGAGGATCGCTACGACAAGACGCACCTCGTTCCCTTCGGTGAGTACGTGCCGCTGCGAGACCTCATGGGGCGCTTCTTTCAGGCCCTCGCGACCGGGCTCTCGGACAACGACGTGACGCCCGGTGAACGCCCCAGGAATTTCGTGATGCGCGGGACGGTCGATGGAGGCGAGCGGCGGCTCGTCGGCGCGCCGATCTGCTACGAGCTGATCTTCCCCGACCTGGTGCGACGGATGGGCGGGGAGGGCGCCACGGCGCTCCTCGCGATCACCAACGATGCCTGGTACGGTCGCACCGGAGCCCCCCACCAGTTCCTGGCAATGACCGCGATGCGCGCGGCGGAGAATGGTCTGCCGATCGTGCGCGCCGCCAATACCGGCGTGTCGGCGTTGATCGATGCGCGGGGGCGGGTGCGTTCGCGCAGCCCGCTCTTCGAGGAAGCGGTCGTGGCGGGGGAGATCGAGATCCCGAAGGAGCGGACGCCGACTTTCTATGCAAAGCACGGCGACGTATTCGCCGCGGGATGCACGCTGGCGTGGGTTTTCAGCGCCACCTGGGCGCTGTTCCAGGAACGAAGAACGCACCGAACGTCCGACGCCGGGGGCCAATCTGCGGACCATTCGGACGATGACTGAGTCGAGCGCTCGGACGGAGAGAAGGACCGAGAGATGATTGGGGAGAACGACGCACGTTTCGATGTCGGCGAGCTCGCCGAACGGATTCGCGATCTGCGGAGCCGGTTCGACGAGTTCCGGGGGCGTCTTTGACGTAGCCGGTTTGCGCGCCCAGCTGGGGGAGCTCGACTCCGAGATGGCGCGCCCCGATCTCTGGGACGACCCCGAAGCCGCCCAGTCCGTGGGTCGGAAGAAGAACGCCGTCGAGGCAGAGCTGCGGCTCCACGATCGCCTCGAATCGGGGCTCGAGGACGTCGACGTCTCCCTCGAGCTCGCCCAGGAAGAGAAGGACGTCTCGCTGTTGTCCGAAGCGCTCGAGCAGTGCGACCAGCTCGAAGGCGTGCTCGAGCAGGCCGAGGTCCAGCAGCTGCTCGGTGGGGAATACGACGGGAGCGACGCGTTGCTCTCGATCAATTCGGGCGCGGGCGGAACCGACGCCTGCGACTGGGCCGAGATGCTATTGCGGATGTATCTCCGCTGGGCCGAGCGGCGCGAGTTCAAGACCGAGATCCTCGACATCCAGGAAGCGGAGGAGGCGGGCATCCGCGGCGTGACCCTGCGCATCGAAGGCGAATACGCCTACGGCTACCTGAACACCGAGCAGGGCGTGCACCGGCTCGTGCGCATCTCCCCCTTCGACTCGAACGCGCGGCGCCACACCGCCTTCGCGAGCGTGACCGCGGTGCCGGAGATCGACGACGCGGTCGAGGTCGAGATCGACGAGGGCGACCTGCGCGTCGACACCTATCGTGCGAGCGGCGCCGGCGGCCAGCACGTCAACAAGACCGATTCCGCGGTGCGCCTCACGCACATTCCGACGGGGATCGTCGCCCAGTGCCAGAACGAGCGGTCCCAGCACAAGAACCGCGCGACGGCGATGAAGATCATGCGCGCCAAGCTCTTCGAACTCGAGCGGCAGCAGCAGCAGGCGAAGGTCGAAGAGTTGACCGGTGAGAAGCGCGAGATCGGCTTCGGCAGCCAGATCCGCTCCTACACGCTCCACCCGCAGCAGCGCGCCAAGGACCACCGCACGGACCTCGAGATCGGCAACGTCGAGGGCGTCCTCGACGGCGACCTCGACGCCTTCATCCGGGCGACGCTGCTCACGCAAGGTGCGCAGCTCCGCGCCGCGAACGAAGGGAAGGGTTAGGCGATTGGACGGACTGGTCCGGAGCCTCATGGCGAGTCTCGACGCCGCCGGCGGCAGCCTTGCCGTCGCGTTCATCGTGACCCTCGCCGCGGGCATCCTGGCGATGACCCTCGTGTATCTCGGCTCGGCGCTGCTCGTGCTCGACCGCTTCGCACGGGTGTCCCGGGGTTGGGTCGGGCCCGTGCTCGCGGCGGTCTTCGTGACCGCGCTCGTCGCGCTGCTCACGACCGTCGAGGCGTTTCCGGCGGACGCGGTCTACACGTGGGACGAGTGGCGCGAAGTGTTCAGGGAGAGCGTGATCGCGAGCGTCGTGTCCTGCACGTTCTTCGTGATCGTCGCGAAGCTGCTCCTCCACTTCCTCTCCCAGACGACGACGAGTCGCCTCGCGACCGGCCTGGCGGCCCTGGGCGTCGGGCTCGTGCTGGGGGCGACCGGCGAGCCCGCCGGCGTGCTCGCCACGATCGGCGCCGCGTTCGCGGTCCTCGTGATCTGCGCGGGCCTCCAGCGGGTGCGCGTGAGCGAGACCCTGAAGACGGTCGCGATCCTGATGCGCTTCGTCGTGCTCGGGCTCGTGCCGGGGCTCGTCGCCGCGATGATCCCGAACCCCGACGTGCACGCCTACGCAGCGGGCGCCGGGGCGGGGGGCCTCGCCCTGCTCTCCGGGACCGTCGCGCTCGGCCTCGTGCCGCTGGCGATCGCCGGCTTCGTCGCGATGCGCCGGAGCGTCGAGTGGTTCATCGCGATCCGCTACCTCGTCGCGAAGCGACGGCAGGTCTTCATCTCCGCCATCACCGCGATCTGCGTCGGTGGGATCGCCGCCGGCGTGTGGCTCATCATCGTCGTGCTCTCCGTCATGAACGGCTTCGAGCAGACCTGGCGCGACGAGATCCTCGGCAATCGTGCGCACTTCACGGTGCACTCGAGCTTCGGCCCCTTCCTCGACCACGAGAAGGTCCTCGAAGACGTGCTCTCGGTCCCCGGCGTCGAAGCGGCGAGTCCCTACGTCGACGCCGAAGGCATGGTGCGCGGGAGTCAGGGTCAGATCGCCAGCGTGCGCGTGCGCGGGATCGACCCTGAGACCGTCGGCGACGTGACGGACCTCGAAAACGACCTGCGCCCGCTGTGGGAAGAGGGCAAGGAGGAGCTCGGCCTCCACGGCGACGATCGAGACAGTCTCGGCGCGCGCTTCTCCGCCCTCGGCGAGAACCCGAAGGCCCCCGGGATCATCGTGGGGGGACAGCTGGCGATGTCGATGGGCCTCGCGATCGGCGACACCATGCTGCTGATCTCGCCCTTCGGCGGACCGCCGACGCCCCTCGGTCCCGGCCCACGCCTCAAGCGCTTCACGGTCGTCGGCGTCTTCGAGTCGAGTTTCTACCAATACGACGAGGCCTTCACGTATACGACGCTCCAGGCCGCGCGCGACTTCCGCAAGACCGGCGAGATCGTCGACGGGATCGAGGCGCGCACGACCGATCACTACCGTTCCCAGATCGTCGGCGAGCAGGTCGAAGAGGCGGTCGGCGGTTACCCCTACTACACCCGCGACTGGAAGCAGGTCTTTCCGGCGTTCTTCCAGGCGCTCAAGACCGAGCGCGTGATGATGTTCCTGCTGCTCACGATGATCATGGTCGTGGCCGCGTTCGTGATCGTCGCGACCCTCGTCATGATGATCATGGAGAAGTCGAGCGACATCGCGATCCTGAAGGCGATGGGCGCGGAGGACGCGTTGATCGAACGGATCTTCGCCCTCGAAGGCACGCTGATCGGTCTCGTCGGGACCTTCCTCGGCGTCGGCGCGGGGATCGCCGTCACCGGCCAGCTCTCGTGGATCCAGGACATCATCGAGCGCGTGACCGGGATCGATACGCTTCCGGCGAGCGTCTACCAGTTCAGCGAGCTGCCGTCCCGGGTCGATCCGACCCAGGTGGCCGGCGTCGCGGCGATCGCGATGATCCTGTCCCTCGGTGCGACCCTCCTGCCGAGTCGGCAGGGGGCGCGGATCGACCCCGCGGCGGGGCTGCGACATGAGTGAGGACGTTTCATTGCAGGCCGTCCGCGAGACGCCGCTCGTCGAGATCCGTGGCCTCGAGCGCTCGTTCGAGACCGGAGGTGGTCGGGTCGACGTACTCTCTGGGCTCGGCCTCGACATCGCCGAAGGCGACCGGATCGCGATCGTCGGACAGAGCGGCGTCGGCAAGTCGACCTTCCTGCACATCCTGGGGACGCTCGACCATCCGAGCGCCGGGGTCGTCCGGTTCCGGGGGGACGACGTCTTCGCCCGGTCGCGCGAGTCGCTGTCGGAGCTGCGCGGACACTTCCTAGGGTTCGTGTTCCAGTTCCATCACCTGCTTCCGGAGTTCACGGCGATCGAGAACGTGATGATGCCGGGGCTGATCCAGGGCCTCTCCCAGGACGAGATGCGGACGCGGGCCGAGACGATGCTGGGCGATGTCGGTCTGTCGCACCGGATCGAGCACGCCGTGGGCAAGCTCTCGGGCGGCGAACGCCAGCGGGTCGCCGTCGCGCGCGCCCTCGTCCTCGATCCGCCCCTGGTCCTCGCGGACGAGCCGACGGGCAACCTCGATCCCGCCACCGGAGACCAGGTCGCGGAGCTCCTCTTCGAGATGAACCGCACGCGGGGCACCACCCTGGTCGTGGTGACCCACAGCAAGCGCATGGCGGACCAGCTCGGGCGCGTCCTCGTCCTGAACGAGGGGCGCCTCCACGAAGGCGAGGCCGGGACTGCGGTCGTCTGACCGGAATCGCGTGGGACACCGCCCAGCGACGGGCGGTTGCACCTCCCGGGTCTCGTAACCCCCCGTCGATGCGGCGTTTCCGGGCCGAAATCGGCATTGAACTCGCCCCGGCGCTCACATACCCTCGGCGTCGCTTCGGGCAGCCGACCGCCGGTGGGGTCGAGCCGGCGCCCCTTCGAGCTCTCTCCTTCCACCCCTCACGACGAGCCAGACCGGACGGCGCCCTTCGCGGCGTGGGTCCGCGCAGGGGAAAACCGTGCCGCCGATCGAGGGGGGACAGCGGAGCGCCGGATCGCCGCGGCGGTGTCGGAGCAACGTCGCGCACCGCGCACTCGCGCTGCTGTTGCCGCTCGCCGTCGCAGCGATGGCCCTCGCCTCGGCGTCGACGAGTTCTGCGCAGGAAGAGTTCGGTGCGATCGTCTTTCCGGGCGAGGAACGCGGTGGCGCCGGGCAACAGATCGCGGTGCTTCCCTTCCGTCTGAACAGTGAAGGCACCCTCGGGTTCCTGACCGAATCCCTCGACGAGCTCCTCGCCCAGCGCATCGAAGCAGGGGGCGACGTCGGCGCAGTCGCGACGCGCGATCTCGAGGGGCCGGACGCCCGCGCCCTCGACGGCGACGACCGCTCCGACGCGACCTTGCGCGCCCGGGCCGCGTCCCTCGGACTCGACGGCCTCGTCGCCGGGTCCGTGACGGAGCTCGCAGGACGCTTCAGCGTGGACGTGCGCGTGGTCCCGGTTGCCGATCCCGGCGGTGCGACGTCTCTCGTGCTGACCGCCGGGAGTGACCGTGAGCTGCTCGATCGGCTCGGCGAGCTCGCGGACCAGATCGCCGCGACGCTTCGCGGCGGACAACCCGAGCGCGTCGTCGATGTCCGGTTCGAGGGCGCCGGGCCGCTCGAGGAGTCCCTTCGCGCATTGTTGACGCTGCGGACCGGGGCACGCTTCCACGCGGCGGCGCTCGAGGCAGATCGCCGGGCGATCGCCGACGATCCCCGCGTCGCGAACGTCGTCGCGCGCTCCCAACAGACCGACGACGGGGTCGTCCTCGTCTATCAGGTCGTCAGCGCGGATCGGATCCTCGCCGGCGGCACGACGCAAGCGATCGGCGACCCCGTCGCCGAGATCGTGATTCGCGGCAACCGCCGCGTCGAAGAGGAAGCGATCCGGGCCCGGCTGCGCACCACGATCGGGCTTCCGGCGGACGCCGCGCAGATCGCCCGGGACGTGCGCGCGATCTTCGCGCAGGGCTTCTTCGAGGACGTCCGGGTGTTCCGGGAGACGCTGCCCGGGGGTTGGCGGTTGATCTACGAAGTCTCCGAGAGCCCAGTGGTTCGCGAGATCACGATCTCCGGCAACGACAACATCGACGGCGACGACATCAAGGAAGCGCTGACCCTCACGACCGGGGTGCCGCTCGACTTCCCTCTCCTGCGCGAGAATCAGGAGCGCGTGACCGCGGTCTACAAGACCGAGGGGTACTACCTCGCCGAGGTCTCCTACGAGATCGAGGAGATCACCGACGGCTCGGTCGCGATCAACTTCGACGTCGAAGAAGGCGAGGAGTTGAAGCTTCGCGAGATCGTCTTCGAGGGCAACGAGGCGTTCGACGACGACGATCTCACGACGGGCTTCACGACGCAGACCTGGAAGTGGTATTCGCTCGCGACGAGCTGGTTCGACCGGACGGGCAAGTATGCGGAGCCGGTCTTCCTGCGCGACCTGCGGCTGATCGAGCAGCTGTACACCGACACCGGTTACGTACAGGCGCGCGTGGAGGGGCCCGAAGTCGATGCGCGCGAGGAGGGCATCTTCCTCAAGGTCAAGATCACCGAGGGCCCGCAGTTCAAGGTCGGCAACCTCTCGGTCCAGGGCGACGACACGATCGACCTCGACGCCCTTCGCGAGAAGATCCAGCTCGAGGAGGGGGAGATCTTCAGTCGCTCGAATCTCACCTCCGACGTCGAGATCCTGGAGTCCCACTACACCGACCGCGGCTTCTTCTTCGCCAACGTGAACCCGCTCACCCAGACGAACCAGGAGAAGCTGACCGTCGACGTCGCCTTCACCGTAGAGAAAGGGCCGCTCTACTTCGTGCGGAACGTCGACGTGCGCGGCAACACTCGGACCGTCGACTCGGTGATCCGCCGTGAGATCCGGCTCGTCGAGGGGCAGCTCTACTCGGCGCGGGCGCTCCAGGTCTCGAGCACGCGGATCCGTCGCCTCGGATTCTTCGAGGACGTCGCCTTCGAACCGAACACGACGGACGACCCGTCCCAGCTGGATCTCGACGTAAACGTCGTCGAGCGCCCGACCGGCGCCTTCAGCTTCGGCGCGGGCTTCTCGAGCGCGGACAACTTCATCTTCACCGCGTCGCTGTCGCAATCGAATCTCTTCGGTCGCGGCTACGGCGCGAACATCTCCGCGGACATCGGCGGCAACTCGAGTCGCTATTTCATCTCCCTGTCCGACCCCTACTTTCTGGGCTCGACCTTCAGCTTCAGCGCCACGGCCTTTCTCACCCAGGTCCGCTTCAACGACTTCGAGCAGGATCGGCAGGGTCTGGAGATCGGCGTAGGCCACGCGCTCACCGTCGACAACGCCGCGCGCATCTTCCTCAATTACAGCTTCGCCGAACAGCGCGTGAAGCAGAACACGAACCTCGACTCCCTCGCGTCCCCCGTCCTGCGCCAGGTCCTTCAGGGGCGCCAGAGCACGAGTCGGCTCGGCATGTCCGCCGTGATCGACACGCGCAACGACCGCTTCGCGGCGACGAACGGCTACATCGTCACGGGCAGCATGGACTACGCCGGCCTCGGTGGCTTCTCCAAGTTCGTGACCCTCGAGGCGCGTGCCGGCTACTACTTTGGCGCGCCGGACTGGCTCTTCGACCGCTCTACCTTCGTGATCGCGACGCGCATGGGACACGCCTTCCCCTTGAACGTGATCGGTGACTTCGATCTCGGCTTCAAGAATTCGACCGTGTGCGCGGATCCGAGCAACTGTACGAACGCCGGCAACCTGGATCAGCTCGACGATGACGTGCAGTTGCCGCTCACCGAGCGCTACTTCCTCGGCGGCCTCGGCTCGCAGCAGCTTCGTGGCTACCAGGGGCGCTCCGTCGGTCCCCGGCGCGCGCGATTGCAGGCGACCGAGCTCGCGACGGGTCGCGTCTACCACCCGGTCGGGACGGTCCTTCGCAGCAATCCCGCGACCGGTCAGCTGATCGCCGTCTGCGACGACACGAATCGCACCTCACCGCTCAACTTCGGCAACCGCAACGGCATCTGCAACTCGACCGGTGACAAGGAATACGACGACTTCGACGACATCAACGAAGCGCAGGTGATCGGCGGCAGCGCCTTCATCAGCAACAGCTTCGAATACCGCTTCCCGATCTCGGAGGAGATCGGCCTGCTGGGGATCGGCTTCATCGACGCGGGCAACTCGTTCCGCGAAGGGCAGATCCTGTTCGACGTAACCCAGTGGCGCTACGGTTACGGCGGCGGCGTGTTGTGGTTTTCCCCCTTCGGTCCGCTTCAGCTGGTCCTCGGATTCCCGGTCGACCCCCGCGCCGATGAGTCGAGTCCCGTCTTCGAATTCTCGGTCGGCGGCCTCGGTATTTGACCCCTGATTCCGAACCTCCGGGTTCGGCCCTTTCGACGACGCACGCCCGATTCGAGGGCGCGCTCAGGAGACGACAGACATGACATTCGATCGCGCCTTGATGCTGGTCGCGCTCGGCCTCGCCCTCGGCTGGGGCCTCGGAGCGACGAACGAGCCGACCAAGATCGGCTTCGTCGACGCCCAGCAGGTCCTGACACAGACGCGGGCGGGCAAGTCCGCGCGCGAGGAGCTCGAGCGGAAGATTCGCGAGGTCGAGACCCAGATCGGCCCGCTCGTGCAGGAGTACGAGACCAAGGGCAAGGAGCTCGAAGCCCGTCGCATGGCGCTCTCGGAGGACGCACTGAAGGAAAAGGTGCTCGATCTCCAGTCCCTCGAGAATCGCATCAAGGGCATGCAGGCCGAAGCACAGGGCAAGATGGAGATCGACCAGCAGCGCCTCGTCGGACCGATCCAGGAGAAGTTCCTCGACGTCGTGAAGGAGATCGGTCGGGAGAACGGCTACTCCGCGATCATGAGCGCCGACGCGCCGGGCCTGATCTACCGCCGTGAGGCCCACGACCTGACCGAGCTCGTGATCAAGACCTTCGACGGGAAGAGCTGAGCCCGGCTCGTGACGATGCCCGTTCCCGTGCAGAGCTGATCGGAGCCGCGCCCGATGACTTCGACCGAAGCGCTGCCGCGCGTGCCGAGCGTCCATCCGACGGCCTGCGTCGAGGATGGGGCGATTCTCGCCCCGGGCGTGGCCGTCGGTGCGTTCGCCTTCGTCGGACGTGAGGTCGAGCTCGCGCAGGGCGTCGAGGTCGGTCAGCACGCGACGTTGATCGGGCGCACCCGCGTCGGTCCGGGCTGCCGGATCTTCCCGCACGCGGTCCTCGGCGGAGAGCCCCAGGACACCGAGTTCAACGGCGAGGCCACGAGCCTCGAGATCGGAGCGCGCACGGTCCTGCGCGAGCACGTGACCGTGAACATCGGGACGGCGAGGGGCGGCGGCTGCACGCGACTCGGTGAAGACAACTACCTGATGAACGGCGCCCACGTCGGGCACGATTGTCAGATCGGCGATCAAACGATCATCAGTCCCTTCTGCGGTCTCGGCGGCCACACCCAGGTCGACGACTACGCCGTCCTCGGGGCGTACACGGGGCTCCATCAGCACGCGCGGGTCGGCGAGTCGGTAATGGTCGCGGGCGGCGCGAAGGTGTCCCGGGACGCACCGCCCTTCACGATGGTCGCCGGGGATCGCGCGAAGATCGTGGGCTTGAATTCAGTCGGCCTGAAGCGGCGGGGATTCTCCGCGGAGACCCGATCCCAGATCAAGCACGCGTTTCGCTTGATCTTCCAATCGAAGCTCCGACTCGAGGACGCGCTCGCACGCGTCGACGAAGAGATCGGCGCGGTCGCCGAGGTCGAGCGGCTCGTCACCTTCCTGCGCAAGACCGAGCGCGGCTTCTGCCGCTGACGCGGTATCCGAGGGCCTGCGGATGGGCGAGGGCAGGGTCGGACTGATCGCGGGGGGTGGCGCGCTGCCGCGCGAAGCGCTGGCGGCGTTGGCGCAGGAAGGCTTCGAGCCGATCGTCTTCGGATTCGAAGGGATCACCGCCGAGCCCTTGCTCGTGGAGGCCGTTCGACTTCGCCTTGGTCAGGTGGACGCGTTGCTGACGGGTCTGCGCGCCGCGGGGGCCGAGTCGGCGTTGATCGTCGGACACTTCGATCCGGACCTCGAACCGCCCGGCACCCGGGACTTCATGCCCGACGACACCGGACGCCAGCTGATGAAGACAGTCGCCGGGCGGTCGCCGGTCGCGTCGATGCGCGCGATCGCGGATTGGCTGGAGGGGCAGGGGTGTGCGCTCCTGCGACAGGACGAAGCGCTCGCGGCGCTGCTCGCCGAGGAGGGTCCGCTCGCCTCGCGTGAGCCGGACGAATCCCTGCTTCGCGATCTCGCCGTCGGGCGTGCCGCCCTGGATGGCGGGTCATCGGAGGCGCTCACGCAGGCCGTGGCCGTACGGGATGCGCGGGTCGTGGCCCACGAGTCCGCCGAAGGGACGGACGCGCTGATCCGTCGCGCCCGCGCCGAGGCCGGGCCCGGCTTCACCCTGGTGAAAGGGGCGCGGCCGGGGCAGGACCCGCGCCTCGATCTGCCGGCGATCGGTCCGGGCACGGTGGCCGTGCTGCGCGAAGCCGACGCGGCCGCCCTGGCGATCGAGGCCGGGGCGACCCTCGTGATCGAGCGCGCGGTCGTCTCGCAAGCGCTCGATGAAGCGGGTCTCGTCGCGTGGGGATATCGCGCTCGTAACGAGAGTGGAGCCTGACGTGCGGCGGATCGCGGTGATCGGGGCGGGACCGATGGGGCGACTCCACGCGCGGGCCGTCTCGCGGCGCGCGGCTGCGATCGGGGACTGCGTCCTCGAAGCGGTGGTCGATCGGCACCCCGCGCGGAGCGAGCGCGTGACCGGCGAGTTCGGGGGGCGCGCGCTCACGGCGGTGGCGGCGCTCTGCGGCGTCGATGCGTTGGCACGAGTCGATGCCGCGATCGTCGCGGTCCCGACCGGGGAGCAGGCGGGCGCGAGTGAGGCGTTGATCGACGCCGGCCTCGATCTGCTCGTCGAGAAGCCGATGACCGGGACCGCGGCGGGGGCGGTGCGGCTCGCTCGACACGCGGCGGACGCAGGACGCATCCTGGCGGTCGGGCACACCGAGTGGTGGAACCCGGTCTGGCCGCGGCTCCTGGCTGCGTGCGGCACGCCGCGACGGGTGACGCTCGAGCGCCGGCATCCGCCGACCGAGCGTGGGCTCGACCTCGACGTCGTGCAGGACTTCATGATCCATGACCTCGATTGGGTCCGACGCACCTTCGCCGGCGAGCTCGCTTCCCTCGAAGTGGAGGGCCGGCCCGTCCGGAACGAACGGGTCGACGAAGCCCGGGTCGAGCTCACCTTCGACGACGGAGCCACGGCGCACCTCGAAGCGAGTCGCGTGCACGCGAATCGCTCGCGTCGGGTCGAGATCGAGGGGACGGCCGCGCGGGGGACCGGGGATCTGCTCACAGGCGAGATCTCGCTGGAAGACGGTGAAGCGGTGTGCGCCGCGCAGGACGTCTCGGGGCCGCTGGAAGAGCCCCTGGATCGTCAGCTCGAGGACCTGCTCGATGCGTGCGTCTCGCGAAAGGCCCCCGTGAACGACGCCGGGCACGGTGTGGCGACGCTCGAGTGGGTCGATCGAATTCGTGCGCGAATCCAGGGAGATCCTGCGTGAGCGCAGGGCGGCCCGGCGCACGCGCGAACGAAGCGACGGTCTGGGTCTCGGCCGGCGACGCGTCCGGTGACACCATCGCCGCGGACTTCGTGCGCGCGTTCGGAGAGCGTCGGCCGGAGGCGCGCTTCGTCGGGCTCGGCGGGCCCGAGATGGCCAGCGCCGGGGTCGAGCGCGTGGCGGACCAGCGCGCGCTCGCGGTCGGGGGCCTGCTCGAATGGCTTCCGAGCGCGGGCCGGATCGCGCAGACGTGGAGGCGCGTGATCCGCGGCCTGCGTGCGCATCGCCCCGACCTCTACGTGGTCGTCGATTCCGGCGGCTTCCACCTTCCCTTCATGCGCCTCGCCCGCGCGCTCGCCCCCGCGCCGATCCTCTACTATGTGGCGCCCCAGGTCTGGGTCTGGCGCGCCGGACGAGTGCGCCGGATCGCCGCGCGCGCGGATCGCATCGCGGTCGTCTGGCCCTTCGAGCCCCCGTTCTGGGCCGAACGCGGCGTCACCACGGACTTCGTCGGTCATCCGATCCTCGATCGTGAAGTCGCGCGGGCGCCGGCAGCGTCGGCCCGAGCGGAGGCCCGGCGATCGCTCGGCGTGGCGCCCGACGCAACGCTGATCGGTCTCTTTCCGGGCAGTCGGCGGAACGAGATCGCGCGCCATCTACCCGCCCACCTCGGGGCCCTCGCGCGCCTGCGCCGCGATCGACCCGAGCTCGAGGGCGTGGTCGTCCGCGCCCCGTCGCTCGACGAGCGCCGCATCGAGTCGATCGCGCAGGCCGCGGGCTTCGCCCCGCCGCGAATCGTCCCGGCCTCGCCGGAGTGGCTGGATGCCATCGACGTCGGTCTCAGCAAGCCCGGAACGATCACCCTCGAGCTGCTGCTCCGGGAAAAGCCGATGGTCGTGACGGGGCGCGCGCATCCGCTCTCTGTCGCCCTGGTGGGTCGCAGCTTCGAAGGCAAGCGTTTGGCGCTCCCGAACCTGATCGCGGGGGCGACGATCGTCCCGGAGCTGCTCCAGGACGATGTGACCCCGGATCGAATCGCCGACGCGCTTGCGCCACTCTTACCTGGGCACGACGGATCGTCCGAGTCCGCCCGAAACCAGATCGGCGAGTTGCGCCGGGCGCGTTCGCGACTGGGAGAGCCCGGGGCCTCGCGTCGCGTCGCGGCGTTGGCGGAGGAGCTGCTTGGGACCGATCGCACATAGCCTCGCGGCGCTGATGGCGCTCGGATCGTCTCCGGCGCTGGCACTCGCGCTCCTCCTGCGCCCTTCGCTGCGGAAGCATTTCGGCGAACGCCTGGGACGGCTGCCCGACGCGCTCGCGCGCGGCGAAGCGCCGATCTACGTGCACGCCTCGAGCGTCGGCGAGGCGAAGGCGGCCGCGCGCCTGATCGAGCGCCTCGAGGCCGACGGTCTTCCGGTCGTCGCCACCACGTCGACCCTGGCCGGTCGACGCGTCTTCCACCGGGATCGACCCCACGGTGACGCCCATCTCTTTCCCCTCGATCATCTCTGGACGGTGGAGGCGCTCCTCCGGAGGGCGCGCCCGTCGCTCTCGGTGTTGATCGAGACGGAGCTGTGGCCGAGCTGGATCGCGGGTTGCGCGCGCCACGACGTGCCGGTCGTCGTCGCGTCCGGTCGTCTCTCGGATCGATCCTTTCCGCGCTACCGGAAGCTGCGTCGTCTATTGAGACCGACCCTCGCTCGGATCGAGGCGGTCGGCGCGCGCACCGAGCTCGACGCGGAGCGCTTCGTCGAGCTCGGCGTGCCCGGGGCGCGCGTGCGGGTGACCGGGGATCTGAAGCTCGACCCGCCTCCCGACCAGCCGGCGCTCTCGATCGATCTGATCCGAGGGCTCGCGGATACGCCCGTCGCGATCGGCGGGAGCACTCATGAAGGGGAAGAGACCGCGCTGCTCGATGCGATGGCGACGGCCGAGAAGGCGGGGCATGCGTTCGTCCTCGTGCTGGCGCCGCGACGCGTCGCGCGCTGCGGCGAAGTCGTTGGACTCGTCCGCGCCGCCGGTCGGCGCGTCCTGCGTCGCAGCGAGCTCGAGGGACGCCATCTCGTTCCGGGGGAGGTCCTCGTCCTCGATTCGATCGGGGAACTGCCGGCCCTCTACGCCACCGCGTCGATCGCCTTCGTCGGGGGAACCCTCGCGCCGGTCGGTGGACACAACCTGGTCGAGCCCGTGCACGCGGGCTGCCCGGTGCTCTTCGGGCCGCGCATCGAGAACGTCCGCAAGATCGTCGAGATCCTCGCGATCGGCGACGCGGGTCGTCGCGTCGCGAATGCCGACGCCCTCGCGGGCGAGCTCGTTTCGGCCTTCGACGACCTCGAGGCGTGCCGCGTGCGGGGCGAGATCGGCCGCGAAGCGCTCGAGGCCCATCGGGGCAGCGTCGAACAGACCCGGATCCTGATCGAAGAGGTGATCGCACGCCGTGCCCCGGCAATCGACTGAACGATCGCGCTGGGCCGCCGCCGGGATCCGCTTCCTGGGCGGGGTGGTTGCGCAGGCCGCGCGCATCGATCGGGCGGTCGGAACCCGGAGCCGTGCCGTCCGCGGCCGACCGGGCTGTGCGGTCGTGAGCGTGGGTGGGCTGACCCTCGGTGGTGCAGGCAAGACGCCGACCGCCGCGGCGCTCGCGCGATGTATCGCTGCGACCGGACGGCGGGTCGTGATCGCGAGTCGTGGATACGGGGGGCGCGCTCGAGACCCGGTCACGGTCGTCTCCGACGGGCGCACCGTGCGCGCGCACGCGGAACACACGGGGGACGAGTCCCTCGTGCTCGCAGCGCATGCGCCCGGCATCCCGGTCCTGGTCGGGCGCGATCGCCGGGTCGTCGGTCATCGCGCGGTCTCGGGATTCGATGCGGAGGTGCTCGTCCTCGACGATGCGCTCCAGCACCACGGTCTCGATCGGGACTTCGACCTCGTCTGCGTCGACGGCGTGGCGGGCCTCGGCAACGGGCGCGTCGTTCCGGCGGGCCCGCTGCGCGAACCGGCGTCGGCCCTGCGCGCGGCGGATGCCGTCGTGCTCGTCGATGCGGACGAGGGAACCGACGAGCTGGCCACTTCGCTCGGAGAGCGGCTGGCGGACGGGGTGCCGATCCTTCGCGGACGGCGCACGGCGACGGCGCTCGAGCCGCATGGCGGTGGTGAAGCGATCTCACCGAAGACGCTCGCAGGTCGATCGGTGGGGCTCCTCGCGGGCATCGCGCGCCCGGCCTCTCTCCGGCGGAGCCTGGAGAACCTGGGGGCGAAGGTCGTCGACGAGAAGATCTTTCCGGATCACCACGCCTACACCGATAAGGACCTCGCCGCTTTGCGTATGGCGGGTGCCGAGTCGTCGGTGACCGAATGGGTCACGACCGAGAAGGACGCCTACAAGATCCTGCCACGTTGGGTCGAAGGCGTCCGCTTGTCGGTCCTGCGCATGGAGGTCGAATTCGACGACCCCGACGCGCTGCGCGATCTCGTGCTCGCACGCTTACGGGCATGCGGTCGGCTCGCCGACTAACGTCGCCAGAATCGACGGTGGCGGCGTATGCGCGCGGTCTCCACAGGCAGACGTGCGAGCAGGGCGCGTCGACGGGCTCGGTCGCCTTCGCAATAGGTCGCGAGGGCCGCCGCGACGACGCGACCCGTGAGCACGCTCGCCCAGCCCGTCTTCTCGCAGGACCGCACGAGCCGCATCCACTCGCGAAGGCGCGCGCGCGGCGAGAGCGGGGCGCCTTCCCGGTGCGCCCGGTCGAAGTCGATCGCGAGACAGCGGAGGCCCCGCGCGTCGTCGGGCTCGAGCAGCAGGTTTCGGAGCTGCAGGTCACCGTGTCGGTAGCCGGCGTCGTGCAGGCGGCGCAGGGTCTCGGCGATCGCGCGTGCCGCGCCGAGGTGGGCCTCGACGCCCGGGTCCGCATCGAGCCAGGCGAGCGCGTCCCGGGCTTCCGGTCGATCCACGGTCGCCGTCGCGATCCGCCAGGTGAGACCCCGGCGCCAGGCGACGGCGAAGGCGGGCTCCACGACCGGCAAGCCCGCCTCGAACGCCGCGCAAACCCGCGCGTGCTCGCGCCTCGCACGGCTCGGTCCCGCATAACGCGCTCCGAGCCACGGACCGAAGGCGCCGCCCCGCCGACCGGGACGCACGCGCACGGCGACCCCCCAGTCCGACGCCGGCAGGAGATGATGGGCGCTGCGTCCGCCGCGCGTGACCTCACCGGAGGTCACGACCGCCTCGGGCGCGCGCCCGAGCATCTCGGCCGCGGGTCGCGAGGCGAAGCGCGGGGCGAGCCACGCGCGCGCGTGCCGGGGGAGGCCGGCGCTCACGACGGGATCCGGTTGCGCCCGCGCCAGACGAGGACGAGCGCCGCGGCCGCGGCCACCCCGTTCGGCAGCCACGGCGCGCTGGCCGGGTCCAGCCGGTCGGCAAGCGCGAGGGACTCGGCCGTCGCGCCGAGGGCGTAGTAGGCGAAGGCCGCGAGCAGGCCGAGGGCGAGGCCGGTCTGTCGCCTTCGATGCTCACTCGCGAGCGCGATCGGCACCCCGAGCCCGGCGAAGAGCAGCGGGGCGAAGGGCAGCGCACGGCGGCGTTGGATCTCGAGGGCGTACTCGCGCGGATCCTTCTCGTCGAGCTCCTGGAGCGGGTCGCCCTCCGCGGCGCGCGCGAGAACCTGGCGGAGTTCGGGCTCGGACATCTGCTTCGGCCGGACCGGCCCGAGTTCCCGGGACAGCAGGTGATGGAGGTCGACCCGGTACGAGAATCCCTCGAAACGGACCCGCTCGTAGCGTTCCGGCGTGTCGGGTCGCGGCTCGACGTGGACCTCGCCGTCCTCGAGCTCGATGCGCAGCTCGCGGGCCTCGGGGTCGAAGGCCATGTGTCCACGCGCGGCGAAGATCCGCAGCGGGACGTCCGGGCGCGTGCGGTCGTAGATCATGATACCGCGCAGGCCGCCCTCGCGATCCCGGTCCTCGACGAAGATCGTGTGGCCCCCGGTATGGCGAAACTTGCCCGGCTCGACGATCGCGCCGCGCGCAGCGACGCGCTCGAAGAGCTCCACGAGGTCGCGGCGGGCGTGGTGCTCGACGCTGGCGAGGAGCCAGGCCGACAGGGCGGTCGCGACGAGGCCGAGGCCGAGGAAGGACACGTGAAAGGCCGTCGGTCCCACGCCGCTCGCTCGCAGTGCGACGAGCTCGCCGTCCCCCGACATGCGGCGGATCGCGAGGAGCAGACCGATCAGGAAGGCGAGCGGAATCGCGTAGGAGAGCGCGACCGGCAGGATCAGCCAGACCGCCCGGCCGAGGTCGGCGGGCGTCATCCCGACGGCGATCAGATCGTCGAAGCGGCGAAGCACGTTCTGCGTGAGCAGCACGACGGTCAGCACGACGAACGTGAGCAGGCAGTACAGCAGGGTCTCGCGCATCACGTAGCCGGAAAGGGTGCGCGCGATTCGCATGCTCCTTATCGTATCGGCCGGGCCCGCACCGCGCCGCAACAGGCGGTTCGCGGTCGAGCTCGCACCGCGCCGCCGAAGGCGCCAGTCCGGGGCCCGAGCGCCGCATTCGACCATGCCGAACCCGCCCCCCGCCGATCGAATCCTGATCCTCCGCCTCGGCGCGATGGGGGACGTGATCCGGACCTTGCCGTCCGTTGCCGCGCTCCGGTCGATCTATCCCGGCGCCCACCTGACCTGGCTCGTCGAGCCCCCCAGCGCCGGGGTCGTCGAAGCATCGGGCCTCGTCGACGAAGTCCTGCTCTTCCCGCGTCATCCGCTCGTCGAAGCGATTCGAGAAGGCGATCCGATGGGCTTCGCGCGGCGCCTGCGGCGCTTCGTCCGGGTGCTGCGCGACCGCCGCTTCGAGGTCAGTGTCGACTTCCACGGCCTGCTCAAGAGCGGCTCTCTCGCTTGGCTCTCCGGGGCACCGATCCGCTTCGGGTACCCGGTGCCGATCGCCCGGGAGCTCGCCTCGCTCTTCGCCAACCGACACGCCGGATTGCACGATCCCGACGCGTCTCGCTTCGAGCGGAACGCCGCCCTGGTCGAAGCGATCGCCGCGGGGACGAAGATCCCGCAGACGCCGTTGCTCGGGGCGTCCCCCCTCGCGCAGGCCCGGCTCACTGCCCGCTTGCGCGCGACCGGCCGCGAGCGCAGCCGCGATTTCGTCCTGCTCCACCCTGGCAGCAGCGTGCGCGCTCGCCACAAGCGGTACCCGGCCGCGGGCTGGGCGGCGGTCGCCCGGGGATTGGCGGCATCGGGGCGCGAGGTGTGGATCGCCTGCGGACCCGACCGACACGAACGCAGCCTCGCGGAGGACATCGTCCAGCGTGCCGACGGGGGTCTCGTGCTCGCCCCGGAGACCCGTTCCTTCGACGATCTCCTGGCGCTGCAGGCTCGGGCCGCCGTGTTCGTCGCTGCCGACTCGGGGCCCCTCCACGCTGCGTCGCTCGCTGGCGTCCCGGTCGTGCAGCTGATCGGCCCGACGCATCCGCGACAGAACGCGCCGTGGCCCGCGAGCCGGAGCCGCCGCGTGCGCGTCCCGCCGCCGTGCGCCCCTTGCCGCGGGGGCTGCGCCCGGCCGGTCTGCATGACCGCGATTCCGCCGGCGTCCGTCGTCGATGCGGCGGACGCGTTGCTCGCGGAGAGCGCGGCGACGACGGCCGCGCGCGCGAACGGTCGCGCCGCCAACGGTGAGCGGGACGCGTGAGCGCGGCGGCGCGGGGGACGGTCGCACGGGACGCGAACGCGCGACCGGCCGAGCGAATCGCGGTGCGCTGCCCGAACTGGCTGGGGGACGTCGTGATGTCGACGCCGGCCCTGCACGCCCTGCGACAGGCGCGTCCGGAGGCGCACGTCACGGCGCTCCTACCCGAGCCGCTGGCTCCGCTCCTCGAGGGCGCCGGGCTGGTCGACGAAGTGTGGGGCATGGCGTCGCGGAGTCCGGAGGGGGGCCTTCGCGCGTGGTCCGTGGACCGGCGGCGGATCGCTCGAGCGGACTTCGATCTCGCGCTCGTGATCCCCGAGTCGGTCTCGTCCGCCTGGCTGATGCGCGCGGCCGGTGTCCGCCGCGTCGTGGGCTTCGCGCAGGATCCCCTGCGAAAGGCCTTGTTGCATGAAGTCGTCCCGGCTCCGGCGGCCTGGGGGCAGCGTCGCCTGGTCTCGCGAGAGCGTTTCTGCACGACGCTCGTCGAGGCCGTCTCTGGATCGCCGGCCGGGCCGGAGCCGGATCTGCGCCTGCGGCTCGGGGTCTCGGCGTCGGAAGTCGCGCGCCTCGACGAGGCCCTGACCGCGGCCGGGTCGTCTTCGTCGTCGTTCGCGACGGCGCCGCCGGTCGTGCTCGCGCCCGGGGCGAGCTTCGGCGAGACCAAGTGCTGGCCGGTGGAGTCCTTTGCGGCGCTCGGGGATCGGCTCGTGGCCGGGGGAGATTCCGTCGTGCTGATCGGGGCACCGGGCGAGGAGGCGCGTGTCGCCGCGGTGGAGACGGCGATGCGCGCGCCGGCGATCGTGCTCGCCGGTCGTCTCGACCTCGGCGCGCTCAAGGCGCTGCTGCGCGGGGCGAAGGCGCTGGTGGCGAACGATGCCGGCGCGCGCCACGTCGCTGCGGCCTTCGGCGTGCCAGGGGTCGTGTTCTTCGGGCCGACCTCGGTCGAGAAGACCGCGGACAACCTCGCCTCGATTGAAGTCCTCGAAACGCAGCACGCCTGCCGTCCGTGTTATGCGCGGACGTGCCCGATCGATCACCGATGCCTGCGAACGATCTCCGTGGACGCTGCCCTCGCGGCGACGACTCGCGCGGTCGCGCGGGCGGGCGCGTGAGCGCCGCCCCCGAAGATGGGCGGGGCGCCGCGGACGTCGATCTCTCGATCGTCATCGCGAGTCACGGGACCGCCGGCCTCCTGGCGGCGTGTCTCGCGTCGATCGAGCAGGCGCGGGACGCGAGCCCGGCCATCGAGCTCGAAACGATCGTCGTCGACAACGCCTCCCCCGACGACAGCGTCGCCTGCGCCCGCTCGTCTTGCCTCGCGCCGCGGGTCCTGGCCTACGCCCGGAATCGCGGCTTCGCCGCCGCGGTCAACGCCGGCGTGGCCTTCGCGCGCGGCCGCTACGTGCTGCTCCTGAACAGCGACGTCGAAGTCCCCCTGCGCCTCCTCGCGGACGCGGTCGCGCTGCTCGACGAAGAGTTGCGCATCGGCGTGCTCGGTCCCGCGCTCGTGCATCCGGACGGGCGCCCGCAGCGATCGGTGCACGTCCTGCCGGGGCTCGACAGCGAGCTGCTGGGAGAGGGCATGGCGCGGCGGCTGCGGCGGCGCGAGCGCGATCACGCCGGTCCGCCGGTCGCGTGGCGGGACGTCGAGGCCGTGCGCGGTGCCGTCTTCTTCGTTCGAAAGGAACTCTTCGAGAAGGTCGGGTCGCTCGACGAGGGGTTCTTCTTCTTCCTCGAGGAGACGGACTTCTGCGCGCGGGTTCGCGGGGCCGGGCATGCGGTGGCGTGGGTGCCGGGTTGGCGCGTGCCGCATCGGCTCGGCGCGAGCAGCAAGCGACGTGCCCCTCTCGCGACGCGCATCGAGTACCTGCGATCTCTGGATCGTGCCCTGCGGCAGCATCGCGGCCCGACCGTGGCGCGGGCGGTCGCGCTCGTCCGATTCCTTCGAGCGGTCGCGGGACTCGTCGTCGCCGCGCTGCCCTCGTTGTTCTCAGTGGCGGCGCGCGCGCGGAACGCCGAGCGGTTGGGCCTCGTGCTGTGGCATCTTCGCGGCCGACCGCCCGAGCCTTCCCTGGCCGATGCCCTGGCATCGGCGTCGTCGGACGAGGATGCAGCGCGGTCGTGAGTCGGGGGGACGCATGATCGCGCGGGACGGCGCTACGTCGGGAGCAGGATCCGAGTCGCTCGCGGCGATCGACGCCGACCGGATCTCCGCACTCCTCGACGCCTGGCAGGGGCGACGGGTGCTCGTCGTGGGCGACCTGATGCTCGACGAATACCGGGCCGGGAACGTCGATCGGGTGAGTCCCGAGGCCCCGGTGCCGGTCGTTCGTGTCGCGGACCGGCAGCTCGCCCTCGGCGGCGCGGGCAACGTCGCGCGGAACGTGGCGGCGCTCGGTGCGCACTGCGCGCTCGTCGGTGCGATCGGGTGCGATGCCGAGGGGGACGCCTTCGCGGCCGCCCTCGAGGACGAAGCAGTCGACGCGCGCGGCGTCTTCCGGTCGCAGTCGCGCCCCACGACCCACAAGCTCCGGATCGCCGCCCGCGATCGACAACTCCTGCGCATCGATCGCGAGCAGACCGATCCGTTCTCGGCGGAGGACGTCGCCACGCTGCGCGCCGCGTGCAAGGTCGCCCTGGAACACTGCGACATCGTCGTGCTCCAGGACTACGACAAGGGGCTCTTCGGCGGCGAGACCGCAGCGTCGATCGTGGCGCGGGCCCGCGCTCGGGGCGTGCCGGTCGTGGCGGACCCGAAGCACGCCCTCGCGCGGTTCCGCGGCGCGGATCTCGTCAAGCCGAACGAAGACGAGGCGCTTCGTTTCGGGGCCTCGGTCGGGGCGGGCGATGCGATCGACCGCGCGCTCCTCGAAAAGCTGCGCGGCGAGATCGGGGGCGGCGAGGTCGTCGTGACCCGGGGCGGCGCCGGCATGTCCGCGCTCGACCGGGACGGAGCGTGCTTCGACGTGCCGACTGAACGCCTCGAGGTCTTCGACGTCCAGGGCGCCGGAGACACGGGCATCGCCGCGCTGGCGCTCGCGAAGGTCGCCCGTGCGTCTCTCGCCGAGGCCTGTATCGTCGCGAACGCCGCGGCCTCGGTCGCGATCGAGAAGATCGGGACGGCGGCGGTCGACGCCGCCGAGCTCCGTGTGAGGCTGCCGCGTGCGATCGCGGCCGCGAAGGCACCCGCCGAGGCGCCAGAGGAAAGATCGTGATCCACAGCATGACCGGATTCGGCCGGGCGACGCGCGACATCGAAGGCCTCGGACTCGAGGTCGAAGCGCGCAGCGTGAACCATCGCCACCTCGACCTGCGGATCCGGTTGCCTCGCGCGCTCGCGGAACAGGAGTCGCGGCTCAAGCAGCGCATCCAGGCCCGCTTGTCCCGTGGCAAGGTCGACGTGACGGTAAACCTGGTGCAAGGCGCGGCGACGACGCAGCTCGAGATCGACGAGACGATCGCCGCCCAGTACGTCGAGGCGGCGGGTCGCTTGCGCGACACCCATGGGCTCGGGGACGCCCTCGACGTGTCCTCGCTGCTCGCTCTTCCGGGTGTCACGCAGCTGATCGAGACCGAGGTCGACGGTGCGGCGCTCGTCGGACCGCTCGAGTCGGCCATCGACGAAGCCGTCGAAGCGCTGGTCGCCATGCGCGCCACCGAAGGGAAGTCCCTCGCGACCGAGTTCGAGGGGCGACTCTCGACCCTCGCGTCCCTCGCCGACGCCTTCGAGGCGCGGGCCTGGGAGGTGGTCGACGTCGCGAAGCAGCGCCTGAAGAAGCGCGCCGAGCAGATCGAGCGCGAGGTCGGCCTGATGGACGAAGCGCGGCTGCACCAGGAGATCGTGATCGCCGCCGATCGCCTCGACATCACCGAGGAGCTCGTCCGTCTGCGAAGTCACGTCGAGCAGTTCCGCGAGACCCTGGCGTCCGCGGGGCCGGGCGCCCCGGTCGGGCGCCGACTCGACTTCCTGCTTCAGGAGCTCGGGCGCGAGACGAACACGGTCGGCTCGAAGGCGACCGATGCCCCGCTCGCGCAGGACGTCGTCGAGCTGAAGACCGAGCTCGAACGCATCCGGGAGCAGGTCCAGAATGTCGAGTGAGGCGCCGCTCGGGGAGGGCCCCGCCGGATCGCCCGAATCGGGGGCTTCGCCGCCGCCGAAGTCGCGAGCCCCCGAGCCGGGGGTGCGCGATCGGCACGTCGCCGTGGTGCCGACGATGGTGAACATCGGCTACGGCAACCTCGTGACCGCCGCCCGGGTGATCGCGATCGTCTCTCCCAGCTCGTCGCCCATGAGGCGTTTGCGCGAGGAAGCCGGCCTGCGCGGCAAGCTGCTCGATGCCACCGAGGGCCGGCGCACGCGATCGATCGTCGTGACCGACAGCGATCACGTGATCCTGTCGGCGATCACGCCGGAGACGATCGCGAGTCGACTCGCGCCGGACTTCGACGGGGAGAGCCACGAGTGAGTCCGGGGGCGAAGAAGGGGCACGTGTTCGTGGTCGCCGCGCCGTCCGGAACGGGCAAGACGACGCTCTGCCGCCGGATCCTCGAAGAAGACGCGGGACTCACGATCTCCGTCTCGCACACGACCCGCCCGCCGCGGACCGGCGAGGCCGATGGTGTCGACTATCACTTCGTCGACGAAGAGGCGTTCCTCGAGCTCGTCCGTGAGGAGGGCTTCCTCGAACACGCCGAGTACAACGGCCACAACTACGGCACCAGCTGGCGCGCGATCGAAGCACCCCTCGACGAAGGCCGGGACGTGGTGCTCGAGATCGAAGTGCAGGGCGCCGAGCAGGTTCGCGAACGGATGTCCGACGCGATCCTCATCTTCCTGCTGCCCCCGAGCCTCGTCGTCCTGGAAGAGCGGCTGCGCGGGCGCCAGACCGATAGCGACGCGGTGATCGCGAAGCGCCTGGCCCTCGTCGATCGCGAGCTGGCCGCGGCGAAACACTTCGATTTCGCCATCGTGAACGACGATCTCGAGCTCGCGGTCCGGCAGGTGCGGGGCGTGATCGAGGCGGTGCGCGCCGGCGACCGCGACGGCGTCCTGCGAGAGCACGGTCGCGCTTCGGTCCTGACGACCTGGGAAGCGGTGCAGGCGAAGGCATCGGCGGAGGCGTAGGCGGAGGTCGCGCCCGCCGCGTTGCCCGTGAGCGGGCGCGCCGGTACCCTCGGACCACCCCCACGCGTTCGGAGTGCCGTGCTAACTGCGCGGAACTCCAGATGAAACTCGCCCGGTGGGCCGCCACGCATGCTGCGCTTCAACGACATCGCCGACCGGATGCTCGAGTACGATCCGGACACGGACCTCGAGCGTCTCCAGCGCGCGTACGTCTTCACGGCGAAGGTGCACGATGGGCAGGAGCGCCTCTCGGGCGAGCCCTACCTGATCCATCCGCTCGAGGTCGCCGGGATCCTCCTCGACCTGCGCGTCGACGAGGACACGATCATCGCGGGGCTCCTCCACGACACGCTCGAGGACACGCTCACGACCCGCGACGAGATCGCGCGGCTCTTCGGGGAGCGGGTCGCGTTCCTCGTCGAGGGACTCACGAAGATCGCGCGGATCGAGTTCAAGAGCGCCCGGGAGCAGCAGGCCGAGAACTTCCGGAAGATGCTCGTCGCGATGTCCGAGGACATCCGGATCCTGATGATCAAGCTCTCGGATCGCCTGCACAACATGCGGACGATCCAGTACATGAAGGAGGCGAGCCGCCGGCGGATCGCGCAGGAGACGATGGACATCTACGTCCCGCTCGCCCACCGCCTCGGCGTCTACTGGATGAAGCAGGAGCTCGAGGATCATGCGTTCCGCTGCCTCGAGCCCGACGCTGCGGAGGAGCTCGAGGCCCAGCTCCTCCTCTCCCGCGACGAGCGCGAGACCTATATCGAGAACGTGATCGGGATGATCTCCGCGAAGCTCGCCGAGGTCGAGATCACCGCCGAGGTCCTCGGCCGCGTGAAGGACATCTCGTCGATCTACGCGAAGATGAAGAGCCAGGACCTCGAGATCGAGCAGATCTACGACGCGATCGGCTTTCGGGTCGTCGTCGACCGGAAGATCGAAGACTGTTATGCGGTGCTCGGGCAGATCCACTCGATCTGGTCACCGGTTCCGGGGCGCTTCAAGGACTACATCGCGCTGCCCAAGGCGAACGGTTACCGCTCGCTCCATACGACGGTGATCGGCGAATTCGGCGAACGCATGGAGGTCCAGATCCGCACCCGGGAGATGCACCGCGACGCGGAGCTCGGGATCGCGGCCCATTGGAAGTACAAGGAAGGGCGCGTCGGCGCCGAGGACGACGATTCGAAGTTCGACTGGCTGCGCCAGCTGATCGAGTGGCAGAAGGAGCTGTCGGATCCGCACGAGTTCCTCGACGCGGTGAAGCTCGATCTCTTCCCGAACGAGGTCTTCGTGTTCACCCCGACCGGCGAGGTGATCAATCTCATGGCCGGCGCGACGCCGATCGACTTCGCCTACGCGATCCACAGCGAGGTCGGCTCCCAGTGTGCCGGCGCCAAGGTGAACGGACGCCTGGTGCCGCTGCGGCAGAAGCTGCGCGACGGCGACACGGTCGAGATCCAGACCCGCTCCAATCAGGTGCCTCGGAAGGACTGGCTCGAATTCGCCGTCTCGACGCGAGCGCGCAACCACATCCGCCACTCGATCCGTCAGGCCGGCAAGGAGCGCGCGGTCGCCCTCGGTCACGACATCCTCACCCGGGAGCTCAAGAAGGCGAACCTCACCCTCGCGGCGGTCCAGGAGGACGGCAGCCTCGATCGCTACGTCGAGGAGGAGTTTGGCGGCAAGTCGATCGACGATCTCTTCGCGTCGATCAGCTACGGCAAGGTCGCCGCGAGCGTGCTCGTCCGGAAGCTCGCCGGGCACGAAGCGGAGGACGCCGCGACCGAATCGACCTCGACCGTCGTCCCGAAGCGGATCCGCCGGCTCTTCCAGCGCGAGCGCCGTCGATCCGATTCCGGGGTCCGGGTCTCGGGCACTGCCGACGTGATGGTCCGATTCGCCGGCTGCTGCGAACCCCTGCCCGGGGACGAGATCATCGGGTTCGTCACCCGCGGCCGCGGCGTGACCGTCCACGCCCGCGGCTGTCGGAAGGTGTTCGCGCTCGATCCGGATCGCCGGATCGAGGTCGATTGGGACGAGGAGACCGAGACCCGTCGCGCGATCGCGATCCGCGTCGAGTGCCGCGACGAGCCCGGCATCCTCGCGAAGATCACGAACACGATCTCCGCTGCGGGCATCAACATCGGCTCCGCGCGGGTCTCGACGGCGGAGACCGACGACTCAGGCGCGGCGACCGGGGAGAGTGCGGAGCTCACCTTCGAGCTCTGGGTGCAGGACGTGCAGACGCTGTCGAAGCTGATGCGCGAGATCCGCAAGGTGAAGGGCGTCCGGAGCGTCGAGCGGCTCCGGGGCTAGGCGCGCCTCGGGCCGTGCAACGCGGCCTGCGCGCCGATCAGCTCGCGGTAGACCCCGGGCTGCGCAGCGAGCTCCTCGTGGGTGCCGAGCTGGGCGATCCGTCCGCCGTCGAGCACGACGATGCGGTCGGCGCGGCGGATCGTCGACAGTCGGTGGGCCACGAGGAAGATCGTGCGCTGGCCGCGCAGGGATTCGATCGCCTGCTGGACCGCGGCTTCGGTTCGGGCATCGAGGGCGCTGGTCGCTTCGTCGAAGACGAGGATCGCCGGGTCGGCGAGGATCGCGCGGGCGATCGTGAGGCGTTGGCGTTGTCCACCGGAGAGGCGTAGGCCGAACTCGCCGACCTCCGTGTCGTAGCCCTCCGGCAGATCGTTCACGAACTCGTTCGCCGAGGCCGCGACCGCCGCGGCGCGGACCTGCTCGTCGTTGGCCTCCCGGCGGCCGTACCGGATGTTCTCGGCGACGGACACGTCGAAGAGGAAGGGCTCCTGGGACACCACCGCGATGTGGTCGAGGAACGAGCGACGCTGATAGTCGCGCAGGTCGACTCCGTCGATCTCGATCGCGCCCCGGGTCGGGTCGTGGAAGCGCAAAACGAGATCCATCAGTGTCGACTTGCCCGTGCCGGTCCGGCCGACGATCGCGATCACCTCGCCGGGCTCGACGACGAGGTCGATGCCCGCGAGCACGGGCTCGCCGCCGTAGTCGAAGTGGACGTCCCGGAACACGATGCCGTGTCGCAGTCCGGTCATCTCGCGGGCGTCGGGGCCGTCGTCGGGTTCGTCCTCGAGGTCGAGCACGGCGAAGACGCGTCGAGCGCTCGCCGCCGACTCGATGATCTTCGGGTAGTGCTGGATCAGCGTCTTCAAGGGCTTGTAGATCACGCCGAGGCAGAGCCCGAACTGCATCAGGACGCCGAGGGACATCCCTCGGTCCGTGACGATCAACCAGAAGCCCGCGCCGAGCGCGAGGATCGCGACGAGGGGATTCACGAACTCGCCGACCGCGCGGGCGACGACGCCGTTCCAGATCACCTTCATGTGCCGACGCAGAAACTTGCCCGTCTGGACCGTGTAGGCCTGCTCTTCGACGGCCTGGCCCTGGAAGGCCTTGATCACCTTGATGCCGGAGAGGATCGCGAGCAGGCGCTGGGACAGATCGCCCTGGGTCTCCTGGCGACGCTGGGACTGGGTCTCGATCCGTTTGCCGAAGTAGCCGAGCACCAAGAGCAGGATCGGCATCCCGACGAGCGTGAGGAGGGTCAGCTGCCAGCTCGTCCAGACGAGCGCGGCGAAGCCCAGCAACACGAGCTGTGAGTTGAGGATCACCTCGTTGTAGAAGAGCAGGACCGCGTGGCAGGCGAGCTGCGAATCGGTGAGCGCGCGCGCCAGGAAGTCGCCGCTGGTGCCGCCGCGATGGACCCGGAGCGGCGCGGCGATCAGGCGGCGCGCGATCGCGCGGTCGAGCTCGCGACGGACGCTCGCAACGACCCAGTGCGCCGAGTACGAACGCAGGAACACCGCGACCGGCTGGATCACGACCGAGATGCCGTAGAGGATCGCGAGGGGGATCGCGGTCTCGGCGACCTCCTCGAAGGGGACGCGGTCGACGAGCATCGGCATCCCGACCTCGTCGACGCCCGGTTGCGTGATGATCGCGCGTCCGTAGCGCACGACGGCGACGACCACGCCGAAGAACACGAGCGCCGTGATCGCTGGCCATTGGCCACCGGCGCGGGCGATCAGGCGCCAGAGGACGCCAGCGGTCGTGAGCGCGCTCGGCGCGTCCGCCGCGACCGGCTCGGTCGCGTCCCCTGTCGCTTCGGCGCTCACGGGCGTCCGCTCAGGCCAGCTCGGCTGCGATCGCGTCGCCGCCGCGCCAACCGAGGAGGAGATCGCCCTCGAGGCCGAGGCCGCCGGCGGCGGCGCGGTCGAGGTGATAGACCGGGGGACGGGTCGAGCGACGCAGGTCGACGTCCGAGGGCCAGCCCTGGTCGGGGGTCGGATCCTCGAGCCAGCCATCGTCGCTGTCCCAGCGCGGAAGCTCGGCGTCGACCACGGCGAGCTCGTCGTCGCAGAAGGGCATCAGCGCGCGCAGGCGATCGGCCACGTCCGCCTGAAGCGTCGAGAGGCGTTCGTCGAGGGTTTCGGGAGTGGCGTCGGGGAGGACCGCGCGCGCGACGAGATCGACGCGGTTGGGATGGGTCTGGCAAGGGAAGGCGGTGACGGCGGCCGTCGGCGTCGTGGTGCCGTCGGGGCCCTCGGTCCCGGGCAGAATCACGCGCGCCCCCATGCCTTCCGGCAGGATCCGGGTCGGCACGCGGAAGAGGAACGCGGCGCGGAACGCGCGCGGGCCGGGTCGATCCAACAGGCTCGGCGCAGGGCGCAGCGGGTCGTCCCCGAAGAAGTCGCGAAGAGCCGTCGGCGCGGCGCCGAGCACCAGGCAGCGCCCGAGCCAGATCTCGCCCGTCCGCGTCACGCGGATCCCGGGCTGTCCCGAGACCTGCACGAGCTCGAACCCGCCGGGCACGATCCGCATGTCACCGTAGAGCGCGGTCACGCGCTTGCGGAAGAGGTCGACCAGCCAGGGCGGGTCGTCGGCGAAGCCCGCGCCGCCGCCGAGGCCGAGCCCCAGCAGCCGGGCCTCCGCTTCCGGGGACGGACGCCGGCTCGCGGTGTTCGAGAGCGCTCGGACCTGGGCCTCGAGCACGCGCGCCAGCTCACCGGTCGCGTCGCGGACCTCGCCGGGCAGGCCGCGCCGATGTCCGCTGGCGTCCGAGGCGGACGGGTTGCCGCCCGGGGGCTGCGTGATCGCGCCGCTCGCGCGCCGACCGATCCGTACGAAGGGCGCTTCGTAGAGGCGCGTGCGCTCGATTTCGGCGGCCTCGACGAGGCGTCTCACGAGCTGCTGGGCCTCGTCGGGCTTGGCGAGTCCCCAGGCGACCAGCTCGTCGGCGGTGACGAGGGGCTGGCCGATGTCGAGCCGGACCGGGTCCGCGAGCACTTGATAGGCGAGGCGTTCGTTCCCGATGCGACGCCGATCGATCAGCGGCACGGTCAACGCACGGAGCGTCGCGTCGAGGAGTCCCTGGTCCCGCAGCCCGCCGAGAAAGAAGGGCTCCTTCAGCGCAGGCGGCAGGACCGCGCGCGCCTCTTCTTCGACGACGAGCACGCGCTGGCCCGCGGCGCTGATGCGCGCGGCAGCGACCATGGCCGAGAGGCCGCTTCCGAGCACGAGCGCATCCCAGCGCCGCGCCCGCGGCGCTTCGCTCGGATCAAGCCGGGGGATCTCGACCATCGCGTCACAGTCCTCCCGCGTCGGGAGCCCTTCGTCGGGCGGCTCGTCCGGGGCTGCCTAGTCCTCGACCGCGTAGGGGTCGATGCCGAGGAAGCCGGGGTCGAAGAGGATGGGGGACTCGTCGTCCTTCTTGCGCTCGATCGTGCCGATCCGGTGGCCGCGTTCGCCGAGGCCACGCAGTCGGTCGAGCACGTCTTCCGCCTGGGACTCGGGAACCGCCACGATCATGCCGATGCCGCAGTTGAAGACGCGCAACAGCTCGGTCTCCGGCAGCTCGCCCTCCCGGGCGATCCAGTCGTAGACCTCCGGTCGGGGCCAGGCCTTCGTATCGACCCGGGCGCGCACGCCGGCGGGCAGGACCCGAGGGATGTTGCCTTCGAAGCCGCCGCCGGTGACGTGGACCATGCCGTGCACGTCGAAGTCGCGGATCAGGTTGAGCAGCGGCTTCACGTAGATCTTCGTCGGGGCCAGCAGCGCGCTCGCCAGCGTCGTGCGCATCCCCGCCGGCTCTTCGAAGAGGTCGAACTTTCCTGCCTCGAGCCCGGCGTCGAGCACCGAGCGCACCAGCGAATAGCCGTTGCTGTGGAAGCCGCTCGAAGCGAGGCCGATCAAGACGTCGCCGTCGGAGATCGTCGAACCGTCGATCACGCCTTCGCGCTCGACCACGCCCACCGAGAACCCGACGATCTCGAGCTCGCCCTTGGGATAGACGCCCGGCATGGTGGCCGTCTCGCCCCCGAGCAATGCGCAGCCCGCGCGCTTGCACCCTTCGACGACGCCGCGGAGCGCATCGGAAGCGGTGCCCTTATCCAGGTCCCCCATCGCAATATAGTCGAGGAAGATGAGGGGCTCGGCGCCCTGGACGACCAGGTCGTTCACCACCATCGCGACGCAGTCGATCCCGATCGTGTCGTAGCGACCGATCTGCGCGGCGAGCTTGAGCTTCGTGCCGACGCCGTCGGTGGCGGCGACGAAGATCGGCGCCGAGTACCGTTCGGGGGCCTTGAACATTCCGGCGAAGCCGCCGATCGAGCTGAGAACCTCAGGCCGGAAAGTCCCCTTCGCGATCTCCTTCACGTCGTCGATGAAGGCCTCGTCGTGGTCGAGGTCGACGCCCGCCGCGGCGTAGGCGGGCGCAGAAGTCTCGCTAAACGCAGGAGCTTCGGGCTTCTTCGGATCGTCGGGGGTACGGCTCACGGCGGAGTGATAGGGCAGAGCCCCCCGGCGCGTCAATCCGGCCCCGGGCGCGTCGGAGAGCAGCCCGCGGCGATGGAACAGTCTGTTCGCGGGCCGCCGCCCCCTTCGCCGGTCGAGCCCTTCCGGGCTAGGCTGCTGCCGTGTCGATCTCGGTCGTGATCCCGACCCTTGACGAAGCGGCTCGCATCGTCGGAGCGGTCGAGAGTGCCCTGGACCGGGGAGCCGTTTCAGACGGCTCGGACCGGACGGGGCAGGCTGCTTCCGGGGTCGACGTGCTCGTGGTCGACGGAGGCAGTCGTGACGCGACGTGCCGGCTCGCCCGCGAAGCCGGAGCGCGGGTCCTCGAGCTCGCAGACGAGGTCGGATCGACCTCGCCGTCGGCGGGAGGACGCGCCCGCCAGCTCCGGCTGGGGAGCGAAAGAACAGAAGGAGACGTGCTGCTCTTCCTGCACGCGGATACCCGGCTTCCGGCCGGCTGGACGCAGGCGGTGGAGGCGGCGCTGGCCGACCCGGCCTGCGCGGGGGGCGCGTTCGCGTTCCGCTTCGCTACGCGGGGCGGTTGGGAGCGCTGGATCGAGTGGTGGGTGGCCCGCCGCGTGGCGATCCTCGGTCTCCCTTATGGTGATCAGGCGCTCTTCGTGCGCCGGGATGTGTTGGAGCGGATGGGCGGCGTGCCGATCGTGCCGATGATGGAAGACCTGGACCTCGTGCGCGGGATCAAGCGCGCGGGGCGGCTCGCCCGTCTGCGCGAGGCCGTGACCACGTCGTCGCGCCGGTATCGCGCGCGCGGCCGGCTCACGACGATCCTGTGGCACCAGGTCGCTCTTCTCGGGTGGTACCTCGGCGTCGACCGCGCCCGGCTCGCGGCGAGGATGGGTCGATGAGCGCGGCCACCAGGCAGCTCGCGCCGACGACCGAAGGCGAATCCCCGGTTCGCCACGCGCTTCGGCGGCTCTCCGTCTATCTGCGACGAAACTGGCGCTACTACCTCGGGTGGTTCGTCGCGGTCATGGCCTACGTGGCGATCTTCGTGTCCGTGCCCCGGTTGGTGGGCAGCACGATCGACGCGCTGATCGACCCCGCGATCCCCGCCGACGTCGTGATCGAGCAGTGCTACTGGCTGCTCGGACTCGCGGTGGTCGGCGCGCTGCTGCGCTTCTTCACGCGCCAGCTCGTCTTCGACGCCGCCCGTGAGGTCGAGTACGAGATCCGCAACGACCTCTACGACCATCTCCAGAAGCAGCCGCAGTCGTTCTACTTCCGGTGGCGCACGGGCGACCTCATGAGTCGCTGCGTGAACGACCTCAACTCGGTCCGTATGCTCCTCGGCCCGGGCCTCCTCTCCGTCGCCCAGAGCCCGATCCTCTTCGCCGGCGCCTTCCTCGCGATGTCGACCTACAGCGTGCAGCTCGCCACGCTGATGATCCTCCCGTATCCGCTCTTCATCGTGGTCTCCCGAGTGATCGGTTCGCGTCTCTTCCGCCGCAGCCTCGCTGCGCAGGAAGCGCTCGCCTCCATGTCGAACTTCGTGCAGGAGAACATCGCCGGGATCGGCGTCGTGAAGGCCTACGCGATGGAGGACGACCAGGCGGCGCGCTTCGAAGAGGCGAACGACCACCTGCGTTCGCGCCAGCTCTCCCTCGTGCGTGCGAGCTCCGCGATGCCGGCGGTGACCGGGCTCTTGCCGGCGGCCGGCCTCGGCATGGTGCTCTTCCTCGGCCTGGACATGATCGCCGCCGGAACCCTGAAGCCCGGTGCGCTCTTCGCCTTCACGATCTACGCGCGCGTGCTGACCTTCCCGACCATGATGCTCGGCTACTCGGTCAGTCTGCTCCAGCGCGGGTCCTCCGCGATGCAGCGGATCGACGAGATCCTGTCGATCGAGCCGGCGATCGCGGACCACCGTGAGGCTGTCGACCCCGGCGAATTGGACGGCAGGATCGAGCTCCGCGGCCTGTCCTTCGCGTACGGAACGGACGGTCGTGAGAATGCCCTCGACGACGTGTCGCTGGTGGTCCCGGCGGGCACGTCCCTGGGCGTCGTCGGGCGCGTCGGCTCCGGCAAGTCGACCCTCGCCGCGATGATCCCGCGGATCTACGAGGTCGCGGACGGGCAGGTCTTCATCGACGGGATCGACGTGAATCAGATCTCGCTGCCTCGGCTGCGGAAGTCGATCGCGATGGTTCCGCAGGACTCCTTCCTCTTTTCCCTGCCGATCCACGCCAACATCGCGTACGGCCTCCCCACGGACGCGTCGCGCGAGGACGTGCGGCGCGCCTCCGAGCGAGCGCAGCTGTCGGGCGACATCGCGGATCTGCCCCAGGGCTACGACACTCTCGTCGGCGAGCGCGGCGTGATGCTCTCCGGGGGCCAGCGCCAGCGCACCGCGCTCGCCCGTGCGCTCGCCCTCGATCCACGCATTCTCATCCTCGACGACACGCTCTCCGCGGTCGACGCGGAGACCGAGCGTCGCATCCAGGCGGAGCTCGGGCGGGTCTTCGCCGGGCGAACCGTGATCGTCGTGGCGAGTCGGATCAACTCCGTCCGCGAGCTCGATCAGATCGTGGTCCTCGACGGCGGCAAGATCGTCGAGCGCGGCAAGCACGCCGAGCTGCTCGCGCGGGGCGACCTCTATTCGCGGCTCGCGGAAGAGCAGGCCGAAGAAGAACGACGCCAGTCGGTTGCAGGCGGGGAGGTCGCATGAGCGCCCCCGATCCCCAGAGCGAAGCGTTCGCCGAGGACGAGCTCGGCAAGGCCTACGACACCCGGATCCTGATGCGACTCTGGCCCTACGTGCGGCCCTATTGGCGTCAGATCGCGGCGACCCTCGCGCTCTTCGTGCCGCTCTTCGCCCTCGAGCTCGCGCCCGCTTGGATCGTGAAGTCCGGGATCGACCACGTGATCGAGGTCTACGACCTCGCGCCGATGGAGGGCGCGCGCGTCGAATCGCAGTCGAGCCCGGTCTCGTCGTTCAGCGAGAACGTCGACGCGAGTCTCGGCGGCGTCCTCGCTGCGCCGGACGGTTGGACGATGGCCGCCTGGCTGGCCTTCCTCTACGTGGTGACGACGTTGGTGCTCGGCGTGCTGCAGTACGTCTACCAGGTGTTGATGGCGTCGACGGGGCAGTACGCCATGTACGAGCTGCGCCAACACGTCTTCGAGCACATTCAAAAGCTCCAGATGAGCTACTTCGACGTGATCCCGGTCGGGCGACTCGTGACCCGCGCGACGAACGACGTCGAGAACGTGGCCGAGATGTTCGCGCAGGGCCTCGTCGCGCTGATCACCGACGTCATCAAGATGTTCGGCTACGCGGTCGTGCTCTTCCTGCTGCAGCCGAAGCTCGCGCTCTGGTCCTTCGCGATCGTGCCTCTGCTCGCGATCGCTGCGTTCTTCTTCCGGCTCAAGGTCCGCGAGGCCTTCCGGGAGGTGCGCGTCCGGATCGCGCGGATCAACACCTACATCCAGGAGAGTGTGACCGGAATGAAGGTCGTCCAGCTCTTCAGTCGCGAAGAACGGAACATGGCGGAGTTCGACGCCATGAACGCCGACCACCGGAACGCCTGGCACAAGTCGATCCGCTACGACGGGCTCCTCTTCGCGACCGTCGAGTTTGCGGGGAACGTCACGATGGCGGTGATCATCGGCGTCGGGACCGGGATCGCCGAGGTCGGCATCATGTACGTCTTCATCGACTACATGCAGCGCTTCTTCATGCCGCTGCGTGACCTCTCCGCCAAGTACTCGGTCATGCAATCCGCGATGGCGGGCGCCGAGCGGATCTTCCAGGTGCTCGACACCGAGCCCCAGGTCGCCGATCGCGTGGACGAGGCGCCGCCGGGCGAGTCCGAGCAGAAGGGCCTCGTCGAGTTCGATCACGTCTGGTTCTCGTACCAGGACACCGAGGGCCGGCCGGAAGACGAGGTCGACTGGATCCTGCGCGACGTGACCTTCACCGTCGACATCGGGCAGAAGGTCGCCTTCGTGGGCGCGACCGGCGCGGGCAAGACGACGATCATCAAGCTCCTCACCCGGCTCTACGACGTCGACCGGGGCAGCGTCCGCGTGGACGGGATCGACGTGCGCGACCTGCCGCAGCAGGACCTCCGCCGGCGGGTCGCGACGGTCCTCCAGGACGTGTTCCTCTTCAGCGGCAGCGTCGGCCGCAACATCGCCCTCGGTCGCGGGGACCTCGACGAGACCGCGGTCCTGCGCGCCGCCCGGGCCGTCGAAGCGGACGCCTTCATCCAGCGCCTGCCCGAGGGCTACGGCACCGAGGTCTTCGAGCGGGGCGCCAACTTCTCGACCGGCCAGCGCCAGATCCTCTCCTTCGCCCGAGCCCTCGCGCACGGCGCGCACGTCCTCGTCCTCGACGAGGCGACCAGCGCGATCGACACCGAGACCGAGGCGGCGATCCAGCGCGGCATCCACGTCCTGATGGAGGGCAAGACCGCGATCGCGATCGCCCACCGCCTCTCCACGATCCGCGACGTCGACACGATCCACGTCCTGAAGCACGGTCGACTCGTCGAGTCCGGCCCCCACGAGGCGCTGCTCGCCCAGGGCGGTCACTATGCACGGCTCCACCGGCTGCAGTCGGAGAACGAGGGTGCGGCGGTCGTCGGCGTCGAGGCGCAGCCTGCGTAGTCGCGGACGAAGTGCGTTCTCCGCGCGCTCCGAAGCCCGGTTCATTCGATAGAATCGACCGCGTCCTCTGCGCCGGGCGTGAACCGGCGCGTGCCTCAGGAGATCCCCCATGGCCCTCTTTGCCGAAATCGAGTCCGAAGACGCGACGCGCCGCTTCGACGTCAAGAGCCCCGTCACCCTCGAATCGATCGGCCAGTTCCAGGCGGCCGGTCCCGAAGAAGTGAAAGCCGCGGTCGAGCGCGGGCGCAAGGCCCAGCTCGAGTGGGCGCAGCGATCCTTCGACGAGCGCGCGGAGGTGCTCTGGCGGATCGTCGACGACCTCGTCGAACGCCAGGAAGAGATCGTCGATCTCGTGATCAAGGAGACGGGCAAGACGCTCAACGAGGCGATCAGCATGGAGGTGCTCGCGCCCTGCATGCAGATCTCCCACTACGCGAAGCGCGCGAAGAAGTACCTGGCGACGACGGTCAAGCGGCCGGCGGGGATCATGCGCTTCTCCAAGAAGGTGACCCTCCACTACCAACCCCTCGGTGTCGTCGGGCTGATCACGCCCTGGAACGGCCCGGTCGCGCTCGCCGCGAACCCGGTCGCCCAGGCGCTCATGGCGGGCAACGCCATCGTGCACAAGCCGAGCGAAGTCACGCCGTTCTCCGCGGTGCTCTTCCATGAGATCTGCGACGGGGCGGGACTGCCGAAGGATCTCTATCAGGTCGTGCAGGGCGACGGCGCGACCGGCGCCGCGCTGATCGATGCGGGCGTCGACAAAGTGTCGTTCACGGGTAGCGTCGCGACCGGCCGCAAGGTCGGCGAGGCCTGCGGCCGAAATCTGATTCCGTGCACCCTCGAGCTCGGCGGCAAGGACGCGATGATCGTCTGCGCGGACGCCGACCTCGATCGCGCGGCGGATGGTGCGGTGCGTGGCTCGTTCTTCAACACCGGCCACTACTGCTGCGGGACGGAGCGGGTCTACGTCCCCGAGTCGGTGTACGAGCCTTTCGTCGACAAGGTCGTCGAGATGGCGAAGCCCCTCAAGCAGGCGACGAGCGGCGCCTCCGACGTCGGCGCGGTGTTCTGGGACAAACAGATGGACATCATCGAGGACCACATGCGGGACGCGAAGGAGAAGGGCGCCGAGGTGCGGGTCGGCGGCGAGCGAAACCGCAGTCTCTCCGGCTACTACTTCCCGCCGACGGTCGTGACCGGCGTCGACCACACGATGGACCTCATGCAGCGAGAGACCTTCGGCCCGATCGTCGCGATCCAGAAGGTGCGCGACGAGGAGGAGGCCCTCGAGCTCGCGAACGACTCCGACTACGGCCTCTCCGGCAACGTCTGGACCCGGGACCTCGAAAAGGGCGCGCGCATCGGCGCGCGCATGGTCACGGGCAGCGTTTCCGTGAACGACATCGCGGTGACCTACGGGATCCCCGAGGCACCCTTCGGCGGCGTGAAGGAGAGCGGTGTCGGCCAGGTGAACGGCGAGGTCGGCATCCGCGGCTATTGCCACGTGCACCCGGTCATCGTCGACACGACCAGGAAGGCCCAGGGCGGTTACCCGTACACCGAAGAGAACGCGCAGGGACTCCGGAAGACGGTGCGCACCGTCTTCGGCAACAAATTCCTTCGACGCCTTTTCGTGTAATCGAAACGCAGTTTCCGCTTTGGAATCTGTCCGCGCTGTCGTCCGTCGATCCGGGCGCCGGCGTCGAAAACCCGCAGATTCCTTCCTCGATCCCGTCGCGCTTCGCATAGGATCGAGAGACGCGCACCGCGGACGGAGAGCGAGTCCGTCCGCAGCCTTCGCGCGTTCGAGGAGTCTCCGATGGCGAGTGCGAAACGATGGGCACCCGTGGCGTTCCTGCTGATCCTGGTGCTGCCCGGCGCCGCCGCGGCCGAATACACGATCCGCATGGCCGGCTGCGTCGAAACGATCGAAATCCCTTTCCAGCCCTCGACCCCGATCGAGACGCCGACCGCCTACGGATTCGACGCCGGCGCGCCGGCCTGGGTCACCGTCCGGATCGACGACACCGTACCTGGATCGGGCGTGCTGCCCAACGCGGTGCTCGCGATCGAGATCGAGATCGCCGGCCAGACGTGGTTCATGGACGCAGTCGCGCCGACCACTACGCAGCTGAGCGTGATCGACAACGACGTCCTGCCGTCGGCCAACAACGCCGCGGCCGTCAACTTCGGCGTCGGCGGTCCGCCCTTCGGCGGGACCTTCGACGACTACACGTTCATCGCGTTCACCCTGTCGTCCGGACCGAATGGCCTCCAGAGCGCGATGATGCCGACGGCGCAGGAGATGCTCGGCCTGCTCGGCACCTTCGGGCCCAACAACGCGTTCGGGATCGACACTTCGGAGCTTCGCTTCGCGCGGCCCGACCCCGGGGATCCGGGCGGCCTTCCCCTGACCGAGGTCATCAACATCCGCCTGCAGTACGGCACGGTCGTCAGCGGCGTGCCCTCCCTCGGACCCCTCGGCGTCTTTGCGATGGTCGGGATGCTGCTCGCGGCGGGCGGGGCCGCGGCGACGCGTCAGCGCAGCTGAAGTCGTCGCAGGCCGGCCCAGAGCCCACCGAATCCGGTGGTCGCCGTCGGCCGGGACCCTCGCGGCGCGAGCGCGAAGGCGGGCAGGCGTATGCCAAGAAAACAGCAGCAACAAAACGGTGTTCTTCGACAAGAGTTTCCGGGTCTTGTTCCGTTTCGGTGCTTGGCGTACACCTGCAGATTGGGGTACCTACTCTGGCATCCCCCCCACCGATGAGACGAGACGGGTCGACGAGTCAGCCCTCGCCGCCCCTGGAGATCCCCGGATCGAGGACGAATCGACCCGCAACGGCGTGTTCTGGCGAGTGAGCGAAAGCCGCCGCCAACGACGCGATCCGCAAGGGGAAATTCGCCCTCATGGCCTGGCTGGCTAGACCGGTTCGCGGCGACAATCCTTCGGAAGAGCGCCTAGAATCGGGGGTGAAGAACCACTCTCTATTGCGGACAGGAAGTGACTTCCTGGGTTCGCGTAGGGAGCGAGAGTCGGGATCGCGACAGATGGGGGATCCCCCCGTATTGCGTCCTGACCCTCGACAGTTCATCGATCGAGGGTTGCTTGCGCATCAAGAGTCTCCAGCTCCACGGATTCAAGTCGTTCGTCGACCGGACGGTTTTCAGCTTCGACGACGGCATGACCTGCGTCGTCGGGCCGAACGGCTGCGGCAAGTCGAACGTCGTCGACGCCATCAAGTGGGTGATGGGCGAGCAATCCGCTCGCAAGCTCCGCGGCAAGGGCATGGACGACGTGATCTTCGCCGGGTCGGAGAACCGCCCGCCGATCGGCATGGCCGAGGTGTGCCTGACCTTCGACAACAGCGATGGCCAGGCCCCCGCTGCCTACGCCGCGTACAGCGAGATCGAGATTTCGCGCCGACTCTACCGCTCCGGTGAGTCCGAGTACCTGATGAACAAGGCGCCGGCGCGCCTCAAGGACGTCCACGACTTCTTCCGCGATACCGGCATCGGTCTGCGCGGCTACACGATCGTCGAGCAGGGCAAGGTCGCCGAGATCGTCTCGGCCAAGCCCGAGGATCGCCGCGGCCTGATCGAAGAGGCCGCCGGGATCGGCAAGTACAAGGCGCGACGGCGCGAGGCCGAGAGCAAGATGCGCTCGACCGAGCAGAACCTGACGCGCGTGAACGACGTGCTCGGCGAGATCCGGCGACAGATCTCTTCTCTCGAGCGGCAGGCGAAGAAGGCCGCTCGCTACAAGCGACTGCAGGAGACCCAGCGCGTCCTCGAGCTGTCCCTCGCCTCGGACGAGCGGAAGAGCCTGCTCGAAGAGGTCGAGCGCGAATCCGGCTCCCTGGGCACGCTCAAGGATCAGATGACCGCGCTCGAGGCGAACCTCGCCGAGCGCGAGCTCGCCGCGCAGGAACATCGGATCGGCCTCGCCGAGGCCGAAAAGGCAGTGACCGCTGGCGCGGAGAGGCTCTACGGACTGCGCAGCGAGATCAAGAATCTCGAAGGGCGGATCGAACTCGCCCGGCGCGAGCGGGACAACCTCGAGGAGTCCAGCTCCCGTAGCCAGGAAGAGCTCTCCGCCCTCGGCGAGCAGCTCGCCGCGGCCGAGCAGGAAGCGCGATCCTCGAAGGAAGAGCTCGATCAGCTCGAGCGAGGCCTGGCCCAGGAGCAGGCCGGAATCGAAGAGGCCGAGCGCGAGGTACAGACCGCACAGGAGGCCCTGCGCGAGCGGGAGTCCGAGCGCGACACCAGGAACGCGGCACACGTCGAGCTGTTGACCGCGGTCGCGCGGGCCGAGGATCGGATCGCGTCCCTCGGCGATCGGCGCGCGTCGATCGACCAGCGCATGCGTGGCGTCGACGCCGACGTCGAAGCGCAGCAGACCCAGGCCCTCGAAGCGGGGCGCGAACAGTCGTCCCTCGAAGAGGGGCTGCGGAACCTGCTCGCCGATCGCGATCGACTGCAGGAGCAGCTGCGCGAGTCGATGCGCGGGCACGAAGAGGCCAAGGAAGGCGTCCGCGTCGCGACGGAAGCCTCGCAGGAATCCCTCAAGGCCGCGCAGACCAGCCAGGCCCGATTCGAATCGCTTCGCGAGGTGGTGGAAGGCCGGCAGGACATCGGCGCCGGTGCCCGGCATCTCCTGACCGGCGGACAGGAAGTGGCCTCGAAGTACGGGCTGAAGGGGCTCGTTCGGGAGCTGCTCGAAGCCGACCCGGAGGTCGAGCGCGCGGTTGAGGCGGTGCTCGCCGACCGGGCCGAGGCGATCGTGATCGACGAGAGCCGGGGCGCCCTCGCGGCCCTCGAAGCGCTTCGCCGGGACGAAGCGGGGCGGGGCGTCTTCGTCGTCCAGCGCGCCCAGCCGGACGTCCCGAGCGGGATCGTGCCGCTCGGCGATCCGCTGCTCAAGCGGGTCCGCCCGCGCGCCGGGAGCGAGAGCGTCGCGCGTTCGCTGCTCGGGGACGTGTACCTCGTCGAGCGACTCGAGCAGGCCTTCGAGCACTTCGGGACCGGCCGACTGCCGGCGACCTTCGTGACCCCGCGCGGTGATCTGGCGACCCCAGATGGTGTCGTGCGGGGCGGGGGCGACTCCGCGGCGAGCGGCATGCTGACCCGCGCCCGCGAGGTGCGTGAGCTCGAGGTCGAGGTCGCGCGGCTGACGCAGGCGGCGACGGACAAGCAAGCCGCACAGGAGCAGGCCGAGACGCGCCTCGCCAAGGGGAGCGAGGAGCTCGACAACCTGCGCAATCGGCATCACACGGCCGCCCTCGCGGTCGCGAACCACGAGAAGGACCTCGAGCGCTCGACCGAGAAGGTGAAGCGAATCGGGGAAGCGCAGCAGACCCGGACCGCGGAGCGCTCCGACCTGCTCGCGGAGCAGACCTCCGTCGGGGACGAGCTCGAAGGGCTCGTTCGTCAGCTCGAAGATCGCCGCCAGGAGCGTGAAACGAGCCAGCGCGAAGTCGACGCCCTCGGGCTCCAGATCTCGAGCGCTGGCCGCGAGCTGTCCCGCCGCGAGAGCCGCGTCGCCGAGCTGCGCGTCGCCTATCGCGCGCGCGACGAGCAGCGCCTGCGACTGCGCGAGACGTCGACGCGAGCGGAGCAGCAGGAGCGCGAGACCCGGACGTGGATCGAGCGGCGCAACGAGGAGATCGCGTCTGCGACGACGCGCCGCGAGACCTTGCGCGAGGAGATCGAGCAGGCCGAAGGCGAGCTCGCCGGTCGGCTCCAGGCGGAGGAAGTCGCGCGGGTCGAGAGCGACGCGCTGCGCGAGCAGTTCGAAGCGACCCAGGCGAAGGTGCAGGAGATCGAGGACAACGCGCGGGACCTGCGCGGCGACCTCGGCGCTGCGCGGGAGAAGACGAGCCAGGCGGAGCTCAAGCTCTCGGAAGCGCGCATGCGCCTCGACCACCAGGCGTCCACGGTGCGCGAGCGCTGGAGCGTCGAGATCGAGCACTGGAAGCTGCCGACGATCGAGGAGCTCGAAGCGGGCGCCGAGCTCGACACGAGCCCGACGGCGGAAGAGGGCGCGGCCACCGCCGCCGATGCGGCGACTCGGGAAGCCGAGGCGCCGGCCGTCGCGAGTACCGACGCGGAGGCGACCGAGGAAGACGACGAAGACACCGCGATGAGCCCCGCGGCCGCCCTGCGCGAGGCGAAGCGGAACGTCGAGCTCGCGATGCTGCCGACCGCCGACCGGAAGCGTGAGGCCGAGAAGCTACGAAAGTCGCTGCAGTCCCTCGGCGACGTGAACCTCGGCGCGATCGAGGAGCACGAGGAGCTCGCGGAACGCTTCCGTTTCCTCTCCGAGCAGAAGGAAGATCTCGAGGGCACGATCACGAACCTCCGGGAGGCGATCGCGCGCATCAACCGTACGAGTCGCAAGCGCTTCCGGGAGACCTTCGAGGCGGTCAGCAAGCACTTCTCCGAGAACTTCCCGCGCCTCTTCGGCGGCGGAAAAGCGAGCCTCGAGCTGACGGAAGCCGAGGACGTGCTCGAGGCCGGCGTCGACATCATGGCGCAGCCTCCGGGCAAGCGGCTCCAGAACGTGAACCTGCTCTCGGGCGGCGAGAAGACGATGACGGCGCTCGCGCTGCTGGTCGCGGTCTTCCAGGTCCGGCCGAGCCCCTTCTTCCTGCTCGACGAGGTCGACGCGGCCCTCGACGATGCGAACGTCGGACGCTTCAACCAGCTGATCGTCGAGATGGCCAAGCAGAGCCAGTTCCTCGTGATCACGCATAACAAGCGCACGATCGAGGTCGGGGACGTGCTCTACGGCGTGACGATGGAACAGCGCGGCGTGTCGAAGCTGGTGTCGGTGGTCCTCAACTAGCACGCGCTCGGCGTCGCTGGAGAAGCACGTCTAACAGCCGCGCTCGTCCGCCAGGCGGTCCATCGCTCGCGTGAAGCGCGCCACGATCTCCTCGAGGTCGCCGCGATCCGCGATCAGCGGCGGGCAGAAGCCGAGGCTGTCGCCGAGGGGTCGCACGATCAGGCCGGCCTCGTACGCGAGGGCAGCGAGTCGCGCACCGACCTTCTCCTCCGGATCGAAGGGCGTGCCCTCCTCGCGGTCCGCGACGAGCTCGACGGCGGCCAGCAGCCCGGTTCCGCGCACTTCGCCGACGAGCGGATGCGTCGCGATCGCGTCGCGCAGCGCGTCCTGCAGGAAAGGCCCCGTGGTCTTCGCCCGCTCGAGCAGCCCTTCGCCTTCGAGGATGTCGAGGTTCGCCAGGGCGGCCGCCGCGCCGATCGGATGGAGGCTCGTCGTGTGCCCGTGGGCGATGGCCCCGACTTCCGGGGACGCCTTCGCGAGGACTTCGAAGAGGTCATGGGAGACCATCGCCGCCGAGACCGGGAAGTAGGCACTCGTGATCGCCTTCGCGACGGTCATGAAATCCGGAGCGAGGTCGTAGACGTGACTGCCGAAGGGCTCCCCGAGTCGACCGAAGCCGCAGACGACCTCGTCGGCCACGAACAGGATCTCGTGTCGCCGGAGCACGGCCTGGATCTCGGCCCAATAGCCCTCCGGCGGCGGCACCACGCCGCCCGCCGCCATCACCGGCTCCCCGATGAAGGCCGCGATCGTGTCCGGGCCCTCTGTGAGGATCAGCGCCTCGAGTTCCTGCGCGAGGCGGCGCGAGAAGTCCGCTTCGCTCTCGCCCGGCGCGGCTTCGCGGTAGTGGTGGGGCTTGCGGACGTGGAGGAAGCCCGGGAGGGGCAGGTCGAAGAGCGCGTGCATGTGCGGCAGGCCCGAGAGGCTCGTCGCCGCGATCGTCACGCCGTGATAGGCGCCGTCGCGCGCGATGATCTTCTTCTTCTCGGGGCGGCCTCGCAGGTTCCAGTAGTACCAGGCGAGCTTCACGATCGTGTCGTTGGCTTCGGAGCCGGAGTTGCAGAAGAAGGCATGGTCGAGACCCGTCGGCGTCAGTCGAGCGAGCCGGGCCGCGAGCTCGATCGCCGGCGCGTTCGCGTTCGCCACGAAGCCGTGGGCGTAGGGGAGGCGACGCGCCTGCTCGGCCATCGCCTCCGCGATCTCGCTCCGCCCGTAGCCTGCCGCGACACACCAGAGGCCCGACATCGCGTCGATCGCCTCGTGGCCGTCGGCGCCGGTGACCCGAATGCCCTCCGCGTGGCTCCAGACCCGGGCGCCTGCGGCGCGCTGCTGATCGATCGACGTGTACGGATGGAAGACGTGGTCGCGGTCGAGGGCGATCAGGTCGCGTTCGTCTCCGGGGCGCGGGGTCGCCATCGGCGGGGCCGCCTCCTGGTTCCGCCGAGGCGGCGGACTCCGATTCGCTTCGATCCTAGTGCGACCCGCGGCGACCGACGACGTCCGGTCTCCGCGAGCGGGTTCGCAGCGCCACCTTCGTTGGTAAGCTCCGCGCCCGATGGATCCGAACGCCTCGCTCTACGAAGTCGCCCTCCTGATGTACGAACGACCCGGGCTTCTCGTGGGGGTGGCCCTGGTATTGCCGCTCCTGCTCGGGGTGCTCATCGACCGCTTCGGCAGCCGTCCGACCGGTGCGATCCGTGCGGACCTGGACGCCGAAGCTGAAGCCGACGTCGCTGTAGAGGCCGCGGCCCGCTCGGAAGCGGAGCCCGAACCGCGGGCCGATGCCGAGCCCGAAGTCGAGGTCGCGACGAGGGAGCCTGCCCCCGAGCCCGTTCTCGAACCGGAACCGCAGCCCGAGACGTTCCCGGAACCGCAGCCCGAGCCCGAGCCCGCGCCGGAGTCCGAGCCGGCCCCCGATCCCGCCCCGCGCGTCCGACTCCGTGACCGCCTGCTGCGCACGAGCGAGACCCTCGTCGGTCGACTCGGTGGCGTCTTCGGCGGTGCGGCCGTCGACGGTGACCTGCTCGACGAGCTCGAGGAGATCCTCTTCACGGCGGATCTCGGCGTGCAGACCGCCGAGTCGCTGCTCGAGCGCGTGCGCAGCGAAGGCCGCGGCGAGGACGGCGCGAAGGTGCGCGAGATCTTGAAGGGCGCGATCGGCGAGAAGCTCGCCGGCGCCCAGCGCATCGGCGACCCCTTCGACCTCGCTGCGAAGCCGCACGTGATCCTCGTGCTCGGCGTGAACGGCGCCGGCAAGACGACGACGATCGGGAAGCTGGCTGCGCAACACCAGGCGAAGGGCCGCGAGGTGCTCCTCGGGGCCGGCGACACGTTCCGCGCCGCCGCGATCGAGCAGCTGCAGACCTGGGGCGACCGCGTCGGTTGCGACGTGATCGCCGGTGAGCCCGGCGGCGACCCCGCGAGCGTCGCGTTCGACACCGTGAAGGCGGCGGTCGCCCGGGAGGTCGACGTCGCCATCATCGACACGGCGGGCCGGCTCCAGACCAAGAAGCCCCTGATGGAGGAGCTCGGCAAGATCGTCCGTGTGATCGGTCGCGACGTGCCCGACGCGCCCCACGAGATCCTGCTCGTGCTCGACTCGAACACGGGACAGAACGCGATCTCTCAGGCGCGCCTCTTCGAGGAAGTCGCGGACGTGACGGGCCTCGTGCTCACCAAGATGGACGGCACTGCCAAGGGCGGGGTGATCGTCGGCCTCGCCGACGAGTTCCGCATCCCGGTGGACTTCGTCGGAGTCGGCGAGGGGATCGAGGATCTACGGCAATTCGATTCGAACGAGTTCGTCGACGCGCTCTTCGGAGACGATTCGGACTAGCCAGACGGCCGCGCTGCGGCTGGATGCGGAGGAAACGCGCATGGCCGGTTATGTGCTCGCATTGGATCAGGGGACGACATCGTCGAGGGCCCTGCTCTTCGACGAGGCGGGGTCGATCGTCGGCGTCGAACAATTCGAGTTCCCCCAGTCGTTCCCGAAGCCGGGTTGGGTCGAACACGACCCGCACGAGATCTGGGACAGTCAGCTGCGCGCGGCTCGCGGCGTGCTCGATAAGACCGGGGTCGCGGCGAGCGACGTCGCCGCGGTCGGGATCACGAACCAGCGCGAGACGACCGTCGTCTGGGACCGCAAGACCGGCGAGCCGATCCATCCGGCGATCGTCTGGCAGTCCCGGCAGTCGAGCGGCGTCTGCGACGACCTGCGTTCGCGGGGTCTCGAGGACGAGATCCGCGCGCGGACCGGCTTGCTGATCGATGCCTACTTCTCCGGCACGAAGATCCGCTTCATCCTGGACGCGGTCGATGGCGCGCAGGCGAGGGCAGAAGCGGGCGAGCTCTGCTTCGGGACGATCGACACCTGGCTGATGTTCAACCTGACCGGTGGGCGGGTGTTCGCGACCGAGCCGTCGAACGCGTCGCGCACGCTGCTCTTCAACATCCACGACGGCGACTGGGATCCCTTCCTGATGGACGCGCTCGGCGTGCCTGCCGCGATGCTGCCGGAAGTGAAGGACTCGAGCGGAGCGTTCGGCGAGACGGACCCTGGCGTGCTCGGGGCGGCAATTCCGATCTCGGGGGTCGCCGGCGACCAGCAATCGGCGCTCTTCGGGCAGGGCTGCTTCGAGCCCGGGCGCGCGAAGAACACCTACGGCACGGGCTGCTTCCTGCTGATGAACACGGGCAGCGAAGCGCCGCGCTCCGAAGCCGGTCTGATCACGACCGTCGCCTGGCGTCGAGAGGGCACCCTGGACTACGCGCTCGAGGGATCGATCTTCGTCGCGGGCTCTGCCGTGCAATGGCTGCGGGACGGACTCGAGTTCGTCGAGCACGCCGCGGAGACCGAGGCGCTTGCGAAGAGCGTTCCCGATGCGGACGGCGTCTACGTCGTGCCCGCCTTCGTGGGGCTGGGCGCGCCGTACTGGGACGAGCAGGCGCGGGGCACGATCGTCGGACTCACGCGCGGCACGACCCGCGCCCACCTCACGCGCGCGACCCTCGAGTCGATCGCGTTCCAGACCCGGGACGTGATGGCCGCGATGGGTCAGGACTCCGGGATCGCGCCGCAGGTGCTGCGCGTCGATGGCGGCGCCTGCGAGAACGACTTCCTGATGCAGTTCCAGGCCGACATCCTGGGGATCGCGGTCGAGCGCCCCGCGGCGCTGGAAGCGACGGCGATGGGCGCGGCGCGTCTCGCCGGGCTCGGGGTCGGGTTCTGGCGCGACATGGACGAGCTCGACTCGCGACTCGGTGCGCCGACGCTGTTCGAGCCGTCGATGTCCGAGGACGAGCGCGAGTCGCGCTACCGCGGCTGGCTGCGGGCGGTCGAACGCTCCCGGGGCTGGGCAGAGGAGGGCGCGTGAGGAACGCGACGCTGGTGCTGGAGGAGAGCGCGTGACGCTCCGCGGAGCGGCGCCGCTCGTGATCGCGCACCGCGGCGCATCGGGCGATCGACCCGAGAACACCCTGCCGGCCTTCGAAGAGGCGATCGCGCAGGGCGCCGACATGATCGAGACCGATCTGCACCTGTCGCGGGACGGGGTGATCGTGATCCACCACGACGCGGCGCTCGAGCGGCTCGGCGAGTCGGGCGAGATCGGCAGCCGCACGGCCGCGGAGCTCGCGGCGCTCGACGCGGCACCCGGCGCCGAGACGGTGGAACGGATCCCGACGCTGCTCGACGTTCTCGAGGGCTTCGCCGACCGCATCGCCTGGAATCTCGAGCTGAAGGTGGGGCTCGAGGCGCCCTACGAAGGAATCGAGGGAAAGGTGCTCACCGAGGTCGAGGCACGCGGATCGCTCGGCCGGATCCTCTTTTCCTGCTTCGACGACGGGGTCCTCGCGCGCCTTCGCGCCCGCGCTCCCGAGGCGCGGCTCGGCGTGCTCGTTTCCCCGCGCGCGCCCGACGACGTCTTCGGCCGCGCGGATCGAGTGTCGGCCGAGGCCATCCACCCGCATACGATGCTCGTCCATGCGGCGCTGGTCCGCGGCGCCCACGATCGCGGGCTCGCGGTGTATCCCTACACCGCGAACGATCCGGCCGAGATGACGCGGCTCCTCGATCTCGGGGTGGATGGGGTGATCACGAATCACCCGCGGGTACTCGCAGATCTCGTGGTCACCCGGGAAAGTGCAGGCGGCTAGCCGCGTTGCCGCGCAATGCTGCGGCTCGCGCTAGTTGACTTTCGAGACGCCTTGGCATAGGGTCGCAAGTTCGAAAAACGTTGGGACCGCGGTGACTTAGACGCGTGGCGAAGCGACTGGACTCCGGCTCGGGGACGCCTGCGCAAGCGGGCCACGTCCTGCCGAGCCACCCGGAGCCGGAACGCACGAAGCCAGGGACCGACATCGCAGATGCTCCGACCGAGGCGGACTCGGGACGGTGCGCGTTCGACTCCCTCTCGTCCACTTGCCTCCCTCCGAGGTGACGCGTCGGGAAGAATCGGACGGCCACCGCGCGACGCCGGTCCCTGCACCCGATCCAGGGTGAGGCGGCGGCGGGTCCCCTTCGATCGGACGAAGCCGAGCCGATCGCGCGACGCGCGAGGCGCGGTACCCGACTAGACCCGAACCCACCAGAAGGCTGGACGCGCACATGATGCGATACGGACTCCCCCCGAAGCAGGGCCTCTACGATCCCGAGCTCGAACACGATGCCTGTGGCATCGGCTTCGTCGCCGACCTCAAGAAGCCGGCCAGCCACACGATCATCGAGCAGGCCACCGAGGTGCTCTGCCGCCTGACCCATCGCGGCGCCGCGGGCTCCGACGAGGCGACCGGCGACGGCGCGGGGATGCTGATCCAGACGCCGGACAAGTTTCTCCGCAAGGTCGCCGACGCGGCCGGCTTCGGCCTGCCCGAGCAGGGGCGCTACGCCTCGGCACTCGTCTTCCTCGCGACCGACGCCGACGAGCGCGCGCAGCAGATCGCATGCATCGAGTCCTGGGTGACGGCCGAGGGCCAGACCTTCCTCGGCTGGCGCGAAGTCCCGACCGATCCGTCCACGATCGGCCGGATCGCGCGCGACGGCATGCCCGAGATCATGCAATTCTTCGTCGGCGCCGCCGATCCCTCGGATGGCCTCGATCAGGCGGCCTTCGAGCGGAAGCTCTACGTGATCCGCCGCCAGATCGAGAACGAGATCGACAAGCTCGGCTCCGCGTTCCACATCCCGAGCCTCTCCTCGAAGACCTTCCTGTACAAGGGCATGTTCCTGGCGCACCAGACGCCGGAGTTCTTTCCCGACCTCCAGGACGCCGATCTCGAGAGCCGCGTCGCGCTCGTTCATCAGCGCTATTCGACCAACACCTTCCCGACCTGGGACCTCGCGCAGCCCTTCCGCTATCTCGCGCACAACGGCGAGATCAACACGATCCGCGGAAACCAGAACTGGATGAACGCGCGGGAGGGCACGCTCCGGTCGAACCTCTTCGGCGACGACCTGCAGAAGATCTTCCCGGTCATGCGCAACGGCACCAGCGACTCGGCGCGCTTCGACAACGCCCTCGAATTCCTTCATCTCGCCGGCCGCGACCTGCCGCAGTCGATGCTGCTGATGATTCCCGAGGCGTGGGAGAACGATCCGACGATGTCGGAGGATCGCCGCGGCTTCTACGAATACCACTCGTGCATGATGGAGCCCTGGGACGGTCCGGCGTCGATGTGCTTCTCGAACGGCGATGGCGTCGGCGCGGTCCTCGACCGCAACGGCCTTCGCCCCTCGCGCTACGTGCTCACCAAGGAAGGCCTGCTCGTGATGGGTTCGGAGGTCGGCACCCTGCCGATCGATCCGGCCGACGTCGAGGAGAAGGGCCGACTCGAGCCCGGCCGCATGTTCTACGCGGATCTCGACGAGGGCCGCATCGTCCGCGATGAGGAGCTCAAGGAGCGCTATATCCAGCGTCATCCCTTCAAGGCCTGGGTCGAGACGCACCAGCTCGAGCTCGCCGACCTCGGTCAGGTGGACGCGGTCCACAAGCCGAACCCGGAAATCCGGCTCTCGCTCCAGCAGACCTTCGGATACACCCTCGAGGACATGCGCTTCCTGCTCGCGCCGATGGCGGCGAACGGCAAGGAGGCCCTCGGTTCGATGGGCGAGGACTCGGCGCTGGCGTGTCTCTCGGACAAGCCCCGGCTGCTCTTCTCCTACTTCAAGCAGAACTTCGCGCAGGTCACGAACCCGGCGATCGACTCGATCCGCGAGCGCCCGGTCATGACCCTCGACTCGACCCTCGGCGAGGAGAAGAACCTCCTCGACGAGACCCCGGAGCACGCGCAGCTGCTGCGCCTCCATCGCCCCGTCCTGCGCGACGCCGAGCTCGAAGCGATCCGGCAGATCGACAAGCCGGGCTTCGAGGCGGTCACGCTCTCGACGCTCTTCAAAATCACGGACGGTGGCGACGGGCTGCGCGCCGCGCTCGACCAGCTCTGTCGCGAGGCGGAACAGGCCGTGGAGGGTGGGGCGAACATCCTGATCCTCTCGGATCGCGGCGTGTCGCCCGAGCTGGCCCCGATCCCGTCGCTCCTCGCGACCGGCGCGGTCCACCACCACCTGATCCGCAAGGTCCTGCGCACCCGCTGTGGCCTGATCGTCGAGACCGGCGAGGCCCGTGAGGTGGCGCACATGGCGCTGCTCGTCGGCTACGGCGCGGGTGGCATCAACCCCTACCTCGCTTTCGAGACCGTCTCGGACATCGTCTCGGACAAGACCTTCGTCCCGGAAGACCTCGACTACGAGAGCGCCGAGGAGAACTACCTCAAGGCGATCGATCTCGGGCTGCTCAAGATCTTCGCGAAGATGGGCATCTCGACCCTGCAGTCGTACCGCGGCGCGCAGATCTTCGAGGCCGTCGGTCTCGGGGAAGAGGTCGTGAAGCTGGCCTTCGACGGCACCCACTCCCGGGTGAAGGGCGTCGGTCTCGACGTGCTCGCCCGCGAAGTGGAGATGCGGCACGACCGCGGCTTCCCGGAGAACGAGTACGAATACCCGGAGCTCGACCCGGGCGGCCTATACCAGTGGCGCCTCCGCGGCGAGCAGCACACGTTCAATCCCGAGAGCGTGTCCAAGCTCCAGCACGCGGTGCGCAAGGAGAGCTGGAAGAGCTTCGAAGAATACGCCCAGGCGGCCGACGACGACGCCGTCCGGATGCGCACCCTCCGCGGCCTGCTCGACTTCAAGTTCGACCGCGACCCGGTTCCTCTCGACGAGGTCGAGCCGGTCGAAGACATCGTCGTACGCTTCTGCACCGGCGCGATGTCCTACGGATCGATCTCGGCGGAAGCCCACGAGACCCTCGCGATCGCGATGAACCGGATCGGCGGACGCTCGAACACGGGCGAGGGCGGCGAGGACCCGAAGCGCTGGACCCCGGACGACAACGGCGACCTGCGGCGCTCGAAAATCAAGCAGGTCGCGTCGGGACGCTTCGGCGTCACGAGCGCCTATCTCGTCAACTCCGACGAGATGCAGATCAAGATCGCTCAGGGCGCGAAGCCCGGTGAGGGCGGTGAGCTGCCCGGCCACAAGGTCGACCAGATCATCGCGGACACCCGCTACTCGACCCCGGGCGTGGGCCTGACCTCACCGCCCCCGCACCACGACATCTACTCGATCGAGGACCTGTCGCAGCTGATCCACGACCTGAAGAACGCCAACCGGCGCGCCAACGTGAGCGTGAAGCTCGTCTCCGAGACGGGCGTCGGCACGATCGCCGCGGGCGTCTCGAAGGGCAAGGCGGACGGCGTGCTGATCTCGGGCCACGACGGCGGCACGGGCGCCTCGGCGCTCACCTCGATCAAGAACGCGGGTTGTCCCTGGGAGATCGGCCTGTCCGAGACCCAGCAGACGCTGGTCCAGAACGACCTGCGCGGCCGCATCAAGCTGCAGGTCGACGGTGGGTTCAAGACCGGCCGCGACGTGGTGATCGGCGCGCTGCTCGGCGCCGACGAGTTCGGCTTCGCGACGGCGCCGCTCGTCGCGATGGGCTGCATCCTGATGCGCGTCTGCCACCTGAACACGTGCCCGGTCGGGATCGCGACCCAGCGCCCGGAGCTTCGCGAGCGCTTCCAGGGCGAGGCCGACCACGTCGTGAAGTTCTTCTGGTTCATCGCGGAGCAGACGCGCCAGCTGATGGCGAAGCTCGGCTACCGCACGATGAACGAGATGATCGGCCAGACCGATCGCCTAGAGATGCGGAAGTCGATCAACCACTGGAAGGCGTCTTCCGTGGATCTGACGGACCTGCTGCACAAGCCCGACCTGCCCCACGACGTGCACAACACGGGCAAGCAGGACCACGGCCTCGACAAGGCCCTCGACATGAAGCTCCTCGAGCTGGCCGAGCCGGCGATCGAGCGCGGCGAGAAGGTCCGGATCGAGCTGCCGATCGAGAACATCAACCGGACAGTGGGCACGATCCTCGGCTCCGAGGTCAGCCGGAAATACGGTCTCGAGGCGCTGCCGGACGGCACGATCGACATCGAGTTCACCGGCTCCGCGGGCCAGAGTCTCGGCGCCTGGCTGCCCAAGGGCATCCAGATCCGGGTCACGGGCGACGCCAACGACTACGCGGGCAAGGGCCTCTCGGGCGGCCGCGTGATCGTGCGGGCGCCGGCGGAGGCGACCTACGAACCGACGGAGAACATCGTCGCCGGCAACGTGCTCCTCTACGGCGCCACCGGTGGCGAGGCGTTCTTCCACGGTCTCGTAGGCGAGCGATTCTGCGTGCGCAACTCGGGTGCGCAGGCGGTCGTCGAGGGCGTCGGGGACCACGGCTGCGAGTACATGACCGGCGGCCGGGCGATCATCCTCGGCAAGACGGGGCTGAACTTCGCAGCGGGCATGAGCGGCGGGCTCGCCTACGTGCTCGACGAAGCGGGTGACTTCGAGACCTGCTTGAACCCGCTCGCCGCCGTCGATCTCGAGCCCCTCGGCGACGACGACGTCGAGTACGTGCAGAACATGCTGCGCAAGCACTTCGACTACACGCGCAGCCAGCGGGCCGATGACGTCCTGCGGAAGTGGGACACCTACGCCCCGAAGTTCGTGAAGGTGTTCCCGACGGAGTACCGCGAGGCCCTCGAAAGGATGGCGGAGCAGGGGATCACGCCCTCCCGCTAGTCCACGACGACAGCGCGCCCGGCCCCGGCCAGGTCGCGCGGACGAACCCCCAGGACGCGCCCACTCCACTGGAAACGGAGAGCGCGTCGAAGGCAGACTCAGATGGCGAAGCCCACCGGATTCCTCGAACAGAAGCGCGAGAACGTCACCTACCGCGACAAGCAGGAGCGGACCGGCGACTTCAAGCAGGTGATGAACGTGATCCCGGTCGAGGATCTCAAGTCGCAGGCGTCCCGCTGCATGGACTGCGGCATTCCCTTCTGCAGCAACCCGAACAGCGGTCGCGGCGGTTGCCCCCTCGGCAACATCATCCCGGACTGGAACGACCTCGTGTACCGGGACAAGTGGGAGGAGGCGATCTCCCGCCTTCACTCCACCAACAACTTCCCGGAGTTCACCGGTTCGATCTGCCCCGCGCCCTGTGAGGCGGGCTGCGTCCTCGGCATCAACGACGACCCGGTCACGATCAAGAACATCGAGTTCAAGGTCGTCTCCGAGGGCTGGGACCGTGGCTACATCAAGCCCGTCATCCCGGAGAAGCGCTCGGGCAAGTCCGTCGCCGTCGTCGGCTCCGGTCCGGCCGGCCTCTCCGCCGCCCAGCAGCTCGCTCGCGCCGGGCACTCGGTGACGGTCTTCGAGAAGAACGACCGGATCGGCGGGCTCCTCCGATACGGCATCCCCGAATTCAAGATGGAGAAGTGGATCATCGATCGCCGTCTCGAGCAGATGAAGGAAGAGGGCGTCTCGTTCCAGACCGGCGTCGAGGTCGGCAAGGACCTGACCTCCGCGGATCTGCGCAAGAATTTCGACGCGGTGCTGCTCACGATGGGGGCGGAGCATCCGCGCGATCTGCCCGTCGAAGGGCGTGATCTCGGGGGTGTCCACTTCGCCATGGAGTTCCTCCCCCAGGCGACCAAGCGGGTCCACGGCGACCAGCTGCCGCCCGAGGACGACATCCTCGCGGGTGGAAAGAACGTCGTGGTGCTCGGCGGGGGCGACACCGGATCCGATTGTGTGGGGACGAGCCATCGTCAGGGTGCCGCGTCGGTCACCTCGATCGAGCTCCTCGAAGAGCCGCCGCACGGTCGTAATCCGGCCACGCCCTGGCCGATGTGGCCGATGATCGCCCGCGGGTCCAGCTCTCATGACGAGGGCGGTGTTCGCAAGTATGCGATGATGACGAAGCGATTTTCGGGGTCGAATGGCCGCATCGAGAAGCTGCACGGCATCGAGGTGCGTTTCGGCGACCCCGACGAGTCAGGTCGGCCCCAGATGGAAGAGGTCGAAGGCAGCGAGTTCGAGCTCGACGCAGACCTCGTGCTGCTCGCGCTCGGATTCCTCGGGCCGGTTCAGTCGGGTCTGGTCGAGGATCTGGGACTCAAGCTCGATGGCCGTGGCAACGTCGAGGCGAACCTCGACGATTTCCGGACCTCCGAGCCGGGTGTATTCGCCGCCGGTGACTGTCGTCGCGGACAGAGTCTCGTCGTCTGGGCGCAGTGGGAAGGGCGAGAGGCCGCTCGCTCCGTCGACCGCTACCTGATGGGCGACTCGCGTCTCCAGAGTCGTAACACCGTCGGGAACATCCCGGGCTAGAACCGAGGGTTTCGCTTCGATCGTCGATTCGTCAGATCGATCGAGCGCAAGCTCCCCCGTTCGCCGTGCGCAGCGTCACTTCGCGCGCGCGAGCGGGCACGCGCCCATTCGGACGTCCCCAACCCCCGTGGATCGTGTAGTCTAACTGCATCCACGGAGCGGGTGGCACCTGCGCAGGGACGGGGCGCGAACGTTGGCAAGAGACGGTCTTCAAGCGGAGCAGCTTTCCCGACAATCGGCGCCCGAGTCGGAGACGTTCGACTTCGAGCGACTGGAACGCGCCGTCGCCTTCCTGATGGAAGAGCACGAACGGCTCTCGTCGGAGAAGGCGGAACTGCTCGACGAGCTGGTCGAGCGCGAGACCCGCATAACATCCCTCGAAGCGAAGCTCGAACACGAGCGAGACCGAAGGCGCATCGCGGTCGAAGGCGTGGACAAGATCTTGTCGCGTCTCGAGCAGCTGCAGGCGAGCGCGACCGCTGCGGCGGGCTCCGCATGAGCGCCGACTCCGGCAAGACCGGCCAGATCGTCGCCGTCCGGATCGCGGGCCACGAGTACAAGATCCGCAGTGAAGGCGATCCGGAGGCCCTGCGGGAGATCGCGGGCTACGTCGATCGCGCGATGAATCGCGTGCGCGAGCGGACCGGGACGGTCGATACCTTCGACGTCGCGGTGCTCACCTGTCTGAATCTCGCGCGGGAGATCCTCTCGCTGCGCGAGGCGCGTACCCCGGCGGGCTCGACCGCGGTCGAGGAAGGCAAGCTCCGGAGACTGATCGAACGGGTCGAAGAGGCGCTGCTCGTGAAGCCCGAGCCGGTCGTCGGGGAAGCGGCCCCGGCCGAGGAGGCGGGCGGCGCGACCACCCTCGAGCTCCCGAGCGTCGAGTCGCTTCGCGAGGCCGACGCGAGCACCGAGGGCGACGCCGAGTTGGCGCCACCGCGGGTCGCGGCGGGCGGCGGCGATCGCGCCTCCTGATTCCGGCGCCCCGTCCGGGCTGGATGGCGGGGTAGAAGGCGAGAAGGCGGCGCTGCGGCGACGCATGCGCGCTCGGCTCGCCAGACAGCCACCCACGTCGGTGGCGATTCGCGCTGGGCGAGCGGTCGCGGAGCGCGTGACGGCCGGGGCGCGATGGGGCGACGCGCGTACGCTGGCGGTGTTCGCGAGTCTTCCGGGCGAGGTCCCGACCGGGCCGCTGATCCAGGCGGCCTGGACGAGCGGCCGGCGCGTGCTGTTGCCGCGCGTGATTGCCGACGGCGAGCTCGCCTTCCACGAGCATGTCCAGGACGGTCCGCTCTTGTCCGGGGCCTTCGGCGTCGCGGAGCCACCGGCCACGGCGCCGCAGGCGTCGCTGTCCGAAGCCGATCTCGTCTTCGTGCCGGGGCTCGCGTTCGACCGGCTCGGGGGGCGCCTCGGAAGAGGAGCGGGCTACTATGACCGCGCCCTCACCGAGGCGCTCGCGGGGGGCACCCGCAAGCGGGGTGCGGGGGAGCCCGCGACGATCGGACTCGCCTTCGCGCTGCAGATCGTCGACGCCATTCCGATGGAACCCCATGACGTGCACCTCGACGCCGTGGTCACGGAAGCCGCGTCATTCGGGGACCTGTGACGGCGACCCGGGACGAATCAGATGGAGCAGACAGGTCGATGACGGATGCAGCGATCCAGAAGGAGGTCGAGCGCCAGCTCGCGGTGATGCGCGAGGGGGCCGTCGACTTCCATGGTGAGGAGGAGCTCGCCGAGCGGCTCGCCAAGAGCCTCGAGGAGGATCGCCCGCTCCGCGTGAAGCTCGGGATGGATCCCTCCTCCGCGGATCTCCACCTCGGCCACAGCGTCGTCCTGATGAAGCTCCGCCGCTTCCTCGAACTCGGCCACACCCCGATCTTCCTCGTCGGTGACTTCACCGCGCGGATCGGCGATCCGTCCGGACGCAACAAGACGCGACCCGCCCTCGACGCGGATCAGGTCCGGGAGAACGCCAAGACCTACGTCGACCAGGTCTCCAAGCTGCTCGACGTGTCGAAGGTGGAAGTCCGCTTCAACGGCGAGTGGATGGACGAGATGACGCCCTCCGACTTCGTCCGGCTCTGCTCCCAGACCACGGTCGCGCGCATGCTCGAGCGCGACGACTTCGCGAAGCGATACAAGACCGAGGTCCCGATCTTCATCCACGAGTTCCTCTATCCCTTCGTGCAGGGCTACGACTCGGTCGCCCTCGAAGCCGACGTCGAGCTCGGCGGGACGGACCAGACCTTCAATCTGCTGATGGGGCGCGAGCTCCAGCGCGCCTACGGACAGCCGCCACAGGCGGTGATCACGCACCCGCTGCTCGTCGGGCTCGATGGCAAGGAGAAGATGAGCAAGAGCCTCGGGAACGCGATCGGGATCCTGGACGACGCGGGCGACATGTACGGCAAGGTGATGAGCATCCCGGACGACGCGATGCAGGAATGGCACTGTCTGCTCGCGATGGGCGACTGGGCGGAGCTCGGCGAGGCCCTCGACCGGTTCGCGGGCGGCGGTGGCGATCCGATGTCCCTGAAGCACGACCTCGCACACAGTGTGGTGTCACGCATACACGACATTGCGTCGGCTGATGCGGCGCGAGACCAGTTCCAGCGCGTGGTCCAGCGCAAGGAGATGCCGGACGAGATCCCCGAGGTGGCCGTGGCCCTCGACGGACGTGACGGCTTGAAGGTCTTCGAGCTGCTGGTGGAAGCCGGTCTCGCGGCGAGCAAGAGCGAGGCGCGGCGCCTGGCGCAGCAGGGCGGGGTCTCCATCGATCAGGAGCGTGTGGGAGACCCGACGGCGCTCGTCGAGGCCGGCGAACGGCTCGTGCAGGTGGGGAAGAGGCGTTTCGCGCGCGTCCGGATCGCCTGATCGAGAGCCGCTTCGGGTCTCCGCGCCGGACCGGCAACTCTTTGGCCCGGACGACACCCAGGGGGGCCGAAAAAAGCTCTAGACCGCCTAGAATTCCCCTTGCGCTGGTAGACGGCGTCCCGTAAGTTCCGGCGCCCGCCGCGAGGATCACTCGCGGGGGGAATCCCAGGCCAATACCTTGGTATAGACCGACTTCTACGTCACGCATCTGGTGGCGGCGGTCGCTTTCGCCTCGAAAGAGGGGCCCGGTGATTCTTTCGACAGTTTCGTCTGGATGGAGCTCTCTACAGGCTCCCAGGACCTCGGTCGATCTTTGAAAACTGAATAGCGAGTGATTCGCAGAGTCGGGTGGGGACACTCGGCGAAGCGGATCGAGACAACATTTACAAGTCCCCTGGTAGGGCAGGCGCCGCAAGGTGGCCGCTCTGCCTGCGATCATGACCCTTGCTCGTCTTGTCAAAGCGCTCCTTCTGGGAGTGCCGCGCAAGCGGTAAGGAGTCAGCCAAATTTAAACTGGAGAGTTTGATTCTGGCTCAGGACGAACGCTGGCGGCGTGCTTAAGACATGCAAGTCGTACGAGAAAGTCACTTCGGTGGCGAGTAAAGTGGCGCACGGGTGAGTAACGCGTGGGTAATGTGCCCTCAGGTTTGGGATAACCCCGGGAAACCGGAGCTAATACCGAATAAGACCACGATGACTTCGGTCGATGTGGGAAAAGGTGGCCTCTCGTAGAAGCCATCACCAGAGGATCAGCCCGCGTTTGATTAGCTTGTTGGTGAGGTAACGGCTCACCAAGGCTCCGATCAATAGCTGGTCTGAGAGGATGATCAGCCACACTGGAACTGAGACACGGTCCAGACTCCTACGGGAGGCAGCAGTCGGGAATATTGGGCAATGGAGGCAACTCTGACCCAGCAACGCCGCGTGAAGGATGAAGGCCTTCGGGTCGTAAACTTCTGTCGAGAGGGAAGAAACGCGTAAGGTTAATACCCTTGCGTCTGACGGTACCTCCAAAGGAAGCACCGGCTAACTCCGTGCCAGCAGCCGCGGTAATACGGAGGGTGCAAGCGTTGTTCGGATTTATTGGGCGTAAAGCGAGTGTAGGCGGTTCGACAAGTCGGGTGTGAAATCCCAGGGCCCAACCCTGGAACTGCACCCGATACTGTCAGGCTAGAGTCCCGGAGAGGATGGCGGAATTCCCGGTGTAGGGGTGAAATCCGTAGATATCGGGAGGAACACCAGTGGCGAAGGCGGCCATCTGGACGGTGACTGACGCTGAGACTCGAAAGTGTGGGTAGCAAACAGGATTAGATACCCTGGTAGTCCACACCGTAAACGGTGAGAGCTCGTCGTAGTGGGTATTGACCCCTGCTGTGACCAAGTTAACGCATGAAGCTCTCCGCCTGGGAAGTACGGTCGCAAGACTAAAACTCAAAGAAATTGACGGGGGCCCGCACAAGCGGTGGAGCATGTTGTTTAATTCGAAGCAACGCGCAGAACCTTACCTGGATTTGACATCTCCGGAATCTCTCTGAAAGGAGAGAGTGCCTTCGGGAACCGGATGACAGGTGCTGCATGGCTGTCGTCAGCTCGTGTCGTGAGGTGTTGGGTTAAGTCCCGCAACGAGCGCAACCCCTATCGTTAGTTGCTAGCAGTTCGGCTGAGCACTCTAGCGAGACTGCCGGTGTTAAACCGGAGGAAGGTGGGGACGACGTCAAGTCCTCATGGCCTTTATGTCCAGGGCTACTAACGTGCTACAATGGTCGGTACAGACGGTCGCGAACCCGCGAGGGTAAGCCAATCCTACAAAGCCGGCCTCAGTTCGGATTGGAGTCTGCAATTCGACTCCATGAAGGCGGAATCGCTAGTAATCGCGGATCAGCATGCCGCGGTGAATACGTTCCCGGGCCTTGTACACACCGCCCGTCACACCACGGAAGCTGGTTGAACCAGAAGTCAATGACCCAACCTTCGGGAGGGAATTGCCCAAGGTATGACTGGTGACTGGGGTGAAGTCGTAACAAGGTAGCCGTAGGGGAACCTGCGGCTGGATCACCTCCTTTCTAGGGAATCCGGTCCTTTGCTTTCGCGACGCACGCGTCGCGAGGCAATCAAGACCATCCGACCGCGAGAGCGGAAGGATGATGGATATCAATAGAAGTCACGTTGCTCACGCAGACCCTGGCAACAGGGGCCTGCAAGTCGGTATGAATCCCGGGTTCTCCCGGTGACTCGTTCGATCGGGGTGCCGTCCGAGCAACGCTCATCCGCAAATCACTCGCTATTCAGTTTTTGGAGACCGGAGTGTTCCGTCTCTTTCCTTTCGAAGCCTTCGGCTTCGATGACAGAAAGGGGAGAGGCGCAGGCACGAACCGAGATCTTCCGTCGTTGGGGTGACGCTCTCGAGCTCGCCCTTCGGGCCTGTAGCTCAGCCGGTTAGAGCGTCCGCCTGATAAGCGGGAGGTCGGTGGTTCGAGTCCACCCAGGCCCACCATCTACCGCGCGGCGCGCTGCCGTGGAGTTCATTCGAGGCATTCGGATGATCAGGGGATCTTTCCCCGCTTCGCGTGCGGCGTCTTGCTCGTTTGAGCGCTGTTAGGCGGATGTACGCAGGTGTAGGCGGCTTGGTTCAGGAACACACGAGGCCGGTCGATCCGTTTTGACCTGGTCCTCTCGTTGCTTCGAGAAGCAATGATGAAGGGCCGGTTCTTTTAGTGGGGCTGTAGCTCAGCTGGGAGAGCGCGGGCTTTGCAAGCCTGAGGTCGTCGGTTCGATCCCGTCCAGCTCCACCATTTCTTTCGCGTCGTCCGCTCAACGACCTTCGGTCGTCGACGGAAACGCGATGAACTCCTCGAGGCGCCTTCGCGGCGCGCTTCCCCTTCACCGGGAAGTGGAGTAGCGGTTCTTCGGATCCGTGGATCTTTGATAGTTGAATATCTTTCCGAGCTGAGAGCGTCTTGTTGTATGCAAGATGATTGAGAAATTTATCTAGTCGATACAAAGAAGGTCGATCGTCGTGAGACGATCAAGATGACCTTCTCGCCTGAAGGGCCGCCGCGGTCCGACGGGCGAAGATTCGATCTGCCCAATTTGATTTATGGTCAAGCTACGAAGGGCAGACGGTGGATGCCTTGGCGGTAGGAGGCGATGAAGGACGTGGTTAGCTGCGAAAAGCGTCGGGGAGCTGCTAAGCGAGCTTTGATCCGACGATGTCCGAATGGGGAAACCCGGCCAGGGTCATGCCTGGTCATCCTTTACTGAATACATAGGTAAAGGAGGCAAACTCAGGGAACTGAAACATCTCAGTACCTGAAGGAATGGAAATCAATTGAGACTCCCGGAGTAGCGGCGAGCGAAATGGGAATAGGCCAAACCGGCGGGAAGAAATTCCTTCCGGGGTTGTGGGACTCCAACGTGGGACCCTGATGGGTAGTGGAATGGTCTGGAAAGGCCGGCCGAAGAGGGTGAAAGCCCCGTACACGAAACCTTGAAGGGCTCTAGGAGTATCCCGAGTACCACGGGACACGAGAAATCTTGTGG
>Ga0209992_10000036_pt1:0-7500 | contig 211012 bp, 170 predicted proteins | sample 2SBtaG_2_FD_182564 | JGI IMG/M metagenome (GOLD analysis project Ga0209992, IMG submission 182564) | Deep subsurface microbial communities from Kolumbo volcano to uncover new lineages of life (NeLLi) - 2SBTROV12_ACTIVE470 metaG (SPAdes)... | ecosystem: Environmental > Aquatic > Marine... | reverse complement strand
TGTGTGAAGCTGACCGATACTAATCGCTCGTGAGGCTTGACCAAATCAAATTGGACAAGTCGGACTTCTAGTTAAATAGAAAGTCATTTTCGCAAAAGACAAGACGCTTCAGCTCGGAAAGATATTCAACTAACAAGATCCACTCCTTCGGGAAACGGATCCTGACAAACAAGACGAAAAGACGGTTTTCCCACCGTCCATAGAGCAGGGGCCACACCCGTTCCCATTCCGAACACGGAAGTTAAGCCCTGCTTCGGCGATGGTACTGCCCATTTCTTGGGTGGGAGAGTAGCGCGACGGTGGGATTGAACTGAACGGCGCCCGCGAGCTGGTCGACAGACCAGAATCGCGGGCGCCGTTTTTCGTTCAGGGGCCGGGTCAGGCCGGCGCGCTCACGGCGCCATCACGGCGCGTTCTCGGCTCGCCGCGGTATCGGCGCCGCGATCCATCGGACGGCGGGATTCGGGCTCACGACGAAGCCGACGCCGCCGCGCATCAGACTCAGACCGCCCTCGTACTTGTCCTCGAAGACCTGGAACTCGCCGGTCCCCTCGAGACCGAAGCTCACGACGATCTCGTCACGACCATCGCCGTCGATGTCCCCGAATGCAGGTCGAATGGCTTCGCGGGCGTTCCGCATGCCGTTTCCGGGGCGGATCCGGAGCGAGTCCGAGTAGTCGTTCAAGTCCGTCGTGATCACGTCGTCGATCAGGACGAGGAACGCGTCGTAGCCCGAGCCGTAGCCGGTGGCGATCTCGTCCAGGCCGTCGCCGTCGAAGTCGCCGAGGGCGGGGTAGGTACCGCCGATCGATGCGCTGCCGGAGTTCGGCCCGTCGATGCGCAGGAGGCCGTTGCCGTTCCGCAGGGTCTCGTGGCGATCGAATGCGCGGAGCCCGTCGTCGAGAACCGCGATCGAGCGCGTTCCGGGGGTCGTGTAGCCGACGACGAGCTCGTCGCGTCCGTCGCCGTCGATGTCACCGAGTGCGGGCACGCAGCCCGCGCCGTCCGGGCCCATCGAGCCGTTGATCGGCGCCTCGATCATTCCGCCGTTACCCGTGTCGAAGGGCGCGAAGCCGGTGTCGAAGCTGTCGAAGGCAGCGAGATGTGCGTCCGCGGCGGGACCGAGTCCCACGACCAGCTCGTTCCGGTCGTCGCCGTCGACGTCGCCGCAAGCGGGCCAGGTCTGGCCGTCGGCCGCGTGGTAGGCCGCGTCGCCGGCGCTCAGGGTGTCGACCTGGTCGACCGTGCCCGCTTCGAAGTACACGAGCGCCATCTGACCATCGCTGCCCGGGCCGAACCCGAGGACGAGGTCGCTGTCGCCGTCGGCGTCGAGATCGCAGAACGTGGGGCGGAGATCGCGTCCGGCCGCGAGCGAGTCGACCGTGAGGCCGGCGCTGGCGCCGTCGCCGAGCACCAGGCTCACCAGGCCGGACACGTCCGAGGTGACGCCGAGGGCCATGGCCGCATAGCGAACCGAGAGCGTGGTCTCGTTGCCGGGCTCCGGTTCCGGTTCCGGCTCGGGTTCCGGCTCAGGCTCAGGCTCGGGTTCCGGTTCGGGCCCCGGCCCCGGCCCCGGCGTGGTCTCCGTCGCCGCAATGTGGAACTCGTTCGAGTACGCGGAGTCCGTGCCCTGCGCGTTGTAGCTCGAGATCGCGACGTAGAGATCGATGCTCGTCTCGATGTTCGTCGAGTAGACGAGCACGCTGTCGTTCGCCGACGGCTGACCGAGGTCGACGTGCTGGCTGTAGTCGCCACTCGTCGTGCCGAGGTGCATCTGATAGCCGACCACGGATTCCGACGGGCTCGGCAGGAAGTACACGTGATGGTGCTCGGGCGCGGCCGCGCCGGGCGCCGCGAAGCCGAGGGCCGCGAACGTCGCGAGCAGCGCGCTTCGCAGGCCGAGGGGCGCGGAGAAGGAGAGAGCGATGAGTCGCGAATTCGTGAACGGCATGTCCAGCGATTCGGGATCTGGTCACCGACCCTCGGTGACCGCTCTCACGACGGCTGCGCAACGGGGTCCGATTTCTGCTCGAGCGTGACGAACGACCCGAATCCGCGTGAGCGGGCGCACAATCGCTGGCGATCCTTCCGGGTCAGCGGCAGTGTTCCGGCAGGGTCGCGGGGTCCGGGGGCTCGGGCGCGTCCCACGAGACCCATTGATCGCGGCCCTCGCTCGTGCGAAGGCGTAGTCGGATCCGGTCCGATCCCTCCAGCACGTTCATCAGGTCCACGCTCATCTGGGGACTGTCGATCGGGTCGCCGTCGAGCTCGACGATTCGATCCTCGGAATCGATTCCGAGCTCCTCCCAGAAGCTGTCGGGCTTCACGCCACGAATCGACACCCCGAGCATCGTACGATGCTCGTAGACCGGGCGGACCTGCGCGTCCCCGAAGAGCCGGATTGGATCGCGCCACGCATCGGGGCAGGGCTCCAGCTCTGGGTCTTCCGCCGGCAGGTCGGCGGAAGGGATCGCCTCGTCGGTCGGCGCTTGCGCCTGTGGTGCCGGCAGGTTGTCGGTGGCCGGTCGACCGGGGGCGTCCTCGAAGTCCTCGTCGTCGAGCTCGACCTCGGCGAATCGTTCGGGCGGGGCTTCCTCGTCGCCGGCGGTCCCGAGCAGCAATGCCGCGGAGATCGCGCCGACGACGACGGCGACGGCGGCGATGCCCAGCATCGCGTAGTCGGGTCCGGAAGATGTGGAACGCATGGGCAGGGGTCTATCGCACTCGTGGCCGGCGAGCGAGGCCGATCACGTCCATCGACGCTCGATGCCCGGCGCTCAATCGCGCGCGCCTGCGGTGGTGACCCGTTCGATCTCGCGCGAGAGCGCGTCGGTCTCCGGCCGCGGACCGAGGGGCGACAGCGCTCGCAGGCGCTCGAGCTCCCGGGTCGCTCGCTCGAGGTCGCCTTCCCGCGCGGCCAGGCGGCCGATGCCGGCGATGGCGTCGATCGAGTAGGGGTCGACGCGAAGCGCACGCTCGAAGGTGCGGGTCGCGGCGTCGGGTCGGCGCGATTCCAGGAAGAGACCCAGCCGGATCGCGTTGATCGCGTCGCGGGGGGCAAGCGACATCCCGAGGCGATAGGCGCCTTCCGCGTCGGCGGGGCGTCGCGCGTTCTCCGCCAGGATGCCGTCCAGGGCGTGCACGCGCGGTTCGTTCGCGAGCGCTCGGGGCAGGGACGACCGGAGCGTCCCGGCCTCGGCGTAGTCGGCCTCGGCCAACGCGGCGTCGATCGCCCGCAACCCACGCTCGAGAGCCGCCTGTTCGCCGAGGGCGAGCCCGGCGCTGCGCAGGGTCGATTGAATGGCAGCGGCGCCTCGCTCGTCGCCAGCGGCTTCGAGCTGCAGCGAGCGCACGTATTCCGCGATCGCCGCCACGCGTGCATCGTCGGCTCGCTCGGCTTCGACGAGGCGGGAGACCAGCGCCAGACCGGCGCCGGTCTCGGCGGCGCGTCCGCGCCCCTCGAGCCGTGGACGGTCCTCCGTCAGGATCGCGTGATCCGAAAGCGCCGCGCGGATCGTGTCGGCGCTCGCGAGTCTTCGCAGCGGAATCGCATCGACGGAGGCCAGTCCGAGCGCGGCGGGCGGGAGGTCGGCCGCCGCGAGTCGCGCCGCCACGCGGCCGGCGTCGAAAGGGGCGAGCGGCGAGGCGCTGCCGAGCAGGAAGACGCTGCCGTCGCCCCACCAGAGGCCGCCGTGGTCGAAGACCGAGAAGAAGGTCCGCAGGATCTCGCCCAGGCTCGCCTGGGAAACGCCCTCGTAGGGCAGCCACTGCGCGACGAGGCCGCCTTCCGCCAGGGCATCGCGCATGCGCGCGTAGTGTTCCTGCGCGTAGAGACCGCTCGCGTGGACCGACCAGGGCTGGGCGGTGTTCGCAGCGATCACGTCGTATCGCGGGAACGTATCGTCGCCTCGCGCCGCACGGCGCAGATAGCTGCGGGCGTCGCCGATCAGGATGCGCGGCGCGGGGTCGCGGGATCCCGCGCGGGGCGCGTTGTCCGGCGCGAAGAGCGCTTGCGCGGAGACGACCGAAGGCGCGATCTCGACCACTTCGAGGGTGTCCGGCGCGAAGCGGCCGGCGGTCGCGAGGGTGAGCCCCGCACCGAGTCCCAGCTCGAGGAAGCGCTCGGGCGCCGGGTGATAGGCGAAGGGCAGGACCGCGAGCAGCGCTTCCGTTCGCCGCGCGCGTCCGTAGGTCGATGCCTCGGGGTCGCCGTCGACCACGAGCTCGCGACTCCGGGCGGTTCGCATCACGACGGTCGTCGCGCGGGTTCCGTGAGTGAGCGAGAGCACGCGATCGCGCAGGGACGGGGAGACCGGCGCCCGGCTCGCCAGGTTCCCGACCACCAGCAACGCCGCGAAGGCGAGTGCAAGGCCGACTCGGCTGCCTTCGACGTTCGCGAGCGGGGCATCGTCCTGGGCGAGGGTACGCGCGGAGAAGAAAAGGGCCGCGGCCGCGGCGACCCCGGCGATCGCCTGAAGCGCGCCGCTCGGCCCGAACGCCGGGAGCAGCACGAAGGCCGCGGCGAGCGAGCCGACGACCCCGCCCAGCGTGTTGAACGCGGTCAAGCGGCCGAAGTCGGCGGCGCGTCCCTCTTCGCGAACGGCGAGGGCCACGAGCATGGGATAGCCGGCGCCGAGCGCGCACATCGCCGGCGTGACGCTCAGCACGCTGCGCACGAGCGTCGTCGCCGTCAGACCGCGCGCGAGCTCGGCGGGGTGATGGCCTAGCACCCAGGGCGACGAGACGAGCGCGATCGCGGCGAACATCAGCAGGACCGGGAGGCGGGACGGGACCCTCGCGGGATCCCGCGAGGCGAGACCGCCGAAGGCATTGCCGAGGGCGAGCCCCGCGAGCGTCGTCGCGAGCACCGCGCCCCAGGCGAATAGCGACGAGCCCAGGGCGAGGGCGCACAGGCGCGCGATGGTGACCTCGAAAGCGAGGGTCACGAAGCCGGTGGAGAACGCGAAGGCACGCACCGTCGCGACGGAGGGTGCGCCGGGGATGCGTGGCGCGGGCACCGACTCCGGTTTCGCGACCGCCGCGACCGCCGCCGACATCAGGGAAGCGACGCCGGCAACGGCGAGCCCGAGCAATCCGGCGGCCGTGAGGCAGGTGGACAGTCCGGCGTTCGGGATCGACACGACCGCAAGGATCACGCCCACGACGGAGCCGAGGGTGTTGCTGGCCACCAGCCGGCCCGCGTCGCGGGACACGGCGCCTCCGCCAACCGCTGCGCGAAGGAGCGCCGGCAAGGTGCCGCCCATCAGGAACGTCGCGGGCAGGATCGGCAGGGCGGCCCCGAAGCGACGCCCGAGCCCGACGAACTCCGCGACGTCGGCACATCGCCCGGTCAGGTCGAGCAGACCGACCGCGATCAGCACCCCACCGATTCCGGCTTCCAGGCCGGCGTACCATCGAAGGGCGGGGCGGTCGCTCCGCTCGATCGTGGACCCGAGGATCCGGGCGCCGAGCGCGAGACCGGCGAAGAAGAGCGCGACCACGAGCGCCAGCGCCTCGCTCTCGCTGCCAGCGGCGAGCGCGACCTGGCGGCTCCAGACGACCTGCGCGACGAGGGCCGGGATCCCGGAGAAAAAGGCGATCGCCAGCCAGGCCGGAGACCGGGTCGTTCGATTCACGGCCGCCGCGCCTACCCCGCGGGTGGAAATTTCTGGGCCCTGTGACGCGATCGTCATGCTCTCACTCGGTCCCGTCCACCCGCGAACACCCGCCCGCGTCGGCCTGACTGCGAGTCGTGGACGTGCCGCGGACGGCGGTCGGTCGAAGCTCCCGTCGAAGTGGCCCCAGGCCGTCGCAAGTAGCTGAATTTGCGGACAGAATTCCGCATCCCGAACACGTACGCAAACCGCAGCCCAGCGGCAGGGAGGGCCCAGCGACCGGCAGAAATTGCCGCAAGGCATGGTTCCATCGACTCTCGGAAAGTGACGCAGATTTTCCTTGTTTCCCCCCGCTTTTTCTGGCCTAATCGTTCTGGACCTCTGTTCTCGCTGCTGATGCTGTGTCCGAGGAATGTTGATGTTGATTTCCACCCGTTTTTGCGCGCGCGTTGCCCTACTGGCCGGTCTGGTCGGGCTGCTCCTGCCCTCCGTGTCTGGAGCCGCCGCGTTCTCGATCGATGCTCCGGTCGCGATCAATGACGCCGGCTCCGGCGTGATCGGAACCTTGAGCCCGGTCCCGTTCTTCCCGCCCGGTCCGATTACCACCTTCGGAACCTTCTCGGGCGACATCCTGCTGGTTGAGTTCTCGCTCGCTGCGGGTTCGGCCGATGTCGACCAGCTCGGGATCTCCGGCGTCGGCGTCTCGGCGATCGGTGGGATCTTCTACCCGAATACGGGTACGCAGGCCCCGAACCAGACCGCGGGCCAGGCGACGGAGTTCCAGGGCTCTTCGCTGATCTTCAACTTCGAGCACCTCGCGACGGCGGCCGGCAATCTCCAGGCCGGTGAGTCGACGGGCGTGCTAGGCGTCGTCTTCAACGTCGGCGACCTGCCTCCGCCGGGTCTCCTCGGCGGCGCGATCCTCGCGGACACCGCGCAGTTCATGATCAGCTCGGGCGCCGATTTCTCGGTGAACGCGCTGGTCGTCCCGGTCCCCGAGCCGGGTACGGCGTTGCTGCTGGGGCTCGGCCTTGCGGGTCTCGCCTCGAGCCTTCGCAAGCGCTAGGTCGCGACATACGCCTGCCTCCTGCCTGACGAAGGCAGGCGCCGAGTCGAGTTCAAAGGCCTGATTCCGGCTGCAATGCCGGGATCGGGCCTTCTTGCGTTCTGCGCCTAACATGCGCATCGCTGAGAAGGTGGCTCGCGCTGACACAGAGGTGCGATCAGGTGTCTGATCGACGGAAGGTTCCGCGTTCTCCGTACTATTTCCTGACACATTGCGTTCCATTCGACGACTTCCCTACGAGGAGAATTTCTCGTCTCGGGTCCGGTCGATCCCGAGTCACGCGACTGGATCGTCGAACAAGCGAGTTCGTCGACGGTCCAGGACCTCCGGACGGGAACGCGCGAACGTGGGTACCCGGTTCGGGAGACACCAGGAGAAGTCGAAAGATGCGGATGTGGACAAAGCGAGCGATGCCCCGATGGTCGCTCGTACTACTCATGGCGTTCGGGATCGGCGCGGCTGGACAAGCTGCCGCGGCCCCGGACTTGGAAGGAAGCGAGTCGTTCGTCGAACCGAACGGCGCGTATACGGTCGTCAAGACCTTCGAGGTCTACTCGGAGGCCAACCCCGACAACCCGAGCCCGGTCGTGGGGAACTACACGTACGTCTATACGCTGACGAACGATGCCGGTTCCTTCGTGTCGATCCTGGGCTTCGATCTCGAGGCCCCGGCCGGAAGTATCACGGGCGCGCGGAACCTGCCAACGACTTTGAGACACCGCGTTTCGGTATTTACTGAACCCCTCCTTGCTCCGCCGGCGCTTCTCTCGGCGGGTTGATGTAGACCGCTTCCGGCAGGCTCGCCGGACTCGGGCAGCC
>Ga0209992_10000035_pt1:5000-214330 | contig 214330 bp, 197 predicted proteins | sample 2SBtaG_2_FD_182564 | JGI IMG/M metagenome (GOLD analysis project Ga0209992, IMG submission 182564) | Deep subsurface microbial communities from Kolumbo volcano to uncover new lineages of life (NeLLi) - 2SBTROV12_ACTIVE470 metaG (SPAdes)... | ecosystem: Environmental > Aquatic >... | reverse complement strand
CGCTCGAAAACGGGTATTAAAACGCCAGTGCTTGGTCGATCATAACTGTCGAAATCCAAATCTAGGATAAAGCATTACCAGTTTCTTATTCAATCAACACAGACCCAGGGTCTGGGTCGGGCGCTCGGAATGACGGGCGAGAAGGAATTTTAGTAGAGCGAGTAGCTATTTTAGGATTCCGTGGAATTTTAAAACAAAACTTTGTTTGACGGGCGTGTTGGGATTGACCTTCTCCCATTTATAATCTAGTAATCCATGCGAATAAACGGTTAAGAAACCTTTAGAGACTTGGTCATTAACTTTTGCGTTGGAAAAATAATGGACTTGAGCAATTGCCGACAATGAGAAGTTTTTCGTAGTTAATTGTATTAGGAACATGATTTTATTTGACTCTAAAAACAGGAAGTAGAGATGGGGATAAGTGTAGGGCGTGAGTATTCGGTTTTAATTATTTTTTAATTCTTTGTTCTCTGTTTTGGTAATAAAAGTTTTGCATACTTTGATATGGGTCAAGAGCGTCCTGGTCTAAAGCCTTTTTATCTTCGATGTAAAATGAGAATGAATTGACTTGTTCTCCAACGGTCAAAGCTGCATTGCCCATAAATGGCAGAAAGTAGTTTGACGGTGTCAATAGGCCATCTATGGCTCTGCCAAGGGCATGACGCGATGATGTGGGTCCAAAAACCGGTAGAACTAAATAGGGCCCATGGGGAGTTCCGTAGCTGGCGAGAGCTTGATCAAAATCTTCGTCGACAGAATCCAAACCGGCATAATCTTTCGCAACATCAAAAAAGCCTCCAATACCAGCGGTTGAATTAATTAGAAACCGGCTAACTGTGCGTCCTGATTTTTCGAAATTTCCCTGTACAGCGCTGCTGACTAACCGAGCTGGCATGCCCACATTGTCGAGCGCGTTGCGGATAGCCAAGCGAGCGGGTTCGGGCATGATAAAACGATAACCTTTTGTTAATGGCTCAAAGAAATAACTTTCGATGTTTGAATTGACGCCAAACATAAATCGGTTAAAAGATTCGAATCTATCGTCTACTTCTGGAGCGCGCGCAAAGTCGTCGTCGAATGGATCTTCGGCGTCATCATAATCCAACTTTTCTTCTTGCTTGGGTTTAGGCTCTTTTTTTTGTTTAGTTTTTGGTTTTATTTTTTGTTTGGGTTTTTTTAAAGATTTTTTTTCAATATCGATTTCGATTTCTTTAGCGGCCAATAAAATCGAGTTTGGGCTTTTATTAGAAATTACGATGGGTTTATTGGTTTCTGCCGCGGGTATTTGATTGGCAGAAAAAAGGATGAAACTCAACCCAATTAAGAGATTTAGAAATTTAGATTTCATAAAAATTTAACGAAATTTATTTGAGATTAAAAAATAATCAAGTAGCTTTATTGTATATTGATTTTAAAGAAGAATTCACCTCAAAAATTAGTTTCGTTAAGAGTCCCAGCCATTCCCTACTATAAATTCTTTCAACCTTGAGTTTGATTTGGATATCGGATGGAGCCATTCTTGGAGCATGGATCGCGACCAAACGGTTTCAGATCCTAGAGGAGAGAAACTGTATTGGTATAAATCGATTTTAATATGAGTTGGCGGTTGATTTGGGAAAGGATTTTTTTCAATCAAGCCAAGGGTATTAGAATCGTTTTTTAGAAGCTTCCAGACAAAATGTAAGAGCCATGGTTCCCTTTCTGGTCGCGACATAGCGGCAAACCATAATTGCCAATCAAGGCGGTAATGATAAGGAGATATGAGAGGAAGAGACTGCATTGTATCTCCAGGCTTGGCTTTGAACTCATAAGGTTTCCAAATCGTTTCTGGCGTAACAATGGGATCGGTCGTTCCTTTTAAAATTAGTTCCCTGCGTTCTCTACCTATCGAACCAAAGGCTCCGTACGTATTTACTAAATGTAATTTGTTAAATGAAGCGTTCATTACCTGATTGGGCGCAAATAGGTTGTTAATGACGGATACACTCAAGAACGCTACCAAAGCTGTGATCGTCCAGATAATCGGGTTTCCCCATTTTGCAGGTTGAGCTTCTTCTGCCGCATCTACCGCCCTTTGAACCAAATTTTTTGGAAAGATTTTTTTTAAAAAACCGTCGTCAAAACAAGCGATCGTCGCTGTAATGGTAAGCCAATTTAGAAAAGAAAGGTTGCCGCTCAATATTAGCAGTCCTTGAAAGGAAACTAGAATGGCTCCAGAAAAATTTCGGGTCCATCGCCGCGGACCAAAAATAAAGAATGGAACAATCAACTCGACAAAATGATTCCAAAGCGTTCCCAAGCGGTGGAAAACTTTTGGCATGAAATGAAAGAGTGGAGATAAAAAGTTTGGTATGGGTTGGGTTTCATAATGGTAAAAAAGGCACGATAAGTTTCTCCAGCAAGAGTCGCCTCTTATTTTTATTAACCCTGCTCCTAAGTAAATTCGAAAGGTAAGCCAACGTAGAAGCCAAATAATTAAAATAGGTGGAGATGATTTTGGAAATGGTCGTGGGTCAAACAGTGGACATAAAAATATTGCCAGGAAACCTGTTTCAAGAAGTTGGATTTCCCAGCCGTAGCCATACCAAAGTTGCCCTATATGCACGAATGATAAATATAAAAACCAAATAAAAAAGAGGATAAAGGCATTCGCAAAACCTATCAGTATTAAGAATGAAATACTCACCCCTAACCAGGCCATTGTTAGTAAAAAATTATCTGAAAAATAAAATAAAAATAAAGTCGGCCAAGAAATAAATGCCTGTAATTTATTTTGATGAACTTCTATTAAAGAATTTAAAAATGAGTTTGCCGGTAATAATCCATATTCGCCAATAAGAGGAACCGCTTGAAAGGATGCGGTTAAAAAAGCGAAAAAATAAACAGCGCCCAAAGCTCTTAAAAAAACAAAACGGGTTAGCCAATATTCTGGTTTGGTTTTTCCATTATGGCCAAAGAAGTTAATGAAAAGGATCCAACGAGTTTTTAAAAGTTTCACCATAAAATTGATTTAACCCCACCAGTGGGTTTAATTCCTCGTGGCTTGCCACGTCTTTTAAAAATGCTTCTTTATTAGAATATCCCAGGCGCTTTAGGCGAGGACGCTCATTTTTGAACCTCTAAAGATTAGTAGCCAAAGTCCAGTTCGGGAATCAGGTTATTGGCGGTAACCCACTCATAAAATTATCTAGAATATAAGAAAGAAACAATCAAAAGATTACAAATTATTGTTTTAAAAGGGTTTTCTTTCTTCTTTTTTTGCCGGCGGGAGGAACTTTTTTTCTCTAAAGGGCTATTAATTTCAGTAAATTTGTTTAAATTAGTTGATATTTTTCAATGGAATGTTATTATGAATCATCCAAATTAATTGTTGCAGGTCCGATTTCCATATTTTTAAGGGAATTGGAGAGAATATCCAAGAGTGTTAGGTTTATGGCCCTTTTTAAAAAATTACTGAGCTTCGCTTTGGTTTTTATCGTTTCTGCGGGTTTAAGCTTTAAATGTTTTACATTTTTCGCTGAATTCAAGGAAGCCCAAGTAGCGCAATTGAATTTAGAGCGATTGGATATTCCGACATCTAATCCAATAATTTCCTCAGAGAACTCAAAAAATAATAAGACCGAATCGGTTTTTACAATTGATAACCTAACGGCTCCAGTTACAAAGTTTACAAAAAAAATAAAGGACGCAACTTGGCTTGTCTTTACTAAGTTGGCAAATCGTGAGAAATCGAATTCAGAAAAAAAATTCTCCATTGCGCAAAACCAAGATAAATCAATAATCGTCTCCAATTTGGAAGAATCGACTCTTTCAGAAAATAAAGCCGAATCGAGCGACGGGTTTTGGTTTTCAAGGTATGGTTCTGGGTTGATTAGATATGTAATAGCGGCCTTGCCAAAAGTGATTCCCAAAGGTTTGGCAAGTGGAACGAGCGTTACAAACGATTCTAATATTCAAATTGCGCAATTAGGTTCCGCACCGATTGGAGAATCGGGATTATCCGAAAAAGCGCTTCGTAAATCGCAGCCCAAACCTCTCATTCCTCCAGCGTTTTCAAGCGCAGATATTAAGGTGATCGAGGACAGTCGAAATATTATCGATCCGGGAGACGGCCCGTCATTTTTTGTGAAAAAAATCGAACTTGAAGGTAACACGCTTTTCTCTAACGAAATCCTTGAGCCTATTGTTGATGTAGGGGAGGGGATAGACGCCACCTTAGGAATTTTGGCCTTATACGCGCAAGAAGTAACCGCCTATTATTCCGCTAAAGGTTACATTCTTACTGAAGCTTATATCCCAAATCAGAAGATTGAAAACGGTGTTGTCAAAATGTCGGTGAATGAAGGTTTTATAGACGATGTAGAAATTAAAGGAGGGAAATTCCTCGATAAAGAGAGCGTAAAAAATAGATTTTTTAATGTCCAGGCGGAAAGCATTATGCAAGAGGCGACCTTGGAACGAGTATTACTTGAGCTCAACGATGTCAGGGGAATTACAGCTCGTTCAACCTTGAAGCCTGGAAAGATTTCTGGCTCTTCAGACCTTGTATTGGAAGTGGATGAAACTCGCCCTTATTATTTTGGTATTGACGCCGATAACTTTGGGTCGGAGTTTACAGGTCAAGCGCGATTTGGAACCACTGTCATAGCAAATAATTTATGGAAGTTTTCTGATGAAGTTTTTTTAAGAGCGGTTAAATCGGACGACAATCAGAATTTGATTTCGAGCTATTACAAATTACCCTTGGATAAATTTGGAAGAACGACTTTTAAAGTTGGATACACTTATTCGGACCAAGCGTTGGGAGCTAGTTTGATCGCTTTGAATGCGTTTGGCCGAACGAATATTCTTAATCTCGAAGTTGGTCAGTCGATTTTGCGAACCAGAAATTACCGGTTAGATTTAAGATCTGGTTTCGATTATAAAAAATTCAGAAACTTTCAATCCGGATCTACTTCAAGCTCCGACAATATGACCGATATTTATTTTGGAGTCGCGGGAAATTTTTCGGATAGTTACAATGGACAGAACTCGATCGATCTTAAAATTCAGCAGGGGATAGGGGGTACAGATTCAACGTCCGCTCATCCTTCGAGAACAAATGCAGACGCTACCACAACGATCGCCACCTTTGATATTACTAGATTCCAAAACCCAGGATTTTGGGATAGTTTTTTAATTTTAGGTTTAGGTGGGCAATTTTCTAGCGATAGAAATTTATCGCCAGGTTTATTCGCTGTAGGGGGTTTTGGAACGGTAAGAGGGTTTCCCTTAGCCCAACTTTCAGGAGATTGGGGGTACTCCGCTTCAGCCGAATATGTCGTTCCTGTTCCTATAGATTATCCCATCGGGATTGGAGATTTAACGGTGAGTAAAGTTCTTTCGATTAATGGATTTATAGAACATGGAAGAGTTTTTTCGATAAATCCTGAATCTGGAGAAAGAAACGATTCGATTACTGGCGTGGGAGGAGGCGCGCAACTCAATGTCCCGCTTGGTAAAGATTTACCAACGTTAAACTTAGCTTTTAATTATGGTTATCCAATTGGTGGGCCGATACCTTCAAATGGCGAGTTTGGAACGGTCTATGTCAATGGAGGTTTGACTTATTAAAAAGTTTATTAAGATGATTTACAAATCGAAAAATTGATCTAGTTTTTTATCGCTCCTCGGCATTTTACCCGTTACTGTTTCCCACACTTCTTTTGTTTCCATACATAAATAAACCGGCATATTTTCCGACCGTTTTTTTATAAAATTACGGATTGTATCGTAGGCTTTATTTCTTATTGGGCGTAAATATCGAAACTTTCCGTCTTCGCTAGTGACATGCTCGCTATTAAATAAAATGGTTTCGGGGTGTCTTTGCTTGATGACTTTTTTTAAATTGGGACGGTAACGAAAACTTCCAAGGCTAATCCATTCAATATTTTCGTGTCGTAAATTATCAAATAAAGTGTCGGTCAATTCTTTATAAGCGGTTTCCCAACCGGGAAAAATGATGATTGGATCGAAATGAAAGCCAACTTTAAATCCATTATCCTGACATAACTTAGCCGCTTTTATTCTAGCGTCTAAACTTGCCGTTCCTTTTTCTTCGGAATCCACTATTTCGGAAGGATTCACGGACCATGAGATCACAACATTTTTTGGATCGTGTTTTAAAAGGTTATTAACGCATGACGATTTCGTTTTTAATTCCAATACGGCATTATTTTGTCGATTAAAAAAGGGGACTAATAAATCGGTATGCGGTATGACATCGTCAAGGGCTAAACTATCGGCTATTTCTCCGGTGCCGACTCTAAAAGTTCTTTCCGGGTGGTCGGCGAATACGGCGCCTAGTTCCGATAATACGTCTTCTAGGTTTACAAAAGCTTGAAGTATGGGGTTGTTTTCTAAAAAATCCTGGAGGATGCAATACGAACAATCGTATATACAGTTTGACGTTAGATTGACAATATAATAATTGCAACAGACCATTCCAGGGCTAATCCCAGGACATTTCTTAAGAAAAGATCCTTCAAACTTTGAAAGAAATAGAATTTTTTTAGAAGCGCCAAATGAGTCCGCTTGGGTTGCGTTTATTTCTTCAAGAATGGATTTACGACACGCATTTTTGATTATCGGAACCATAGGGAAACGTTCAAGAACGCTTTTGGATAGGGCGTAACTTTCGGCGCCCTCTTCTAAATAAATGGCTTCAGGAGAAAAAGTAATCAAAATATTGAATTTGGTTTGGCGTTACTAAAGTTGTCAATTTATAAATAATTTGAGATAATAACAAGTAGTGTAGTGAATTGGCTAGCCGATATTTGAGCGTTGGCCAAAAAAAATCTCAATCAACGCATTTTTTCTTAGCATTATACATCCTTCCCTGGTAATTATTTCCAAATTTGTCTTAAACTTTTCTTCTTCGCATGGATAATAAATCTCCAATTTTAGGTCAACTCAGAACTGAAAGCCCTTCCAGCGGTAAGAAAAACTTTTTGGCAATCGCTCTTGTACTTTCTTTAAGTTTAAACGCTTATTTTCTTTGGTTTGATAAAGACCAAAACTCGACTCCTACTGCGGAAGCAAGTTTGCCTCAGATCGTAAAACCTGCGGTAAAAACTATTGAGACTGAAAATGCCTCATTGCTACGGGATAAAGCATCAGATTCCACCGTTTCCACCGATGACACTAAGAAAAACTTTGAAGTTGCGAAAGCGTCTTTTGAACCGATAGAATCGGTAAAAAGAGGAGCTGTCAGAGCGTTAAGTTTTAAGATAAAAAGTTCTTTGAACTATTCTTTATGTAGGATTATTTCTAAAGAAAATGGGTGTCGTCAGCTGGCGGCCTATATTAGTAGATTGTTGACTTGGAATATAAACATTAATAAAGAGATGCGTAAGGGAGACTTGGTTAGAGTCATTTATGAAGAGTTAAACAACCAAGATAAGTTCCATGTTTTAAAATTAAGTTATCAAAGCGCATATCATGGGAAGATTTTTTCTTTTAGTTTTTATCACATTCCAGGAAGAAAGTATGGAGCGTATTTTGACAAAAAAGGGCGGGAGGTTTCTCCACGAATATTAGATAAGCAAGCTCCAATAAAAGATTATATTGAAATAACTTCCCTTCCTGGCGATTATCGTAAAGGTCGTTTTTCTGGTCATAGAGGAACGGATTTTAAAGCGCATGTTGGCACTCCTATTTATGCAAGCTTTGAAGGTAAAGTTGTCCGCAGAAATTGGAACACGAGAGTTAACGGTTATTGCTTAGAAATAGATCATCCTAAAAAAGGGGTTATCACTCGCTATCTACATTTGAGCAGAGCTTTGGTTAAGCGAGGAGAGTATGTCAAACAAGGTCAAAAGGTAGGCGAATCTGGCAATACCGGTAGAAGCTTTGCGCCTCATTTACATTACGAAGTTCAACAGCGAAATGGGAAAAAGAAATTTATCCATCCTTTTAAGTCTAAAACTCATCAGTTTGTTAAACAAGACGTCCCCTCTGCCCGAAAAGATGAATTTTTAAAAACAGCAGCTGGTTATGAATCTCTTTTTGAAGATAGCTAAAAAATAATAAATTGAGTTAAAAAATTCAATCGCTGTTTTTTAAAAAATAGTTGGCCTCCAAAACCTTTAGACTTTAATATTCTTAAACCCTCGATAGTGTTTGTTATGATAAAGCCCAAAATAGTTTTAGGGCTTGATTTCCTTCCATTAGCCTCGTCGCTTGTCGAAACGTTTTTTACATATCATCAGATTAAATGAGGCGATCTAAAGTAAAAAAAAAGAAGGATAAACGACCGACTTTAAAACGACGTTTTTTGTTTTGGATTTTAAAGTTGATTGTCGTTCTCTTTTTACTTAGTTTGCTTCCGGTAATCATTTATCAATACGTAAACCCTGTAACAACTCCGCTGATGTGGATTAGATGGGCGGAAAGTGAAGAAATTCGACCGTCTCCCCTCGTAATAGAGAATTGGGTTCCATTAAAAGATATATCGGGTAACCTTATAAAAGCTGTAGTCACCGCTGAAGACGGTAAGTTTTTTAATCACGCCGGTTTTGATTGGGGCGCAGTCGGAGACGCTTTTTGGCACAATTTAAATTCTAACAAAAAAGTGGGGGCCAGTACGATAAGCATGCAAACGGCTCGGAATGCATTTCTCTGGCAGAGTAGGACATGGTTTAGAAAAATTTTGGAAGCTTATTATACCGTTTTAATAGAGACATTATGGAGCAAGGCTCGAATTTTGGAGGTGTATTTGAATATTATAGAGTGGGGAGAAGGAATTTTTGGTTGCTCTCGAGCGGCTCAGTTTTACTATTCTCAATCTCCAAAAACGCTTTCTGTTGAAGATTCGGCTTGGCTAGCTTCTATTTTGCCAAATCCGAGAGTATGGTCGAAAGAATCATCGTCAAAAAAAATATTTAAGGCAAGAATGAGAATATTAAAAGGAATGAAGGTTGTTAAAATTCCTTCTTCATTATTTAAAGAAGTTTCCAAGTGATCCACTTACAAATATCAAAAAGTCTTCAGAAAAAAATTAGAAGCGGCTATCCCTGGGTTTTTAATTATCAGATTCTCAATGGTCCTTTAAAAGGAAAACCTGGAGATTTAGGCGTTGTTTACGATTCAAATAACCGTTTTTTGGCTATTGGTTTAGTAGACCCGAAAGATGAAATTTGTTTTCGAGTTTTGCAACGAGGTAATCCAATAGCGATTAACGAGAAATTTTGGGAGGAAAGATTTAGAGCCGCTCTTGTTATTCGAGAATCGTTAAAGGGATTGCAAACGGATGGATATAGAGTATTAAATGGTGAAAACGACGGTTTTCCCGGGTTAGTTTTAGATCGGTATGGAGAAGCGGCCGTTTTAAAAATATATTCAACTTCTTGGATTCCTTACCTAAAAATATTGAGCGGTATAGTCCAAAAAGAACTCCCCGTAAAACGAGCTGTGATCCGATTGGCAAGAAAGATTGCGACGGTTTGTTTGAAACAATTTTCCATTCAAGAAGGAGATTTATTATTTGGAGAATCTCTTGAAGCTCCAGTTCCATTTCTTGAAAATGGGTTATCTTTTGAGGCCGATATATTAGAAGGTCAAAAGACTGGATTTTATTTTGACCAGAGAGAGAATCGTGAAACTATTCGCGAATTGGCTTTGGAAAAAACAACATTAAATGTTTTTTGTTATACAGGAGGGTTTTCTGTTTATGCGCTTGCTGGAGGTTGTAAAAGTGTTTTAGAAATCGATTCAAATGCGTGGGCGTTGGAATCGGGAAGAAAAAATGCGGAGTTAAATTTCTCCGATTCAAAAATAGCGGCTAATTTTTCTCAAAAAAGAGGAGACGCTTTTCAAGAATTAGAAAAATTAAAGAAAGAAAGGCAGGAGTTCGATTTAACGATTTTAGACCCTCCCGCTTTTGCTCGTAAAAAAAAAGAAAAACCAAGCGCCTTAAAAGCTTATTTTAGATTAGCCGAAATGGGGGCTTACCTTGTAAAAAAAGACGGCGTTTTATTTGCGGCATCCTGCTCTGCTCCGGTGTCCTCTGAAGAGTTTTTCGAGGCTGTTAGTAGAGGAGTGAGAGCCGCAGGTTTTGAATTTTTGCCTTTTAAACGATCGGGACATGCCATTGATCATCCCATTAGTTTTAAAGAGGGAGCCTATTTAAAAGGGATCTTTGGTAAAGTAATTTAGTCGTAAGAAAATCCTTAGCTTTTTGTTTTTGGCCATGAACAGCCATTATGGAATTAGGGCTTGCGAGTTGCCACAAGTAAAAATATTAAATTATTAGAGATTCACTTAAATTTTCGGCACCAGAGCTTTACGTTTTTTGCGCAGTCTTTTTGTGGATTCATGAATCGAGCGCTGTTGACGCATTCTTCGAAGTTCTTAATACCAGTCACTTCAGTAGCGTAAGCGCACCAATTTTCCTTTTTTTCCTCATTATCAAAAGGTTGATCTTGCCATAATACTTTTTCAAAGCAAATATTTGTATTTGCTTGTCTATTAGATTTTCGATTTTTCTTTTTACAAAACGAAAGGGACGCGTTTGAAGCGGAAGCGGGGAACTCCTGCCCGCAAGCATAACCTATGACAGGAAGGGTGGCTCCTCTTTGATCTCCCGGGGTTTGAAGAAAATTTTGATGAATTGCCCCGTATCCAATTTCTTCACAGGTTTTCGCGACTTTACACGAGTCGCCACATTTCTCAATAGCGCATTTTTCGGCTTCCGCTACGGATTTTTTATTTGTGCAATGTCCAAAACTGGATCCGCTTTCGTTCACGGCTATGGAAACCACAGCTCCAACAGGGGCTGAAAAAATTAAGAAAAATAGAGAAGTAATTCCTGCGACACCAATATTAAAAAATTTGTTATTGGTTTCGATAGAATAGGCCATGGTCCCCCCTGAAAAAAATTAAAAAGCTTATGATAGATCGGAATATTCCTAATAATTTTAAACTATTTTTAAGTTATTGTCTTTATTTGCAATTTGAAAAAAACGAAAAGTCTCTTTTGATTCTTCCAAAAAAAAGGGTGATAATATTAAAAAACTTAAAGGGAGAATATTCGGTTGAGGTCTTTTATTTTTGGTTTTCTGATATTTGGGATGGTTGGATTGCCTGCCTTTGGCTTTGCCAAAGAAGTGAATTATGACTCCTTAGCGTCTAAAGCGGTAAAGTTAGGCGCCAAGAAGAACCCTGAGGAAGTTATAAAGTTATTGTCGCCTTACAAAAAAGATCCTGAAAATTTAAGCGACGTTTTTTTTAATAACCTGGGAGTTGCCTATAAGACTATTAAAAGATTTCGAAAAGCTGAATGGGCTTTTCTACGATCGTTAAAAATCTCAAAAAATAAGCCGATAACAAATTTTAATTTGGCTATAACTTATTATGAATTAGCTCAATTCGAAGAGTTTCCTCAACTCAAGCTCAAGATCCTAGAAAAATCCGCTCATTATTTGACAATTTGTTCTAATTTAGATCCAAAAAACAAGAAGTTGAAACAATTAAATAAGTGGAAAAAGTTTATTTCTAAGCGTCTGGCGGTGACTAAAGAAGAATCGATTCCAAAGTACCGAACGCATTATTAGGTAAGATAAATGTTGAATATTTTTTGTTAAAAAGTAAAATATTTTGTTAGTTTCCTGCGCTTTTTTTTTTGATAAAATAAGATTTAATCATCGTTCGTTTGAACGTTTTTTTAATAAATCTCAACGCTAACAGTCCCCATTGTTTCTGATAAGGATGAAGTATCCTTTTTCCACCAATTCCTCGCTCGCTTCTTTAGCGCTGTGCCGCAATTCGATAAAAAATTACCAGTAAAACTTATCAAAAAATCCTTACTAATTACCAAGAACATTATTCTTTTTGCTGTATTGACCGAGAGAAAATTTCTCTCGATAGTTATTTAGAATTCATAAACTCTTTGTACCTTTCGATTCGTTCTATCTCCAAATACTCTATCTCTTAACGCGTACTTCTTCCTATTTTTCAATGGCCAAAGATTTAAGAGAGATAAATAACCTTATTTCTTCGATAACCATAAAAGTTCAATCATTTAAAGAGAATATTTTTATGTAAATTTGTTATAATTAGTTTAAATTTAAACTAATTATAAGATTTTCCGATAAGTAACTATTATCAGAAAACATTAAATTTCAGTTATTAAGAGGTAGCGATGTCCACTATTAAAAAAATTTGGTCTTTTTTTTCTCGAAAAATGCCCTCCGATATAAATTCAGTTACCGAAAAGGCTGATGAGATGGACCAATTAGATTTTGGACCAAAGGAAACGCAAGTAATTAACGATAATTTTTATTACGATACTTGGGAAAAAAGAGGGAGTGTCATTTACAATCGACAACCAGCCTCTGAAATCAAAGGTATGGTTTTGGATTGCGAGGTTAGAATTCACTAAATTCTAATTTTGGTGAATCCTTTTTAAAATCTAAAGTTCTTTTAGATGTTTCTAAAAGGCTTTATATTAATTTTCTCCTTGTTTATGCGCCTTTCATGAATTGTCCTTCTTGTTCTAACGCTCTTTCCATATTTTCTTATGGTGGATTAGGGATCATGGCCTGCCAAAACGGTTGCGCTGGAATGTGGTTTGATCGGTATGAAATAAAAAAAATAAACTCAAACAATTTTAGAAGCGGTCGAGAACTTTTGAAAATTGAGCAGGCTGAAGGCGTTCGTATGTTTCGCAACGTGGACCATGTTTGTCCAAAATGTGAAATGACTTTATTATTGCGTCACTTTTTTGATAGAAAACGCGGTTTAGAAGTAGATCAGTGCTCCCGTTGTGGCGGTATTTGGGTGGAGATGGGAAAAGTAGTTACAGGAGAACCGTCGGGAGTTGAAAAAGAAAAGATGATTGACGACTATTTTATGTTTATTTACGAGAAAAAAATTTTAAAAATGGATTTGATGATCTCAGATGTCAGGTTGGCGGCTGGACAAATTTTGAAAGTTTTTAAATATTTGGGAATGTCAGAGGCTTTAGACTTGAAATTGATCTAAAATAAGAAGAATTAATAAAAGTTTGAGACAAATAAAAAAGCCGTAAGAGGCTTTACCCTCTTACGGCTTTTTTATTTCAAAACGGTAGCTGTTCTACGCAATAGCTAGAAAATTACAAGCCTCGTAGCAAGCGTTACAATTGATACATATGTCCATGTCGATGTGAGCGGTAACTTTCCTTGTCCCTCCGGTAATAGCTCCCGTAGGACAAGGTTTAACGCAGGCGCCACAGGCTACACAGTCGTCTTCTTTTACGACGTATTTATACAGCCCTGTACATTTTGCAGCGTCGCACACTTGATCCACTATGTGTCTTTCGTACTCTTTGCGAAAGTACTTTATACCAGTAAGAATTGCTTTAACTGCAGTTTCTCCCAACCCACAAAGCGACGATACATTTACCTCTTCCGCTAGAGCGTAAAGCTTATCAATATCCTCAACTTTGCCGCGGCCTTCTGAGATATCGTCCAATTTGTTCTTAATTAAAGTAAGACCGATTCTACAGGGAGTGCATTTACCACAAGTTTCGGCTTCGTTAAATCCGAGTGAAAACTTAGAGAGGTCAATAACGCAAGCGGACGCATCGTAAGCGGCAAAGCTAGCTTGTCCCATAATTACGCCTGATTCTAATAAGCTTTCATAATCAGTAGGAGTATTGGCTTTTTCAGGAGGTAGAAAACCTCCAGTAACTCCGCCAACATGAAGTACTTTTAAGTCCTTTTTCTTTTGAATTCCCCCCACATCTTCAATAATGTCTTGAAACGTTTTAGCCATACTATATTCCAGTAGGCCATTATATTTGATGTTCCCAGACACAGCCCAAGTTTTACAACCCTTTGCGTTTTCGTTACCCATGCCGGCATACCAACTTGCGCCTCTATCTTCTCTCATGATTGCGGCAACTGTTGCGTAGGTTTCGGCATTATTTAAGCTAGTGGGGTTTCCCCATAGGCCATTGCTTGCCGAATGTGGAGGCTGTGGTTTAGGAAAGGGTCGCTTTCCTTCGATTGAAGATAATAAGGCTGTGGATTCGCCGCCTATAAATGCCTCGATGCCTTGATGAATCGAAATATCAAAATTAAATCCTGAACCGCAAATATTATCTCCAAGAAGATTTCGTTCTTTTGCCTGTTCGATCGCCATGGTTAATCGGTTAACTGCAATGGAGTAATCGGCTCTGGTATAAATGATCCCTTCCGTGGCCTGGATTGCGTATGCGGCAATAATCATGCCTTCAAGCATTTGATTAGGATTTCCTTCCATCACGCTACGATCCATGTAAGAAGCGGGGTTTCCTTCGTCGCCATTGACGACAAGAAAGCGATTATCGCTTTGGGTGTTTGCCGCTATCTCCCATTTTTTCGCAGTTAGAAAACCGCCACCGCCTTTGCCCCGTAAACCAGATTTTTTAATCTCTTCAATGACTTCTTTGGGTTTGTATGTTTTTAAAACATGTTTGAGTGATGTATAGCCGCCAACCTCAAGATATTCTTCAATGTTTTCGGGGTCGATTCTTCCGCCAAATTCTAAAGCGACTCTTTGTTGCTTATCGATTAGTTCGTAATAATCTTTCTTAGAAGCGGCTTTTGCGAAAGGTTTTCCTCCCACAATATGGCTTTTAATAATATCTTTAACCATTGCTGGTTTTACTTTTTCGTAAGTAATTCTTTCTTCGCCTATATACAGATCGACCAAAACGTCTCTACTGCAGTAACCTCGGCATCCTACTTGGCCCATTGAGCAATGTTTCTTTTCGCCTAATTCAGCATCGGCATTGAGTTCGCCTAGTTGCTTCTCAAACTCTTTATAAACTTCCATTCCGCCTTCGGCTAAACCGCTTAGACTTAGGCAAACGGTTACTTTGATTGTCTCTTTCCCATCAGCCTTTGCGGCAGCTTTGGGAGCTTCCTTGACAGCAGCCATTAAACCTCTCCTTAAAACGTCTTTTTTATAAGTATTCTTTATAAAATCCAGTCGTTTTACTTAAAAAGTCGACTTTTTCAAAACCTGGATTAAAAACAGTATGTAAACCCTGAATTATAACTATTTGTGTAGAGATTTCCAGCATTTTTTCCTTTTTGGACTCTTAATTAGAATTTGGTTCTATGGATATTGAAAATTAAACATTTAAATAATAAGTGAATCATAGGTAAATCTTTATTTTTCATCTAGTTAACGGTTTTTTGAGATTGTGCAAAACCCCTAAAGAACATGGCAGGGGGTTACCAAAGAAAGACTTTTTGATGTTTTCTAGATTTGATTTTGAATTATTTAGAATTAGTAGATTTTTTTTAAAATGTTCTTAATTTTAAAGGTTGGCTACTTTTGTTTTATTAATTGTTAGAAATTGTTGTTTTTGGCGACTAATTTGTTGGACAAAACTATTTATTTTTCCATAATTAACTAATTGTTTATTTTTGCGGGATATCATGAAAAAGGGCGAAAAAACTAAAGCGATCATCCTTAAAGCGGGAAGAGATTTGTTTTGGAAATTTAGCTTTAAAGATATTTCAGTCGATAATATTTGCAAGGTCGCCGAAGTCAATAAAGGTACTTTTTATCGCTATTTTGAATCCAAAATAGACCTTTGTCTAAAAATAATCGACCATAACTATGAAATGTTAATTCAAGATGTTTTCGAAGCGAGCTTTGCCGAAACAACCGACCCTTTCGCAAAGTATGAAGGTATTATCAGACGGATATACGATTTACAAAATGGGTTTTTTGAAAACGAAGGTCGATGTCGCGGCTGCCCTTTTATAAATTTGGCTATGGAGCTTGCGAACCAAGATGAGTCAGTTCGTAATAGTTTGAATAAAGCCTTTGAAGGAATTAGCAATTATTTCGGCGAGATTTACGTTCAGGCCGAGCGACAAGGTTTGGCAAAAATAAAATGCGATAGAAACGAAATGGCTCGAAAGATGCTGTATGTTTTTAACGGTTCCGTGGTAAGCGCTAAAATTGAAAAAAACCCCGACCTCATTTTGGAAGCCATTCCAGTAACCAAAGTTCTTTTGGGTGTTGTCTAATTGAGTCGTTAAACGCCCAGTCTTGTTTTTATATTTCCCTGAAAAATAATGACTCATCTCTATAAGATATAAGTTTTCTTATTTTTTAGGATTCTTAAACATGGCTCCATGGCCGGGAATAATCCAGTCGGCTATCTTTAAAATCCTTTCTCGATGTTTTTCAATTTCGTTTTGGTTCCAGGCTAATGGATCAACTTTTGGTCCCATGTCAGGAAACCACCATAAGTGGGTAAAAGCGTAAATTCCTTTAGCGGTTTTTACAATTAATGAAGCGTCTTCTTTGGTGTGACCGGGAGTTTTCATTACCGTAATTCCAGGCGCAATTTCGTAATTGTCTGGGTGGTCTTTCCACAAGTCGTTTTTATATTTTGCCCAAAAATCCACAACTTCCGCGTTAGGGAACATGGCTATGTTAATTGTGTGGTCGGGGTGATGATGGCTGATGAATATATGCGTTACCTCTTCGGATGCGACATTATGTTTTTTTAAAGAATTCTCTATTAAAGCTCTATCGGCAACCATTCCAGGATCGACAATAAGGATTACGTCTTTTCCTTGCACTAAGGCGACAGTGCTTGCTACTTTTCGCGCTCCATCATCCTTTGCTCCAGGTAAAAACTCTTTTCCCTCAATAGGGGTAACATAACCGCCTAAAAGAACTGATACTTTATTTGGGAAGCTTTCCGCTTGAACGCTAGTTGAAAAACAAAGAAATAAAATCAGAAATATATTGAATATTTTAAATTTAAAATTAAATACCATGTTTTTTATTACCTTATTATTAGAATTGTGAGTAAGTCTTAATTTGTTTCTGAGGCGGTATAGACTCGACCTCTCCACTCGGTTTTGTTTTTTATTAAGGCGTTTTGCATTGAAGCGAACATAATACCTGTAGCCACTAAAGAACCTAGGGGAAATAGAAAAGCGGCAGTTGGATTGAGTTTTATTTCTTTACATAACCCGACTCCGGTCATCAATGTTAGGGAGACCGCTCCTATCGACAATAGGAAACTCCAAATGGGCGTATCTATATACCAATTAAAAAATAAAACCAGAAAAGGAGTTAGTTGAAAACCAATTAGGGATACCGCAAACCAAATAGTTCTAAGGACAGACCTTTTAAAAGCTGAGAATACGTTTTTCCGCCATCCATTCCAGATTTCATAAAAAGAATGATACATCCGTATGGAAAATAATTGCTTGCCGTCGGCTATCCATATTTTGTGTCCGCTTCTTTTAATGATTTTACTTAATGCGATATCTTCGACGACGTTTTTTTTGACAGCTTCATGACCTCCTGCTTTCTCATATGCAGATCGTTTTACCAATATAAACGCTCCAATGCCCATGGCTTTAGGGTTGTTGGCGTCGTTTACCTCGCCAAATCGCGTTAACCCGCCGATTAGGCCAAAAATCACAGGTTGAACAACGCGTTCCCAAAACGATCCAAAGGAAGCTCCTGGCATTAGAGTGAGCATATCCAGTTTTTGTTTTTGCATTTCAAAAATTGCCGATTTTAACGCGAACGGTTCGAAAACAGGGTCGGCGTCTGTGAAAAGAAAATATTCTCCTTTAGCCCTGGAAACCGCTTGACTTAAGATATAAGGTTTTCCTAACCAATCTTCAGGCAATGGTTTTCCTTGAAAACCTTTAAAGTTGCCGAAACGTTGTTCGAATGATTTGACGATCTCAAAAGTGCGATCTTCCGATTGATCGTCTGCGGCAATGACTTCGAAATTGGGATAATCTTGAGCCATGAGGGAATGGAGACATGCTTCTAGATCGCGTTCTTCGTTTCTTGCGGGCACGCAAATAGAAACAAATGGAGCGTGTATTAGCGGACCGTTAACAGGTTCCGCTTTTTCTAAATGAATCAAGTTTAATAAATACCAACAAACGATCCAGACAACCAGGCAAAATTGAAAAACGGTAATTATTTCCATAGCCAATTTTATACGATTCGAAGCGTTTGCCCAATTACTTTAAACTTTTCAGTAGAAAGACTCGAATATTGAATGCAAAGGCAAAAGGTGATAGGTTCTATTTATATTCTTAATTTAAGAAGTTCTTTTTATCAATAAGAATTTCAATGAGTTCTAATGTCTGGGTGATGCCGAGAGTAAAATGAAAAAATTAACGAGGTATTAAGTTGATGGCGGCGTTGAGAATCTATTCTAGTAATTTTATAAAGGTTCCTTCCCTTCAGAGTTGATATTTATCCCCCTACCCCTATTATCTCGGGGCTCGCACAAAACTAAATCCACATTTAGGTGACTATTCAGAAAAAGCGATTGTAACCGTAAATAGTTCGCTCTGTTATAATGTTTAAAAACATTCTAAATAAAAGTACCCCTTAATAAAAATGATTGGATATTTAAAACCAGACAAAATGGAACTGGTGATGAAGGATTACCAGTACTACAAAATGTATTATTGTAGTATTTGCCGTCATTTAGTTCGGAATAATTTACGGATTTATTCGTTTTTAACAGGATATGAGGGGACTCTATTAGCGATGTTATACAACGAATTGATTGTCCAAGATGGAGCTGCGGTTTTGGATAATTGTTCGGGGGTTCCACTTGCTAAAGTCCCAGTTTTACCATCTAATCATGAAGCCATCGAATTAGGCGCCTATTTATGTCTTTTAGCTTTCCAAGTTAAATTTCAGGATAACTTATTAGATGAAACGGGTTTCTGGATTACTAAATACAATCAGTTTCTAAAAGGTCATATTGAAAAATCGGCAAAGAAGCAAAAAGAAGTCTACGAAAAATTCAAAATAGATCTAAATTATGTTCATGCTAAACAAAAAGAATTGAAGAGCTTAGAAGAAGATTCCTCTATTAAAAAAGCGGACGTTTATTTAGACCATTGGGGCGATTTGTTTGCATATATTATGACTCAACCTTTTTCAGGCAAGATAGAACCGGAGCGTTACGAAGCTCTTAAAGGATTGTTTTCAGGATTAGGAAAAATTATTAATCTTTTAGACGCTTTGGCAGATATTCGAATAGACTCAGACAGCGGTCAGTTTAATCCAATTTTAAAAGCCGAATCTCCTAAAGATCCGCAAAAAAAAGAATGGCTTGAATCTACTTACAATAATTATACCGGACTGATAAATAGCGAACGCCAAAAAATTCTAAATACGCTCCCCGCTTTAGCCTTGCGCGAAAGCCTATCAATAGTTCAAAATATATTGACTCATTGTCTTGACAGAGAATTAAAAAAAGTGTTTGATTCAATGGTCTTGAATGATTCGAAAGAGAAGAACCGACTTCTCTTTAACTGTAAAGACTTTTAATGGAAATTCAGTTTTTTATTTCTCAATCTAAATTATTTTAAATAGCGTAATGCGTTAAGTTTTTCGTTTTTCAATTTTAAATCGATGGAGACCATTCATGTTTTGCCCTAAATGCGGTTCTGAAAATGTTGACAACGCTAATTTTTGTACACAGTGCGGTCAAGGTTTAAGTCCTAACTCTGAAGTTCAACAATACCAACAGCCGGGACAACCACAGATGTATCAACAACCCCAACAGGAATATCGTCCCGACATGAAAGAAACGTTTAAGCAAAGCGCTGTTTCTGGCGCCGGTACCTATGCCGGTTGTTGCATAATGAACGCTCTTTCAAATTTGCTCTGTGACGCCTGCGAATAATGTCGTTAGAGGCCATTGAAGGCCTGGTCCAAAATTATGGTTATTGGATTATTTTAGCTGGAACTTATTTTGACCATTACGGGATTCCATTATTTCTGGTAGTGGGAGGTATTGCGGCCTCGCAAGATATTTTAAATCCGGGGATCGTTTTTGTTTGCGGATTTGCGGGCGGTTGGATCGCCGATCTATTTCTCTATTTTTTAGGTTTTAAAACGGGGCTAGATTATTGGAAGCAATTTGCTTTCATTAGAAAATTTTCGAAACAAATTGAAATGGTCCGACGGCTTTTTGAAACAAAGCCCGGCGTAATGGTAATTTTGGGGCGTTTTCTTTTTGCGGTATCTAAATTTATTCCTCCTTTTGCGGGTATGATTCATTTTCCTCCCATGCGTTACGTTACATTTTCCTTCATAGGTAACGTTTTATTTTCAGGTTTGTACACGACCGCAAGTTACTTACTTGGCAAAACTATCATTGGGGCTTTAGATCAGTTTAAATTGGTTGCCATTTGCGGTACCGCGTTGTTTATTTTTATTTCTGTTTGGGCAACTAAACGTCTCGCAAATTCTTCTCAGCGTTAATAAAAACCTCTTAATCGTCTTTTTTTAGTAAATTCAAATAAGATGAAAGATTATTATCAAATTTTACAAGTTGCGCGTAATGCCTCTTATCACGAGATAAAACAAACTTACCGATTATTAGCTAAGCAGTTTCATCCCGATAAAAATTCTGATCCAGAAGCTCAGGCCCATTTTTCTGAAATTGCCGAAGCTTATAGTGTTCTTTCGGATTTAAAAAAAAGGCGCGCATACGACCTGTCGTTTGGTAGCGAAGGTACTAAATCGACTGGTTCAGGTTTTTATAGAAGGCATTATTCCGGTTACCCGTATTTTCAGTACGATATTTTTACCCCTTTTATTCACCGTTTTTTTGTGGGAAACCCACCGCCAAGTCAAACTAATCAGCCTAGTTGGCGTTTTATTTTGATGAACTATAGAATAATTCTGGTTTCCATTTTTGGCGCGCTATTATTTTTTAAGTTTTTTTCAGGATTTGACGGAGTGGTTTTAGAAAAGAAAATGGAGGCAGGGTTGTTTAACGATATTGATTATTTTTTAATATTAAAAACTAATGAAAAAGAGGAAAAGAAAAAGCGGGTCGGTAAAAAAATTTACGATCAAGTTGAAGTCAAGGATTTGGTTTTTAAGGAAAGATTTTCTTTAAACTTTTCGGTCAATGAGCAAGAACAAAGCATTGCAGGCTTTTTTAAAGTATTATTACAGACAGGAGTATTTTATGCGTTTATTTCGGTTTTTTTATTTTTCTTGGAATATTCCAGGACTTAGTAATTATTGAAGAGTATTAAAATTTGTTTAAATTCACCTTGATTTTAATGTAACTATCTGTAAAATAAGGTGAAATGCTGAGTCGATTGGTTGGTTTAACGACTTTGAGCGGCCTTGTAGATAAAAATACGCATCCTGCGAGAGGCGAATCGACATCTTTTGCCATTTTATCGAATCTTTCAAAAATTTATATGCCATGAAAATGACAAAATTTTTTAAAAAAATCCTACAATTTTCTTCTTATTTAATAATTACTTTTTTATTAGGCATGACTGCGCAAGCTGAGGCGCTATGCGTGAATAAAAGTAAAGCCAATTTAAGAAAAGGTCCGGGCCTAAAATTTGAAAAAATATGGCAAGTTTTTAAATTTATGCCATTCGACCAAATTGATAAAAAAGGCGCTTGGTACCGGGTTAAGGATATCGATGGAGATGTTTATTGGATATTTAATAAATTGGTCAGCAAAAAACTGAAATGCGCAGTAGTTAAGAAAAATCAGACCAATTTGCGCGAAGGGCCTGGTACTAAGTTTCCGAAGGTGCCCTGGGCGCCAGTCGATAAATATTTTTCCATGAAGGTTTTACAAGTGAAAAATAATTGGGTTCGCGTAGAGGATAGCGTTGGAGACAAAGCTTGGATTTATCGTCCGCTTGTTTGGATCCAGTAAGTTTTAGAGTTACTTTCCTTTTTCCTGGTTTTATCCTTTCTTATTCCAACGCGCTTTCTATTTGTTTCGCAATTTGTTTCAAGTTGATAGGTTTTACGATGCAGGAATAGAACCTCATTCCTAGAGCTTTCTCTATGATGGTTGCCATGGCTTCCGACGTAAAGCTTATTATTGGAACCTTTTGTATTTCAGGCGTTTGGCAAAATTCTTTAAAATCTGGTAATCCATTGGCGTCTAATACGTTAACGTCAATTAAAATCAAGTTAGGCGTCGATAAATTCGCAAATTTAATCCCAGTTTTCACGTTGCCGGCAGAAAGAATTGTCCAATCTAAGCGTTCTGATAATAGCTCTTTCAATTGTTCCACATTTTCGGAATCGTTATCAAAATACAAAATTTCTTTGTGATGTTTTTCTTTATCTGGCAATTGAACCGGAGACGGTTTTAATTGTTTTGTATTTTCAATGGCAATGGGTATTTCGATATGGAAACAGCTTCCTTCTCCTACGACGCTGTCAAACCCAATGGTTCCCTTCATCATTTCAATCAATCGCTTTGATAAAGCAAGTCCAATACCGGTTCCCTCAATCCCCCTTTTGTCCGCGTCTAATCTATCAAATGGTTTAAATACATTTTCAATCTGATCCTTGGAAATACCAGAACCAGAATCTTTAATTTCTACTCGGGCTTTATCTTTTCCTAACGGAATTAATTTAACTTCGACAAAACCGCCTTGGTTATTAAATTTAATGGCGTTAGAGAATAGATTGATTAAGACTTGTTTAAGACGCATATTGTCCGCTAAGACAAGACATTGTTCTGGTAGTTCTTCGATTTTAATGGTAATCAGTTTATCTTCTGCCAAGGGTTTAACAATAGAGTGGATTTCTTTAATGAGATTGGCGATATTTAACGGTTGAATTGATAAGTTGAAATTGTTTGCTTCGATTCTTGAAAGGTCCAATACCTCATTTATGAGTTCGAGCAGATGGTTCCCCGCCGTTAAAATCATATCGACATTTTCTTTTTGATAATCGGCCAGGGGATGTTTTTGATCTTTTTCTAACAATTGTGTAAAGCCTAGAATGGCGTTCATCGGAGTTCGAAGTTCATGACTCATTCTTGAAAGAAATTCTGATTTTGCTCGATTGGCTTTTTCAGCCTGTTCCGTAGATTTTTGAAGATCCGCAGTACGTTCTTGAACTCGTTTTTCTAATTCTTCGTTTGCTCGTTTCATAGAAATACTTTGTATCTGCATTTGAGCGAGCATGTTGTTAAATTGATCTACCAGAACGCCTAACTCGTCGTCATATAACTTCGTGGCCCTGAAGTCATATTTTTTTTCTTTCGCCACATCATGGGCAATAGCGGCCAGGTTAGTTACAGGCTTTAAGAGTTTATTGGCAATGTATTTTGCCATTAAGATTCCCAGTAATAATATAAAAAGCGAGAGGTAAAAGGAGTTAAGTTGAGCTTGAGCTATTTTTCGGTTTGTTTCTTTTAGCGAAAGTCCTACGAGGGCTTTACCATAATAAATTTGCTTTCCTATGACAGGGTCAAATATTTCTATGGGAGAAGATGAAAAAAGAAGTTTTTTAGATAAAAAAGGTTCTTTAATTTTTAAATAATTTTTAGCGTCAATGATTATTTGATCTCGGTTTAATTCGGCAAATACCTTATCGTCTTCGTTAAAAATCCCCAAGTAAACCAATTGAAGATCTTTTTTTGCCCAATTGATAGTTTCACGAATATTTTCGAAGTTTAAATTTTTAAGTCCATAACCGCTAGATTCTGCAATCATTTTTGACATGCTTTGGATTTCGCTTTTTGCGAAATCCAAGGCTAGTTTTTTATTAGTTTCGAAAAATAAAAAAGAAGTCAAAAGAGAAACAACCAGCATGATCATGGCAAAGCTAGCCAGAACTTTGAAGCGAATTGAAAATCTGGAGAACTTTTTTTTAGCTATTCCTAAGTCCAGAGGTTTGACAATAGAATGAGAAAGTTTCTGTATCATAAAAACTGAAAGTAATCTTTATAGGGAAAAGGAATTTATGTTTTTAGCTCTTACTATCTAAATGATAAAAAAATAGAAATCCAAAACCTTAACCTTTCAAACCATTAATAACTTAAACCCAAAAGGTAAATAACTAAAGCTTTAATTTTATCATTGAATTACTGGATTTTGGCATAGAACTACTTTTATTGTAAATAGATTGAGGCTATAGTATATTTGACCTGACTTTTTGGGTTTTACCAGAGATTAATAATCGTTTTTTGAGCTTTTTAAGTTTTTGAACCAATGGTTTTAGGTTAACCGAATAACTTGTTGGATTACTTTAAATTTTTTAAGGTAATTGTTGCCGTTTTTGAGTATAAATACAATTAAGAGTCGGTTATTGTAGGCACAATTTTGTTACAAGTTTAAGCTTGAGGCTCATTTTAAATTTTTTGAATTCTAACGATGCAAAAAAAAAGTTTTTGGTTTTTTTTAATAACAGGTTTATTCCTGATAGGTTCCCAAGAAACCTTTGGGGGAGATTATAAAGTTAAGATTACTGAACCTAAAAATAGAGCCAAGGTAAAAAACCCATTCAAGATATGTATGGAAGTCGAAGGTTTAATTATTGAACCCGCGGATAAAAAAAGAAATGAAGGTAAAGGGCATCATCATATATTATTCAGCTCATTACCCGCGGATTTGAACAAACCGCTTCGTAGAAAAGACGCGTTACATTTGAGCAAAGGGCAAACTTGCGTGATGTTAAAAATGCAACGCGGGAAACATGTAATAACCTCTTTATTTTCCTATGGCGACCATGTCCCTTATAATCCGCCTATTATGGACAAGATTCTTATTACTATAAAATAGTTGACATAGACAAAATTTAGGAACTGCTATGGAATATTCCCTCAACCCATTCATTTTAAAAAATAGAAAGATCGCAATTTCTATTTGTGTGGCGGTTTTTGTATTGGGAATAGCTATGGACGCTTTTGCGGAAAAGCAAATCAAATGGGAGAAGGTTAACCCCTTATTAAAAGGGGCAGTTTCGATTGGAATGAGCGATAATCTCGACGATGAAACAGAATGTCTTTTGTGCCATAAAGATTATATTAAAAGCTTTGGAAAAACCAAACACGCCAAAGTTTTGGTCTCTAGATTTGGCAAAAAATTAGGTCAAACTTGCGAAAAATGTCATGGCCCCATGAGCAAACATCTTGAAGAAACTGGGATCAATAAGAATTCCCAAAAGACATTAGGTAAAGTCTTCAAAGCCAAATATGTAGTGTCGTTCAAAAAAATTTCTCCTAAAGCAAAAAATGCCATTTGCCTTCAATGCCATGAAAAATCCACTCTAATGGGATGGAAAGGTAGCGCCCATGAAATGATGGATGTGAGTTGCGATAGTTGCCACTATGTTTCTAAAAGGAAAGGCAAGCGGAAGTTACTCATTAATGAAGATCCTAAAAAAGGATGTTTTCAATGTCATCGGGAAAAACGGGCAAAACTGTTAAGAACATCTCATATGCCTATGCGAGAAGGAAAAATGGATTGTGGTAGTTGTCACAATGCGCATGGAGGGGCAGGACCGAGTTTATTAAAAAGGTCGACCACTAACGAAACTTGTAATATTTGCCATCAGGATAAACGAGGTCCTTTGATTTGGGAACATGCGCCGGTTCGAGAGGATTGTTCAATTTGTCATGATTCTCATGGTTCTAACTTTAGACCGCTTTTAAAACAAAAAGCGCCATTTCTTTGTCAGCAATGCCACATGGATGTATTTCATGTCAGTAGTTTATATGATCGGGGTTCTTTGAATAGCCGTGATACCCATATTGCGGGAAAATCTTGTTTAAATTGTCATAGCTTGATTCATGGCTCTAATCATCCTTCAGGAGCAAGATTTCAAAGATAGGATATTCAATTTAGAATATCAGTTGGGAATTTTTAAATGCGTTGGAATATAAGGAAGCCAAACGTGGCTAAAAAAATTCTTTTAAATTTTATTTCGCTTCTGAGTTTTGTGGTTTTTTCTGGTTATTCCATAGCGGAAGAAATAAAGAGCGATGTCGAAGAAGAAATATTTGAAATTATAGACGGAAGCGTTGTCGAATCCGATGAAGACGTTATGCTCGTTAAAGAAGGGCTGGATGGGAAAGTTCGTTTAGGGGGAGCTGGCGTTGCTTTAAGCAGAGATACTTTTAAGTTTGGAGAGTATACAGGAATTGACGATGACGGCGGGTTTGCAGTCGCCGATGCAGATCTTCGATATTTCAAAGGTTCTCATTATTTAGATTTTACCGCCGATAATTTAGGATTAGAAAACCGGAATATTAATCTTGAAGCTGGAATTTTGGATAATATTTCCTTTTTCGCAGATTACGATCAAACGCCTCACCAATTATTTAGCAGAAATAAAACGCCCTTTGAAGGAGTAGGTAGCTCCTTATTGACGCTTCCTACAAGTTTTACACCTCAATCGACATTTTCAGTTTCTCCGATCACTGGGGGAAATGATGTTGACTTGGAAATTGACGATCGGGAAACGGCTACTTTTGGATTAGCTAAAAAGTTTGGAAAGAATCAATTCGACTTAGCATACAAAAGGATTAATAAAGAAGGAATTAATTCATTAGGCGGCGTTTTTGGAAATGGTGGCGGGAATCCTAGGACAATTGTGTTACCTGCGCCTATCGATAACGTGACCAATGAAATTACCGCATCTTTAGCGCATAATTCCGATTCTCATCAAATTCGTTTCGAGTATTTTGGATCTTTATTCAACAATCGCCAAGGCAGCCTTGCTTTTCAAAATCCTTATACTGGGGTAATACCGTTTTTTGACGGGACTAATTTTGCCTCCTTTGGCCCTTTACCAGAAAGCGGTTTGATTTCTAGGCAACCGGATAACCAATATCATCGGTTTAGTCTTTCGGGGGGCTGGAATTTTTTTGAAACAACTCGAATAACGGCTTTGGCAGAATATGGACTTGCCAAACAAGACGAAGACTTGTTTGCATTTGGTTTGGGGTCTAGCGTAGATTTGCTGCCAAGGAAAACTGCCGACGCTCAAATTGAAACCTATCATATTTCTCTTAAAGCAACGGCTAGACCGCTTCCTAAATTAGGGATTTCGGCTAAATATCGTTTTTACGCAACAGAAAACAGTACGCCTAAAACTCTCTTTTTGCCGGTTGTAAACGACACCAGTTCGCAAGTAGGGCAAAGCAGCGTTCGCGCTGAATTCAGTTTGCCTTTTCAATACACTCAAAACCAAGTGAAGCTAGATGCCGTGTATCGTATTTTTAAAGCGACGAACTTAAATTTAGGTTACGAGCTAGATACTAAAAATAGAGAGTTCAGAGCCGTTGATGAGGTTTTTGAAAATAAATTTAAAGCTGGAATAAGGACAAACTTTAAATCGCTAGCTACGGCGCGCGTAAACCTTGCATTTTCAGATCGTTTCGGCGATGCCTACGATGATTCGCAAGTCACTCTTAACCGGCATACATCAGAATTTTTAGCTCTTCCTACCGCAAGTTCCTTGACCGAACCCATCCGCGAATTAAGACGTTTTGATATTGCGGATCGCGAAAAATTTCAATTGAATACGAACGTTTCGGTTTTTATAAACGAAACCACAGTTCTTGGGATTAGTTACAATCTTAACGATATAGATTATGACGATACGCAAATAGGTCTTAAAGAATCTATGAATCAGGATATAACGCTTGATTTAAATTATTCTCCCAACGAACAGTCAAATTTTTATTCATATTACACATTTGCCGAAGGTCAAAGTGAACAGTTAGGGCGATCCCATAATTTTTTTGTTCCAGGGGCTAGTTCAGATCCTACAAGAAACTGGCAAGCTAATTTAGACGATAATTCATATACCGCTGGAATTGGCGGCGACTGGAAGTTTTTTGCCGATCAAGTGACATTAAAAACAGATTATGTTTTTTCCCAAAGCATTTCTGACTACACTTTTGGGGCGGGGACAAATGCCGCAGTGGCTAACCCCGAGGATTTACCCGATTTAAAAACTACGTTACATCGGTGGACAACCACAGGCGAGTACCAGTGGTCTCCCACGTTATCTTTTGGGATGTCTTATTGGTACGAAAATTTTTCTTTTGAAGATTTCGCGTTAGATTCTTTTGGACCTCAGGATTCTCTATCGACCACATTTACCGAAGTGGTCCTATTAAGCGATACGATTCAAAGTTATGAGGCGCATGTGGGCATGCTCTTCGCTACGTGTAAGTTTGAGATGTTAGAATAGATAATCACGAATCGTTATAAAAACTTTTATCCATTGGCAAGGCCCCTTTTATTTCGCAAATCCTAGAAGCGAATTCTACTGCCGATTTCATTGAATCCTCATCAGATTTTCCCTGAATTAATTCAAAAATAAGTTTAGCTGAAAAAGCGTCTCCAGCTCCTAGTGTATCTTCTATCGTAGGAGAAAAAGTAAGAGGGCATTTAATGGGTAATGGAGATTCTTCCGGTTTAAATAAATCGGCTCCATTTTTTCCTCTAGTGACGAAAATTGATTGTATGCCATATTCTTTATGAAAGTGATCTATTAAATAAGTTTCTCCAGGATAATATTCCAACCCAAGCATCCTTTTTAATTCTGCAAGTTCTTCTTCATTAGCTTTCAAGATATCGCAGTTTTTAAGAGAGGCGTCGATGATTTCATAGTTGTAAAAAGGAGGTCTTAAATTAATATCCAAAAAAATCTTGGAGTTATTTTTTAGCCGTGTCATCGTTTCCTGGATGGTATTTGCAGAAATAGAGTTCCTTTGCGCCAAGGTTCCAAAATAAGCAAAAGAAGGAAAAGAATCGGCATCAAAATTTAATTTAGTACAATCTTCTATATAATCGAAAGCTTGGTCCCTTAATACCTCGAAACGGGGAGTTCCTTGCATATTAAGAAACACTTGAACCTCGCCTGTTTGTTTTTCTGAGTCGCGTTGTATTTCTTCCCAAGGTATATTTTCAGATTTAGCAAAATCTAAAAATTCGTTGCCCAATTCGTCTTCGCCAACTCTGCTCACAAACCTCGATGAAATACCGAATTGAGTCAAATGATAAACAAAGTTAAAGGGGGCTCCCCCTATGTATTTTTCATCGGGATAAATATCGAAAACTATTTCTCCAATTGCAAATACAGCGCAATCTTTTTCATTGGCCATTCCAAGATCTCCAATTTGTTTTAAGAGCGGTCAAAATTCAGATTTAGTAAAGGAAAGATATGATATAAAATAATAGCTCAAATTCAACATCAATTAATTTTTAAGTTGTGAGAAATAAATTTCTCCGATTTTCATTTATAACGCGATTAATAAATTTATTTAGCTAAGAGGTTTCAAATGACAACAGCCACTTTGGTAGAGCCAGCTCAAGAAGTAAAGAGTTTTTTAAATAGTCCGCAAAAGCTTTTGATAGATGGGAAACAAGTTGACGCTGCAAGTGGAGAAACGTTCGAAGTTTTGGATCCATCTGATAATTCGGTTTTAACTCGGGTACAAAAGGGCGGCCTGGAAGATATCAACCGTGCGGTACAGGCGGCGCGAAAAGCTTTTGAAGGAGGTCCATGGCGCAAAATCACTCCTTCGGAAAGAGGTAAATTGATTTGGAAATTGGCCGATCTTATTGAAGCTAATTTAGAAGAATTTGCCCAATTAGAAACATTGGATAATGGTAAACCGTTAACGATATCTCGGGCGGCGGATGTTCCTTTGACTATAGACCATTTCCGTTACTACGCAGGTTTAGCTACCAAAGTTCATGGCGAAACTATGGATATCAGCGTTCCTTATATGCCCGGAGCTAATTTTCTAGATTATACATTACGGGAACCCATTGGCGTAGTTGGCCAGATCATACCTTGGAACTTTCCTCTATTGATGGCGGCTTGGAAGCTAGGAGTGGCTCTCTCTGCTGGTTGCACTATTGTTTTAAAACCAGCGGAACAAACCCCATTGTCCGCGATTAGATTAGGGCAACTGATTTGCGAAGCTGGTTTCCCTGATGGAGTGGTTAATATTGTTACGGGTTTTGGCGACGCTGGGGCGGCTTTGGCAAGTCATGACGATGTTGACAAAGTGGCTTTTACGGGAAGCACAGAAGTTGGACACGAAATTGTTAGAGCGTCTGCTGGCAACCTAAAAAAGGTAACTCTTGAACTTGGCGGCAAATCTCCAAGTATTGTATTTCCAGACGCCGATCTTGATTTGGCGTCATTAGGGGTTGCTAATGGAATATTTTTTAACCAAGGGCAATGTTGTTGTGCCGGCTCTAGAATAATGGTTCACAAAAAGATTTACGATGAATTGATAGAGCGAGTTTCCGAGCATGGTAAAGGTATTAAATTAGGACCCGGAATGAATGAAGGAACTCAGATGGGACCTTTAGTTTCCAAAGAACAGCAAGATCGAGTTTTAAGTTTTATTCAATCGGGGCAAACCGATGGCGCGAATATATTAATTGGCGGTAAGATACCGGGCGGTAGCTTAGAAAATGGTTGTTATGTGGAACCCACCGTGTTTACGAATGTCCAGACGGAAATGAAAATCATTAAAGAAGAAATTTTTGGACCTGTGGTGACTGCCGCTCCATTTGAAGATCTTGACGAAGTGATAGCCAAAGGTAACGATACTGAATATGGGTTGGCCGCTAGTGTTTGGACCCAGGATATTAACAAGGCGCATAAAGTAGCGGCAGGATTAAAAGCGGGAACTGTTTGGGTAAATTCCCATAATATTTTTGACGCGGCGGCTCCCTTCGGAGGGTATAAGAAGAGCGGTTATGGTAGAGAAATGGGAATCCATGCGTTAGAGAACTATACGCAAGTTAAGAACGTTATTGTTCAATTGCATTAAATAAATATTTGAACAATTTTAAAGAGGGGAAGACCAATAGAAAGAGGTTATCCCCAAACTTTTTTAAATTGTTCTAGAAAACTATCGTCCATGGGGGTTGAGCCTAAAAGGTCCGTTTTTTGGTGGGTATGGTAACCATGAAAATCTCTACTGCCGGTTGCTATAAGATTAAACTCATTGGCCACGTCTTTAAAATAATCTACGATTCCAGCTCTTTCGTGGTAAGGATAAATGCATTCCAAACCAAGTAGCCCGTATCCAATAAGTTCTCTTAGTATTTCGGGGACGTCTTCCTTGTTTCGACCTTTTGAGGGAGCTAAAATAGAGTAGCTTCGCTCGCCGGGATGAGCGATCACTGGCACCCCATTACTTTGCCTGATAAGTTCGATGGCTAATTTTATATCCAGGTTCTTTTTTTCGACATTATATTCGACTAGATACTCGTCAAACGCTTGAGTTGTGGTAGAAACAATTTTTAATCGAGTCATTTCTTTGGCTAAATGAGGTCTACCTAGAACTCCTTCCGCGGCTTTTATAACATTTTCATATTTAATAGAGTTTTTAAATTTATCTGGAATGACTTTGTTAATTCGTTCGATCAATTCTTTCATCCGGTTTTCACGAAGCGATTTCATTTCAAGGACGAGGTCCTTCAATTCTACGTTAATAGATTCTAGATTCTTGAAATATCCCAATAGGTGAAGATTGTAGTCCCGATAGTTGACTGTAATTTCAATTCCTGGAAAAGCGAAAATATTTGCTTTTTCAGCGGCGGTAACTAGATCCTTAATTCCCCCAAAAGTATCGTGGTCTGTTAGAGAAAGTATGGATACTTTATTTTTAATGGCAATCTCTACCAATTCCTCTGGAGTAAACTCTCCATCAGAAAAAGTAGAATGCATATGAATTTCAGATTTTACGCGTTTCACTTAAATGCCTTACAGTGGGGTCTTTATATATTTTTTAATGTTGCGGGAGGTTTAAAGATTATATCTTTTCAAAAACCTACCTAAGAGGTTAAAATATAATAACTTGAATTTCCAATTTTCCCTAATTTCTCTGTCAGGAAATAGGTTTTTTACCAATAATTTTCCCCAAATATTCTATTTATTTTGAACTTTCCTATGAAAATATCATTGTTTGGTTTCTTAACGTTTATATTTTTAGCCTGTGTTTCTACTTTACCGGCGAGCGATACGGCTCCTAAGACCGTTCAAATTCTTTATACGGGGAATACGTTAGGAGAGCTAAAGCCTTGCGGATGCGCAAGAGAAGAAGACCAAGGAGGGATTGAACGTAGAGCCAAATTGGTTTCAGAGTTACGGAAAAAAGAGAAAAATCTTATTTTTTTGGATTCCGGGGATAGTTTTAAAGAACCGAGCCGGCAAGGAAGAGTAAAAGCAAAATTTTTGATGCAAAGTATGGGATTGATGAATTATGACGCGGTAGCAATAGGAGATAAAGATCTAGTTTATGGAAACGCTTTTTTTAATCAATGGAAAGACGTTCCGTTTGTGGCTTCTAATTTGAAACTTGCTGGTGTTGATTTTATCCCAGAATTTAAAATCAAGAATTTGCCAAATGGGGTTAAGGTCGCGATCTTAGCGTTAGCCGATCCAGAACTATTTTATTTAGGAGGCGATCAAACTATTTCAATTATGTCTCCTAAAGAAACGCTAAATAAAATCCTTCCAAGTTTATTAGAAAAAGAAAAACCCGATTTAACGATTTTGTTAACTCATATGAGCAAGGAGAAGGCTTTAACTTTTATAGGAACTCCAGGAGTTGACCTAATTGTTAATGGAAATATTGAAACCGAAACAGACGTCATTGATATGGCCCCCCAGAAAAAAGATGGCGTTATATTTGTTCAGGCAGGACCGCGAGGTCAAAAAGTAGGCGATTTAAAGATTACTTTAAATAGCAACGGAGAAATAGCCTTTTCACATCAAATGATAAGCTGGATTCGCATGTCAATTTCGATTCTGAAATGGTAAAATTATATGAAAAATATAACGAAGAAATTGAGGATTTATTTTTAGAGTCATTAGCGGCCAAAAGAAAAAAAAATAAAAATAAAGTATATGCAGGCGAAACGACCTGTAAAAAGTGCCACGCGAAGACCCATAAAACTTGGACGGAATCTCGACATGGTCATGCGTATGCCACCCTTAAAAGGGTCAATAAAGCATTTGATCCAGAATGTCTTGTTTGCCATACCGTAGGGTTTAATAAGTCCGGAGGGTTTATTAGCGAAGTTGATACTCCCTATTTAGAAAACGTTCAATGCGAAGAATGTCATGGTTCGGCTTTAGGGCATATCAAAGCTCCGAAAAAGGGTTGGAGTTTAAAAGTTAAAGAAGCTTGTAAAAAATGTCATGTGAAAAATCACAGCCCTAATTTCAACTTTTCGGCTTACTGGCCAAAAATAAAACATTAATATTTTGAGATTATTTTCGGATTTATTTTTTTCATAAATTAGATAAGAAAAAACTTAATTTAGAATGAATTTTAGCGCTTCCCAGCAGCAAACTGCGATAGAGGGAAATAAACGATTTCAGGAGATATTAGTATGAAAAAGATTTTTGCCGTAATTTTGATTTTGACCTTTCTGTCTACGCCTAGTTTTGGAGCCGATGCAGAAATAAAAGGGAAATATGAAGTTATCGGTTCTACGGAAGGTTTAAAAGGAGCTTCTCAAGTCGAACTACTTGAGTTATTTAATTATTCTTGCGGTCACTGTTATCGTTTTTTGGAAACGTCTAAAAAACTTAGGAAGAAATATGGGGCAAAATTATTTCATAAAAAATACCCAATATATTGGGGAGAACAGACCGCATATCCGGCAATGGCGTTTTACATTTCAGATAGTTTAGGAATGGAAGAGAAGTTTACGCAGGAATTGTTTGACACCAACTTTAAGTTAAATATTAATATTTTTAGATCGAGGGTTATTAAGCTTTTGGCTAGAGATTACGGAATTGATAAAGAAATGAGTTCCGGCATGGAGTCGAAGAAAATAGAAGCGAAGGTCAATAAGGGACTAAAAATGGCCAGGGATTATAAAGCTAATGAAACGCCCACGATTATTATTAACAATGTCCTTAAAGTTACTCCGAGCTTATCCGGTGGAGATGTGGTTAAGATGACTGAGAACCTGGATTTAATTATTGGAGATATTTTGGGTAAGAATTAAGCGGTATTAAAGTAAAGTAGATACCCTTTTTCTCCAAATCGCCTATGGCTTGGATCCGACAAATTATTCAAAAACGCAAAAGAGAGTATGCTGGAATAACGGCAATTGCTGTCGTGATTTTTTGTTTATATATTTCGATACTCCAGAACTCTAATCTAGCTTTTGCCGGTTTTTTTGACGACGATCTTGAAGTTTTCGAAGAAGTATTTTCGCTTATTTCGGATAATTATGTTTACCCTCCCGATTACCGAAAGCTCTATTCTTCTGCAATTGAAGAGATGACTAACTTTTCTGGATTGGAATCTCTTTCTTTTGAGCAATCTGAAGGCTTTGATTTTATTAAAAAAGACGACGTTAAGGTTAAATATAATTTAACTCCAAATTCGGAACACAATTTCCAAGAGCTAAAAAAGGTATATTATTTCCTTCTTAATAATTTTAGCGATACCCTTTCGGATAAAAAGCTTGAAACAGCCGGTATTATTGGCGGAATGAATAGTTTGGACCCTTATTCGCAGTATTTAGATAAAAAATTATTCGAACGATCAATGAGAGATACAGAAGGCAAATACGGAGGGTTGGGTATGATAATAACGCTTCGGGATAATCGTTTGACCATCCTGAAGACGATGAAAAACTCTCCGGCGATAAGAGCTGGAATTTTACCGGAAGACATCATAGTTTCTGTAGACGGAAAAAAAACAAAAGGGTTACAAATTGAAGAATTAGCAAATCTACTTAGAGGACATCCAGATACTAAAGTTTCGATAAAAGTATTTCGCCCCAAAATAAAATTAGAAAAAGAATATATTCTAACTCGCGAAATAATTTCAGTCGAAACAGTGGAATACAAAAAAGTTGGAAAAGATGCGGGTTATATCAAAATTACTAGTTTTTCAAAACAAACTAACGATCAATTAGAAGACGCCCTCCAGGAGGGTTTAAAAGATCGTATAAGGTCGTTTATTATTGATCTGCGCGATAATCCAGGTGGTTTATTAGATCAGTCTGTTAAAGTTGCCAGTCATTTCGTCGAGCGCGGCAAGTTGATCGTATATACTCAAGGGAGACGAAAAGGAGATCGAAAGAAATATCATTCGGTATATCGTACAAATTTGAAAAAAATCCCGACTGTTATTTTGATCAATCAACGCAGCGCTAGCGCGGCAGAAATTGTTGCGGGGGCTATGAGAGATTCTGGAACCGCTCTCATTATGGGAGAAAAATCTTATGGCAAGGGATCTGTGCAAACAATTTTTAGAATTCGCGATAAATCGGGTATAAGGTTGACGACGTCTAAATACTTTACGCCGTCTGGGACAGATATAAACCGGCAGGGTATTGTTCCCGATATCGCTATTTTGGACGATCAATTTGTAGAAGAAAATAAAGATTCAAAAGCCAGAGTTAGATTTAAAGGCCCCGCTCCTGCCATGCAAATAAAATTATCTGCTGTAGAAAAATTATTGAAGGAAAATGGAATTGAATTGAAAAAGGAAGACGACCCAATAGTTTTATATTCAAACTTTATCCTTCAAAAGCCAGGGATAGCAAACAAAAAACTGGCGATTGAAAAAGCGAGAGAAACGGCGGCAAATATTAAATATTAAATAGCCACTTATGAGGACCTCTAAAAATTGTTTTTGGCCACGAACAGCCCTTATGAAATAAGGGCTTGCGAGTTGCCGCAAGTAAAAATATCGAATTATTAGAGATTCCCTTTTATTAGTTAACTTGGAGTATTTTGATGGAAATTCTTGAAATTGATTTTGAAAAAGGCATTGTTGTAGCTGACTATAGAGGCGATATCGATTCATTCAATCCTCATAATAATGCAGCCGAATGGAAAATTGTTTCTAACACGGAGAATAAATTTTTATTGTTAGAAAGGGAAGAAAACGGAGTTTTTCATGCGGCGGAAGCGGAAGTTAGGAAAAAAGAGCTTTACGAAGTTCTAGAAATTGGCTATAGAGGACCCAACGGCGAAACGTTCTTTTTTGATCCGGAAACGGGGATTGATAAGATTTAATGGGAGTTTCGATTTAAAAAAAACGTAGTTTTTTTAGTTGAGGTAATTCCTTTTTTAAAGCCTGTTTTGTTTCTGAGGCCAGGAAGTTACCGCGCAAGTCCAATTTTTTTAGTTTTGGAAAGTTTTTCGAATTGGCTAAAGCCAACCCGCCTGGATCGTGAATTTCATTCCAGCCTAATTGCAGTTCTGTTAAATTAGGAAATGATTGAGAGTTAGCTAAACTAATAGTTCCATTGTCGCTTAAATCATTTTTTCTTAAAACAAGAGATTTTAACTTGGATAAGATAGGCGCTCCCGCTAGCGTTTTTGCTCCTTTTTCGGTTAATAGATTATAGCGAAGATCTAAGCGACTAACCTTTTTAAGAAAATCGGTTTCTAAGAGTTTCTCAATGCCGAGATCGCCAATTTTTTTCCCGCCTAAATCCAGAGTTTTACCATTACGGGATAATCCCTCTTTAAAAATTTTTTCATAATCTAATTTTTTTTCAAAGATTCGCGGATTAGCGTTGGCAACCGAAAGAATCAACAAAGATAGCGCCACAGTGGCGAAAATCAGGCGACCTTTAGAAAACTGCCACAGGAATTTTTTAATCGTCATCATCTTCGTCATCGTCGTCGTCAAAATCGTCTTCGTACATAAAATCTTTGGGATCGTCGGTGTGTAAATGGCACAAAAAAGTTCGAGATTTGGCGTTACGTAACGCTTCGATTCCTTCCACTCTAACCCGATTGGCCGTTAAAAAGAGATAGGTTAGTTTTTTGAGAGTTTGAGATTCCGCAATGGCTTTTGCTCCTTCGTCTTCGACCAAATTACCGTACAATCCCAGCTTTTTTAATTTTATAAAATTAGGAGAACTAGCGATGGCCTTAACTCCTTCGTCGCCAATCACATTACCGTAAAGTTCCAATTCTCTTAGATTTGTTAGCGTTTCAGAATTAGCTATTTCTTGAGCGCCTTCGTCGCCGATACTATTATTGGGTAAGCTCAGTCGTCTCAATTTTACTAGCTTTTCGGATCTTGCCAAGGTCGAGGCTCCTTTGTCCCCAAAGTTAAAATTACTTAGGTCAAGGGTTCGCTTATCTTCGCTTAAATATTGTTTGATTAAATAATCTACACTAGCCACAATTTTCCTCAAAAAAGGTTTGTCTATTCAATTAAATTTTAGAATGGATAATATTATATACTAGCAAATCCATCAATAAAGGATTTTTAAAAGTCGTTTTCATTTTTTTGAAATTTATTAGAACAAAAAATGCCGGATAATGCGAAATTGTAAAGATGAAAATCAAAAATTTAGACCATTTTGTTTTGACAGTTCGCGATATAGAAGTTACTTGCTCGTTTTATGAAACAATTTTAGGAATGGAAGTTGTTATATTTGGGAATGACAGGAGGGCCTTAAAATTCGGGATTCAAAAAATCAATTTGCATCCTTTAGGCAATGAATTTGAACCTAAAGCTGAAAAACCCACTCCCGGCTCAGCTGATCTATGTTTAATATCCGAAACGCCGATGGATTTGATTGTAAAACAGCTGAAGGAAAAAAATATTCCCATTATCGAAGGGCCTGTGAAACGCACCGGAGCTATGGGACCGATTCTTTCCATTTACATCCGCGATCCAGATCAAAACCTTATAGAAATTTCAAATTATATTAACGATGATGAGTAAATATTTCCAGTAGGGCGTTCTAGTGGGTTAATTTTTATTAGGATTAAAGTTTCTTTGTATCCAATCAATTTCGTCGTTTTTGGTTTGTATGTCTTCCATTAAGCGGGCTCTTTTTAAGTTTTCTAAAATCTTTTGGAAGGTCGGGCCGGGAGAGAATCCAAGTTTGATCAAATCGTCTCCATTGACTTTAAGGACTGCTCTTTCGCGGTAATTGCTGAAATAAGAAAAAATAGATTTTTTAACGTTCTCTGTATTTGCCATGGCATTCAAAAGGGTGACTGCTTCGCCGCTAAGCTCATGTAAGGCTTCATAAACTGCTATAGGTTTTAAATCCTCGAGGTTGTCTAGAACCATTAATGCTTTTTCAACGAGCTCTAAGTTTTTTTGTAAAGAGTCGGCTTCTTTTCCTTTTATATCTAATCTTGATAAGCAGGCTTGCCTAGATATTTTGGGAGTGTAGTAAAGCAGTCCCAAAAAATAAACTTTCCAATTATCTAAAAAGATTTTAAACGGGTATTTCTCTTGTTCTTGAATAGTTCTTTCAATATTGTCCAGTAATTTGGCGCCTGTGGGCCGATCAAAAAGATCGGGATGTATGATTTGCAATAATCCAATTTCTTTACAGCGCAGCAAATGCAACTTAGGTTGTTTTTCTTGTAGGATTTTTTTCAATTCGTTAAAAATGCGAAATCCACTTAAACGATCAAAAACTTTTTCACTTAGCGCTTCTTTTAAAAGACGATAGGTTTCGGTTTCTAATAAAAATCCAAATCTCTTTTCAAAGCGAATCGCTCTAAATCCCCTGGTAGGGTCGTCTAAAAAACTTTTAGAGTGTAGAACGCGTATAAGTCCTTCATTAAGGTCTGGTAGACCGTTGTATTTGTCTATTAAATAAAAGGAGTCTTCGCCGTTTAGTTTTAAAGCTAAAGCGTTAATAGAAAAATCTCTTCTCAGCAAATCCTCATCTATTGAGCTTTTTTGAACTTCCGGCAAGGCGGCCGGGTGTTTGTAAGTTTCGGAACGTGTCGTGGCGATATCGATTCTAATATTATCGTCTAAGACTACGGCGCAGGTAAGGAATTGACCTTTTTTATGAGTTTTACCATTTAGCTTGGCGGCGATGTTATCGCCTAATTGCGGACCGTCTCCTTGGACGACTAAGTCCCAATCCAACGTTTCTTTATCTAGCAGGAAGTCTCGTATACATCCTCCAACGAGGTATACATCCATTTTTAAATTGTCGGCGCATGTTGCGGCCGTTTCAAATAGCTTCCAAATGGAGTCGGGAGTTTTTGCTTTTAGTTGAGACTTAAAATAAGCGGGATTGGAAGTATCTTTGGGATTAGGCACAGTGGTTTAGATTCTATTCTTGCCGTTTATTTATTCTTGAATTTTAATTTAGCTTTGAATTTGGAATTTAAAGGAAGAGAGCAGGTTCGATTATCGCAAATTCGATAGATTAGCTTACCAGATATTTCTTTATCGATTGATGGTAATGAATAGACAGATTTATAATCTCTTTTAAATTCCGCTATAGACTCGTGTATTTTAACCGTCTTTTCGAGAACTGGATCTAATGATAATTTAGGAGGCGATTCAGTCCAATCGGTTACGGGATGAGATTTTAGGTTTTCAATTTCTATTCGAGTCGCTAATTGCTCTTCGGTAAAATTCTCTTCAAGAGAATAAATGTGAGAGCCTGACTCCATAAGAACCTGAATGTGAAGAGTAAACCGTTCGCCAGGTTTTATAATTTCAGGAATTGTAGCGGCTGATATTTTTAGAGCAGGTCGCTTGGTTTTGGAAGATTGAAACTCTTTAAAATCGTTAAATGAGAATGATTCTGAAGTTACTGGAAGTAACGTAAATAAAAAGAGCGATATGATACAGATCCGTCTAAAAAGGATTTCTGAAACAACCATTTGGTTTCAAAGCCAAGGATATTAATTCATAACATTTGATTCGGCTAAGCGTAGATATTTTTTAATTGTCGATACAAACTTTTCTTCAGGAACAGCTCCAGAAAACATTTCTCCAGAAATTGTATCCGTTTCTGCATCAAATGCGCCAATAATAAAGGTGGGTGTTCCTTGAATTCCCATTTGAGCGCCTTCTTTTAGGTCGTTTAATACCCGGGCTTTATATTTGCCGCCATCCCAACAACTTTTGAAGTCTTTCATATTTTCAATACCTGCCTCGCCAGCGGCGTCCATTACATCCCCGGCGTCTAAGGCATCTTGTTTTTGGTAAATCACAGATTGTAGTTCCCAAAATTTGTTTTGCTCTCGGGCGCATTCAACCGCTTCGGCAAGAGAACTAGCTTGCTTATGAAACGGCAATGGAAAATGCCTATAAGCAAATTGAACTTGATCTTTGTATTCCCCTCTGAGCTTTTTCAGAGTTTTTTGAACGCGTTTACAAAAAGGGCATTGAAAATCCGAATACTCTAAAATAGCCACCTTTTTTTTGCTAGCGCTTTCATCTCCAAAATAACGAACGGCTGTGCCTAAACTGGCAACTAAACGAAAATCGTTCGGTTCTTTAAGAAATTCAACCAACCAGCCTTTTTGGAGGGCTAATTGGTAAATCCTCTCGTTATAATTTGCCTCATAAATTTTTCCTAAATAGTCCCTTATTCTTACTTTCATTTCTTCGAAAGTTCCTAAATCCTTTATACCCGGAGTGCTTTCGTAAAACTGTTTCATATCCTTTAAGGAGAGTTTAGGAGGTTTGATTTCTGATATTTCAGGATGATTTTGCAGAAGCGAACTAAGAACCTGTTTTTTTAAAACTTCTTTTTGCATTTGATAAAGCTGAACCAAAGTATCTTGAATCTTGGCGTTCTTTAAATCGTCAAGAAAAATAGGTTGGTCGTCGAGTTTTGCAATAATCGGATTGTTGTCGTAGGGAGTAGATTCGGAGTTTGATTCGGCATAGACAATAGAGCCGCTAAAGACTACAGCGAAGCTAAAAGTCCAAAAAAAGGCGAGCGCAATTATTTTATTTTGACGATTCATATTTCTTTCAGCCTTTAACCGGCGGCTAAGGTTTCTTCAGGGTTTAAGAATTTATGGCAATTTTCAGCCAGTTGCAAAAAGGCCTTAGTCGCGGAACTATCTGGTTTGGATATAACAACGGGCATGCCTTCGTCTGATTGGGAAGTGATGTTTGTGTCAAGAGGAATGGCTCCTAAGTAGGGTAAAACCAATTCTTCAGCTAACCGCTGGCCGCCGCCAGTTTTAAAAATGTGATGTTCCTGGTTGAGGATCTTATCGCATAAACCTTGTACTTTAGATTGATCTTCTGAAGAAAGGTTCATACCTTTTAATTCGGTTTGTACTAATTCTTCCAGCCTGGTTCTTTCATCGCCTTCAAAAATAAAATAGCTCATGTTTTCAATAACGCCGACAATTGGAACGTTACTATCGCGAGCGAATGAAATCATTTTCCGTGCGTCTAATAGAGCTAATTCTTGTGGAGTTGTTACAATGATTGCGCCGTCTACTTCGCCTATAAAGTCGATAATAGTAATTTGTTCGTTCCCAGTACCTGGCGGTAGATCAAATAATAAATAATCTAATTCTCCCCAATTAATATTGCCTAAAAGTTCCACAATGAAATCAAATTTAACGGCGTCTCTCCAGGCAATGTGCATATTAGGATCTTCGATTAAAAAGCCCAAAGATGCCACGCGTAATCCGTTTTCTGTTTCAAAGGGAGCTATGCCGTCGTCTTCTGCTTTAAGTCGAACGTGCTCGGCATTTATCAGTTTCGGTACATTGGGACCATGAAGGTCTGCGTCCGCCAAACCAACTTTATAACCTTTTTGGGCTAAGGCGCAGGCCAAATTGGCGGTGACGGTGCTTTTACCCACGCCGCCCTTGTTACTACCAACAATAATTTTATATTTGATGTCTCCCATCCGTTTATTGACTAACCAGCGATTGTGTTCGTTATGATCCGCCTTACAATCGTCATCGTTATTATATTCGCACATCTCGCAGGTATGGAGTAACCTACATTCTCCTGTTACGGGTAAATCCATTAATCTTGCCTCCTAATATATTTTACGGCGGGACGGGCGGGAATTCGCGAACCAATCCTTACAGCCACAAACGATTGTTTAATTTTCCATAAACCATCATTATAAAGGTTTTAGCTGTCAAGGACAACACGGTTTTATTTATTGCTTCACGCTCAATGAAGGGAAACTTATAATAATTTTTCTGGATGGGGAAATGGGATCTTGTTTAAAATCTCAAATAGATTTCGAAATTGATTTAGAGAAGCTTTGTAAAATTTGATTTTGCCAGTCGATCTTTTTATACTAAGCGGCTTAGAAATTCCGGATAATTGGAGAATTTTACCTTTTCTGAAGGTGATAGTAATTAGCCGCGAAAATATAATTGAAAGTATTTATTAAAAAATTATTGATTTAATGTTTTGTCTCGGAGGAGAAAAATGAAAAAAGTTGCCGCCCAAGTCCTGACTTTATTGGGTTATTTTATTTTTTTGGGAGCGTCTTCGGTTTTTGCGGGAGGCGCAGTTGTTATTACTGAACCTGCAAATGGATCGACTGTTTCCAGCCCGGTAAAGGTTTGTATGGAAGTTCATGACATAGAAGTAGAACCGGCGAAAAATGGGGTGAATGAAGGAAAAGGACACCACCATTTAATAATCAATCACGATTTACCTGAAGATTTGACACAACCTGTTGGTAAAGACCTGACTCATATCCATATGGGCGACGGTTCCACTTGTAAAGAAGGTATAAAAATGGGACCTGGAAAACATGTCATAAGAGCTTTATTTGCGCAGGGAAATCATGTACCTGTTTCGCCCGTCGTAACGGCGACAATTTTTATTGTGGTGGAATAGTTTATACTTTTTAACCATCCTAGATTTTGGAATAAGTTTCTTCAAAAAAGATTGAAAACGCCGCGGATTTTCGCGGCGTTACCCCTCCTTAATTAAGTTGTTTTTGGTCGCTTAACCGTTTAAAATTTTTTTTATAGACTGATGCCCCAACCTGAAAAGAAAAGGTCGTATCTCGCGTGAATTAATTTTTCCACCGCGAATTCGTATATTAAATATGGCAAAAAAATATTTTTTAAACGCGTTTCTTTTTTCTCGATGTTTAATTTTATTAATTTTAGTTGGTTTTGTTTTTCAACCTGTTGCTGCTTTTGCTTTAGAAGTTAATAAAGCCGCCATCGCTCTTTTGATTGTTAAAGATAAAGAAGGAGAAGTCGTAGCCTCTGGTACGGGGTTTGTCATAAAACCAGAGGGTATTTTAGTGACAAATTACCACGTATTAATAGATGCTGTTTCATTGGACGCTATTTTTACCGACGGTACTATAGCTAATGTGAAAGACGTGGTTTATGTCGATAGAACAAAAGATTTTGCGATTTTAAAACTAAATTCCGGTTTTTTCTCCACTTTGGAATTAGGGGATTCCGATTCAATAAAAAATTTTGATTATGTCGGCGCATTAGGCTATTTGACAGACGAAGTTTCAAACTCTCCTAAAACAAAAGGTAAATTACGCCAAAATCATGGGATGATTCTAGGAGTTCATCCACAAGCTAATCCTACCTTTAAAATGATATATTCCACCGCTTCTTTAGGACCTGGCTTTAGCGGAGGACCTTTGGTAGATAAAAATAATAAAGTTGTTGGCATCTCCTCTGTCGCTGGGCATGCGCTTAATTTGGCTTTGCCCATTAATGAAATAAAAGCTTCTCTAGATGAAAAAAAGTCCATGTCGCTTTCAGAGTTTTTAAAGCGAGATGGAATTTTCCCTCAATCTTCATATTATCGCGGTAACTTTGCCTTATATGGAGAAGGGGAAGCGGATAAAGCGGTTGAGCTTTTTAATAAAACGCTCACCCAATTACCAGATTTTGTGTTGGCTCGATATGACCTGGCTGTGGCGTATAGAAATCAAGGAATGATTGACAAAGCCATATTAGAATATGAAAAAGCTCTTCAAGTAAATCCAAATTTTTCAGAAGCGTTATCAAATCTTGGAGGACAATATTTTCGTGTTGGAAAAATTGATAAAGCTATTAATACACTGAAACGCGCAGTAAAAAGTTTTCCAAATTTTATTCAAGCAAATTCAAATTTAGGCGCGGTTCTAAATAAAAAGAAAAGATATAAAGAAGCGGTTCCTTATCTTGAAAAAACAGTACAGTTAGATCCTGAGTTTGGGATGGCGCATTATAATTTGGGGAACGCATATTTTGGCGTTAAAGAGTTTAAAAAAGCGAGAGGTTTCTTAGAAAAAGCTTCTAATTTGGGCGTAGATTTTGTCTCTTTACATTGGAAGCTTTATGAAATCCATAAAGAGTCAGGCGATATGGATCGCGCTAAAAAAGAACTAAAATATATCCTGGAAATTGACCCGGAAAACGAAGAAGCCAAGCAAAAATTAACGCAAGAAAAAGGCGCTTAAAAAAAACCGTTGCTTTAAGTCTCTTGACCTAAATAAGTTTTAATGAAAATTTTTGTTTTAATCCCCGTACTAACTCTTTCTTTTATTGGAACGGATTTAAACCACCGTAAAGCCCCACCTTTGCTAGACAATAGATTGTTTAAACCCGCCAGAGTGGTAGAGTCGTCCAAGATACAATCTTTAGCCCTGTCGATTTATAAAAAAGCAAAAATTAATCTACCTAAAAATGGAAAATGTTTGGTCGATACATTTTTCTATCCCAACCTTCCAAAAAATCCAGAAATATTAGGAAATATTTTTTGGCGAAGAGGATTGTCTGAAAAAGAGGCCAAGCGGTCGCTTTCCAAGATCGAAAAAAACGATATGCATAACCTGTTTCCTTTTTTAGCTCAAGATGGAAAGCCTCTCAAAGAAAAATGCGCCGAATTTAAAGGCTCTCTAAATTATTCTTCTCCGGTAAATCTTAAGGGAGATTTTGCAAGGGCTTGTTTTTATATGTCTATTCAATATCGTATTTCGTTGCCCGACGATTGGGAGGACGTTATGAGAATGTGGCATGTTATGGATCCTCCAAGCGTATCGGAGATGGATAGGAATAGTTATATTGAGGAAAGACAGAAAAATCGAAATCCCTTTATAGATTATCCTGAATTAGCGGAAAGGGTCGTAAATTTTTAAAACTTAAGATTTTGAGGGGGGAATTTGATGGGAGTTGGGCGAAAAATATTTTTGCTCTCCTAGATCCAAAGATGCGGTCCATAGATCGTACATTTTACTAGTAACCCCAAATCCGTAAAGAGTGTTTTTCATCATAAAGCGGTTAATATCGTCGTCTATGCCTAAGACGTGAACAAATTTTTTCTTTGATAAATGTCCTGGGCCATTTTGGTTTTTTGGATAAAGCATAGATTCCTCGTTCGCTTTGACGACTCTTTATAAACCTGAACGCCTACCTCGTAATAGTATAAATCTAATGATAAAAAACCAGAAAAATAAAAAGTTAGAGCTTCATGATTTTGGAGGGTTGAATATATTATTTTCAACTTGATGAGTCCCGGGTGGAAGCGGTTGGACGGTAAAGATTTCTCCATACAACTGTGATTGCTTAGATAGCCATTCTTCAAAGTTTTCAGGATTTACTTCTTTAATATTAATTTTTAAGAGAAATGGGAATTGTTTTATTAGAGAAGGTTGGCATTCCTTCATTGCTAAAGCGACCTCGTTTGGATCTAAATTGTCGGCTGTCATATAATTTAGCAAATCAAAGAATTCCTTGGGATCTCCCGAAGGACAGAGCATGGCTCCAGTTGCAACGCTAAGAAGGGCTCCAATATGAAATTTTTTTGCCATAGCTTATTTTAAGTTTTAAGTTTTAAAACCTCAATGCTATTATTGCGTTTATTGACAATGGCTTGCATCTCGCTTAAATTAGTGAAAAGGTTTGAGAGGTTTGTTTTGGATAAGATAATTACAGAATGTTCGGTTTGCAAAAAAATAAAAGAAGAAGGAACTTCGGAAGACTTATGGGTTAAACGAAGAGTTTTAGCTCGTGTTTTAAACGATCCAAATGTTCAAATTTCTCACGGGTATTGCCCCGAATGTAGGGACAAACTTAAGGAAACCATTCGAAGCAAAAAAAAGGATTCTCCGCAAACTCAAGAAACTAAAGAAATACGACCGCCAATATCTCTTTCACCAGAAGTTGAAGGGCTCTTAAATGCATTAATTAAAAAAGGACTGCTTAATAGAGAAGAGGCTTTAGAAGAAATTCGAAAACTATTGCCTTTGAATAATTAGAAAATTCCCTGTCGGCTAAATGTTTTAAGGCCTGCCTTTTTTAAATCTCTTTGGAAGTATCAAACCCGATTAAAGTCATAATATTTAGAAGTTCTAATTTTCCTATTTATAGCAGTAGTTTTACGGCGAAATAACACTGAGGAAATACTCGATATGGGAGCAGGAGTAAGGATTTTAATTGTCGACGACCATTTGACAACTCAAATGATTTTAAAGCGTCTTTTTGGAAAATTAGGCTACAAAAACATTGTTTTGGCTGAAGATGGCGAAGCCGCCTTATACGAACTTAAAAAAAATCGATTTGACCTTATAATGTCAGACTGGAATATGCCTAATTTAAATGGTCTGGAATTCCTTGAAAAAGTTCGAGCGCACAAACCCCACAAAAATGTTCCCTTCATTATGTTAACAAGCGAAGGAACTAAAGATAAAGTATTAGAAGCTTTAAAAGCCGGTGTTGGTCATTATATGGTTAAACCTGTAGGAATCGAAAACCTTGAAAGAAAGCTCAAAGAAGTGGTTGGGTAAATTTAAACTTTTGCGGTATTTATTGAGTGCAAGTCTTACCCTCTTTGTTTAAAATTTTTTCTGCAGTTATTTTTTCCTTTTTGCTGCAATTTGTATTTCGATTAGAAGTTAGTCAATTTGATGCCTATTCCTATATGAATATGGCAAAAAACTTTGCGGGGTTACAAGATTGGTTTCCCAATGTGCCTCGCCCGCCTTTCCTTCCTTTTTTATTGACTCCCATTGCTTTACTTCGATATCTAGATCTAACTAACGAAACAGTTTTTTTGATCATGCATATTGTTTCGTTGGGAATTTCCATTTGTTTTATTGGTGTAAGTTACCTTTTATTTAAAGAAGTTTTGCGGCATGAGTTTGCTGCTTTAGCGGCTATTCTATTAGTCGGCCAGCCCGGGTTTTTGAATTATGCTTTTGAAACCATGTCCGATATCCCAGCGGCGTTACTTTCCAATATTGCTTTACTGATTTGCATAAAATATTGGAATCAAAATTCGAATAGGTTTTTAATTTTAATTTCGGTCGTTTCTGCTCTAGCGATTACGACAAAATATCCTCTCATTATTTTACCTGCCGCTATTTGGGCAGCTTGCATTCTGAATGCTAAATATTTAAAGGGAGAAAGTTGGAGAAATTCCTTTTTGAATTTATTTTGTCTAGGATTTCCATTTCTTACATTAGCTTTATATATATTATTTCATTTTATCTTTTTGTCTCCGCACAATGGATGGTCGTTACAAAATATTTTTTCGGGAATAGAGCCTTATTATTGGCATATTGGGAAGATCAAGGGTTATGGAGAGAACCCGATTACTTTAATTTTATTCCTTAAATCACAAATGACCGAACCCATATTTTATTTAATGATTTGGGGGCTTTTGGTTTGTTTGAAAAAAAAAGATCCCAACGTTGTCGTTTTGTGGACTTGGTTTTCAAGTTTTCTAGCGATTAATATTTTCGTTGGAAAGCATTATGAGTATAGATATCTTTTCCCAGTTCTTCCGGCATGTTATTTCTTTTTTGCGTATGGACTCCAGGAAGGTTTTCTTTTCTTTGAAAAGAGGTTTGGGTCTTCTTGTAAAAAGGTATTGCCCTTAGCGATTGTTTTAATTGTAACCTTACCGGCCATAGCTTTTGGTAGAGAAGCGATATCTTTTCAGGGAAATATTTATTATCGAAGTTTTCAATCTAAGGTTTCTAAAACGGTTTCGAATATTGCCAAAAAAGAAGGAAATATTTTCTGGTTGGGTCCCTTTTTTACAATGTACCAACCCGGTAAAGTGAATGTTGAAAAAGATCCATTTTATAAAGTTTTTCATTTTAATCAGAACGCAATTTCTTTTTTTATCGATCAAAAGACCTATTATCTAAACTTTGATACTCCTTACGCATATTCTTCCAAAATTGAGGACGGTTCGGTGTTTGTTATTAATCCTTATTCAAAGTTTTTATTTAGACCCAATTTACCAGAAAGCCCTGAAAGTTTACCGCCTTTAACGATCGGTAATATATCCAAGAGTATCTTTTCGTTATCAAAGGCGCACAAAAACCAAAGAGTTTTTAAAAACGCTAAAACAAATAATCGAATAAATTTAATTTATAAAAATGACCGCTTAGTTTTAGAGAAAAAGAATCATGAGTTTCTTGCGGAGCAGTTTATCCTTTGGGTTAAATTTTTGAGGCCGGCTAAAATATCTAAATTGCCAGACAAAACCATATTTTTTTATGGTAATGATTCTGGGGAAGGCTATCTAATTAATAGGGAAGATTTCGAAAATTTGCAGGAAATAACGTTGTTAAACTTGATAGGACATAATTACCACTTCGTCGATCCGCTTGTTAAGAAGTAATTTGTAATTGTTCTTAAAATCGAAACTTTTCTAAACTTTTTATTTTTGGGGAGTCGGTAAGGGGAAAGATCCCATCAATTTTTAAATCGTTTCTGCGCAGATCTAAATGTTTAAGAGATTTTAAATTTTTCGACTCGGCAATGGAAGAGAGACCGTCGTTGGTGATTGAATTACCATTTGCCAAAAGTTCTTCAAGGTTAGATAGGTTTGCCGATTTTGCCAAAGCTTGGATTCCAGGGTCGCCCATAAAAACATCCGCCACCCAAAGGCTTCGCAAGCCGTCAAAATTCTTAGAGTTTGCTAAATGTTTGATTCCTTTTTCTTCTAAGTCATTACGAGTAACATTTAAGCTTTTTAGGTTGGTTAAAGTTTTCGATTGCGCCAGCGCCAAAATCCCAGTTGACTTGATTTTTGCGCCTTCAAGGTTTAATTTTTCCAAATTTCCAAGGCAAGGAGATTCTGCCAAAGCTACGGCCCCCAAATCTCCAATTTCGTTACTCATCAGGTTTAGATTCTTAAGTCCTTTTGAGTTTTGCGATTCTGCCAAAGCGATAATGCCTCGGCAACTGATGCTGTTATTTCTCAAACTCAAAGTTTCTATTTTGTTTAAGGCGTCTGAACGAGCGAGAGAAGCCAAACCTTTATCGCCCAATCCTTTGCCGTTTAAGTTAAGCGATTTTCCGTCTTCTGATAAGCTCTTTTTCAGGAGTGTTCTTATCCGGAAATCTAATAGGGTCGATTCTGTTTTAATAGAAAACTTATTGTCGTAAAAGTAAAAGTCCTCTAAACCTTCTAAATGAATCGAACTGGCTAAAGCGGTAGAGCCTTCGTCGCGTATGTAATTGGAATTTAGAAATAATTGTTTCAATTGATTCATCGAGGCTGCGGCGGCAAGCGCCTTGGCGCCTGTGTCGCTTATCTTATTCCAGCCAAGATTTAAAGAGTGTAGTGGAGTAAAGGCTCCGGTTTGAATCCAGTTTTTTAATGTGTCGTCGCCAATTTTATTTCGCTTCAAATTCAAACGTCTAAGATTCAAATTAGCGGTACCGTCTGGATAATGGGCTATGCCCTTCATACCGACATGGTTTAACTCTAATTCCAAAATTTCTAATTGTTTTAGCGCCGAGGATTTTACAAGCTCTAAAGCTCCTTCATCGCTAATTTTATTTTTTACCAAACTTAGGAAATTTAACGATGGGAAATTGTTTGAACTGGCTAATTCGCGGCACCCAGAGTTGCCAATTTTATTCGAGTCTAGGTTTAGTTTCTTTAAATTGGGAGCTTTTGCATTTTTCGCAAAAGCGGATAACCCTGCGCTAGTAATTTCGTTCCAACCTAAATTTAAACCTATAACATGAGATAGATCTTGCTTAGATAAAAAAGCGATTCCTGCGTCGCCAAACCGTTCGTAGCTGAGATCGATAAAAGAATCCCCATGCTCAACTCGTTCGCGAATTATGCGAATAATGTATTCGTCTCGTTCGTTTGCTTTCATATAATTAATCGTTCGGAGTCTTTAAATCGATATCTAAGGCTTCGAGTCTTTGGAGATTTTTTGAATCGCGCATTAATTCAAGACCTTTAGGTTCGAGTTTGTTATAAGTGAGATGTAATTTCTTTAAGCTTTTTAATTGAGAACTTTCGGCGAAAGCTTTCATGCCCGCAAGACCAATTTTATTAGAATCGAGCCGCAGATCCTTAAGCTTATTAAGATAGGGTGAGTTAGCTAGGGCAATTGCTCCCTCGTCGCCAACTTGATTAAAGGACAAATCGAGAACTTCCAAGTTGGAAAGGTTTTCTGAATCTGCCAATGCTTCTGCCCCTTCAGGTCCTATTTTATTTGTATAGAGGCTTAAATATTTTAATTTTGTCAATTGAGACGATTCCGCTAGAAATTCGGCGCCAGCATTCCTAATACGGTTATCAAAAAGCCATAATTCCTTAATTGAAGAAAAAAACTCTGAATCAGCCATTTCCTCGAGACAAATGTCTTTTATCTGGCAATTATGGAGAAATAGGATTTCTAATCCTTCCAATTGGATATTTTCGGCAAAATCAATCGCTTCTTTTTCGCCAATTTTTTTATTAGAAAAGTCGAGTGTTTTTCCGTCTTTGCTCAGACCTTTTTTAATCCAGCGTCGTATGTAGGTGATGTCGTCAGCGGCATTCTTTGCCATATTACGTCCTAAAAAAAAACTCCTTGCATCCCATGGAACTTGAAAAAAGGTTAAATGACCCTAAAGCGGAGCGTTATCGGGAGTTTGTTAAAACCAACCATTGTAGGGAAGAGAGCGGAAAAGTAAAGGATTAGTTTAACTATTTTATAACCGAGAAGAAAAAAGAAGGACTTTTTTATAACTCTAATTGAGATCTATTTTTTTAGGAATAAAAGTGATTCAGGTTTAGCGACAAACTAAAATTAATATCGGAAAGAAAGACCGACTGTGGCGCCATCCCGTTCGCTGTCTAAATCGTTCAGAGGGAAAACGCTTGACCCGGTGGTTGAACGCACTGCAATATCGCCGTCGCTTTCCATTTTCCAGAATTGGTAGCCAGCAGATAGAAAAATATTTGGCAAAACTTCGTAAGTGGCGGCAATATCAAAGTTATATCCTATGCCGGTCCCATCCATCACAAAACCAGGTTGGGACAAATCAGTCCGTAAATGGTGGATATCTTCGTTATGCATATTGGAATATGGAATAAAAACTGCGGAAGCTTCAATTCCCAATCGTTTCCATAAAGTCGCTTTTCCTTCTAATCCTAATCTGACAGAATCCCATTCTACTTTATTTGTGATGACGGTTTGCCCAAGAGCCAACTGTGTTCCAGCGGCTGAGCAAATTCCTAATAATGCGCCGCCTACGGTGCAGGTATCATAAGTGATGCCTTTAGCGACATATTCTTCTTCCCAACGTTGGTAACCCATGAATACTCGGATCATAGAGGTGCCTTCATAAGGATCGGACCAAAGCGTATAGCCAGCATCCAGATTGAAGTACCACATACCGTCTTCGTCGATATCGCTGAAGGTTCGCGACGCTAAAAAATCTCCAGTTGTAGTTGTAGTTAGAAAATCATCGTCAATCAATCTTCCATCGTCAAAACTTCCAAAACCAAGATCGCCTCGGATAAAGTAACCATTAGGCATATTAAATTCAGCGTTTAACTCAATGACATTGCTGTCCACATCTTCATAGGTCAACTCTGACGAAGGATTGCCTAAAAGAGCAGATGAGGAAGATGCGTCGTGGTTCCAATCAGTTTGTCCAGAACTAAACCATCCAGAAATTCCTGCGGAAAAAACATGTCCTTCATAGATATTTTGCTGAGCGTTAGCGATAGAAAAATTAAAAAATACGAAAAAAATAGAAACCGCTAATTTATTAAAAAACCTAGAGGATGTTTGATTAGTCATTAATTCGTCCTTGAATGATTAGCTCTTCGACTGTTTATCGGAACTTAAGCTTCTACGATAAAGCATTTTTTCATTAGATCCAAGCAAAACATTGAAAGATTTAAGTTTATTCTATAAAAAAAAGACGTTTTTAATAGATTTTTAAGGATTATCTAATGAAAAATTAATAAAGTTTAAATCGCCGACTAAAGTTACTCCACTTTCTGCCGATAACTGGGTTAAGCCCAGTTTTACTCTAAATTGTTCGTTTGAAATAGGGCGTAAGTTCCCAAAAAAACGAGGAAAATTCGTATGGCAGAAGTCTCTGGCGGAATTTCAAATAATATTCCAGTATCTAAGGGAATTGAAGCCTTCAAGCGGCAAGAAAACCTGGCCGGGGCAGAATCTCCAGGGCTTTCTTTTGATCGTCAGCTCTTAGATACTCAAGATCGCCAAGATCAGGTGCAAATTGGCGAAGAAGCTCGCCGACTAAGCGATGGTCGACAAAAAACCCAAGAACTTCAAAATTCTCAGGACGAAAGCCAACGAATAGCTGAAACTCGCCTAGAGCAAACAACTCAAACCCAGGCGACGACGAATCCCGCATCATTACCAGAGCAGAATCTGAGTCCCTTTCGCTCTGAGCCTTCCGCAAGTCGAGTGACTGAAAAATTTAAGCAATCCGAGTCCAGCCAAAATAGCAGTTCTCAAAAAGGTCTTAACATCGACGTTCAAATTTGATCATTCCTAATTAGTTTTTGCTTTTCTTTTCAATCATTTCATTTTTTTTTTGAATGTACCAAAACGGGTCTATATAAGTAATGTTTTGAGTTAGTTTCTTCCGGGTGTTTTGTCAAGGTGCATTCTTTGATTGACACTCTACAGGGGGGTATTTATAATCGCCCTTTCATGCATTATTGTTTAAGCATTAATTAGGCTGTGCTAGAATTAGCAAGTCGTTATTTCATAAACAAATAGGGGGATTTGCGAAACATGACCGAGTATGTTTTCGTGGCGGTTTTTTGTATTGTCGCCATCACGATAGTTTGCGCGATTTTGCTCTTGTCCACTATTTTAGGACCCAAAAAGCCAACCGAAGCTAAGGTTTTGCCTTATGAGTGCGGTATGGTCCCTTCGGAAGAAGCTAAAGGAAGGTATCCGGTCCGGTTTGCTACCATAGCAATGCTTTTCATAATATTCGATATTGAAGTTGTGTTTATGTATCCCTGGGCAGTAGCTTTAGGAGAGCTGAAATTGTTCGGCTTTTTTGAAATGCTTCTCTTCATATTCATTTTAGGAATCGCTTACGTCTACGTTTGGGGACGGGGAGGTTTGGAATGGGATTAATCGATCAAGCGGTCGACGGTTTAGAAACAGAAATAAATAATTTAAAATTAAATGCCCAAGATGCATTAGGTCAAATGGATGCCGACCTTTCAGGAGCGCTTTACGACACCATCCTGACTACGCAGTTGGGTAAAGTAATTGGTTGGGCCCAAAAAAATGCATTATGGCCAGCCACTTTTGGGTTGGCTTGTTGCGCTATTGAAATGATGGCAATGGCTAATTCGCGTTGGGACGCGGCGCGGTTTGGCGCAGAAGTTTTTAGAGCTTCGCCAAGGCAAGCCGATTTGATGATTGTTTCCGGTAGAGTTTCTCAAAAAATGGCTCCTGTGTTGACAAGAATTTATGAGCAAATGCCAGAACCAAAATGGGTGATTGCCATGGGCGCTTGTTCTTCTTGTGGAGGGATTTTTAACAACTACGCCATTGTTCAAGGGGTGGACCGATGGGTTCCTGTTGACGTTTATGTCCCAGGATGTCCTCCAGGACCGGAAGCTTTGATTTACGGCGTTATTAAGCTTCAAGAAAAGATTCTTAACGAAGCGGGTAGCGATAAAGCAAAAATGCGAGCGGCATGAACAGCGAAGAAATAATAGAAAAGCTCAAATCAGCCAAAGGGGATAAGCTTAAAGATACGTCGGTTACCCTCGGCGATGCGATTGTGCATTTAGAACCCGGTTCTCTCCATGAGGTGGCCGAGTTTTTAAAGAGCGATCCCGATTTGCACTTCGATTATTTATCTTGTATCTCTGGCGTTGATTATTTGGATATGGAGATAGAGCCTCGTTTCGAATGCGTTTACGAACTCCATTCCATGGACAAAAATCATTCGATTCGTTTGCGAGTAGGCGTTCCTGAAGAAGAGCCTTCGGTGCCCACGGTTAAAGACCTTTGGCCCGCCGCTATTTATCCGGAAAGAGAAATTTACGACATGTTTGGGTTGACAGTTGAAGGTCACGACGAGCAAAAACGTTTATTGATGCCGGAAGAGTGGGAAGGTCATCCTTTGCGTAGAGACTACGATTTAACAAAAGAAAAAGTAGCGTTTTCTCATAATATAGATTTTAAAGAAGAACTGGTTAAGGAGAAAGTTCCTATCCGGTATAAACCGAATCAAGTTTAAGAGAATAGTATGAGTCTAGCTGAAGAGGGTCTCCTCGAACGAAATAAAGATACCATGACCCTGAACATGGGGCCGCAACATCCTAGTACTCACGGCGTTTTTCGCGTGGTGTTAGAGATGGATGGAGAATTGGTTACGTCGTCCGATCCTGATATTGGTTATTTACATACGGGTATCGAAAAAACTGCCGAAGCTAAGCTTTACTCGCATTGTATTCCCATGACGGACCGCTTGGATTATCTGAATCCTCCCGGTAATAATTTGGCTTTTTGTCTTTCGGTAGAAAAACTGTTGGAAACCGAGATCCCGGAACGGGCTGATTATTTACGCGTGATCATGTGCGAATTAACCAGAGTGGCTAGTCATTTGCTTTGGTTGGGAACGCATGCTCTTGATATTGGAGCCATGACGGTTTTCCTTTATTGCTGGCGCGAAAGGGAAATGATTCTCGATTTAAATGAGATGATTTCCGGCGTACGAATGATGACCAGTTATGTTCGTGTTGGCGGCGTGATGAAAGACGCTACTCCCGAATGGATTGCTGGGGTTAAACATGTAGTTGATATCTTGCCTGAAAAGGTCGACGAATATGAATCCCTACTGACCAAAAACCCAATTTGGATGGATCGAACTATTGGCGCGGGGGTAATGACTAAAGAAGAAGCTATTCAATGGAGTATGAGCGGACCTTGTTTAAGAGCTTCTGGAGTGGATTTTGATTTTCGCAAAAAACGTCCTTACAGTAGATATCAAAATTTTAAGTTTGACGTTCCAGTGTTTACAAACGGCGATGTATATGATCGTTATCGAATCCGAGTAGAAGAAATACGGCAGAGTCGCGAGATCATTAAACAAGCGGTTGAAAAGTTGCCGAAAGGACCGTACAAAGTTGAGGACGGCAAAATTTCATTACCAGATCGCGAAAAGTTGAAAACGAGTATGGAAGCCTTGATTCATCATTTTAAATTAGTGTCCGAAGGCGTAAAGGTTCCAGCGGGCGAGACTTATGTGCCAACGGAAGGACCGCGAGGCGAAGTTGGGTTTTATATCGTCAGCGACGGTTCGAGCATACCTTATCGGATGAAGCTAAGGGCTCCATCTTTTATGGCCATTCCAGGAATGTGCGCCATGATGAAAGGTTCCTATATTGCCGACGTTGTAGCAATTATTGGCAGTATCGATATTGTGATGGGGGAGGTTGACCGTTAATGTTTGCGTTTACGGAGGAGTCGGAGAAAAAAATAGTAACGATATTGGCGAAATATCCTGAAGAGCGAAAGATGTCGGCTTTGTTGCCTTTTTTGACTTTGGTTCAGCGTCAAGAAGGATGGATCTCGCCAGAAGCTATGGTAGAAATTGGCAAACGTTTAGACGTTTCTCCCGCATATGTTCAATCGGTTTGTTCTTTTTATACGATGTATTTTCAATACCCAGCTGGAAAATACATCATACGTTTTTGTCATAATATTAGTTGTTACTTAAATGGAAGCGATTCCTTACTGGATTATATATCCGAAAAGCTAAACGTTAAAATTGGCGAAACGACAGAAGATAAGAGATTTACTTTAATAAAAGAAGAATGTTTGGCCGAATGTAGCGCCGCTCCTGTGATGCGGGTCAACGACGACTATCATGTCAATCTAACTAAAGAATCGATTGATAAAATAATCGATTCCTTAAAATAATACGCGCTTATGACTCAGATTCTTTTTAAAGATATTGATGTTGAAGGATTAACCACTCTTAAGGTTTATGAAAAATTAGGCGGTTACAAGTCTTTGAAAAAAGCTTTTTCAATGAAGCCTGACGAGGTATTGAATGAAGTCAAAAACTCTGGACTAAGAGGTCGCGGTGGGGCGGGATTTCCTACCGGACTGAAATGGAGCTTTTTAGCTAAAGATTCCTTTCCCCGATATTTCGCTTGCAATGCAGACGAAAGCGAACCCGGAACTTGTAAAGATCGAATCCTTTTAGAGAAAAATCCTCACCTGCTTATAGAAGGGTTGATTGTTTCTTCTTATGCTTGCTTGATCGAGACGGGTTATATCTATTTTCGAGGAGAATTCCAGGATGTGGCCGACCTTATGGATGAAGCCATAGCCGAAGCTTACAAAAAAGGATACCTAGGAAAAAATATTCAGGGTTCCGGTTTTAATTTCGATTTGTACACTCATTTAGGGGCAGGCGCTTATATTTGTGGGGAAGAATCGGCGCTTCTAAATTCCCTGACAGGAATGCGTGGCGAGCCTCGAAGTAAACCTCCTTTTCCTGCTGTGCAAGGTTTGTATGATAAGCCGACGGTTATTAACAATGTCGAAACCGTTTGCGCAGTTCCTTGGATTGTTAATGAAGGTTCCGAAGCTTATAAGAGTATTGGCACTGAAAAAAGTACCGGTACTAAATTAGTTAGCGTTTCTGGTCATGTTAATAAACCCGCAAATGTTGAAATCGATTTGGGCACTCCCGTTAGTAAAATTATTGAGATGACAGGCGGTATGCGCAATGGAAATAAGTTAAAAGCTTTTATTCCAGGCGGTTCTTCAGTTCCTATGTTAGGTATTGAGCATATAGATGTTCCTTATGATTATGAATCGTTGAAAGAAGCGGGTTCGATGTTAGGGTCTGGCGCTTTAATCATTATGGACGAAACGACTAATATTGTAGAAGCGACAATGCGGTTGGCTTATTTTTATATGCATGAATCTTGCGGGAAATGCACCCCATGTAGAGAAGGAACGCGTTGGCTTTATCAGATGTTGGGCGAAGTTTTAAACCGACGAGGAAGCCCCGAAACTGTAAAAACATTACAAGACGCTTGCGATAATATGGCTATGAAAACGTTTTGTCCTTTAGCGGACGCAGCCGTGGCCCCTGTTATTAGTAGTATTGACTTGTTTCCTGAAGATTACGAATCCTTTTTCGCGGAAGCTGCCGCAACCGCCGGTTAACCAATATGGAAAAAGAAACGGTTACATTAACGATAGACGGAAAAACCGCCACGGTTCCTAAAGGAACCAATGTTGTAGATGCGGCCAAATCAATTGGTATCGAAATTCCAATATTTTGTTACCATGAAAAAATGACTCGGTTAGGTTGTTGTCGGATGTGTTTGGTAGAAGTCGAAAAAATGCCTAAATTGATGACGGCTTGCACCATGGACGCTACCGAAGGAATGGTGGTCAAGAACGATACTCCAAAAGTTGTTAAGGGAAGACAGGGAGTTTTAGAGTTTACATTACTCAACCATCCCCTTGATTGTCCTGTCTGCGATAAAGGCGGCGAATGTCCTTTGCAAGACAACACATTTAATTATGGCGCTGGCGATACCAGAATGGAATTTCAGCGGTTCAATAATGTCAAGAAGAAGGAATTGAGTCCTGTTATTACATTGGATCGCGAACGCTGCATAGCATGTCAGCGATGTACCACCTTTAGCGAAGTGATTGAACACGATCAAGCGCTAGTAATGCACAATAGAGGTTTCCATAACGATATTGGAACCTTCAACGATCAGCCCTACGACACTCGATTTTCTGGGAATGTTGTCGACATTTGTCCGGTTGGAGCTTTGACCAATTCTATTTTTAGGTTTCAAGCGAGAACCTGGGATTTAGATAACGCTAAAACTCTTTGCGCTCATTGTGGGTGTAATTGCAATATTGAATTTGGAGCTCGCGAAAACGAGTTGATGCGAATTGTTACCAGACCGAACGACGCGGTAGACGATGGTTGGATTTGCGATAAAGGTCGATTTGGATATGAATTTGTCGCCAGTAAAAATCGAATTTTAGAACCTGGAATTCGTAAAGATGGCGATATGCACGTAGCTTCCTTAGATGAAGCGTGCGAAGAGACGGTTTCTAAACTTAAATCCATTGTGGAAGAACATGGACCTCAGAGCGTTGGTTTTATAGGTTCTCCTTTTGCTTCAAACGAAGAGTTGTATTTATACCAAAAGCTAATGCGGATGGGAGTGGGTACTAATAATATCGATCATAAGGCCTATACGGATACTCCTGGTTTGCCAGTCGCGCATTATGATTTTACCGATATTGAAACGGCAGATCTAACGGTTTTAATAGGTAGCGATCCTACTGAAGAACTTCCGATTTTAGATCTAAGAATTAAAAAAGCGGTTTCTCGTTTAAATAGAAATTTGATTGTTTTAAACGATCAAAAAACTTTGATGGATAAATACGCTTCGCTTTCTTTGAGATATGACGTGGGATCCGACGAGGTGGCCTTAGGTGGGTTGGCGCAAGCTATCGCGGAAAATTTGAAAGAAGATGAAGCTCCTAAAGTCGATAACCTCAAAAAAGTGAGTGGTATTAAAGTCGATTCCATGAGGGATTTTGCAGAGAAAATGATTTCGGCCAAAAAAGTTTGCGTGGTTTACAATCCCGCCGCTTTGTCTGGAAATTCTGTCGCAATCGTTAAAAATCTTTTGAGTTTATTGAATAAAAAATCTGAAGGGGAATGTGGCGCTATTCCAGCTGCGTCGGCAACCAACGCTCTTGGCGCAATGGATATGGGGATTCTTCCAGATTTTTATCCTGGAGGAATTTCGTTGAGCGACGATTCCAAGATAAAAGAGGTTTGGGGAGAATCGGCTCCTACTGAAAAAGGGTTCACGACTTGTGAGATGTTTGAAAAGGCCGCTTCTGGAGACATTAAAGCCTTGGTGGTTTTCCGGTCAAACCCTGTCGTTGATTTTCCTGCTGGAGATAAAATTGAAGAAGCTTTAAAGAAGGTGGAATTTTTAGTCGCTCACGATATGCTTCATACCGAAACCACCGCTTTAGCGCATGTAGTTATTCCCTCGGTAGGACCGGGTTTTGACGAAGGGACAACGACAAACATTGGCGGACGCGTACAATATAGAAGAAAAGGTTTGAAAGCGGAGTCTTTTCCAGATTGGCGCATTTTGGCAAAACTGCTTTCAGGTTTTGAAATCGAAGCCAAATATTTAGATTCTTTTTCAGTTACTGCGGAATTGGCCAAAAAAGTTCCAGGTTATGAAGAAATTAGAAGAGGCTCGATTCAAAAAGAAGGCAAGGCCAGACCTGCCCAAATTTCGATAAACGGTAAAACGCCTGAAGTTACTTCTCCCGAAAAACCTGGCAAAGGTTACAAGTTGCGAGTGGCAGAGGCCTTGTTCGCTAAAGATAAAATTTTGGAATCCGAATCGGCGTTAGCTCATCATTTTAAAGAGCCCAAGGCCGTATTAAATTCTGTAGACGCCGACAAATTAGGAATAAAAACTGGCGATCGAGTAAAAGTTTCTGCAGGCGATCGCGATCTTTCTGTAGAAGCGGAAGTGGCGGATAACTGTAATCCGGGAGCGGTTGTTATCTCTAATGCTGGCGATGAATATAGAGTTTTAGCTTTAATTCAAGATCATAACGCGACAGTTCAACTGTCTAAAGAATAGGTAGTAATTAGTTTTAGAGTTTAAATTTGTTGTTAGGAGAACGGTTTGATCGATTGGGTTTTTGATTTAATTTCAGATAATGTTGGCATAATCATCGGATGTGTTAAGGCCGTAATTGTCGCCATCGTTCTTTTGCAATGCGTTCCTTTTTTGGTTTGGCTTGAAAGACGATTAATGGGTCGTTTTCAAGTGAGATTAGGGCCGAATAGAGTAGGACCGTTTGGTTTGATCCAACCGATAGCGGATTCTATTAAACTCCTGTTCAAAGAATCAATTATTACAAGTTCTGCCGATAAGTTTTTATTCCACTTGGCTCCCGCTATTGTGGTTTTTACTGCCATTGTTTCTTTTTCAGCGATTCCCTTTGGAGAGCCAATCACCATTTTTGGCCAAACTATTGGTTTGTGGGTCGCGAATTTGGATATTGGTTTGTTGTTTATTTTCGCTGTTTCCTCCATGGGAGTTTATGGCATGGTGATCGGCGGTCTAGCTTCAAACAACAAATACTCGCTTATGGGAGGATTACGGTCGTCAGCCCAAATGATTAGCTATGAGTTGACTTTAGGGCTTTCTGCATTGGGCGTAATAATCATTAGCGGTTCTTTGAACTTAACGGAAATGGTTAAAGCGCAAGAAACGATTCCAAATATCATTATTCAACCGCTCGGATTTATTTTGTTTTTCATAGCGGGTGTTGCGGAAACCAATCGTGCGCCTTTTGACTTGCCCGAAGCCGAGCAAGAATTAGTTGCTGGGTTTCATACCGAATATTCAGGAATGAAGTTTGCCATGTTTTTCATGGGCGAATACATCAACATGATTACCATGAGCGCTTTGGTGACGCTTTTGTTTTTAGGAGGCTGGAATTCTTACGGATTACCTTTATTTCCGATTTTAGCGTTTGCCGGCAAAGTCTTCTTTTTACTCTGTGTTTTCATCTGGTTGCGTTCAACGTTTCCACGTATAAGATATGACCGATTAATGACGTTTGGCTGGAAGGTTTTATTGCCATTGTCTTTATTTAATTTGCTGATTACCGGGTTTTTTAAAGCTCTGTAATCCGAGGGATAGGCCTATGTTTACATCCGCGTTTGAAGGAATAAAAAACTTGTTGATTGGCTTGGGTGTTACTTTTAAAAATATGACCACAGAGCCTACAACCTTTCAATATCCTGAAGTAAAAAGAGACATGCCTTCTCGATATAGAGGTCGGCATTTTTTGAATCGCGATGAAAATGGTTTGGAAAAATGCGTAGGATGCAGTCTATGTTCTATTAATTGTCCTGTGGGTTGTATCCATGTTGTGGCCGCAGAAAATACGGAAGAAAATCGCGTTTCTCCGGGCGAGCGTTATGCTGCAGTTTACGAAATAAATATTTTGCGGTGCATCTATTGCGGATATTGCGAGGAAGCTTGTCCAGTTGATGCAGTGGTTTTAAGGGATCATTACGAATTAGCCGATTACAATAGAGACACTTTCGTCTTACAGAAAGACGATTTACTTAAATATCCCGAACCAAACCAATTTCGAGTTAGTTATTTAGGCAATACCACTAAAGTCAAAAATTAATAGAGTTTGTCTAAAAGAATTTAAAACGCTAAAAGCTTATTTAGATAATGAAAAATCGGTAGAAATGCCGAATTAGAGATTTAGTAAATATAATTTCGAGCCGGATTTTAAGATGGGATTCGCTTTTTCAATGAAGAGTTGTTAAGCGAAAATTCGCCAAAGAAAATCGGTTCGGTTTTTTTTTGTAAGTATGAGGATAACTTGGAAATAAACGATCTTGTATATCAATCGGCGATAATAATCATCGGTCTAACTGCGATTGGAGCGAGTTTAGGGGTTATTTTATGCTCGTCTCCGATATATAGCGCATTATATTTGATTGGGCATATGGTTTGTTTAGCTATGCTTTATCTTTTGTATCACGCCGAGTTTATTGCAGCCGTTCAAATGATTGTATATGCAGGCGCTGTAATGATTTTATTTTTGTTCATCATTGCGTTATTAGGCGGCAAAAAGGAGCTGCAGGAGGCTTCATTACAACGGACAATTGCATTCGGATTTGCGGGATTATTGTTTGGCGAATTGTTGTTGGCGGCAACGGTTGGAATTACCAAGCCGATTGAAGGAATTTTTGATCCCATTAACTTAAAGGTTATTGGCGGCGCAAAAGCCATTGGATTGACTTTATATTCTAAACACTTAGTTCCTTTTGAGTTAGCTTCTATACTTTTGTTGGTGGCAACCATAGGGGTTATTTGTTTGGCTAAGTTTCCATTAAAACAAATCAAGAAAAGTTTAAATTAAGCGTAAATTGTTTTTTCTTAATCATGAGGAAAGAGAATGGGTAATCAGTTTGTTTTAATAGTTAGCGCATCCATTTTTTGTATTGGCGCAACGGGTTTTCTCATTAGAAAAAATCCTCTAGTTATGTTTATGTCCCTGGAGTTGATGTTGAACGCAGTCAACTTTCTCCTAATAGGATATTCGCACTTTTTAAAATCCCTAGATGGCCAGATTTTTGCGCTTATGGTTATGACAGTTGCGGCTGCCGAAGTTGTCGTTGGATTGGGAATTATTTTGACAATCTTTCGAACTAGAAACGAGCTTAACGTTGATCAGATCGACGCTTTGAAAGGATGATCGTTTGTTTTATACCTGGTTAATTTTAATTCTTCCGTTATTGGGTTTTGCCGGCTTGAGTTGGTTCGGTAATCGAATCCCTAAAAAATTGGTTGGACCGGTGGGTTGTGCCACAGTTGGCGGTTCTTTCTTTTTTACTTTGGTGGCGTTAGTCCAATTATTATTCATGGAGCCTGAAAAGCGGGTTGGCAATGTGCAAACGCTTTATCATTGGATTCAGTCGGGAAGTTTTAAATTAGATCTCGCCATTTTAATTGATCCGCTTTCTATTTTCATGCTGCTCGTAATTACGGGAGTGGGTCTTCTAATACATATTTATTCAATTGGCTATATGGAGAAAGATCCTCATATTGATACTTTCTTCGCTTATTTAAATCTTTTTATTTTCTCGATGTCCCTTTTGGTTTTGGCCGCAGATTTTTTCTTCTTGATAGTAGGCTGGGCATTCGTTGGATTAGCTTCTTATTTATTGATTGGATTTTGGACCGAGAAAACCAGCGCCGTATTTGCCGCGCGTAAAGCGTTTGTTATGAACGTAATTGGCGATGTAGGAATGGTAATCGCGGCTTTTATGATTTTCGAGAATTTTGGAACCATTGCGTATCTTGAAGTTTTCTCTCAAGCGCCAGAAAAGTTCCTGCCAAACGACGACACTATGTTGTTGATCACCTTATGTTTGTTGGTTGGAGCTTTTGCCAAATCTGCGCAAATTCCATTACATACATGGCTTCCTGACGCTATGGAAGGACCAACCCCAGTGAGCGCGCTGATCCATGCCGCTACCATGGTAACTGCCGGAGTTTATTTGGTGGCTCGTTGTCATGTTTTATATGACTTAGCTCCGTACACCATGATGTTGGTTGCCGCTGTTGGAGTGATCACCGCTCTTTTTGCCGGTTCCATGGGGATGGTTCAATATGATATTAAACGCGTAATTGCTTACTCGACTATGAGCCAGCTAGGTTATATGTTCCTTGCTGTAGGTATAGGAGTTTATTCTGTTGGCATGTTTCATTTAATGACTCACGCATTTTTCAAGGCGCTATTATTTTTGGGAGCTGGAAGCGTAATTCATTCTATGAACGACGAACAAGATATCCGCAAGATGGGCGGTTTGAAAGAAAAGATGCCCATAACATTTTATACCTTTTTAATTGGCACCTTAGCTTTATGCGGGTTTCCGTTAACGGCGGGGTATTTCAGTAAAGAAGCAATCATCATGAGTTCTTGGTACGCGGATGGAAGTAATCCCGTATTTTGGGGCTTGGCTATAGTGGGCGCTGGAATGACAGGGTTCTATGCGTTTCGTATTTTTTTCTATGCCTTTTTTGGAACTTGTCGAACGGCCGAGGCGCATCCTCATGAGTCGCCAACTATAATGACTTATCCATTATTGATTTTAGCTTTTTTTGCAATTTTTGCCGGTTTTGGAGCTCCCTTAGCTCATTCGTTTTTGGCGCCGGTATTCGGAAATGTAGTTCCAGAGCATCACTCTAATGCATTCTTAGAAGTTATAGCAGTTGGCGTTGCCTTAAGCGGGATTATTGTTGCCGCTACTTTATATGCAGACGGTCAAACGGAAGAAAAACCCGGTGGCCTTAAAGATTTGCTGGCTCCGGTTCATGACGTTTTGTTCCGAAAATATTATATCGACGAGTTGTATGATGTTTTGATCGTTCAACCGGTCAAGAAAACAGGCGACTTTATTTGGAACACGGGCGAGAAAAAAGGAATTGATTTTGTCGTCGACGAAATTGGCGGCCAAGTGAAAGAAGTTAGCCGCCTCTTGAGTATTTGGCAATCTGGAAAAGTAAGAGTCTATGCTTTGAATATGGTTGCCGGAGCTGTTTTTGTGCTCATTTTTGTTGTGTTTTTATAAATATATCTTTTTATTCTAAAATTTTAAACGTTCCCTCTATATGCTTGCTTTAATTGTCGCTATACCTTTGATTGCCGCCATTGCGTTGTTTAGGATTCCTTCCGAAAGCAAAGAATGGATTCGAAATATTGCGCTTGGGTCTTCCGGGTTGGTTTTTCTTTTAGCGTTTGGCGTCTTTTTAGGTTTTGATTCCTCAAACCCGGCGATGCAGTTTGTTCATGAATGCGATTGGGTACACGTTCTTAATATTCAGTTTAAGCTTGGTGTAGATGGCGTTAGCGTATTAATGGTTTTGTTGACGGCTCTTTTATCTTGCGCTTCTATTTTTTACTATTTAAACGAAAAAGATGTTTCAACCAATTATCTTGCCTTGATGTTGGTATTGGAAACGGGAATCCTTGGCGTTTTTATGGCGCTGGATACGGTTTTGTTTTATGTGTTTTGGGAAGTGATGTTGATTCCGGCTTATTTCTTAATAGGTCTTTGGGGAGAAGGCGATAGAGTTTATGCAACCACCAAGTTTGTAATATATACTTTGGTGGGAAGTCTTTTGATGTTGGTCGCCATTATTGGCGTTACGGTTGTGAACTACAAAGCGACACATATTTTAAGCTTTGATATTCAAACTCTCATTCATACTGATATTCCAAAAGGCGATCAAATATGGATGTTTTTGTGTTTCTTCTTAGCTTTTGCTATAAAAGTGCCGGTTTTTCCTTTCCATAGTTGGCTGCCTCACGCTTATGGAGCTTGCCCCACCCCTGTATTGGTCCTATTAACAGGCGCTATGTCAAAGACAGGAGCTTATGGTTTTATTCGTTTCTGTTTGCCATTATTCCCGGAAGCGACAGAGATGATGGGATTTGTCATTGCCGGTATGGCTGCCACAGGTATGGTTTATGGAGCTTGGATTGCGCTTGCCCAAAAAGATATTAAGTCGCTCGTTGCTTATTCCAGCGTAAGTCATTTGGGTTTTATTGTATTGGGCATTTTTGCGTTAAACGATCAAGGTCTTGAAGGTAGCGTTTTACAAATGTTCAATCATGGGATTATTGCCGCTGCCTTATTCTTTATTGTCGATATCATTGAGAAAAAATTAGGTTCGCGAGATTTAACCCAGATGCGTGGTCTAAAAGGAAAAATGCCGATCTTATATGGGATTTTTATGTTAGTTACAATGGCGGCCCTAGGGCTTCCTGGATTGAATGGTTTTGTTGGCGAATTTTTAATTTTAGCGGGTGTTTGGACTTCAGCCGTAATGTCGGGGTTAGCGGCCATATATGTTTTAATGGGAGGCCTGACGATTACCTTTGCCGCTATTTATATGCTTTTTTTCTTCCAAGGAGCCATGCAAGAAAAAAATGAAAAACTACCCGCTGATTTAAAAGATATCGACAAAAATCATATCTACATGTTGTTACCTGCCTGTGTTTTAATTGTCTTTATCGGTTTATTTCCAAAGCCTTTTGTAGATAAAATTTCTCCTTCGACAAAGCAAATTTTATCTGTAGAAAAAACCGTTAAAATTTCCAATGGATCCGACTCTGGCGAGCATCATTGATCTTGCTAAATTATTTCCCACCGCTTCAATTTTAATTCATGAAACTGGGCGACCGTATTGAAAGCGGAGAGTTTCTGGAAAGACCCAATCGCTATCTTGCCCGAGTTAAGATAAATGGCGAAGAGCTTCAAGCTCATGTCCCCGATCCAGGCCGATTACCCGGTTTGATGATCCCTGGAAGGGAAGTTCGTCTTATTTATAATCCTGGACCCAAACGAAAAACTTCTTATACATTGGCTTTAATACGCCATGAAAATATTTGGGTTAGCGTTTATCCTGTTTTTGCCAATAAAATAGTGGGGCAGGCGTTTGGTGAAAAAAGAATCGATTGCTTTGGTTTTTATAAAGACTTTCGCGCTGAAGCGAAAATGGGAAAAAGTCGCTTCGATTTTAAATTAGAATTTGAAGACGATTCTGTGGGTTTTGTAGAGGTAAAATCTGTAAGCCTCGTGGAAAAAGGGGTGGGAAAATTTCCAGATGCGCCAACCGAAAGAGGACGTAAACATTTAAAAGAATTAATTGAATTAAAGAAAGAAGGGTATCGCACTGCCGTAATTTTTGTATCGCAACGATCCGACACTCGAGAAATTAGACCAAATGCCGAAATTGATCTTGAGTTTGCAAAAATTTTAAAGGAAGCGGAACAAAGCGGAGTAGAACTTTTTGGTTATAATTGTCGCGTAACCGCAAACTCCGTTTCTCTTAATAAAAGAGTTGAAGTTATAGTGGATTATTAGAAGAAAGGTTCAAAGTTTGGGATAACGAACCAATCGCCCTCGTCAAAGATCCATTTTTGCTTAACCGTAATGGATTTAACTCGATTGCTGGGTAGAACCACAATTTGATATTGATGCGTTATTTCGGCTTCGTCAAACTCTTCTTCCGGATTTGGAAAAGCTTGTTTAACTGGAATCCCTTTGCGAAAAAAAATCGCTCCCACTAAAGCCGATTCGCTAATGGTGACTCGTTTTTTAAATTCTCCCATGTTAACAAGACAATCTTCTCTTAAAGAAGAAATTACGAGCGATGTGCAGGCGTTTCGACTTTTGCTTTCAAAATTGTAGTTAAAAACTCGAATGCTATCCCATAGTTTTTTTCTTTGCGCTAAATAGAGGTTATCTATTGTGGTACAAGATAAAATACAAAGGATAGCGATTAGGGGTCCACAGATAGCTCGGCGCATCGTTTTAGAAAAAATCCAAAATTGATTTTTCATTGGCGAAGTTATAATTTTTTTATGGAAAGTTTTAAGAGGACCTCTAAAAATTGTTATTGGTCGCGAGCCGCCCTTCTAAATAAAGGGCGAGCGAGTTGCCGAAAGTTAAAATTTCGAATTATTAAAGATGCTCTTAATTATTAGATTATATAAGATTTACCTGTGCATCGGCAATGTTTAGCTTGGAAATTGGAGAATCTATTGAAAAACAAAAACCCGGCAAGAAAGTTTTCCGTTAATAAAACAAAACGTCCGAACTCTAGAAAAAAAACAAACGATGGAAAATCGGCCGTTTGGGATCAAGTTGCGGCATGGTACGACGCCTTAGTTGGGGATTCGGGAAGCGATTATCACCAAGATGTGATAATGCCTGGCGTTTATAAACTGTTAGAGTTGCCTGAAAAAAGTAAGGTCTTGGATCTGGCTTGCGGACAAGGCGTATTTTGCCGTTTTTTGTCCAAAAAAGGTTTTTCAGTTCATGGGGTTGACGTTTCTGGCGAATTGATTGAACGCGCCCGTTCTCGCTCGGACAGATTAATTCAATATACTTTAGCTGATGTATCGGGAGACGATTTTCTAAACGAGCAATCCTTCGACGCTGTTGTGTGTCTGTTAGCGTTACAAAATATAGAAAAATTGGAATCTGTTTTTTTAAATGTGTCGCGTCGACTAAATCCTGGCGGAAAATTTGTTGCGGTTGTGACTCATCCTTGTTTTCGAATTCCAAGACAAACTCATTGGGGATGGGATGAAGATAAAAGAATGCAATATCGGCGCATTGACCATTATGGAACAGAAATGGAAATTCCAATAATAGCTCCGCCGTTTTCAAATCCCGATAGATTTACCGTTACCTATCATCGCCCTCTTGAATCCTATGTTCATGCCTTGGCAAAGGCTAATTTATGGGTGGACGGTCTAGAAGAATGGTCTTCCAACAAAGTTAGCGAGCCTGGAAAAAGATCGCGTGCGGAGAATAGAGCGCGAAAGGAAATTCCTCTTTTTATGGCTTTTCGAGCTCGTCTCGCCTCTTGAGAAATTAACGTTTATTTTAAGGGTTTAATTGGCGTGTCGTTTTTTATGGCTTTTCTAATAGAGCGCATCCAATCTTGATAGAACGCAATATTATGGATAGAGTTGAGTCTCATCGCTAAGATCTCGTTTGCCATAAATAAATGACGAAGGTAAGCTCGAGAATAATTTTTACAGGTATAGCAGACGCAGCCGAGATCGATAGGCGAATCGTCTTTTTGATACTGAGCGTTTTTGATATTGAGTTTTCCCTTTCGTGTAAAAAGACTGCCATTGCGGGCGTTACGAGTAGGCATAACACAGTCAAAAAGGTCAATTCCCATTGCCGAACAGTTTTCCAGGTCTTCTGGAGTGCCAACGCCCATTAAATAGCGAGGAGATTTTTTGGGTAATAAATTGGCGGTGAAATCGGCAATTTCTAATAGTTCCTCTTTTTCTTCGCCAACGCTCAAACCCCCAATCGCATGGCCTTTAAACCCGACATCTACAATCTGTTTTGCGCTTTCTTGTCTCAATTCCTTGTCCATGCCGCCTTGTACAATTCCGAAAAGGGTTTGTTTGCCGTCGGTATGAGCTTCGCGACATCTTTTTGCCCAACGAGTAGAAAGTTCTAGCGACGACTTTAGGCGAGATCTTTCGGTGGGTAAAGGAAGAAGTTCGTCCAGCGTCATCATAATATCCGACCCTAGCGATCTTTGAATTTCTATAGCCTTTTCGGGCGTTAATAAGTGTTTTGATCCGTCAATGTGGGATTGGAAGTGGACGCCTTCTTCCGTAACTTTTGCAAGCTTGGCCAGACTAAAAACTTGAAAACCGCCACTGTCGGTAAGAATAGGTTTTTTCCAATTCATAAAACGGTGAAGACCTCCTAGATCTTCAACGATTTTATGACCAGGTCTCAAAAATAGGTGATAGGTATTCCCCAGGATTATCTGAGCTCCGCATTGTTCCACGTCTTCTGGAGATAATGCCTTTACCGTACCTTGAGTGCCAACTGGCATAAAAGCTGGGGTCTCAATGATGCCTCGCGAAGTCGTTATTTTTCCCAAGCGGGCTTTGGAATGGCTATGCTGTTGAATAACTTCAAATTGAAACATTGAATCAAATGTTATTGACGAGATGATTAATTAGCGAAGGCTAATGGAATTACTATTTCAAAAGAGTGTCTAAAATAGCTTTTTGAACATGAAGGCGATTTTCAGCTTGATCGAAAACGATGGACTGAGGCCCGTCAAAAACGTCGGAAGAAATCTCTTCGTCGCGATGCGCAGGGAGACAATGCATAACTAAAGCGTTTGGTTTCGCTCGTTTAAGTAATTCTTGATTGATCTGGTAATTTTTAAGTAATTTCTTTTTTTCGTCTCCGTCTTTGTCGCCCATACTTACCCAAACGTCGGTGTATATAACGTCGGCTCCCTCAACGGCTTTTTGAGGATCTTCGAGCAACTCGATATTTCTAGAGTTATTTAAGATTTTTGGCATCTCTAGTTTTAAACTTGCGGGCGAGGCAACGTTTAACTGCATTCCCATTAAGTGAGCTCCTAAAACCCATGAATAAGCTACGTTGTTCCCATCTCCGATGTATGCGACCTTAATGCCTTCAATCTGATTGAGTTTTTCTTGAATTGTGAATATATCGGTCAATATTTGAACGGGATGGTTAAGATCTGTTAATCCGTTTATTACTGGAATGGTTGCGTGTTTAGCGAACTCTTCCAAAAACTCGTGCTCATGCGTTCGAATCAAAACTCCATGAAGATATCGCGAAAGGACTTTGGCCGAATCGGCCGCAGTTTCGTCGCGCTTGATTTGAAGTTGATCGGAGCTTAAAAAAATCGCCTGGCCGCCAAGTTCGTACATTCCCACTTCAAACGATATTCGAGTGCGTGTGGATTCTTTAGAAAAAATCATTCCCAAAGATTTTCCTTCTAGAGATTTATGCGGTATCCCTTGATTGCGCTTTTCCTTAAGGAGTTTCGCTTTTTCAAAAAGCGCTAAAACTTCCTCTTGGCTTATATCGCTTAGAGTAATTAAATCTTTTTTCATTGTTTAACAATCCGAAGGTATTCTCTTGGCTCTAAAGTTTTTTTAAACTTTGTGAAAGAACTTTAATAAGCCCGTCTATTTCTTTTTTAGTAACTATTAAAGGCGGAATAAACCTAAGGGTATTCAGCTGAACGCAATTGATTAAATATCCCTCCTTCATACAATCCATGATAACAGGCGCCGCCGGCTTATTCAGAGTAACGGCTATCATCATTCCGCGCGATCGAACATTGGTTATTAATTCATGCCGATCCTTCAATTCTTCAAGTCGAGATTTAAAATAAGCTGCGGTTTCTTTTGCTTTTTCAAGAAAGCCTTGAGAGGTTAAAACTTTTAAAGAAGCCAAAGCCGCTGCACAGGATAAAGGATTGCCTCCAAAAGTAGCCGCATGAGTTCCAGGAACGAAAGATTTTATTACTTTGTTTCTCGCTCCGATAGCTCCTATGGGAACGCCTCCACCCAGAGCTTTTGCTAAAACTATAACGTCTGGCCTTACTCCAAATGTTTCATAGGCAAAGAGGTTTCCGGTTCTACCAAAACCCGTTTGAACTTCGTCAAAAATTAAGAGCAGATCTTTTTCAGAGCAAATCTTTTTTAAATCTTTCAAATAGTTTTTACTCGAAATATTCACGCCGCCTTCGCCTTGAATGGGTTCGACTAAAATTGCGCATGTTTTAGGGCCTACGGCTTTTCTAGCCGCTTCAGCGTCGTCGAAGGGAACGAATTTAAACCCTGAAGGTAGAGGGTTGAAACCGTGATGAATTTTCTTTTGACCTGTTGCGGCCATGCTTCCTAATGTTCGCCCATGAAAGGAGTTTTTCATGGCGATAATTTCCCCTCGGTTTTTATGCCCTTTATCGAAAGAAACGCGTCGCGCTAATTTAATGGCAGCTTCGTTTGCTTCCGCCCCGCTGTTGCAGAAAAAGAATTTGTCTGCAAAAGAATGTCTGCACAGTTCCTCTGCGAGCAAAGATTGGGGTTCTATGTGGTAAAGATTTGATACATGAAGTAATTTGCCCGCTTGCTCCCGGATCGCTTTTACAATTTCGGGATGGCAATGTCCTAAATTGTCTACAGCGAGACCCGCGACAAAATCAATGTATTGATTGCCCGAACGATCCCAAACTTTTGTTCCTTTACCTTTGGTCAAAACGATAGGGAATCGACCGTAGGTTTGAGCTACGTATTTATTAGTCAGTTTGATGATTTCGTCGTTTGTTTGTTTAGTTTTGATCGATGACAAGTTAGTTTCCTTAAATTTTGTTCTAAAGATAATTTCAAGCTAAAATGTTTTGGGTTGGGAAATGGGAAATTTACCATAAAACTCAAAGGCTGGCAATCGCGGAAAGCCGATGATTTCAATTAGAAAACCCATTAGGTTGGAGATAAGTTGGAAGGTGAGTTCTCATTTACAGTTTTTGAAAGAAAAAGTTTATTCCAAAGCGTTAGATTTTTTTTTCCCGCAACCTTGCGCATATTGCGAAGCAAAAAGAGTTTCGGGCGGTCCATTTCTTTGTGCAATGTGTCAAGAAGCTATCCAATTTATTTCGCCTCCCTATTGTTATTTATGCGGCATTCCCGCTAATCTTTCCTACGAAGACTCTAAAGAAAAATTTCTTTGCGGTCCCTGTCGAACGACGCCGCTTAACTTTGATAAAGCGCGATCGTTAGGCCTCCATCAAGGAGTTCTTAGGAAATTGATTCATGAATTGAAGTATGGCATGCGTCCAGGAGTTATGAAGGAAATTGAACCTTTATTAGAAATATATTTTTCAAATCGAAGATTAAACGAGTTTTGCGTGACTCCAATTCCCCTTCACTTTAAGAAGTTGGAGCAAAGAGAATTTGACCAAGCGTATTTAATCGGGGAAAAAATTGCGAAAATTCTTGATCTTACTTTTTTGCCAGAGATTTTGGAGAGGGTTGTCGACACGCAATCTCAGGCGTCTCTTAAGAAAACGGATCGTCTTAAAAACATTCGCGGAGCTTTTCGTTCCCTAAATGAAGAGAAAATTCAAAATAGAGATATTTTATTAGTAGACGATGTTTTTACTACGGGGGCTACTTTAAACGAAGGGGCCAAAATCCTTAAGCAGGCTAAGGCTAAACGCGTTTACGCGTTTTCGTTGGCGCGCGCAAATTAAAAACGGCTACCTCCAAAAGAGATAGCCGTTTGATTTTGATTAAAAACGATTAAAGTTTACCTAAGCCCTCCAGTGACAAGCCACCATGTTAAAATACTAGCGGCATAACCTAGAGCTATAACAGGAGCCCATTTTAAATGGCTCATGAAAGTGTAATTTTCGCTTTCAACACCCATAACGGCAACTCCGGCAGCCGAACCGATCGATAATAAGCTGCCCCCCACCCCACAAGTCAAAGTGATCAATAACCATTGATCCAATGCCATTGCTGGGTCCATTTTTAATACGGCAAACATGATAGGGATATTATCGACAATAGCGGATAAAACACCTACCAATATATTGGAATAGGTTGGTCCCAAGGTTCCATAAAGCCCTTCGCTCACCAACGCTAAATAACCTATATATTGCAAGGCGCCCACTGCGGACAGTATGCCGAAGAAAAATAATAGAGTATCAAACTCGACTCTTTCAATTTGTTTGAAGAGATCAAAACGCGGTCCTTTTCTTCTTTCTTCGGTAAGTCCAAGTTTAACCAAATATTTCATTTCGCCCCATCTATCTAAATAATATCCCTTCACCATCAAAAACCCTAATCCAAACATCATGCCTAAAAATGGAGGTAAATGTAAGAATTGATGGAAGGACACGGCAGTTGCGACGGTACAAATACCTAGAGCAATTATTACTTTGGCTCCAGGTTTCATAGTCACTTCTTCTTTATCGGAAGTGGGATGTTCGTTGGGAACGAAAAAATACATGATGGTAGCGGGAATCACCCAATTAACGATCGAAGGAATTACTAAATAAGAAAATTCCATGGTCCCTACTTTTCCAGCGGTCCACACCATTAAGGTAGTGATATCGCCAAAAGGGCTCCATGCGCCGCCAGCGTTTGCCGCAACAACAATATTGACAAAGGCGGGCACAATAAATTTTCCGTTACCAGAACTAACCGCTAGAGCGACGGTCGACATGAGCAAGGCGCTGGTTAGGTTGTCTGCTAATGGAGATAATACGAAAGTGATTCCTCCTGTGGCCCAATAAAGTTGGCGAAACCCAAGTCCTTTATTAAGTAACCAGGATCTTAGACAACGAAAAACATTACGTTCTTCCAACGTATTGATATAAGTCATGGCCACTAGTAGAAAGAAAAATAATTCTCCGATTTCAGCAATTAGATGCTTTAGAAAATCGTGAGCGTGACTATCATGGCCCATTTCATAAACCCCAATAATGAACCACATGAAACAGCCAATTAGAACTACCGGCTTTGATTTTTTTAAATGAATTTTTTCTTCTAATATGACAAGGGTGTACGCGCCTACAAATGCCAATAGAGAAATATAACCAGCCCAAGTGGTGGTGAGCGATGCCATATTAAGGACCTTTCAAAACTGTAAAAATTATCGGGAAGTCGAACGTTGAAAATAGGGTCCAACTATAAAACATGATTAACTTTAATAGTAATTAGATTTCATTGTGTTGTATAGGCCATATGCTAATCCATAATTGGCTAAAATACAATGACTTATTATAGTCATAAGATATTTATTGTTGTTTATGAATGCGATTTTATAAATTACTCTTTAATAAACAAAGAATGCCAGTTATTTATCCCAAAATCATTCAATAAAGGCGGCTTAGCCTTCCAAAAGCGGTACCCGGAATAAAGTTGACTGTTCATCAAATTGTGATACCATTCGAATGTTGATATTTGGTATTGATTTATCAGGTTTTATTTTAATCGGCTTAATTAGATCGAATAAATTTTGACCATAGAAAACTTTCTTTCTAGCGGCAAACAATTTGTCGACGAAGGCTTAAACCGATTATTGCCAAAGGAAGGAACGTATCCTGAAAGCATTCACCAGTCGATGCGTTATAGCGTACTTGCTGGCGGTAAAAGGTTACGTCCATTGCTTGTTATTGCGGCTGCAGAAGCTGTTGGAGGAAGCAGAGAAGAGGTTCTTCCCTTTGCCGTCGCTGCGGAGTTAATTCATACCTACACGCTTATTCATGACGACCTTCCCGCGTTAGACGATGATAACCTGCGGCGGGGTAAACCGACGAACCACAAAGTTTTTGGCGAAGCCATTGCGATACTTGCTGGCGACGCGCTTCTGACTTATGCATTCTCGATCATGACGAATGCGGCTTTGATGGAATCAATACCGGAGAAAAACGTTTTAAAAGCTGCCAACGAAATGGCAAAAGCCATGGGGTCCATGGGAGTTATCGGAGGTCAAGTAGTCGATATTGAATCCGAAGGGTCTCCAGTCGATGCCGAGACATTGGAATACATTCATATATACAAGACAGGATTTTTAATTCGAGCTTGCATTCAATGCGGCGCCGTTTTAAGCCAAGCCGCTTCCGCCCAGCTCAATGCATTATCCCGTTATGGAGCTCATATAGGACTTGCCTTTCAAATTATTGACGATATCCTTGATATTACCAGCGAAAAAGATGTTTTGGGAAAGGATGTCGGAAGCGATTTAGAAAGAGAAAAAGCTACATATCCCGCTTTGTTTGGGTTGGAAGAATCAAAGAAAAAAGCGGAGTGGCTAGTAGATGAAGCTATTGCCAGTTTAGACCAATTTGACGAGCGAGCTGAGCCTCTTCGAGGCATTGCCCGGTTTTTTGTAGAGCGAACCTTTTAATTTTAAGATTGCCATGACCAATTTCCTAGATAACGTCAACAGCCCCAGCGATTTGAAAAAAATTAAAAGGGAAGATTTGCCCTCAGTCGCAGAGGAAATTCGTGAATTGCTGTTGCAAACGATTTCTAAAACGGGAGGACATTTGGCGTCGAATATGGGTGTGGTTGAGCTAACGATGGCTATGCACTATGTTTTTGACAATCCTACCGATAAGTTTGTATGGGATGTTGGGCATCAGTCTTATGTTCATAAATTATTGACGGGACGCAAAGATAGATTTGATTCTATACGACAATACGAAGGGCTGAGCGGTTTTACGCGAAGAGAAGAAAGCGAAAATGATCATTGGAACTGCGGTCATGGCGGCACTTCCATCTCGGCCGCGCTGGCGTTTGCAATGGCTCGCGATTTAAAAAAAGAGAAGAATAAAGTGCTAGCCGTAATTGGCGACGGTTCTCTTACTGCCGGTATGGCCTTAGAAGGTTTGAATCACACCGGTCATGTCCAAAACGACATGATTGTCGTTCTGAATGATAATGAAATGGCTATTGCTCCTAATGTTGGAGGAATGTCGGCTCATTTAAGTCAGATCATGACGGGGCAGGTTATGACCAAAATTAAACGGCAAGTGGATGAGATGCTACTTTCAATTCCTGGGATTGGAAAAGATATCTCTCATTACGCTCACAGATTAGACGAAGCGATAAAGGGAGTTTTTATTCCAGGACGTTTATTCGAAGATCTTGGGTTTCGTTATATTGGACCAGTTGAAGGGCATAATGTCGACGCTTTAATTGAAACGTTTGATTCCATTAAAGATTTAAAAGGTCCAACTTTGGTCCATGTTATTACCCAGAAAGGTAAAGGCTATAAAGTTGCCGAAGAAAACGCCTATGTTTGGCATGGAGCAAAACCGTTTGATATTGAAACGGGAGAATTTCATAAAAAACTGGCAAACCCAGCTTACACCGCTATTTTTTCCGATGCCATGATAGAGCTTGCGAAAGAAGACGAAAAAATTATTGGTATTACAGCCGCTATGCCGGATGGAACTGGAATAAACAAGTTTGAAAAAGAGTTTCCAGATAGGACTGTCGATGTTGGAATGGCGGAACAACATGGCGTCGGTTTAGCGGGCGCTTTAGCAATCGAAGGATTTCGTCCAGTCGCGGCAATTTACTCAACATTCCTTCAACGCGCTTACGATCAAGTGGTCCACGACATTTGTTTGATGAACTTGCCAATCACGTTTGCGATGGATAGAGCGGGGATAGTTGGCGAAGATGGTCCCACTCATCAAGGTTTGTATGACATTGCGTATTTAAGGACATTGCCTAATATGGTGGTAATGGCTCCTAAAGACGAAAATGAATTAAAGAATATGTTGAAGACGGCAGTTTATCACGAAGGTCCTGCCGCTGTTCGCTATCCAAGAGGATCGGGTTTAGGCGTAGAAATTGATAAGGAAATGACATCCCTGGAAATAGGAAAAGCCGAATTGTTGCGAGATGGAAAAGACGTTGCCATTTTTGCTTATGGTCATATGGTGGAAGCTAGTTTAGAGGCCGCTGGCAATTTAGAGAAAGAGGGATTGAGCGTTGCGGTTATAAACGCGCGTTTTGCTAAACCGATCGATAACGAGATGGTGTTGAAATACGCACAGTCCGTGGGTCAAATTGTTACGGTAGAAGAACACTCCCTTGATGGAGGATTTGGCAGCGCGGTATTAGAAGCTTTAGAAGAATTAGATATCTTATCAAATGTTAGGGTAAAGAGAATTGGCGTTCCAGATATCGTTGTCCAGCATGGAGCTCCAAAAATCATTCGTAAAAATCTAAAGTTAGACACAGAAGGAATTACCGAAACCGTTTTAGAATTTGTTGAAAAGGGTAAATCTGCCCAAGCCCAACCAAAAAATGGGAAGAAGGATTTTAGCGGTAACGGTAAAAAGGGACACTCTAACAATGGTAAGGTTGAGTCCCAAAATGGTAAAAAGAGTCCACTGAAGGCAAAGCAAATAGTCAATGGGTAGAACTGCCGAAGTAGAACGTTCTACCGGGGAAACGGAGATCAAAATTTCCGTCGATTTGGACGGAACGGGCCGCTCTGAGATTGACACCCCCATTCCTTTCCTATCCCACATGCTCGATCAAGTATCCCGACATGGATATTTTGACCTGAAAGTTCAAGCCAAAGGGGATACCGAAATTGATGGCCACCACACTGTGGAAGACGTTGGTATTACTTTAGGTTTGGCTTTCCAAAAAGCATTAGGCGATAAAAAAGGCATCAAGCGTTTTTCCGATATTCGAGTTCCTTTGAACGAAGCTCTGGCGGAATGTGTCGTCGATATCAGCGGACGCGCTTTTTTTGTTTTTAACGCGAAGTTGCCAAAAACAAAAATTGGAGATTTTGACGTCGAGTTGGTCGCCGAATTTTTCCAAGCGTTTTCGGCAAATAGCGGGACCACTCTCCATATCGGTTGTCCATATTATCAGAATCTGCATCATGCAGTTGAAGCGATGTTCAAGGCTTTTGCTCGCGCCCTCGATTCTGCGGTAAAGATCGATTCCAGATCCGATAGAGTGCCTTCGACAAAGGGAACGTTGTAGGTGATTGCGGTTGTCGATTATGGAATGGGCAACCTTCGTTCTGTCGAAAACGGATTGAAGACCGTTGGAGCCGAAGGCAAAGCCACCAGTAACCCCAAAGATATCTTAGACGCAAAAGCGGTTATTTTACCTGGAGTTGGCGCATTTAAAGATTGCATGGCCAACCTCGAAAAATTTAATTTAATCGATTGCGTTCAAAAGGCCGCGCAAAGCGGGAAACCGTTTTTGGGCATATGTTTGGGGTTGCAATTGCTTTTTTCTGAAAGCGTAGAATTTGGCTCGCATGCCGGGTTGAATCTCATTCCAGGCAAAGTTAAAAAATTTCAGTTTCCAGAAGAGAATCGCGAACTGAAGATTCCTCACATGGGATGGAATCGCGTCAAACTTCAAACTGAATCCTCCCTTTTTGATGGCGTTCCGGATAATTCATACTTTTATTTCGTTCATTCCTATTTTGTTGTCCCGGACGATCAAAGCGTCGTTGCGGCTACGGCAGATTATGGCGGAGATTTTGTCTGTGGAATTCGCAAAGACAACATGTACGCTTTTCAATTTCATCCAGAAAAAAGTCAAAAGCTAGGTCTTACGCTCCTGAAAAATTTTTCCGACCTTGCGCATTAAAATTAAATATTAAATTTTTTTATTATTCCTGTAAGTGCGCCAGATTTCGAACCATTTCAGGTTAAATTATGAGCGAAACTAGGGCAAACTATTTAAAAGGAATTTCCTTTGGAATGGTCACCTGCCTACTCTGGGGAGTTTTACCAGTTTTACTCAAAATTGCTCTGGAAGATTTTTCCAGCCCTACCATCGTTTGGTTTCGCTTCGCCTTTGCATTTTTTGTTTTGTTTGCTTACCTAACCTGGAGAAATAAAAAGCCGTTAACCATAATTGCTCGTCCTCCTACGTTGGGTTTGTTAGCCGGAATATGCCTTGCCGCTAATTATTACTATTTCATGATAGGGTTGGATTTAAGCGGTCCTTCCAACACTGCTATTGTTATTCAGGTTGCTCCCTTATTAGTAGTTATTGCAGGAACCGTTTTATTCAAAGAGCGTTTTGATAAAGGAAAATGGTTTGGGCTTGCCTTGGCGATAATGGGGTTTATCGCGTTTTATTTTGATCAAAGCAGCCATTCTGCAAATCCAGATCAGTATTTTACCGCTAACGGGAATATAGTTGTTTCCGCAATTGTTTGGGCTATTTATGCAGTTTCTGTGAAACGGTTAACTGGAAAATACGAAGCCCAAAGTTTAAACTTTTTGGTTTATGGGCTCGCGGCGCTTATTTTGATGCCCGGAACGCAATGGGTGGAACTGATAAAAGCGGATGGATTAGGTTGGCTTCTTCTCGTTTCATTAGGGCTCAACACAGTTTTGGCCTATGGTAGTTTATTGGAGTCTTTAAAATATATTCCTCTTAGTCACATCAGTATGATTACAGCGCTCAATCCCTTTGTTACGATGACGACCATGGCGATTGTAAGTTGGCTTGGTTATACAGAACCAGAGAAAATTACAGCCATAGGATATGCGGGCGCGACGCTTGCTATATCAGGCGTCGCTTTGGTTGTCGGCAAATAAAAAATCTATTTTAATTAGCTTTTAAACCAGTAACCACTCCAGTTGCAATAGCCTCACCCTCTGATTCATCGAATGTTCCCCAAGGATGTTAAATAAGACGCCATGTTTGCTGGTAGGTGGTATAAAGAGCGCTTTTTAGGAGAGGCTCCAATCCGCAAAGAACATTTAATAAGCGCTCCGACCCTTTAAGTGAAAGCTTCAAATTGTTTGAAATATCCTCTGTTAAGGCAGGATTTCCCTCCAGATAATTACAAACCGTGTGATGATTTGCCGTTATAACGATGATTGCTTTTTGGTATCCATGTAATAAGTCATTGATATATTTCCCTGTTTCCATTTTTTTTCTTATCAGGGGTTGAAAGTTAAATAAATGCGCCCATATTGTAACAAGTAGGAAAAATCCTAGTTTTGAAAAAAGTTTTTTGTTTCGGAGATAAAAAATAAGAAAAAGAAATTTTTAAAAAGATAGAGAATTAAAAAGCCAAAGAGGTCCCCATGGGGATAAATCGAGTGGTATTAAGATTGGTTTTTTGGATCGTCGTTAGTTTCTTAGGATTTCAGGGAGTTGTTTGGGCATCTTCAGATATCGAAGATGAGCGAGTTCTATTAGTCGCTTTTAAAGCCCCAGAATTTGACGGACAGAAAAATTGGATCAATTCCCCCGGGTTTAAATCCATGGAAGAATTACGTGGAAAAGTGGTCCTAATAAACTTATGGACCTCTTCTTGCGCTTCTTGTGTTCAGGCTTTTTCCTTTGTTCAAGGTTGGCATGAAACTTATAAGGAAAAAGGATTGGCTGTCATTGGCATTCATCCGCCAGAATATGGCGCCGCAAGAAACATGGAAGATTTAGCTTGGACTGCGAAGAAAAGAGGATTGACGTTTCCAATCGTTCAAGACAATGGGTTCAAGCTTTGGAGAAAATATGGCAACCGAATCTGGCCCGCCGTGTTTTTAATCGATAAAACAGGAAATGTTCGCTATTCCCACTTAGGCAAAGGCAATTACCAAAAGACCGAAACGGAAATTGTCAAACTACTCAGCGAATAAAATATATAACTGTCGCCCTTAGGTTTTCGAAGGGCGACCGCCTTTCTTTAAATTGCCAGGCTATTTATACGTCATCTTTAAGGAGCCTCTTTAAGGCTCTGAAGGAAATATCTAAACTTAAAAATTGTCACTCTAAGCCCGCCCTGTTGGATGATCGAGGAATAAAAGTTATAAAGTCCCCTCTGCGCGTCATCCTGAAGCGATACGAAGTATCGGTGAAGGATCTCGCCTCGAACTCTTCTGTGTATTTCTGTAGCTAATTAATCTTTGCTGGGCGGTGGGGGAGCGGGTTTGAAATCGTCGAGTTTACTGGGTATTTCGTCGAGGAAACGTTCTCTGATTTTATAGACGGACGGTTTACCTTCAGCTTGCGCATAATATAGTGCGTCTTCCGTTTTATTTCCTACTTTTAAATGAGCCATTTGTTTTTTATCTTTATCCCAAACGGTGATTTCTAATTTAGGTTTATTCAATCCCGTTGTTTCATCCGTTAGAGTGGCTTCAATTATTTCCGTGAACTCTAAGTTGTTGAGCGTCCACAATATATCGCGAGCTTTAAAAGATTTCATGTTGTCGACTTTTTCCGGTTTGGTTAAAAGCCAATCGTCGTCGCCAGACGCTACCAACTCAAACGTCTTATCTGAATATTTCACTTCAATTTTTTTTGCGTCGTCCATTTTTAGCGAAGCCAGACTTTTATTTCGCAATTCGTGAAGAGTTCGGAATATTTTTTCTAACGCATCGTTTTTGACCGTGAATATTGGCGAATCGCCAGACCGCATTGCAAAGAAGGTTTCCTTCACTTCGGTTTCTTTACCAATAAGCAATGTCTGTTCACCTTTGTCTTTTAGATGGAGCGTAAAAGATTTTTTTGGAGTGTCCAAACCAAAAGGTTCTAAGCTATCGGCTTTGCCAATGACATACTCTGCGACTTGGACGTCGGTAAGATCAAACAACAGACTATTAACAGTTGCGGTGTCGGTTTCTGTTGGCGTTGGTTTTACCAATTTCCAATCGGCTTCCTTTTCGCCTTTATTGGCAGCCTCAATTGTTTCGCCTGAGGTTTTAGTTTCAAACCCGGTTATATCCTCTTTAACAAAATCGAAAAGTTTTTTACTTAAAAACTTTAAAGGATCTTTTGGAAATTTGTCAATAAGCGTTGTTTCCAGAGCGAAAACGTTCTTGGTAGATTCTCTCTTTGCGTAATAAATATCTTCCTTGTTAGATCCGACTAAAAGGATATGCGATTTAGAATTGTCTTTTTCGGTGAGCGTTACTTTTATCGAGGGGTTGTCTAGTGCGAACTTTGTCAGATCTTTTGGATCTTCGCTATCAAACGATTTAATTTTCCCGACGTCAATTGAACTGAGTAAATTATCGACTTCGGATTTTTCTGCTTTTGAATTCAGATCGCCGCTTTGAACAGTCCAGTTATTTTCTTTCTTCTCAAATCCAATTTTTATGTTTTCTCGCTCGATATTTATCTTTGAAATGGTTCCTGTGGAAAAGTCGAGAATGGTTTTATCTCTTAAATCATATATAGACTTATTCAGATCTTTGCGCGATACGGAGGATAACAACACGGCTGGTTTATCGTTTAATTTTATGTAAAGAGACGAACCAATAGGAGAGGTGTCCCCTACAAGTATGGATGTGTCTTTCCCCTCCTTGAGGCCCAACGTAAGCGTGAGCTTGGGGTCTTTTAGTCCAAATGCCGATAAGTCTTTTGGCGCTTCGTCAACGACTCGACTGTGTTTTGCGGTTTTTAGAGTATTGAGGAGGCTATCGACTTCGCTTTCGTCCGATTTGGCTTTGACCGGTTCTAAAATGTTCCAATTTTCGCCCTCTTTCTTCAAGCTGATTTTAGAACCGTTCGAAGACAGGGATAAGCTGGTTACGTTTTTCTCGTCAAATAAAACGATTTTTTCGGACTGTTCTTTTTTCTCTTTTTTTTTCTTTTCAGCGGGGATGTCGACTAAGAAGTAGTATGACCCTATGACGGCCAGGGCCAAGGTCATCCCCAGAGCGCCTTTAAATTTCATAAGCCGCGTCTTCTCCACCAGGTTCTAAACCCAGCAAATAGGGTCGCTCCTGGAATTATTATTATTGTTACTAAAAAGATAAGGGTTCCTTGCGCTCGACTTAATTGGATTGGATTATTTTTCTTTTCTTTTGGGCGAATGGATATCCGGTTTTTTTCTTCGACCATCCAGGATGCGATATTTAAAAATAAATCGCCGTTACCTGAAAAACCAAAATAAGAATTGTTTGCAAAATCGGAATCTCCTATTACGATCAACCGTCCTTCCTTTGTTTCTTCTTTGGAATCTGTTTCTTTAGCGGCGTTTTCTTCGTCTTGCGAAGGAGAGCCAATTTTCTTGGTTGCTATTACTGCCGCCATCAATGGGCCTTGAGTATCTTCTCCTAGATCAAATTGAACCTTGCCGCCTTCAACATTGGTTTCTCCCCAACTGTTTTGGCCCGATTTAAATAACTCAACAGTTATTACGCCATCTGTTGGTTTTATCAAGATGGATCTTAATAAAGGAAATATGGAACTGAGTCCAAAGTCTTTGAAAATTTCATGTTGAGCAAATTGATTGACGATGGGAGCTGCAAAGTCTCCTCCAAATAATTTAGAAAGAGGATCTATGATCAAATCGTTTCTTAACTCGATACCCCATTTGGATAATAATGTTTTTAAACCAGGGTCGGTTTGTGGGTCTGCCAGCAATATTACGGCGCCGCCTTTGTTTAAGTAAGCTTCTAGTAATTCTTCTTCCTTATCCACCAATGGTTTTTGCGGTCCGCTTATAAAAACTAGATCCGCGTCTTGAGGAATTTGTGCCGTTTGTAGAAGGAGTAAAGTTTTGACAGCGTGTCCATCTTTTTCAAGAGCCGCCTTCGCTTGTGAATAATCCTCTTTGCCGCTGGCTTGTGTATTTCTTTCGCCATGACCTTCGAGAAAATAAATCGTCTTTTTTCGATCCTGGAGAATTTTTAAAATGCCGTTTGTCAGGTTATCTTCTGTCGGATTGTTAATTTTAGTTTCGTTGGAACCGCTTTCTAAAGCGACGGTGCCGTAGGTTTTAATCCCATATTGTTTTGTGATAGCGGGACTTTTATCGGGGTCGACAAAATTAAGGTCAATTTTGTCGGAAAGTCCCATGTATCCGTCTACTAATGTTTGGAACTCGGCTTTCTCCGGAGCTTCCGTCTGGAAAAAGGCGGTCATTTTTATGTCTTTATCCAAAGAAGAAACAACTTTTGTCGTTTGCGGAGAAAGGGTATAAATGCCGCCTTCGGTAAAATCAAAACGGTGATTGTGTCTTGATAAAAGTAAGTTAACGAATACGAGGATTCCAAGAAAAGCGATGGTTAAAATAGCGGAGTTCGCCCCATGCACCGCCGTTCGTCCGGTAATAACTTTTTTGATTTTTGTTTTTTCAGAAAAGACGAAGAAGCCGCCATTCAGGAGTCCCACGATTGCCAGAGAACCGGCAATCATCGTTTCTGAAGGGACAACAATATAAACGAAAAGCCCGGCTAATAGAAAAAACAGTCCGAGCCACCCGGATATGGAAATAAATTTCGACATCTATATTATCTCCATCGATTAGAGTCAAGGGTTCTATGGGTTAGGAACAATCCGAAAAGAATAACCGAAAGGTAATAGCCAAGATCGCCCACGTCTAGTATGCCTTTAAAAAAAGGATCGAGATGATCGATAAGAGAAAGATATTTAAGCAGTTCTCCAAAGTCGGAACCGGCGGCTTGCGCTCCCCACCCAATGATCCACATGAATAAGGTGAATCCAAAACTCATTACGGCGGCGACTATTTGGTTATCCGTTAAAGAGGAGGCCAAAACTCCAACGGAAATATAACAACTGGCCATTAGCAACATTCCCAGATAGCTTGTAACGATAGGTCCTATTTCAGGTTCCCCAACGTTAAATAGCATGCCGATGGAAATTAGCGTTAACGCAATCATGGTTGAGACTACGAAAAAACAAGCTAGAAATTTTCCAATAACGATCTCGTGGAGTTGCACTGGGGAAGATAATAATAAATTGACAGATTTATTTTTTTTCTCTTCTGAAAAACTGCGCATAGTAATCAACGGAATCATGAGCAAAAGAATGACGCCCATATTGTGTAGGGCAGGTTGAACTACCATATCGTTAAGATTGAGTCCCATGCCGCCCATTTGGCCGGCAAACTGCGCGGCTTGCATGCTTTGGAAGCTGAAAAAATTTAAAATATTGAAAAAGATATAATTGAATAAGATCAAGAATACCGCGGTCAATACGTAAAAAATAGGCGATTTGAAAAATGAGCTCAAATCCCGGAAAGCTATTATAAAAGTGGATCTCATAACTAAGCCTGGGCTTCTTCGGTAGTGAGTTTAAGGAATACGTCTTCTAACGAAACGGCAGGTTGTTTCAATTCGACAAGTCCCCATTTATTATTCAGGGTTGTTTGCGCAATCTCGTCTTGTAAATTGGAATCTAGTTCGCATTCGATTTGAAATTCCCCTTTATCGTTTTGACTGGTGGAAATAACGCCTTTTATTTTTTCGAGAATTTCTTTGGCCTGATTATGCCCTTCGCGAATAGTCAATTGGATTCTTTCGGTTTTTCGTAATGAAGCGGTGAGCCCTTCAAGAGAATCTACAGCTGCAATTTCCCCTTCATGGATTATTATGACTCGTTTGCAGATTTGAGTAATCTCTGGAAGGATATGGGAACTTAAAATGATAGTTCGATCTTTAGAGAGTTCATTAATTAGTTTTCGAATTTCAATGATTTGTATAGGATCTAGACCGATAGTTGGTTCGTCCAGAATCAGAATCTCGGGTTCGTGGATTAGAGCTTGCGCCAAGCCTACCCGTTGTTGAAAACCTTTTGACAAACGGCCTGTAATCCGGTGTTTAACGTCATTGAGCCAGCATTTATCTAAAACGGTTTCGACAGCTTCGTCGATTTTATTCTTGGGAACGGATCGAATTCCCGCCGCAAAACGTAGGTAATCGGATACTATCATATCGGGATAGAGTGGCGGAATTTCAGGTAAGTATCCAATAATCTTTTTTATTTCAAAGGATTCTTCGAAAATATCGAATCCGCCAATTTTCGCCGAACCTCCCGAAGCGGGAATGATGCACGATAAAATATTCATCGTGGTAGATTTTCCGGCGCCATTAGGCCCAAGAAAACCTACGACTTCCCCTTTTTCAATATTAAATGTCAGTTGTTTAATGGCTTGGCGGGGGCCGTAAAACTTGGTCAAACTATCGACCGCAATCATTTTATCTCCTGCTAAGAATAGCGAATTTGGAAGTATAACAGCTCTATATTAAATTTAATATTTTAAAAAATATCATACTCAAAAAACTTTTTTCAATTAAAATTTTTTAATGATTTTATTGGGATTTGGGTTGTTTTTTTTAAGACCGGTTATTATGAAAAATAATGTTCGGAAAGCTTTATGATGGGATATTTTGCGTTTGAGAAGGGTTTGACTAACGGATTTTTATCCGCTTGCCGTCGTTTTGTGCGGATCGGTAGATGGATGTAATGATTTGAAGGGCTCTAAGTCCATCCATTCCAGAAGAGGCGCTTGGCGTTTGTTTTTTTATACGGCGAACCAAATCTCGAGCTCCTCCAATAAAGGGGCTCTCGTAATTTTTTATTTCGGGGAAGGAGACTTTTTCAAGTTCTTGAAAACCCGTAAATTTGCCGCTCTTTTTTGTTATATAGAGCTGTCTATTCGAGTTCCCTATAAGGATTCTTCCTTCGGATCCTTGAATGTCCAATTCAAAGTTGAAGTATTTCCGGGCTCCTCCGCCTTCGATGAAGCCGATGGTTCCATTTTTAAAACGGATCGTGGCCGCTGCAGTTTCTTCAATATATTTTATTCCATTAGATCTTAATTCAAATCCGGAAACCCAATCGGGAGGACCGGCAAAATAAAGCATTAAATCTGTTAAGTGAGTGCCATCATGAAATAATGGACCTCCTCCATGTTCCGAAGCTAATAGTTTTGGAGGAATCCATGATAATGCATTCCCAATAATAGTGCGAAGTTCTCCTATTTTACCGCGTTCTATTAATTTTTTAGCCTTACGGTAGTAAGGATCCCAACGCCGTTCATGATTAATCACAAGAGGTACGTTTTTACTTTCGCATGTGCGAACCATCGCTTTTCCCTGTGACGTGTTTATAGCGATAGGTTTTTCGCAAAAAATTCCTTTGACACCCAAACGCGCCGACGTTTTTACCATTTCCGAATGCAAATGTGTCCATGTAGCAATAGAAACGATGTCGGGTTTAACTTTGCGAATCATTTCTTTGTAATCGGAAAATAAATTATCAACTTTCCAGCGTTTGCCAAACCGTTTGAGTCGATCCAGATTTATATCGCATCCGGATACAATTTTGGTTTGAGCCAGAGCGTCAAAAGCTCCTGCATGCGTACAGGGTTTGCCGCGCAATGGATCTTCTTCCAAAAGGCTTCCGATTCTTCCACATCCAATGACGGCGACAGTTAATGGTTTCATTACCAAATTTTCAAGCTACGCGATTTAAAAATTTCTGTTCGAAAAAAACTTGGCGGCCCCCCCCAGGTTGGGGGGCCTCCAAATCAAGATTCGGACAGACTACACCCCGCTTACCCCGGACAAGGGTTGCAACGGAATTTTTGCGTTTTTGAAAAATTTTCCAGACGGGGGCTTTTGAAGCGTTCCCGCCAACGCTTTGGAACTAACATTCTTAAAATTTATTTTATACATTAATAACCTCGGATTTTAAGTGATTTTGAATGAGTTAGTTTAATTGTAAAAGTTGAAGTACGCTTTGAGGATTCAAATTGGCTTGTCCTACCATCGCGGTAGAAGCTTGTACTTGAATTTGTTGCCTCGTCAAATTGGCGAAACTTTCTCCAAGGTCGGCATCAGACACGATTGAGTCTGCCCTGACGTTTTCTTCAACAGAACGATCTATATGCGATTCTGTGCTCGCTAATCTTTCGGCGGCTACAGAAACTCGACTTCTAGTTTCAATAATATCATCTATCAGAACTTCAATCGCTCCGCCAGCGGCAAGCGCCGATTCTTGAGTATTGACAGAAAGTTGATCAAGACCTGTAGCTGCGGATCTTAAGTCGTCGACGTCTAAAATTTCGTTGAGATTGAACCTGTTAACGGAGGTGCCGTCTAATCCAGTTTGGATGATGTAAGGATTACCAGCTCCCCTTGATAAGGAACCTTCTAACAATTTTTGTCCATTGAATTCTGTTGTGTTTGCTATTCGATCCAACTCTTCTCTCAGCTGATTGAACTCCAATTGAACGCTTTCTCGTTGCGTGTCGCTGATAGTTCCGGATGCTGATTGCTGCGCCAATTCTCGAAGTCGAATCAAAATGGAAGAAACTTCTCCAATGGATCCTTCTACGGTATTTACTAAGGCGATGGCATCGCTAGTGTTTCTTGAAGCTTGGCGTAAAACAAGATTATCGGCTCGTAATGTTTGAGAGATAGAAAATGCGGCGGAATCTTCGCCAGCTTGTTGGAATCTTTGTCCTGAAGCGACTTGCTTAATAGAATTTTCTAACCTGTCGTTGTTTGTTGTCAGGTTTCTTTGCGCGTTTTGAGAAACGAGATTGGTAAAAATCTGTAATGCCATTTCAATTTTCCTCCGTGAAAAATGATTTTGTCATACTGTTATTAGCTTCCTTGCTAAAACAATGGCAATTTCAATAAATATTTTATTTAATTTTGTTGTTGAATTACTGTAGTAATTGCAATACCGATTGCGGAATCAAGTTGGCTTGTCCTACCATAGCGGTAGAAGACTGAACCAATATTTGGTTTCGCGTTAACAAAGCGACTTCTTCTGCGATATCTGCATCTCGAATAGCAGATTCTGCAGAGGTTAGGTTCTCAATAGAAATCGATATGTTGGATATTGCTCTTACGAGCCGGTTTTGCACGGCTCCGACTTTACCACGACCCTGCGTAACAAGCGTTATTGCGCTATTCATTACATCCAAAGCGGTCAAAGCGGCGTCGGAAGCGGTAACGCTTAAAACGTCTACTCCTAAACCAGAAGAGGTAATTGAACCAAGGTCGATTTGTTGGTTTAAGTTAATTCGACTGTCTGCTGATGAATCGATCCCGATTTGAATCAAAATGTGTTGATTTGATGAAATCGAAGAAGAAAGCGATCCGTCGATTAAGCGTTGGCCGTTAAACGAAGTCGTTTGCGCGATACGATCAATTTCATTTCTTAACGCGGTGAATTCTAATTGGATAGTTTGACGTTCGGTAGAACCTACAGTTCCGGTAGCCGCTTGAGAAGCGAGCTCTCTAAGCCGGATGAGAATTCCAGCTTGTTCGTTGAGCGCTCCCTCCGTTACGTTAATGAGAGCGATTCCGTCGTTTCCGTTTCGAACTGCTTGTCTTAAAGCTCTGATATCGGAACGTAATGATTCTGAAATCGCCAAACCTGCGGCGTCGTCCGCTCCCCGGTTTACCCGGATTCCGGAAGCGATTCTTTCGACTGAAGACGCTAACCGGTCATTATTGATCCCTAAAATACGCTGGGCGTTTAATGAGGGAATATTGTTAAATATTCTTACTGGCATTTTAAAAATCCTCCGTGATTTTTAATTGTTTTGATTTCGGCATCCTTGCCAAAACAGGAAAAAATGAAGCTTTAAATCAGTGTTATGTTTTTAACATGCTTGTTTCCTTTATATAGAGAAATTAAATGGTTAAATTTCGAATTAAATTGGTATAAGTCCGTCATGAATTTCCTAACGGATTTTGGTCTGAAATACTTTATAGTTTTTTTCGCAGGGGGTAACGACCTCTCTTAAGAGAGGGAGAAGAAAGGAGTAGCGCGAAGCCGGTTTTTTTGTTTTGGGAGGTTTGTAATCGAAACTAACCGCCGAGTTTGGCTTGATCTTAAAGGCTTTACCAAACCCGGCGGGTTTTTATTTAGAATCGACCATTACCGGTTGTTTCCCTCAATATGGAAACTTATGCGCTGAGAAATAATTTCAAGTTTAAGGAAGAATAATAAAGTTTTTATTATTCTTCCTAAACTTATTATTGAAATTATCCCAAGAGCTGTAATACGGACTGTGGTATTAAATTTGCCTGACCAACCATTGCCGTAGAAGCCTGTACCAGAATTTGGTTTCTGGTAAGTAACGCAACTTCCTCAGCGATATCTGCGTCTCGGATAGCAGATTCCGCAGCTTGTAAGTTTTCAGTACTAACCGAAATATTCGCGATCGCTCTTACGAGCCGGTTTTGTACGGCACCCACTTTACCACGGCCCTGGGTAACAACCGTTAAAGCGGCGTTGATCGAGTCGAGGGCGGTTAAGGCTCCGGAAGCGGAGGTAACGCTCAATGAATCGATACCGAGCGAAGATACTGTTACAGCAGTTAAGTCAATCTGAGTGTTGAGATTAATTCGACTGTCGGCGGATGAATCCAATCCAATTTGGATCAAAATTTGATTGTCGGTTGATACAGTAGAGGACAAGGACCCGTCAATCAAACGCTGTCCATTAAACTCAGTGGTGTTTGCAATACGGTCGATTTCGTTTGAAAGCGCCGTGAATTCAATTTGGATTGTTTGACGTTCGGTGGATCCAACTGTACCGGTAGAAGCTTGAGATGAAAGTTCTCTTAGCCGAATTAAAATACCGGCTTGCTCATTCAAGGCACCCTCTGTAACGTTGATCAATGCGATTCCGTCATTTCCGTTCCGAACGGCCTGTCTTAAGGCTCGAATATCAGATCGTAAGGATTCCGAAATTGCTAGACCAGCGGCGTCGTCGGCGCCTCTGTTGATTCTAATACCGGATGCAATTCTTTCTACTGATTGGGCTAGTCTGTCGTTGTTATTACCCAAGATTCTCTGGGCATTAAGCGAGGGAATGTTATTAAAGATTCGAACTGGCATGGTGATTCCTCCTTGAGTCGTGAATAACTAATACTTGTTTTAACCTCCTTGCTAAAACAAGAAACCAGGGTGCTTCAAATGTAAAACTACAAATTATTTTTCAAATAATTCTCCAAGAATTTCTAAGCCAACCAGGAAAGGCCAGAAATATTTTTTAGATCAAAAGTCTTAAATTATTCAGAAATTTTTGAGCTGACCAGGAAATACGCTAAAAATTTACTTTTTTAATTTAAAGACTTTTTGTGTCTTGGATGCTCTATCGGATTTTGGAGGATTTACTTTAGCTAGTAAAAAGGGTAGGGGGAGTTCTCCCTCAAGCGGAGCGGATAAAAAAAACGTGGAAAACGTTAAAAATAAAGAATTTTCTGTTAGATTGGATTTTATAAAAAAAATTATAAAATTGGTGGATCTAACCCAATTTCGAACAATTTAACGATCTCTTTTCTTGTTTTTAATGGGATATCGACCTTAGAATCATCCCTGTTTTGCATCAATGTTTTCCAATAAGCTTGTGTCCAGAGGAATTGTTTATTAATAGGACTTAGATTTGCTCGAAATTGTTCCAAAATATTGGTTTCTTCGGAAATTTCTTCAATTATTTTGGAAATCGGACTAAAACTACTGAAAATAAATCGAGAAAAGGTTTTGCCACTGTAGTTTTTCGCAAATAGTGGTTTGGACGGTAACCCAACCTTCATATACGATTCTTCTAAAATGATTGGTGGCAAGATTATTTCAAGAGACTTTTTGTTGAAAATAAACTTCTCTTTTTCCGCTAAAAGGCTAGAGTTAATATCCGTTTGTCTTAGCAGTCTTTGAATAGCATTTTGTAAATGAAACTTGTCAATTTCATCCAAGTTTGGGTTTTTATGAATCAGTAGAAGTTGACCCAGTAATTGAAGCCGCTTTGACTGTTTAGATAAGATAGTGTCGCATTCTTTTATTTCTTTTAGATAAATTTGAGTCGAACATAACTTTTGATCTATGAGTAGGTTCTCTACGTCAGTTTTTTCGTTTTGCGAATCGCGAAAATAGTTTCCCCAGTTTTTAGGGCGTAAGCTTACGCCCATTTTTTGCTTCTTTTCCAAGGGAAAGAATTTTATGGATCGATCTTCGATCTTCTTATGTAGTGTTTTACCCATAACCCGCCTCTTTTTAGAAATAATTTCCAGTCAAAGTTACACTGCCTCCATCCGGGATAAATTTCCCCGAATGGAATTGAATGAACTATCCTAGTAATTGCAAAACGGATTGTGGTATTAAATTTGCCTGTCCGACCATGGATGTAGAAGCTGCAACTAAAATTTGGTTTCGCGTAAGCAAGGCAACTTCTTCGGCAATATCTGCATCTCTAATTGAAGATTCGGCGGCCTGTAAGTTTTCGGTTGAAACCGAAAGATTTGAAATCGCTCGAACAAGACGGTTTTGTACGGCGCCAACTTTACCCCGCGCTTGAGTTACGGAAGTAATAGCCAAATTGACCGCATCCAAAGCGGTTAAAGCTCCTGCTGCAGAAGTGACACTAAGAGAATCTACGCTGAGTCCGGATGTTGTTACCGCAGAAAGATCAATTTGTTGATTCAAATTAATCCGACTGTCGGAGCTTGAATCCAATCCAATTTGCACCAGAATGTGATTGGTCGAAGTAACTGTAGAAGCCAAAGTTCCATCGATTAATTTAGTTCCATTAAATTCTGTGGTGTTGGCAATACGGTCGATTTCAGTTCTTAAGGAATCGAATTCTAATTGGATAGTTTGTCGTTCTGTAGAACCAACGGTTCCAGTAGACGCTTGAGAGGCTAACTCCCTTAAGCGAATAAGGATTGACGATTGCTCATTGAGCGCTCCTTCGGCGACATTAATTAGAGAAATTCCATCATTACCGTTTCGTACGGCTTGACGGAGAGCTCTAATGTCGGAACGTAGGGATTCTGAAATTGCTAATCCCGCAGCATCGTCGGCGCCTCTGTTGATTCTAATACCAGAAGCGATTCTTTCTACAGATTGAGCTAAACGATCATTGTTGTTTCCCAAAATTCTTTGAGCGTTCAAAGATGGGATGTTGTTGAAGATTCGAACAGGCATGACTTTTTCCTCCTCCTAAGGAATGTTTTAGTTCGCGATGACTTTCCTTATCATCGTTGTTTAACGCGCCTAAAAAAAAACTCTAATGGAATTTAATTTTTATTCCGTAAAGTCTGATAAGCGTGAGTTGTAACCGCCTCTTTACTTTGGGCGGTGTTGCGCTCAACAAGGTTATCGGAGGATTTATTAATAACTTTAATTTGGAAATATTTATTGGAACCTAACAGGGGGTAATTTATCTACTTGGCGGGTTCACAAAAGATCGTTAAATCGATTGTGTGAGATCCTTAAGCGTTTTGTTTATTGGGTTTTCGGGTTTTGATATGAAATTGTTCCGAGAAGGTTTTAAGGTTTAAAAAATAATAATTTTTTTTTGGAGCGGGCATAAACCCGCTCCAAAAAATAGCGCTGACTAACCTAAAAGTTGTAAAACCGATTGTGGAAGCAAGTTGGCTTGACCCGCAACTGCAGTCGAAGACGCAACCAAAATTTGGTTTCGCGTTAAATTTGCGACTTCCTCGGCAATATCAGCGTCCCTGATAGCAGATTCTGCGGCCTGTAAGTTTTCGGTCGTTGTCGCCAGATTATTAATCGCTCTAACCAACCGGTTTTGTACCGCTCCCACCTTACCTCGAGCCTGCGTAACTAAAGATATAGCTGAGTTTATTGAATCCAGAGCAGTCAAAGCTCCTGCCGCCGCCGTTACGGAGAGAGTATCAATGCTTAAACTGGTAGAAGAAATTGCCTGTAAACCAATTGTAGTGTTGAAATTGATACGACTATTGCTTGTTGCATCCAACCCAATTTGAACAATCAGTTGCGAATCAGTCGCTACCGTCGAAGCAAGCGATCCATCCAAAAGTCTGGTTCCATTAAATTCCGACGTGTTTGATATTCTGTCAATTTCGTTTCTCAGGGAGTCAAATTCAATTTGAATCGTTTGTCTTTCTGTGGAACCAACCGTTCCTGTTGAAGCTTGAGAAGCCAATTCCCTCAAACGAATTAAAATGGAAGATTGCTCGTTTAGGGAACCTTCCGTTGTATTCAAAAGAGAAATCCCGTCATTCGCGTTTCTGTTTGCTTGCCGTAAAGCTCGAATATCAGATCGTAAGGATTCTGAAATAGCTAGGCCAGCGGCGTCGTCGGCGGCCCGATTGATTCTAACCCCTGAGGCAATCCGTTCGATGGATTGCGCTAAACGATCGTTGTTATTACCCAAAATTCTTTGTGCATTTAATGAAGGGATGTTGTTATTAATTCGGACCGGCATGGTATCCTCCGCCTATTAGAAGGTTTAAATTTTAAAAAAGACCAGGTTTTATGTAAAAAAGCCTAATGGCTATTATTAAATTTTCCGATAAAGCAGATAGGGGGTTATCGTTTCAACATTTTTGAAGGATAAAATAAAGCTATCCACTTCGGGTTTTCGGCAAAAAAACGTAAACTCTAAATAAGATTTTTTGAAAAAAAACAATTCATTAGGAAAAATGGCAAATGATTTTTTAATTCTCGAAAAAACGCTTACCATCCTTATTAAAAGTGACGATATACACGATGAGGATTTGTCTGCTCTATAATTTGAGCGACTTTGAAAAAGCTTTCCCCCAACGGGAATATCGGAAAAAATATCAAGTACTTTAAAATTAAATTTCCGAGGCAAATTTTTCGAAGTTTCTGAAATTAACATCAAGCAATTAAATAAAAATTCCGTTAAGACCGATGCCCAAAGCCGCATTCTTACCTGAAGATTCAAGAAATTAAAGATAGCCGTATCGGGGTTTTCGGATAAAAAATTAAAATGTATTAGCTTAATTTTCATTTTTATTAATATTTTTAAGTATTGCCGTATTAAAGGCTCATGGACCTTTATTAATTTACCGTTAAGACCGATGAACCAAAGATTGCCTTTTATTCAGTTTCATTAAGCCAAATCATGGCCTGTCTTGGTTATCGGAAAAAAAGTTGATAACTTTAGTATCGGAGTTCTTTTTTTTTCAAAAATTAAAAAAAACCTTTTCTTAAAGGAACTCACGTTTTTTTCCGATAAAATCGATGCGGTACTATAGAATCTTTTTTCGAACTTCAAGATTCTATGAGGCCTTATCTTATTTTTCGGAAAAAATCTTGAGCGCTTTAGGACAAAATTCACCTGTGATGGACTCCAAAAATATTTTTTAATTTCCGCTTATATAAATAAGGTAAAATCCCGTAATAAGGGATAAGCTTTATACGGCTTTCCGAAACGAAAACATTGGCCGCAATTAACCTCAACTTGGTTATCGGAAAAAATGATTAGAACTTTAGCGGGTTTCTAAAAAAGGCAAAAAAATTGAATAAAGCAAACAAAATTAAAAAAGGAGACTTGATTGGAATTGTTTCGCCAGCGGGTCCTACTGACTTTGAAGAATTGCAGAGAGGAATGAATCTCCTAAAGAAAATGGGATTCCATTGCTCTTTAGGAAAAAATGCTTTATTGCAAAAAGGGTTTTTAGCGGGTTCGGATAAGGAAAGAGCGGATGATTTCATGAATATGGTTAAAAATCCCGAGATTTCGGCTATTTTATGCGCTCGTGGTGGCTATGGAGTTAATCGGGTACTTCCTTATTTGGATTATAGTCTTATTAAAAAGACGCGCAAACCTATTATTGGATCTAGCGATATAACGATTTTGTTAAATTATATAAACTATAAATGCTCTCTTATTTCTTTTCATGGTCCTATGGCGGCAGGAAGTTTTGGACGAACGCCTATGAAGAAATCGCGAGTGCCTTTTTGCCAGGCGCTTATGGGTAATATGGATATGTATAGTTACTCGAAACGAAATGCTTGGACAATAAAGCCTGGAAAAAGCGAGGGAAGGTTAGCTGGAGGTTGTTTAACTCTTATGATTCGTTCGCTTGGTACGCCCTATGAGATACAAACGCGAAATCGAATACTAATTATTGAAGACGTTAACGAAAGACCATACAAAATTGATGGAATGTTATGGCAGCTCAAAGAAGCCGGGAAATTTAAAGGAATTCGCGGAATAGTTTTTGGAGAGATGGTAAATTGTCAGCCTAATAAGAATGAGTCGTATACACTTAGGGAAACGATATCCGATTTTTTTAGGAATGTTACCTTTCCCATTTTAATGAATTGCCCCATTGGCCATGGAAAAGAAATGTGGACTCTGCCTTTAGGAGTTCCGGCAATATTAGACTCGGAAGCAAAAAGTTTAACAATAAAGGAAAGTGGAGCGGTTTAGACCCTGACTGGAATTCCTTTTTCCGCTAAAAAAAGCTTTGTTTCAGGAATAGTGTATTCTTTGAAATGAAAAATGGAGGCGGCGAGAACTGCAGACGCTTTTCCTTCTGTTAAACCATCGTATAGATGTTTTGGACTGCCGGCCCCACCGGAAGCAATTACAGGAATACTTAAAGATTCAGAGATAGTTCGATTTAATTCGTTATCGTAGCCTTTTTTGGTACCGTCGCGATCCATGCTCGTGAGGAGTATTTCTCCTGCCCCATAAGATTCCATTAGAATCGCCCATGTCAGAACGTTGATTTTTGTCTGTTTTCTGCCGCCGTGAGTAAAAACTCCCCACTGTAAAGCGTTTTCAGGTTCTGACAAAATTAGGTTGGGACGGTCTACCGCCCATTTTTGTAAATTTAGGGGAGATGGATCGTTCGGAAAGGATCTTTTCGCGTCTATTGCAACGACAATACATTGACTGCCAAATTTTTCCGCTGCGCTTTTTACAAAATCGGGGTTCTGAACGGCAGCTGTATTGATTGAAACCTTATCGGCTCCGGCGTTAAGCAAAGCCCTTATATCGTCAAGAGTTCGAACGCCTCCGCCAACCGTTAATGGCATAAAGACTTTTTCAGAAGTACGGGCGACGACGTCTAATATTGTTTTTTTCCCTTCGTGCGACGCGGCAATATCCAAGAATGTAAGTTCGTCTGCCCCTTCAGCTTCGTAAGCGGCAGCAATCTCTGCAGGGTCTCCAGCGTCTCTCAAGTCTACAAAATTAACGCCTTTTACTACACGGCCTCCTTTTACATCCAAACAAGGAATGATTCGTTTAGCCAGCATTTTCTTCTACAAGCTTTAAGGCTTCTCCAAAGTTAACTGTTTTGTCATATAACGATTTGCCTAATATAGCGCCGGTTACGCCTAACGATTTAAGCGTAAGCAAATTAGAGATGTCATCCAAACGGGAAACCCCTCCTGAAGCTATTACAGGGATTGATGTTGATTCGGCAAACTCTTTAACGCTTTTAATATTAGGTCCTTCAAGCATTCCGTCCCGGCTAATATCGGTAAATACAAAGCCGGCGACTCCCATATCTTCAAAAGATTTAGCGAAATCCGTAGCTTTTTTAGACGACACCTCTACCCATCCTTTTATAGCTACATTCCCGTCTCGAGCGTCGATACCTACTATGATTTTGCCTGGATACTTTTGGGCTGCCGTTTCTACCAATTTTGGATCTTTAAAGGCAATTGTGCCCAAAACCACTCGAGCCGCTCCAAGGTCCATATAGGTATCAATACTTTCCATTGAGCGAATACCTCCTCCAACCTGGATATTCACCGAACTGGAGTTGATGATGTCTTTCACTAATCCTAGATTAGCGGGTTCTCCAGTAAATGCGCCGTCTAAATCGACGACATGGATTGTCTCAGCTCCTTCTTCGTCCCAATGAATTGCCATAGAGACCGGATCGTTTGAATAAATGGTCTCTTGATCTGCCTTACCTTGCGAAAGCCGAACGCATTTCCCATTTTTTATATCGACGGCTGGAATTAACTGCATTATGTTTTATCCTTTTTGTAGCCACATTTTGTCAAAGATTTGGATTATAGGTTTTCCACCATGAGCAGTCAAATTTCTCTTTTAATTTGACCTAAAAACGTCATTTTATATAGATGGATAATATTTCGCCAATCATTTATATTGTCTCCGAATTAGAAATATATGGATTTTTTAAGGTTGAATTTTTAATTTCTAATCTTATCAAGAGCATTTTCTATTGAACTCTGAAGTTATACCCATAAATCGATATTTGCCAATTCTGGATAAAGTCATACAGTTCAGTTTATTGGGATTTGCGGCGTTTGCTTTATTTTCTATCAGCTTAACTCAAATTTGCGTGGTCATAGGGGCGTTATGCTGGATCGTTAAAGTCTCGATAACCCGCAGTTGGGGAGATGTTCAGGCTCCATTGGGTTATGCTTTTTTATTTTTTTTTGGGGCTTGCGTCTTAGCCGTTTTATTTTCCGGCGATATATTACATGGATTGTCTGGGCTCAAAAAGATGATTTGGGCGATCATTTTTTTCTGGGTTCTAAATTGCGTAAATTCTAATAACCAAAGTTTATTAATAAAAGTCTTATTCGCAAGCGCTTTAATTGCCGCCAGCTATGGTTTTTATCAAGCCTTTTCGGCGGGTATTTCAGAAAAGTCCCGGGTAGATGGAACCATGAGTATCTACATGACTTTTGCTGGGGTTTTAATGTTAGTTCTCCTCCTGGCTCTTTCCAGATGGCTTTTTTATTCTTTCAAAGACCCCTTTACTATAGCAGTTGTCGTTTCTCTTACAGTTTGTTTGTTTTTTACGTTAACCCGTCAGGCTTGGCTAGGGGTTTTAATGGGAGGAGTGTTTTTAATATTTGTGAGAGAAAAGAAACTTTTGCTTGCGGTCCCTTTTGTCTTGGCTATTGCTGTAGCCTTATCGCCACCGGCCGTTAAAGAAAGAATCTATAGCATGGTTAACTTAAAGGATCGAACCTTGGGAATTCGAATGCAATTGTGGTCGGGAGGATGGCAAATTTTTAAAGATAATCCTGTGATTGGTTGCGGATTTAAATGCGTGGACAAAGTATTTCAAAAATATCCAGAACATGCCAAAATTTTACAGAGATACAAAGGATTGCATAACAATTTCATACAACTTGCAGTTGATGTGGGGTTTTTGGGGTTATCCGCTTGGACGGGTATTTGGATTTTATTTTTTTTAGAAATTTATCGTGGAAAACCTCCTCCTGGAGATCAAACTAGGTGGATCCATTTTGGCGCTGCATCTGCGGCAATTGGATTCTTGTCGGGAGGTTTTTTTGAAGTTAATTTTTACGATTCTGAAGTGATTATGCTCATGTACTTTATAATGGCCATGCCTTTTGCAACTAAAACGATGGGTTCCGAAGGCAATAAATCTTAAATCTTGTTCTATAGATTGATTTCGAAAGGCCAATTATTTACATTAGTTGGCAGTTTTATAAGTTTTAAAGGAGAGAATAAAGGGACAAATTGGTGATTCATATTTAGATCTTTTAAAAGCTTTTGATAGTTAATATTTTTTTTTGAGGGCTTTTTTTGAGGTTTTTTCGGTTCCATGTATGCCTCTCTTTTAAGAAGTTTATTAAGTTTTGTTTTATTATCGGCTATTAAAAAAATCCCTAAAGAAAATTGTCCGCTTTTAGTTCTGTAAGTTGTTTAATCAAAATTAGGTAATTTGGTTTAAAAAAGATTCGGAGTTTTTTTAATAAAGGAAAACTCCAATAAAGTTTTGAAGGAAAGAAATCATGACTGGTTTAGGAATTTGGAAAACTCCCATTGAAGGGGTGCTATTGATTGAACCTAAGGTTTTTAGCGATCCCAGGGGTTTTTTTTTCGAAAGTTATAGTAAAAAAAAATACGCAAACGACGGGATCTCTTTAGATTTTGTACAGGATAACCATTCTAAATCCAGTAAAGGAGTCTTACGCGGACTGCATTATCAAATTTCTAAACCGCAGGATAAATTAGTTCGGGTAACGCAAGGCGAGGTTTTTGATGTTGCCGTAGATATTAGAAAAAACTCCCCTACTTTTGGCCGTTGGGTGGGATTTTTATTAAGCGGGCAAAATATGCTACAGCTATTTGTGCCTAAAGGGTTTGCGCATGGGTTTTGCGTGTTAAGCGAAACTGCGGAGTTTTTGTACAAATGTTCCGATTACTATTACCCTGAAGACGAGGGTGGAATCATCTGGAACGATCCTGATTTAAAAATTGATTGGCCAATTATAGATCCCCTTTTATCCAATAAAGATAAAAAATATCCCCGTTTTAAAGACATTTTCGGTTAATTTCCCCTCGTATATCCGCTGGTTAAAATTAAAATAAAGAGAACTTTGGGGAGTCTAATATCTCAAGTGATTTGGCCATTAAAACAACGATTAAGCGATAGTAAACCAATAAAAACTCCAATTATTATAGACTCCCTTAAATAGAAAAAACGTTTATTAGTTTTAGTTTTTGCTCATGTTTTTTGCCAGAACGTCGATGAATATAGTAATAAGAGCGATAAATCTTAAAAAAAAGCATTTGAGGAAAATATCATGGAAGCCATCGGCACAAGTTCACTTAACCAAATTACTCAGCAAGCTGCTTCTCAGACTAGTTTTGGGCTATCGACTTCTGCAGGTTTAAATGTCAAAACCGAAGAAGGGGACTTGGTGTCAATTTCATTTTCTAACGAACTTAGCTACTCTGAATCCGAAAGTTCCACTCAATTCTCAAATGGAGAATCTGTACGAGAGTTTTCGGTTTCCGCATCGGCGGCATCTCAATACTCGATACAAGTGCAAGGCGATCTTAATGAAGAAGAGTTAGCCGCAATTGAAAAGTTAGCGCAAAGCATATCTCCATTAGCTGAAAGTTTTTTTAGTCAATCGGGTTTTGACCCTGGCCAAGCGGCTTCCGTATTAGCGCAATCTTTAGGAACTCTGACGGATATCGAATTGAGTTTAGAAAGAACTGAAACAACTTCAGCGGTTAGAGAATATTTTGATAATGGAAATACTGAAGGACTTAACCAATTGGCTAACGATATAGCGCAAGAATTCCCAGAAGAACAAATTCCAAAAATAAGAGATTTGGCCGGTTTGGTTCAGTCTGTTTTAGACGCAGTTTTTAATGATAGCGAAGAAGAATTTCCAGAAGACAGCTTACTGAAAAACTTGGAAGATTTTAAGAATTTATTGGCAAATCAATTGGTTCAAGCTCTTGGAAGCCAAGTAGAAGATACGGCCGGAACGGAAGAAACTTCCGAGACCCAACCTGAATCGCCGGAACGATTCGAGCCTGTTGTTGCGTAACTGAAAAGTATTTTTTAAGCGGGAAGGGATTTATCCCTTTCCGCTTTTTTTATGGCATCAACGCGCCATTATTGATGTCAATAGTTTGTCCAGTGATCGAATTCTGGCTGTCGGAAAGCATAAAAGCGGTCATTTTTCCAATTTCGTCCGGTTCTGACATTTTTGCTAAAGGCACTTGCGACATTGCCATTTTGTAGGCTTCTTCTTTCGAAATGGACATACCCGATGCCATTCCGTCCAGTCCTTCATGAGCCATATCCGTATTTACCCAACCAGGACAGAGAGCGTTGACTAAAATATTTTCTCCGCTTAATTCAGCCGCAAAAGATCGCATCAATCCCAAAATTCCAGCTTTGGAAGCGCAATATGCCGTGTAGCCTGGAACTCCTAATCTCGCTAAAATTGAAGATATGAACAAAATTTTCTTAAAGGGATTAGGGTCTTTTCTTAAATAAGGCAAGCACTCTTGTGTTGTGTTGTAACTCCCCGTTAAGTTAATTTCAATCACTTCCTGCCAACGATCGTTTGCTCCGTAGTTGTTTTCGCCGCCAGATCCAGCATTAATCACTGCGCCATATAAAGATTCCACAGAACTTTTGGCCAATGCGTCTTTAATGGAGGTTGAATCTCTAATATCTGAAGAAAAGACTTGGCATTGGTCGGGAAATTTTAGGTTCTTTTTAGTTTCTTCCAATCGAGATAGGTTTCTACCCAATAAGATTAAGGAATAACCTAGTTCGGAAAGATTATTAGCTATCGATTTCCCAATGCCCGTTCCGGCGCCAGTAACTAGAACTGTTTTATTTTTCATGGATAATGCCGTTATCGGTAGGGGGTAGCGTTATTATTAGGTTTTGAAAGAATTTGAACGTATTGCGTCAGTTGATCCATTTTTTGGTTTTCGTTGTTTTGCTTATAGACCATAATCAAATTATTGATCATTCGAATTAAGATTTCTCGATTGCCGCTTTGAGACAAAAAATGATCTTCAAATTTTAATCCAAATCCTTCCACTAATTCAACGCATTGCCGATACGATAAAATTCGCCCTTTATTAAAAGGATCAAAATAGACAGGTCCCGATAGAACGTCGTATTTTGCAATAAAGTGGCATGGCATACCCACGCCAACTATCGGCAAATCAAGGCGCCTTCCAATTAATATACAGAGGACAGATAAGGAAATTGGAATTCCAGTTTTATTTGAAAGAATTTTATTTAAAAAAGAATTGTCGTCAGAAAAATAATTTTTTTCATTTCCTGAAAATCCCTTTTCCTGAAAAAGATATTTATTCAGTTCGCGAACTGTTTCAATAGGCTTAAAGTGAGGCAACAACCGAGGCTCTAACTCTTGAGCCATGCTGTCTAAAGCGCTATTTGCGGTTTCGGGTTCAAATTCCGGGTGTCCGAATTGTGTTAGAAGATGAATTCCTTCTTCAAGATCTAAATCGGCTCCAGATTTTTGAGAGAGTCTTCTAAACTTTTCGCCAAGTTGAATAGGAAATATTTCTTTTAGAACAACCTGGGCTTGAGACCTTTTTCGTAAATCTTCGTCTCGCGCGGCAATTTCTAAAAAAGGAATGGCGTCTTCCCCGATTTGCACTAACTGTGTTTTTACAGAATCCCGAATCGTTTCGTCTCGATCGTCCATGAGGCGAATTAATGAGGAAATTTTGGATTTATTAGGATTGGGATTCATCGAAAACAGTTTTGAAAAAGATAAAAATTAAAAGTCGCCGGACGTCTATCCCTTTGAGGGATAGACGAGGGCGAATTGGTTTAAATGTTAGGTTGAGGAGTCGTTCTCAAATAAGGTTTGATGACCTTATGCCCCTTTGGAAACTTATCGGGAATGTCTTCGGTTTTAATTGCGGGAACCACAACGCAATCTTCGCCCCATTTCCAGTCTGCAGGCGTAGCGACTTGGTGATTGGCCGTCAATTGTAACGAATCGATAACGCGTAATAACTCGTCAAAATTTCTTCCCGTAGAAGCTGGATAAGTTAACATGAGTTTTACAGTTTTATCCGGACCAATAATAAAGATAGATCGAACCGTTAGGTTATTTAAAGCGTTAGGGTGGATCATGTCGTAAAGTTCCGCTACTTTTTTCTCTGGGTCGGCGATAATAGGGTAACCCACCGTGCAGTTTTGAGTTTCGTTGATATCTTTAACCCAGCCGTGATGAGAGTCCACATCATCCACGCTCAATCCGACTACTTTCACTCCTCTTTTATCAAATTCAGGCTTCATATTAGCTAATCGACCTAATTCTGTGGTGCAAACCGGAGTGTAATCTTTCGGATGAGAAAATAATACAACCCAACTTCCATCAATCCAGTTGTGAAAATCAATGGTTCCGTCTGTGGATTCCGCAGTAAAATTTGGCGCGGTATCTCCTAATCTAATAGCCATTATTAAAGCTCCTCTGCTAAATTTTTTAACGTTAAAATATTATTTTCAAAACAAAACGAAATGTTTAAGTCCAAGAAGGTAAGGCCAAGGCCTAGGAAAATAAATATCGCGTGCGTCGCGATCTTCTTTGGGATTGCGCTATTTTATCATAGAATTTGCTGGCTTTGACTAAATTAACGATTCATAAACGATCTTTTAGCGAGGCTGGAAAAAGTTAGGAATACTCGCGTTTATTAACAAGCAAAAGGGGAAAATTGCAGAAGGGTAACTCAAACGCAAAATATTCGCAGAAAAAGAATGCGAGATTTAAACGCGCTACAAGTTATGCAAACTTTTAAATAGGACAAAGGAGTCTATAGGCGCATTGGCATAACAAGGCTAAGGAACCCAGGATCTTTTTCAGTTGTAATTAAGCAGGAATGATCTTTATCTTTTAATTTGAGAACAACGTCTTCATGATCAATAACATTTAAAATATCTAAAACATAACGACCGTTTAAACCTATTGCGACCTCCTCGCCTTTATATTCAATGGCGATTTCTTCCTTTGCGGCTCCTTGGTCTGCGGTATCGGAGTTTAATGATAATTGGCTGGGTTTTGCTTCCAGTCGAACCATTTTCGAATGCTCGTCGGCAAGCAGCACCACTCGTTTCATCGCATGACTTAAGTCTTCTTTATTTATAGAAATGAGAAGTTCGTTTTCTTTTGGAATAACTTGCCTGTAATTTGGAAATTTTCCGTCAACCGCTCTCGAAACGATAGCCTGTTTTCCTTGAGTAAAGGCTAAAAAGTTGTCTTGAATTGAAAAAGAAATAGTTTGTTCTTCTTCCTCTATAAATTTTGCCAATTCGCTAATTAATTTTCTTGGCAATAAATATTCGGACTTTTCTTCTCCTTGGCTTGTTCCTTCCGGTAAGGGCCTTTGCACGGAAACAAGACGGTGACCATCGGTCCCCACCATACAACAGTTTCCTTTTTCAATTTCCAGCAATAACCCGCTAATTCCTTTTCTGGTTTCGTCGGTGGATATCGCAAACGAGGTTTTGCGAATCATTTCTTTTAAAGCTCCACCATTAAAATCGATGAGGCTATTTTGCCCGTACTCTGGAAAAGCTGGAAATTCATCGGCAGCTAACCCAGGAAGTCTAAAAATGGATTTTTGGCATTTAATTGTGACCCAGTTATTTTCTTCCTGGGTAATATGAATTTCGCTGTCGGGGAGTTCCCTAACAATATCATGTAATTTTTTGGCGTTTAAAACGGCTTGGCCTTCTGCAACAACATTAGCTGAGTAATACCCGCGAAAAGCGACTTCCAAATCCGTCGCTTGGATGAAAACGCCGTCTTGGTCCGTCGAAATTAATAAATAAGATAAAATGGGCATAGCTCCTTTAGCTTCTACAACCCCTTGAACTCTTTGGACTCCAGACAATAAGTTGGCTTTGCCAATTCTAATTTCCATTCGGAATACGCTCCTGAGAAGGCTTTTTTATCAAGGTTTTTATTAGCACAAATGATCAAAATCTGTCAAAATTTTTATCCCGAAAACGGCATAAAAGTTGTATCTGTAATAGTAAAGGAATTTCGATTAGTTTCGGTGAAATTATTTGAAAAAAGTTAGAGTTTTGCTTGCAATTCTCAAAAATTAGATATATCTTTAAAAAACAACAGGTTTTGTGTCAGTTTTCGGCTTTTGGCGCGGTGATGGAGATCGGCTCCCATGCACAATATTTATAAAACCAATAGAACATTTTCTCAAGGCTATGTTGACAATATTAGACATAGGATTGAAGAAATAATACAGCCGGCAGATTTTACCCCTTCCCAAGAAATTGATCCCCAAAAGTTTTATCTCGAATTCAAAAATAGAATTTTAAACATCGTTCACGGTGAAATTGAAGATTTAAAAGATGAGTTGGCCAAAACCGATAATAGCCATCTTATTTTATTAAAGTTCACCGCATTAGTAGACGCTTCGCTGAACGCCGCTTTTAAATCGGCTGTATGGCTAGCTAACCGGCTTAATGGAACTGAAATCGCTCTCCAAGATATCCCAATATCAATTGCAGGTTGCGGCGGTTACGGTCGAGAGGAAATGTATTTTCGCTCCGACGTAGATGTTTTGATAATTACTCGGACCACATCCGATGAAACAATAAATCAGTTTGTTCCTAAAGTTTTACAAAATTTTGAATATATTTTTATTCACCAAGGAATTTTTAAAACCAAAACTCATATTATTCAAAATGAAGAAGGATCTGATTTTGAATTTGATTTTTCGAATCCTGCCTGGCTTTGTTCAATCATTGATTGTCGACTCGTAAGCGGTAATTTTTTGTCGTTTAGCGAATTTAAAAGCGCCGTTAAAACGGCTGTTTTGCTTAATAAAGCCCCTATTTTAGATTACTGCAAATCTCATGCGAGTTACTATGAAGTTCAAAATACGGTTTTTTCTCAAGAGCCGGACGTTAAGGTAGAGCTTACTCGATTGTATTGGGCTCTTTTTCAGGAAAAAACGTTAAATAATTTAGACAAGGCTAATCAGTTCGAATTATTACAAGAGTTATATGATAAGGGAAAATTAGGAGAAACCGCTTACAAAAATATGCAAAATGGCCTTAATTTTTTGGCTAAAACTAGGCTGTTTCTCCATTCGCTTCAACAAAGCGCGTTAAGAGACGTTTTGAGTTTTGAAGTAAGAGAGCAGGTTGCTAAATCCATGGGGTTAGAGCTATTTGCCTTTTACAAAAACTATTTTTACAATGCCGCTTACCCCTTAAAAAAACATAGCCGTAATTTATTTTCAGAAGCTATAAAGTTTGACCCCAAAAAAATTAAAACGTTAAACGAAAATTTAGGAGTCAACGCGGAAGGCCAAATTATTTTCACAAGGAACGGTGAAACAAAATTAGAAAATAATCCCAATCTGATTTTTCAAATCTTAAGTTACGTAGCACGTGATAATTATAACATTTCTTATCCTGTTATTCGGGCGATTGAGCAAAATGTCGATCAGTTTTCCCCTCTTTTTTTTAGAGGAAAGATAAAGAAGCAAGCCCAAGAAGGTTTCAAAAACGTTATTCGTGGAAAGCATTTTGCCAAAGCGTTAAGGTTGTTTCATGAATTTGGTCTGCTGCAAAATTTCTTTATCCCAGAGTTTAAAGCTCTCTGTGGCCTTCTTCAAGATATCTATGTTCATAAATTTCCCACAGATATTCATATCTTAGCGGCATTAGATCAATTAAATGGTTTAGAGAATGCCCACGATGCAGATCCCTTTTTATCCGATCTTTACCATTCGGTAAAAGATAAACAGACCCTTAGATTATCGGTTTTGCTTCATGATATTGGAAAAGGAGTTAAAGAACCTGGACAGAATGAAGAAATTGTCGGATCCCGACTTATTCCAGGAATTTTAAATAACCTGGGGTATTGGAATGTAAAAACAGTCGAAAATGTTGCGTTTCTAGTTGAGAGACATTTAACGATGCGGGATTTAATGTTTTTGGATCCTGAGGACGACGACACATACGAAATGGTTTGGGATTTAGTGGGGCATGATAAAGAACGCCTAAAAATGCTGATTTTATTGACCTACTCGGATCGTGGCGGCACAAAGATGAAAATGTCAGCTTCCCAAATTGACCAATTAAAAAACTTCTACCAGTTCACTTTACATCACAAGAAAAAACGCGCGGTTTCTAATGCTGTCAAATTAGATTTTATGAAGCTAATCCGTTTGCCTCGGGATTTACAAACCCAATTGGAAATTTACAATGAGTTTTTAAATTCAAAAAATTCTTTCGCCGTGGAGATGATGTTTTCTCCTGGAGAATCGTCTGATTTAGTTGTTTGTACTCAAGATCGAACAGGTATTTTATTAGACATAGCCGCAGTTTTGTATTTCAACCAAATCAGTATCACGGAAGCGAGTATACATACAAAAGGCGGGAAGGCTTTTGATGTTTTTAAAATTCGAACCGCTTCTGGAGATCCAATTGAATTTTCAAATTTCTTTTTCTTACAGAAGCAAATCAAAGAAGAGCTTCAAAAAGTTGTTCTTGAACGAAAATCGTTGAATTCTCTTTATAAGGGCAGAGTCGTAACGCCTATTGACCAATCAAAGTCGGTGAATTACAAAAAAACAAAAGTTAAGATTATTGGTCGTGCCGTAAAAGTGGAATCTAAAGATATTGTTGGGGCGTTTATGATGGAGTCCAAGGTTTTCGCCGAATGGAATTTAGAAATTCAGCGCGCAGTGTTACATGCGCATAACGGTACCGCGTCTAATATCATTTACGTACGAGAAGAAGATGTAGAAAAGATTTTAATGAAAGAAGATCTATTTAAAAGTTCGATAAACGAAGCGTTGATGAAGTTGGAAAGACCGCAATCCATTTTAGAAGAAGAGTTTATTGAAACTCATTAAAGTCTCCCTGCCTCATTTCTTTTTTATTAAAATTTTTTAATTCAAACTTAATGGAATTTTAATCCCAAAGTAATATAGTGATTATAGTCATTTTCTCCTCCTCCATGGGCAGAAGATCGATACCGGGTCGGTCTTCTGCCCATTTTGGAATCCCCTCCTTCTCCTAAGTCCTTCTTTTTTAAACAAATATAAGATTAATTCTTAGCCTGTTAGTCATAGGTTAGTAGCGGTCTGTTCTTTTTTAAGGCCAATAATATGCTATAATTTACCTTTCCCCGGCATAATTCCGGTTTAAGGGAACCTCTAAAACTGCTATTGGCCGCGAGCCTCCCTTTTAAATAAAGGGCGAGCGAGTAGCCGTAAATTAAAATTTTGAATTATTAGAGATATCCTTAATTTCTTTAAAAATTGACTTTTAGAAGATGAAACTCTTTGTTAGAAAATGGATTTGTCTTGCTTGGGTAGGCGTTCTAGTTGCTTTTTTATTAGACAGTTCTGCGTTTGCCGGAAAGTTAAGCCGAATTCGCCTTAACGACGGTAGTTCTATCCAGGCCGAGGTGATGTCATTTTCTAATGGCATTTATGTTCTTAATTCTCCGTCGCTCGGAACATTTGAGTTATCGGAGGGTAAAATAACTTCAATCCAAATGCCGGGTAGAAACGGGTCCAATAGAAATTCGCAGTCCGATTTTTCAAGCGATGATCGGAGTTCTCCAACGGTTTCTTCTTCCAACGTAAATTCGCAAGTATCGCAATTCCGGAATCAGTTGACGCAAGACCCCGAAACAATGCAGATGATTCAGAATCTTCAAAACGATCCTTCCGTAAAACAAATCTTGGACGATAAAGAATTGATGCAAGCTATTAATGGCCAAGATTTAGGCGTAGTGGCCAAGGACCCTAAAATTAAATCTTTTGCTAATAGCGAAGCTTTTCAGGCTATTTTAGAAAAGTCGCGCTAGGTAAATGGTTCATATCCTGATTTAGTTAATAAAGAAATTTTCCTATGAGTTTAAGAAACCCAAAAAATTTAATCTGGTTAGATTTAGAAATGACAGGGCTTAATGTCGAAAAAGAAGCCATCATTGAAATTGCGACCATTGCTACAGATAAAGAATTGAATATTTTAGAGGAAGGCCCTTGCTTGGTGGTTCATCAAGACGACGACCTATTGGATAGGATGGACGATTGGAATAAGAAGCACCACGGAGCTTCGGGTTTGATAGAAAAAGTAAAAAACTCCCAAGTTTCTGCTGAAGATGCAGAATCGCAAACCCTTGAGTTTGTGAAAAAATATGGTATTGAAAATCAAACGCTGCTTTGCGGCAATACAATAGGGCACGATAGAAAATTTTTACTTAAATACATGAAGAAGCTACACAACTTTTTCCATTATAGAAGCGTAGATGTCACTTCCGTTAAGGAACTTATATTGCGCTGGTATCCCAAGGGACCCAAATTACCTAAGAAAAATGAAGCTCATCAAGCGTTGATCGATATCAGAGAATCGATCGACGAATTAAAATTTTATAGAGAGCATTACTTCGTTTCTTCAAACGGGGCAAGTAATAACTCTCCGGAAGAGTCGTAATCATGAAAAAAGGGGTTTGGCTAGGACTTGGATTTGTAGCGTTTATGGCGTTCACTACTTATTCGTTATTGACGGGCGCCAAATACGAATGCGAAGTTTGCATTTTATATAACGATATTAAAGTGTGCCAAAAAGTAAATGGAATGGAAAAGATGGATACCATACAAATGGGAATTAGCACCGCATGTGGCGGCGCGGCAAATGGGCGAACCGAAACAATTGATTGCGGTCAAACTCCTCCCACCAGTGTTGTTTGCAAAGAGATTTAATTTTAAGCTAAATATCGCCAATCTGATTGTTCCGACATTTTAAAAGTGTAAGGAATATGAAAACTATCCGACAAATATTTCGAATTAAAAATCGATGAAGTTATGGGCAAGTTAATTGTAGAACTAGAGTCATACAGACCCTTTCGCGAGTTATCCCGAGCCCCTGACTGGCTTCGCCCGTTGATTAATTAAGGAACAGGAATTACAAAGTCCCCGCTGCACGTCATTCCGACCGAAGTGGAGGAATCTAGGTTTTTATACCGAAGAAGCTTGCCGAAGAATCATGGTGAGCCAGCCTGTCCTGAAGCGCTCGAAGGAAACCACGACCACACCTAGAAAAAATGCAATGGCTAATATAAAAATTCCAAAAGGCTGGGAAGTATCTGAAAACGAAACGACGCCCGAATCGGTTTTCATGGACCGCAGAAAGTTCCTCAAAGGGACGGGCACAATCGCTTTATTTTCCGCTCTTAATTGGGCCGGTTGCGCGCCTTCTGTCAAGAGCGGAGAACCGTCAACTCCAGTTCCTACCTCCGATGCAGAAAAAGCCATATACCCGGCCAAGTTGGATAATTCCTATACGGTGAACGGTCCAATAGCTCTAGAAAAAATTGCCGCAAGCTACAATAATTTTTACGAGTTTTCTTCGGATAAAGAAGGTCCACGCTATAACGCGCAGATTTTAAAAACCAAACCATGGAAATTGGAAATAAAAGGTCATGTAGATAGTCCAGGCGTTTATGATATGGACGATTTATTTAAATCGATGCCCATGGAAGAAAGAATCTATCGGCTTCGCTGTGTTGAAGCTTGGTCGATGTTAGTTCCATGGACGGGTTTCCCTTTAAAAGCTCTTATCGATAAAGTAAAACCAAAATCGTCAGCCACCCATGTAGCGTTTACCACCTTCTATCGACCATTTTCAGCTACCGGCCAATTGAAGTTTTGGTACCCATGGGCTTATACGGAAGGTTTACGGATTGAAGAAGCTATGAATAAACTAACTTTCATGGCTGTAGGGATTTATGGGCACCCGCTTCCAAAGCAACATGGCGCTCCAATTCGGTTGGTCGTTCCTTGGAAATACGGATACAAGAGCGCCAAATCGATAGAGACGATTGAGTTTTTAGATTACCAACCCCCGACTTTTTGGACGACCGCCCAAGGATTGGAATATACTTTTGAAGCAAACGTCAATCCAGGCGTTCCGCATCCCCGTTGGTCGCAATCGCGCGAAAAAATTATTGGCACCGAAGAAGAACGTCTAACCCAAATCCACAACGGGTACGGACGCCACGTCGCCCAGTTGTATTGATCGAATATTTGTCACACTGACCGGTAGATCTGCTTGCGTATAAATTGTCAAGGTAGGGCTACAAAGTCCCTCTCGCGCGTCATCCCGAGCTCCGTCGAGGGATCTCGTTTTTAATACCGGTTAGGAGGCTCTCGGACCGCGACATCCTTTGTTTTTAGTATTGGAGAGTTATTGCTGAACTAAAATAAGCCTGAATTCAACACAGCTCCTACTGCACGTCATCCAGAAGCGGTTTTCCTTTGATGAGCTTGTGCTGAGCGTAGCCGAAGTAGTGAAGGATCTCGCCCCGCCTCAATAAAATCACTACCTTTAATTTCCCCTCGTCTTGTATATTAGTAAAACGTTTTTTATCTTATCAACCAACCGCTTTTTAGAAGTCAAATCATATGCAAGGCGACCCAAATCCCCCAACCATTATAGAGTGCTTCGATATCGGCGGTACAAACATCCGAGGAGCGTTAATAGAAGATGGAAAAATAAAAGGCTCGGTTTGCTTTGAATCCTCGCAAAGAAATGACCCCGAAGCGCTGACCCAGCAAATTAAAAATATTTCAAAAATCATACGCGCCAGAGAAACTGATTTAGACGTCGAAAAAATAAAAGCGGTGTCGATAGGAGTTCCCGGACCCGTCGAAGGCGATATCATGTACGGTTCTGAACCCTTAGAAATTGAAGAGCGCGTAAACTTTCCCTATCGTCTAAAAGACTATTTTAAGATTCCAGTTCTGCTTGAAAATGATATGAACATGGCGGTGAACGCGGAATTGGCCATGGGAGTTGGGAAAAAAATCAAAAACTTTTGCCTGGTAACGATTAGCACTGGGATTGGTGTTGGTCTGGTAGTCGACGGCCAAATATATAATAGGAGGACGGAAATAGGACATTCCGTTATTGAAAAAGATTTGAAGGCCGCCAATCCATGCCAGGGCCATGTCGGATGTTGGGGAGCGCATGCCTCGGGGCAAGGGATTGAAAAAACGCTAGAGAAATTAGGATTTAATATCGAAGTTGCGCAAATGTTCGATGACCCGGCTCATGCAAGTTTAGTAGAACGAGTGAAAGACTATAACGCACACGGATTTGGAATTTTAGTAAACGCTTACGACCCGGAAAAAATTGTGATAATGGGATCGGTTGGAATCAAACAGTTTGACCGCATCATTCCAGATAAGAAGAGTGTCGCCAAGTACACCCTCGTCCAAACCATCCCCGATATAGAACCCACCCTGATCGGGGGAGATATTGGTTTGTATGGCGCCTACTATAGAGCCTTGAAATTGCCACTCTGAGCGTTTGCTTGTTAATTGGAAGAAGAGCTAGAGTTGCAGTTTCCCTGGGCGAAGCCGAAGGACACTTCATCCTTGGGCTCTAGGCGTGAGTAGCAAAAGATTTAAAAATAGGAGATTTTTAAGGTGATGTTTTAATGAGGAGCTATCAAAATGCTCACTCATTCTTTTCTTTTTTTTCTTTATTTGTCTGAACAACTTGGGCTTTGATTTCTTTGAGTGTATTAGCGGCTTCTTTAAAGAAGTGCCTGTCGCCATGAAAAGCGATGTACGTGACCAGTTCCCTTATATCTAAAACTTCGTCCAAGAAATCATGGAATGAGACATCTTCCTTATCGACATACCAATCTTTAGAAATCTCAAAAATATTTGTCATTTCATCAAGTAGAAGGACGTCGGGGGCGGATGCATCTGTCTCCCATTGTTCAATTCTTGACGGGTCGCCTAAGCCAAGCAATATTGCGAACTCTTCCCTAGACATACAAGCCTTTTCGCGATGTTTAAGAATTTTTTCCCCTAATGTCATGGATCGCTACCAAATAAAATAGATGAGATATTTTATCAGAACTTACCGGACGGCGGGATAATATTTTCAAGTGGTGTAAATCTTTTAGAGGCGACTCTTCGACAGGTCCTAAGAAACTAGAGTGGAAATATTTATTAAATCGAGGCGAGATCTTTCGGCTCCGCTCAAGATGACATGCGGTGGCGACTCCACTGAATGAATGCTAACTTTAGTTTAGCGGTTGTTCTATAAGCTAGTTCCTCAATCAGAACGTAGCTTGAAAACTACATCATCGCTTCGGGTTCGAGAAGGGACTCGTGGTCGGGATGATTTTTTACATAAATATGCGGCAAATTGTTAGTGCCAAAATGGGTGATGTAGAGATAAACATGCTCGCGCGCGTTTAAGCGCAAGGCCCATGGCTCGAAATCGTTTTGGTAAAAACTTTCATAACGTTTCATCGCGTCGTTGATAGTGAGTCCGCTGTCTGGAGTGTAATAGTAGTCCAATGCCAGATCGTGATCGGGATTACTTTCCACGGTGATGTTGTAATTGGGTATGTCTTTATAAACGGGCGCGTTTTTATACAAAACGAAAAAGTACATTTCAACCGAATGAATGATGTCTTGATAATCTAATAAGAATCTTCTTGTATCTTCCGCTTCTTCCTGAGTTTCGCTTGGGAATCCAAAAAATCCCATGACATGGCTCCAAATACCTACGCGTTTGGCTTCGTTGAGATTTTGAATGGCGACGTCAATTTTGGTGTCTTTTTTGACCAATTTAATAATTCGCTCGTTGGCGGATTCCAGACCAAAGTATAAAGATCGGCAACCGGATTTTGCGGCTTTGTCCCAAATTTCCGGTTCGATCAATTGGCTTTCGAAACGAATCAACGTGGTCCAATAAAAATCCAATCCGCGCTCGATAATCAAATCAGGTAGCTTGATAAATAAAGCCGGTGGAAATGATTCGTCGGTGAAAAGAAAATGTTTGTTTTTATATTTCGCTTGGATCTGAGCCAACTCGTCTACTATTTGGTCGGCATGTTTGGCTCTAAATTGGTCGATATATCCGGCGCCGTGATCGCAAAAAGTACATTTACCCCAATAGCATCCCCGCGTTCCTAAATAAGGCAAAATCATTTCTGGCGCGAAGTATTTATCGAACGGCAAACCGTCGAAATCGGGTATGGGAGATTCTGAAACGTTTTCTTGATGCATTTTATCGTTGCGTCGAATGCGTCCGCCAGGTTCGCGCCAAGTAAGATTAGCGACGTTTGACATCTCGCGTTCGCCCTTAAGCGCTTCCACTAATTCAACCAGGGCGTGTTCCCCTTCATAACAAATAAAGGAATCAAACGATTGATCGAAAAACTCTTTTTTGTTGCCAAATTCTTCTTTTAAACGCGTGACAATGTTACCGCCCACTGTAATATGAATATCCGGAAATTGTCGTTTCAATAATTTGGCAAAGGTCATGCCAGACATCAGTTGAACGGGAGTGCCTAGCGTGATCCCAATCAGCCCAGGTTTTTCTTTTTCTACCGCTGGAAATACCAATTGCTTGCACAGATCAATGTAGATATTAACCTTTTCGTCGTCGGGAGCTTTTAACAGGTCGTCCGAAACCCAGGGTCGGTAAACATTCAAATTACTTTCTACCGGATAAAAATTAATACTCGCTGGGTAATAAGAAATGGAAATAAATTCCATCACTTCTCTAAAAGCGTTGAGAGCCCATTCCGCTTTATCAATTTCATAAAACTCTTTGGAACGAATGATGTCTTTAGCGCGTCCCACTTTTTTAGCGTGGTGCTTAAGGTCGAGGAACGTGTATTGATAGAGCATTTTTTTTAGTTCCTGCTCTTCTTCTGTGATGGTTCCCAATCGTTCTTTAAACCGCATATCTTTTAGGTTTTCATTGATACGGCCCATTACGAATTCTAAGAATTCTTTGGTGAAAAAATGGTCGAACATTTCAACATTTACGTCTTTTTGGATCACTTCAATCCCGTTTTGTCTTAAAACAGACGTTAACGTTGGCAAAGCTAAATACGGCGCCGTCGGAACCCATTCCGGCGGAAACAACAACATTACTTTATTTTTATCGTTCGAAACCATTTGATTTTAGGATCGTTAAAAAATGTTTTCTCAATACGCCAAAATTTAGCTATAGCGGCCGACTTGGCAATTATGGGAACTTTTTATGGTACCATACCCTTAATATTTCGAAAACCTTCTTGCGGTAGTTTTCGCAGAAATCTCAAAAATTACAAAAATGATGGGTTCATAGTGGATTCCATCAATTTGTCGAACTATAATAAGAACCATCTTAAATCAAAAGCAAACGACTTTCGAAAACGATATCATATAGTTACGGGAGTAAGGAATTCGGGTTTTTAACCCGGGTCTCTATAAAGTTATTCATTATAAAAGAGGAATTATAATTACCCATGTCTGGAAATGAGACTAGCGACGAAATAAAAGCAAAGATAATATTGGATGAGGCAAATCTGGCATTTTGCGAAACTACCGAACGTCAAGACGAGCCAGGGAAAAGAAACCCAGAGGGTTCCGCTTGGGATCAAGGGAAAATGGAAGGCGAATACGACGAAGAAGATTTTCAAAAAATCTTGGAACTTCAAGCAAAAGCCGCAGTCATTTGCGACGAACATCCTCATTTGGAAGAATTAACGGCTGAGATATTTCAATCAATCACTCCAGAAAACTCAAGCGAAGTCCTAAAGAAATTAGAAGAAACCCCTGAGATTTTGGAATTAGGAAGGGTTAGCGTAACGGTATTTTTATTGCGGTTTCCATCTCCAGAATCTTTTATCAATAAGGGGCATCCTTTGGTAATGGCCTCCGACGATTATATGCTCCAAAATTCAGACGCGCAAAACTGGTACGATTTTAAGAATATTGCGGATGGGTTTGGCTGGGTTTAAGAATAAGTATGTCCTGATTTTTAAATTATTTTGGGACTTGATGAATAAAAAATTGGTAAGAGCCTAACTTTTTAAGGTTTCGTTAAGGCGGTTTGTGCGCGAGTGAATGGATTGTTCAAGACTGTCTAAAAGCGTTAGGTTTAAATCAAGGAACTACAATAGAACATGTCGTTAAGATACAAGTTATCAAAAGAGACGTTTAAAAATAAGAAAATCCCTCCCAAAAGTAAGATGGGCGAGGATCACATTTCTGCCGATCAACGTGGAAATGATTCTTCTATTAAGACTGAAAAAGAATCCAGCAGCCCTCTCAGTCTTGACAAAGAAACCATTACAGAAAAGCCTCAGGTAGAAGAACCCAAAGAAGATGTTTCTCGACGGGATTTGTTTGGTTTTATGAATGTCAAACAATACGCCGAAGAAAATAAGCCTGCCAAGGTTAAAAAGAAAAAGAAGAAAAAGAAGAAATCTTCAAAAAATAAAGAAGCGGTTGTCGAAGCTGAAGAGACCGTAGTCCCCGAGGTGGTTGTTGAACAAGAATTACCTCCGGTGGAGGTTCCTAAACCAGGGTTTTTTAAACGAATCTGGAATTGGATTAAATCTTTATTCGGCTCCACACCAGAGGAACCTGTTTCAGTCAATCCTGCTGTTGCTGCCGATGGGGTAAACGCAGAAAATGTTCCAGAACAAGAAGAAGATGAATTTAAAGTAGAGGTTCGCTTAGTTCAAAGAGAGGGAGATCCTGAGCCTGTCCCCGAGGAAGATCCTGAACCTGTCGCTAAAGAAGAAAGTGGCTCTTCGGGATTTTTCAATATTTTTGGGAACGACGACGAGCCCGATCCCGAAGACACCGAAGTGGATCGCAGGAATCTTTTGCGGCAAGGGGTTCATTACTTCGCCAAACCGGCTGTCGATTCTGTTTCTAAAAAAATAGACACGGTTAACGAGGCTGTCGATAAGATAACGAAACGTGTTCCGCTTATACGTCCTCCCGGCGCGATTTCCGAAAGAAATTTTTTGCAAGCATGTACTCGATGCGACGCCTGTATACACGCATGCCCTAAAGACGCTATTCGCAAAGCTCCCAAATCGATGGGTTTTTTAGTTATGGGAACGCCTTATATAGACCCCATAAAAACTCCCTGCGTAATGTGCACCGACTTGCCGTGTATTCCGGCTTGCGAAGACAACGCTTTATTGCCGGTTCAACTCGAAGACGTCAATATGGGACACGCCATATTGAACAAGAAAAATTGTAAAGCGTATTCAAATATTTACTGCCAACAATGTGTTATCGATTGTCCCGTTCCCGGAGCCATTACGCAAAGGGATATGAAACCCGTCATTCATAAAGACGTTTGCACGGGATGCGGAGTTTGCGCGCGATCTTGCCTAACGGTAAATTCGCCCACGGCGATTAAAATAAAACCGATTATGGTAACGGAAAACGAAATATTAAAGAAAAAGATGGAAGAAGAAAAGAAGAAAGCGGACGCTGAAAAGAAGGCTAAGAAAGCGGCAGATGCGATTGCCGAAGCCGCCGCCCAAGAAGCTGAAGAACAAAAATAACCGCCTGAAAGACACTCCCAATCTTGAAAGATTAATCCTATTCTAGTATAGTACCAAGTTTGCCTGCCTAAGCGGAACTCGTTGAAATTTAGGCTTTTCTTTGTTTTTATTACAAAAAATACTTTGACGGAACTTTAGAATGACAACGATTTTAAACAGAACGCACCGATGCAACGACCTTACGGATAAGCATATCGGCGAAGAAGTGACTTTATGCGGATGGGTTCATACTCGGCGCGATCATGGCGGATTAATTTTTGTAGATTTGTGGGATAAACATGGAATCACTCAAGTTGTCTTGAATCCTGAAATTGACGAAATTGCGCATGAACAAGCTCATAATATTCGCGGCAACTATGTCATTGGCGTCAAAGGCAAAGTACGGGCAAGACCGGAGGGGATGGCAAACCCAAAACTGGACACGGGAAAAGTTGAAGTTTACGTTAGCGACTTGAAAATTCTTAATGTTTCTAAAACCCCTCCCTACGATATTTGGGAAGGGGAGGCCGTCGAAGAATCTAAAAAATTAAAATATCGATTTTTAGATTTAAGAAGTCCGGACTTACAAAGAAATATGAAATTGCGTTATGACCTCACGCGAATCATGCGGAACGTTCTTCATGAAAACGAGTTTACCGAGCTTGAGACTCCCATGTTAACGCGAAGCACTCCCGAGGGAGCTAGAGATTATCTAGTGCCTAGCAGATTGAACCCGCAAAACTTTTATGCATTGCCGCAATCGCCGCAAATTTTTAAACAAATTCTCATGGTGAGCGGTTTTGATCGCTACTTCCAAATTGTGAAATGTTTTCGGGATGAGGACTTACGCAACGATCGTCAGCCAGAATTTACGCAAGTCGATATGGAAATGTCCTTTATCGAGGAAGACGATGTTTATAAATTGATGGAAGAAACTTTTTCCAAAGTTTATAAAGAGGTTTTAGGGGAAACCATAGAAACTCCTTTCCCTAGGCTGACCTACCGCGAAGCCATGGATCGATTTGGTTCCGATAAACCGGATATTCGCTTTGGTCTGGAATTAGTGGATTTGACCGAAACTGTAAAGGGGACGGACTTTAAAGTTTTTGCCCAAGTTCTTAAATCGGGCGGACAAGTAAAATCAATTAATGTGAAAAATAGTTCGCAAGTGTTGTCCAGAAAAGCGTTGGACGATCTCATAAAGTTGGCGAACGTCTATGGCGCTAAGGGAATGGCGTGGATAAAAATAAATCCAGACGATCCTAACGACTTACAATCTCCAATAACTAAATTCTTTTCAAAAGAAATGATTGCCGACATAGTGACTAAGATGGACGGCCAGCCTGGAGATACCTTAGTGTTTGTCGCCGATAAACCAAAAATTGTGGCCGACGCGTTAGCCAATATCCGGTTGGCCTTGGGCAAGCAGTTGGGTTTGATCGATGAAAAACAAAATAAATTTCTTTGGGTTACAGAGTTTCCTTTGGTGGATTACGATGAAAAAGAAAAGCGGTATGCCGCAATGCATCATCCTTTTACCGCTCCATTAGAGGAAGATTTGGATAAATTTGAATCGTCTCCAGAAACTATGCGCGCTCGCGCTTACGATCTTGTGTTGAACGGGAACGAAATTGGAGGCGGTAGTATTCGTATTCATCAAAATGAGATTCAAACAAAAATGTTTGAATTACTGGGTATTGGAGAAGAAGAAGCGCAATCGAAATTTGGCTTTTTGTTAGACGCTCTCCAATACGGAGCGCCCCCTCATGGAGGAATAGCTTTGGGTCTTGACCGAATGGTCATGTTGCTGGCCCAAACGAATTCAATTCGCGATGTCATTGCGTTTCCAAAAACTCAAAAAGCAACCTGTTTGATGACGCAAGCCCCTTCAGTGGTAGATGTAAAACAGTTAAAAGAACTGAAGTTAAAATTTGACCTTTCCTAAATAGATAGATTTAGCTTTCCTCGTTATTACCCCCCCCTTAATCTAAATAGCGTTTTGAGTATATTGACGTATTTAAAAAAGATCGACTTTTTGAGTTTCTTTCTCAAATTCCTGTCCTAGAAGTGTAAATAATCCGAATATTGGCATAACGAAAGTTATTGTTTTTTGACCTCTTACGATTGTTATGGGTTTTAAAGGCCATTTTTAAGGCTTTAAACGCTAATGAGCCTGAGATTAAACCCGATAAAGTTAGAAAGATTAACAATTTGCCAAGGAGGGCGAAATGAGTCAGAGTTCAATTCAAGGTATGGTCGTAGCCGCGATAGCCATTTTACTAATAGCAGCGGCGTGTTTTTCCGGTCCCAGTCCATTGGGTAAATCCATCAGCCGCCAAATCGGGAAAATGCAAAAACATAAAAGCCAAAAAATTCAAAATGAAGCGGGACAGTTCCGCAAACGCATGACTTTATATAAGAGTTATGAACGTTCTAGATTGGCCGAAGCTAGAAACAATATTTAAGCTTTTTAAATACGACGGGTTAGTGGCCAAGTTTTAAAAGAATTAAACCGAACCATACACCCCCACGGTTGGCGAACTAATAGACGATACCTCCTCCAAGGGTTCATTCTTCGTTGGTTCGTCAACCGTTTTTAAATAAAAACAAAAAATTTCGTGAAAGTTTACGAATTAGGTTGCTGGAGATTTTTTTGGATCAATCTCTGGAAAGCCTTCTTTTAAAAGTATGAAAGGAATCCAATATGACTTCACAAAAAAAGGGAGTGATGGATAACGTTGTCGAAGTGAATACTCTAAAAGGTTTGTTGGAATTCGGAAAATCCTATAAGGTTGACGAGTCTTCGAAAGGAGACATCGATCAATTTATTTGCCTGGGATGCGGCTTCGTGGAAGAAAGACGTTTCCAAATAAAGAGTGTGGAGAAACCGCAATTTAACGTCGGTTTTGGTTTTTTTCAGGATGGCAAAAAAATTACTTTTTGTTGTTTTTGTAGAAAATGCCGAGACATATTTAATTGAAGCGCTTTTAAAATATCCTTTATTGGATAAGCCGGATTAACGGCCGTTAAGCGGAGGGAGGTAGCCTCGCACAAAGCGCTTGGCAAGCCGAAAATCCGACCAATTAGATTCTTCCTGGCATGGCCAACAAACCAACGAACAGGGGATTTGGGGGAGGCTTGAAAACTATTCGTCAATTTGCCAACCTGAGCCAGGAAGCAAAAATTCAAAAACCAGAGACAAAGGAAAAGGGCGCAACCCCCTTTCCTTAGCCAGGGCTTTTCCCGGAGTCATTGGCTGCCAAAGGAAAAGCCGCTTAGGTTTTATCTAGCCAAAAGAAAGTCCCATCTCATTCGAAGCGGCCAAAATAATTAAAAAAAGAACTCCAATTGATAAAAGCGAATTTGTGACGACGAAAAGTTTCATGAACATGAATGATCTCGTTTTTTAAAGTTATTTGTATAAATGGAGATAACCCTTTTCTGTTTTTTTTCGTTGGGGTGGATTAAAAGTATTGTTTTGAAATTTATTTTCATACTGCGCCCTCCCCAAAATTTAGTTCTCCTAAGCAACGTTTCAAACTAGAGACTCCGCTAGAATGACTTCTTTCTACCGGGATGTTAAATTGCCTAGCGGCTTGCAAGACTTCTATGACTAAAGGGTGCGACGTCGTTCCCGTAAAGATAACGATTCCTTTCACGCCATTTAATCGTTTTCGGATATCGGGTATTCTTTGGAAAAAGCATTTAACGTTTAACCCCATATTGAGTCCTATCTTTTCGTAATTTCGTTTTAACCGATCTAATCCGCCTATAATTGCAACGCTCATTCGCGATCCGCCTTTCTTATTTATTTATTGATAGTTTTATTCGCGTAAATTTATTTAGCTTGGCAACAGAGAATGTCTAAACTCGTTGGCAACGCTTTCTTCGCACGTGTGTTTTATTCCCGATGACTCTCTGATTACTTGCAAAAGTTTTAACGCGGGAGCCAAGCTCAAAGCGCTTAAATAAAGAACCGCGTTTTTTAAATCGTGATCGGGGTGCAGGCAACAATTTTTTTGAATCCAATGAGTCGCAATGTTTGAATTTCTTTGATTGTTGTTTTTGGTTTTTATGGTTTCCATACCCGAACTCCTTTTGCAGAATGAAAATGATGAAATGACTAAATAGGGTAAAAAGTCCTTTTTTAGAGTTTCATCAGTGAGTAGGTTAATTTTAATTTTGATTGTCATTATCAATTTAAAGTGAATTTTTTTTAGTCGTTAGTTTGATAAAGGAATAGAGAGTTTAATCGGAGACTCCATAGCCTTTAACCCGTTTAAGGTTTGTTGCATAGACTGTTTGGTTTTCGTGAGCTGCATAATTTAAAGTAGTTATTTTTTCTTGAATTTGATATTGATTTTCATTATTATATTAATTAAAGATTATGTCAATACTTTTTTAATATTTTTTTTGAGAAAAATTCGACTCCCCAAAAAATCAAATGTTTTTAAATTGAATGGAAGGAAAAGAAAATGGCTTTAGAAAAAGTAACAGAGACCAAACATGATTTAAAAGATAAAAAATATGGAAAAGCGTTCGCTTCAAAGAAAGGAAGCGAGGATCGGCTGGTGTGCGTAGGTTGCGGTAAGGCGATTGAAATTAATTATCCTTTTGCGGAAATTAAACGAGTGGGTACAGAAAAAGAATTCGGCTTTCAGTTGCAATCGCATCGAATGGTTTTATATGGAAATTGCCAAGACTGCGCACCCAATTTAAATTAAAAATAGATATCTTTAAAAGAGCTCTTTGGGCGCTCAAAGCTTAAAGAGCTTTCCAACTTTTGCGCATCATCCCGACTGCCTGACTCGTTTCACGCGTTGATTGAAAAAGGAACTAGAGTTGCAAAGTCCCCTCCGCATGTCATCTTGAGCGAAGCCGAAAGATCTCGCCTCGATTAAATAAATATTTCCACTCTAGTTCATTAGGAGTTTGCGGAGGAATCTCGGTTTTTATTCCGGTTATTTTTTCTAGATCCTTTAGATGCGAATTTTTAGGTCAGCGAGAGATATTGCCTTAAATTGTTCCTTTTTTAAATGGAATAAAATGTCAAATTGAGACAAAAATGCCCCTCTGTGTACACAAATATTAAGGTTTTTTGGAGTCAAAAACTTTTCCCTTCGCGAAACTTCCCTAAATAGAATGTGTTTTAAATTAACAAAATTTTCGGCATAAAGTTTGCTTCAAATTAAGTGAGTGGAGGGTTTAAACCTTATATTTGGAGTAAAAGTAATAATGGGAAGTTATGTTTTAAAAAAAGGTCAAACCTTATTCAAAGAGGGAAGTTTTAGCGATTCCGCTTTTATTATTGAGTCGGGAGAAATTGAGATTTCTACCACTAACGGTAATGGAGATAAGGTCGTCATCGACGTTTTGGAACCAACGGAAATTGTTGGAGAGATGGGATTGATAGACGGTCAACCTCGGTCGGCTACCGCCACAGCTCTTAAAGAATCCATGATTAAAGAGATCACTCAATCTCAATTTAAAGTTATCTCTAAAAAAAATCCACAAGCGATGATGCCAATCCTAAAAATCTTAACCAAACGGTTACGGAAAATTTTAAAAACGGTGGTCGCCAGCTCTCGCTCAAAATAGAAGAGTTTATCGCCTTCTTTTATGAGTCTTTTGGTTTTTCGTCTTCTCTAAATTTACGAAATGGTTCGAACAATTCAATGGGAATAGGGAAGAACGTTGTCGTGCTTTTATCGACCGAAACGTCTTGTAGGGTTTGTAAAAACCGCAATTGCAGCGCTGGCGGATGTGCGCCGATAATATCCGCAGCTTCCCCAACTTTTTGCGCGGCTTCAAATTCGCCTTGGGCCTTAATGACTTTAGCGCGTCTTTCCCGTTCGGCTTCCGCTTGCTTGGCCAAGGCGCGTTGCATTTCTTGCGGCAAGTCTACGTTTTTAACTTCCACGTTCGATACTTTAATGCCCCAAGGTTCCGTTTGTTCGTCGATAACCGATTGTAATTGACTGTTGATAGAATCTCGATTGGAAAGCAAATCGTCCAAAGAGCTTTGCCCCAAAATACTGCGCAACGTTGTTTGAGAAAGTTGCGAGGTTGCGAATAAAAAATCTTCTACTTCAATGATCGCTCTGCGGGGATCGATAACGCGGAAATAGACAACCGCATTAACCCGAACGGTTACGTTGTCTTTAGTGATGATGTCTTGCGGCGGCACGTCCATAACAACTGTGCGTAAGCTCACGCGTATCATCTTTTGGATACCCGGGATAATGATGATTAGGCCGGGACCTTTAATTTTGTAAAATTTCCCAAGAAGAAAAACCACTCCGCGTTCATATTCCGGAAGAACTTTAAAGGCGGTAAAAATTAAAGCTAAAGTTAAAATTAAAAAAGCGATCGTAGTTTCCATAACGGCTATTCCTTTTCAGATTTTGATTCGGGACGTTTGACCTTGACTGTGAGTCCTTCCACAGCTTCGACGATCACGGTTTCTCCTGGTTGAGCCCATTCTTCGCACTGGGCTTTCCAACTTTCTCCATGTAACCAAACGACGCCTTCCGGTTCCAAAGCGGTCTTGACTTGGGCAGATGCCCCCATCATACCTTCGACTCCTGAAATAGGGACCGATCTCCGCGCGCGCATAGCCAGGACAAGGGTTCCCGCCGCCGCCAAAATTGACAAAATCAAAGTCGGGATTAATACCGCTTTGGATATTTGCATAGCGGGATCGTCGGAGTCGATCAACATGATCGATCCCAAAAATAATGAAATGGCTCCTCCCAGCGAAAGCAATCCGAACGTTGCAAAATTTAGCTCGGCGATAAATAAAGACACTCCTAATACCATGAGCAACAAACCGGCGTAATTAACCGGTAGCGATTGCATGCCGTACAATGCCAGAACCATACTGATTCCGCCAATAATACCGGGCAATATCAGGCCGGGGTTGGATAATTCAAAATAAATGCCGACCATGCCCATCATCATCAAGATGTAGGCAATATTCGGATTAGAAATCGCGTCTAAAATTTGTTGACGCGGCGTCATCTCGCGCGTGTCTCTATGCTTTCCCTCTGTTTTTATTGTGTAAGTTTTATCGCCGACAGTCGCTTCGCGACCATCGATGGCCATCAATAATGCGTCCATATCGTTTGCGATCAGATCGATCACCGCTAGCCTTTTTGCTTCCTGGGCGGAAATAGAAACGCTTTTGCGCACTGCCAGTTCTGCCCAGTGCGCGTTGCGACCGCGCGATTCCGCTAACGACCGGATATAAGCCGAAGCGTCGTTAAGCACTTTGTCTTCCATAGGAGTCGACTCTTTATCTCCGCCGCCGCTCCCTCCACCCATGACGTTTACAGGATGAGCCGCGCCAATATTAGTTCCAGGAGCCATAGCCGCAATGTGGGAAGCGATAGCGATAAAAGTTCCGGCGGAAGCCGCTCGGGATCCCTGTGGCGATACAAAGGTGACCACGGGAATCCGCGAACTTTGAATCGACTTAATAATCGTGCGCATGGAAGTATCTAGGCCGCCAGGGGTATCCATTTCAAGGACGGCTAGATGGTCGCCCTCGCGATTAGCCGCTTCAATTTCCGCTGAAACGAACTCCGCGACAACCGGATTGATAGCGCCCGAAATTTTAATGACGATAACGCGGTCGTTTGCTTGCGCAAAAGCAAGCGGGAATAATAGGAAAACGAAAAGAAACGGCCATATTTTTAGCCGCATAAAAACCGACGTTGTGAATGATTTCATAGTAATAGTCTTTCACACCGCTTCTACTAATGTCAAACCCAATCGGTTGCTGGAAAAATGGAAATTTAAGAGTTAAACGCAAAAACTCTCTTAATAGATCTAGCGCTACAAATCACCACTATCTCCTTGTCATCCTGGAGGAGTTTTTTCCATTAAAGAGCTTGTCCTGAACAACGTCGAAGGAAAGCACGACCACCACTTTGTTTCTAGGTATTGAAAAGTAGGCGTTAAACGATAGTCAACTTAGTTTAAACAGTACCCACCGCTCGTCATTCCGAGCTCGCCGAGGAATCTCGCCTCGATTTAATAGTCATCCAGGTCCTTTGGCAGTACTTCAACAGGCTCAGCATAAACTTTGTCGAAGTGTCATTCTTGAAGAGGCTAAAAGAGCCGGCAAGGAATCCAGGTTACGCGGTTATTTCCCAGATTTTAAGAATTTAGTTTGTTAGTGAAACACTAAGCCAAAGTCCCTTAAGCCCAAACTAGTTCCCACGACCCGTCATCCAGAAGCAAACCTTTAGGTTTGGTGAAGGATCTCGTTTTGATTTAACAGTCATCCCGAGCAAGGTCGAGGAATCTATGCTTCGGAGAAGCATGTGTCTTTAAAAGTCTAGTTTATGACGGGAGTGATGGCTAAAAGAGAATCAGGCTTCTTTTTGAAATTCGGTATAAACTTCCCATTCTTTATAGGGCAAGATTTTTAAAAACCGTTCGCCTTTTCTTGGGTTCTTGTTGATACAAGCTTCTAAAATTCTATCGTGCAATTTGGGTTTATACCACCGACGAAAAATCTGAATTCGCGATTGGATCAAAACGAAATGCGTGTCGTAATAATACGAACCGCCGCTCTTCTTATCGAATTGGGATAACGTCTCGAATGTGAAAAAACGAACGTGCGTGCTATCGCCAAACGCGATGGGACTGAAGCAGTGCGGCACCCAAATTTTTAGGGTACCGCCCGGTTTTAAAATTCGATGAATTTCAGTTAGGGGGGATTCCAGGTCTGGTAAATGTTCCAAAACGTGAACGCAAATAATTTCATCGACAGATGCGGTTTTTATGGGCAATCCCTTTGTCAGGTCGCATACTGTTTTAACTCCTGGTAGCGGTTTTCTATCCAAAACCCAATAATCGTTGGAATCATAATCGTCGCCTAAATAGCGTCGATAGCGTTCTATTTTATTTTGATCCAAAACTCCGCCGCCAATATCGAGTAGAATTTTTTTGCCGTTGGTCGTCATGGAAGCTTTAAAAGGCGAGGTTAATAATTTCGGCCTCAATTTACCATATAAATTGGTTTTGGAAATGGAAAAACAGCTTTTGGTTTAAAAAATCGCTAATCAACGCGAGCTTGCATTTTAATACCAACTTTGAGTTTTCTTCGTCAAACGAACAAGAGACAACTAGACTCTGATGAGGAAAAAGTTTGGTTTTAAGTGAGGAGGGCCGGAAAGCAATTGTGGAGAGATGTGAGGGAAAAAAATAGAGGCTATTCACCCAATAGTTTTTCAATTTTCTTTTCAAGCTGATCGACGTCGATTGGTTTTACCATATAGTCTTTAATGCCAGCCTTCAAGGCTACAATAACTTTTTCTTTTTCATTTTCCGCGGAGACCATCAAAAAAGCGATGTCTTTTATAAGACCGTCCTTTTCAGCCGCTTTGTAGAATTCTAAACCGCTCATACCCGGCATTCGCCAATCGCAGATAATTAAATTCACTTTATTTAAGTACAGCTTTTTCAGTCCCGCTTGACCGTTTTCAGCTTCGATGATGCGGGCGAATCCCAAGGCTTTCAAAGCGCGAATGAGCAGCGCTCGGGATTGTTCGTCGTCTTCGATTAACAAGACCACGCGGTCTTTATATTTTTCGGAACTCATAAAATAAATCTCATTGATTATGTAATTTATTCTGCCAATTATGAACGGTTCTGTCAATCAACGCTAAGATAAAAAATGTCATATTGAAAAAATTTAATGTCATGGTGGGCTCAGTCGAAAGAGTGAAAGATCTCGGTTTAAAAAGTCAAAAGCGCAATTCGAGATTCTTCGTCGCGGAGCCTGTGTGTGCTGAGTTCATCAAAGCGCTCCTCTGAATGACGTGCGGGGGAGAATGTGTTTGAGTGGATTGATTGTTTGATTTGTGCTTCACAAGCTTTTCTAGTCTATTTGGCTCTAAAGTAACCTTGATTTTTCACCGCACCCACGAATCGTCATCCAGAAGCAAACTTTTAGGCGATCCTTCGAGAACCTCAGCATGACAATAATGTATAAAGGATGCTAAACTACAGGTTCTAAAACTGGAGGGTTTGAAGTGTGGGGAAATTAGATCACAAAACCGTTTTTATTGTCGATTCCGTCAAAGGCGAACGTATTCACCTCGCGAAGTTCATCAAGCACGAGAGTTTCACGCTCATGTCTTTTGCCGGGTTGACCGATTGCTTCAAAATGCTCAATATTTTGTCGCCGGATTTAATCGTATACGCTCTTCGTAAAAAGAAAGCCGATATTAAAAAACTTCAAACGCTTAAACGAAAATTCAAAAAACTGCATTTCATTTTGTTTTTAACCAAAGAAACCCCCGAAATCAATCTACAACCTCTCAAAGAAGACGGGTTCACATCCATCCACAAAGCCGCGACGAAAGAAAAAGTTCGCGAATCCGCTTACGAATTGCTGTCGCCAGAAGAGTTGCCGCGACGCGTTGAAACGGCGCATCCCGTGCCGTTTTATATTGCGGGGATGGAAGCGCCTCCTCAGGGTTGAAAACCTTTTTTACCGCAACACCCACAGGGTGACGACGCCCTTCGAGTGCCTCAGGATAAACTCCGAACGCAAAGAAAGGCAAAACAAGTTCTTGAGAAAATGCAATAACAGAATCCTTAATTTGTTGAACTGCAAAACCAAAAGCGACACCCATCTATAAAAATAACAAACCAGTTTCTAATTTTATTCCCATACTAAAAAAAGAGAATTGAAAGTTTTGCCTTTGATTTTTAACCTTCCTCTCTTTTTGCTTTCTTTGCGTCCTCTGCGTCCTTTGCGGTTCAAGAATAAGAATTACTTAAGGTTCAGTTGGTTTTTTTGGTGGGATTGGCAACATCCTGGCGGAGCTATGCGGTTGGGGTTGACTTCGCTTTTGTTGATCCAACCGATATCCCACTCCAATTCTATCCGAAATTCCCCGGCAACTAGATTGAGCTTTTCCGGAAACGGAATCTCGCGAAACCATTTATTGAATCCCATGTCGAATTGATTCGCCACTCCCCAGGGGAAGTTGGTCAGTCGGCGCTCGGGAAGGATGTCGAACCGATAGATGTCGGGAATGCCGAGATTGACCGCAAGGTTCTTCATCCAAAAATTTGGGATCGCGAAGGGATAATGGTTTTCGATTTCTCCACGTAAGTAATGGGGATCGGTTCGCTTGTCAATGGTCAGTCGAAACCGAAAAGGAATTTGCGTGTGGGTGTTGAAGACGACGTATTCGCCTTCAAAAAAAATGAGCTCTTTCCGGTCGTTGTATTTTTCTTTTTCCGATACTTTGTCAAAACTCAAAACAAAATGGGACGCGTGACTGAGTCTTTTGCTCTGTCGGTATAGATCGCGAATGCTTTTAGTGACGACAAAGGCATTGAAGGAGTTGTTGTAACAGGATTGGCGGTAGTTGGACCGGTATTTAAAGACCATGAAAATTTTTGAGAACTTGTTGTTAGCAAGGATCACAGGCTGGGCGTCCTCGACGGTTACGAGGTTTGCCTCTTGCAACTGTTGAAACTCGTCGTGGTTGCGACGAGTTTTTTCATGATCCGCTTGTGGATCGATGATGAAATAACAACTGAGTTCTTTGTCCACATCCCCAGGTTTTTGAGGGATTGGCAGGGTTGAGTTGATCAGTTCCAATCTTTTCAAAGAAGCGGGTCGAAAATCCGGTAAAAAAACGCGGTCATAAAACTCGCGCGGCGAAAGTTTGAGCTTCTCCATCAGAGCTTTCAGAACGGTTGAGGAGTCGCGATATTTATATCCGTAATAGTCGGAAGGACTGCTCCACGGCGGATCGGCAAAAGACCGTGAATAGTTATAGGAAGAATAGAGCAAAACGATCCCTAGCGCCGGTAGGACTGCCAGTGTTGCTTGCCTGACGATTTTATTCCCAGTATTGTAGAGTGTATGCACGGCTACCGAAATCAACAATGTCTGAGGTATTGCAAAAGCGAAGGTGTACCAGTAATGCATGGTGTTGGGATTGACCGTTTCATAAATCAAGGCGGGTAGGTAAAACAGCGTTACTGCCGCAATTTCTTTGGAACAGCTTTGCATACTTTCGGCGCGTGATTTTCTTACGACATGAAATAAAAGACCGTAGAGCGCGAGAGAAAGCGTCAGCCGCCAAGCGAAGCTGACCGCGTCGTTCAATGGTCTTCCGTTCCAAGTGCGTTTGGAATTGGCGATGCGCGCGATCGTGTTTTGTGCCGTTACCATTTTGACGATGGAGAACGGCGAAAACGTTGGCGATTCCTTAAAAGTAAAAGTTCCTCCCGTGTTGGCTGGGGAGAATGTTTGCGCTTTATGTATCGCGTAGGGCAAAAAGCAGATTAGGGCCGTTACGAGCATGGTTACCCAGGTTTTTCTCGGGATCTGTATTTTAAATAGGACGACAAGAAAAACAGCCACGCCCAAAAACAGAGCGACTGAATAATGAAATTGAATGCCGAGGCAAATGGTGGCGACCAGAAGCGTCAGACGTTTTGGAGTTTGCTTCTCAACCAGTTCAAGTAGAATTGCTATGACGATGACGACTAGCGGAAAAATAAAAGATGGATTGAAAGGAAAGTTTACCGCTCCAATGTGGTAGAGATTGATGGCCAACAATCCTGAAGCCAGAGCGGCAATATTAAAATTATAGTTTTTTATCAGTACCCGGAAGAGCATCGCCACCGAGATGACGTTCAAAATAAAATTGAAGACAAAGAGGGACTCGTAGGAATAATGTATCAGCAGGGGCAGGGAGAGAACCATATACATGAAGGGACCAGGTAGGCGTCCGCCCAGATCGGTCTCCGGTCCGGCGAGGGGGAAATAGGTTCCGTCAATTAGATTGAAGGCTCTATCAAAGTCCCGGGCGATCCATTCATTGATCGTGACTTCGCTCAAAGCTTCGAGACGAAGAATAATACCGAGACCAAATGCCATCGCCAGAGCTAAGATTGAAATGATTTTGGTTCTGGGGGTTTGCTGGATCAATTCGAGAAGTCGCGACATCAGTTTTTTAGTTTATGTGAGTTCCGTTTTGGGGATTCGGGATCTTGCGTATCATTGCCCATTGCGCTCCATTTTACATTGTTGGCAATGAGGAGCTAGGGATAATTTAGGAACTCGAGGGGACGGGTTAAAATCTTTTCACCGCAGAGAACGCAGAGAAAGATTAAAGGCGAGTAAAGGGAAAAGTCTGAAGCGAGGATCCTAAGTAGCTAGAGATTAACTTGGAAATTATTAATCTGGGTTTCCTTAAGAGGCAAAGGTTCTAAATGAGATTCTTCCTCGCCGCTAAAGCAGCTTCGTCTGAATGACAGGTCGTGGTGAAGGTTTTAAATTAAGTCTATTTTTGCTTTGCGTATTTGATTCAAAAACTTTAAACAAAGTTGTAATCGCTCTTCGTTCCTCATCTTTCTTTGCGTTCTTTGCGCCCTCCGCGGTTCAAGAAGTTGCATTTAATTTTTTATTTAAAAGTTCCGAGATCGATCATTTCTAGTTTTGCGTAATCCCATAGCCCAACCGATACCCAACCGCCGTAATTTTTCTTTTTTACTTCTGGCGTTATTTTCCATAAAGCTACAAGAGTTTTGAAAACCAACTGCCGTTCCGATTTTTTGAGCTCATTAAAACCGTTATTCACTTTTACGGTGAGATGGCCGTCGTCGGAGTCGGCTTTCATTCCGCTAATCTTGCCTTTGACAATGGGTAGAGATTTTTCGATCTTTTTTTTGAAGGCGTTTGTGGCTTTCATTGCTTCGGTTTCGTTATAGTCAAACGCTGGCGCGTTAGTCGCCATTCCAAAAAATAAAATTAAAACAAATAACGTTATCCTCATGGCCGATTCCTCAATTACTTTGGGATTTAATGGGCTTATTCGTCACAGTATACAGCAAAACCTATGAGCTGCGTTATTCCGAGCGCATGATTTTGCCGCTCTTAGCTTGCCGAAGACTCGCCGGCAGCGCTGGTTCCGCGAAGAATGGAGCGAAATCCGTATTTGTCGCGAATGCGATCGATTCCTCGGTAAAGGTTGTCTCGACTCTCAAGATTGTGCGTTGAAAATAAATCGGCTTGTTGCGGGTAACTGGGCGTTAGCGAGGACAGCCGGACACCCACGAGCCGCACTCGCGTTCGGCGAGCGCAGGAGCTTTCGAATAACCGAGCGACGGTTTTGAAAATGGTTTCGTCGTCGAGGGTGGGCGCCGGTAGCGTTTGCGAGCGGGTGACGGTTTGAAAATCTGAGTAGCGTAGTTTTAACGTGATGCAACGCGCATAAAGGCTTGTTTGGCGCAGTTCCGCCGCCGTTTTTTCGGCTAAAAAGCTGAGTATAGAGAGCAGGTACTTTGGGTCGGCGGAATCGGTTTCTAACGTGGTTTCTCGGCCAATGGATAAAGTTTCTTCGCGAGGGGCGACGGGCGAACCGCATACGCCACGCGCCTTGTGGTAGAGCGATACGCCATGGTTGCCGTAAACGGTTTCTAACAGTTCTAACGGCAATTCTGCGAGTTGCTTGGCGGTTTTAACTCCCTTTTGTTTGAGTCGTTGGGCCATTTTAGGGCCGATACCCGGAATCTTTTCGATCGCTAAGGGAGCGAGGAATTTTTGTTCCATACCGTCGGTTATCCATAGCATGCCGTTAGGTTTTGAATATTCGGAAGCAATTTTTGCGATCAGTTTGTTGGAAGCGATGCCGATGGAAGCGTTGACGCCGACGGTTTCTTTAATCGCTTGGCGAATTTGCTCCGCCACTTTTAGCGTTGGTCCATGGAGGCGTTCGCAACCGGATAGGTCGAGATACGCTTCGTCGAGGGACATGGGTTCGACGCGCGGCGACCACTTTTCAAAGATGTCGAATATTCGTTTGGAAAACTCGGCGTAACGTTGATGGTTGCCGCGTAGAAAAATCGCGTGCGGGCACAGTCGCTTGGCCTGCGCTGTTGGCATTGCGGAGTGGATTCCATATTCCCTGGCCGCGTACGAGGCTGCGGCTACCACGCCGCGTTTGTTGGGATCGCCGCCGACTACTACGGGTTTGCCTTTTAGCGATGGGTTTAGCGTTTCTTCTACGGAAACGTAAAACGCGTCCATGTCCACATGTAAAATAGTTCGTCGTAATGCCATAAGTAGCCTTCGTCTACAGTGTTTATGGAGAAACAAAAAACCAAAACCGAGACCCCTCCGCGTTGGTCGGGATGACGAGCGAAAAGGTGATCGCGCCTCGAGAACCGAGATGACAATTATTTAAATGAAAACGAGTTTCTCCATCTTTCGGTAGCATTGGGATGGCAACTTTATAAGCCCAAGCAAAGTGGGTTTTGAAATCTCGATTTATTAAATATTTGTCGCATTGAGACCTGCCCTTAGATACTCAACGTGTCTCGAAGCGCGATCCTATTTTGCCACTCTTAATTTTGTAACGAATCTTGCTTTTTGTTTTCTCAGTACGATTTGAAGTATTCTCATTTAAATTTCCTCATCACGCCAATCACCACGCCTTGAATATTAAAATCGCCTTTGTCGACAAAAATGGGCTCCATTTCTGGATTAGCGGGTTGCAAGCGAACTCGGCCATCTTCCCGATAAAATCGCTTCAGCGTTGCGTTTTCGTTATCGATTAAAGCCACCACGGTTTCTCCGTTTTCGGCTCGGTTGCGTCGTTCGACGATCACAAAGTCTCCGTCTTGAATGTGGTCCTCTATCATTGAGCTTCCTTTGACGCGTAAAACAAAAACGTCTTTATCTTTTGCGTCGGGCAATATGGAAACGGTTTCTCGACTTTCTAACGCTTGAATGGGATATCCGGCGGCAATGGAACCCAGCAATGGATATTCCGTAGTTAAAGCTTTATAAGTAGTATCTTCCTTCGTCAACTCGATAGCGCGACTGCGATGCGCGTCTCGACGGATCAGTCCTTTTTCTTCTAAATGGATCAAATGTTTGTGAATCGTTGCAGGCGAGGACAGACCAAACTCTTGACCAATTTCGGTGATGCTGGGTGCGTAACCGCGTCCGGCAATGTGGCTTTCGATGAAGTTATAAATTTCCATCTGTCGCTTAGTTAAAGTTTTCATACTATCCTCTGAAAAAGTACCTGATCTTTGTTTGAATATTGATTGATTAAGAAACTAGTTTATAAGGTTTCTGTTAAATTTGGGTTTGTCCATTTACCCTTGAGCGTTACTCTCGAACGAACAGACCATTTAGTAACTCTCCGGTAATTTTGTTCAGAGTTTCATTTCGCGTATTATTTGGCATCCTCGACTGAGTAGACTGCGAAGCGGTTTGGAGATAAATGATTTTATTTTTTGATTCTGGATACCGATCTGGTCCTTCAATAGAGCTTCGACTTTCCCTGACTATGCATTTTCGACCCATGACTTTTCTCGCTCACTTTTGAGATTTTTATTAATTTCTAAAAGAATACACGAAAATAAAACGAAAATAAAGCGAAAAAGTTTTCGTTTTTTAGGTTGGGCGGATTAGGGAGATTAAATCCGATTTAATCTTCTTCTTTGGGTTAAATCTCAAGTTATGCCTAGAAAGCGCACGTACAGGCGAATTGTTTATCTAACAATGTTTCCATATAATAGTTTTTAACGGTATTTTCACTTCTTAAAGGATTTTTAAACACAAAACTAGTAAAATTGATGAATAAATTAAAAGTATTATTTTTATGCACCGGTAATTCGTGCCGCAGCCAAATAGCAGAGGGGTGGGCGCGCCATCTTAAAGGCGAATTGATGGAAACCTATTCTGCTGGAACTCAACCCAAGGGATTGAATCCGGACGCGGTTCGGGTAATGGAAGAAGTGGGGATTGATATTTCTTCTCAGCGCTCTCAGCATATTGACGAATTTGCGGAAAATGGATTGGATTGGGTGGTTACGGTATGCGGTCATGCCGATGAGACGTGTCCGACATTTCCGGGAAAAACTCGAGTGATTCATAAGGGGTTCGACGACCCTCCCGCATTGGCGGCTAATGCAAAATCGGAGTCCGAACGTTTGGCTCCTTACCGCAGAGTTCGCGACGAAATCCGAGCTTTTGTGGAAACGTTGCCCGAATTTTTAAATAAGGAGACGGAATGAGACGGTTTTTTCTATTAGCTCTAATTACAGTTTTTCCTTTAACGGTAAGTTCGGCTATTGCCAATGGATCTGGGGCTTTGAAAGTGGCCGTTATTGGCGATACGGGTATTGGGGAACGGAGTTACAATCCGGGTTTTAAAAAAGTGATGGAGAAAATCCGAGAGCTGAACCCCGACGTTTTACTGCACGCTGGCGATTTTATTTATCGCCCCAATGGCGATACCAAAGAATGCTCTGAATATCGTAAAGAAGTGGAAGAGAGTTTGGTCAAGGGATTTCCGCATAAGTTATTTGCTATGGGGGATAACGACGTTGAAAACTCCATCAATCTAAGAAAAGGTTATTCCGCGGTTGGTTGTTGGGATTATTTGCTCGACTTGGACGATCCGTTCGATCCTATTCCCAATGGCGATCCGACACCTAGCGCTTTGGCGGGATTTAAAAAAATAGATAACGTTTTTTTTGCGATATTAGATTCCAATAATTGGAAAGATCCGAGGGAGTGGTTGGTTCCGCAATTATTGAAGAATGGTCGCGACGATTGGACTATTTTTGTTCTTCACGAGCCGGTTCTAAGCGCCGCTTGGTACAATCCAGGTTTTGAAAACGCGGAAAATATTGCGGCAGTCAATCGTTTGAAACCGGATTTGGTTTTTGCCGGTCATCACCATGGATATCAACGATTTTTCCCAACAGGATCGCCGGAATCGGATGGAGGTCTGCAAGTTTCCAAAAGAAAAGACGGTAGCGCTAACTTTAAGCGTGGGGAAGGTTCGATTCATATTGTGACGGGAGGCGGCGGCGCCTTACTTCGGCCCTTTGCGGAAGACCAGGAAGGAGGCCGCGCAAAACGCCATAAACCGCCGAAGTCGATTCGAAAAGCGGTGGCAAAAAAAGCGGTAATGAATCATTTTGTGTTTTTAGAGATTACCCCAGAGAAAATTGCCGGAACCGCTTATTTAGTTTGTCCGCAAAACGCTCCTGGAGATCCGCGCTGGCGACCGGACAATACCGACATATGGGGAAAAACGAAACTTGCTTGCGAAGGGGAGACGCAAGAGCTTTCAATTTTTGACGAGTTCGAAATTGCAAAGCCAAACCATTAAATTGTTTGGTCGATATTTTAGACTAAGCCAATGGTTTTGGTTCGCGGTATTTTTTAGCGTTTCGCCATTAAACGCCCAAGCTGAAGAGAATAAATTGAAAGTCGCTGTTGTAGGGGACACCGGCATTGGCGAACGCGGTTATCGTCCTGGGTTTGAGGCTGTTCGAAAAGCTATCGGAGAGTCTCGTCCCGATGTCTTATTGCATTTAGGCGACTTTGTTTATCAATCGAAGTTATTCCCCGGTTCTTGCGGTCCTCGTTATTTAAAGCAGGCGCGAGGCGCTTTTGTTGCTTCCTTTCCATTCCGATTATTTGTCCCGGGGGATAACGACTTCCCTCCCAGTATTCGCGATCCGATGGCTTCGGGGTGCTGGGACAAATTGGACAAATTAGACACGCCATTCGATAAGCCGTTGTCTGTGGCTAGCGCTCGTCCAGGAAACTTTGAGGGAACTAAAAAAATTGGTCCGGTTTTATTTGCAGTTTTGAATTCGCAGAAAGAAAGCGATCCTGCGCCTTGGCTTGGTCCGCGCATTGAACGCGCCAAACGCGCGGGACTTTGGGTGGTTGTCGCGATACATGAGCCGCCCTTGACCTCGGGTTGGTTTATCGATAAACGAAAGAACGCATTACGATGGATAAATGCTTTAAAGCCTGATTTGGTATTGTCGGGGAATCAGCATTCTTACGAACGGTTTCATGCGTTAGGAATTCCTGGTAGCGGCGAAGAGTTGCCGGTCAAAAAGTCGGTCGATTCTAGATATAAAAAAGGGAACGGCGCGGTTCATATTGTTTCCGGAGGAGGCGGGGCGACGTTAAAGCCTTTTGCGGATTGGCGCAAAATAAAAAAACGTTCGGCTCCCGACTGGGCTATGCAGGCTTTGGCGTTGCGAGCCTTGACCCACCACTTTGTGTCGTTAGAAATTACGTCGCATTCTATTGTGGGTAAGACCTTTCAGGTTTGCGCGGAATCGGCAAGCGATGAAAACGACCCTAGATGGAGACCCAAGGACTCGTGGTGGCAAATAATCCAGTTGCCGTGCGATGAGTCTAAACCGGGCGTTTCAGAAATTGATCGATTTGAGATTGTAAGTGAGGAAACTGGCAGTTAATTATTTTTGGTATGTCGATGTATCGCGTAAGGGAATTAGCGAGGGCGGGTATTGCTGATTGCAAAAACACTGTTCTTTGCAACAGGCTTATTTTGAAGTAGAGATCAAAAAAAGCCCTCCTCCGATATGCGGAAGAGGGCTTTTTCTTTGAGTTGCTTAATTTTTTATAGCATTTTGTGATCTGAAACCGACATAGCGCTAACTGAAACTTTACCTTCTTTTACGCCAATGATTCTTCGGTATTCGGGAAGATCGGATGCCGCTACTCGAGTGTATTTATCGGTGTAGCTTTCAACATCTTTTATCGAACCGTCTTTATTAAAATAATAAACGGAATATTTTCCCGTAAGAAATTTGCCGTCTGGATTTTTAACGCTTTCTTCAATATTGATGGTGAAAGCCATTCTTGGGGTTGCGCGGTTAATTTGCTGAATTCTGCCGTCCTTAACTCTATAAAAAGAACTCATGCCGTCGCCGCCCATGACAATACTTTGTCCTAAAGGATGGGCTGGGTCGTCGCCAAAGTTTAGTTTATATTTACCGTCGGACTCTTCGAAAGAACGAGGACCGCGATGCATTGCGATAGAAGCTAAATTTTCGGTGGCGAATTCTTTTAATTCTTCGTCTTGTAGCGAGACTTCAATTTCTTTAGGGCCTTTAACGGTGATCGTTCCTTTTTCTTCTTTACCGTCGACGTTTACGGTAATAGCGGCGGAAAAGCCGTTAAAGTCGGATTGCCAGCGAGCGGTATTTCCAAAAACTTCGCGTAATGTTTCGCGAGCTTCTGAATTATCCTCCGCAGCTGTTTCAACATCTTGTTCTTTTGTATATGTAGCCATTTTGAACTCCTAAAATAAATAACAAAAGGTATAAAACCTTTTAATGAATAAAAATAACGGCGCGGTTGAAGACGGGCGTTTGCCGTAATCCGCGATTAGTTTCAAGAACCGTATAGGATCTCAATTTTTGAATCTTTTTTTAAGCTTTCGGTATATTCGGCCAATTTCTTTTGACCTTCCAACGTGACCAAGTGTTTTAAAATGGGTTGTTCAACATCTTTAAACGGCGCAGTGTCTGCTGGTTTTGTTTCTAGTAATTGAACAACGTGAAAACCGTAAGGGGTTTTAACCACGTCGCCAATTTCGTTGGGCTTAAGTTTTAAAAGCGCCTCGTCGAAGTTGGGCGGAAAAACGCCTTTATACATAAAACCTAAGTCGCCGCCATTTTTTGCCGTCGCGGCGTCGCGAGAATATTTTTTTGCCATTTCAGAGAAATCGGCTCCGGCGCGGATTTCCGCCAAAATGTTTTTTGCGCTTTCCCAAGCCTGTTGGCTGTACTCGGCTTGTTTTGCTTCTATTTGATCTTTGGGAATGTCTTTCAGCATTTCCTTGGTAAAGTGAGGAATATAAATGTGTCTCGCTCGATACGATACGGGCCGCTTAAATCGTTCTTTATGCGTCTCGTAAAACTTATCGACATCTTCTTTTGGGATTCTAATATTAGCTCGGATTTGGCTTTCGACTAAACGCTCGATCATGAGGTCGATGCCAATATTTGTTTTGAGGCTTTCTATACTAAGTTCTCTTTCTTGTAAGGCTTTTTCAAAAGCTTTTTCGTTTGGATAGGCCGACATTAACTTTTTGAATTCTTTTTCGACAATCTCGGGGTCTGAGGTTTTGTTGGCTTTTTTTGCCTCTTGTCGCAACAATTCTCTGACGACCTCGGTATTGATAACGTCGTGTATGATTTTTACTTTTTGCTCGGCAAGTATTTTTTCCGATTCGCTCCCCGACCCCCCGAAGGTTTTTTCTAACTGGCCTTTTAAGTTATCCATAATACGATTGAACTTAAATTTTACGTAATGGGAGTCGATTGACTGGCCGTTCACTTTTGCTACGGTTTCAGGGATATTCATTCCCTTGGAATGATCGGCAAAAACCTCTTCTTTTGCCGCAATGTTGGTAGTCGAAATGAAAAAAAATAAAAGTAAGAATACAAGACGAGCGTAAAATTTTTGAGTCATTTAAAAGTTCCTAATAGGGGCTTGAGTAAAATGCGATGTTGACTTTTTTAAAAGAGTTGAATTTTTGATCGACAGTTTTCGTCTAATGCTTAGAGCTTAAACCGATTTTACGGTTAGAGTTTTATCTAACTGTTGTTTAACCTGTTTTTCTATGAATTGAAGCGTTCCCGAGGCGGAAGTGGAGCAACTGCTACAGGCTCCTTGATAATGGATTAGGATGACATCTTCTTCTATTCCTTTAAGTTCGACGCCTCCTCCATCGCGCGCTAAATTTGCTCGAATAGATCGATCTAAAACAGCTTCTATGGCTTTGAGTTTATCCTCTTCAGATAGCGTTAAGAAATCTTTTGAGAAGAGTTCGTTATCTGGTTTTTCTTTTTCGACGGTTTCGTAATAATGAGCGAATCGATCAATAGTTTGCCAAACTTGGTCTTTAATAAAATCCCATTCGACGTCGTCAACTTTCGTAACGGTTACAAAGTTGTCCATAATAAAGACGCTTTTTACCGGATCTAGCTCAAGCAGTTCTTCTCCTAGGCGGTCGCCTTGACAATCTTCTTTTGTTAAATAATTTCTTTTTCCGTTTTGAAGGACGAAAGCATTCAGAACAAATTGTAAAGCATGGAAATTCGGAGTTTCTCTAGTCCTTAAAACTTTGACGATTGATTTTTTCTCTGCATTAGCTTTAGGTCTAAAAGTTTTTCCGCCTGCAAGTGGAGGAGGACTTGGATTTTCTTTTTTAGTTTTAAGGTCTGCTTGCTTTTTTAGAACGTCGCTTAATTTCACCGTTTACTCCACGTCAAAGATTGGAGGTATTTTTCCAACCTCTCACTCGATTCTCATTGATTTTATTAAATCTTAACATAATAATATAAATCTCAAAGAAAGCCAACGGAACGTTTAAAGACGTCTCGAAATAATTTCTAGAAATTGAATAAAATATAGTCTTTAAAGCCTCGCTACCGTTAAATTCCTTATTTTCTCAATAACTTGCCTTTTTGTTTGGGTATTAAAAAGTTTAATAAATAGATGACAGAAAATTCTTTGTCTTTTGGAGCCGGGTCCTTTGTTATTTTAGGGATTTATTTGGCTATTATGCTGGGTATTGGAGCATTGGCGCGTTTTAAGCGGCAAGATGAAAGTTTGAGCGATTTCTTTCTGGCGGGCCGAAGTTTTGGTTTTTTTGTATTGATCATGACTTTGTTTGCCACTCAATATAGCGGCAACACACTTGTGGGGTTTACTTCGGCATCTTATCGGAATGGCTTTGGTTTTTTAGTATGCGTCCATTTTATGACTGCGATCGTAGCCGCATATTTGCTATTTGCCCCTTCTTTATACCGTTTGAGTATAGAGAGAAATTATATAACCCCTGGCGATTATATTTATGACCGATTCGGAAGCCAAACTTTGAGGATTGTCGTGTCGGTTTTAATGGTTTATGCATTGTGTAACTTCGCCGTTGCCCAAGTAAAAACATTAGGAGTGGCTTTTGCCGGCATTTCTCAAGGAAGAATTCCAGTTTGGGTAGGCGCTGTGGGGTTGGTCGTGATTATGCTGATATATGAATCATTGGGCGGAATGCGTAGTGTCGCTTGGACTGACGCTATTCAAGGAATCGCTTTAATAAGCGGTCTTATATTGCTACTGGTTTTAACTTTAAACCATATTTCCGACTTAGGCGGAGCGGTAGCTAAACTTGGAGCTAATCCCGCAACGAAAATAAAAATAGATCGTCCGAACTTTGAAGGAGGGCTTCATTGGCTGAGCTTTATTGTGATGGTTGGGCTTGGCGGAGCTATTTACCCGCAAGCGATCCAAAGAATTTTTTCCGCGAAGAAACCGGAAGTTTTGAAGAGATCGTTAGCTGTGATGGCTTTTTTACCTCTTTGTACAGCATTAATCGCCGTAGTTGTTGGGGTTATAATGGCTGCCCATTTGCCTAGTCTTGAAGCTCAGAATTTGATTCAGGGAAAAGACGCCCTTTCTTCAGAAAGCGTTTTTTCCCTGATTTGCTTGGAAATTACTAAAACTTCTTCTATAGGTTATTGGGCTGTAGCGGTGATCTTTGCCGCTCTTGTTGCCGCTGTTATGTCGACGACAGATTCTGCTTTATTGAGTTTAGGTTCTATTGCGGCGCAAGATTTTTACAGGCCTTTGTTTAAACCTGACGCTAAGGAAGAAAGTTTAACGCAATTTGGAAAAAGAGCGACTTGGTTTTTGATGATTCCCATAACGTATTTTGCCTTAGCTTATAAGGGGACTTTGGTTCAATTGCTTCAGTTAAAGTTTGAATTACTTATTCAATGCGTTCCTTGTTTTTATTTAGGTATTCATTGGAAGGGATTGACCGCAAACAGGGCTCTTTGGGGAATTTTTGTTGGCTTAGCGACCACTATGATTTTGACATTTTCTGGAGATTTAGGGTTTTCTGAAACGAACCATAAATTAGTTTGGGGTATTCACGCGGGGATAATAGGGCTTTTAGCAAATATAATTGTTTGCGGCTCTGATCTTTTCCGTGATTCGATACTGAATTCGGAAGTTCGCACTTAAGTATTTTGAACGCTTTTTAATATTAAATGGCGTCTTTTATAATGAGTCGTATTTTGAAATGTTAATTTAGGATTAAAGTTACCTTGAGTTTTAAAAGCAATCGTTAAGAAATGTTTTTCTGGGTTAGAAATTTCATCCAAACATTTTGACATTAATGGATTTCAATTGGTTCCAATAAATTCTACAAACAAATTTTCTCCTGAGAGTAAAAATTCTCTTATCATTTTCTTAACCTTAATGGTTTTTGGAGTTTGCCTAAGAGGATTTGGCTTGAATAGCGATTTAGGGCCGGGAGACGAAAACGAATTTCTATTATATAGAGTATATGTTTCTTTTTGGAGAAACTGGACTCATTTTGACCTGGGTGGTCATCAAATTTTTAATACCTTTTTAGTGCAACTGATGGTCTGGATTGGAGGGGACGAGAACGCAGTCGCTATTAGATTTCCCTCTTTTATTTTGGGAGTAGGCGTTCTTCCTTTTATTTATCTTATATCTAGAAAGATTTTTTCTGATATTTGGGTGGCGCGAATAAGTTTATTTATTGCCGCTATTTCTCCTATACATATTCATTATTCGCAAGTTGCTCGAGGCTATAGCATTATAATTTTTTTCTCGGCGGCGGCTCTTTTTTTCGTCTTAAAAATTTTTGAAACAAAGAGGTTCAAAGTTTTTGGAACGCTTTTAGTAATTTCTGGTTTTTTGTCCGTATATACCTTGCCGACAAATGTGTATTTTTTTTTAGCTTTGGCTGTATGGATTGGGTTGGTCTTATTTGTTCCAAGTTACTGGAGAACACAAGGCTATACTTCTGAGGAAAGAAAGGGATTGTTTTTTGGTTTTTTGATTGTTTTCCTCTCAATGGGGATGGTTACCTTTATTTTCTATTGGCCTTTTTTTGATCAAATAGTTGATGCGGCAAATAATTATTATAAAAGTAGGGTTGGGGAATCTGTTTGGCAAAATAATCTTTCCGCAGTTTCACTGATTTTTCAAAAGAATTTAGTTTATTTTGTTCCTTTTATTTTTGTCGGAATTTTTTGCGTCGATAAAAAGGTTGTTTATTGTAGACTATTGCCTTTAGTGATATTTTTTTTCCCGATAGGTTTTTGCGCTTTGGTGGGGATATCTGGATTTCCTAGGAATTTCCTTTTCAATTTTCCGATATTGGTTGTTTTTGCCTCGGCGGGACTTTTATCTGTTGGTTCGAGGCTTTCGAAAGCGCTAAGATTAAAGGACGGTTTATTGGTAAATGCGATATTAGTAAGCTTATTTGTTTCATTTTCCCTATATTATGTATGGAATTCGGTTTATTTACGTAAGAAATGGGAAGGAAAAGATTATAAAGTTCGCCTTTTAAAGAATAGCGATCCATTGGATTTGCTAATTGTTAATAAATCAAACCAATATTTATATGCAAGAACTCTGATAGCCGAAAAAATTAAGAATATTGTCCAATCCAATAAATTGACTGGATTAAAGTTTATTTCTCCCAACGAAAATGATTTAAAGAATTTTCAATTATCTAATGGAGTGGAAAATATAAGTCTATTTAAGCAGTACATTTCTGCTGAGACATTGCGCGTAACTCAAGTTAAAGATGCCTTGAAAATGTTTACTTTAATTGATAAAGAAGCAATTTCTATTTTAGACGATGATTTTGAAGCTAAGGCGAATTGGAAATTGATTTCGGGAAAAGGGACTTTGTCGTTAGAGAAAGATAGTGTTTTAAACGGTCGAAATTCATTGAAAATTTCCTCCGCTTTTGAAAATCATGCAGTATTTCAAGCTTCGGTTGAGAGAAAAATGATTTTGGATAAACACGCATGGTCTATTTTTATTGTAAACGTTAGGAATTTGACAGAATCAAAATTATATAAAGATAATTCTTTTTATTTCTCATTTCCGATATATAAAATTAGAGAGAAAATTTTCAGCAAGTTTTTAATAGGACCTTTAAATCCTGGTATGAATCTTCGAATTGAAAACGAAAAAAACGGTTTGTGGGCCGAAAAATGGTCTACTTCGATTTATATGAGCTTTGTTCCTAGAGGAGAATATATTTTTAATATACAACTAGGCGCACAAGAGGACCAGACGGTTTTGATGGACGGGATAAGATTTTTCTTGTGGCCCATTCCAAATTCCATATAAGTTAATATTTCCCTTAATCTTTAAGTTAACAAGACAAGCGTTATGACTAAAAAAGACGATTCAAAAGATTCGCAATATGCAAAAAGTGGAGTGGATACACATTCTGCAGAAGAATCATTAAGCGGACTTTTAAGCCATATATCTCCGACATGGAAATTTAACCCAAACTATCCTGTGCTTGGAGGTAAGGGGTTTTACGCTAGCGTAATAGATATAGGGAATGGCGAAGGCATCGCTTTTTGTACCGATGGAGTTGGAACTAAAATAGTAGTCGCAGAGATGATGGATAAGTACGATACGATTGGTATCGATTGTGTGGCTATGAATGTTAACGACGCAATTTGCGTAGGCGCGCGACCGATCAGTCTGGTTGATTATATCGCATGCCCTAAAACGAATGGCCGAGTTTTTGAAGAAATTGGCAAGGGATTGGCCGAGGGAGCAAAGCAAAGTTCAATAAGCATCAGCGGCGGTGAAATATCTCAAGTAGGAGAGATTGTAAAAGGTATTGATTTAAACGCGTCATGTATCGGCCACGTAAAAATTGACAAAATAAATACTGGGAAGGCAATCAAGCCGGGTAACGTAATTATTGGGCTTGAAAGTTCGGGTATACATTCTAATGGGTTAACTTTAGCGCGTAAAGTATTGCTCGGTGAAACGATTGAAGAGCAAAAGGCAAATTTACATAATCATGAAAAAGCCTTTTGTAATAGCTTAGGTATGGAACTACTAAATCCTACCCGCATATATGTTGCGGAGGTTATGGAGCTTTTAGATTCGGTGGATATAAAAGGTATGGCTCATATTACCGGTGGCGGACTCACTAATTTAAATAGACTTGCTGTCGATAACGTTCGTTTTTCTATAGAATCAGATCTTCCCGTGCCCGCCGTGTTTCGCATAATTCAGGAACGAGGTCGAATTTCTAACGCCGAAATGTATGAAGTATTTAATATGGGGATCGGTTTTTGTGTTATTGTCGATCCAGCCGACGCGGATAAAGCGATTGGTATTTTAGAAAGACATGGAACGCCCTCAAGCGTTATTGGCCGGGTGACCTATGGCGACGGAAAAGAAGTTGTATTGCCAAAATTAGGATTGGTTGGGCGTGGTTCGTCGTTTCAAACTCTATCTTAGATTTGAAGATAGCTAAAATAGTTTTATCTTTCCTTCAGAATCAAAATAAACTCCTTGGGCTGACAAATATTGCAGTACGTTTTTAATTTTTGAAAGTTTGTTTAAGGTTTCCGATATCTGTTTGAATTGTTTTAGAGAGCTTACCGAAATTCGTTTGAGCCCAGGCGCTTGAATTACGTTGCCTAAAAGTTTGTCTTTCAATTGAATATCCACGCTCAAATTTCCATTTTCCAAAACAACGAATAATTGGTGAGGAGTGGCAAGTTTTAGTTTAGAGCGTGTGGAAACAATTGCAGGTTTGCTTTCTTCTGGGTCCAAAAACAATAAAATCCTATCCAAGGCTTCTTCGCCTATTCGAGTGATGGCAATTTTGGCCTTAATTTCTTCTAAACCTACCTCTTCGCTTTCATTATTAACTTTTAAGTCCAGTTCTACGCTACCGTCAATTTCAGTTTGTTCTTTGGATGCGCTAAGTTTTTGGCCTGTTAAGTCTTCAAAGCTTAATTCTGCGAACTCTGTAAAATATTTCAACGTTGGACCTTGAGGCGTTTGTTCTAAAAACAAGTTGCCCGCTACCCCGCCAGACAAAACGTCTAATAAAAATCTTTCAACACGTAATTGGTTGTCTTTATAAAAAAGATCTACGCCGATATTTTGCGCGCGGTATTTATCGAATCGAAGAGATTTAATTGTAAAAATATCTTTGAAAGGAGAAAACTCTCTTAGCTGGGAAAAATAACCTTTTTGGGCGGCTGTGATAGAAGGTCTTTGAGTTAAAGTTAAATCGCTTTTATTTAATAAAAGTTTTTTACTGAAAATAATTTTACCGTCGATTTCTTGAATCTCTATATTAGGTTCCATCAGTAAATTAAAACTATCAAATCCAAGATTGCCTCCTGCCTCAATTTGTTTGCCGGCATTTTGATTCAAATTAAAATTAAAGTTCAAGCCGCCGGTAGTTTTTATTTCTTTCATTAGCGGAGGTATGGAACTTGCGTTTAATCCAGCGTTTACCTTTAAAGAAGCGTCTATCGTTTTTATAAGATTGTCGGGGGTGGGATCTAGAGATTTATCAAGAAATTGTTTGAATCCTTCAATTTTACCCGTTGCAGAAGCTTGCATGCCAATTGCGGGGATTTTAAAGTTTTGTTTTAAAAACGAAAGTTGATTCCAATTTTGGAGTTTATAGTTGAATTGAAATTCAGGATTTAAAGTTTGTTCTCCAAGAATATCTTTTTTCAAAAGCTTAGCGATTGAAACTATCCCTAGGATTTGGGCGTTACCATTTTCAAAGTTTGCCTTTAAATTATGATAAAGCCCATCAATTTTTACCCCTTTTTGTGGGATTTGAACCGATACATTTTTGACGCCAAATTGAGCTCCTAATTTTAAAGGGATTTCAAGTTTCTTAGCCGCTTCAGGCGTTGGGATATTCCCATTTAGATTGAGATTGAAAGTTGCCTCCCCGGAAGCCTGAACGCTTTGATCTTTAAATTCGCCAACTTTGACCTTAAGAGCCGTTTGCCCTTGGTTGTCTTTATAATTTAAGTTAGCAGATACATTAAAGTTTTTCGCCGCCAGTTTAGGCAGAGAAACTGTCGCATTTTTAATTTCAAATTTACCGGAAAGTTCAAGAGGCAATTTGAATTTTTTAAGGTCGGAAGGAGTTGGAGCCTCGCCTTTTGCCGAGATATCAAGCGATGCAGTTCCTTTTAAAGTTAAATTCTGAGCCTGGGTTTTAACTGGTTCGGGAGCTTTTTCCCAAATGGTTCCAAGGTTTGCTTTTGGCATTTTAATTTTTAGGTCGAATGACTTTCCCCAGTTCGTTAAATTTCCTTGAGCTCCAATTTCCAACAAAGAGGGAAGGGATAATTGAGCGGTTTGAATAACGACATTCCCTTCTTTCAGGTTTTGTCGGCTTTCGGTTTTTAGTTGTATTTCTTCTAATCCCATGAAGAAATCTTTATCCATTTTGAATGAGGGAGAAATGATATTGGCGGTTATTTTCGTTTGAGTGTTTACCAATGTTTTATCGCCTACATCTAGGGAAAACTTTGTTTCGAAACCTTTCGCATTGATTTGATCTAATGCGGCAATTTTGATTGCATTGATTGTTCCGTCGAGTGAAATGTTGCGAGCGTCTTTTTCTTTAGGATATAAGTCAGCTTTTAAATCTGCATTTAAATTAAGATCTGAAAGATTTGCATTTGGATTTAAAAGCTCAACAGACTCAATGCCTATATTGGTCTGATATGTTATGGGAACCATTCCATAGTTTCCCGTTAGGGGAATTGATTTACCAACTTTAATAATAGATTTAGTTTTGATAGGCCCTACAGATGCCAGCTTAGGAGTTATAGCTTTGTCCATATCTAGATCGATATTGATAGCGGGAATTTTTATTTTTTGATTGTTTGTTAAAGAGGCTTGTAAGGCGGTTTTTAGATTTAGATTATTTATGGAGACGTGGGGAACGCCTACGTTAATTTTATTAAAGTTTATTTCAATTGAAGTGTCGATTTTCTCAGGAAAAAATTCTTCGTTTAAATTTCCTTCAACATTAATATTGTCAGTTACGGTCCCATCCAATTTGGAAAGTCCAATTTGTTGCAAGGTTGCTTTTGGTAGATAGGGTTTGACTCGCTTTAAGTCGATTTTTGAAAATTGAGCTAGGCTAAAAAATTTTTTGCCAAAACTGAGAACTTTTCCGTTCAAACTTAATTTTTCAAGAGGGCCGGAAGCAAATTGAAGTTTGAGCGAATCAAAATCCCCTTTTGCAAAATTTCCATTAGCGGAACCTTTTGCTGAAAAATCGGTTTTTAGTATTCCCAACTCTGTATGATCCATTTCAGCTTTTTTTAAGGAAGTTTCAAATTTCGCGTTGTTATTTGTTAGACCCGACTGAGTTCCAATAAATTCCAATTTCTGTTTTAAATCTTCCGCTTTAAAGTTTTTAAAGTTTGCAGAATCTAATTGAAAACTTATATTAGCTTTTGCCGATTGAGGAATGAGGTTCTCTAAACGTATATTTCTTAAATCTAAACTTGCGGAAAGATTCTTTATATTAGCTTCCATTTCTGGGTAATTTACAGCGACGTTTTCTAGATTTATTGAACCGGCTGGAATTTCTGCTGTTTTAAGCTGATTTTGGGTTAATTCTCCGATCATTTTAAGATCTTTTATTCCAAAATTTCCTTGAAGTTCAATTGCGGGAAGAATTTTTAGAGGAGCGATAAATCCCGTTAATTCTGAAAGGTCCATATTGACCGATTTTAAAACTGCTCGGAAAACTGGATTGGTTTTAAACCTTGCTACTATGGCATTTATTTCAATTTGATTGTTGTTTCCGATTTGTAAGAGTAAATGCTCTAGTTGGGCGGATTCATTTCTTAAGTTTACCGAAGCCCTGAAGTCCGTTTCTAAGTTAGGGGAAGGTAAAGTTTTCTTTACTTTGATTAAACTATTGGAAAGGTTTAAACGACCGCCTAACACAAATTCCCAAAGGTTTTTTGCCGAAAGAGTGAAGGCTGTCGTTAAATTAGTTTTAACGTCGGTTTCTGACGAGAACTGGCGAAACTCTAAATTCGGTTTGTTTTTTGATCCATTTATCGAAACGCTTAAATCGGCGCGGATTTTTTCTAAGTTGAAATTTCCGGTGGCTTTTACGTTGAGTCCACTCAATCGGGCTACTAAATCGTTATCTTGATTGAGTAAAAACCCTAGGTTTTTAATCCTCAATTCGTTAAAAACTGCCGCAATAGGTATGGGAGGTAATCTCGTGGGTTCTTTAGGAGTTTGCGTTTGCTTTTTGGGTGTTTTGCCAAGCTCTAAAAGAGGTTGAAAATTCCAGATCCCATTTTGCGATATTAGTTTTATGTCTGGATAATCTATTGCCGCTTCATTAAGGATAAATTTTCCCTGCAGGAGTTTGGATAAATCGTAATCCAATATGACCGACCTGATATGTAGTAAGTTGCCTCCTTTTCCTACATCTAATTGAGATAACTCCAAACCTCTTAATATGCTGAAATCTAGCTTACCTATTGAAACGGGAATATTTAAAGTCTTGGTCAATTGTTTTTCCGCTATGATTCTCAATTTTTCGCGAGGTACGTAAAGCTCTACTAATATGCCTGCGGCAATAATTAAGAGAAAAACAAGGCCAATAATATTGATAACAAAACGTAAAAAACCTATACGTTTTTTGGGGAGCGGTTTATCAACTTTAGTTTCCTGAAGCGGTTGGGGACTTTGTTTGTCGGGTTGGATTGCAGGAATTTCTTGTTTTAATTTTCCAATATTTTTTTTGAGCAGGTTAAGCACCACTGACGGTTCTGGAGGAGGGAGATCAAGATCAAAATCGTCCGATGACGATTCTGAGGGAGGGAGATCAAGATCAAAATCATCCGATGACGATTCTGGAGGTGGGAGATCGAGATCAAAATCATCAGAAGAACTAGTCATTGTTTAGCTCAGGGCTCTCTTCAAATATTCTGCCACACCTGCCGAAACCTCAGTTATGAAATCTAAATCTAATGTCTCTAGAGTATCGGTAGGTTGATGATAGTGTGGATTTCTAAAAAATGCCGTATCGGTTACCATAATAGCCTTGTGCCCTTGATCCCAAAACGGGGAATGATCGCTTAACCGAACTTCTTGAAAGTTATCGCCTGATCCAGGGACAACCAGAATTTCTGCTGGTAGATCCGGAGTGGCGGCGTTTAGGGCTTCCATTAATTGATAAACAAGTTCTTGAGAAGGTTCATTACCTACAAGCGCAATAAAGTCACCTGAGTTTGGATATTTAGTCGAGTCAATGTATGGGGGATAGGTTTGCGACCCAGCTGAAGGGTTTCTGAACCCAAGCATTTCTAAAGAGATCATCCCCGATATAACGCCGCTTCCATAAGACGGAATTCTATTAACAAAATATTTACTTCCAATAAAGCCGTACTCTTCTAACGTAAACCCAACATATATCAAAGTTGATTTTAAGGGAATATTACTTAAACAGCGAGCGATTTCCAATAGAGCCGCAACAGCGCTAGCGTTGTCGTCAGCTCCTGGGCTGCCTTGTACCGTGTCGTAATGTGCCCCAAGAACGAAATAAGGAGCCGATAAATCTAAACCTGGTTGAATTCCCAAAATATTATCTGAAAGGGTTCCTTCAAATTCAACAGGGTTTTCTTGTACCGTAAGGCCTAAGCTTTTGAAATGATTCGTAATGTATTTCCCGCATTTATGAAGTTCTTTTATTGATGTGTGCGGGTTACGCTCTCCTACCAATAATTTCAGATGTGATTCGATATTATATTTTTGAGGGCGGTCCATGTAGGGAGTAATCTTTACTATTGATTTTTAAAGGATTACTTCGAAAATGTATCACAGTTTGTAAAGCATTATCTAGAAAAAATGTTTACATTTTTTCCTTAAAAGCCTAATATAATCGACATGATTAAGGTCCAATGCTATTCTGGATATACGGTGAACGAGAAGCCTATGGCTTTCAGTTTGCACCATTCAACATATCAGGTTAAAGAGATAATCGACCGTTGGTATGGAGAGAATTCCGTTTACTTTAAAGTTCAAGCGGACGATGAAAATATTTACTTGTTAAAGTACGATAAGTGCCAAGATAAATGGGATTTAGTATTTTATAAAAATCCTAAAAAGTTAGATATCCTTATGCCGGAAGAGACTCTTTATGGGCCTTTTGCTCAGACTAGAGAAACAGATTGGAGTTCAAAACGACCAACCGCTTTAAATTAATATTGGTTTCCGTCCTATTGCGAAGGTATATTCTTAAACTTTGCTTTCCCGCCTAAAAAGGCAAAACATTAAATCTCTCCTGAATGAGTTTCTCAGAATCCCAAATTCAGCAATACGCTGGACATCGACAAAAAATGGTTGAACGCCATCTTTTAGAGCGAGATGTGAAAGATTTACGCGTTTTAGAAGCTATGAGTCGCGTTCCGCGCCATCTATTTGTTCCAGCCGCTTTGCAACATAGAGCCTATGGCGACCATGCGTTGCCAATTGGCGAAAACCAAACAATATCTCAGCCATATATGGTTGGGTTAATGTCTCAGCTACTTAGACTATCGGAAAAAGATAAGATATTGGAGATAGGAACTGGCTCGGGATACCAGACGGCAGTTTTGGCAGAATTGGCTGAGCAAGTGTTTACTATTGAAAGAATAAAAAACATAGGGCAGACTTCTCAAAAGTTACTAGATCGCTTGAATTACCGAAATATCGTCTATAAAATATTCGATGGAACAAATGGTTGGAGAGATCAAGGTCCCTATGACGCAATATTGATTACCGCAGGAGTTCAAAAAATTCCTCCTCCTTTAGTTGATCAATTAAAAGATGGAGGGAGGTTGGTAATTCCGATTGGGGATGATGAAAGTCAAAAATTGACTGTAGTGACTAAACGAGAAGATCGCGTAGAATCTAAATGCGTAGCCGAATGTAAATTTGTTAAATTAATCGGTAAGTTTGGTTGGGCAGATAATGGACATTCTTAATCCCAACATGTTTGGCGTGTTGAGAAAAACTTACTTGATTATTTATTGATTGGCGCCTCATATTGATTAGTCCTATTTAACTGTTTTTATTTAATCCGCAAAGGAGAAAAGCCAGTGTTCTCAAGAATTGTTGAAAAGGGGAGTTTTACGTTAGATTCAGGGGTTAAGTCTTCCTATAATTATGATTACTCCGCCGTTTCAGACACAATGAACCGAGCCTACTGCCAGTTGCTAAAATACAAATTAGACCAATGGCAAAACCAACATGGAATGTTTGATATTGTTGTTGGTATCGAAACCGAGGGGATTCGGATTGGTTATCAACTTGCCGAGATGATGGAATTACCTTTTACGGTTATTCCACATAAAAGGACTGATTTTGAGCAATTGGTAAAACCTTCTTGGGGAACTGATCCACACTTTTTAATTATAGATGACATTGTTACTACAGGTCTTTCGATGATGCGAGCAGTTAATTTTTTAGAGGTTGAGGAAAAAGAGGAAACGGTTACTTTTGGCTGTATGATTAGGCGAAATCCAGCTAATTTGGATTATTCAGCAGTACAAGGGGACCGATCAAAGGACGAATTACACATTATGGACCGTCGATTTGACGCGATAGATAAGCGATTAGTTTATTTATTTAACGAACCAGAATAGCCATTAGAATTTTTAGAAAATTCAACGGGTCTATCTTTGAGTAATAAAAAATAAAGGTTGCCTTTCTGCATGTAGCGGCCTGCCTCTTGGCCTGCTTTTTTTCCAATTCCAAAATATAGGTCTACTCGACCCAAACCTTTAATAGCGCTACCCGTATCTTGGTTTATGACAAAACGGGAGAATTGTTTCCAGCTAATAACTTTACCCGATGCGTCTAATACGGGTTTTTTGGATGAAATAAATGCAAGACCTCCCTGTGGGTAAATAGAGGTATCAGTTGCGATTGATCGATGAGCTGTGACAGGGGTCCCGCTTGATCCTCTAGGCGTTCCGTCGGAAAACTCGAAAAATATATATCGTTTATTTTTATATAAGTATTTTGGGATATCTTGAGGACGTTTGTTGAAATGTTTTTTGATTCCCTGCATGGATCCTTGCGAAGGAGATAGCGCTCCCTCTGCAAGCATGCGTTTACCCACGCTTTGATAGGGATAACCATTGGCTCCAGCAAATTGAACGCCTTGGAGTTCTCCGTCTGGGAACTCAAGGATCCCCGACCCCTGAATATGTAAAAAATATCGATCCATCTCGCTTGGAAGCCAAGCAATTTCCAGCCCGCTATGCTTAAGCGCTTGGAAACCGTCTATCTCTTCTCTTGTGTAATTTGGTCCATCGATAAAGCTTAATGCCGCGTAAGGTTGCCCAGGGTTTCGTTGGCGAACGAATATTCTATTTTTAGATAAGCGACGGGGTTTATTGTAAATAGGATAATTGAATTTGGAAGATTGAAACCTGTTTGCGGCAATCACCGGGGTATAATATCCCGTAAATAAGGCTTCTAAATTGTTCCCTTTACCCGTTTGGATTAATTCAAATTCCTCTTCAATTTTTTGCGAAAATTCTTCTGATGATAACCCTCGATTTAATAAATCTAGAAAGGCTTGCAATGTCGAAATAATTCTCCGGATTGAAATTTGGCGGTTTCCAATCGGGAGAGTTTTTTCGGGATCTTGATAAACTAAAACAGCTAGATGATTTTGAATCGCTTCGGATAACCCTTCGCCCTTTAAATCGTCTTGAAAGTTTTTTGAATTAGAGGAACCGCTAGTTTGTGGAAGGGGTAAAATTAAATCTGAAGAATTTAATCGAGGATATTTTTTATGAATGCCCGAAAAGTCAAGAATTTTTGGTCCCGACGACGCTCCATAGGTTTTTGGGTCAATTTTATCTTCGGGTAAGGAAGACCAATTTTCAAAGTTTTTCTTTTGATCCCAATCTGAGTCACTTTTAAAAGCTTTGCTATTATTAAATGGACGGTCCAATTTAGAAGTATCTCTCCATCCAGCGCAACCGTTTGAAAAGTTCAGTAACGTTATCAAGAGAAATAATAATAAGTATCTTTGGGTATTTAAGTTATAGAGCATACTAATTTAAGGAAGGTAGAGAAGTTTAGAAGTATTTAAATTGAAGTTAAAGCCTCGTTTGCTAGTTGATCGCAACGTTCATTTTCTGGATGACCGGAATGTCCTTTTACCCAATGCCAAGAAATTTTGTGTTTTTGGTTGAGGAAGTGTAGTTTTTGCCAAAGCTCTTTATTTTTTACTGGTTGACGAGAGGAATTAATCCAATTTTTTTTTATCCAACCATGAATCCATTCGGTAATACCTTTAATTACATATTGCGAGTCAGTTGTTAAGTCAACTTCGCAGGGTTCTTTAAGTTGTTCCAAAGCAACAATACAAGCAGTCATTTCCATTATATTATTTGTCGTATTTTTTTCAGCTCCAGTTATTTCTTTAACTCGATCCTGGAATTTTAAAATACAGCCGTAACCTCCTGGACCTGGATTACCCTTGCAACAACCATCAGTAAAGATTTCAACTTTTTTCACATGTAACCTTGGTATAACTCACAACAATTGTTAACTCACTGTTGGACTGCCACGCTATATAATAAACTAATTTAACTATTTAAAAAACAAAGATTTGAAGAGGGGCATCGTTTTTTTTAAGATGTGAAAAGTTTCCTGAGTTAGTTTTTTTTAAATGGGACGGAAACCCCTTAGGTAACAGTTATAGGAAAAGATAACCAAAAAGGATTTAATAGTGTATTTTTTGTGTTATACAGATTAGTGAAATCAGGACTTTTTTATTAGGTTTCCGAGGAGTATAATGTATATATCTCCTTAAATATAAGGGGTATAGCTACTATTTTAAGGATATTTAATTAGATATAAATTGTTTTTTTATAGTTTTTCAAAACCTTTAAAATAATCGTTAACTAGTTATATTGAATAGGTTTGACAATTCACCATAGGGTGATATAGTGTCCGCTCAAACCTATTATAGAAGGAAGAGGATTAAAGAATGGATTTATATAAAGTAGCGCCAGGACCAGAAAGTTTTTTACCGCCCGCTGCGGCGAAAATGGGAAATGTCCTGCCTGATCCAGGTGAAGGACATATTGGAGGCACAATTGTGCCTGAAGAAGAAGCCATGGAAATGGCCGCTCGAAAATTTTTGAGCGGTAAAGTTCCAACAATTTTCCCAGGGCCCTTGGTGCTTTGGCACTGGAACGAAAAAGCGGCAAAAAAAGCGAAAGCTATAAGAGCTTTGGCTGATGCAGGTCCTTTTCGTTTGATTCCAATGGCAGATTATCGGCCTAAATATCCTAAAATTAATCCGGAAGTTGAGATCAATCCGAATCATCCAAACTTAACGATTTGGCATAATGAAATTGATGTTTGCATATTTGTTGGAGTGCATTGTCATCAAGCAAACTTATCATTGAAAATTATTCGTGGTGGCACGAATTGCTATACGATGGCAATGTGCGCTCAAGCTGGCCATGAAGACGCTTGTTTATCTTTCCGTGACGCGACCGTTGAGAAGATTGAACGGTTGACTTGGTGGGTGAAGAAGTTGAAAGATGAGGGAGTTAAAAGCGAAGCGGTTGAATTTTCTCAATTTAAACACATTCCCAAATGGCGCGAAAGCAATTAGGGAATTAATTTTATATTTTTATAAAACTTCAAAACCATGGTGGTAACTTCGCCAAGTCATAAGGGAGTTTAGGTTATGAATAAAAAAGTAATTCCAGAAGATCGGAAAATTATAAGTTCTACCAACGTTAAAATTGGTCAAAAAAACCAAAAAGATCAGGTTCATACCGAACCTAATGAATTTTTTTATGGGATAGAGAGAATTACAAAATTTTTTACTGGTAGTGAAGTAATTCAGTCGGCCATAAAAGTTTCTCACTGCGACGTAATGGTTGCATACCCGATTACTCCGCAGAGTGAAGCGGCGGCGTTGATTGGCGAGTTGTTTGCGGATGGATATATTGGAGATTACTTCCGAGGCGAAAGTGAATTCGCTGTTATGGGCCAATGCGCTGGCGCCGCTTTTGGCGGAGCGCGAGTTTTTACGACAACGGCTGGGCCTGGAACATTGAGAGCAATGGAAAATTTTCCAATGTGGGCTGGTTCTCGTCTTCCAATTCAAGTTTGCGTAACCTGCCGAGGAGTTAACTCTCCATTAAGTATTCAACCAGATACGCTAGAAATGTCTTATTTGCTAGAGACGGGTATGTTGATTTGGCACGCCGAGACAGCGCAAGATCTTTACGATTTTATTTTGAAGGGTTTTATTGTCGCAGAGCAGCCAGATGTTCATGTTCCTATTGCTGTTTGTTGCGACGGTTTCTTTGTTACGCATACAAAGGATACCGTTGATATTCTTCCAGACGATGTATGTTTGCCTCCATACGATGCATATAAATCTCCAGTTCCTTGTATGGATATGGAATGTCCACCGGTAAGAATGATGCGCGATCCTTTTATTATGAAATCTAATTATATTCATTACGCAACCCATGCTTCTTGGCAGCAGGAGATTCATGCGGCTGTTGAACGATCTAGAAAACACACCATGCCATTGTTAGATGGTTTGATTGATATAGAAAATGGCGATCGAGATATTCTTATTATCGGTTCTGGTACTGCAGTATCTCAAAGTAGAGAAGCGATTAGACTGTTGGAACTTGAAGGCGTTAAAGTTGGATTGATTAAAATAAAAACTATTCGACCGTTCCCACATGAAGAAGTTCGAGAAGCTCTTAAAAACGCTAAGACTGTTTTTGTTCCTGAGTTTAATATTACAGGTTGGTTAGCTAGAGAAATTAAAGCTGTAGTTCCAGATAACGACAAAATTATTGCCGGACCTCATGTTGCCGGCGGTATGACAATGCCATCCGAAGTGATCGTGGTTGAGATTAAAACAGCTCTCGGATTGGAAGTAGAAAAAATTAAGATGTAATAAATTTTAAAAAATTTAATTTATAAAAAGGAATTAGCCATGAGCGCTGAAAAAATTAAAATTTGCGAAGATTTATACGATATCATGCCACCTGAGTATCAGGACATGGTTGAGAACGCAACTTATGGTAAAGAAGGTCGTGGATGGAAAGATATTGGCGAAAGTAAAGAGTTAATCGAGCAGCATTCTTTGTGCGCTGGTTGCCCAGAATCTATTGCTTTTCGCTATATTTTAGCCAGTTTACCCGCTCCTGAAGATACCGTATTTGTTGGATCGACAGGCTGTACAAGCTTAGTGTTTCCAATGGTAGCCGTTCATAATATTCATTCATTGTTTGGAAACCAAAATGCAATCGCTACTGGTTTGAAGAGAGCGTTGATGGTGAGACATCCTGATAAAGTAAAAGATGTTGTGGTTTTGGCTGGCGATGGCGCTACAGTTGACATCGGCTTGGATATGACCATGCAATCTTGGTTTCGTCAAGAAAAGTTCACCACTATTTGTTTTGATAACGAGCTTTATGCAAATACCGGCGGTCAAGAAAGCGGATTGATGCAAAAAGGATTCGTTTCTAAAATGGCGCCTGTGGGGAAACTTTTCGATAAAGTTAGGTTACCAGAGATAGCTAGAGAAGCTGGATGTCATTATGTTGTTATGATGACTAGTAGTAAACCAAACCGAGTTGAAAAAGCTATTCGAAATGCTGTTCATGTCGCTAGAGAAATTGGACCAACATACGTTCAAATTTATACTCCATGCATTTTAGAAATTGGTAAACAAAGTATGGAAGGTTTGGATGAAATGAAAGACTCTGAAAGTATTGGCGGTCGGTTTACCTACAAAGAATATGTTACCGACGCAGCAGCAGCCTTGATTAAGGAAATGGACGACAAAGAAAAAGCAGCTAAAAAGGCAGCCCGTGAAAAAGCAAAAGCGGCAGCTAAAGCGTAAATAGGAGGAGTGTTGTTTTATGAAAACTAGAATGAATATTCGTATCTCTGGCCTTGGCGGTCAGGGCGCTGTTACTGCCGCCCATGTATTGGCAATGGCAGCTAATAATGATGGTCTTTTTTCAATCTCCAATCCATTCTTTGGAGCGGAAAAAAGAATGGCTCCTGCTGAAAGTTACGCTCGAATTGGTCCTGAAAAAATTTATGACCGAGGCGAATTAGTTTTTCCCGACGTAATTATGGTGTTTCATGCGCAAGTTATTACGATGCAAAAAAGCTATACGGCTCCATTTTATTCAGGAATTAAAGAAGGCGGCGTAGTTATTATCAATACTACCGACGATCTTTTAAGTAAAGCGGATCATGAAAGGCTTGATAAGCTAAATGTCACTGTATATAACACTGATGCGACATCAATGGCCTTGGAAATTGGCGGTACCGAACTGTCTACCAACATGGCTATGATTGGCGCATGCGCTGGAGTAACGAGGGTCGTAACATTAGAGGGTTTGGATAAAGCTATTCAAGACAGGTTTGGAAAAAAATATGTCGCTTCTGGTGGTACGGCGTCTTTGGACCAAGCTATTACTAAGAAATACGCTAAGAAAGAAATGTTATTGAAGAAAAATATAGCGTGTATTAATGAGTCCCACAAGAGAGCCGTTGAATGGGCTAAAGATAAGAATTTAGCCGTTGCGGTTTAAACTTCTTTTCTAAAAATAAAACCTATAAATTAGTTTAGGAAAAGGAGGAATTTAAGAAGTGTATAATGTTGCTCTTGTCGAAGACGATAAATGTATAGCTGAAAAAGGATGTCGGCTTTGTATAATGTATTGCCCTGAGGCGGACTGTATCGTTATGGATATGGAAAAGATGAAGGCAAACGTTATTGTTAACCGTTGTAAGGGGTGCGATCTTTGTATGGTGGTATGTAGTACTCATAAAGCTATCACAATGCATCCGGTTAACCCAACAACGGGTGAAGTCATTCATGATCGTGGCGCTGGCGAATCTGCTGGTTTAGGTCAAGCGTACGCAGGTTAATTCAGCTTTTAGTTATAGACCATCCATAGCGCTTGTCGCTATGGATGGTTTTTTTTTGAGTAATTTTTTGATTAGATGAAATAAAAGTATTTTTCTCGCAAACCTAAGGCGCTAATAAAGTTGCGAATTTCGCTTTATGGGATAGTTAGTCAAGTTAGAAGGTATTGGTTTTTAAATCCTTGTTTCAATAGATGAGTTTATTTTGTGAGCTTCAAAACTTTTAATTTTTTATAGTTTAGAATTGTTGGTCGCCTTTAGAAATTTATATAAAATATAATAATGCATCTCAGAACGTCAAAGTTAAGAGTTGTTGAATTGGAATCAAAATTTGTTGCCAACGATTTTTTTGATTGGAATTAATTATGGATGAGTTTGAAGAAGATGTGGAAGATGAAGAGCAAGAGGACGAAGAGTTAGAAGACGAAAAAGAAAAAGCAACAGGTTATGAAGTTGGATGCACAGCATCTAATTGCCCCAATAAAATTTTCATTAGCTATAAAGATCCTGTCAGGGTTGCTTTACGAACTGTTTACGAGTTTGAAGATAATGAATTAAGTCTTGAATTAGAAAAATTATTGAAGCCGTGTCCTTCAGGGTTTTCGTTTAGTAATAATGTTGATTTGCAGGCTCCTTCGGATTTAACTCCTGTGACAGCTCAAATAAAAGAACCTGGTTCATGTTTTACGCAAACCCACTACACGTGGAATTTAGACGAGTTAAAGAAGCATGAAGGTCAATTGATTAGTTATGTGTTAAAGAAAATGGAAGTGAAGGAAGAGACTTTCCAAGATCTAGTTGATCGCTTTGAAGCCGGTGAAATGGAAGCCGAAGCTTATTTACAGGGTATTGAAGATATTCATATACGGGAAAGAGCCCTGCTGTGCGTAGTTAAGACTTGGGCTATGGCGGCAGGAAAAGAAGGCGCTTTTCAAGGAGCTCAAGAACTTGATTTGGTAGAACATTTTGGCCCAAGAATTTTGATAACTATTGCAGACGGTTTAGAAATTGGAACTGGAGCTACTATTTTAGCTACATTATCTAAGGAAGCTAGTAATTGGGATGGATTGGTTGAAAAGGAAATTCGTACCTATTTAGCTAGAATTGGTAAGGGGTTTTAAAGAAATTTGTACTCTCATCTAATTTGTTATTGCCTGGCTTTTAATTTTAAAAGCTAGGCTTTTGGCCATTTTGTTATTAGAATTTTTTAAAAGTTTGATCCTACCAACTTACTTCCTTAACAATTCTTTTGGTTTCTATTAATAATGACTAACCCAAAACAAATTGTTTGTAAAGTTAAAGGCGATTATGTCCCAGAGAACGCTAAAGAAGGAGATGCCGGTTCAGACTTAAGGTCTTCGGAAGATATTATTATCCCTGCGAATGGGCGTTGTTTAGTGCCGACAGGAATTAGCATGGCCATTCCTAAAGGTTTCGTTGGACTCGTTTGGCCTAGAAGCGGGCTAGCGGTCAAGCATGGATTGGACTCTGGAGCTGGAGTGATTGATTCCGGTTATCGAGGAGAAATTCGAGTGCTGCTTTTTAATCACTCAGAAATTGATTTTAAGGTGGTCAGGGGAGATAGAATAGCCCAAATTTTAATTCAAAAAGTAGAAGCGCCTCAATTTATCAAAGTTGACACGTTGGATGAAACAGAACGTGGCGAAGGAGGTTTTGGTTCTACAGGAAAATGATAGTAAAAGTTGGCGAAAAAGAAATCCGTATTATCCAGGGAGATATTACCGAAACTGATTGCCAAGCGTTAGTGAATCCAGCAAACTCAGATTTGATTCTTGGCGGTGGTGTTGCTGGGGCTATTCGCAAAAAAGGCGGTCCTTCTATTCAAGATGCCTGCGACGAAATCGGTCATTGTCCCGTTGGCGGAGCAGTGATTACCATTGCCGGCAATTTGAGAGCTTGTAATGTGATTCATGCCGTAGGCCCCAGATTAGGCGAGGGTGAAGAGGATGCTAAACTGCTGGGCGCTACCCTTAATAGTCTAAAAGTGGCGGAAGAAAAAAATATATCGTCCATTGCATTTCCCGCCATAAGTACGGGGATTTTTGGGTTCCCAGTCGATCGCTGTGCGGATATTATGTTGAAGGCCGTTCATGGATTTCTTAGCAATGAACGGGTGAAGTTAAACCGTGTTGATTTTATATTGTATGATCAAACGGCTTTAGACATATTTATGGAAACTGCAAAAAGAGAAAGATTAGCTTAAAGTTTTATGAAAGAACTTTTTAAAAATCTACTGAATTTAATTTTTAGAGAAAAAACTTCTTTGAACTCTTCTCAACTCCCCAAAGAATCCTCTGAATTAAAAGAAGAAGGGTTTAAAGTTATAGAGATCCAAACTACCCCAAATCCAGATGCCTATCGTTTTGCATTAAACCAAGTTGCTATAGAATACGACTCGATAAACTTTTCTTCTCAAGAGGAAGCTTTGTTAGATCCATTTGCCAAAGCCGTGTTTAATTTGTACGGGGTTGAGAACGTTTTTATAAAAGATGATTTCGTTACTATAACTAAATCTCCAGTGGTCGGTTGGGGATCGTTAACCGAAATGATTGAAAAGGCTATTGAGATTTCTTTAAATCATTACCCAAAGCGTTCTTCTAAAAATATTGATTCACCGGAAAAAACTTCAAAAACTGAAGGATTTTGTAAAGAAGATTTCGTGAAGCTTCCGGACTTTGAAAAGGAAAAAATTGTAAACGCAATTTTTGATCAGGGAGTTCGACCCGCTCTAGCAAATGATGGAGGCGATTTAACTTTAATAGAAATTCGGGGAGAAGTTATTCGTATTAGGTATGAAGGGGCTTGTGGGACTTGTCCTAGTTCAACCCAAGGCACTCTAAAATTTATAGAGGAAATGATTCGGGAAAACTTGCATCCCAATTTAAAAGTTGTTTCAATTTAGAAAAAATAATTTTCACAAGAAGCATTTTTCTTTTCCATCGTTTATGAATAGTTTTTTAGATAGTCGATAGTCTCTTCGTTATTTTCCGCTAAAAAATAGGATTTTAAGAACTTTTCTTTTGCTAGTTTTTGTTGAACAACCGAGTCAAAAAAATTAATTAACGGGTTATAAAAATTTTGGAAATTAATGAGAACTAAAGGTTTTGAAATTTGTTTTAATTGAATGAGCGTTAAAATTTCCGCAATCTCGTCTAAAGTTCCAATTCCGCCAGGTAGGGCTATAAATGCATCCGACTTTTCTTCCATTAGCGTTTTTCTTTCCCGCAAATCGTCGGTTACTATAAACTCATCTGCTTCTGCAAAATCAATATCTTTTCCCACAAACATTTCGGGGAAAATTGCGATAACTTTTCCTCCAGATTTATGAGCTCCTCTAGCAATAGATCCCATTAGTCCAATGGAAGCTCCCCCATACACTAAAGAAATTCCTTCTGCCGCTAATTTTTGACCTAAATCTGTGGCTAGATCTTTTAAAGGTTGGGATGCTTCTTGGCTAGAAGCGCAGAAAACGCATACGGAGCGTATTTTGGGCATTATATTTTAGTGACTGGGTTTTAAATATCGGGGCTGAATAAGTTTTTGTATTCGCTAATAGCGAAGCGATCTGTCATGCCGGAAATATAATCGCAGATTAGACGTTCTTTTTCACCTAAATGTTTTTTGGATAAAACGGATGGCGGAAGCAACTCATTATTACTCATATATGCTTCAAATATGTTGGTTAAATATATTTCCGCTTTAAAATCCATCCTCAAAACTCGAGGATGATGGTACATATTTTTAAATAAAAAGTTTTTTAGTTCGTTAAGTTTAGATTTTACTTCCGAACTGAAGTCTCCAATTTTTTCTTTACAGGTACGTATGTCATTTGGAGACCTTACTTCATATTGTTTGATGTTTTTGGTGGTATTCTCTCTGAAGTCCGAAACCAATATATTAATAATATTTCGGACCATGAGATATTTTTTTAGTTTATCGTCTAAGTTAGAATATCCTTTTTCCAATTCAGTTTCATTTTCTTTCCACAGAGCATTGGCGCTGAGTTGACTGGCGTTTAATAAGCCTGAAGTGATGCCATCGTCAAGATCATGCGCTGTGTAAGCAATTGCGTCAGACCTGTCTGCAACTTGTCCTTCTAAAGATGGGTTTTTTATTTTACTATTTACTGTTATTGGGTTTTCTGGGTCTTTTTTGTGCTTACAAATTCCTTCTAAAATTTCCCAAGAGAGGTTTAATCCGTCAAACTCTGGGTATTTTTTTTCAAGGAATTTAACGATTCTCAGGCTTTGTTGATTATGCTCAAAGCCTCCAAATGGCTTCATCAATTTATTTAGTACCGCTTGACCTGTATGACCAAAAGGAGGATGTCCTAAATCGTGAGCTAGAGAAACGGCTTCAGTCAAATCTTCATTGAGCTGTAGCGATTTCGAAATAGAGCGGGCAATTTGGGCTACTTCGAGAGAATGGGTTAAGCGTGTTCTATAGTAATCCCCTTCTCTATATACAAAAACCTGTGTTTTGTATTCTAATCTGCGGAATGCCGAGGAGTGTATGACCCGATCCCGGTCTCTTTGAAATCGAGTTCTATATGTATGTTCTAGCTCATTATGTTTACGGCCCTGGCTATTTTGGCTATGAACCGCGTAAGGAGCTAAGACAGATTTCTCCAACTGTTCGATATCGGTTCTTGTAATCAAGGCTCAGGAGTTTGCAAAATAAAAGAAAAGAGAAACTTTGTTATTGCTCTTCAGTTTTTGATATTAACGTTTTACTCAATTTATCCCAATCCGTTTCTTGGATTTCTTCTTTAGTGATAGGTTCCATCCTGGAAAATTTGGATCTTTCTTTTTGAGTAAACTCACAGTCTTCGAAGGGTGGAAGCGGGTTTTCCATAGTTTCAGGGAAAGATACTTCGTTATCCGAAATTTCGTTATTCGTTTTGGTTACTTGTTGGTTGAAAAAATCTAAGGCTTTGGAAAGGTCTTGGCTTGGAGTTTTTTGACGGTCAAGGTTAATACAACTATTATAATCGTTATATAAACCATAATGAATAAATCGATAGGGGTTTATTTTGTAAGCTTTCATGAAATCGGCCCCTGCAAGTTTAAAACGCTTTTCCTGTAGATAAATTTTTCCTCGGAAGACTAAAGAAAGAAAATGAGACGGTTTAATGCTCAAAACCATGTTTAAATTTAGGATGGCTATACTGACTCTTTTCTTTTCTAATGATAACTGAGCTTGTTGGAAGTGTTTCTTAACTTCACTGTCTCGGTTATCAGTCCATCGAAAAATTAATTCCAAAACCGGGAAAAGGAATTCGCCAAATTTAAACTGAACCCAATTTAAACAATAGCTGAGCTTTTTGAAGTTCATTACTGGGCACTCGACAAATGATTCGAAAAAAAGTTTGGATAAAGGAATTCTATCGAAATTGTAAGTTGCCGTCAAATTTTATCCAAGATTATTTGATTAAATTTAGTTATAATTAATATAAAAATAATATTTTGTTTTGTTATTCTATAAAATCGAAATATTCGTTTTTTATGTTTAATCCTTGCCATTTTTAAGTGAAGGTAATAGCGTTTATTTTCCTGATTAATTATGTTAGTTTGAATTTATAGCCATGAATTGCTCAAATTGCGGATTTATCAGTTTTAAACTGGCAAAAAAATGTGGGAACTGCGGAACCAACTTAAAAAAGCTTTCCCAAAATGACCCAAATGTTTTGGTTCGAAATAAAGAATTTGTAATTTATGTTGGTTCTGTAAGTAATTCTAACGTTTCCTCGGCTGTTGAAGTACAAGAAAAAGAGTTTGAGATTGAGTCTTCAGATTTAAGTAGTCTTGAATCCCCCATCCTTGATTCTCCACCTTTAGAAGAAGTAGTTCCGTCGGATTCCGATTTTGATTTAGATTTGTCCGACGAGTCTACGAGTGATTTAAGTAACTCTCCGCAATCCAGCGATCAGCCTATGTCTGGTGGAACAGGCGGTTTAGTTGGTGGAATAGGGATTGCCGCTGCCGAAAATCTTGATAATGCCAAAAGCGAAGTTATTCCTGAAGAAGGTTTGGACGAGGATTTTGTTTTAGATTTAGATACTAGCTCTGAAAAGGATGGCATGGATACAAAAATGTCTTCCGAAGAGGGAAATTTTGATCTTGATCTAGATTCTGAGTTAGAAATATCTGATGATGAAAGAAATTTGGAGCCTGCTGGGGAGGTAGACTTATCCGATAAGAGTGATAATGAAGTCGAATTTGAACTAGAACCAGAATTAGAAGTCTCAGATTCAGAAGAGAAGTTGGACCCGGTTGGGGAAGTCGATTTAGATATTCCTATAGATAATGATGTTTTAGAATTAGAGGAACCTGAAGATCTGGGAGTAGAAAGCGCAGAAGCTAATGTCGATGTGTCCAAAGATCAAGACACTTTAGCCTATGAAGACGATGAGTTTGAACTTGAAGATTTGGGAGTGGAAACGGCTGAACCCGGTGTCGATGTTGTCGAAGAGCAAGAAGCTTTAATCGATGAAGAAAATGAATTTGAACTTGAAGATCTGGGAGTGGAAACGACCGAACCTGGTGTTGATGTTGTCGAAGAACAAGAATCTTTAATCGATGAAGAGAATGAATTTGAACTTGAAGATCTGGGGGTAGAAAGCGCCGAACTTGATGTCGATGTTGTCGGGGAGCAAGAAACTTTAATCGATGAAGAGAATGAATTTGAACTTGAAGATCTGGGGGTGGAAAGCGTCGAAACTAATGTTGGTGAAGTCAATGAGAAAGAAACTTTAGCTGATAATGACGTTGAATTTGAACTTGAAGATTTGAGCGCCGATACGGCTGAAGCGAGTGTCGATGTTGTAAATGAGCGGGAAACTCAAGAAGATGGCGATGTTGAGTTTGAGCTTGAAGATTTGAGCGCCGATACGGCTGAAGCGAGTGTCGATGTTGTAAATGAGCGGGAAACTCAAGTAGATGGCGATGTTGAGTTTGAGCTTGAAGATTTGAGCGCTGATACGACTGAAGCTAATGTCGGTGTTGTAAATGAGCAGGAAACTGAAGTCGACGGAGACGTTGAATTTGAATTAGAAAATTTTGAGGTTGACAATAACGTAGAGAATCAACCTGTTGAAGAAGCGGAAAATAGTATTGAAGGCGATGTAGAATTTGAGTTTAAGGAATTAGAAGTTGAGAATGCAGGCAGCGTTGAGGAAATGGTATCTCCCATAGATGGCGATGTTGAGTTTGAATTGGAGCCGGAGATTGAAAATAAAGTTAACCCAGTAATTACTGAAGATAAAGATCCTGAGTTACCGGTAAATAATGATTTAGAATTTGAATTAGAAACAGATTTAGAGGTTTTTGACGAGGCAAAAGATAGAGAGGATTTTAATGAGGATGCAGTTAAACTTCCAGTTGAAAATGAATTGGAACTTGAAGAGCTCCAACCAAACCAAGGTTTAGAAGCTACGATAGATTCAAAATTAAAGGAAGATCAGGAAAACCACAAAGATTTGGCTAAGCCAGAATTAGAGCAAACTCCTCTGGAAAAACCAAAATTAGAAGTTGAAGAATTAGAAATTGAGGTAGATTCTACGGATTCAAATGAGGACGAGATTGAGCTAGAAATTGAAATCATTGACGATGATTAAGATTGTTTATTATTTTCAATAATTAGCATTTATTCTTTTTTTATCCCCAGAATTAATGGTAGATTTTGAAAAAATAGAAACTTTTAAGAAGTTTTCTCCTCTTTCTTTGCAAAAACTATTAAAAAATGGTGTACATTTCTTTTTTCGCTTAATTGAGATTTTGAAAAGATGAAAAAACAAGCTGGACTTTTTAGACGGTCAGTTGCGTTTTTAATCGATTTTGCGATATTAGAAGTTCTTCGTTGGATAATAATAGATCCTTTTTTTAGCGACCGAGAAATTTCTCTAGATCAAATTATGCAAGCCGCTTTTTCTGGGCAGTTGGAGGAATTGTCTCAAATGTTGATTTTGTTTTCAGTTTTATTACATTTGGTACTTTTGCTCTGGGGTTTATATTTTATTTTGTTTACTTGGCAAATAGGCCAAACCCCAGGTAAAAAATTACTAAGAATTATCGTTGTGCGCGAAGACGACCAACCCATGAACTTTAAGGTATCTATGGTTCGATTTATTGGGTTGAATGTTTCGATCATGGCATTTGGTTTAGGTTTTTTTTGGGCCGCTTTCGATAAAAAGGGGCAAACTTGGCATGATAAAATGGCCAAAACCCAGGCGGTTTTACGAACATAGTAATTATTAATTAAAAAGGAAAGTAGGGAGATATATTGTAATGCCCAGAAAATATAATTTCAGTGCGGGCCCAGCGATGTTGCCAGAAGCCGTGTTAAAGCAGGCGCAAGAAGAATTGCCGGATTGGCATGGTTCCGGGGCTTCGATCATGGAGATGAGTCACAGAGGCAAGGAATTTGTATCTGTACACGAGGAGGCGGAAAAGGATGTCCGCGAACTGCTGGATGTACCCAAGAATTATAAGGTATTGTTTTTACAAGGGGGGGCGACTGCTCAATTTGCAACAATTCCAATGAATCTGCTTCGTGGGAAAACCAAAGCTGATTATATTTGGACTGGCGCTTGGGGAAAGAAAGCCATTAGTGAGGCAAAAAAATATTGCGAGGTGAATGTTTCGGCTTCCTCTGAAGCTGATAAATTCACCACTATCCCTCCCTTTGAGAACTGGTCTTTGAGTTCAGATGCTGCTTATGTGCACTACACACCAAACGAAACAATAGGTGGTGTGGAGTTTCATTGGATTCCTGATACCGGGGATGTGCCACTGGTTGGCGATTTTTCCTCGACGATTTTATCCCGTCCATTAAATGTGAGTCGTTTTGGATTGATTTATGCGGGTGCGCAAAAAAATATGGGAGCAGCGGGCGTCACGTTAGTAATTGTTCGCGATGATCTCATTGGGGATTCGTTATCCACAACCCCGAGTGTTTTCGATTACGCGCAACAAGCTGAAGCGGATTCGATGTTGAACACTCCTCCGACTTATACGCTCTATTTGGCGGGTTTGATCTTCAAATGGGTGAAAAAACAAGGTGGGCTTTCCGCTATGGGAAAATTGAATGAAAACAAGGCTAATAAATTGTATGCCGCGATTGATAATTCGAACTTCTATAGTAATCCCGTGGAAAAAGCTTCGCGGTCTTGGATGAATGTGCCATTTGTGTTGGCCAATGCCGACTTAGACAAAGAATTTTTAGCGGGCGCTGAAGATATTGGGTTAACCACCCTAAAAGGTCATCGTTCAGTCGGAGGAATGCGAGCGAGTATCTATAACGCCATGCCTGAAGCTGGCGTTGATGCCCTGATTGATTATATGAGGGATTTTGAAAAGCGTAAGGCCTAAGAGTTATATTTTGACCTATGGCTATTTTATGTTATCTGTCTGATTCATTACGGTGTTGTTAGAAAAAGTGCGGGTAGCGCTAAATTATATTAAGGAAGAAGGTCTTGAAAATGTTTTCAAAAGACATAACCTTCTAGCCAGAGCTACCCGTGCCGCTGTGTAGGCCATCGTTTTATCTATGGTTGCTCCGGATAACCCAGCTGATATTGTACAGGGGTATTTGTTCCCAATGGAGTAGAATTGTAAAAAGTCTGCGTGAGGATTTTGGCATCGCTCTGGTAGGCGGCCAGGATAAATGGGTAGGAAAAGCTATTCGTATAGCTCATTTAGGCTATGTGGATACTTTTGATACCGTTATTGCAATGTCTGCGTTGGAAATGGCTTTACGCAAACTTGGAGCCTCTGTTGATTTTGGCAAAGGGGTTGGCGGCGCACAAGAAATTTTACTGGAAGGCTATTGAACCTAACCCTATTTTATCGGATAATAAGGGCTTGCAGATTCTTGAAGTTTAGGGAGTTGCGCTTTCTTGTTTTCTTGTGAAGCCTTTTCTGATTTAAAAGGTTTTGACGTGGGGATAAGTTTAATTTGAAAATTAACTAAGTTATAGAATAGCTATTATTTGGAGCAATTTAATGAAAGTTCTGGTTAGCGATAACCTTTCTAAACTTGGCGTTGCCAAGTTGCAAGAAGCCGATGGAATTAGCGTTGACGTTAATGTTGGGCTTCCTAAAGAGGAATTAATAAAAATTATTCCCAATTATGATGGGTTGATAGTTCGTAGCGCTACAAAGGTTACTGCAGACGTTATTGAAGCTGCGGATAATTTAAAAGTGATCGGTCGCGCGGGAGTTGGCGTAGACAATATTGATCTAGACGCTGCGGGTAAAAAAGGGATTATAGTGATGAACGCGCCGGAAGGAAATCTCATCACAACTGCGGAACATGCAATGGCGCTTATGCTTTCAATGGCTCGCAATGTTCCTCGTGCCGACGCCACTTTAAGAGGCGGGAAATGGGCGCCGAAAAACTTCATGGGAGTCGAACTATACAACAAGACTTTGGGTGTTGTTGGTTTGGGTAGAATTGGATCGGCTGTTGTTGAGCGCGCTAAAGGCTTTGGTATGAAAATATTGGGTTTCGATCCTTTTATTTCAAAAGATAGAGCGGAAAAGATTGGAGTCGAAGCTATTGAGTTAGAGGAATTGCTAAAACGCTCTGATTTTATAAGCCTTCACGCTCCAAGTCTACAAGGCGGTCCGCTTTTAGGAAAAAAAGAATTTGATATTGTCAAACCAGGCGTTCGAATTGTGAATTGCGCTAGAGGGACCTTGATAGATCATGACGCTTTAATAGAAGCGGTTAAGGCTAAAAAAGTAGCTCAGGCGGCTTTAGACGTTTACGAGAAGGAACCTTTAGATACATCTAGCCCATTACTCGCTATTGACGAAATTACATGTACGCCGCATTTAGGCGCTTCAACTGGAGAGGCTCAGGACAAAGTCGCAATTATTATTAGCGAACAAGTTATAGACTATTTAATGAGTGGCCAAGTGCGAAATGCCATTAATACACCCGCTATTGATGCAGAGCTATTAGCAAAAATAAAACCCTATTTAACTTTGGGGGAAAATATTGGCAAACTTATTACTCAGTTGATTGATGGGGCTATTAAATCTGTAAAAATTCAATATGCAGGAGAAGTAGCCGATTTGAATACCGACCCCATTAGCGTTACGGTTATTAAAGGATTGTTGGCTAGAAATGTTGAAGGAGTGAATATGGTTAACGCTCCTTTTATAGCAAAAGAACGAGGCATTGAAATTGAAGAATCCAAAAGTACGGAAATAGGAGATTATTCTAGTACAATTTTTGTTGAAGTTTCTGCCGAGAATGGAACTAGGTCCGTTACGGGAAGTTTAATTGGTAGAGAATCTCCTCGAATCGTTAAGATTGACGATTTTTCTTTTGAAGCTGAATTTTCCAAAAACATGTTGGTTATGGCAAACGACGATAAACCTGGAGTCATTGGGAAAGTCGGAACTATTTTAGGTAGTAACGGCGTAAATATAGCAGGATTTCATTTAGGGAGACTGCCGTCCAATGGTGGGGCTAAAGCGTTATCGGTTATAAATACTGACGGTTGTCCTGAGCCGAAAGCAGTAGACGATTTAAAGTCTATTGACGATATTCTTCAAGTCTATTCGGTAACTATATAATTCCTCTCATAGTTACGATTACTATCTGATTTCATGAATTTGAAATTTGCCGCGAAATGGGATTGGTCGGTTGGCCCTTCCCATTCCGAGGCCATTTTATTTAATTAAGGAAATAATGGATCAAAGTTTATTAAGAAATATTGGGATTATTGCACACGTAGATCATGGTAAAACAACCTTGATCGATTGTTTACTTAGGCAAGCTGGGTTATTCCGAAGTAATGAGAGTGTTGAGACTTGTGTTATGGATAGCAATGATTTAGAAAAAGAAAGGGGAATAACTATTTTTTCTAAAAATGCTTCTATCCGATATAAGGATTTTAAAATTAATGTAGTGGATACCCCTGGACATGCCGATTTTGGCGGCGAAGTTGAGCGAATTTTAAAAATGGTTAACGGGGTTTTATTATTGGTCGACGCAGCAGAAGGACCAATGCCTCAAACAAAGTTTGTTTTAAAGAAAGCCTTAGAACATGGGCTTTGTCCCATTGTAGTGGTTAACAAGATTGACCGAAAAGGCGCCGACCCTGATAGGGCGCTGGACCAAGTTTTTGATTTGTTTGTGTCTTTGGGCGCAAATGATAAGCAGTTAGATTTTTCGACTATTTACGCTTCCGCTAAAATGGGGTTTTGCCGATTAGAGCCTGAAGGCGAAGATAGAGATATGGCTCCTTTGCTAGATCTAATTGTAGATAAGGTAGAGCCACACATTGGAGATCCCAAAGAGCCATTTCAAATGTTGGTTTCCTCAATTGACTATAACGATTATGTTGGGCGGATTGCTATTGGAAAAATAATGCGCGGTTCTGTCGACTTAAAATCTTCTTTTACTTTGATTCGACGCTCTGGAGATCATGAGCAGTTTAAAATTTCTAAGATATTGGCATACGAGGGGTTAAATCCTGTTGAGGTATCGGAGGCTATTTCTGGGGATATTATTGGTATTTCTGGAATGAAGGATGTTGATATAGGAGAAACTGTTACCTGTTCGCAAAATCCAGAAGCTTTACCGGTAATTGAAATTGACGAACCTACCTTATCGGTTAATTTTTCTGTTAATAATTCTCCCTTTGCAGGAAAAGAAGGTAAGTTTTTAACTTCTCGCCATTTACGCGAAAGATTATTCAGAGAAATAAAATCAAATGTTTCGTTACGTATTGAGGAAACTGGAACTCAAGATACTTTCAAGGTGTCGGGAAGAGGCGAGTTGCATTTGACCATTCTTATTGAAACTATGCGTCGCGAGGGTTATGAGTTTTCAGTTTCTATGCCCGAAGTAATTTTGAAAAAAGTCGATGGCAAATTGCATGAACCTGAAGAGTTGGCGACTATAGACGTTTCGGAAGAATATTCTGGAAAAGTTATGGAGCTAATGGGGCCTAGAAAAGGAACCATGAAAGATATGGTAAGTCCCGGTAATGGACAAACAAGATTAGAGTTTGTCGTTCCAACTCGAGGGTTGTTTGGATTTACAAATGAGTTTCTAACAGCCACAAAAGGAACAGGTATTATTAATCGAAGTTTCCATGGTTATATTCCGTTTTGTGGAGAAATCTCTAGACGAACTGCCGGCGTTCTCATTGCTTTAGAAGACGGGCGTACCACAGGTTTTTCTTTGTATAACCTGCAAGAAAGAGGAACTTTATTTTTGGGACCTGGAGAAGAAATATATCCAGGAATGATCGTTGGGGAAAACCGAAAAGCTGGAGATTTAATCGTTAACGCATGTAAAGAGAAGAAGTTGACTAATATGCGGGCTTCCGGATCGGACGACAATATTACTTTGATTCCTCCACGTAAAATGAGTTTAGAACAAGTCCTTGAGTTTGTTAATGAAGATGAGTTGGCTGAAATAACTCCTGAAACTATTCGATTGCGGAAAAAAATTCTTGATGAACATGAACGTAAACGTTATACCAAGGCCCGCCAGGTAGCATAACTTTCTTGATCTTATGGTTTGAAACTTATTTGATTAATTCGATAAACCAATGCGATGGGTTCTCCGTTTAATTTTGCCGAATAAATGGGATCTTTATTTTTATAAAGGTCCCACGCAAACGAATCGAATTTACCTTGCCGAGGAATAATAAGTACAAAATCAGGGTTATTGGGAGTGAAGTATAACTTTTTTTTGAAAAGCCCCCTCCTTTGCAAATTATGGTAATAAGAATAATATCCAGGAATCACTCCGATTTTAGAATGATCCGGTAATTGATTGATATCATCTCGAACGTCTTTGGATAAAGTGTCCAGCCAATAGGTTGTTTCAAAACCAAGTTTAGCGGCTCCTCTTGGTCCTCCTACCAGACTATTGTAATACTCCAAATAAAATGGGCTAATTAATATTAGTTGCCATGAGAGCGGCAATAAAATAACAGCCATTAATCCAGCTTGGAACTTTTCTTTTCCATTTTCTCTTAATTTTTCGATAAATGAAGGTATTCGATTTTCCAACCAAGATGTAATTTTCTTAAAGCCTAACCCCGCAAAGCAAGCTAGAAAGGGAAATACTGGCAAAAATAGACGGACTCCATCGTAGCCTGGCGTAATAGGAAAAGTTAACGTTCCATAGAATATAATGAGTTGCATCCAAAAAAGAGAAAAAATTCCGGGACGCCAAATTTGATTCCAGCTTGAAGCCAATCCCACTAAAGAAGTTAATAAGATGGGTAACGGAAGAGTGATCAAGGTTAATATAAATCCATAATGCCAAGGAACGTCAAATTGATATGAGGTACCAAGATAGTAGGTAGGAATCAGTATTTGATCTAAAGAAAAATGAATTTTGATGAAATTATAATAAATGGCAGTAGGGTCGGTCCACCATGTTGGATTGAGTCCCCATAAAATTAGTGGGCTTAGCCATAGTGCATGTTTAAAATTATTAAAAACTCTTCGATCTTGAGTTAGAAAATAATAAAGAATGAATGTTCCACATATCATAAATGCGGTAAACTTTACGCTCCAAGTAAGTCCAAGCGCAATCGCAAATAAATAGCTCCAACGACAATTCGTAAGGCCTTTATAAAAAGCAAAGACTGAAAAAGTCCAAAAAGCCGTCAATGGAATATCGGTCGCCACAAAATGTGCATGACCAAAGAATCTTGGCGATAAAAGCAATGCAAGAGACGCGAATAGCCCGACTAAAAACCCAAAGTGAGGAGCTGTTAAAAGAAAAGTTATGGTAATGGTTCCAGCAAATAAACAAGCCGACGATAATCTGTAGGCGGTAATTTCCCCGAGCCAGTTATGGAATAAGTACCAGGTGATAGTCGGTAGAATCCTTGGGATTGGCGGGTGGTCGTTAAAAATGACTTGGTTTAAAGAATCTACTTCTGTTATTGGCCAATACGTTCTATGGAACGAAGGCTCAAAAATTGAAAACGGTTCGCCGTTTTTGATTTTTTGAAAAGAATGGTTCAACCATTCGCGTAAAATTTCGCTACCTCTAAAATAACCTTCGGGTTCATCCCAACAGATTCCCATTGTTTCCAATTCTACCGCCACGGCCAAAAAACTCGCCATGAATATAATTATAGGGATACTGTTTATTTTTTTCACATAAAACCTTTTGAAGAGCGCTAATTTTTTTTATTTAAGTGGGTCAATATGATTTAGTTATTATCTTTTTCTGAGCGCGAATTTTCATTTTTGCGTCATTAGCAAGTGTTTTTAACCCATTCTTTACTGCGTTAGATAAAAGAGCGCCAATATCGTTTTGCCCTTTTGAAATTGAGATACTTTGTTTGTTATACGGGAGAGCTAATACTTTTTTTTGTTTTGAGATATAAACCAATCCTTTTGTTGAAATTTCAATTGTAAAATCAGCCGTGGCAAGCTTTAAAAAAAGTTCTGGGTTTTGAAAGTATGTGTCAGGAAATTCCTGGGGCGATTGGATTAAAATTTCTCGCCTATAAACAATGAGAATATCTGAGGAAATGGTTTTAATTAATTCTTTTAGCTGATTTCGGCTAACGACACCTCTAATGTCTTCGCCTAAAGAAGCTGGAGCCAAACGCGCAGGATCGGTAGAACGCAGTGTTTTTTTAATGATTTTTGTGTCGCTAATAATTATATCAAAAGCATCGTTTTCTTTTGGCGCGCCGCCTAGCGCTTCGTCGAATTTAGGTTTATTATTTGAAAAAAAATAATATAAACCGTTTTCAGGTCGATTTTGCAATACAGTTAGCGATAATGGCGGTTTCAAAAATTTTATGGTCGAATCAGATTTGTTTCTGGAAATTAGATCGCCCTGATAATTAACGGCATAATTATTAAAAGCTGTGAACAAACTAAAAATGGTTCCAATAATAGCGGTTTTCATATTAACCTTGGTTAAAAAGATGGGGGGGAATCATTAGCTATAATTTTTTCATTTTTGGATAATAAGGTCAATTATCGTTTGCAATATTTTTTTTCGGAAATAGTTGAAAGCAAGGGATGGGGCTGTTAGTTTTTAGTATGGAATAGATGAGAGTCGGCGGTTAACTTTGGATACAAAATTTCATTCTAAGGAAACAAAAAGTCGCAGAAATAAAAACTATGAATAAAACGCCTATCGAATTGAGAGTTGAAAATTTAACCACCTGTTTTGGGAACGGCTCAGATTTAGTAACTGCCGCAGATAACGTAACATTTGATTTGCATCGAGAAGAAACTCTTGCGATTGTTGGGGAATCGGGATCTGGTAAATCGGCAACCGCTTTATCGCTTTTGCGTCTTTTACCACCATCAGGAAAGATCGTTAAAGGTAGCGTTTGGTTCGAATCGCGTAATATTTTAAATTATACCAACAGGCAACTACAGGCTTTACGCGGTAACCACATTTCAATGGTTTTTCAAGATCCGATGACTTCGCTAAATCCCACAATGACTATAGGCGACCAAATTATAGAACCTCTTTTTCAGCATCTCCATATTGATCGAAAACAAGCCCGCCAAAGGACGATTGAATTACTTAATGTGGTTAAACTGCCAAATCCAGAAGGAAAGATGGATAGCTATCCTCATCAACTTAGCGGTGGGATGAAGCAACGTGTGATGATTGCTATTGCATTAGCTTGCTCTCCAAGAATATTGATTGCCGACGAACCGACAACTGCATTGGACGTTCTAATCCAGGCTCAAATTCTAGAGCTATTTGATTCCTTGAAACAGAAAATAAACCTATCAATGATCTTAATTACTCACGATCTAGGTATTGTTTCTGGAATGGCAGATAGGACTCTTGTGATGTATGCGGGAGAAATTGTTGAATCGGGGCCAACTCGAGAGTTATTAAATTCTCCGCTTCATCCTTATACTATCGGACTGCTAAATTGTAGGCCTAGAAGAACGCAGGAACAGAAAACAAAAAAACTAACTGAAATTCCTGGAACTATTTCAAAAATAACTACACAGGGTTGTTCTTTCTATCCTCGGTGTTCTTCGGCTATGGATCGATGTAAGACTGAAAAACCGCCTTTTAAAATGATTGTTCCAGGTCATTCAGCAAGTTGTTGGCTTAACGAAACTAAATAAAATGAATGATAAAAATTTATTGGAAGTGAAGAATCTAAAAAAATACTTTCCTGCAGAGGAGGGCTCTTTTAATAGTTCCACCTCAGGTAATGTTAAAGCCATCGATGGAGTATCTTTTAATATTAAATATGGGGAGACTGTAGGTCTGGTTGGAGAAACAGGTTCTGGAAAATCTACTGTTGGACGGGTGGTATTGAAGTTGATTGAATCTACTTCAGGCGACATTTTGTTTAAAGGGAGAAACTTGTCAGAACTTTCTTCTGAAGAATTGCGCAGTCTTCGAAAAGAGATGCAAATGGTTTTCCAGGATCCATATGGTTCTTTAAACCCAAAAATGACGGTGCAAAAAATACTCGAAGAACCATTCCGGATTCATCAATTGTTAGACGTTAGAAGTTTTAAAGAACGCGCTTTAGAAACGCTTAGTAGAGTTGGGTTATCTCCCGAATATGGTTCAAGATATCCTCACGAATTTAGTGGAGGGCAAAGACAACGTATCGGGATTGCAAGAGCCATTGCTCTGAATCCAGATTTGATAGTAGCTGACGAACCCGTTTCAGCTTTGGATGTGTCTATTCAGGCTCAAATCATAAACTTGCTACAAGATCTAAAAGAATCGATGGGAATTTCGTATCTCTTTATTTCTCACGATATGGAAATTGTCGAGCATTTTTGCGATCGCGTAGCCGTTATGTATTTTGGTAAAATCGTAGAATTCGCGGAAAGCGAAGAGCTTTATCAAAAAACATCGCACCCCTATACAAAAGCTTTATTGAGCGCTGTTCCAAACTTAGAAGGAAAATTACCGCAGGCAATGGTTAGTGGAGATATTCCAAACCCCGCTAATCCTCCAACTGGTTGCGCTTTTAGCGGACGTTGTCCTATCAAAGAAAAAATTTGCGAGGATTCCGAGCCTCCTCTCCAAGAAATTGCGCCAGGTCATTTTGCCGCCTGTCATCTGATTAGTTAAAAATTACAAAAGCTTTGGTTAGTTTTTGTCTATTATTTAAAAACGAACTTTTTATTGTAAGCTTTTGAAAAAAACTAGAATTTGCCGGCAAATGGATCGGGCGGTTCGAAGCTGGAAGAGTTGCCAAAAGAGGAATTATCCTGAGTAAAATTTTGATTGCTTGGTTCTTCTTTTGCAATTTCCATTGTCCAATTTGATTCAGTTGGGAAAAGTTGGGGAGAGTAATTTACTTCAGAGTTTGGAACATTTTTTAAAGATTGGCGAAATTTTTTTAAAGCGGTAAGAGTTATAGGTTTTCTTTCGGGAATTTTTTCTAGAATAGATTCTCCCGCCAACCTTCCAAAAACGATAATATCTAATAATGAGTTCCCCATTAATCGGTTGGTCCCGTGTAACCCTCCGGTTGTTTCGCCTGCCGCCCAGAGGGCTTGAATTTCCGTTTGACAATATTTATCGACTTTAATTCCTCCATTCTGATAATGCAAAGTGGGATAAATTAAAATTGGATCTTTTTCGGGTTTAATTTCGAATCGTTCCAATCGATGAGCTAAACCTGGGAATAGCTTGTGTAAAGTTCCTTCTCCTTGTTTAAGTTCTACCATAGGAAGATCTAGCCAAACTCCTACTTTGCCTGCGGGAGTTTGAACGCCTCTACCCTCCTTGCATTCTTTAATGATAGCGGCGGCAACTTTATCGCGGAAGTTTAATTCGTCGACAAAACGTTTGCCTTCGGAATTTAAAATTTGAGCTCCCAATGATCTTAAGGCTTCCGTCGCTAATTGACCCGCTAGAGCGTCTGGGTAGCAAAAACCTGATGGATGATATTGCCAACTATGTATATTAATTAACGAGCAACCCAACCGATAAGCTAAGACTAGGCCATCTCCTGTAGCTCCTATATGATTACTTGTAGCCGTTCCTCCAAAGCGAAGTTGACCTGCTCCGCCTGAGGCTAATAGAATGGCTCTAGCGGATACGGATATTAGTTTTTTAGTTAGACTATTCCAAAGAACGGCTCCTGTAGCTACTCCGTTTCCGTCGTCAAATATTTCTACTGCCGAATGATTTTCTAATAAATGAGTATCGCCTTGCCTAATAGCTTCCCTCAATACTCGCATGATTTCTAACCCAGTTATATCTCTACAGGCAAGGACTCGAGGTATCGAGGTTCCGCCGCCACTTTTTAGGCGGTATGTGCCATCCTGGTTGCGGTCGAACATGCATCCAAGTTGAGTTAACCAATCAATGGCTTTGATTCCATTTTCGCATAAATATTTAAGTAAATAGGAATCGTTCTCTCCGTGGCCTCCAACAAAAGCGTCGGCAAAATGTTTTCTAGGGGTATCGTTTTTTCCGATAGAGGCTTGAATTCCGCCTTCGGCCATTACGGTGTTTGAATCGCCTAATCTCAATTTTGTGGCTAAATGGACTTTCAAGCCGCTTTCTTGCAAAGCAATTGCTGCGGCAGTTCCTGCGCCGCCGCCTCCAATTATCAATACATCAGTTTCCAAATCGGCAGTAGGTTCAAAATTATTGGGTAATGGACTATCTGCTTCTAACAAGTTTGCCAATTCTGATGGTATTGGTAAGCCTCCAGTATTAGGACCAACATTGAGCGCTCTTTTTTCACCAACAAAATCAGGGTGGTATTTCTCAAGGAGGTCGTCGGATAAATTTTTGTCGAGGTTCTCAATCGGATTTTTAAATCTTTCAAGGCGACTTCGATTGACTTCATCAAGAGATTTTTTAGCCCAATCCATCATTTTGGAACTCCGCCAGTTTCTCGAAAGATTTCAGCTCGATTAAGTCTTTCTTTGAGGTCTCCCGACAACAAAAAATTCCATTCTTCAGATTCGTTTACATCTTGAAGTGAATCGGATTTTTTATTTTCCAGGGTTTCCTGTGACGAAGCCATAGATCTTCTAATCCAAAGAGCCATGTTATGCGGTTTTACATTATCTTCGCATACAAACCTACAAAGCCCACAATGAACGCAAGAAACAAAATCTTCTGCAACATTTTCAAATTCGTTTCTTTGCATCTTGGAAATAGAATCCATTACAGGTATATCCATAGGGCACGCCGATGTGCAACTGCCACATTTTGTGCATCTATCAATTGTGGGAAAGGCGCGTTTTAATTTTTCTAAATCTGGTTTTTTTTCTAGAGGAGGAATTTGCGGCAAAGATTCTATGCGATAGGGGAATATTTCCATTCCTTCTTCTGTTACTAGCATACAAGCTAAATCTGATTTTCCTTTTCTCCCGTCGGCAAATCTTACCGTTACCGTGCAGGCTCCACATGCTCCTCCGAGGCAACCAGTTTGTATTTCATCTGGCAGTCCTTCGCTCCATAAGGCTTTTATGAGGGGGATGCCTAGCTTTACCCGTAACTTCTTCCCCGAAACTTTTATTTCGATTTTCTTTTCTTCCATATTGACCATGAGTTTACTTAATAATTTAGTTTTAAAATATTATCATCTTCGGAGAAATTGCTCTATTCTTAGTTTACAGATTAACAAAGGCATAATACTCGACTCGCTTCAATTCCTTTAAAAGTTTGAGTTTACTTGATAAAACCACCTATGCTAAATTACGGAAAAAGAATTTTAAACGATTAGGTAGGGATTATGTCAGGACATTCAAAATGGTCAACCATTAAGCACAAAAAAGGCGCTGCCGACGCTAAGAGAGGCAAATTATTTACCAAGTTGATTAAAGAAATCACTGTCGCCGCTCGCATGGGAAGCGGGGACATAGATTCTAATCCTCGATTAAGAGTTGCCGTTTCCGCTGCAAAAGCGGCTAATATGCCAGGAGATAATATTACCCGGGCGATCAAAAAAGGGACGGGAGAGCTTGAAGGCGTGCAATACGAGGAATTAACCTATGAGGGTTATGGACAAGGCGGAGCGGCAGTTTTTCTTGAAGTAATGACCGATAATAAAAATCGAACGGTAAGCGAAGTACGCTCTATTTTTACCAAAAACGGGGGAAATATTGGGGCTAACGGTTGCGTTGCTTGGATGTTTGAGCAAAAAGGATTTATTCAAGTGAGCGCCGAAAATAACGACGAAGACGAACTCTTGGAATTGGTATTAGAAGCGGGCGCGGATGATTTAAAAAAGGAAGCGGATAAGTTTGATGTTTTTACTTCCGTAGAAAGTTTCGAGCCGGTTCGAAAGGCTTTAGAAGATAAAGGAATAGAAATGGAAATTTCGGAACTGACCCGGATTCCACAAAATACCGTTAACGTAACAAATGAAAAAGAAGGTAAAGCCCTCCTTCGAATGATGGATTCATTGGAAGACCATGACGACGTACAAAAAGCCTACTCGAATTTTGATATTTCTGAAGAAATGTTGGAAAGCTTAATGGACTCATAAGACGTTTTAATTTTTTCCTGTCTCTATATTACCTACCTCTTAACAAACCGGATTCGACATGCGAATCATGGGAATTGATCCAGGCAGTCAATGCACTGGGTTTGGAATAGTTGAAGAACAGAAGGGCAAACTTGTTTCTGTCCATTGGGGCGCCGTTCGCGCAAAGGCTAAGCAAGGCTTTCCAGAAAGATTGAAATCGATTTATCAAGCGTTGGTCGAAACCATTCAAGAGTTTACTCCAGACGAAATTGCCATTGAAGATTTATTTTTTGCCTCAAATGCTAAATCTGCTTTGAAGCTGGGACAAACTCGAGGTGTCGCTATTTTGGCGGCGGCAAACATGGATAAACCAATCGCCGAATATAGTCCTTTAGAAGTTAAACAGTCTGTTGTAGGTTATGGGCGGGCCGACAAAGCTCAAGTGCAAGCCATGGTTACCAGATTATTAAATTTAAAAACTCCTCCACAACCGTTTGACGCTTGCGATGCATTAGCAATTGCTATTTGTCATACGCATTCAGCGCAAACGCAACGAAAACTTAAAGTATAAACTTTTTAAATAAATGTTTTATTAATGATTGCTTTTTTAAATGGAAAATTAATTCGTAAATCCACGGTAGCCATTGTTATAGATGTACAGGGAGTAGGGTATTTAGTTCAGGTTTCTTTGCCCACATTTTATGAACTCCCTGAACTTGGAGCGCAAGTTTCCTTGCGAATTCACACTGTGGTCCGGGAGGACGAGATTAAATTATTTGGTTTCTCATCTGAAGTAGAACAACTTGTTTTTGAGAAGCTTATTGCTATTTCAAAAGTAGGACCGAAGTTGGCGATTTCTATTCTTTCTGGAATGTCAGTGGAAGACTTTTTAACGGCTATAGGAAATAAAGATATTCCAAAGCTCAATGGAATTCCTGGGGTGGGCGCAAAAACGGCGGAGCGTTTGGCGTTAGAATTACACGATAAGCTAAAAGACATCATTCCCGACGGAGAAACTGAGTTCGCTCCCGTAGGCGGAACAATTTTTGACGATGCTCTTTCTGCATTGTCGAATTTAGGTTATAAGACGCCCCAAGCCGAAAAAGCTTTAAAATCTGTATATTCTGAGGAAAATAAAAACGATTTAGAAGATTTGATTAAACGTGCGTTAATAGAGTTGTCTTGACGTTTTTTTTAGGGTTATTGATTTTTTAGAAAAGGAATTAAAAGATGGATTATGAGAGGGACCTAAATCCCGAGTCGGAAACCGACGAGATCCATTATGAGAATAATCTTCGTCCAGCCACTTTGCGCGAATATATTGGTCAAGAAAAAGTTAAAGCCAATCTAGAAATTTCTATCACCGCCGCAAAACAGCGCAAGGAATCATTGGACCACTTGTTATTTTATGGCCCACCGGGATTGGGAAAAACTACTTTAGCTAATATTATCGCTTCAGAAATGAATGGGGTCTTAAGAAGCACTTCTGGTCCTGTTTTGGAAAAACAAGGTGATTTGGCGGCGATATTAACAAACCTTAAGCCTGGGGAAGTTCTTTTTATTGACGAAATTCACCGGCTTTCCAGAGTGATTGAGGAAGTTTTGTATCCGGCAATGGAAGATTACAGTTTGGATATTATCATTGGGCAAGGTCCTAGCGCCCGTTCGATAAAAATAGATTTGCCCCCTTTTACTTTAATCGGAGCCACGACCCGGGCTGGGTTATTAACCTCGCCATTAAGAAATCGATTTGGTATTGTTCATGCTTTAGATAATTACACCGTCGAAGAATTGCATGAAATAACCACTCGATCTAGTTCTATATTAGAAATTGAAATTACTCCCGATGGTTCGCGTGAAATTGCCGCAAGATCTAGAGGAACTCCACGATTAGCCAATAGGTTGCTTCGACGCGTCCGCGATTATGCCCAGGTGAAAGCCCAAGGAATAATAACTGAGGAAGTGGCAAAAAAAGCGTTGGATATGTTGGAAGTTGATTTTATGGGACTGGATAAGATGGACCATAAACTGCTGTTGACTCTAATAGAAAAATTTAGAGGAGGCCCAGTTGGCCTTGACACGCTTGCAGCCGCTATAGGAGAAGATAAGGATACTATCGAGGATGTTTATGAGCCCTATCTCATTCAAACGGGTTTGATTGTTCGAACTCCACGAGGACGGACGGCAACCCAAAGCGCTTATGAACATTTTGGAATAAAACCAAATAATTCGAAATCGCAACAATCGCTATTTTAAAGAAGCCTCTAGTCACGATATTTTTTTTCTTAAGTCAAAGAGCAAGGCTCTAACGGACTTATTTTCAATTTTCACATAATTTTTTTCCATATAAACGGAAAACTTTTTATTTTTATAGAATCTTTCGGAATCTAGCGCAAAGAAATAAGACGCTCCTTTTTCTCGAAATTTTTCTAATAAGAAAATTCCGGAAATTTCTTCGGACTGATCTTTGTAAAAATTCGCATAATCCCGCTTTGAAATATTGTCGTCGTACGTTAAAAACCATCCTTTGTTTCGACTGTAATATAAAGTTTCCCACTGTGGACTAATTACTAGGTCGCTATCTTTGGTGTGACTGTTAAAAAAATCTATTTTTTCTTCGAAAGGGTTATAGGACGAAGGAAGTTTATAGCCGCTATTGGCATATCCAATAATCATTGCGAATGCGATTCCGAGCAGAAAAAACTTAAACTGTTTTAATGAGAAACGAGAATGGTCGGCAACTAAATCGTTATTCTCAAACAAAAACCACCAAGCTTTTCCGATAATTATTGACGCCACTGGCAACAATGGTAAATGGTAATATTCATGCGTAAAAGCGTGTTGATGGAAAATAAGATCGAAGATAATAACCCCGATCAACCAAGCTTTTAATAAAACATCCCCCTTAGGGTTTATTTTAATAAAAAGTCCAACTATAAATAACGTAAATCCGATTGGCGTGAGTATTAGGCCTGAAAGCCAGGAGAATATAGTTTTATAAAATTCGTAGTTAAGAAACGTAGGAAGATGAATCCAGTTCGAAATATCAAAATTTCTCAGATAAAAATTGTTTGGAAATTGTTCTGTTATTTTTCGCGCATGCAACGACCAAAATAGGGATGGCATTGCAGTTACGATTGTAAAAATGTAAACGCGTTTTTCGAATAAAATTTGTTTTCCTTTTATTATCAAACCCATTATTAAAAATGAAACTAGAATGAACATGTAGGTTTGTTTTGATAAAAAAGTTAATAAGCCAAATATCAAGGCAGGCCAAAAAGCTTTTTCATTACCTTCGAACCATTGACTTACATAAAAAACCAAAGCCGTTAGAAAGAAGAGCGCTAATGTGTCAGGTTGAAATCCGCGTGTGTATATGATGGAAAGAGGGGAAAAGCAAAAAACAAAAACAGCCGATTTGGCGACCGATTTATGAATATGATTTGAGGTAATATTAAAAATAAAAAATGCGGTTCCTGTAAACGCAATAATTGAGACCAGACGACCTAGAGCTTCATGAATCCCAAAAATTTTATAGAGAACCGCGACTATCGTGTTGTAAATTGGAGGCTCTAAAAGAAAATACCTTGGTTCTGGAAGAAGAGAAACTTGAGGATATAAAAAATTGAACCCACCCTGTAATAAATTATATGTGATATCCGCAGTCTGAATTTGGCGGGCGTTAGCTCCTTCTAAGATTGGTTGATCCAGTCCTATTAATCGCAGTAATACTGCTAGAACCACAAAAACCAAAGGCCAAAAAATATCACTACGATTATATTTAGACATAAAATTTATTATGAAAATTTAGATAAATTTTAGGCGAATTTACGGGGTTTAAATTATTCACAATTTGACGTTTATGAGTAGGAAAAAAAATTGGAAAGCGTTGTGGGTTAGATTCAACACATAAAAATCTTTAAGAACTATTGAATGTTTGCGGGAAGAAAAAAGCTTGAAATTAATTTAGGCAAATTCAGATTATAGTTTTTTCGTAAATTTTTCAATCCAATAATTATTGCTTGTAGTTTTCTCAAATTTTTAAAATAAAAAGTTATTTTATAGTAGTTTATGAGGGTCTACTTATTTTTTATATACAACGGTTTTATGTTATATTATCAAGGAATTTAAAGACCTTGCCGTTAAGAAGTTTAAAAATTAATACTACTTATTATGAATGTTTGCTTAGTTGAACCCCCCAAATTCGTTTCTTTGACCAATTTCGTATCGACCATTAGTATGCCTCCCATTGGTTTGGCTTACATTGCTGCGTCATGTCGAGAAGCTGGACATAATGTGACAATAGTTGATGGACCAGGTTCTGCCCCTAGAAATTATTTTGAATTTAATGGAATAACAGTTCGAGGGCTCTCAAATCAGGAAATCCTAAATAAAATTCCTAGAGACTCCCAAGTCATTGGATTGGGGTGTATGTTTACTTCTAATTGGGTTTATGTCCGAGAATTAGTCGATGAAATTCGAAAACTATTTCCCGACGCTTTTCTTGTTTTAGGAGGCGAGCATGGTTCTGGTTTCCCAGACTTTTCAATGGAACAAGCTCCTCTTGATGCCGTTGTTACCGGTGAAGGAGAAGAAACCATTGTAGCATTGCTTGAAAAACTTGAAGCTGGAGATTCCCTTAAAGATTTGGCGGGTATAGCGTTTCGAGATTCAGATGGAACCATTCAAGTCAACGATAGACGCGCAAGAATAAAAGACATTGATTCAATTCCTTGGCCAGCCTGGGATTTATTTGATATTGAAACTTATAATAAAGTTAATCAACCCCACGGATCTTCTCAAGGAAACTTCATGCCAATGCTGGCCACGAGAGGTTGCCCTTTTTCGTGTACCTTCTGTACAAGTCCTGTAATGTGGACAACTGCTTGGATTCCTAGGACCGTCAATGATGTGGTTGACGAAATGGAGACTTACCATAAAAAGTATGGTACTACCGATTTTCAATTTGAAGACCTAACTGCCATTGTGAGGAAAGACTGGATAGCGGATTTTTGCGATGAAATCATTGGAAGAAAATTAAAATTTACTTTTCAAATGCCTTCGGGAACACGTAGCGAAGGAATCGATTTAGAGATTGGTCAAAAATTAAAAGCCGCTGGGTGTCATGAATTTGCATTTGCTCCAGAATCTGGCGATCCCCGTGTATTAAAAGCCATTAAAAAGAAAGTTTCTCTTCCGGCTATGTTTGAATCGGCAAGGAATGCCATGAAAGCTGGAATTAATGTCGGTTGTTTCTTCATTATAGGGTTTCCAGAGGACGATTATAAAAGTGTTCTAAGAACCTACGCTACGATGTTGAAGTGCGCTTGGCTCGGGTTCACAAATGTTAATTTAAATGCCTACTCTCCCCAGCCAAACACAGAATCATTTCAAAAGCTGCAAGAGGAAGGGGTTATTACTGAATTAGACGATAAATATCTTTTAAGCTTATTTACCTTTCAAGATTTTGGCGCAAAAAAGACTTCCTATAATCCGAAGTTTGGAGATGTGGAACTTTCAGTACTTGTGATTTTTGGTATGGTTTTGTTTTATAGCCTTTATTTTATTAGAAAACCGCAAAGGATATTTCAATTATTTCGGGATTTGTTCACTGAGTCTTCCAGTAACAAAAGCAATAAAATGGCAAAATCAATGTTAAAAGATGCCGCTCTGGTATTGAAAAACAGGTTTTTGAATGCCTTTAAGACCGCTTAATTCCTAAACTCCGCCCTTCATTTACATTTCAACTAAAACTTAAGTTTACTTCTCTCAACTTGTATTTTCTTCAATTTCACTCGATAAAAATAAATGGAAATAATTGAATCTTTAAAGAAATTGGAGCAAGATCGCACGCGGTATTGGGAGTCCGTAGATTATTTTTTAGAAGAAAGATTGAAATGGCGAGCACAAATGGTTCGACATCTCTTTCACTTATTTCCTGGCGAGAGTATTCTGGAGTTAGGAAGTGGAACTGGCGAATGGACCAAAGAAATTTCCGAAGCAAATAAAAATTCTAACCCAATTTGTTCGGCTACCTTTAATAAAGAAAATTTTGGCAAACTGCAAGAATCCACAAGCGATTATAAAAATATAGAACCTGTTTTTATCGATTCTTTTCCCGAATCTTTTTCTGGGAGAAAGTTTGATTTTATTGTAGGTTGGCATCTTTTTTCAGGCGAAAACTATGGCCCATTTCTTAACGAATTAAAAGGTTTGCTTAAACCTGGCGGACAAATCCTACTTTTTGAAATTAACCCCTGGAATCCCTTTTATATTTTAAGACGTTTTTTAACTAAAATATTTTTTCTTAAAGGTAGAAGCGAGAGCGGTTCTATTAACCGAATCGACCTCTTCACCGTTCTTTCCGAAATAGGATTTGTTGGAATAAAAATATTACCTTACGATTTTGTATTCCCTCCTATTCCAAAAAGCTTTCTTAAAGCAATAAGAAATTTAACTTTGATTTTTGAGAATATGCCTTATTTCAGAAACTTTGCCGGTTCTCTTTATTTGTGGGCAAAAAAACCTGCATTGGCTAATGAAGAAAGAAAAAAAATAAACTTAGTCGTTCACTCTCAATTAAAAAATAAAATTTCTTTAGTTGTGCCCTGTCATAACGAAGAAACCAACGTTACTCCTTTAATTGAAAATTTAAAGGCATGTTATGGCGAATACTTTTACGAATTTGTAATTGTAGACGACAATAGCCGAGATAAAACCGCTCAAATAGTAGAAGACCTCTCAAAAGAAGACCCCAGAATTCGCGTCATAAAAAGGAGTATGCCAAATGGAGTTGGGCGGGCTTTAAGAGATGGACTTGCTGCCGCAGAAGGAGAATATGTTTTATTAATGGATTGCGATTTTCAACATATTTTACCCGAACTAACTGGATTGTTTGACGCCGTTGCCGAGGGGGCGGACGTAGCTATTGGAAGCAGGTTTTCACGAGACAGCGTTTTGTTAAATTATGCATTTACAAAAATTCTTGCTAACCGTGGGTTTCACATTCTTGCAAATATTCTATTAGGAAAAGGTTTTCGGGATGTAACCAACAACTTAAAGCTTATGAAAAGGGAAGTTGCGAAACGTTTAAACCTGGAATACAATGATTTCGCCGCAAACGCCGAAACGGGTCTTCAGCCTATCTTATTAGGTTTTAACGTTAAGGAGGTTCCCATTTCTTGGATCAACCGTTCTGTGGATATGGGTTTTTCTAGTTTTAATTTGAGTAAAACGGGACCTAATTATATTCGAGCGCTTTTTAATTTTTTTTGGCGTAGAATTCGTGGAAAAGAATTGATCCTTCCGTCTAATAATCAGTAACCAAGAAAAGTAATAGCGGGATAATTTGGAAATTGCAATTGTAACAGGTTCAGCCGGCTTGATCGGATCGGAGACCGTTCGGTTCTTAAATGAAAAAAAGATAAAAGTTTTAGGAATCGACAATGATATGCGTCGGGAATTTTTTGGAGAAGACGCTTCGACCGATTGGAACCGAAAGAAATTGGAGGAAGAGTGCGAATTGTATACTCACCACTCCATCGATATTCGTTCCAAAGAGAATTTAGAAAAAATATTTAGCGACTACGGAAATGAAATCAAACTCATTGTTCATTCTGCCGCGCAACCTTCTCATGATTGGGCCGCTAAAGATCCCATCAAAGATTTTTCTGTCAACGCCAATGGCACCTTAAATCTTTTAGAATTAGCTCGCCAATATTGCCCTGATACAGTTTTTATTCATTTATCTACAAATAAAGTATACGGGGATACTCCAAACTCTCTTCCCTTGGTTGAAAAAGAAACTCGATGGGAACTCGACGAAAGTCATTCTTATTTTGAATATGGAATTGACGAATCAATGAGTTTGGATAATACAACTCATAGTCTTTTTGGAGTTTCTAAAGCAGCCGCCGATTTACTCGTCCAAGAGTATGGAAGGTATTTTGGAATGAAAACGGCTTGTTTTAGAGGGGGATGTTTAACTGGATCGGGGCATTCTGGTACCGCGCTTCATGGCTTCTTATCTTATATTATGATATGCGCTATGAAAAAAAAATCGTATACCGTTATAGGTTATAAAGGCAAACAAGTAAGAGATAATATTCACAGCTTCGATTTGGTAAATGCCCTTTATCATTTTTACAAAAGCCCTGGAGTCGCTAAAGTTTATAATATGGGAGGAAGTCGACATAGTAATTGTTCGATGTTAGAAGCTATTTCTTATTGCGAAGAAATATCGGGTAATAAACTGGATTGGACCTATCAAGAACAATCCAGGATTGGCGACCATATTTGGTGGATAAGCGACGTTAATCGTTTCAAAGAAGATTATCCCGATTGGGATTATAAATATACTCTTCCTCAAATTTTTACAGAAATCCATAAAGGCTTAACTAGCCGTATCTAGCCAGACTCCCTACAAACAAAATTGACTCGCCCATATCAAGGTTTGATATATAGATATCCCTGCTCTTGTAAATCGGCAATGCGTTTTACTGCAACCGGATGAGCTGTGGGTTTGAAACCATCGACAAGCGCGTCGAGTCCTTTTTTAAAAACTTTCATCGAGACTTGGCACATTTCAGGTTGAGCCCCTTTATCCAGAATCATTTGAAACTTTTTTTGCAACCCGGCGTCTGCTGTTTTTTTATCAAATAGAGGAAGCGCCGGGCCATGAACGACAACTTTTAGGTCGATTTTATCGGGGCCTCCCTCGGCATCGATATGTTTATTAATCAAAGCCATCGCATATTTAGCCACTTTTAAATCAGAACCGTCGATATGGTAAAGAACCTTGAGTTTGCCATTGGGTCCTCTATGTTCTCCAGCGTCGGCGCCACTAATTCCGGCAAAAGCTATCCACACCCCCAAAAATAACGCAATTAAACTTTTCATTTTTTTGCTCCCCGATTAATTTTGTTTAGATTTATTTAGATATTTTTAGCATGAATCAAATAACGGTCTAATACAAGTCTAGATTTGCTTGAAAAGAAATAATGAGGAAGCGTTTATTTTTTTAAAGGAGGATAGATTTCTAAGAAATCTTGGAGGATGTAAACGAATTCGTAAGGATATTCCCATCACAGTCCGTGCCGCTTAGCGAAACGCTCAAGGCGTTATTAGTTGCATTGATGGTAAAAGTTCCTAATGCTTTTAAAGAATTACAATTAGGAGGCGCCCCAGTTATAGAAACTGTGGCCGATGCCCCGTTGGCGGTCCCAGCTATTGAAAATAGTCCAGATTCTAGTTCCGATGCGCTAAAGGCTCCATTCCCCGTAATGGAAGAGCCCGATTGGTTTAAAGTGTAAATGGCCAAGCTATCACCTTTAAATCCCTTCCATGTCCCAGAAAGATTAAAGTTTTCACTCGGTCCATTAGATGTCCTTAAAGAAGTGAATGATGTTTTTAGCGTTTTACCATCGCAATCAGTTCCATTTATAGATACATTAAGAGAGCTTTGCGTAGAGCTAATTGCAAAAGTTCCCGAAGCGTTAAATTGGGAGCAATTGGAAGAGGTTCCGGTAATTGCGATTGTGGCGATAGAGTGAGCAACGGTTCCCGTAATTGAATAAGAACCGCTACCAGAAGCAACATCGTTGAAAGTTCCATTTCCGGATAGGGTAGACCCTGATTGAACCAATGAGTAGGTTCCCGTTCCATCGTTTTTAAATCCAATCCATGTTCCCGAAAAATCAGGAGACGTATCCGAAGAATTAATTTCAGACCCATTTACAGTATTCGCTTTAGCGTTAAAAATGGAAGTTCCGCCACCGCTATTGGATTCATTTTGGGAGCTTTCCAACATATCCGAACATCCCATAGATCCAGAAAACCATATCCAAAGGAATGGCAATATAATCCAATTTAAGTTTAAAGACTTGTCTTTGTTTATTTTGTTCATAAAATGATTTTTAGCAAGAGACTGAAAATTCTTTTTTCTCTAAAAAATCGCCGTTCAAAAAAAGGTGGATTTTCCAGTTCCCTGTAAAATGATTAAATCCCTGAGAAGCGAATAAAAGTCCTCGTTTGGGGTCTTTCTTTTTCAATCTCAACCATAGCCAAGAGGCAAAATTCTTTTTTTTATTATTTAAAAAATCGAGTTCTGTAATTTCTTGGAGCTTTCCATCTGGACGGTACCAAAAAGCCTCTAATCGATTGATATCCGGCTTTTTCAAATCCAACCATCGGATATAAACATGTATCTTTTCATGACACTGGAAAACGGTTTTTTCTAATTTATTTTGCAAATTATCAAAAAGAAAAGCCTGGAATTTGGGAGGAGCTTCGATTGAAGAGTTTTCCAAAATGGTAGCTAAATCTTTTTGACGGTTTGGATGATAGTTTTTACCATTAACAAATTCACGATATTCGAGATCTAATTCTTCAAATCTAACTTTCACGGGTTTGATTGTATTAGAAACTCCTGCGTGTACTTTGCCCTGTATTTGAAAATAAAAACTTTTTATTGCTTGAACGCCAAAAGGGGCGGGGTCGTAATTCAAGCCAAACAATAGGACAATATCCGCTATAACTAATAAAAATATTACTCTGGTCAGCTTGTCGTAAAGGGACATCATGGTCCAAAATTAACCAAACTTATGTTTAATTCGATAGATAGATCGGTCAAAGGTTCGAGCTATCAATAAAATTTAGGAGTAAGGTAAACTTATTAAATTAGCGCTAAATTGTCAAAATTTAATTAGATTTGAAATCATAAGTTGAGAAAAATTAAAATTATTCAATCATTTACGATATAGAAATAAATGAATAAATAATTAAGAGGAATATTATTTAAATCTTTTCTTTTTTCATTTTTAGGAAGTTTTGGTGAAATTGCCCAGAGTTTTAAAATCCGTAATCTTTGTTTTTAAAAGTTTTTCAAACATTTCAAATGCTTATTAAGGAACAAGATTGTTAAATAAATGTTTTTATGGGATTATTTTTGTACAAAATATATTAAGAGATTTACTCATTCAGATTTACAAAAGGAGTTGAATTTTAATGGAAGAAAATAAATCCAAATTCTTAAATGGAAAAAGAATTTTTCCAGAGCCAATTCAAAGTAATCTGAGCGTTAAAAATTTAATAGACGATTATTTTAACGGTTATAATGCCGCTAGAATTCAGGAAACTTGTCATTTAGTAACGCAGAAAATGGCTCAAGAAGACGTATGTATAGGCGTTAGTTTATCTGGCGCTTTGACTCCTGCAGGACTAGGTTCGTCATGCATAGTGCCGATGATACGAGCTGGAATGATTGATTATATAGTAACGACTGGAGCGAATATTTACCATGATTTGCACTATTCTTTAGATCTTGAATTAAAAAAGGGAACGCCGCTAATTGACGATACTGTTTTATTTGATAACGACATAATTAGAATTTACGATATATTTTTGGACTATAGGGTGTTGGCGACAACAGATAACTGGCTTCTAAGAACTTTTTCTCTCCCTGAATTTCAAAAAAGATTAGGCACGAGAGAACTGCATCAGCTTTTGGGAAAACATGCTGACGAGGTGGAACAAGAACGCGGAACCGTTGGAAAAAGCTTTATTGCAGAAGCATATCGTTTTGACATTCCGGTTTATACTTCTTCTCCAGGAGATAGCACTTTAGGGCTTGATGTTGCAGCGCTAAACCTTATCGGAAAAGACATACAAATGGACCCTTCCATTGACGTAAACGAAACATGCGCGATTGTTTTGGACGCTAAGGCAAAAGGGAAAAGTGGCGCTATTGTATGGGGTGGCGGTTCTCCTAAAAACTTTATTTTACAATCTGAACCTGCGTTGCAAGAGGTATTGGGATTTGACATTAAGGGGCATGACTATTTTGTGCAAGTAACCGACGCTAGACCAGATACTGGAGGATTATCGGGCGCTACGCCCAACGAAGCGGTGAGTTGGGCCAAAATCGATCCAGAAACCGTTAATCAATCGGTTGTTTGTTACAGCGATACGACTATTGTTATGCCTTTGTTGACTGCTTATATGCAAGAATGTGGAATTCAAAGAAAACATAAGCGGTTGAACCGAGAAATTGACGGCCTCATGGAAAAACTAAAAAAAGCTTTTATGGAAAAAAAGGATATTGCAGGCGGTAAAAGAAGCGTAGAGGATACAATAAAAATTTTGAAAGGTTCAATGTCGAACAATAAAAGTTAAGGGTATATTGAATGGGGTCTATTACTGTCTGGACCCGATGTTCTAAATATTAATAGGTCAAATTAAAAAGTAGTTGGAAATATATACTTGTTTCCCTATTGTTAATAGCTATTTGGCTTCCTTCTCCTGGATCAAAAAATCCTAAGGCTGGGCTGATATAAAGGCTTTCTGTTGGTTCCCAAGAAAGTACTAAGTCCAATTCATTGCCATAGTTATCGCTTGCCACACTTCCCGGCTCGTCTGTTTCAAAGTGGAAAGCAAGAAGGCTTAACTCTAGTTTACTATTGGGCTGAAAATCAATTTCTGCGTGATGGACTGCTGTGTTGGCGTTAAAGGGACCGGAATAGTTTCCGCCAATTTCACCTTGGAACCAAACTCCAAAGCGTGTGTAACCGTAAAATAGAGGATCAAATTCCTCATTAGCGATGGTGTCGGGATCGTTACCTGTAAAAAAACTATAACGGTAACTAATTTTAGGAGTCCAAGCCCAATCAGAAAGTTTGTAAGTCGCCATTATATACCAGGCGTATGCTTCTACATTGGCGACTCCACTACCATCATTTTCCTGGTAAACAAATTCGGTTCCGAAAGATGCGTTTTTAACCCCAAGGTTTCCATCAAACCTAAGGTTGAAATTATTAAGTCCTGGGCGATTTCTAAACAAACCTTCTTGTACCGAAGTATTAGAATCCAACCCATTTAGAAACATAAACCCAAAAGTACCCAAATCATTTGTTGAATATTCAACATTGATTCCCGCCACCTCTGAGTCTCCTTGAGCCGGGTTATTAGAGCCAAGATAAAATGCCTCGATTTTTAAGGGAGTGACAGGTGTTATTCTCAAAATGCCCGTGTTTCTAAAAGCCTGTCTGGACGAAAGATAATAAGTGCCACCTCGATTTACATCATCGTCAAATCCCTTGCCATAGTTAAAAATATCGCTTCCAATCAAAAATCCGCTACCTACAACAAATTGCTGAGCCCCCAAAGAAATATCCACTTGGGCGCCATTATTCAATTTATTCTTTATTCCAATATAAGCGTCTTCTAAATCCGCCTGCCGCTCCGAGCCATTTGTAAAGCCTCCGGCGTCGCCATCCCCAAATGTTCCATTAGCGATACTGTTAAGACCACCATACAAACTAGCTTCTTTGGGTATCAATTCGTAATTTCCGCTGAAACCGAACTTAGCATATCCCTCTTCCCAAACTACATTTTCCCTATTCTGACCTGAGTAATCGTCCGTTATCGCAAAAAAGCCAGCGCCCAATTCAAAATCAAAATTCAAAGTTGACTTATCGTTCGTTACAAGGGTATAGGCCTCTATTTTTTGATTAAATAAAACAGTTATTAATATTACTAAAATTAAAGATCTTATTATTTTTTTGAAAGAGAGACTTACCATTATTTGTGCCTTCAACTGAAAAGATATCATTGTAACGTTTTCAAGGCTAAAATGATGCAGATTTTCATTGTAATTGTAATGAGGTTTTTTCTTACTTATAATGAAACAAAATCTTATCGGATATATATCTTAAAAGCCCATCGGTTTTTTTTTGGCTAGAATTTGAAAATAAAAATAACAAAAATGAAACGAGTTAAAATTTTTAATTTGAAATTAAGATTTTTCCCAAAAAATTTTTAGAATGCAAATGAATTTAACAAAACAAATAGGAAATATCTTTCAAATCAGACAAGGGGAAGGATTTTCAATAGTTCTCCTGTTTTCTCACGCATTTTTTATGGGTATTGTTAATGTTTCCTTCGAGACGACCGCGAATACTCTGTTTTTAACCAAGTTTGACGTTGAAATTCTTCCGATTATTTATATCGCAACATCGTTCATTTCGGTAGGGATGGGGATTGTCTATTCCCGATTTGAGGAGTCGTGTGAACCTCGTAAATTACTATTTGGAAACCTAATCTTTATATTTTTTTCTTTGGTGGGGTTTTATTTACTGCTCTTACTTTCCGATTCACGATGGGTCGCCTTAGGATTAATGATTTGGAAAGATATTATTTATATTCTAGCGTCGATAGAATTATGGGCCGTATGCGGTTTTCTTTTTAATATCAGACAAGGGAAGCGGTTATTTGGATTAATTGGGGCTGGAGAAATTCTCGCTATCATCCTAGGGGGGTTTTCGGTTTCTTATTTGGTCAAGACGATTGGCGTTTCAAGTCTTATTCTCCTATCCGTTGGGGGCCAATTCGTTTCTCTCATTATATTCTATTTTATTGTAAAAAATTTTGGCGAACAATTTAATGAGTCAACCGAGGATGAACCTGAAGAGAAGGAAAGCGAGTCTATCCCCCAACTTTTTAAAAATCGCTATATATTCCTTTTTTTCATTGTATCGGCGCTGTCGCAATTTAGTTTTTATTTTGTGGATTATATTTTCTACGCGCAAGTTGAACAAGGCTTCCCGGATGAAAACCGTTTAGCGAGTTTTTTTGGGGTATTTTTTGGAGTGTTGGGAATCGTTAATCTTCTTTTAAATACTTTCGCTTCAGGCCCGTTATTAACTAAATTCGGACTCTCTGTTGGTTTATTGGGTTATCCCATCATTATTGCCTTAGGAATAGGCTCCGCAGTGGTTGCGTTTAGCGCGTTTGGAGGAACGGGTCTTTTCTTATGGGTGATCATAGTCACCAAGCTTATTGACGAAGCTATGAGCAAATCCTTTGAGTCCCCCACATTTCGCATTATTTCCCAACCGCTAAGAGTCGATCAACAAATGCGTGTCCAGATGGTTCGCGAATCGATAACAGAGCCTGCCGCTGTAGGAATGGCGGGTCTCGTCCTTTATATTTTAAATACTGTGTTTTCGGTGAGCGTTCTAACGTTGTGTTTTATTGTATTGCTCATCTTAGCAGGGTGGTGTGTTTCATCGATAAACTTGAGGAAAAAATATACCGAAGTTTTAACAGAGGCTATAGGTCATAGACGGTTGAAAGATGTTGGTTTTGATCTTAATGACGGAACAACTTTGAAGTCGCTGGAGAAAGGTTTAGAAAGTTCCATATCCGTAGAAATTATCTATTCGGTAAGCATTTTATCTGAAATTGGGCACCCAAAACTTGAATCGATTTTATTGAACTTATTGAATCATAATGACCCATTAGTGCGAGAACATGTTTTGCTAGAGCTTCAAAGCAAAGGATTAACCGCGACAGCCTCTGAGGTTATAAAACTAATTAAGAATGAGCTTGATCCAAAGATAAAAAGCGCCGCCTTATATACTCTTTGTGTTTTAGTTGAAACTGAGGCTTTTGACGCAGTATCGCCTTATCTTGACGACTCGGATTGGGAAATACGCCAGGGGGCAATGGTAGGGCTCCTGCGCCATGGGGGTATCCAGGGAGTAGTTATTGCCGGTACGATGTTTAATGAGTTGCTTAAATCTGATAATTCTGAAGAACGCAAGTTTGCGGCGCGCGTTTTAGGAAAAGTGGGCGTATCGAACTTTTATCAACCATTGGTAAATCTCCTTCAGGACGACGATATGAGTGTAAGAAAGGCTGCGTTGGAAGCGGCTTCTGAATTAAAAAACCCTCGTTTATCGTCTCTATTGATTGAAAATCTTTCTGTACAGGCGGTATCTGGGGCGGCTAGGTCTTCCTTGATCGCGTTCGGAGATATTGCCCTTCCAAATTTAATTTCAACTTTTGAAAAAAAAGATGCGGATTATTTTTTAAAATCGAATATTCTCGAAATTTGCGCGAATATTCATACTCAAAAGTGTATTGAATTTTTAGAATCGCTGATTGATTATCCTGGAGAGGATTTTCGCGGTCGTGTTTTATCGGGGTTAGTTTCCTGCGGTTACACCGCTTTGGGAAATGATCAAAACCGAATCAAAGAAAGGATTGTTTTTGAAGCTAAAAACGCCGCTTGGGCGTTATCCTGTTATATCGACTTGATGGGCGATGCCGCTTTAACTGAAATTTCCAGCTCGTTAAATCAAGAAATTGTGGACAGCAAGGAACGTATTTTGTCTCTGATTTCCTTAATTCATAAAAGGGAGGTTGTAGCTAATTTAAAATTGCTTTTTCAAAGCGATTCCTCAAATAAACGAGCCAACGCTCTGGAATTATTAGATAACATTCTGGATCAGGAAATAAAAAATGCAATTTTCCCATTATTTGAGGATCTGTCTCATGAGGAACAATGGGATCGCATAAAAAAACAATTTCCATATAAAAAAGTGTCATCCGAAGAACGTTTGAGAATGTTGATTGTTCGTCCTAAAGAAGAAGGTAGTAATTGGTGGACCAAGGCGTGCTGCCTTTACTTTATTGGACAACGTCAAAATAAAAGTTTTGAGAAGGAGGTCGCTTCTGTTTTGAAAGATAGCGATCCATTAATCAATGAAACGGCCGTTTGGGCTTTATCGCGGTTGGGAAAGAGTTTAGCATGAGACTCACCATTGAAAAAGTTATGATACTCAAGACATTGGAGATATTTAAGCAATCCTCCAAAAATGATCTTGCTCAATTAGCTCCTTTTTTAAAAGAGATTTCAGTCAAAACAGACGAAAAAATTATAAGTAAGGGTGAAATGGGGAATGCATTGTATATCATCATCCAGGGTCAAGTTAAAGTTCACGATGGCGATAAACACCTGGCGATTTTTCACGAGCGCGAGGTATTTGGAGAAATGGCTGTATTAGATTCTGAGGTTCGATCTGCGGATATAACGGCGCTTGAGGAGACGGACCTTTTCCAACTAGATGGAGAATCTTTGCGCGAATTCATTGCTTCTCATTCAAATGTTGCAATGGATATTATTAAGATTTTGTGCGAAAGACTTCGCCAGATGAAAAAAGCTTAAGCCGTAAAGCTTTTACTTTTTCGTTGGAAACCGCTTTATGATAAAAAATAGCGGTTAAATTGGGTTTTTTCGAGTTGTCATTGAATTAATAACAATGACTAGTTTCATTCCCGTGACCGTAAATGGAACTGAATTTTAGGGGAATTATAACTCTGTAAAGAGAAAATGCCGATCTAAAAAGAGAAGTCATGTTTTCCAATAAAAAATATTTTGAGCCTCCAGATCCTCAATTGTTTTCCCCGAGCTATTTTGGCCGCAAAGAGCTTTTGAATTGTATCGGCGATTATTTTGCCTCGCCTTGGCAGCCAGGAGTCGTAATAGTCCTTTCTGAACAAGGTCTGCGAGCTTTTGTGAATGTTTGTCGACACAGACAAGCTATCATTTTATCTGGAAGTGGGAATATTTCAAACGTACGGTGCGCGATGCACGGGTGGGAATGGGACTTGAATGGCAAATCTAAGATTTGTCCTGGATTTGATTGTAAAAGAGATTTGTTGACCGTTGAATTAGAGGAATCCGGAGGATGGATTTACGCTCCAAGTTCGGGTTTTCGTAATGCCATCCCAAACATTCTGGAAATGGAGATGGCAGGTTATAACTTCTTCGAGTCCAACACGATTCCCTATGCTTGCTCATGGATTGAGTATGTAGACGTATATCTTGATGTCAATCATGTGAGGTTCATACATCCTGGTTTTCGGTCCTGGGTGGATTGTTCCAAAGCCGAAGTTAAGCTTGGCGATGGTTGGTCGATTCACAGTGTTCCAATTAAGAATAACGGCAGAAAATCTGGATCTTCAAAGGATCATTGGAGCCATTTATTTGAAGGGATTCCAAATGGAGAGCAAAGATCAGTTCACTGGATCCATATTTTCCCAAACATCTTTATTGAAAACTATGGCGGTTATTTTATTATTACTACAATTGTTGTTCCGAATGAAGAAGGTTGTGTGCTTCACGATGAAATCTGGGTTCGTCCGGACCTTTCTCAAAACCCAGATTTCGTCAACAGTATTTTGGAGCTATGCCGCGAGATAGAGGGTGAAGACGCGAAACTAGTTATGGCGACGCGAAAAGGTCGCGAGGCCTTGCGTTCTATAGGATTGGATGATTCCGGACCCTACCAACAGCCTTTGGAATTAGGTCTACAGCATTTTCACCAGTGGCTATTAAATCGCGGTTAAGAGATGTCTTTCGGGGGGAGGATCTCCCAAAAACTTTATCTTACAACCAGTACCCGTTTTACAGGAAGTTTTAGGCGTGGATACTAAAGGACAAGATTATTTTGCGCAAGTGATCGGCTTAAGATCAGATACGGAAGGGTTGTCTGGAGCAACGCCTAGCTAATCGTAGAAGATACAATCAAATTTTTGAATGACTTGAAAAATTAATTTATTATCCAACTGTTTTTTCTCAACCAATTTGCCACGTTGTTTGCAAATTGTTTGCTTCCTTGCGGAGAATAATGGGAATTATCAAGATATAGATCGGAAGTTTTTTCTTGTATTAATTTTGTTTTAGCCAACTCGTAAGAATAATCAATATAATTTAATCTTGAAGAGCTGAGGATATTTTGAAACATTATTAAGCCACCCCAATCTAATCTCTTTATTGATTCTACGTTTAAGGGAGAAGATAGACCGAGAGGTTTTAAATTAATAGATTCAAAACCTTTAGTCTGAAAAAAGCTAGGCCCCGGAAATTTTTTTAGTTTGGGGAACAAAAGTTTTTGGAACGCTTGGCAATAGTCAAGAGTTGGGTTGTGCTTGCAAATTTCGATTTTTAAATCGTTTCTAGAGGGAGAAATAATAAATAATGTTTTAGCGTTATTTTTTTTTAATCCCAATGCGTTTATTTTATGAAATAAGGCGGTAATAACTCCCCTGGCTTGATTTAAGTTCAAAAATTTTTTATCGCATAGTTTGTTTTTGAAAGAATCTAAAAAAGATTTTCTTAATATATAGCTTCCATGGATCAGGTTTATACAAGAAAATCTGGATATTTGATCTGTTAATAGTTTTACCTCAGTATTTTTTGGAACGAATATTGGTTTATTTTTACCGAGCGCTATATTTGATCCTGTATCGTATAAATCGTTCCCGGTATGTATCATAAAGATTATTAGTTTTGGATTAACTTTTTCAATATGTCTTTTTAAAAATAAATAGCTTTGACCAACTCCATATCCTAGAACGGCCATATTTATTATTTGGTAGCTTGAAAATTTTTGGCTTAAGTAATAAGAAAAGGTTTCTTCCTCGTTATTTTTATGACCCCATGCGACTGAGTCTCCTAACAATAAAATATGTTTTTTAGAGTTATCTATTTCTGGAGATCTAAAGCCTAAAGAATTAAGTTGAAAATTAAAATATAAGCTTAAAGGCGATTTTTTATTCGGTATAGGAGCCCAACCTAGTTCCGAATCAAACTTAGTGGTAGAAACTTGGTTAGCTTGGTAATGGAAATACATTTCGTATCCCACAATGATAATGAATACGGCTGCAAACTTTATAAATAGATTAGAGATTATCTTTGTCGTGTTGAAAGCGGCCATTTGAATTTGATGAAGATGTTGTTAGCTATATGCAAAATATAGAAGATATGATTAAGCTTTTGAAAGTTTGGAAAGATTAATTATCCATCCTATGGTTTTTTCTTAACCAATTTGCAACGCTATTTGCAAGCTGCATATTTCCTTGAGCGGAATAGTGAGCGTTATCAATATATAGATCGGAAATATTTCCTTTTATTAATTGTCCTTGTGCCAACTCGGAAGGATAATCAAGATAATTTAAACGCGAAGCTTTCAAAATATCTTGGAAAATTATTGATCCTCCCCATTCCAGCTTCCTGATCGATTTTACAGTTAACGGTGGCGATAGACCTAATGGTTTTAAGTTGAGAGATTTAAAATCTTTTATGAAGAAATCGTTTGTTTCCGAATTATTACTTTGGTTGGAGAATAAAATTTTTTTAAATGCTTGGCAATAGTCAAGCATTGGGTTATGTCGACAAATTTCGATTTTTAGATCGCTTTGGGATGGAGAAATTACAAATAGTACTTTAGTCTTACTTTTACTCAATCCCAATTTATTGATTTTTTGAAATAAGGTTGATATGACTTCTGTCGCCTGATCCAAGTTTAATGTTTTTATTTCGCATAGCCCATTTTTTAAGAAGTTAAAAAATGGGCTTTTTAATAAATGACTTCCATAAATCAAGTTAATGCATGAAAATTTTGAGATATTATCGTTCATTAATTTGATCTGACTATTCTGAGGAACAAATATTGGTTTACTTTTACCAAAAGCCTTATTAGACCCTGTTTCATGCAAATCATTCCCCGTATAAACGATAAAAATGATTAACTTGGGATTAACTTTATCAATGTGTTTTTTTAAGAATAAGTAACTTTGACCAATGCCATATCCCGAAACAGCCATATTTAATACTTGGAAGTTTGGAAATTTTTGGCTCAGATAGTAAGGAATAGTTTCTTGGTTTTTTGTTCCAAATCCCCAGGCGACAGAGTCTCCTAATACCAAAATATGTTCTTTAGAATTATCTATTTCTGCGGATCTAAACCCCAAAGAGTTGAGTTGAAAATTAGAATATTGGTTTATAGATATTTTTTTATTTGGTATGGGAGACCAACCCAGTTCTGAATCAAACTGATAAGCTGAGATTCGGTTTGTTTTATATTGAAAATAAGTTTCGAATCCGAAGATACCAATACATAAGGCGATAAATCCTGAAATTAAAGCAAGGATTAACTCTTTTTTCTTTGTTGCTATAAACTGAAGCATTTAAAAAGGAAAGTTTTAGAGGGCCTCTAAAAAACGATCTTGGCCACGTGCTGCCTTTAAAAACAAAAGGCGAGCGAGTAGCCGCAAGCTAAATTTCGAATTATTAGAGACTCTCCTTAAATGAACTAGAAAGAAATTTATTTTTTTTGAACTTGAAAACCCTCAGACCATTTTTTTAACTGGCTTTTAGTAAATATGTCGCTAGGGTTCATGCGCAAAGCTTTTTGACCCAATTCGAGAGCAGTTTCTTTTTCCCCTATCTTAAAATATACCTCACCCATAAGAGTATATGTTCCAAAAAAGTTTGGATTTAGCTTCAAAGCTTTTTGGTATTGTTCTAATGCCTTTTTGTAATGCTCGTTAGCTAAATAAAGCGAACCTAAATTCAAATAGGAAGGAACCCAATCTGGGCGCTTCTGAATCTCTTTTTTGTAATAGAGTTCTGCCTTGGTAAAATTTTTCAATTGGATATAAATAGTAGCCAGTTCGTTGTTTAACAATTCTTTCCCTTTTTCAATCTCGTCAGCCTTTAGAAAAAAGTCGAGGCTTTTTTCGAATTGGCCTAGGTCAAGCTTCTTTTTCCCTTCCCAATAATTTTTTATAAATTTGTAAGCCCGCCTATATTTGGGGATTTCAAGAACATGGCCTTTTTGCGATTCAATTAGTAAGTCTAGAGCTTTCTGATAGTGATTTAATTTGAAATGGATCATTGCAAGATGAAAATAAACTTCATATTGCTCTTTCTCAAGTTGAATATATTTCGTTAAAGTTTTTTCAGCTTCCACAAGTAAGTTTTGATTTTTCTGGCGCATTCCGTTTAAGAATAATTGGTAATTATTATTTTTTAAAAACTCCATTATTCTTGAGTTAGCTTTTTTTACCGACTGAAGTGTTTGAGGAGGCCATGTGAAAGATTGCCTTTGAAGTTGGCTAATTTTTTGGAAAGGTTTTTCATTGTTGATGTAGCGAGTCAATAATTTTGCAAAGAATAGATGACCTCCCGGAGTCCAATGATTGTCAAAGTGAAAAAATAGGAAAGGAGAATGAGAATTTTGAAAATCAAAGAATGGTTTATATAAATCTAGGTACTGAGTTTTGTTGGTTTGGTTAAAAACCCATTCCGGATGTTTAGATTGAGATAACCCCACCGATTCGAAAAAAGAAGGTATTTTGAGTACCAGAGTTTTGTCCGCTGTTTTGGAAGCTAAACGAAGAAGTTCTTGCATAAGAACATGGTAGAGAATGACATTTGTTTCTGCCTGGATTACATCTTGTTTGTGTTGTTTAGCAAAATATAATGCGGGTTGATATTGGGGTTTGATTTTCAACTCTTTAGATTCATAGCTCCAAATTATTTTTGGGTGTAATTTAATACCGGATGTCCTTAAAAAGCTTTCTAAAGATTTATTCTGAGAAGAACCACTTGGAAGTTCCTGGACCATTAACGCCATCATGCGAAAATTGATTAAATTGAGTAAATGGGAAGTTTTAGATAAAGAGGCGTACCAATTGGTTTGGATAATATTTGTCCAGATGGTATTTATTAACGTGTCTCTAAAAAGTGAAATTTGAATTCCAATTAAATTAATTTTTAAGGAGCCGTCAGGTGTTTTTTCCCATTGAATATCTTGGAAAGATATTTTCTTTGAAAAGTTTTGTCTGAAATCATCAGGGAAATTGCTAATGATGATCAGGTCAGGCGAATATTTATGTCCTTCGTTTTTTAAAAAAACAAAATATTCCAACGGGCCCCATGCGAGGGCGGATGCGTTGATTACTTTAAAGCGTGTTTCTTTGGAGTTAACGTTTAGGAAATTTTCCAACTGGTTAGAAAATAATTCGTTAAATTGAACTCCCGGACCGTAAAATACGGAATCTCCAATGCATAAGATTCGAAATTCTTTAGGCGGTTTTTGGTAAGGAAGGGGGGTATTACTTCGGATATACTTTTCGTTAATGGTTAGTTGATAACTAGGAAAGGGGCCGCGTTTATTTATTTTAACGTTAGTATTTGGACGTAGCGCATTTGGGATTTCAAAGGCCGGGCTGTGGTAATTTGGTTCAATTTTTTGAGGAAGAAATACACGAATGGCCATTTCTAAAAAAATACAACTCGCTAAAAGGCAAATTATGAATACTGCCAAAATTCGCCAAAACTTTTTACTCATTCGAAGTGCGAGATGAATTCAAATTTATAGTCCATTTTGTTTAAATATTATGAAGGTAGATTAATAAATTTTTAAAACTTATAAGAAAGTAGAACGCTCGTGTATTTAATATCTTCTCCAGGAGGAGTTTCTTTAAGAAAGGTTCCCGCAAAAAAGTAGCTGAATAATCCGCTAACCGCGAGATGTTTGTCGACCTGCCAAGTTGCTTCCAATATAGCTTGATTGCCTACATACCGGGCGTCGCTTAAACTGCCGGTTCGAAGAGGCGTGTTTCCAATAGAATATATTCCATCGTCAACGCTATATCTCCATAAAAACTCCCACATAGCGACAATTTTATATTTTTCGAAAAGCTTCAAATCTAACTTTGGGTGAAATTCGAATAAGTTGACAGGGCCGTATGGGGCCAATTGTCCCAATTGCTTTCCCTTTCCAAACATTAAATTAAATGTTTCTAAATCGGGATCGTTGGGATCGTCGTCGCCGCTTGAAATATCTCCACGAAGGCTAAGTCTCATTTTATGATCTTGAAATTTCCACGTATATCCAGTATCCGAAGCAAATGTGAAGGCATTGATATCTCCATTACCAAAATTTCCAAATTGCCGGATATATTCGAAGTTGTAATCCAGTTTTTTGATTTTACCCCACCAACGGATGCCTAGGGAATGTCTTTGTTCATTATTGGTTCCTTGAACGAAACGTGCGGATTTTTTATCCAATCCTAAGTAATACAAATCGAGATTGCCTGGAATAAAAGTAGGTTTTTTTCTAACGAAGTACAATCCCCAAAATGACGCTCCTTTTACAAAATCGTCGTCAAATACATGAGGATCAATTTCTACCTGTTTAGAAACAAAACCAGAAGTATTCCAAAGTCCAGCTGACCATTCAAATTTTAGAGCGTCGAAACTCAATCTGACATTAGGACGTTCGCGATAGTTTACAAATCGACGAGAGCCAAAAAATAATTCTTGTCGTCCAATGCGAAAAAGAAAAGATTCGTTTGAAGTTTGTTTTAAACGATAATCAAAGAAGAGTTGATGAAGGTCCAGTTCGTTTTTGTCTACGGCGCGAGGTCCAGCAAGTCGGCCTGTTTCAATTCCACTCTTTAGTTGTCCAAAGAAGCGGAAATCGTCGTTGATATGAAGATCGCCATGTAGCATATATCGTTGTAAGTAGTAGCCGCTTTTATCTTCTTTGGTCGCTCCCCAATTATCGTTTTCTACTTTTTCATAATGTTGTCTAGTTTCGCCTCCAATGGATAAGTAAGTTTCGCCGGCCGAATTTAGTGGGATATATTTTATAGAATCGAAATAGCCAGTATTTTTTTCAGTATCTTTTAAATAAGAATAATCTTCCAGATAACGCGAGGCTTTAAATTTAGGGGGATTAAAAGCAAAGGAGTTTGTTGCGATTGCACAAGTAAAAAAAAGAACCAGTCTGAAAGCTATTTTTGAAAACTTCATAAACATAATTCGTATCGGTTAAATATTCTGGAAGGTATTTTAAAAGAAAGTAATTAGAAAAGTAATTAGAAAAGTAAATGGCTTGGGTCTGTTTATTATTTATTTTTTCAATTTTGTGGCCATAGGCAAACGTTGTCTTTAATATTTTGGCGCCAAAAAAATTTCACGGTTTTTTAAGATTAATTAAGTTGTAAATTCCTTGGGATTCTGAATTAGGAGCGTAATCCTTATTAAACGACATGGGGCCCAACACCATATTCAAATAAAATTTGTTTTTGTTAAGTTTAAAGTTTTCAGGCAATTTTTTCTTTCTATACCAATTTTGATTGTAATTCCACAAATTGGGTCCCGTCAAAACATTATGGGCTGACGCTAAAGTATTGGGAGGAAATATGCGTAATATTAGTTTTTTCGGAGTGGTTTTTGTTTGTTGATTAAAATTTGTAGGACCATCTTTTATTATAGGATCAATATGGATATCAATAGGGCCTATTTGATGGGGGGAGCTAATTATGTTATTGCCATAAAAAATGAAAAAGCTCAGTTCTGCTTTTAATACATAATTAGATTTAATTTTATTTATTTCTAATTTTAGCCTGCCCGGTAGATTTATTAGGTTGTTGAGAAACACAAAATTTCCCTTAAAAGAATTGAGTTCTTCATTGGAGTTATATTTTTCTTTTAGAGAAATAACTTTTAATTGAGTGGTCTCTTCATTTTCTTTTTTTAAATCGTTAGTTTCGGATAAAAGAGCTATGTCTTTTTCAGTAGTTACCCAGGGATTGAAGTTATTGCTGTAGCAAGATTGGGTGTGTATCGGCGAATATTCATAAGCGGTAAATTCTTGATTAAAGCCTATTTTTTTAATGGAGATGTGATTTAGTGTTTTATCTTTTATAAACCTTAAAAACTTAAAATGCCTTAGGTCATAATCTATTTGGCTTACAGCTTTATGTTTTGGAGCTAATCTTTCTTGATCCATAATAAAATAACAATTTGTATTTTTAGTTAGCCACAATTTGTCATTATTTTTATTTTCATTGATAGCAAATTTAAGTCTTCTCAATCCTCCAGCGTATTCATTCAAAAAATAAGCTTTATCGTAAAAATCTTTGGGTGAAAGCCCAAGGTTCTGCATTAAAGTTTTTAATAAAAAATTTGAGTTTTTGAATGAACTTGTGCCGTTGGAAAGGTATGGAGATTGCCTGAATTCGGCTCCAAACATATTTTTAAAGTTTTGAGAGAGTTGTCTAGAGTATTTAAAGGAAGTTGTCGTGACGCTTATCCCGGTTAAAACACTTATAAGTATTATTCCTGTTTTATGCGTATCGTTCTTTAGGCATTCATAAAGAGTAGTAAAAAAACCTGAAATGACGAGAACTTGGGGAATAGTGAATATATAATTATACCAATAGTGAGGTAGTATGGGCGTAGTCAATTCATAAATTAGAGCGGGTAGGTAAAAGAGGGTTAAAATTATTTTTTCCTTTTTTAAGTCTTTTGCTCGGTAGGTAGAAAATTTACTTAATAGAATTATTAAAAATAAGCCGTAAAAGGAAATTGATAAGCCAAAGTGATATATCTTCTGAATTATATTTGGAGCTTTTGGATTCCCTTCAAAGTATTGTGAGTGAGTTATTCTGTAAATTGTATTTTGCACAGTGATAAATTTTAAAAAATGCAAAGGAGACTGGATGTTGAATTTTTTTGAAATTACCTCGTTGTAATTCAGAGTCGGAAAATAATATTTTGTTTTGTGTAAAGCGTAAGGGGAAAAGCAAATTGCGGCTATTAAAATCCCTTTGAAAATCGTTTTTATTGGAATTTTTATTTTTAGAATGACAGCCAAAAAAATTGGGACTGAAAAAAGCGTCGCTATTTGGAAATGAATTTGAATTCCTAGGTAAAGCGTTAATAGAGCAAATAGTAAGGCGTTCTGGGATTTTTGGACTGCGAACTCAAAAATAAAAAATAGAAATAAAACTACTAGGGGAAGGATGAAAGTTGGGTTGATTGGGAAATAAACAGCTCCAATATGTTGCAAATTGTTGGCTAACAGAACTGTTGAAAAAGTTGAAAAATAAATATTAAAATATTTTTTTAAGACAAAAAATAAACCTATAAGGGAAAGTATATTAAGTAAAAAACTGAAAAGATATTGAGACTCATAGGAATAATCAAAGAAAAGAGGAAACGCTAATAGATAATAAAGAAAAGGACCGGGAAGTCTTCCTCCATTAGTAAGATCCGGACCCGCTAAGGGGAAATAAAGACCGTCGACAATATTAAACGCTCTATTAAAATCTCTAATAACCCAATCATTTACAACAGCCAAATTCAGAACTTCTATTCGGTTAAATATGCCTAAGGCTAAGATTATTATTAGCCCAAAATAAGAAAACGATTTTCCTTTATTTTGATTGAAGTAGTAAATTAGTTTTTCAGCGTTCATGAATGTTGGATTGTCATCAGCTTTAATTTAAATTTAAAAGAATATTGAGGCCGATAATGAAAATGGAGAATTTTTAGGAGAATCAAAGAGAAGATGTTTATTGCAGTTTATAAAATATTAGAATTAGCATTCCATGCAATTAATGGTAGCAGTGTTATTGCCCATTTTACTTTATTATGCAAATTGAACATAGTGCAGTTAAATTAAATATACCGTTGTTAAAAATCTCCGTAAAATAGAGCCCAAGTGGCATTCAGTTCTAGCATTTTAGGATTTAGTAAAAGCGAAATGGCAACAAAAAGGCAAATCCCAGTTAGGATACTTAATAAACTATCTTTTAAGGTTTCTTTATTCATCAGTGAGATTTGTTTTTTAATGAAAACTAAATTTTCTGATTTCTGTTTCTAATTTAGGCAAAGCCGCGAGGCTCCAAGGTTTATCATTTGCGGGACTCTCGTAGAGCGCAAACGCTTTTAAAGCTTTTGTTTCTAATTTTTGATCCCATCTTTTATTAGCCGCGCGTTTAATATGTGAATAAGATCGAATATTGTAGTCTCTTAACGATGGAACTTTATTAAAGGTTTTTTTCGCAAGCGACTGAGAAAAACCATCGTTAGGCCTGGAATATCCAATCGGAAAGATTTTTGGGTCCATATGATCTACATGTTTTCATCTTCTAAATAGGTTTAAAAGGAATATAAGAACGTGTTTTATTGTCATAGCAATCACGAACTTTTTTCTTTTTTTTCGCTTCTTTTAATAGATCGTTAGCGTCCTGATAGTCGGATTTTATTTTCTGAACGAGATCAAAGTGCTTCTCAGCAGAATGCAAAAGATTGTCTTCCAAAAAGGCTTTTCCTAGGTAAAAATGAAAATCTGGATTTTTCCAGTCATTTAAAACTGCATACGCTAAATAGAGTTTTGCTTTTTCAAAATCATTTTCCTTATAAAGCTTTAGGCCTTTTTGAAAATATTCACTATTTGATTTAAACTCGGGTTTTTGAGGCATAAGAGTGCGAATAATAGAAGAAGCAAATAAAATGTTTTCGCTTTTTGTCTCGATCTTGGCCAAAAAGTTTAGGCCCTTAAATACAAATACCTCAACGGTATAAAAACTTTTCCCTTTTCTGTTTTGTCGATTTATTCGTTCAACAATAAATAAAGAAAACCCATTAATCCTAGTTTCGTATATTCTTTGGATTTTTCGGTCAATTGGGTTGGGTAAAATTAACTCGCGATATATTTTAAAAAATAACCCTCGCTTTTCGATTAGCATTCTTTTTGTAAGGGAATAAACCGATTCCGAGGATCCCAAGGCCTCTTTGAGAGGCGTTAAAACATCAAATTCATCCCAAACTATTTTCCCCCAATCTCCTTCACATTCATTTTGTCTAAATAAATATAATCCTCTACCATCTTTTTCCCGACCACGAATATTCCTAAGACGCATTCCATTTGGGGTCTTAAAACTAGGACCAAATGTTAAAGGGGGATGAAAGGAATCGGAAACGTCTTTATAATTTTCAAGTTTAACTATTTTTTGTTCCAAAAAAGGTCTTTCTCCATACTTATATGACCAGTAGAAATTATAAGCAAACGCCAAAATAGCCTTAAATCCGAATAGAAGCGCTAGCGCACCACAAATCCAGGTATGTTTTTTTTTACTTTGGAAATTTATTTTTATACGTGAATTAAAAATAAAAATCCCCGAAGAAATAAAAACTATAAGCAAAGCGCGGCTTTCCCATTCATTATCTGGAGATCCAAAAAATATAATTGGCAGATAGACAAAGTCGATGCAAATCAAGAAAAATAATATCAAATACGGCCGAGACCAGATTTTCATGACAAAGAACGCTCTACCCAAGAATAAAGAAATCGCTAAAATGAGAAATCTAATTTCTAAAAAACTTATGTTGTTCATTTTTGCAATATTAATGGCATCGGAATGAATTGGCTTAAAAAAAACGGCCAATCCAAGGCCAATAACTATAAAACTAAATATTTTTATTAGACGTTCTGCATTTTTATCGGGTAATGGATTCATTATTGGACCGATCTGGAAATTTTTTTTAGACTCTTTAACATCAAACTATCCACCCAATTAATTGTTATCAAATCGTTTTTAAAATACAATCTTAAAAAGCTTTCCCTTAATTTAATTTTTTCCTTATCAGGATTCGCATAAATGAAAAATGTGAAACGGTTATTTAGTTTATTACTCCCGCACAGGACGGTTTTACTGACAGCTAGTTTATTTTTATTAATTGCTTCGGGAACCAATTTGACGCTTCCTCTTTTGGTTAAGCAATTGGTTGACGTTGTCATGGTCAAAAAAAATCTGGATATGCTCAACGAATATACGGGCTATATTGCGCTTTTATTAATGGTTCAATTAATTTTCTCAAGTTTAAACAATTATTTATTTGATCGAACCGAGAAAAGAGTCGTTACCGATTTTCGGAAAACGGTTTTCGGTCACTTGCAAAGGTTGCCAATTAGTTACTATATAAAAAATAGAACGGGCGAAATTGTTTCTCGGTTGACCAACGACGTTGCGAAGATTGAAAGCGTGGTAGTGGACCTCCCTGCAACAGCCTTGCAACAATCGGTGCGGTTAATTGGAGGAGTGATTATTGTTATCTATATGAACTGGAAGCTGAGTTTTATGATTTTAGCTTTAGCTCCCGTTTTAGTTGTTTTTGCAAAAACCTTTGGGAAGAAACTGCGACTATTATCTAAAGAGATTCAGGATAAGCTTGCAGTTTCCACGACGGTATTAGAAGAAAATATCAGTTGTATCCAAGTGGTAAAATCATTTGTAAGAGAAACTTTAGAATATGGTCGTTTTTCAGACGCTGTTGAACAAAGTTTTATTTCGGCTAAAAAACGCGTTTTGATTTCTAGTTTTTTTGGGCCGGGAATTGGGTTCATTGCATTTGGAGCGTCGCTGGTCCTGCTTTGGTATGGAGGACGGGAAGTGATTTTGGGAGCAATAACTCCTGGCGAATTGATCGCATTTATTCTATATGCAACAATTATCGCCGGTCCGATGGGTAGTTTTGCCAGAATGTTCACGCGCCTACAAGAGGGGCTAGGAGCGAGTGAAAAAGTATTCGGTATTTTAGATACTCAGGAAGAGATCCTTGAAAACCCTGAGCTTCCTATAATGTCTCCTATAAAGGGAAAAGTCGAAATTCGCGATTTGCGCTTTAAATATCGAGAAGACCGCGAAGTTTTAAAAGGGGTATCCTTCACGGCGGAACCGGGATCCATGACCGCATTGGTCGGCCCCAGCGGGGCAGGAAAATCAACGCTTGCAAATCTATTGCAAAGATTTCATAAGCCTCAGTCGGGAAAAATATTAATAGACGGTATCGATGCGCAAGCCGTCCAGTTGGCTTCCTATAGAAATCAAATTGGAATGGTCCCACAAGAAACTTTATTATTCGGAGGTCGGATCGACGATAATATTCGCTATGCAAAACCAACGGCAACTCAAGAAGAAATAGAAGCTGCGGCTAAGGCGGCAAACGCTCACGAGTTTATTGCGGCTTGTCCTGAAGGATATGAAACCATTGTTGGAGAAAAAGGAATTAAACTTTCCGCCGGGCAAAGGCAACGTATCGCGATTGCTCGGGCCATATTAAAAGATCCAAACATTTTAATCTTGGACGAAGCGACTTCAGCTTTAGATAATGAGTCGGAGGCGTTAATCCAAGAAGCCTTGGAAACGTTGATGAAAAATAGAACCAGCTTTGTTATTGCGCATAGATTGTCTACCATTCATAAAGCCGATAATATTGTTGTCATGGACGATGGGCAAGTGGTCGAAACAGGGACCCATGGCGAGCTGTTAGAAAAGAAGGGGCTATATCATTATTTATATACGCTTAAGCAATTAGAAACCGAAAAAGAAATTGAAAACGTTTA